>ERZ1026882.2-NODE-2-length-417170-cov-30.557261_pt1 | contig 417170 bp, 385 predicted proteins | sample MGYA00380171_ERZ1026882 | MGnify/ENA primary metagenome ERZ1026882 (study PRJEB33269, sample SAMEA4719807) | human gut metagenome | biome: human-associated habitat; feature: organic feature; material: feces | place: Cameroon | collected 2013-10 ...
AACCGAAGAAAGAAACGGATAGAAAGAGAGTGCCTGAGGAGTTATCCGAAGGTAAAGGATGTAAAAGATAATTTAATGTGCAGTTTTGAAGGGTCAATTACTTCATAGGGGTGTGGTGAAGTGGTATCATAGGGGTCTCCAAAACCTTTGGTGGGAGTTCGATTCTCTCCACCCCTGTTAATTAAAATATATCGCTAAGGCTTTTACGAAGCTTTAGCGATTTTTTTGCAGTAGAATGTCTTATAAGATTTTATACGGAATAGTCAGCAATTTTATTGTCAGCGATTTTAGAGAGAATTTAACAGCATGTACAGACAAAAACATGAATGCAATGAGCAGCTTCGGGAGTATCTGAATGGCTGCCTTAAAGATGTTATCCAAGAAGCAGTTGCTGCCGGAATCCCAATACAGGCGATAGAGCCGGAGGTTGTAATTAATACAAGGGCAAAGTCTTTTTGGGGACGATGTACGGCAGTTATCAGCCGGTCTGCAGCATCCACAGTATATAGAATAGAAGTTACGACAAGGCTGATTGGTACTGATGAATCCAGTATTAAGAATACACTGATGCATGAAGTGATTCATACATGTAAAGGATGCATGAATCACAGTGCTCTTTGGAAAAGGTATGCATCAATTGTTAATGAGAAGTATGGTTATAATGTCAAGCGTGTTACATCATCCGAAGAAAAGGGGATTGAGGGGAGTGAATCATCAGCCGGCAGGATAATGCCTATAAAATACATCGCTGCCTGTACGAGCTGCGGCAGGTCACAGGGCTATAAAAGAGCCGGCAAGGTAGTCACAGAACCTCAGAATTACAGATGCAGATGCGGAGGCAGGATTATTATCAGGGGTCTCTAACAAATTGTTTTATGTATACCCTGCAGCGGTAATTACGCAATTGTAATGAAGAAGTAATCAAAATGCCGGCAAAAGGCATATAAAAGCCGACAAAAGTAAAATTACCTCTTCCAATTTTCTGAAAAATGTATATAATAGTGAGAAGAGGAAGACCGCTCGTCCACAATAAGAGAGCGGTATAAGAAAGGAGCTTATATTATTATGAGTACAATGGCAGACAAATTTGAAGAGCTTGGAGTAATTCCTGTAGTAGTTCTTAACGATGCTAAGGATGCACTTCCACTTGCTAAGGCATTATATGAAGGTGGACTTCCATGTGCAGAGGTTACATTCCGTACAGCAGCAGCTGAGGAGTCAATCCGCCTTATGCATGAGGCATATCCGGATATGGTACTTGCAGCCGGTACAGTTCTTACTACAGAGCAGGTTGACCGTGCAGTAGCAGCAGGCGCTTCACTTATCGTTAGCCCTGGATTCGATCCTGAAATCGTAGATTACTGTATTTCAAAGAATATTGAGGTTGTTCCTGGTATCGTAACACCATCAGAGCTTGCTCAGGCAGTTAAGCGTGGTCTTACAAGAGTTAAGTTCTTCCCTGCTGAGGCAGCTGGCGGACTTAAGATGATCAAGGCTATGTGTGCAGCTTACACAACAGTAAGAATTATGCCTACAGGCGGAATCAACGCAAAGAATATCTCAGAGTACCTTGAGTGCGACAAGATCTTCTGCTGCGGCGGTAGCTGGATGGTTAAGGGTGACCTTATCAAGGCTGGCGAGTTTGACAAGATTAAGGATATGACAGCAGAGGCTGTAGCTCTTGTTAAGAAGATTCGTGGCTAATTACTTATAAGGATTAATCAATTATAGAGATTTATTGATTATCAATCCCTCTGGAAGATGTGTTGTATTACAGGCAGCTTTCAGAGGGAATTTTTTGAATATGGAACGGAGATTAGTGTAAAAAATACAGATTGATATCTGATTTTTCACACGCAGGATTTGTGCCCGCACAAACCTGAGATGCCCTGGAAAACGGGCAGAAACGGAGATATGATGAATCTTGTAATCCTTACGGGACCTACGGCAGTCGGTAAGACGGCAGCATCGGTAGAACTTGCAAAACGTATCGGTGGAGAGATAATAAGCGCCGATTCAATGCAGGTGTATAAGCATATGGATATCGGAACGGCTAAGATTATGCCGGAAGAGATGCAGGGAGTAAGGCATTTTCTTATAGATGAATATGAGCCTGACGAAGAATTTAATATAGTTAAGTTTCAGGCAGGGGCAAAGCAGGCAATAGAAGAGATTACCGCAAGAGGACATATACCGATTATTGTGGGTGGAACCGGATTTTATATACAATCGGTACTGTATGACGTGGATTTTGATTCTGCAGCGGATGCCGCGTCAGATAATAAGACAGATATTGATGGCAATGAAGAAGCAAAAGCGTACCGCGCGAAGCTGCAGGAGAGGGCAGAAGCCGGAGAACAGGCAGTGCTTCATAAGGAACTTGAAGCAGTGGATCCTGTATCAGCAGAGAACATCCACCCTAATAATGTTAAAAGAGTTATAAGGGCACTTGAATATTACTACCAGACCGGTGAGCTGATATCCAGACATAATGAAGAACAGAGAAATAACAGTTCACCGTATAATTTTGTATATTTTGTACTTAATGATGACAGAGAGAAGCTGTATAAGAGAATTGATGCAAGAGTTGATAAGATGTTTGAAGCAGGACTTGTTGATGAGGTGAGGATGCTAAGAGACATGGGGTATGACCGTTCATATGTATCTATGCAGGGAATCGGCTATAAGGAGGTTCTTGATTATCTTGATGGCATCTGTACTCTTGAAGAGGCTGTTTATATAATAAAACGTGACACCAGACATTTTGCCAAGAGACAGCTTACATGGTTTAGGCGTGAACGTGATGTGACATGGGTGAACCGGCAGGATTTTGGTAATGACGAAGCGATACTTGACTTTATGATTAATAAATTGCATGATAAAGGAATTATTGAAAGGTGATTGCGTCAGAAGTGATTGCATGAAAAGTGATTGCGTTAAAATTAATTGCAGTTAGAACAGGAATGGAGAATTTGTAATGAATGCAGAACAGTTAGAAAATATGGGAAAAATGTATGAGTCTATGGGGCTTTCAAGGGAGCTTCTTGATTATTCAAAGAAGATTGCTGACAGTCTTAAGCCGAGATTTGATGCCATAGATGAGATTGCGGAGTATAACCAGATGAAGGTTATTGCAGCAATGCAGAAGAACAGGGTATCCGCAGAGCATCTCTACGGAACAACCGGTTACGGATATAATGATGCGGGCCGTGAGACGCTTGAGGCAGTATATGCCGATATCTTCCATACGGAGGATGCACTGGTAAGACCGCAGATTACATGTGGAACGCATGCACTTAATGTGGCACTTGCAGCTAATTTAAGACCGGGAGATGAGCTTATGTCACCTGTCGGCAAGCCATATGATACTATGGATGAGATTATAGGAATAAGGCCATCCAAGGGAAGCCTTGCCGAGTATGGAATAACATATGCACAGGCAGATCTTAAGCCTGACGGAAGCTTTGATTATGATGCAATAAAGGCGGCAATCAATGAGAGAACAAAGCTTGTGACGATACAGCGTTCTAAGGGCTATGCGCAGAGACCGACACTTTCGGTAGAACGTATAGGAGAGCTTATAGCATTTATAAAATCAATAAAGTCTGATGTAATATGCATGGTAGACAACTGTTACGGAGAATTTGTACAGACGATAGAACCGAGTGATGTCGGGGCTGACCTGATTGTCGGTTCTCTTATTAAGAATCCGGGCGGCGGACTTGCTCCGTGCGGAGGATATATTGCCGGTAAGAAGGAGTATGTTGAGCAGGCAGCTTACAGGCTTACATCTCCGGGACTTGGCAAGGAGGTTGGTGCTACGCTTGGAGTTAACCAGTCATTCTTTCAGGGACTTTTCATGGCACCGGTAGTTACTGCAGGAGCGCTTAAGGGAGCAATATTTGCGGCTAATCTGTATGAAAGGCTCGGATTTAAGGTTATTCCTAACGGAAGTGAGCCGAGATTTGATATTATTCAGGCGATTGAGCTTGGCTCTGCCGAGGGACTTATCGCATTCTGCAAGGGGATTCAGGCAGCGGCACCGGTTGACAGCTATGTTACTCCTGAACCATGGGATATGCCGGGGTACGATTCGGAGGTCATTATGGCAGCAGGTGCATTCGTACAGGGCTCATCGATTGAACTCAGTGCAGATGGTCCGTTAAGAGAGCCATATTCAGTATTCTTCCAGGGGGGACTTACATGGTACCATGCAAAGCTTGGTATTATGATGAGCCTTCAGAAGATGATTGATGCAGGAGTGGTGACATTGCGATGAGAGATAATCTTAAGAAAATGTTTTCGTACTATAAGCCGTACATGAATGTGTTCATTGCAGACATGTTCTTCGCATTTGGTGCTGCGGCTGTAGCACTCTCGATTCCCATAATAATAAGATATATAACATCAACGGTCCTGTATTATGATGATGCAATGGCATTCAGGACTATTGCAGAGCTGGGAGTGCTAATGGTTGTGCTCGTTGCTGTCCAGTGCTGGTGTAATTTCTTTATATCCAATTATGGACATGTTATGGGAGCACGTATGGAGTATGATATGCGTGCGGAGGTATTTGCACATTACCAGAAGCTTTCATTCTCATTCTTTGATAATCAGAAGGTTGGACAGCTTATGGCAAGAATCACAACGGATTTGTTTGACATAAGCGAGCTTCTGCATCACGGTCCTGAGAATATTGTGATATCTCTTATTAAGATAACCGGTGCATTTATAATTCTTATGACAATCAGCCCGTATCTGGCGATTGCTGCATTTGCACTGGTGCCGTTTATGTTTGTGTATGCATATGTGTTCAACAGGAAGATGAAACGTGCATTCAGACGCAACAGGGAAGAGATTGCGGGAATTAACGCACAGATAGAAGATAATCTGTCGGGAATGCGTGTTGTTAAGTCTTTTGCCAATGAGGATATTGAAAAAGAGAAGTTTGCAATAGGCAACAACGGATTTCTTGCAGCCAAAAGAGAAAGCTACAGATACATGGGCGGATATCAGGCCGGACTCAGCTCATTTACAATAATGATTCAGGTTGTTGTAATTATTGCAGGCTCTGTATTCATTAAGAAGGGGCTTGTGAGCATTACAGACCTTGTTACATTTATCCTATATATTAATGTATTCACAGACCCGATTAAGACGCTGATTGACTTCACTGAGCAGTTCCAGAACGGTTATTCGGGCTTCGAGAGGTTCATGGAGATACTTAATATTGAACCGGACATAGCAGACAGACCGGATGCAAAGACTATAAGCAATGTACGCGGTGAGATTGAATTTGATGATGTATCATTCAAATATGAACAGGATACGCAGACGGTTCTCAATCATATTAATCTGAAGGTCAGTGCGGGTGAATATGCAGCACTCGTAGGTTCTTCGGGAGCGGGCAAGACAACGCTTTGCAGCCTGATACCGAGATTTTATGATGTTACAGAAGGCAGTGTTAAGCTTGACGGTACTGACGTAAGGGATATTAAGCTTAAGAGCCTGCGCGGTAATATCGGAATAGTGCAGCAGGATGTGTATCTTTTTGCAGGAACTGTATTTGAGAATATCAGATATGGAAAGCCTGATGCAACGAGGGAAGAAGTTATTGAGGCGGCAAAGAATGCCAATGCACATGAATTTATCATGTCACTTCCGGACGGGTATGATACCGATATCGGGCAGAGAGGCGTTAAGCTGTCCGGAGGCCAGAAACAGAGACTTTCAATAGCAAGGGTATTTTTGAAGAATCCTCCGGTACTTATATTTGATGAGGCAACATCAGCACTTGATAATGAGAGTGAGAAGGTTGTACAGGAGTCACTTGAGAAGCTTGCAAAGAACAGAACAACGCTTGTCATCGCGCACAGACTGTCAACAATTAAGAATGCGGGGAGAATACTTGTGCTTACTGATGACGGAATTGCGGAGGAAGGCACACATGATGAACTCATAGCCAAAGCTGGAATATACAGGCATCTGTATGAGCTGCAGTTCAGGGAATAGAGTTACGGAACAGAGATATTTGCAAAATTATGCTTGCAAAACAGACTTCTATATGTTATTTTAGAATAGTTGTGAAAAGAAGAGATGGTCCTCTGTTACGCAAGTATTACGAACATCAAGATTATTAAGGAGGTCACACATGAGCGACATTATTAAGGAAATCGAGTCTGCACAGCTTAAGGCAGAGGCTCCACAGTTCAACGTAGGTGATACAGTAAGAGTATCAGCTAAGATTAAGGAAGGCAACAGAGAGAGAATCCAGGTATTCGAGGGTACTGTTCTTAAGAGACAGGGAACAGGCGTTCGCGAGACATTCACAGTAAGAAAGAATTCTAACGGCGTTGGCGTTGAGAAGACATGGCCTGTACATTCTCCAATCGTTGAGAAGGTTGAGGTTGTTCGTCATGGTAAGGTTAGAAGAGCAAAGCTTAACTACTTAAGAGAGAGAACAGGTAAGAGCGCTAAGGTTAAGGAACGTGTAACGAGATAATTCCTGCCGGATTTTATTAATAAGTGTCTGCGTGAGGCAGACTGAAAAGGGACATATACTTAAGACGGGTATTTGTCCTTTTTTGTAATATAAGAGAGGGACAAAGCTATGAGCGGTTTCAGAAGAAGATACAAAGAGAATACGACACTTCAGCGGATGGCAAAACTGATTGCTGACACGATAATTGTTATATGTGCAGCGTATATGGTTATGGCACTTCTTTGTACAAGGGCACATATTATAGGTAATTCGATGAATGACCTTCTTAGCAACGGACAGACGGTGCTTATTAACAAGCTGCCGTATGCATTTACATCGCCAAAGAGGTATGATGTTATAGCATTTGAAGCATCAGGAGTAAGCTCATCGAGAATATATGTGAAGCGTGTCATAGGACTGCCGGGAGAGACAGTACAGATTAAAGACGGTAAGGTATATATTAACGGAAAGCAGCTTGAGGATGATGTCGTAGATTCAGACATACTTACGGCGGGACTTGCTGCAGAACCTGTCATACTTGGAATGGATGAATATTTTGTACTGGGTGACAACCGTAACAACAGTGAGGACAGCAGATTTTCCAATATAGCAATGGTGAAGAGAGATAATATTATCGGAAGCGTGTGGGCTGTAATGTCACCGCTCAGAGATTTTAAATTTATATAGAGAAAAGGAGCAGATGATGAACTACCAGTGGTATCCCGGTCATATGACCAAGGCAAAGAGAATGATGGAAGAGAATATCAAGCTTATTGACCTCGTTATTGAGATAGTTGATGCGAGAATTCCTTTGAGCAGCCGTAATCCTGATATTGATTCTCTTGCAGTTAACAAATCAAGAATGATACTTCTTAATAAATGTGACTTAGCATCCGATAAAGTTAATGATGAATGGGTCAGATATTTTACTGACAGGGGCTTCATTGTGCTTAAGATTAATGCGAAGAACGGAACCGGAATACGCAATGTCAATCCGATGATTCTTGAGGCATGCAAAGAAAAGATTGAAAGAGACAGACGCAGGGGGATAAAGAACCGCCCGGTGCGCTGTATGGTTGTCGGAATACCTAATGTAGGCAAGTCAACATTTATCAATGCAATCGTAGGAAAGGCATGTACAAAGACTGGCAACAAGCCGGGGGTTACCAAGGGCAAGCAGTGGATTGCACTCAGTAAGCAGATTGAGCTACTGGATACACCGGGAATTCTGTGGCCTAAGTTCGATGACGAGAAGATTGGCATGAACCTCGCATTTATCGGTTCAATCAATGATGAGATTCTTCATATGGATGAGCTTGCATGTTCACTGATTAAGATTCTTCAGAGTGATTATCCAGGAACACTTGCGTCAAGATATGGAATTGAGGAGACAGCAGAGGAAGCGCCGCATGATATCCTTGCAAAGGCGGCAGTGGCAAGAAGCTGTATAAGAAAGGGCGGAGAGCCTGATACTGATAAAGCGGCTGATATGATAATTGATGATTACAGAGCAGGACGTCTTGGCAGGATATCGCTTGAGCGTCCGGAAGATGGAGACATTCTTAATGGATGAGGCAAAAAGACAGGCAAAGCTTGAAAAAGAGCGTGAGAGAATAGAAGCACTCTGTGAATTTGAAAAGGAATACGATTACTGCCAGTATATATGCGGAATTGATGAAGTGGGAAGAGGACCGCTTGCAGGACCGGTTGTGGCAGGAGCGGTTGTACTTCCGAAGGGCTGCCGCATATTGTATATTAATGATTCCAAGAAGCTGAGTGAGAAGAAGCGCAATGAGCTGTATGAGGTTATATCCGGAGAAGCTGTAAGCGTTGGAATAGGAATTGCATCGCCTGAGCGTATAGACGAGATTAACATTCTTCAGGCTACATATGAGGCAATGCGTATGGCAATCAGCAAGTTGAGCGTTGTGCCTGACATACTGCTTAATGATGCTGTTACGATTCCGCAGGTTGATATACGGCAGGTTCCGATCATAAAGGGCGATGCTAAGAGTATAACTATAGGTGCTGCAAGCATTATGGCAAAGGTAACGAGGGATGCCATGATGACAGATTATGACAGCATCTATCCGGAATACGGTTTTGCACGCAACAAGGGATACGGAACGAAAGAGCATATTGCGGCACTTAAGGAGTTTGGCCCATCACCGATTCACAGACATACATTTATTAAGAACTTTGTTAAAGAGGTTTAACAGAAAGTAAAGGAAGATAATGATTAATGTCAATGGACATAATGACAGGCAGATGTACAATGGACAGGCGCAGGGAGGGGTTAATGCCGATGCATCGGGCAATGTACATGTAAGTGCAGTGCGTCCCGGAGGTTCGGTGACTTCTTCTGATGCGTCAAAGCTTGTGACCGATATAAGGAATCTTATGACGGGGGATGCGTTCTCTGGAGAGGTGGCATCACTTGACAACGGAGTTGTTACGATTAAGCTTGCGGATGGTTCACAGCTCAGTGCGTCTTTGCAGAATCAGGTTAATAATATTACACCGGGACAGAACCTTACATTTGTAGTAACCCGGAATAACGGCAATACAGTCCTGCTTAAGCCTATGGCACAGGATATGCAGTCATCTTATATTGCAGCTAAGGCACTTGAGGCAGCAGGACTTGCAGATATACCTGCTAATGAAGAGATGGTTCATGAACTGCTCAATCAGAATATGTCAATCAGCGCACAGACGCTTAATGACATGGCGAAGCTTGCAGCAAAGTATCCTGATGCGGGAACGGATACGCTTGTAAGGCTTAATAAGCTTGGAATCCCTGTGACACAGGAGAATATCCGGCAGTTTGAAGCATACAAGTCATATGAGAGCAGCATATCAGATGATATATCATCGCTTGGCAGCGGGATTGCCGACAGGCTTTCACAGATTGCGTCGGGGCAGGGTTCAGGAGAGGCGGCACAGCTTATGCAGACCGTTACAGATATCCTGTACGGTCAGAATACAGACGGCAATGTACATGTTGTGAATGCGGATGCAGATTCCGGTACAGCGCAGACGGAGGCTTCACAGGCCGGGGCTGCAAAAGCTCAGGAGAATACGGGAGTCGGAGCATTGGTTAATGCTGAGACAAGGAATGCTCTTGCAGGAATGATTGAGGATACATTCGGAAGCATACCGCAGAATCTGGCACAGGGGCTTGCTGACGGTCAGATGACCGCACAGGAATTCATGAACACGCTAAGCGGTATGATGTCATCATCAGATGTTGACGCAGAGAAGCTGTCAAAGCTCCTGTCATCAGATGGCTATAAAGAGATGTTCGGAATGGTTATGCGCGATACCATGCGCCTGTCACCCTCAGATATCCAAAAGAAGGATGCAATAAGTGGATTTTATGAGAAGGTGCGCAATAATGCAGGGAAGCTTGCTGATGCACTGGGGGAAAAAACACAGGAAAAGCAGGACTCACAGCTTTCCAAGGCTCTTAATAATATACGAAATAATGTTGAGTTCATGAATGACCTGAACCGCAACATGACCTATTTTCAGATGCCTGTTAAGTTCTCGGAGAATAATGCCAATGGAGAGCTGTATGTATTCACCAATAAGAAAAAGCTTGCAAAGAAGGGCGATGATGTGAGTGCACTGCTGCATCTTGATATGGAACATCTCGGACCTATGGATATATATGTAAAGCTTAAGGGAAAGAATGTGTCGACTAATTTCTGTCTTGAGAGTGAAGAGATGCTTGATTTTGTATATGCACATATTGACCAGCTTAACGACAGGCTTGAGAAACTCGGTCTTAACTGCCATTTTGACATGAAGGTCAGGGAGCCGGAGGAGCAGTTTGACTTTGTTCAGGATTTTGTTGATGCAGATGTTCCTAAGATGGCACCGACAACCCAGTTTGTGTTTGACAGAAAGGCATAGGTATGGATAGAAGCCCGATGAATAATCCAAAGGATGATAACCTGAATAACAGCAATAACAGTAATAACAGTAATAAGGTTGCCGTGGCACTGTCATATGAAGCCGGGGAACAGGCACCGAGAATTATTGCAAGCGGCAGGGGATATCTTGCTGACCAGATTATTGAAAAGTCAAAAGAATCGGATGTTCCGGTATATCAGGACAATAAGCTTGCGTCAACACTTGCCAAGCTTGAGATTGGTGATATGATTCCTCCCGAACTGTACGGAGTTGTGGCAGAGATACTCGTGTTTGTTGATGATATGGACAGGTTAAGAGCCAAGGTAAAGAAAAAATGATAAATAAAAGACAGAGGGGAGCAGAATATGAGGAACTTGCGGCAAAGTATCTTATCTCAAAAGGATACAGCATTCTTGAGCGCAATTATTCTGACAGAGCGGGTGAGATAGACATTATTGCATCTAAGGACGGGATGCTCATATTCTGTGAAGTCAAATACCGGGGAGGTACCGGCTACGGAAGTGCACTTGAAGCAGTTACTTTGCGCAAACAGCACAGAATCTGCCGCACGGCAATGCACTATTATGCATATCATGGCTGCGCGCAGGGGATACAGTGCAGATTTGATGTTATTGCGATTGACGGTAATGAGATTGAACATATTGAGAATGCATTTGAATATGTGTGAGATTGGAATGGAGACTGGCTATGAATAAAATTCCTGCAATAAAATATATAAATCCATCAAACACCACGGTTATCCGTAACACCAACGGTGTGGCATACATCCAGAGCCGTGCACTTGCGGATATTGAGTATGTTAAACATTCATTTTCGACGAGACTTGGAGGAGTGAGCGGGGGAATATGGTCTTCGATGAATCTCAACTTTGGAAGGGGAGATGACGAGGCAAATGTGCTTGCCAACTTCAGGCTGTATGCAGAGGCAACGGGAACTGATGTTGATAATATGGTCTATTCAATGCAGACACATACAACTAATGTTATCCGTGTCGGCAGGGCTGACTGCGGCAATGGTGTCACGAAACCGCAGCGGTTTAATGATGTTGACGGGCTTGTAACCAATGAGCCGGGAGTGTGCCTTGTAACAACGTATGCAGATTGTGTACCGCTGTATTTTGTTGATACGAAGAACCGGGCGATAGGACTTTCACATTCGGGATGGCGTGGAACCGTAGGTAACATTACACAGGTGACGGTCAGTCTTATGAGAAGTGAATTCGGAACAAAGCCTGAAGATATTATTGCATTTATCGGTCCAAGCATCTGTAAGAGCTGCTATGAGGTAAGCGGGGATGTGGCGGAAAAGTTCAAAGCTGCGTACTCGGCGGAAGAGATAGAAGATATACTGACTGATAAGGGTATGATTAACAAAGAACACAAATATCTCCTGAATCTTCATGCGGCTAATGTGGCTAATATGGTGAATGCGGGAATACCGGCAGATAATATAAATGTGACTGACATATGCACCTGCTGCAATCCTGACTTCCTGTATTCTCACAGGGCATCAGGAGGCAGACGTGGCGGCTTATGTGCATTTCTTGAATTAAGATGATTAAGAAAGATTTTAATCAGAACTTTTTCTTAGGCTTGCTTGTTGTCTTAATGAGAAGCCATAATATCAGACCAAGACCTCCGATTGTGACAACGATTCCGAGAACATATCCGAACAGCTCCGAGAACATAGAAGTATCAGTAAAATGCTCTTTCATCTGGCTGTAGGATACGTTGTCGACTATATCCTTTGCAACACCGGCTGCATCTTCGTTGAATATATAAGTTGTTGTATCGTTAGGATCACCCGCACTCGGAAGCTTGGTCTGGAGAGCTATTGATATCTCACAGCCTTCGGCTATCGTATAATATTTGCGGGAATATACGGTTGTCTCATCGGTTGTTGTACAGAAGTCAGCAACAAAATATATTCCTGAAGGACCATTGTAGCGGGATACGGAGTAGACAGTGTCATACTCGGCCTGCCTGCAGTGGTTCTCATATCCTTCAAAGGCTTCAGCAAGCTCATCAGATGACATATCACTGTAATTCTTAAGCCCATCTTTCTTGACACCACCAAGGATTACTTCATAAGAGAGATTCTCAGGCATTGTCTCAAGATAAAGATTATTCTTGTCGAACATTATTCTGAGCTGGTCAGCAGAAGCATTAATCCTGCTTAAGTTCGGGTCGGCAGATGTTACGCTGTTGGTGAATGTTATCATTGACTTTGGAACACGGATTCTGGTATTAATCTGTGCAAATGTATAATCTGTGTATTCTCCGGAGCCGGAGGCTTCATCTGATGCGGCAGCTGCGGAAGAAGAGTCAGCTGCGCTGGCTGTTACGCTTCCAGTCATTAATGATGCAAGTGTTATGGCAGCGGCGGCAAGACAACCGGCTGCTGTTTTTATTATTCTGTTATAATGCATATTTTGTTAATTCCTCTCAAATAATGAAATACAAATATATTCCGAATATAGCATAATATTTTGCAAAAATCAATTTTGTATGATATTATTTAATCGTATGTTTAGATTTAGCAATAGATTCAGCATATCGATCAGTATTAATAAAGAAAGGTATAGATAGATATGAGCAAACCGATAGTTGCCGTGGTCGGAAGACCTAATGTCGGCAAATCAACACTGTTTAATGTACTCGCCGGAAGAAAGATATCAATTGTCAAGGATACGCCGGGTGTTACAAGAGACAGAATATATGCAGATGTGAACTGGCTGGACAAGTCATTTACATTGATTGATACAGGCGGTATTGAGCCTGATTCAAAGGATATTATCCTCTCACAGATGAGAGAGCAGGCACAGATTGCCATAGATACGGCAGATGTAATTATGTTTATTACTGATGTGCGGCAGGGACTTGTAGATGCAGATGCCAAGGTGGCTGATATGCTCAGGCGTTCAAGCAAGCCGGTAATCTTAGTTGTCAACAAGGTAGATAATTTTGAAAAGTTTATGCCTGATGTGTATGAATTCTATAATCTTGGAATAGGCGATCCTGTGCCTATATCAGCAGAGTCACAGCTTGGAATAGGCGATCTGCTTGATGAGGTTATAAGCCATTTTCCTGAAGGAAGTGCTGATGAGGAAGAGGATGAGCGCCCTAAGATAGCCATAGTAGGTAAGCCTAATGTTGGCAAGTCATCAATAATCAACAAGCTGACCGGAGACCAGAGAGTAATTGTATCTGATATTGCGGGCACAACAAGAGATGCAATTGATACGGACGTTAAGTTCAACGGCAAAGAATATGTATTTATTGACACGGCAGGACTCAGACGTAAGAATAAGATTAAGGAAGAACTTGAGAGATACAGTATCATCAGAACTGTAAGCGCAGTAGAACGTGCCGATGTTGTAATTATTGTTATTGACGCAACAGAGGGTGTTACCGAACAGGATGCCAAGATTGCAGGTATTGCGCATGAGCGTGGCAAGGGTATTATTGTTGCCGTTAATAAGTGGGATGCAATTGAGAAGAATGACAAGACTATGAATGAACATACGAAGAAGATTAAAGATGTTCTTTCATTTATGCCATATGCGGAGATTCTTTTTGTGTCAGCAGTTACGGGACAGAGACTCAATAAGATATATGAGCTTATTGATGAGATTATCGACAGCAGGACTATGAGAGTGCAGACCGGTGTGCTTAATGAGATTCTGACTGAAGCAGTTGCAATGCAGCAGCCGCCTACGGATAAGGGTAAGAGACTTAAGCTTTACTACATTACACAGGTTGCGGTAGGACCTCCTACATTCGTAATATTTGTTAATGACAAGAAGCTTATGCATTTTTCATACACAAGATATATAGAGAACAGAATACGTGATACATTCGGATTCAGAGGTACGGCTCTGCATTTCATAATACGTGAACGCAAGGAGAAGGATGCCTGATTATGGAAAGAATAATTTGCTTGGTAATTGGATATGTGTTTGGACTTTTCCAGACAGGATATATATACGGAAGACTGAATCATATTGATATACGTGAGTACGGAAGCGGCAATGCAGGTACAACTAATGTTATGAGAACACTTGGCAGGAAGGCAGGCTTTATAACATATTTCGGTGATGCACTTAAGGCAGTTTTCTGCATTATACTTATTCATTTTCTGTTTGGAGTAAAGCATCCTGATATTGAATTTCTACTGGTGCTCTATGCGGGACTTGGTGTAATACTTGGACATAATTTTCCATTCTATCTGGGATTCCGCGGTGGTAAGGGAATAGCCACAACTTCGGGAGTTATTCTTTCACTTCTTCCGTACAATTGGATGCTTGCGGTGCTCGCATTTTCAACATTCATGATTGTGACATTTGTATCCAGATATGTATCACTTGGCTCACTTGTAATGGTGACAGGTTTCTTTATAGAATTTGTTGTGTTCGGACAGCTGGGAATGCTCAATGTGCTTCCTGAGCATCTTGCAGAGGCATATATAATTGCATTTATAATAACTGCACTTGCGTTTATCAGACACAGAGCTAATATTAAGAGACTTATGACCGGAACAGAGCGTAAGATTGGACATAAAAATAAAGCATAATAAAGCTTGGAGGAACGAGGATTAAGATGGCTAAGGTTAGTATTATAGGAGCTGGAAGCTGGGGGATTGCGATATCACTTCTGCTTAACAATAACGGACATGAGGTTACTGTATGGTCAGTGCTCAAGGATGAGATTAAGATGCTTAATGAAAAGAGAGAGCATACTAAGTCACTTCCCGGAGTGAAGATTCCGGAGAGCATAGTCTTCAGCGATAATCTTGAGGCGGTACTTGCAGACCCTGATATTGTGGTACTTGCTGTTGCATCTCCGTATACAAGAAGTACCGCACATATGATGAGTCCTCATGTAAAGGAAGGCCAGATTATTGTCAATGTCGGCAAGGGAATTGAGGAGACTACACTTGAGACATTATGCCATGTGGTAGAAGATGAGATTCCACAGGCACAGGTTGCGGTTCTTTCGGGACCGAGCCACGCTGAAGAGGTTGGAAGGGGAATCCCTACTACATGTGTGGTTGGTACACGTAAGAAGGCCAATGCAGAGTTTATACAGAATGTATTCATGAGTAATGTGTTCCGTGTATATACAAGCCCTGATATGCTTGGAATCTGTCTTGGCGGTTCGCTTAAGAATGTCATTGCTCTTGCAGCAGGTATGGCTGACGGTCTGGGGTATGGTGATAATACTAAGGCAGCCCTTATTACAAGAGGCATGGCAGAGATAACAAGACTCGGAGTAAAGATGGGCGGCAAGCCACAGACATTCTCAGGACTTTCGGGAATAGGCGATCTTATAGTTACGTGTGAGAGTATGCACAGCCGTAACAGACGCGCAGGCATTCTCATAGGTAAGGGATATACGGCAGATGAAGCAATGAAAGAAGTGCAGATGGTAGTTGAGGGAGTATATTCAGCCAGGGCAGCGTTGAAGCTTGCAAAAAAATATGATGTAAGCATGCCTATTGTTGAGCAGGTTAACCATATCCTGTTTGATGATAAGAAAGCGGCTGATGCTGTTATGGAGCTTATGTTAAGGGATAAGACAATAGAAAATTCGGAACTCCCATGGGAAGAATAATGCAAAATGGCAATCAGAACTACTAATAATATATATGTATCGGACAGGCTCAAAGAGAAGCTGACGAATACGAGAAATAATAAGTTTACATTTGTCCATGCACCTGTGGGTTACGGCAAGACAATTGTAATCAGGAATTACTTAAGGAACGCAGCATACGATGTAAAATGGATGAACTGCGACACTACAAAAGAACTTTTCTGGAATGAATTCTGTGAGGTCATCGCAGAGGCATGTGATGTTGATGCGGCACCGCTGATAGAGTGCGGATTTCCGAAAGATATAAAGGATGCAATGCACGCTGCCGATTACATAGCTACACTTGAGTTCCGGCAGAAGCTGATGTTTGTATTTGACAACTATAATGTTATAGACGGTCCGATTATTAATAAGTTTTTCTTTTTATTAAGGGATAATGATGATGTTGAGATGAATGCCATATTTATCACGGGCAATCATCTTGACCCTTATTCGCTTAAACTGATTGTGCGTAACTGGGTTAATTACATTAACGATGATGATTTTTCACTTCATGCAGAGGACATAAGGACGTATTTCCGTAATAACGGAATTACAATCACGAGGGCCCAGGCATCAGAATTATATGCGGTAAGCCGTGGATGGCCGATAATAGTGTCATTCCAGCTGATGCAATATAAGGAATCACATAATTTTAATATAACGAGCCGGGCCAATACATTTATCAATAATGAGATATTTTTTTCGATGCCTGCAGATGAAAAGATGTTCCTTGTAAAGATGAGTGCATTTGAGTCATTTACGCTTGCACAGGCAGCTGCATGGAATGATATGTCAATGGAACTTGCGAAGAGTTATATTGAGGATAATATCTTTGTGAGATATAACAGCATTGACAGAGTATATTCGATGAATCCGCTTATAAGAAAATATCTTGAAAAAGACTTTAATGATATACCGGTCGCTGAACGCAACAGCATGTTCAGTTCGGTCGGAGATCTGTATAATGAGACAGGTAATTTCTTTGAAGCTGTCAGCTGTTATCACAGGGCAGGCGTATATCAGAAGATGTTTACTGCAAAGTCGGATCTGAACAGGCTTTTTCCATATGTAATAAAGGCTAACAAACCGGTATTTCTTGCTGCAGCACATAATTATTTTAAGATTGCTGATAAAGGTGATTATGAATTCGCAATTGCGCTTGTAATAATTATGTTTCTTTATAATGAGAATCCATTGAGTAAAGAACTTATGGAGACTATGAAGTCGGATATTGAAGCAGATGAGAGCCTCAGCGAAAGCCAGAGAGATTCAAAGATAGCAGACCTTACGTATGTTGATGCATTTCTGCATTTTGGTGAATATAGCAGAGGGGGCAGGAAGCTTGACAGCATAATCAATAAGAAACCGCGTTCGAGCGGACGTCTGTATGACGGAATACCGTTTGGTTATGGTACTCCATCAATGCTTATGCTGTATCATAACGAACCGGGAAGAGCAGACAGTGAGATAAAGTTCATGGAGGACATTGCCCCGCTTTATTACAGACTGACAGACGGGCACGGCAAAGGATTCGAGATTGCTGCCAAGGCGGAGCTTTTGTATCTTCGGGGGGATATTGAGGGAGCAGAGATCCTTTCGCTTAAAGCAATGTATGTTGCAGACAGCCGTAATCAGATCAGCGTGTTTCTGGCAGCAAATCTGATTCTTACAAGAATATCACTTTTTACGGGGGATGCACTTTCATTTACGGGACGAATGGAATTCTTTGGAAAGAAAGCGGCACAGGCAGGAAATCAGGAGCATATGTACTCCAGGATGATTGAACTTTGCAGGGGATACATGTATGCGCTTATAGGCAGTAAGGACAGAATACCATCGTGGCTCAAAGATGACAGGACAATAGAGAACAATTCCAATTTTATAACGCTGGCATTTGCTAATATTGTATATGGAAGGTTCCTTCTGCTTGATGAACAATATCACCATATGCAGGCTGTGAGTGGTCAGTTTATCGGAATTGCAGAGGCTGCATCTTATACGGTATCCAAGATATATACATATATATATATTGCAATATCGAACTTTAAGACAGGCAATGAACAGAAAGCTGTTTATTTCCTTGATATAGCCGTAGGGCTTTCTTACAGCGATATGATATGCATGCCTTTTGTAGAGAATTATTCAATGCTGGAGCCGATTTTTAATATGATGCATTTCTCTTCTGAGAAGGCACCTTTTATTAAAAATATCAAAAAAATTAACAGAAATTACGACAGGTCAGTACGTGCCATAGCCAAGAGCTATGATGAGAGCTCCAACTATGGACTCACTGCAAGAGAATCTGATGTCGCAAAGCTGGCAGCAAGGCGGCTTAGCAATAAGGAAATAGCAGATGTCCTGTGCATAGCAGAGAGTACGGTTAAGTCAACGATGAAGCTTGTGTTCAGAAAACTTGGGATTAATGCAAGGGCTGAGCTTGAAAAATATTTTTAGAAATTTGGGAATAGTGTGAAAATAGGCAGGAATGGAGAAAAAATATGAGAGTTATAGCGGGAACGGCACGAAGCATGCCGCTCAGATCAATAGAAGGCCTTGAGACAAGACCTACGCAGGACAGAATTAAAGAGACACTTTTTAATGTGATTCAGGCTGATGTTCCCGGCGCAAAGTTCCTTGATCTGTTTGCAGGAAGCGGTGCAATTGGAATCGAGGCCCTGAGCAGAGGCGCGGCAAGTGCTGTATTTGTTGAGAATTCAAAAGCGGCTGCAGCGTGTATAAAGCAGAATCTTGCATTCACAAAGCTGGCAGATAATGCAACTGTTATGGAATGCGATGCACTTACGGCAATCAACAGGCTTGCGGGCAAGGGTGTATTCGATGTTATACACATGGATCCGCCATATAACCATGAATACGAAAAACAGGTGCTCGCAGCACTTAAAAATAGTGATATACTTGATGAATATACACTTATAGTTATCGAAGCATCATTAGAGACAGATTTTTCATATCTTGAGTCACTGGGATATATGCTTGTTAAGCAGAAGAACTATAAGAATAATAAACATATCTTTGTAAATAGTGACAGGAACGGAGAATAACGTGAAAAAAGCAATCTATCCGGGGAGCTTTGACCCCGTAACGCTGGGACACCTTGATGTTATCGAAAGGTCAGCCAAGATGGTCGATCATCTGATAGTCGGTGTGCTTAACAATAATACCAAATCGCCATTGTTTTCTGTAGATGAACGTGTTAATATGTTAAATGAAGTCACGAGCCATCTTCCGAATGTAGAAGTAGTAAGCTTTAGAGGACTTCTTGTTGATTTTATGGAGAAGAACGGAATAGATGTCACTATCAGGGGACTGCGTGCCATAACTGATTTTGAATACGAACTTCAGATGGCACAGACTAATCATGCAGTCTATCCGGATATGGATACTATATTTCTTACAACGAACCTTAAGTATGCATACTTAAGCTCAAGCATAGTCAAAGAAGTGGCTATGTATGGAGGAGATATTCATAAGTTTGTACCGGAATGTGTTATTCCGAGAATATACGAAAAATATGGCATTACAAAGTAATTTGGAAGGGAGAGATTATGACGAGCAGAATAGAACAGATTGTGTCAGAGCTCGAAGAGTATGTAGATAACTGCAAGCCTTATCCATTCTCGGGTTCTAAGATTATAGCCAACAAGGATGAACTTGAGGAGTATCTTGGTGAACTTAGAAGAAAGCTGCCTCAGGAGATTACTAAATATAAGAATCTTATAGAAAAAAAGGATGCAATTCTGTCTGATGCGAGAGAGCAGGCAGCAAGCATTCTTGACAAGGCACAGATCCAGACGGATGAGCTTGTTAATGAGCATGAGATTATGCAGCGTGCATATGAGCAGGCTGACCAGACGATACAGGCAGCCCAGAATCAGGCACAGGAGATTGTTGACCGTGCGGCAGCGGAAGCTAATGAGATGAGAAGTGCGGCAGTTGCATACACGGATCAGATGCTTGCAAGCCTCCAGCAGATAATCGAACATTCTGTTGAGACTAATAAGGAGCAGTATGGAAGCCTTATGTCTAAGCTTAATGATACTCTTCATGTTGTAGTCAACAACCGCAATGAACTCAGAGGACAGAGTGAACCTGAGTCTGATGCACAGGATGTACAGCAGTAATCATCACATGAATACATATACACATATTACGGCAACAATGGCTGTGATTGCAGCCATGCTAAGCTTGTGGTATGTGTATTTTTTTATGGAATAAAAAGTATGTGATATAACGCTGCATGTCTGTGCGGCGCATGATAATCCCCCGAAAGCGATTGCCGTGCATACACATACTACTTTCATCTGTGCGGATATGTCTGCTGCACAGACAGCCGCAGTGCCGGTTGTTATTTCAGATACAGCACATATGGCAAGGTGTAAGCCGCGCCCGACAGGGAGCGATGCGGTGAATTCGGAGAATATTGTGAAAAGTATTATATACCCGCCAAGTTTTGTTATTATCTCAAATCCGTTCATTATGGCATCATCGACACATTGGACATCAGGCATATGTGCAGCATCAGATAAGACTGCCGTACTTTTGGCAGTGGTATTATGAAGAATATCAATGGAGGAAGGCCTTCTGAAGTAAAAGTCCCTGTGTGCGATAAGTTCGACAGCAAGGAATAATATGACCGGAATATATAAAATGGCAAGAATAAGGAGCGTATGTTCTTTCATAATAAGTGTCTGGGCTATACAATAGCCCGTGATAAATGCCGGGCTGGAATAGTTACAGACTGCAAGAAGAAATTGTGTCATACACGCATTTTTATAATCATGGCCATACAGATCGGCGCAGCTTTTGGCTCCCATCGGATAACCGCAGAAAAGTCCGGTGATAATTATGTAGAGCCATGGATATCTAAAAGAGCGTCCGTATGCATTTATAATGAGATTGGAAATAATAATGCATGGGAGCATACTTGGAAGTACGGTATTAAACCATAACCGGACACCTTTTACCGCACCCTGGAGTGTTATGTACGGAGCAGCAACAAAAGCTGCAAACACAAGAAGCATAGTGATTTTCCATATATTTTTTGATAAGATGCCAGACTGCATATTAATCTCCATTCTGCAGGCACAAACGGTATTGATGCTGCATAATATAATATGAGCATATTTACTGAATAATTCAAAATATGGAATATATTAAAAAAATAAGAACCCTTCGTGCACTTACAACGATATTGCTTGTAATGGCTGTCATGGTCAGCATTATCCGGTATATATGTGTATATGACCTGTCATATATTCCGGCTGATATAGTCGGAGTTGATAATAATGAGTTCAGAAAAATGGATTTTGGCGAGGGCAGCATAGAAGTTATAGTGAGGCTTGCAGATGAGTGGGATATTAAGGCGGGAGAGATAGCGGCTGCACTGATGCTGATGAATCATTACTCGGTTACGGCACAGGATGCCTCTCTGGCAGCAAAGGGAGATGTAAAGTTGTTCATTCGCAGAATGTACCGCTTCTGCCCGGAGGAATTTGACGGCATGGCATCATATTATGATGCACTGATTGAAGATTCGGAAAATGCATTTTTCCCTGTGCCATTATCAACCGACAGTCATAAAAAATGGATAAGTTACGTTAATTCATGGGGCAATGAACGTAAATACGGAGGCAGGAGGACACATGAAGGAACAGACTTAATGTCGATTGACAATATAAGGGGCCGGATGCCTGTTATTGCTGCAACAGAGGGGACGGTTACCAATATAGGATGGCTTGAAAAAGGCGGATTCAGAATTGGAGTCATGTCAGATAACGGAGTATACTATTACTACGCACACCTGGATTCTTATGCACAGGGAATAGAAAAAGGAAGCCGTGTGAATCAGGGAACTCTTCTCGGTATGATGGGAGATACCGGATACAGCGCCGTAGAGGGTACAAAAGGCAAATTTCCCGTGCATCTGCATTATGGAATGTATATCTATAATAATGGCGAAGAGATAGGAATTAATCCATACAGTTTTCTCCGCTATTATGAAAAGAGCGTTCCGCGTTACGATTATTAGTGCATATATTATCAGTACATATATTATCAGTAAATATGGGGGATTACGCTCTATACATTAATGCAGTGAATATGCTATAATATAACGATTAGATGCGTTTGAATTGCGTAAGAATGGAGACTATATGAATTTACCACAGAAGTATTTGGATACAATGAAGGATATGCTTGGTGATGAGTTTGACGCATATCTTGACAGCTTTAATGACAGCAGATATTATGGACTGCGCGTTAATACGCTCAAGATAACTCCTGAGGAGTTCCTTAGGATTTCACCTTTTGAATTAAAGCCGATTCCATGGATAGAGAATGGATTTTATTTCAGTGAGAATGATAAGCCGGCCAAGCATCCGTATTACTATGCCGGACTTTACTATATACAGGAGCCGAGTGCAATGACACCGGCTAATGTTCTGCCGGTTAATGAAGATGATGCCATACTTGATATGTGTGCCGCGCCGGGAGGCAAATCAACAGAGCTTGGAGCAAAGCTTAACCACACAGGAATGCTTGTCACTAACGATATAAGCAACTCAAGAGCTAAAGCACTTCTTAAGAATATTGAGGTGTTTGGTATTCCCAATGTGCTTGTTATGAGTGAAGACCCGAAGAAACTGGTATCATATTATCCGGAGTTCTTTGATAAGATTATGATCGATGCTCCGTGTTCGGGTGAGGGAATGTTCCGTAAGGACAATAAGCTTATAAAAAGCTGGGAGAAAAACGGACCGGAATTCTATCATGAGATTCAGAAAGGAGTGCTTCTGGCTGCGTCAAAGATGCTTAAGCCGGGCGGAATAATGCAGTATTCTACCTGTACATTTTCCAAACTTGAGGATGAGGAGAGTATCAGATATATTCTCAATGAATGTCCTGAACTTAAGCTTATTGACGTTAAACCATACGAAGGATTCTCACATGGCTATGAGGATGACGGACAGGAAAGAGACATGCAGATGTCTAAGACTGTACGTATATGGCCGCACAGAATGGCGGGTGAAGGGCATTTTGTCGCATTGATAAAGAAGGATGGTTCGGATGGTGCATCGGTTATTCCTTCATCACCTTCACGCGGATTGAAGATTCCAAAAGAACTTCAGGAATTCCTTGATGAGATAACATATCCTGTAGATACAGCAGATATCAGTATAAGGGATGAGAGGGTATTCATCCTTCCTAAACAGGCCGGCAATACGGCAGGCTTAAGAGTTATGAGGACGGGACTGCTTCTCGGAGAGATTAAGAAAAACCGCTTTGAGCCAAGCCAGGCACTTGCAATGGTACTCAGAAAAGATCAGTATGTATCAGCGGTTGACCTTAAGTCTGACGATGAGAATGTAATCAGATACCTTAAGGGTGAGACTATACAGATAGACCCCGAAAGCTGCGGCGTAGTAAGACAGAGCGGATGGCAGCTTGTGTGTGTTGACGGGTATCCGCTCGGATGGGGAAAACTCGCCAATGGTACACTCAAGAACAAGTACCTTGCAGGCTGGAGAATGATGTAGGAAAGAGTATGGCTAATATAAGACTGGACAAATATCTTGCTGACATGCAGGTTGGAACACGCAGTCAGGTAAAAGAACAGATACGGAAGAAGCTGGTAAGTGTCAATGGTGTAACGGTGACAAAGCCGGATGTCAAAGTGGACACGGACAGGGATAAGATTATGGTTGGCAGTGATATCATCGGTTATACTCAGTTCGAGTATTTTATGCTCAATAAACCAAAAGGAGTACTGTCAGCAGCCAATGACCCCAAGGCACAGACGGTTGTTGATCTGATTACTGATAACATCTGCAGGGATCTTTTTCCGGTGGGAAGACTGGATAAAGACACCGAAGGACTTATGCTTATTACTAATGACGGAGAGCTGGCGCATAAGCTGCTAAGTCCAAGAAAGCATGTAGATAAGTCATATTATGTGAGATTTGGGGGCATTATAGCTGATAACACGGTTGAATCATTTGCAAAAGGAATTGATATCAATATTGCCAAATGTGCAGATGATGAGGTTGATAATAATCCGAAAGAAATCTATCATACAAAGCCGGCAAAGCTCAGGTTAATGTCAGCAGATGAAGCTGTTATAACGATAAGCGAAGGAAAGTTCCACCAGATAAAGAGGATGTTCATGGCAGCAGGCTGCCGTGTAACATATCTTAAGAGAATCTCAATGGGAACGCTGCAGCTTGATTTTGATTTGAAGCCGGGGCAGTACCGCCGTCTTACAGACAGCGAGACAGATAATCTGAGAGGTGTTAATGATATGGATACAAATTGCAATATAAAAGCAGCAGATGAGAACTCAAAAGCTGTCAGCCTCGACACAGTACTTAAGGACATAAAGGGTGTCATATTCGATATGGACGGAACACTGATAGACAGTATGCATGTATGGAAGGACATTGATGAGGAATTCCTTGGAAGCAGGAACCTTACCGCACCAAAGTCGATGACACAGGATGTGGAAGGAATGAGCATACATGAGACAGCGGTTTATTTCAAAGAGACATTTAATCTTCCTGAATCGACTGAAGAGATAACACAGTTGTGGAACGATATGGCATTTGACAGGTATGCCAACAGCTTACAACTGAAGCCGTATGCAAGGATGCTTCTAGATGAGCTTGTAAAAAGAAGAATCAAAATCGGAATTGCAACAAGCAATTCGAGAAAACTGGTTACAGAATGCCTTAATGCACACGGAATAGCAGATATGTTTGCGGCAGTTGTGACAGGCTGTGATGTCAATCATGGCAAGCCTGACCCGGAGATATATCTTACGGCAGCGGAGAATATGGGAGTATTTCCATGCAGCTGTCTTGTGTTTGAGGATGTTGTCAAAGGAATACAGGCCGGCATATCAGCCGGAATGACAACATGTGCGGTATATGATGAATTTTCCAGGGATACCGATGACGAGAAGCGCAGGCTTGCGGATTATTATATAGATTCATTTGAAGAGTTATTTGTGCAGGATAAGAATGTACAAAAATAAGGAGCAGGATGATACATGATTTTTTGCCCATATGTAAGGGCGATATGAAAAAGAGGGGCTGGGATGAGTGCGACTTTGTGTATATCACGGGGGATGCATACGTAGACCATTCATCGTTCGGACCGGCGATAATAAGCAGGATACTTGAGGCACACGGCTACAGGGTTGGAATTATTGCCCAGCCAGACTGGAAGAACAGGGACAGCATTACAATACTTGGAAGACCGAGACTGGGCTTCCTTGTGAGCGCCGGCAACATGGATTCAATGGTTAACCATTATACCGTTTCCAAGAAAAGGCGTCATACGGATGCGTACTCACCGGGAGGCAGAATGGGGCTTCGGCCGGATTATGCAACGGTTGTATACTGCAATCTTATAAGGCAGACATATAAGGATGTACCTGTAATTATCGGAGGAATAGAGGCGAGTCTGCGTCGACTGTCACATTATGATTACTGGTCGGACAAGGTTAAGCATTCAATACTGATTGATTCGGGAGCAGACCTGATATCATACGGAATGGGAGAGCATTCAATAGTAGAGATAGCAGATGCACTGGATGCCGGAATTAATGTAAAAGATATAACATATATAAGAGGAACCGTTTACCGTACTGATTCGACGGATAATATAACCGAGGAATATATAGAACTGCCATCGTATGATGAGGTGAGTACGGACAAGAAACAGTATGCACACAGCTTCTACAGCCAGTACTGCAATACGGATCCGTTTGTTGCAAAGATACTTGTAGAAAAAGTTAAGAACAAGATGTATGTGGTTCAGAATCCACCGGCGTATCCGCTTACACAGCAGGAGATGGATGATGTGTATGCACTTGATTATATGTGTGATTATCATCCGGTGTATAAGAAGGATGGTGGGATACCGGCACTGTCAGAGATTAAGTTCAGTCTCACGAGCAACAGAGGATGCTTTGGCGGATGCAGTTTCTGCGCCCTTACATTTCATCAGGGACGCATAGTCCAGACGAGAAGCCATGAAAGCATAATTAATGAAGCAAAGCATATGACTGAGGAAAAAGATTTTAAGGGATATATCCATGATGTAGGAGGCCCGACTGCTAACTTCAGGCATACATCCTGCGACAAACAGCTCAGATATGGTACATGCCCTTCAAAACAGTGTCTGTTTCCAAAACCGTGTAACAACCTGAAAGTAGACCACAAGGATTATGTGGCGCTGCTGCGTAAGCTGCGTAAGCTTCCTAAGGTCAAGAAAGTATTTGTAAGGTCGGGAATAAGATTTGATTATGTTATGGCTGACAGTGATGATACGTTCTTAAGGGAATTATGCGAGAATCACATAAGCGGGCAGCTCCGCGTGGCTCCGGAGCACATAAGCGATAACGTACTTAAGATGATGGGAAAGCCTTCTAATGATGTATATATGGCATTCCTTAACCGGTATGCAAAGATTAACAAAAAGACAGGCAAGGAGCAGTTTGTTGTTCCTTATCTTATGTCATCGCATCCGGGTTCGACTATGAAAGAGGCAATTGAACTTGCTGAGTATGTAAGAGATATGGGGTACATACCTGAACAGGTGCAGGATTTTTATCCGACCCCGTCAACATTGTCTACATGCATGTATTATACAGGATATGATCCACGTACAATGGAGAAAGTGTACACACCGAGAAGTCCGCATGAGAAGGCGATGCAGCGTGCACTTATCCAGTACCGCAATCCGGAGAATTATGAACTTGTAAAGGAAGCGCTGCTTTCCAACGGAAGAAGTGACCTGATAGGATTTGACAGACATTGTCTCATTCCACCGCGTAAGATGGCAGCAAGAGGTGAAAGATTTGAAAAGACAGGGAAGAAGAGAAAAAGGAATACCAGGGTACATTAAGGCACGAAAGACCATGTACATTGTGGCTGTATCAATAGGACTTGCCATTGTTGCGGCGTTCTTTGTGACAGGACTTATACTGTGTAAGACGCGCAATAATCTGCTGACTGTGATGGCGATACTCATGGTGCTGCCGACAGCCAAATTTGCAGTAGATCTGATTATGTGCATAGCATGCCGGCCGGTAAGTGATGAACTGTATGAAAGAATTGAAGCTGCAGATGACAAATTCCTTCACAAATATGAGTGCTTATTCACATCCAGAGAAAAGGCAACATATGTTACGGCACTTGTCATAACACCTCATGCAGTGTGTGCATATACAACAGATGCAAAAGCAGATGCAGGCAGATTTAAGGCAGATCTTGAAAAGTACATAAAAGAGGCAAGGCTTTCGGCTACAGTATCATTATATAATGATGAGAATCAGTTCATCAAAAAAGTAAAGCTTATGTCTGAAAGCAGGGATACAAAGCTTACGAAGGAAGAATCGGACCGCATGCAGTGGATATGGGAATCGGCACGCTGCATGTGTATGTAATCACATAAAATGGAGAGGTGCAATGAAAGAACTTGTTATATCTTCACGCGAGGCAGGGCTGAGACTGGACAGATATCTTGAAAGATATCTGTGCAACGCGCAGAAGAACTTTATATATAAGATGCTCCGCAAAAAAAATATAACACTGAATGACACAAAGTGTAACGGTAATGAAAAGCTGGCTGGTGGCGACAGAATTAAGATATTTTTCTCTGATGAAACTCTTCGTAAGTTCACATCGGCCGAAAAAGATACAACACACCGGGATGTCCCTGATAAGATAAAGCTGAAAGTTATGTATGAGGATGAAGATATTGTTATCATAGACAAGCCGTCAGGAATGCTCTCACAGAAGGCATCAGCCGGTGATAAGTCGCTTGTTGAATATGTAACGGAGTACCTTCTTGATACGGGAAGTCTTACGCAGAAAGATCTTATTACATTCAGACCCGGTATCTGTAACAGACTTGACCGTAATACGAGCGGACTTGTTGTTGCGGGCAAGACAATAAAAGGACTTCAGGAGATGTCAGAAGCATTCAGGGACAGAACACTCCACAAGTATTATATATGTGTTGTTGCTGGACGGATTAATGAACGCAGCAGAGTAAGCGGCTATCTTGTACGTGATGAAAAGACTAACAAATCCACGATATATGCAGATTATAAGGAAGCCATGGATAATGCAGAGGCTGACATGATCAATAATATTGAAACGGAATATATTCCGGCTGTTTCTAATGACAATTTCACCCTTCTTAAGGTGAAGCTTATAACCGGACGTACACATCAGATAAGGGCGCATCTTGCGTCGCTTGGGCATCCGATTGCCGGTGATGTGAAGTATGGCAGCAGGCAGATTAATAAACGAATGTCAGACCAATATCATATAAAAAGCCAGATGCTGCATGCGTATGAGCTTGATTATCCGCAAAGAGGGCTGTGTGTCAGAACGGATATTCCGAAGGAGTTTGACAGGGTACTCAAAGGTGAACATATATGGGAACATGGAATTCAAGAGGACTTAGAGGCTCTACATTAGAAGAGCTGATTAATCATAGCAATGACAGATACAGAACATCAGGACTGGCACTTATACAGAAGGTTCCGACACCGATTACCCCGGTGAAGATGGACAAAGGCACCGGGCAGATTACCCTGGCATATTTTAACCAGAAGAGTACGGTGGATTATATAGGTGTTGTCCAGGGAATTCCGGTATGCTTTGATGCCAAAGAATGTGCGTCAGATACATTCCCGATTCAGAATATCCATGAGCATCAGATTGAATTCATGAGCGATTTTGAGAAGCAGGGCGGGATTACATTTATCATTGCTGATTTTGTGATGCGTAATGAGACATATTACATTCCGTATTCAGATGTCATGCGGTTCTGGAAACGTGCCAGAGATGGCGGGCGAAAGAGCTTTACTTATGAAGAGATAAATAAAGAGTTTAAAATTCGTTCGCATAATGGTATAATGGTTCATTATATTGAAATGCTTCAGAAAGATCTTGATGTGAGGGACAGCTATGGAAAGTAACTATATTGAGAAGTACGAACTGATTGATGGTTGGGCAATTATTAATGTTAATTTTGAGATTGTATCTGCTAATGAAAGTTATTACAGATTTGCAGGTATTGCGAGAAATTATACAATAACAGATGTAATACATCAGGTTGATCTTGACGATTTTATAGAGGTGGCTAATTCACTTAAGACCAATGCATCCAAGACAATGGTTCTGCGTATGCGCCGTGTTGATAATTCATACAGATGGATTATGGCCGAGATACGACGGGGGGAGCTGCGTGGCAATAAGACTGATGATGCCGATGAAGAATCTGCATATGAATATCTTGAACTTAAGCTTAATGATATACAGGCACTTAAGCATCAGAATCAGAATCTCCGTCAGATGATTAATGAATACAGTCATCTGCTTTCACTCGAAGGAGAGCTTGTATATGCAATTGACTGCAGGCTGAGAGACGTTACAATATACAGATTTATAGATGATGAGATGTCTGTCGTTGATACAAGACCGCTTGTTGATATAGCAGCAGAGTACAGGGCACCGGGAATTATTCCTGATGATGAGAAGGCTGAATTTGAAGCACTGTGTTCGGATATAGATAATGGTTCGGCAAGATTTGTACATAAGTTTCACGTTAATTCATCGGAATACAGTGTACTGAGCAGCGGTCTCATTGAATTCAAGGGAAGTACTTATTATCTTGAAGGAAAAAAGACAAGAATAGTAGGAACTATTAAGGTGCTTGAAGAGGGAATATCATTCTCAAAGAATCTTCTTGGTAATGATAAGGAAAGCCGTAATCTGACAAGCACCGGTGTGCTTAAGTATATTAAGGACAGCATTACATATACTCCGTCCGGTGAGATGATGCTTATGCTTCTGCAGATTGACGAACTTGATAAGATGGCGGCAAAGTACGGCAAAAAAGCCGCTGATGACACGTTCAGGCTTGTGCTTGATATGTGCAGGGATAAGGTATGGTGCAGAGGTGTTGCCGGTGCAGATGATAATAATATAATTTATATTGCCGTAAGGGATATCAATGTTGAAGTTAATGCGAGAGCATTTATCGAATCTCTCAGGACCATGATTAAGTGGAGATACATGCTGCTTAACAATGATAAGATTACATTTTCAATAGGCGTTTCCCGCTATCCGTTCAACGGCAAGGATTATGACAAGATGATTCTTAAAGCCAGAAGAGCACTGGAGATTGCCAATGAAAAAGGACACAACAGATTTATAATATATAAAGAGATGCTTCATGGAGAGATATAAAGCCATTGACATAAGTTCATGTTTAATATATAATTCTAATCATTCTAGCGCGATAACACGTTACCACGCTAAAGTGACATAGCGTAAGGAGAGATTTATGAAAAAGGAACGACTGCTTCATACACCTGAAGGTGTACGTGATATTTATAACGGAGAATGTGCCAGAAAGCTTATGGTCCAGAACAGGATTCATGATGTCCTGAAGTCATATGGCTATAATGACATATCTACTCCTACATTTGAATTCTTTGATGTGTTCAATAAGGAGAGAGGAAGTGTGGCATCTAACGAGATGTTCAAGTTCTTTGACAGGGATGGCAATACACTTGTGCTTCGTCCTGATATGACACCTTCGATTGCAAGGACTGCTGCCAAGTATTATGGTGACAGCAATATGACGCTTAAGCTGTGCTACATCGGCAATACATTTATTAACAATCATAATTATCAGGGACGTCTCAAGGAGACAACACAGATTGGAGCAGAGCTTATCGGAGATTCGTCAATATATGCCGATGCAGAGATAATCTCTATGGTGATTGATTCTCTTTTGAGTTCGGGACTTAAGGAATTTCAGGTTGAGATAGGACAGGTCCAGTTCTTCAGAGGACTTCTTAAGGAAGCAGGAATAGATACCGATACGGAAGATGAGCTTGTTGAGCTTATGCTTAATAAGAATTTTTACGGAGTAGAGGAACTTCTGAAATCACAGAATCTTGATGACAGTCTTACCGATACACTCCTTGTTCTGCCACAGCTTTTTGGCTCAGTTGAAGTACTTGACAGGGCGCGCTCTATTACAAGTAATGAAGAAGCACTTGAAGCTATTGCATATCTTGAGGAACTTTATGGAATGCTTGCACAGAACGGATATGACAAATATATTACATTTGACCTTGGAATGCTCAGTAAGCATAAGTACTATACCGGAGTTATATTCAACGGCTATACATACGGTACGGGGGATGCAGTAGTCAAGGGCGGACGTTATGATAAGCTTATAGGACAGTTCGGAAGTGATAAGGCATCAATCGGGTTTTCACTCACGGCCGACCAGCTTATGGTAGCGTTAGAACGCCAGAAGATAGAGATACCTTGCGACAGTAACGGAGTAATGATACTTCACACGCCTTCACAGTGGAGCAGAGCGGTAAAGCTTGCAGCACAGCTGCGCAATGCAGGAGTCAGCGCCAGCATGTTATGCACCAGGTCAATTGATGACAGCGAGTGCAGGGCATATGCAGAGTCATCGGATATTACGGATATTATCTCAATGACAGACGGTGAGGATGTAAGAATCCTTAATCTTGCGTCAGGTGATATTAAGACTGCTGCAGCACAGGATGTTTTAAAATTGCTTTAAGAATTCAGCGCATGATGCGCTATGATGGAGGTTGTTATGGGTAACGACAGATATATAACATTTGCACTTGCCAAGGGAAGACTTGCCAGGAAGACATTGCAGATATTTGAAGAGATAGGGATTACTTGCGATGAGATGAAGGATGAGAACTCAAGAAAGCTTATATTCACTAATGAGGATCTTAAGCTCAGATTCTTCCTTGCCAAGGCAACGGATGTTCCTACATATGTGGAGTACGGAGCTGCTGATATAGGAATTGTTGGAAAGGATACGATACTTGAAGAGGGACGCAAGCTCTATGAAGTTCTTGATCTTAAGACCGGCAACTGCAGGATGTGCGTGTGCGGACCGCAGTCGGCAATGGAGCTTCTGATGCACCATGAACTTATCAGAGTTGCGACAAAGTATCCTAATATTGCCAAGGATTATTTCTATAATAAGAAACATCAGACGGTTGAGATAATCAAGCTTAACGGTTCAATAGAGCTTGCACCTATCGTAGGGCTGTCAGAGGTTATTGTCGATATAGTCGAGACGGGAGCCACACTCAGGGAGAATGGACTTACGGTACTTGAGGAGGTATGTCCGTTATCTGCAAGAATGGTTGTTAATGAAGTAAGCATGAAGATGCAGAATGAGCGTATTAACGATATCATTACAAGATTAAGAAAATATATTGACGAGAAGAATGCATAATAATGCATATAGCATAATGCATACAGCATAATGCATATAGCATAATGCATACAGCATAATTCATAACAGTGCATTGCACACAATGTATAATCGTCAGGGCAGGAGGCTAAGATGCGCAAAATAAAACTCACAGAGGAAAGTAAGAATAATATTCTGGAAAATCTTCTTAAGAGAAGTCCTAACAGCTATGGACAGTTTGAGAGTGCTGTTAATGAGATCCTTGAGAATGTTAAGAAGAATAAGGACGCAGCAATATTTGACTACACAAAGAGATTTGATGGGGCGGATATTAATGCGGACAATATCGTTGTAACTAAGGAAGAGATTGAAGAGGCTTATACACTTGTTGACGAGAAGCTCGTGGAGGTTATCCGTAAGGCACTTGTAAATATCAGGGATTACCACCAGAAGCAGAAGCAGTACAGCTGGTTTGACAGTAAGCCGGACGGAACAATGCTTGGACAGAAGGTAACAGCTCTTTCAAGAGTAGGTGTATATGTACCGGGAGGCAAGGCTGTATATCCGTCATCAGTTCTTATGAATATTATTCCTGCTAAGGTAGCCGGAGTAGAGCAGATTGTAATGACAACGCCTCCTGCAAAGGACGGAAAGGTATATCCTGCGACACTTGTTGCAGCCAATGAAGCAGGTGTTGATGTAATCTATAAGGTTGGTGGGGCACAGGCTATAGCTGCACTTGCATACGGAACAGAGTCAATTCCTAAGGTTGATAAGATTGTCGGACCAGGCAATATATATGTAGCACTTGCCAAGAAAGCAGTATACGGGCATGTAAGCATTGACTCTGTAGCAGGTCCTAGTGAGATTATGGTTATTGCAGATGAGACAGCCAATGCACATTATGTTGCGGCGGATCTCCTTTCACAGGCAGAGCATGACCAGATGGCATCTGCAATACTTGTAACTACAAGTGATGAGCTTGCAGATAAGGTATCGGCAGAGATTGACGGATATCTTCCTAAGCTTTCTCGCCGTGAGATAATTGAGAAGTCACTCGAGAATTACGGATATATACTTGTTGCCAGTGATCTTGAAGAGGCAATTGATGTGGCTAACGAGATTGCATCAGAGCATCTTGAGATAGTAACTAAGGATCCGTTCAATACAATGACAAAGATTAAGAATGCAGGAGCTATTTTCCTTGGGGAATACAGTTCAGAGCCGCTTGGTGATTACTTTGCAGGGCCTAACCACGTACTTCCTACCAATGGAACTGCCAAGTTCTTCTCACCGCTCAGTGTGGATGACTTCATTAAAAAATCGAGCATCATTATGTACTCAAGAGAAGCACTTGAGCCTATCCATGAGGATATTGAGACATTTGCAAAGGCAGAAAAGCTTACTGCACATGCCAATTCAATACATGTAAGATTTGAATAGTTAACTGACACGGAGGAACAGGATATGTCATCAGATTTCAGAACTGCAACTGTGGAACGTAATACAAGTGAGACACAGATTAAGTGTACATTTAAGATAGATGGAAGAGGCGAGGCATCGGTAGATACGGGAATAGGCTTCTTTGATCATATGCTTAAGAGTTTTGCCAGGCATGGACTTTTTGATCTGCAGATGAACGTAAAGGGAGATCTTTACGTTGACTGCCACCATACGATAGAGGATACGGGAATTGTGCTCGGAGAGGCAATCCGCAAGGCTGTGGGAGATAAGAAGTCAATCAGACGTTACGGTGACATAATTCTTCCGATGGATGAGGCGCTTATACTGTGTGCAATAGATCTGTCAGGACGTCCTTATCTGGTGTTTGACGGTGAATTCTCATCGGATTCGGTTGGATATTTTGATACACAGATGGTAAGGGAATTTTTCTATGCAATATCATATGCTGCCGGAATGAACCTTCATATTAAGCAGATGGCGGGAAGTAATGACCATCATATAATTGAGGGCATGTTTAAAGCATTTGCAAAGGCACTTGATGAAGCTACGATGAGAGATTCAAGAATTAAGAGTGTACTGTCAACAAAGGGTACGTTATAGAATACAGAATGGAGATTCGGATTAATGAGATTATATCCTGCTATTGATATTAAGGACGGCAAGTGTGTCAGACTGACACAGGGACTTTTTGATAATGTTAATGTGTATTCAGATACACCATGGGAGATTGCAAAGGAATTTGAGAAGGCCGGAGCAAAGTTTATTCATGTTGTAGACCTTGACGGAGCGCTTAAGGGGCGTTCGGTTAACGCTGAGGTTATAAGAAAGATTGCTTCATCTGTCAATATACCTATTGAGCTGGGTGGAGGAATAAGAACTCTCGGGAATATAAAAGAAGTTCTTGAACTTGGAGTGTACAGGGCTATAATAGGAACGAAGGCAGTTGAGAATCCTGAGTTTATACGTGAGGCTATTGAGAGGTTCGGAGCAGAGCATATAGTTGTCGGCGTTGATGCCAGGGACGGATATGTTGCTGTAGAAGGCTGGGAAAAGTTAAGCGATAAGACGGCTCTTTCAATGGCACTTGCAATGAAGGATATGGGCGTTAAGACAATCGTGTATACTGATATATCCAAGGACGGAATGCTTCAGGGACCTAATGTTGAGCAGACAAAGCTTCTGTCAGATAAGACGGGAATTGACATTATAGCATCCGGCGGAGTATCCGGAATGGATGATCTGCGCAATATACAGAATGCCGGAATACATGGTGCAATAATAGGAAAAGCAATATATGAAAAGCGTATCAACTTAAAAGAAGCGGTTGATGAATTTGAAGAAAGGTAGTTACAGACATGTCGTACAAAAAACTTATTCCAATAATATATCTTAAGAATGAGAAAGCTTATACATCAGCAGAGTGCAGAGTACCTATTGATGCAAGGTACTCACCTGTTGAGGTGGCTTCTAAGTTCAGCGAGAATGGAGCGGATGAACTGATTGTAATAGATCTTTCATATGATGACGAATCACATGATAAGGCAATCGGAATACTCAGAGAGATATCAAAGCTTATTGATATTCCGATGTATGCATCAGGTAACATAAGACGTGTTGAGGATGTAAAGAAGTACCTTTATGCAGGCGTCTCAACAGTGCTTCTTGAGGATGCCAAGGAATCTAATCTCCTTATGATGAAAGAAGTTAAGGACCGTTTTGGCAATGACAAGCTTGGTCTTTGGTACACGGGTGCGGATGCAGATGCAATCGATATGGCAAAGGATAATGAACTGTCATGTATATTTGTATCAGATACAGATAAAGATAAGGCTGATACTGCCAAGTCATCAGGAATTCCCGCAATTGTAGAACTTGCATCGTCCAATGACGGAACAGATATAATAAAGGAACTTTCACAGCCTGAGGTTGCAGGCGTGTCAGGATCTGTAATCAGCAGCGTTGACTTCTCATTCATGGAGGCAAAGCAGGCGATTAAAGAAGCCGGAATTGTAATGAATACATTTGAAAGCTCAATACCGTTTGCACAGTTCAAGCTTAATGAGCAGGGACTTATTCCTGTTGTTGTACAGGATTATAAGACTGATGAGGTACTCATGGTGGCATATATGAATGAAGAGTCATATAATGCAACTCTTGCAACAGGTAAGATGACATATTTCAGCAGAAGCAGACAGCAGCTCTGGGTAAAGGGCGAGACATCAGGACATTACCAGTATGTGCGTTCAATCGAGATTGACTGCGATAACGATACACTTCTGGCCAAGGTTAAGCAGATAGGCGCAGCATGCCATACAGGTAACAGAAGCTGCTTCTACCGCAATCTGGTCTCAACCGAGTATACACAGGTCAATCCGCTTAAGGTATTCAATGACGTAATGGCTGTTATTGAAGACCGTAAGGCTAATCCTAAGGAAGGCTCATACACTAATTATCTGTTCGACAAGGGAATAGATAAGATCCTTAAGAAGGTTGGAGAAGAAGCTACTGAGATAGTAATTGCAGCCAAGAATCCGGATCCTGAAGAATCTAAGTATGAGATAGCAGACTTCTTATATCATGTAATGGTTCTTATGTCGCTCAAAGGCCTGACATGGGAAGACATAGTTAAAGAGCTTGCTAACCGCTGATATGCCGGTACAGACCGGCTTTATACATTGTAAAAAATAATATGAATATTTTCCTTGACGAATGAGAAAAATATGTTATACTATTCATTGTGCAATAAATTAGTACCCTTGGTATTGTTGTGCACAATTCAGCAGCAGAAGGGTGGTTAGGGCGAGCCAATGTCAAACGTAATCGTTAAAGAGAACGAGACTTTAGATAGCGCATTACGCAGATTTAAGAGAAACTGTGCAAAAGCAGGCATTCAGCAGGAAATCCGTAAGAGAGAGCATTACGAGAAGCCAAGCGTAAGACGTAAGAAGAAGTCTGAGGCAGCGAGAAAGCGCAAGTATAATTAATTCTAACTAATAATAATCCGAAGGTCATGAGAATGGCTTTCGGATTATTTTTTTGGAATTATGTACATTTGATAGGCATATATTTACATATACATAATGAAAGCAGGTGTATTAATGGGAATCAGGGAGTCACTTCATCTGTCACAGGATGCGGTGCTTGGCATGCCTGTCATAACGATTATCGGATGCAGGGAAGTTCACATTGAGAACTTCAGGACGATACTTGAATACAGCGATACATTTGTTAAGATGAGGACCAAGAAGGGGTGTGTAAGCGTCAGCGGAAAGCGTCTTACAATAGAATATTACAATGAAGAGGAGATACATATAACAGGTTTTATCGAGAGCGTAATACCATAACGAAAGGAATTAAGATGCGTTGTGTAATTAGAAATCTGCGTGGGGTAGTTCTTGTGTCAACAGATAATCCGGCTCCGGAGCGTTTTTTTAATCTGTGCAGAATGAAAAAAATCCGCATATGGGATATTACGAAAACAGATAAAGGATGTCAGTTCAGTATCGGAGCGGCAGATTATCTGCAGCTTAAGGAACCTCTGAAAAAATGTGGGATGAAGCTTGTTATTCTGAGAAAAACAGGGCTTCCTTTTTTTATGTTCAGGTATAGAAAACATTATTCATTTGTGGCGGGGATGCTGCTTGCAGCGTCTCTTCTGCAGATAATGTCGATGTTTGTATGGGAGATAGAGGTTGACGGAAACAGCTATTACACGGATAATGTAATAGTTTCTTACCTTCAGGGAAATGATGTATATGTGGGGTGCAGAATGTCAAAAGTAATGTGTGACAGCCTTGAGCAGAAGATACGTAAGGATTTTGATGATATTACATGGGTATCAGCAGAAAAAAGCGGAACAAAACTTATAGTGCATATTAAGGAAAATGACGGGGACAACGTTGCCGGAAAAGCAAAAAGCCCTTCGGATATTATTGCATCGTCTGACGGAGTGGTTGAGAGCATTGTAACAAGGTGCGGAACACCGCTTGTCAAGAAGGGAGATGAAGTAAAGACGGGAGATGTTCTCGTGAGCGGGGAGGTAGTACTGTATAACGATGCAAAAGAGCCGACGGACAGCTGTTATGTACAGGCAGATGCGGATATACTGGTAAGGACGTCAATACAGTATGAAAATACAGTACAGCGCGGATATAAGTGTAAGATATATACGGGAAAGAAAGTTACACACTACGTTATCAATGTGATGGGCAATGTGGCTGAACTGGGACTCATTCCGGCGGATTACGAAAAGTACGATGTCGTTACCGAAATTGGCAGACTGAGGCTTACAAAGGACTTTATGCTTCCGGTGTGTGCGGGACGCAGAATTATATACGAATACATAACCGAAGACGGAATGCACAGTGAAGAAGAAGTTACACAGATATTGACTGACAATTACGAAAATTATTTGAATAAATTGAAGAAAGAGGGTATCCAAATAGTGTCAGATAGTGTTAAAATAGACATAACGGATGTGAATGCAGGCATGAGCGGAAGCATTCACGTAGTAATGCCATTTAAGGAGCGCAGATCTTGTGATGTCAGAACAGTTGATTAGTATACCTGCCGAACACAGTGTCAATGTATTTGGCAGATTTGATGAATATGCCAAGAAGATAGAACGCGCATTGAAAGTCAGTATAATTACAAGAGGCTCTGAGGTTCATGTGAGTGGTGATGAGCATTCAGTCAGCATGGCTGTTGGAGTGCTTGAGTCACTGCTTAAGCTGTCACAGAGCAACGGAGTGGTTACTGAACAGAATGCGGATTATGCAATTGCAATGGCGATGGAAGAGCGCCGGAATGCTGTTGTTGAACTTGATAAGGATATAGTATGCCGGACTATTGCAGGCAAGCCTATCAAGCCTAAGACTCTTGGACAGCAGCATTATGTCAATGAGATAAAGGATAAGATGATAGTATTCGGCATAGGGCCTGCCGGAACGGGTAAGACTTATCTTGCAATGGCTATGGCAATTAATGCATTTAAGAATAATGAGGTAGGAAGAATAATACTTACACGACCGGCAATCGAGGCGGGTGAGAAGCTCGGCTTCCTTCCGGGAGATCTGCAGAGCAAGGTGGATCCGTATTTAAGACCTTTGTATGATGCGTTGTTTCAGATTATGGGACCTGAATCATTCAATGCCAACATGGAGAAGGGACTTATCGAGGTTGCGCCTCTTGCGTACATGAGAGGACGTACGCTGGATAATGCGTATATTATTCTTGATGAGGCACAGAATACAACTCCTGCACAGATGAAGATGTTCCTTACGCGAATTGGCTTCGGCTCCAAGGTAATAGTTACCGGAGACCAGACACAGAAGGATCTTCCCAAGGATGCGGTATCAGGACTTGATGTTGCACTTAAGGTGCTCGCCGGTGTTGATGAGATAGGAATAGTGAAGCTTGATAACAGGGATGTTGTAAGACATCCGCTTGTCCAGAAGATTGTTAAGGCGTATGAGACATATGAAGAAAAAGAAGAGCTTCGCAAGAAGAGAATAGCTAACGGAGCTGTATACAACAAGAATAAGAAGGACGACAGGCGTCGGAGGAATTATGACAATTAATATTGATTATGAGACAGATATCAGGATAGTACCGGAGATACCGGAAGAAGAGATTATTAATAAAGTTATAACGCAGGCATGCGATTACGAAAAATGCCCATACGAGGTTGAGGTTAATGTATTGCTGACTGACAATGAATCTATACATGAGACGAACCGCGAGTACAGGGGAGTTGATGCTCCTACCGATGTGCTGTCATTTCCGATGATTGATTATGAGGCACCGGCAGATTTTGCATTCCTTGAGGATTCTCCTGTAGAGGATTATTTTGACCCTGACACGGGAGAACTTCTGCTCGGTGATATTGTTATATCGGTAGAGAAAGTTATGGAGCAGGCAGAGAAGTATGGACACAGTGTAAAGCGTGAGCTTGCATTCCTTGTGGCACACAGCATGCTGCATCTGTTCGGATATGATCATATGGAGCCGGATGAGGCAGAGGTAATGGAGGACAAGCAGAATCAGATACTGCTTAATATTGGAATAACAAGAATGGAGGACAATATATGAGAAGAAAAGGGTTAATTAAAAAGTGTGCGGCGCTGTCACTTGCACTGATAATGTCGATGGGAACTCTTGCAGGATGCGGTAAGGGTGGTGATTCAACAACAGATACACTGCCGTCACAGAATGAGAGCAAGGTGGCTGATGCCAATACGGATGCCAAGGGAGAACCTGCTACAACTGATGCGTCACATCCGAATGAAGCAAGAAGCATGCTTACTGGCAAGTGGGTGCCTGCTGATACTGCCAACAATTCACCTGTATGTGTAATGTACAGCAACATCAAGGATGCAATACCACAGTCATCAATAAGCTATGCGGATATAGTATTTGAATCACTTGTTGAAGGTGGAATTACAAGACTTTGCGCATTCTTTGAGAATAAAGACAATCTTGTTAAGATAGGACCTGTAAGAAGCTGCCGTCTGTATTATCTGTTCCTTGCCAAGGAGTATGAGGCGACATATGTACATTTTGGATATTCAGATCTTGCTGAAGAGTATCTTAAGATGGACAAGATGCATTCACTCGACGGAATGGTATACTGTGGGTTCTACAGAAGCACTGACAGAGTTGCCCCGCATAATGCATACACATCATGGCAGGGAATTATGGACAGTGTGGCTGCCAAAGGATATCCTACAACATATCCTGAAGGATACCGTTCACCTCTTCAGTTCAATACTGATGATAATAATGATATAGACCTCTCCGGAGATCCTATTGCACAGAAGTGTAATAAGTTTGTTCCGGGCTATCCATACAATAAGCCGTGGTTTGAGTATAATGCCGAGGATGGGCTTTATTACCGTTATCAGTTCGGTGATGCACACATTGACAAAGAGACGGGCGAACAGCTTGCATTTAAGAATATCCTTGTGAAGTATGTTACGGGTGATTATGTTGACGGAACACCTGACTATGTTAATTCAGATGCAGGAATGGCCCTCTATATAACTGACGGATATGCAGTCCCTGTTACATGGTGGAAACTTGAAGAATTCGGACAGACATATTATTATGGCGCTGATGGCAAAGAGATTACTGTTAATCAGGGTAAGACATTTATCTGCTATGTAGAAGAAAGATATAAAGATGATGTGGAAGTGCTTCCGTAAAACGAAGTATGATACGTTGAAGCCTGCAAAAGGAGGAATTTATGACAGAGACTGAACTTCTAGATGAGGCGAGACATGCGATGCTCAATGCATATGCACCATATTCAAAGTTCTGTGTTGGTGCAGCACTGCTTGCAGATGATGGTACGGTATATACCGGATGCAATATTGAGAATGCATCATACGGCGCAGCGATATGTGCCGAACGCGTTGCAATAGCCGGATGTATCTCTGACAAAAAACGGCATATACGCCGGATAGCTATATGTTCAACGAGTGGGAATGAGACATTTCCATGCGGAATATGCAGGCAGGTTATGAGCGAATTCATGGATGAAGATTCGCAGATAATTCTCGAGACGAAGGATGGCGGCTTTCATGTATACACATTGGCAGAGTTGCTGCCATATTCATTTAATTCGGATAGTATGAATTCCGGCAAATAGTTAATACTAAAGGCATGACACTTTGTGTTGTGCCTTTTTACGCATTGTGTCCAAAAAAAGCGCATGTTATGAATGTGCGGAAAGCAGTGCAGTATGAAAATGAGCCGGTATAATAAAATATGTCTTTGCGTATGTGGAATGCTCAGCCTGTTCTTTGCGGGTTATATGGTGAGCTATAATTTTTCAGCCAATGACAAGGAGAGCTTTCTTGTAAGAGATATTCCTACACAGGCAGCAGATGCTTCAGATGAGATTATTGTGTCGAATGTAACATCACTTAATATAGAAATTTATGATATTGACAAAAAGACATCAAAGACGCAGACCAATACAATTCCGATTGCTTATCTTGGGCTTACAAGGCATGAACTTATAGAGACGCTTCAGGATTATATGCTTAATCCTTCGGTGAATGATAAGGCACATGGACTGATTGCATGTGAACTGGTCGAATTCACGAAGCAGTCGGTGACAATCCGCAAGACATACAGTGCAAAAAATCTTCCACAGAGATATTATATTGTAGCGGAAAAGGGCGTGCTTGTAATATACCTTGATAACGGGCGTACACTTTATGACAGGACTGATATACGTCTTACGCAGCTGCCGCAGAGCGTGCAGGAAAAGGTAATGAACAAAATGAGGGTAGACAGTGCGGAAGAACTGTATGATTTCCTTGAAACATTTACAAGTTAGTAAAAAAATGATATGATAAAAATATTAATTTGCAGTGTGAAGCGTTGCAATGTACGGATGCTTAAGCTTCTGCAGAATCGGAGGGTAGCGTATATGGGAACACCACATAACAGTGCATCAAAAGGTGATATAGCAAAGACGGTTCTCATGCCGGGAGATCCGCTGAGAGCAAAGTTTATCGCAGAGCATTTTCTTGAAGATGCGGTATGCTTTAACAGGGTGCGTAATATGTTCGGATATACCGGAACATACAAAGGGAAAGAAGTATCTGTAATGGGAAGCGGAATGGGTATGCCTTCCATGGGAATATACAGCTACGAGCTTTTTTCGGAGTATGACGTTGACAGAATTATAAGAATCGGTTCAGCAGGCGGATATGCAGACGATGTGCATGTAAGGGATGTAATTATTGCAATGGCGGCTTCAACAGACTCCAATTATGCAAGCCAGTACAGACTGGGTGGAACATTCGCACCGACTGCGGACTATGGAATGCTCAGTGCGGCAGTGGAGGCTGCACAACAGAAGAATATTCCGGTTAAGGTCGGCAATGTGCTTTCTACAGATGTGTTCTATCATGTTGACAGTGAGTATGCTACAAGATGGAAGAATATGGGTGTGCTTGCAACAGAGATGGAATGCGCGGCACTCTATATGAATGCGGCATATTTTGGCAAAAAGGCGCTTGGCATATTCACGGTTTCAGACCACCTGTTTACCGGTGAGGAACTCTCTGCCGAAGAAAGAGAGACAACATTTACCGATATGATGGAGATAGCACTTGCAATATAGGGCGTATGTGCACGACAACACAATGAGCACAAAGAAGCACGATAGTATGGAAAGTATGACATGTAAAGATTTTCGTAAAATGATAGATGCCTTTGACAAAAAACAGCTTGATATCGATACAATGAGCAGATTCGTTGAACATGTATCAGGCTGTTTGGATTGTCAGGAAGAATATGAGATATATTATATTATGAAGTATGCACTGTCGGATGATGAGATTATGGATAAAGAGCTTGCATCACAGCCGATACCCGTACAGCGTCTGGTTAATTCGTATGATTTTAAGGCTCTTGTTACATACAGGCTTCGTGAGGCAGCCTCAAAGCTGGATAAGATAAAACGCAATGATTACTATAACAGATGTCTGTTTGCTATTGCCCAGTTCTGCGTCGTTCTTATGGCAGTTTTCTATATTTTTTCGAATGTATTCATGTAGTAACAATAATATTTTTAATGTGAGGATGTAATGGCAAAGTTAGTTTTAATAGATGGACACAGTATTCTGAACAGGGCATTCTACGGGGTGCCGGATCTTACCAATGCACAGGGGGTTCATACCAATGCAATATACGGATTCCTTAATATCATGTTTAAGATAATTGATGAGGAGAAGCCGGAGCACCTTATAGTTGCATTTGACATGAGCGCACCTACGTTCAGGCATAAGATGTTTGCAGAGTACAAAGGCACAAGAAAGCCGATGCCCGAAGAATTAAGACAGCAGGTACCGCTTATCAAAGAGGTCCTTGAGGCTATGGGGATAGAGATTGTCCAGAAAGAAGGCTATGAAGCTGATGATATCCTCGGTACAATTGCAAAGCATAGTGAAAAGAACGGACTTGATGTATCAATAGTATCCGGAGACAGGGATATTCTTCAGATTGCTACTGAACATATAATGATACGTATTCCAAAGACAAAAAAAGGTGTTACTGAGATAGAAAACTATAATGCATGTGATGTCGAGGCACTGTACGGAGTTACACCTGCCGAGTTCATTGATATGAAAGCCCTTATGGGAGATTCATCAGATAATATACCGGGAGCGCCGGGAATAGGTGAGAAGACGGCAGGAGCAATTATACAGAAGTTCGGTTCAGTGGAGAATGCGTATAACCATATCGATGAGGTTACACCTAACAGGGCAAGGAATTCACTTGCTGATAACTATGATCAGGTGCTTCTTAGCAAGAAGCTGGCAACTATAGACATTGATGCACCGGTTGAATATGATGTTGATAGTGCAACACTTGATAACATGTTCTCTGATAAGGCATATGAGATGTTCAAGAGATATAACTTCAAGAGTCTGCTCAAGAAGTTTGATGCCGCAACGACGACAAGAGAACCTGAGATATTTGATAAGTTCACGACTATAGAGGACTTCGGAGAAGTTGAGGAATACTTCGCAGGTGCAGACTTTGGCGGCTGCATCGGATTGAAGCTGCTGTATGAGGATGGATGTGTATCAGGGGCTGCGTTGGCACATGAAGATAACAGTGTATACTACATACCGGTTCAGGGCTTTGTTACAGAGGATTATCTCAAAGCAAAGATAACGGATATGGCTGCTGTATGTGACTGCATTGCGGGTCTTAATATTAAGTCAGTCCTCCCGGCAATAGACAGACAGGTATATCCAAAGCTTATTGATGCCGGACTTGGCGCATATCTTCTTAATCCCCTTAAGGAAAGCTACAGCTATGATGAGCTTGCAAGGGATTATCTCAATATGCTTCTGCCTAACAGGAATGAGCTGACAGGCAGGATGTCATACGCAGAGGCATCAATGGTGAAGAGTGAAGAACTTGCCAGACTTGCATGCATGGAGGCATATTGCGTAAGACGCGCATGGAACGTGATAAGTGTAAAGCTTGATGAAGTGCAGATGAAGCATCTGTTTGATGATATAGAGATGCCGCTTGTATTTGTGCTGTACGACATGGAGTGCGAGGGAATAATGGTTGACTCCAAAGGGCTTAAGGAGTATGGTGACAAGCTTGCAACAAGAATCACAGAACTTGAGAACACAATATATGAGCTGGCAGGGACAAAGTTCAACATTAATTCTCCAAAGCAGCTTGGAACTGTATTGTTTGAAGATATGAAGCTTCCGAGCGGTAAGAAGACAAAGAGCGGATATTCGACGGCAGCAGACGTACTCGAGAAGCTTGCACCGGAATATCCCGTTGTTGCGAAGATACTTGAGTACAGGCAGCTTACCAAGCTTAAGTCAACATATGCAGACGGCCTTGCAGTGTATATACGTGAGGACGGAAGAATACACGGACACTTTAACCAGACTATTACTGCTACGGGGAGAATAAGCAGTACCGAACCGAATCTTCAGAATATTCCGGTAAGAATGGAGATTGGAAGACAGATACGAAAAGTATTCGTGCCAAAGCCGGGATGTGTATTCCTTGATGCCGATTATTCGCAGATTGAGCTCAGGATTCTTGCACATATGTCTCAGGATGATAAGCTTATAGCTGCGTATAACACTGCACAGGATATACATGCAATTACTGCATCACAGGTGTTCCATGTTCCGCTTGATGAGGTTACAAGAACACAGAGAAGTAATGCCAAGGCAGTTAATTTTGGAATAATATATGGAATAAGTTCATTCGGCCTCAGCCAGGACTTAAGCATATCCAGAAAGGAAGCTTCAGAATATATCGAACAGTACTTTGCTACATATCCGCACATAAAGGAATTTATAGATGGACTTGTCGCAAGTGCAAAGAAGAATGGATATTCGACAACTATGTTCGGAAGACGCAGGCCTGTGCCGGAGCTTAATTCAAGTAATTTCATGCAGAGACAGTTTGGTGAGAGAATTGCGATGAATTCACCTATTCAGGGCTCTGCGGCAGATATAATAAAGATAGCAATGATTAATGTAAGCCGTGCGCTTAAGGATAATAACCTTAAGTCAAAGATGATACTTCAGGTGCACGATGAACTCCTTATTGAAACATATGAGGATGAGGTGGATGCTGTAAGACAGATTCTCATTGATAATATGACGAATGCAGCCAGTTTAAGAGTGCCGCTCGAAGTTGATGTGAAGGAAGGCCATGACTGGCTGGAAGCACACTAAGAATGGCAGTGATGGAGGTCGTTACAATGTACGTTTTTGGTATAACCGGAGGCGTGGGTGCCGGCAAATCAACGGTACTCAGGCTGATAAAAGAGAACTTTAATGCATCGGTAATTGAGGCAGATGAGGTTGGAAGAATGCTTATGGAGCCGGGTAACAGTGCATATCTTAAGATAGTTGAGATATTTGGAGAGGATATTCTTGATAATCCAGGTGAACAGGGTTCTCCAATCAACAGGGCAAAGCTTGCCGGGATAGTGTTCAACAATAAGAATAAGAGGATGGTTCTCAATGGAATAGTACATCCGCTTGTTAAAAAATACATCACCGAAGAAATCGGAAGGATAAGGTGTGCTGAAAAATATGATTATGTATTTGTTGAGGCGGCACTTCTTATAGAAGATCATTATGACATTATATGTGATGAACTGTGGTATATATATGCTGATGAAGAAACAAGAAGGGAAAGGCTTAAGTCAAGCCGTGGGTATTCGGATGAAAAAATTGATTCGGTATTCGCAAGCCAGTTGTCAGATGAACAGTTCCGCAGCCATTGCAGCCGTGTGATAGACAATTCACATGATGAACAGATGACACTTGGGCAGTTAAAGGAGATTATCGGTTATTATGATTAATGTAGAAAAGATTAGGGATGATCTCGTCTTCGGACTTGATATAGGAACACGTAATGTTGTAGGTGTTGTTGGATATATGAATAAGTCCAGGTTCATGGTTATCGCCATGGCATGCAGGGAGCATGATACAAGGGCAATGATGGACGGACAGATTCACGATATATACAAAGTAGGTGATACAATAAGAAGTGTTAAGAATGACCTTGAGCGTCAGCTTGACATGAAGCTTACGGATGTATGCATTGCAGCAGCCGGACGAGTGCTGCGGACACTGAATGTATCGGCAGAATATACATTTGAGGAAGAGACAAGAGTTACGCAGGAACACATATACTCACTCAATCTGCTTGCCGTCGAGAAAGCACATAATGAGATTAACGGCAGCAGCGGACAGACACGGTTCTTCTGTGTGGGTAATACACCTGTAAGATACAGACTCAATGGATATGATATCAATAATCTGGAAGGACATAAGGCTGAGACGATAGGGGTTGACCTTATTGCAACATTTCTTCCTGAGGAAGTTGTTGACGGACTTTATGAGGCTGTCTCTTACGCCGGTCTGCAGGTGGCAAGCCTTACACTCGAGCCGATTGCGGCAATCAATATTGCTATACCGGAGAGCTACAGGCTTCTTAATATTGCGCTTGTCGATGTTGGAGCAGGTACATCTGATATATGTATAACTAAGGATGGAAGTATTGTTGCATACGGAATGATTCCTTATGCAGGAGATGAGATTACAGAAGCGGTTGCAAGAGGATGCCTTGTTGATTTTAATACCGCAGAGCAGATAAAGGTTCAGGCAAGCCAGAAGAATGGCAAGGTTACATACAAGGATATTATGGGGCTTTCACAGACTGTTCCGGCGGAAACAATCCGCAATATTGCATCTGAGGCAATGATGAAGATTGCTGAGGAAACGGCAAGGAAGATACGCGATATTAACGGCGGCAAGCCTGCCAATGCCGTGTTCCTCGTAGGAGGAGGCGGCAAGATGGCGGGATATTCCGATATGCTTGCCGAGAAGCTTGAGCTTCCTAAGGAAAGAGTTGCAGTACGTGGAGAAGAGGTTCTTACCTCAGTTGACTTTGATGTGGATAATTATAAAAAGGATGCACTTTTTGTGACCCCTGTCGGCATATGCACGAATTATTACAGCCAGAAAAATAATTTCATGTTTGTAAGTGTTAACGACCAGAGACTTAAGATGTATGACAATAATCATCTTACTGTTGTGGATGCAATAATGCAGGTCGGATTCCCTAATGAGAAGCTTTTCCCAAGACGCGGCGAGGCACTTGAATTCACGGTTAACGGCAATGCAAGACTTGCAAGGGGAAGAATGGGGGAAGCGGCAGTTGTGACGCTTAACGGCAGACCTGCCAATCTTAATGCTCCTATTGCACGTAATGACAGCATATATGTAACAGAATCGACGATGGGAGAACCGGGAGCAATAACTATAGGACAGCTCGATGAATTCAATTCGACTGTCAAGCTCGTTGTGAATGATAAGACGGTGCTCTGCCCTAGGTTTGCATATGTTAACGGGGAATTACAGTCACAGTTCTATGACATCAGACAGGGCGATAACATTGTAATGGAGAATTATTATACTGTTGCACAGCTGTTTGAATTCCTCGACATTGATATAAGCGGCTTTGATGTTTATGTTAATAATGTGCTTGCAGATGCAGATACAAAGGTATATGAGAATTTTACAGTCAGAACAGCTGCTGCAGATGAGGAACCGGCAATTGAAGCAGCTGGAGCTTATGCGGCAGTACAAGAAGAGGCAGCTGCGGCAGATGAGTATTGTGAAGAAAATACCGCAGAAAATGCCGCAGAAAATGCCGCAGAACCGGAAGCTGTGCATGATATATATATTACGGTTAATTCAGAACCTGTTAAGTTATCGGGCAAGAAAAAATATGTGCTGGTAGATTTGTTTGATTTCTATCAATTTGATTTGAATTCACCTCAAAAAGGTGGTAATATCGTGCTTAAGCATAATGGCGTAGCCGGTGACTACATGGGACCGCTTAATGACGGTGATAATGTTGAGTTATACTGGCAGTAGTAAGCAGCCTTACATTAATGAGAGGATTAGACATGAGGATGATGAGCATAGCCAGTGGAAGCAGTGGTAACTGTATCTATATCGGCTCTGATAATACACATATACTTATTGATGCCGGTGTTAGCCGCAAACGCATCGTGGAAGGATTACATAAGGCAGACATTGACATTAAGGATATATCTGCAATCCTCGTGACACATGAACATTCAGACCACATAAGCGGACTGGGCGTTGTATCGCGTAAGGATGAAGTTCCGATATATGCTTCGGCAGGGACAATAGACGGAATACTTGCACAGAGTTCGATTGGCAAGATGCCTGAAGGATTGTGCCATAGTGTTGAAGCCGACAGGGATTTTAAGATTAATGACCTCACAGTTCATCCGTTCAGGGTATCACATGATGCCAATGAGCCATATGCATATTCTGTTGAATGTGACGGGCATCACATGGGGGTTGTAACTGACCTTGGCAAGTATGACGACTATGTCATATCTAATATGAAGAACATGGAGGCGCTTCTTATCGAAGCTAATCATGATGTAAGAATGCTTCAGGTTGGAAGTTATCCGTATTATCTGAAGCAGCGTATCCTCGGTGATAAGGGACATCTTTCCAATGAATCATCGGGAAGGCTCTTAGGGGAGCTGCTCAATGACAGGCTTAAGGGAATAATGCTTGGACATCTGAGCAAAGAAAATAACTATGCAGAGCTGGCATACGAAACTGTGCGGCTTGAAATAGACATGGGCGATACAGGTTACAAGGCAGGTGACTTCAAGATGGAAGTTGCAGGCAGAAGCTGCCCATCAGATATTATTGAAGTATAAATTCAAAAAGGAAGGATACCAAAAATGAAAAAAGTAGTAATAACAGTAGTAGGCAAGGACACAGTAGGAATTATCGCAAGAGTATGTACATATCTTGCTGATGCAGGAGTTAATATTCTTGATATCTCACAGACAATTGTGTCAGGCTATTTCAATATGATGATGATTGTTGATATGAGTGCTTCAAAAAGGTCTTTTGACGAGATGCAGGCTGAACTTGATAAAGCCGGTGAGGATATTGGCGTATCGATTAAGTGCCAGCGTGAAGAAATTTTTGACATGATGCATAGAATCTAAGCGGACATGGAATCAGAAGCACATAATAATTAAGGAGAATATACATACAATGATTAACGTATTTGAGGTAAATGAAACTAACAAGATGATCCAGCAGGAGAATCTTGATGTGCGTACTATAACAATGGGTATCAGCCTTCTTGACTGTGCTGATTCAGATCTCAATAAGCTTAACGAGAATATTTATAATAAGATTACAACATGCGCAAAAGATCTTGTTAAGACAGGACAGGAGATAGAGAAAGAGTTTGGAATTCCAATTGTTAATAAGAGAATATCAATTACTCCTATTGCTATGGTTGGAGCAAGTGCATGCCATACACCTGAGGATTATGTGACAATTGCAAAGACACTTGACCGTGCAGCTAAGACTGTGGGCGTTAATTTCCTTGGAGGATATTCTGCGGTTGTTTCTAAGGGCATGACGAAGAGTGACAAGCTTCTTATCCGTTCAATCCCACAGGCACTTGCACAGACTGAATTCATATGCAGTTCGGTGAATGTAGGTTCAACAAAGACAGGTATAAATATGGACGCCGTTAAGCTTATGGGCGAGATTGTCAAGGAGACAGCTGAGGTTACGGCAGACAGGGATTCTCTCGGATGTGCCAAGCTTGTTGTGCTCTGTAATGCTCCCGACGATAATCCGTTCATGGCAGGTGCTTTCCATGGTGTATCAGAAGCAGACTGCATTATAAATGTCGGCGTAAGCGGACCGGGGGTTGTTAAGTATGCACTTGAGAGCGTACGTGACGCGAATTTTGAGGTGCTTTGCGAGACAATCAAAAAGACAGCATTTAAGATTACAAGAGTAGGTCAGCTTGTTGCACAGGAAGCATCAAAAAGACTCGGTGTACCGTTCGGCATAATCGACCTTTCGCTTGCACCTACACCGGCAATCGGTGACAGTGTTGCAGATATCCTTCAGGAGATTGGTCTTGAGCGTGCCGGTGCTCCGGGAACAACAGCAGCACTTGCCCTGCTTAATGATCAGGTCAAGAAAGGCGGTGTAATGGCATCTTCATATGTAGGAGGACTCAGCGGTGCATTCATTCCTGTCAGTGAAGATCAGGGAATGATTGATTCAGTACTTGCGGGAGCACTTACAATCGAGAAGCTTGAGGCTATGACATGCGTATGTTCGGTAGGGCTTGATATGATTGCAATTCCGGGAGATACAAAGGCAACAACAATCTCAGGTATTATCGCTGACGAAGCGGCAATCGGAATGGTTAACCAGAAGACAACAGCTGTAAGAGTTATTCCGGTAGTAGGAAAGACAGTAGGTGATACGGTAGAATTCGGCGGACTTCTCGGATATGCGCCTATTATGCCGGTCAATAACTTCGACTGCAGCAGGCTCGTGAACAGAGCGGGAAGAATTCCGGCTCCTATACACAGCTTTAAGAACTAATATAGAATATTTACAGTAAAACAGCAGGTGGAATATGGCAGATAATAAATCAAAAAAAGCATCAAAGAAGAAATCAGGCATAACCATACAGATTGTGCTTAGTATCGCTGCGCTTGCAGCGATTGCATTTATGACTGTAAGGATATGCAGACTTGGCATAATTCCATTAAGAATGTATGCAACACTGGCGGCTGTACTGACAGCTGCCGCGATTGCAGCTTTTGTGGCTGGAATTATCAGATTCCACAAAACGGGCTATGTATGTACGGTAATTGTGGCGGCTGTAGCGATTATGCTGATGATATTTTCCAATAATACAGCGGCTGTAATAAGCGGAGGCAGCGGTGTGTCGAAACAGAAGGACACATTTTCGGTACTTGTACTTATGGAGAATGACGCAAAAGCACTTTCGTCGACATATTCATTTATATACGGATATAATGAGTCAACAGATGTTTCACTCACAGACCGTGCAGTTATTGAGCTTACTAAAGATGCACAGTTCCGTCCGGCACTTAAAGGATATGAGACTGTAAAGGATACTGTTGATGCACTGCTGTCAGGCAAGGTGGGTGCAATCATTTTTAATGAGGCGTTCAGACCTGTAATGCAGAAAGTATATCCTGAGTTTAATACACGTACAAGAATACTTAACAGCTATGAGCTCGAAAGCGATATATCTGCGTGGACCGCACCAAAAGACAACAGTGTATTCTCGTTCTATGTTGCGGCTGCAAAGTCTGCGGATGACATAGAGTCATTTGGCGAGAGTGAAGTTAATAAGGTCATTACGATAGACATGAATGCCAAAAAAGCCGTTGTAACGACAATACCGTCACAGTATCTTGTTAATATTAAGACTGACGGTACCGGAGGCAGGGAGCCGATAGCTTATCTTATGCTTGGGGATTATAATTATATACCGCAGGCACTTAAAGATATAACAGGTACAGATGTCAATTATTTTGTGGCATGCCACGTGAAGGATCCGGAGAATATTGATTTTACTAAGCTGGCATTCGGCGAACATGTAAAATACTGTTCCAATATGCCGTATGATGTTCTTGCTTCACTTATAAGAACAGAAGGATTTGATTCTGACGGATGGGAGATAGAATGGAAGGCGCTTGACGGAACATCTTCTACTATAACAACAGAAGTGTTTGGAATAAGCGGAACGAAGGTGATTGTACCGGATAATGAGGGGTAGACAGTATGACAGATTGGAAAATGCTCAAAATTGAGCCGTGTGATGATTATAAAACGATAAATGAAGCATTTACAAAGCAGGTTATCAGCATAAATCCGGAACGCAATCCGTCGGACTACAGAAGGCTGTATGTTACATATAAGGAAGCACTCAGGGAAGCAGCCAGAATGATTGCGGTTAAGGAAGGAAAGAGGGCTGAGGATCTCGATTTTAATTTTAACGATGACAGATATCTTGATGAGTTCATGATAATAATCGGCAATATATGTTCCGGTGAACTTAAGAATTCACACGTGGTATGGAAGAGTGTTATTGATGATTCCGATTACAGGACATTACAGAGGACTGATTCATTTATCACAGAGTTTGACAGTTACATGAGTAATGTAAGCGGACTTGATGATAATATATGGAAATATCTTATTGAGCATTTTAAGGTATATGGTTTTGCGGCCCAGAATAAAAAGCTTATTGCCAATCTGCAGAAGTATGGCGGAGTTAAGCAGGATGTATTCTATGGTGCCGAACCTGTTATGGCGCAGGTGCAACGCATCACAATGCCTGAACAGCGTACCGTAATGCCTGAACAGCGTACCATAATACCTGAACAATGTTCAAAAATACCTGAACAATGTTCGAAAATACCTGAACAGCGTACATCAGTACCTGAACAGCATCAGCAGATGCAGAACAGTACTTATAAGGACAAGGCGCTTGCAAGATATATGTCGGAACAGGATGACAGTGTCGTATCAGATAAATCAGCAGATTTTTTCAGACAGTTTGAACGTGTCTATACACATGACATTACAAAGAATAATATGTCAGCATGGAGATATCTGCTCAACAAACCTGAGTATATGCATCTTTTAAGGCAGGCTGCATTCACGCTGAAGCTTACCAATACACTTAAGAATATAGATGACCTGTACCCGGCTGTATGGGAATATATAATTGACAGGACAAGAGTGCCGGATACGCATCCAATGTATGACAGAACTACAGGCGAGCTTATAAGGCTGATGAAGTCCAACAGTTTTAAGGGTGAGATAATTCCTCAGGGTATAATTTCACCCGGAATTCTGCAGACTATTATAGATGAAGATGATTTTACAAAGGGGCACGATGAATATCACCGGCCTGCACCTATGACTATGATGAAACCAAAAAACGGCAGGAAGTCAGAGGGAAAGTCGGGGACGATAATATTTATTATAGCATTTATAATTATCATACTTAGGGCTCTCTTTAGTTAGGAGCACATTGTGCCTGCGGAATGGAGATTAGTGTGAAAAATACAGATTGATATCTGATTTTTCACACAGCTATTTGTGCCGCAGGCGCCACAAATAGCATTTATCGCAGAGCCAAATCTGACATTTGGCTCGCGATTCCTCCGGCACATTGTGCCTGCGGAATGGAGATTATTATGAGAGTAACAGAAGGACTTGAACCGGAAGCGGTTTTTGAATATTTTGAGAAGATATGTTCAATCCCACATGACTCATATAATGAAAAGCAGCTTAGTGATTACTGCGTCAGTTTTGCAAAAGAACACGGTTTGGAATACTATCAGGACGACCTTTATAATGTCATTATAATAAAAGAGGCATCAGAAGGTTATGAGGACCATGAACCTGTGATAATTCAGGGACATCTTGATATGGTCTGTGAGAAGACGGCTGACACAGAGATAGATTTCAGAAAAGATGGACTTAAACTGGCTATAGATAATGGATTTCTTCATGCAACAGGTACAACGCTTGGAGGAGATGACGGTATTGCGGTTGCATATGCACTTGCAATACTTGCATCTGACAGTATAAGCCATCCGCGTCTCGAGGTTGTGTTCACTGTAAGTGAGGAGACCGGCATGGAGGGCGCAGGCGGCATTGATATCTCAATGCTTAAGGGACATATGCTGCTTAATATAGATTCTGAGGAAGAAGGCTGTATACTTACAAGCTGTGCCGGTGGAAGCCATGTATCGTGCACGCTTGATGCAGGCACGCATAAGCCTGATGATAGCGACGTATTTTACAGAATAACGATTGACGGTCTTACCGGCGGACACTCAGGATGCGAGATAGACAAAGGGCGTGCTAATGCTGATGTTCTTATGGCAAGGCTTCTTCTGATGCTTGCCGGGGATGCAGATACAGGCATTGCAGAACTTAGCGGCGGACGCAAGGACAATGCGATTCCTACATCTTCACAGGCAGTTATATGCTGCGATGCAGGGGAAAACGCAAAGCTTCAGGGCACGCTGAATGAATTCACACAGATTATAAAGGATGAATACAGAAGTACTGACCCTGGATTATCTGTAAGACTGGAGAAGTTTGATAACAATGGTCTGACGGAACAGTACGGAACAGTTACACAGGCAGGGCAGACACAGCGTATTGCATCATTTATCACGGCACTTCCGTACGGAGTCATCGCAATGAGTCATGATATGCCGGGTATGGTTGAAACATCACTTAATCTTGGTGTGATGAATTATTCTGATGGCAGGCTTGAACTAGGATATCTTCTCAGAAGCTCAAAAGAATCTTCACTTGATTATCTTGAGACGAAGATGCAGTGTGTTGCCGGTGCATTCGGCGCAGAATGTGAGATATCTGCAAGATATCCGGCATGGGAGTATGCAGCTGATTCAAAGCTCAGGCAGTGCATGATTGAAACATATCATGACATGTTTGGCAGGGATATGAAAGTAGAATCAATACATGCGGGAGTAGAATGCGGAATACTCTCAGCAAAGGCAGGAGGTCTGGACTGCGTGTCATTCGGACCGGATATACTTGATATCCATACACCTCAGGAAAGACTCGATATTGCGTCTGCAAAGAGAACCTGGGATTATCTTCTTGAAGTTCTTAAACGTCTTTAAATTTCATGTAATACCATAGCTCTCCCGTTCATATAATGCTAAAAAGAACGGGAGGGACATATGGACAATCACAGAATTTCCGAAATAACAAAAGTGCTTCCACAGAATGTCAGAAGCACAATATTGAGACAGCAGATATCATATGACAGGTTGGAAGAGGTACATCTCCGCACAGGTATGCCACTGATACTGAGATATGATAATACTGAGATTCTTATGGAGCAGTGCATTGTAACGCCTGAGGATATGAGAGAAGCGTTAGAGCTTATAAGCAATCACTCACTGTATGCATATGAGGATGATATACGCCAGGGATTTATAACGATTCCGGGCGGGCACCGGGTAGGACTAGCCGGTAAGATTGTCATGCAGGACGGCAAAATAAAAACGATAAAGCACATCTCATTTTTTAATATACGTGTGGCACATCAGATAAGGGGCTGTGCTGCATCTGTCTATGGTTTTATTCATAACAGTACCCAAATAGAAAATACACTTATCATATCACCGCCCGGATGCGGCAAGACGACGATGCTGCGCGATCTTATAAGGCAGATATCCAATGGAAACAGCTACTATGAAGGCCAGACGGTAGGGGTCGTTGATGAACGCTCAGAGATAGCAGCATGTTACAACGGAAGACCGCAGAATGATCTTGGTATAAGAACGGATGTGCTCGACTGCTGCCCCAAAGCAGAAGGCATGGTAATGCTTGTACGTTCAATGTCACCCCGCGTTATTGCGGTTGATGAGATTGCCACACCGGATGACATAGAAGCAGTCAGATATGTCATGAACTGCGGATGTTCCATTATAGCTACGGCACACGCATATAATGCAGATGAGCTCAGGCAGAAGCCGCAGTTTGCAGAACTCCTTGCAATGAATGTATTTAAAAGAATAGTGACGCTTGGAAGAAGCAGCGGCGCGGGAAGCATCGAAGAGGAGGTGGTTCTGTGATACATATTTTTTTGAAAATATGTGGAATGGCGCTGGTTATGGCATCAGCCGTACTTACAGGCAGACAGATTGCCTGCGGTTACAGAAAAAGACTTCTTGAGCTTGATGCATTGCGAAGGTGCATGATGATTCTTAACAATGAGATTGCGTATTCATCATCAGCACTTGCTGAGTGCTTTGAGGCGGCATCAGCAAGATGTATTGATAAGGAGATATCGGAAATGTTTGCGGATATGTCGCGCCTTGTAAGTCAGGCACAAGGGGAACGTGCATCTGACATATGGGACAGCTGCGTAAATAGGCATGAAGGAAGTCTGCATCTTACAGATACGGATATTGCAGAATTGTACAACTTCGGAAAAAGCCTTGGCTATCTTAATGCACAGATGCAGACAGATTCAATCCGCCTGTATATGTCAGTGCTTGAAACACAGATATCCGATGCGGCAGCACATGTGGACAATCAGTGCCGTGCAGCGAAGACGCTGAGTATTGCATGTGGTGCATTTGTATGCATAATCCTTATATAAAATGATTAGTTAAAAATGGAGTCTGTGATGGATATAAATTTTATATTTAAAATAGCGGCGGTCGGTATTCTGGTATCAGTCATCAATCAGGTGCTCAAACACAGCGGCAGGGACGAGCAGGCATTCCTTGTAAGTCTGGCAGGGCTTTTGCTTGTGCTTTTATGGATTGTTCCTTACATATATGATCTGTTTGAAACAATTAAAAAACTTTTTTCACTCTGACTGGGTTTAAAGTTATCAGAACAGGAGGCGGAGTATGCTTAGAATTGCACTGGCAGCAGTGGGGGCATGTATTGTGGCACTTATGCTCAGACAGATAAAATCAGAGTTTGCAATATTCGTACCGCTGTGTGCCGGAATAATAGTTGCAGCATGCTGCATTGCACGTATAGAGACGATTGCCCAGCTTCTTGAACGGCTGCAGAAGCTTACGGAAATCAAATCGGAATACATAAGTATACTGCTTAAGATGGCCGGGATTGCATATATTGCAGAAATAACATCGGGAATATGCAAAGACTGCGGTTACAACGCCATAGCAGGGCAGGTTGAGATGTTTGGAAAGCTGTCAGTTATAGCAGCGGGAATGCCGGTTATTATGGCACTTGTTGATTCGATAGAGAGGTGTCTTGCATTATGAAGTCTGTATTAGATGTACTTGAAAAATATAATCTGTCATCTGTCGACACACAGGTGGACGGGCTTGATTTTGAAACACTTGTGAGAAGCATCATAAGCAACGGCGTGGCTGATTCACTTCCGCAGCTGTGGAACCGGATTGTTATTGCAGCAACCGCAGAACTGAGAGAAAATGTCACGGGTATCTGCCAGATACTTGTTATCGCAGTGTTTACCGCACTCTTCACCAATTTTGCATCAGTATTTGCAGATTCATCAGTATCAGATACCGGGAAAAAGCTGTCAAGGATAGCAGCGGTAACTGTTATGGCTGCAGCATATACGTGTACTGCCGGGATTGCATATGACGTGCTGGCAAGTGTCACAGGATTTATTAAGATGCTTATGCCGGCATATCTTTCATGCGTAGCGTTGTGCAGCGGCAATTTTAGTGCAGCGGCTTTCTCGGAAGGCGTTATGCTTGCGGTGCTTGTGCTTAATTATGTATTTTCGGATGTGGTCATAACGGGAGGCAGCATATATGTAATGATTATGGCTGCGGATGCGATAACCGGAGGAGGACTTGATAAAATAGCGGGACTTATTATGACGGTCCTGAAATGGATAATAAAAAGCTCGATGGCAGCTGTTATTGGAATAAATCTGATTCAGGGCATGGTGGCACCGATGGCAGACGGAGTGAACAGGGGTGTTCTTACGCGGGCGGTAGGGCTGATACCGGGGATTGGCGGCGGAGTAAGCACACTTTCATCAGTACTTCTTGGTGCAGGCGCACTGATAAAAAACGGGATGGGTGCAGCGTCACTTATTGTCATAGTTACAATATGCGCTGCCCCGGTTGCAAAGCTTGCCATGTTTACGGTGACGTACAGATGTGTGGGGGCATTTACGCAGCCAATGTGCGGCAGGGAATTTGCTGAGATGATAACGGGATTTGCTGATGCCATGCGGCTTATGCTGTCACTCGTTGCAAGTTCGCTTGCAACCGTATTTATTATAATTGCAATAATATGTATATCGACTAATCCTGCCGGAAACGGAGCGTGACAATGACTGAAAGTATAATGGAATGGGTTCGGCGCATAGTAATATTCTACATAATGACGGATATATTTGTCGCTGTGATACCGGGTAAGACGTGCAGGAAACATGTAAAAATGTTTGCAGGCATAATACTTGCATTAATTGTGGCGGAACCGTTGATATCGCTTGCGGGAAGCAGATTTGACCTGGCATCATCACTTGCAGGGGAACTTGGCAATGCTTATACATCAGACATGAAGATGTGGACTATGGCAGCAGGCATTGACGGCAATACAGTTGTAGAACCGTATATGGATGAACTCAAAAAAATGATTGATACAAAGGCATGGGAATATGCACTTTATGTACAGGATTGTAAGATAGACATCTGCCTGGATAAAGACAGCCCGGATTTCGGAAAAATACAGTCTGTATATACGACGGTGTCGCAATGCAGAAATGATACAATCAAAGTTGAAAGTATTAATATAAACAAAAAATCCGATGTGCCGTTGGCTGACAAAGAGTGTGAAGAACTCAGGGAATATATATCGTCACAGTTTGGTATTGAGAGTGAAAAGGTAACCGTGGCATGCGTACAAACTTAAGATGCCATAAAACAGCTGTCTGCGATGCCTGCAAAAATGGGGGATTTGTATGAAATATGAAAAGTTATCATTAAATCAGATAAAAGAGAATATTCTTAAAAATATAGGAATGAAAAAATTCATTCTCATAATTGCAGCGCTGATTCTTCTTGTGCTGGGATTTGTTCCGCAGAACAAAACAGCTTCGTCCAAAGGTGCTTCTGATGGTACGGAATATGAGGCGCAGGGTGGAGTATATGATTATGAGGAATACACGGAGAAACGTCTTGAAGAATTTATCGGGAGTATCAGCGGAGCCGGAAAGGTGAAGGTGATGATTACATTTCAGGAGACATCTGAAAAGGTACTGGCGGAAGAAGGAAGTGTGTCGGAAAATACGGTTAAGGAAACTGACAGCAGCGGGGGAACAAGAGATACGCGTGAGTATTCTGCGTCAAAGAGTTATCTGACAGACGGAAAGCAGGGGACGGACAGTCCTTACGTCATTCAGGAAAAAAAGCCACAGGCACAGGGAGTTGTCGTTATAGCACAGGGAGCAGATAATCCGGAGGTGGTATCATCCATAACGGCAGCGGCACAGGCTCTGCTTAATGTCCCTGTACATAGGATTCAGGTGCTCAGAATGAATAAATAGAATTGACGAACATAATAAGTTCTAAAGGAGATGTAATGAAATTGAAGAAGTCTATTGGTAAGAATCAGGTTATTATAACAGCGCTTGCAGTTATGATTGCTGTTGCCGGGTACATTAATTATTCCGGCAATCTCAGAGAGATGCTTGACGCAAAAGGTGCGGGAGCAAAGACTGTCTCAGCAGACGATATAAGTAAGAACCGGGATACGGATGTTATAGAGGATGATTCGATAGTTGAGCCGGGAACAGCAGTGCTTACATCCTCTACGGTTACCGGAAGCATTATAAATGAGGCGAAGCTTAACAGAGAACAGATACGTGCCAAGAATAAGGAGAGTCTTCTTGAAATAGTGAATAATGAAAAGCTTTCCGAATCGGCACGTCAGACGGCAGTAAAGCAGATATCGGCAATTGCGGATTATGCGGAGAAGGAGATGGCGGCAGAACTTCTTCTTGAGGCAAAGGGCTTTGCGGATTCCGTGGTATCCATATCTGACGGAAGCGCAGATGTCGTTGTGAACCGCACATCTCTTACAGAGAGTGAAAAAGCACAGATAGAAGATATTGTCAAAAGAAAATCAGGCGTATCTGCGGACCGTATTACAATTAGTATTTGCAATAATTAGAATTTGCTAGTATAATAAGTACATTATGAAAAGTATATAATATCCGTGTGAGGAGGTATTGGAATGACTAAGGAATTTGAAGATAAAGGAACATCATATACAATACATGAGAGTGTGAACATCGGAGAGGTACGCGTTGCAGATGAAGTTGTAGCAATTATTGCAGGACTTGCGGCAACAGAAGTGGATGGCGTATCATCGATGGCAGGCAATATTACTAATGAGATTGTCAGCAGACTTGGTATGAAGAGCCTTTCAAAAGGCGTTAAGGTATTCGTAAGTGAATCCAGCGTGAGTGTTGACCTTACACTTCACCTTAAGTACGGTTATGGAATTCCTGATGTATGTGCGAAGGTACAGGACAGAGTAAAATCAGCAATCGAGACAATGACGGGACTTGATGTAACAGACGTCAATGTTAGAATTGCAGGCGTGGACATTGACAAGAACGATTAATATTAAGTAATGTATTAAAGGGACTGCTGCACGCATATTGGGTGAAGCGGTCCTTTTTGCGATAATATAAGTGACAGGAAGTAATGACAAATAACAGCGCAGCAGATGCGCGGGAATGGAGATTAAGATGACAAGACATACTATCAGAAAGCACATTTTTTCAATGCTTTTCCGTGTTGAGTTCCATGACTCTTCGGAAATTTCAAGTCAGGACGGACTCTATCTTGATACGATAGACAATATAACTGATGAAGAGCGCGGATATATGGAGAAGAGAGTATCTGCCATAGTAGAACTGCTTCCTGAGATTGATAAAAAGCTTGAATCCGTATCAGAAGGATGGAAGCTTGAGAGAATGGGTAAGGTTGAACTTACAATTCTCAGACTTGCAGTATATGAGCTGCTTTATGATGATGATATTCCGGCTAATGTAGCAATTAATGAGGCAGTAGAACTTGCAAAGGTATACGGCGGTGACACATCACCGGCATTTGTTAACGGAATACTGGCCAAGCTTTTATGAGAGCCTATACAGTCGGGCAGATTAATTTATATATAAAGAATATGTTCCGGCAGGATTTTGTCCTTAATAAGGTAATTGTCCGGGGCGAGATTTCCAATTGCAAATATCATACGTCAGGTCATATATATTTTACACTTAAGGATGAGACCGGCACTATTGCGGCTGTCCTTTTTGCGGGGAATGCGAAGAATGTCGGGTTCAGGCTTGAGAACGGCATGAAGGTTAATGTGTCCGGAAGAATTGATATATATGAACGTGACGGAAGATACCAGCTCTATGTTAATTCTGTAGAGGCTGCCGGTATGGGAGATCTTTACAGAAGGTTCGAGCAGCTGAAGGCAGAACTTGAAGAGATGGGAATGTTTGCGCAGGAATATAAAAAGCCGATTCCGGCATTTGCAAGGAAGATAGGAATAGTTACGGCTTCAACAGGAGCTGCAATCCAGGATATTATTAATATATCAAGGAGACGTAATCCGTATGTTCAGCTTATACTGTATCCTGCAACAGTCCAGGGGGATGAAGCAAAGTACAGCATTGTAAAAGGAATACGCAGGCTTGATTCCATGGGGCTTGATGTAATAATAGCGGGACGTGGAGGCGGTTCGATTGAAGATCTGTGGGCGTTCAATGAGGAATGTGTGGCAAGGGCAATATTTGACGCAGCTACACCGATTATATCAGCGGTAGGACATGAGACTGATTTTACAATTGCTGATTTTGTTGCAGATATGAGGGCACCTACACCATCAGCTGCGGCAGAACTTGCAGTTGCGGACATTACCGGAATTGAAGGAGCGATAGAACAGTACAGGTCCGGACTTAACAGTGCAATGAATTATAAGCTTGAGCGTATGCGCATGATGCTTGAACAAAGAGCAGCAAAGCTTAAGTATCTGAGTCCGGAGTCAAAGCTTAATGAAAACAGACAGATTACAGCTGATTATGAGGACAGGCTTAACAGGGCAATCAAGTCGGTTGTGACACTTAAGAGGCATGAACTTGCAATTAAGGCAGAGAAGCTTCATGGGCTGTCTCCGCTTACGGCGCTTAAAGGCGGATATGCATATGTTGAAGATGATGGCGGGCGTCCTGTGAGGAGTATCGGCGATGTCAGTCCCGGCAATAATATCAGGGTTAATGTTACTGACGGAATTATATCGGCATGTGTAACGGAAGTTTCAGCAGCTGACAGTAATGAAAGGAGTTAGCAGATGGCGAAAGCAGCAACTGTTGAGGAATCATTTGCAAAGCTTGACGAGATAATATCACAGCTTGAGAGCGGTGCGCTTTCACTTGATGACTCATTTAAAAAATATAACGAGGGCATGAAGCTTATCAAAAACTGTAACCAGCAGCTTGATAAGGTCGAAAAACAGATAATAGTGCTTGATGAAGACAAGGGTGATTCAGATGCAGTTTAAAGATATGCTTAATAACAAAGCAGAAGCAATTAATGATATTATAAAAGGCTTTCTCCCGGCGGAAGATACTATGTCATGTGAAGTTGAGAAAGCCATGAATTACAGTGTTATGGCAGGAGGCAAGCGTATACGTCCGCTTATTATGTCTGAGGCATATAAGCTGTGCGGGGGCAGTGAAGAATGTGCAGCGCAGGTCCTTCATCCGTTTATGGCGGCACTTGAGTTCATACATACGTATTCGCTTGTACATGACGATCTTCCGGCAATGGACAATGACATGTACAGAAGAGGCCAACTTACAACGCATGCGGCATTCGGCGAAGATATGGGGATTCTTGCCGGTGATGCGCTTCTTAATTATGCTTACGAGACTATGCTGAGGGCAGCATGTGATATGACTGATACGTACAGGGAACGCAGTATACGTGCAGCGTCGGTGATTGCAGGAAAGGCAGGAATATATGGCATGGTTGGCGGGCAGACACTTGATGTGAAGCTCACGGGCATGCCGATGAATGCCGGACAGCTTGATTACATTTTCAGGCTTAAGACAGGTGCACTTATTGAAGCGGCATTTATGGCGGGGGCAATACTTGCAGGAGCTCCGGATGAGGTTACTGCAAAGCTTGAGAAAGCGGGAGACCTTGTCGGAGTTGCATTCCAGATACAGGATGACATTCTTGATGTTACAGGAGACGCAGAAGTCATAGGCAAGCCGGTATTAAGTGACGAGAAGAATAACAAAACAACATATGTTACACTCTACGGAATGGACAAGGCAGTATCGGATGTTGCAGAGCTTTCCAATGAAGCGGTTGATATCATACGCAGTATAGGCGGTGAAGGCTTCCTTGCAGACCTCGTGAAGTACATGATACACCGTAACAATTAATAGTAAAAGGCAAGAATGAGGGTTAATATGATTCTTGATAAGATAAACAAACCTAATGACATCAAAAGAATAGATCCTGAAGAATATGAGCAGCTTGCACATGAGATACGCCAGTTCCTTATCGACAGCATAAGTAAGACGGGAGGTCATCTGGCATCCAATCTCGGTGTTGTCGAGCTTACAATGGCATTGCACATTGTATTCGACCTTCCGACGGACAAGCTTATATGGGATGTGGGGCATCAGTCATATACGCATAAGATTCTGACCGGACGCAAGAATCAGTTCAACAAGCTCCGCAAATATGGCGGCATGAGCGGCTTCCCTAAGCGTAATGAAAGCGATTATGATGCATTTGACACAGGACACAGTTCAACGTCAATATCGGCAGGCCTCGGATATGCAAGCGCACGCAATATAACAGGTGAAGATTACCACGTTATATCTGTCATAGGAGATGGCGCGCTCACCGGAGGAATGGCATATGAAGCACTTAATAATGCATCATCTCTTAAGAAGAATTTTATTATAGTCCTTAATGACAATTCGATGTCCATATCCGAGAATGTAGGCGGTATATCAAGAATTCTCGATGACGTGCGTTCTTCATATTCTTATTATGACCTTAAGGAGGATGTCAAGAATACTCTTCACAAGCTTCCTAACGGTGACGCACTTGTAGAGAAGATTAAAAAGACAAAAAGCAATATAAAGCAGTTTATAGTGCCGGGGCAGATATTTGAAGATATGGGAATACAGTATCTCGGACCTGTTGACGGGCATAACATACACAAGCTTATTAAGATATTTAACATAGCAAAGAGAGTAGATTCACCTGTTCTTGTCCATGTTGTTACGCAGAAAGGTCATGGCTATGCACCTGCGGAGAAGAATCCGAGCAGGTTTCACGGAATAGGACCGTTTGACATAAAGACTGGGAAATCACTGTCGGTTGGAAAGGGCGAGAGCTATTCGGCAGTATTTTCAAGAAAGATATGTGATATAGCAAAGAATGACAGATCGGTCGTTGCTATAACTGCGGCCATGCCGGATGGAACGGGACTTGACAAGTTCAAAAAATGGTTTCCGGACAGGTTTTTTGATGTCGGGATTGCAGAAGAACATGCGGTTACATTCTCGGCGGGACTTGCAGCAGGCGGAATGAAACCGGTATTTGCGGTATATTCATCATTCCTTCAGAGAGCATTCGACCAGATACTTCATGATGTATGTATGCAGCAGCTCCATGTTGTGTTTGCAATAGACAGGGCAGGACTTGTGGGAAGTGACGGAGAGACGCATCAGGGAATATTTGACCTGTCATTCCTGTCGGTAATTCCCAATATGACTATAATAGCACCTAAGAACGGATGGGAACTTGAAAATGCACTTGAGTTCGCTTTGGAACATTTTTACGGACCGATAGCAATACGGTATCCGAGAGGGTGTGCATATACCGGGCTTTCAGAATACGTCCAGCCGATAGAATACGGTAAGAGCGAACTTATTCATGAAGGAAGCCATATATGCCTGATGGCAGTCGGCAATATGATGGAGACAGCACTTACGACAGGTGAACGTCTTAAGGAATATAATATAGACGCAACCATAGTTAATGCAAGGTTTGTTAAACCAATCGATGAAGATATGATATGTGATATTGCTGATGAGCATGAGCTGCTTGTTACTCTGGAAGAGAATGTATATACAGGCGGGTTCGGAGAGGCAGTAAGCAGATATACACAGATGAATGGCCTTAGTATAAGAACATTGGGTATTGCGCTTCCTGATGATTATATAGAACATGGCAATGTTGATATTCTTAAGCATGAAGCAGGAATTGATGCTGAGGCTGTGTTTGACAGGATTATGGAAACTATAGCAGATATGAAGAATAACGGATGAAGCTGAAGATATAAGATATATGATATGAGGTTTTGCGATGAAAGAAAGATTAGACGTACTTATGGTTAACAGAGGCTTAAGCGAGACAAGAAGCAAGGCGCAGGCCATTATTATGTCAGGCATAGTCTATGTTGACGGCAGCAAAGAGGATAAATGCGGTCAGAAGTTTGATGAGAGTGTATCCATTGAGGTAAGAGGCAGCACACTCAGATATGTAAGCCGCGGAGGACTTAAGCTTGAGAAGGCGATGAATAATTTTGATGTTACGCTTGAAGGCAAGGTATGCATGGATGTCGGCTCATCTACGGGTGGCTTCACAGACTGCATGTTGCAGAATGGTGCCGTTAAGGTATATTCTGTTGATGTAGGCAACGGACAGCTTGCATGGAAGCTCCGTCAGGACGAACGCGTTGTTGTCATGGAAAAGACCAATATAAGATATGTCACGCCTGATGATATTGCAGACAGAATCAGGTTTGCAAGCATAGATGTATCATTTATCTCTCTTACAAAAGTACTTGTGCCTGTATATAATCTTCTTACTGATGACGGACAGGTGGTATGTCTTATAAAGCCGCAGTTTGAGGCGGGGCGTGAGCAGGTCGGAAAGCATGGTGTTGTGCGTGATAAAGCCGTTCACAGGGAGGTTATTGAACGCGTGATGCAGTTTGCGATTGATAATCATTATGAAGTGCTTAATCTTGACTTTTCACCTGTGAAGGGACCTGAGGGTAATATTGAGTATCTTATGCACCTTCAGAAACATATGGATGGTGTGTATGATGCACCGGACATTAACATTGATGAAATAGTTGAAAAAGCACATGAAGTGTTGTAAATTATTTATAGACTGATAGATGACGGGGCAGAAGCCCCGATTATGATGCTATATATTGTGGGTGGTTAAAGAATGAAGAATTTCTACATTATTACGAATAAGGCAAAAGATCCTGATTATTCATTTACCCATGAGGTAATGAATTATCTGAAGAGTCTCGGAATGAACTGTGCGTGTCAGGATGCTTCGGAAGATCTTACATATACTAAGTACCGTTATACCAATGCGGATCTGATTCCGCAGGATGTGGAGTGTGTTATCGTCCTTGGTGGTGATGGTACGCTCATACAGGCTGCAAGGGACCTGCACCTTAGGGATATACCGCTTCTTGGTGTTAACATAGGAACATTGGGCTTCCTTACGGATATAGAAAAAGAAGATCTGTATACAGCGCTTGGGGCAATAATACGCGGCGAGTATGAATTTGATACAAGAATGATGCTCAAGGGCAATGTATATCGCAATGGAGAGCTTATCTATGAGAATACGGCTCTTAATGATATAACGATTAACCGTAACGGAATTCTCCGTGTAATAGATTTTGATGTCTTTGTCAACGATGAATATCTCAATTCTTATTCGGCTGACGGTGTGATTGTATCTACAGCAACAGGCTCAACGGCATATAGTCTGTCAGCAGGCGGTCCTATTGTACAGCCTAATGCCGAGATAATAATGATAACTCCGATATGCCCGCATACACTTAATAAGAGAAGTATAGTACTCGGAGCGGACAATTCAATAGTCATTGAGATGAGCGATAACAAAGGACTTGAAGAGGAAAGAGTGGCTTCATTTGACGGCGAGCTGTTCTGCAAGATGATAACGGGTGATAAGCTTGTAATCACAAAGCTGGAGAACAAGGTGCGCCTTATAAAGACGACAAAGCAGAGTTTTCTTCAGATTGTAAGAAGAAAGATGAATAATTAATTATATATGTTATAGATTTGGAGAGTGTAATGAAGTCAGAGAGACACCAGAAGATTCTTGAGATAATACGCAATAAGCCTGTATGTACACAGGAAGAGCTTGCAAAAGAACTTGAGCTTGCAGGATTCAGTGTTACGCAGGCGACGGTTTCACGTGATATAAGGGAGTTACGTCTGTTCAAGGTTGGAAGTGACGGTGAAAAGCAAAGATACAGTGCTTCACCGATAACTGACGTTCAGAAGAATGACAAATTCATTCGTGTTCTTAAGGAGGGCTTTGTCTCAATGGACATGGCCCAGAATATCCTTGTCATAAAGACTGTTTCAGGAATGGCAATGGCTGTAGCGGCAGCACTTGATGCAATGGACTGGAACGAGATTGTAGGATGTATCGCCGGAGACGATACTATCATGTGTGCAATCCGCACTGTTGATGATACTTTCAAAGTAATGGACAAGTTAAAACGCATAATACAAAGATAGGGGGGATTCAATGCTGGTCAATCTTCATGTCCGCAATATGGCACTTATCGAGGAAGCTGACATTGATCTTACCGGAGGACTTACTATCCTTACGGGAGAGACCGGTGCAGGTAAATCAATTATTATAGGGTCGGTCAATGCTGCACTCGGAGGCAAAGTATCTGCTGACATAATCCGTAAGGGGGCGGAGTATGCACTCGCAGAGCTTACATTTCACGTTGATGATAATAACAGGTTAAAGTGCCTTAAGGATCTGGGAGTTGAAGACTGTGACGGAGGTGATGTCATAATATCACGCAGGATAATGCCGTCAAGAAGCGTTATCAAGGTCAATGGGGTTACGGTCACTGCTGCATTTGTAAGAAAAATGGCATCGCTGCTCATTGATATTCACGGGCAGCATGAACATCAGTCACTGCTTGACGAAGAGAGACATCTTGAGCTTGTTGACAGGTTCCTTGATGATGATGCGCGCAGGATTAAGGAAGAGCTTGCTTCGGCATATGCAGAGTATGACAGACTCAGAAAAGCATACGCTGAGTTTGATATTGATGATGAAGCGAGAAACCGTGAGACGGCTTTCCTTGCTCATGAAGTGCAGGAGATTGAAGATGCCGCACTTAAGCCGGGAGAAGATGAAGAACTTGAGAGCACATTCAGAAGAATGAGTAATTTCCAGAAGATAATGGGTGAGCTTGCAGGTATTAATACGATGATGAACGAAGGCGAAGAAGATACGGCAGGAACGCTCATCGGACGGAGCTTAAGATGCATGGAGACGGTTGCGGCACTTGATGGGAAAGCATCAGGCCTGCATACGCTGCTTGCAGAGATTGACTCGCTTACACAGGATTTTGGCAGGGATCTTACGTCTTACATGGACAGTCTTGATTTTGACGAAGCTGTGTATGAGGAGACGCGGGAACGCCTTGACCTTATTAACGGACTTAAGATGAAGTATGGCAATACAATTGAAAAAGTTAATTCTTACGGCGAAGAATGCAGAAGAAAGCTTGATGAGTATGAGAACTTTGATGAGAGAAAGTCTGAACTTAAGGCTGAACTTGACAGAGCGCTTGTAATACTGAATGAGATGTGCGGAAGTCTCAGTGAGTGCAGGAAGAAGGCTGCCTTGGGACTTGAATCGGACATAGCGCTTGCACTTAAGGAACTTAATTTCCTTGACAGCAGGTTTAAAGCTGTATTCACAAGAAGATCATCGGTTACAGCCAACGGATATGATTCTATCTGCTTTATGATAGCAACTAATCCGGGTGAAGACCTCAAGCCGCTCGCAAAGATTGCATCCGGCGGCGAGATGTCAAGAATCATGCTTGCAATTAAGTCTGCACTGGCAGAAAAAGATGATATTGACAGTCTTATATTTGATGAGATTGATACCGGAATAAGCGGACGTACTGCACAGATGGTAGCTGTTAAGATGCATTCCATTGCAGCGTCGCACCAGGTAATCTGTATTACGCATCTTCCACAGATTGCAGCTATGGCGGATACACATTTTATGATTGAAAAGTCCGCTTCCGATAACAGAACTACAACAACAATAAAGAGGCTTAACGAACAGGAAAGCGTGTGCGAACTTGCAAGGCTTCTGGGCGGAAGTGAACTTACTGAAGCTGTCATGGCTAATGCAAGGGAGATGCGGAGTGCCGTGCACCGCTGATAGCAGTGCCGGCTGCTTCAGTTAAGCATATTTTCAATAAATATTCCATATCCGCATGTAGAATCGTCTACAAACACATGAGTGACGGCGCCGATTATCCGGTCGTTCTGGATAATTGGCGAGCCGCTCATTCCCTGCACAATTCCGTTGGTAATATCAAGAAGGTTTTTGTCTGTAACACTGAATGTTATGTTACGGTTGCTGCTGTCATTATAACTGATATCATCAATGCTTATTCTGTATAATTCGCATCTGCCAGATACAAATGTCTGTATGAATGCTTCTCCTTTTTCTATATCTTCCTTGAAGCTTATGTCCATCTGTTTTAATCCGTATTGAGATATAAGTGTATCTGAACTGTCGATAAATCCATATATGCCATTGTTGCGGTTATCTGTAATGTTTCCTATACGGTTTGATTCGTTGTAATTAATTGAACCGATGAATTCCCCGGGTTTACCACGCTGTCCCTTTGCAATGGACAGAATCCTTGCGTTGTACAGCGCACCGCTTCTGATTGCAAGCATGCAGCCGGAGTCGGGGTCACTTATCGGATGCCCGAGTGCACCAAAGCTGCTGTCCGGTGCTATATAGGTCAGGGTGCCTATTCCCTGCGAATCGTCTTTTACCCATATTCCTGTCTTATATTCCCCTTTGGTATCTTTTTGCGGTGTAATCTGAACGTATACGGTATCTGTGCCTGCAGGCGAACTGCGCCTTATTCCGAGAACAAGAGGAGAACCGTTACATAAATTAACGCAGCTCATGAATTCTGATTTTGAAGTTATGGCTGAATCGTTCACACTTACTATATAATCGCCGGTTTTTACAAGGCCGGCACATGGCATGACAGTCTGTCCATTAATGTCTGTGAATTCTGTTGTGCCTGCGATGAGTACTCCGTCGGTCTTAAGATATATTCCAACAGGGAAACCACATGGAATAAGAGAGCTTTTTGACAGGACATTAACATGGACGGTCTTAATATTAAATAGTCCCATCAATTTGACGTTAATGTGGTATTCACCGGCCTCACCGGCAATAAATGACACCGGTTCATGAAAATTAACTGCTTTTACATTCCGGACAGATACATTGCTGACAGATGAGCTCTGCATTATCTCCATGCTGGCTGTCATGGGGATGTCAAAATCTATTGTCTTGCTTTCGTTTTCACGCAGGCATATAGTCGCAGGAAGTCTGTCTGACACTGATGCGGATAATGTGAATGCGGCAGCATATACTGAAATGGCGGCTGTCAGTATAAATAATACTTTGTATAGTAAATGCCTGCTTCTATGCAGGCGTGAAGATGAATTATGCATGACAATATAACCTCCTTTTGGTGTTATTATGTGCCTGCAATGCGTTAAAAAAACTGGCAATATGTCACAACATAAAGGAAATTGTTTTGTCGAATACTGCATTATACACTTGTTGCAGCAGACATTTTGAGAACGTATAATCAATGTTGTCAGAAAATCAGATATGGGGGAAATTTTATGAAGAATCTCAACATTGCGGTTGCGGATGATAACGATGCGGTTGTATGTATGTTAAGCAGCATTATTGAAAACGACGAAGATTTTAATCTTGTAGGTACAGCGAGAAACGGTGCACAGACACTTGAGATGATACGTGATAAGGAGCCGGATGTAGTCCTGCTTGATATGATAATGCCAAAGATGGACGGACTTGGGGTAATGGAACAGGTAAGCCGTGATACTTCACTCAAAAAACATCCGGCATTTATAATTATTAGTGCTGTCGGACACGAGAGTATGACGGAGTCGGCATTCGGACTTGGGGCGGACTATTATCTTATGAAGCCGTTTGATAATCATGCTCTTGTAAGAAGGCTGCATGACCTGTGGCAGGCAGTCAACGGCAACGCGCCAAAGCATCCTGTACATACCGGGATATCGGGAGAGAGCCGGATATCAGGTACACCATCCGCAAAGCACAACGGCAGGCCGCGGGATTCATATTCAGTTACGGGCAACATGGAAAATGATGTTACATGCATAATCCATGACATAGGAATACCGGCGCATATAAAGGGCTATCAGTACTTGAGGGATGCAATAATAATGGCTGTCAATGACAGTGACATCATAAACAGTATAACCAAGATACTCTATCCTGATATCGCCAAAAAATACCAGACAACACCAAGCCGTGTTGAGAGGGCAATAAGGCATGCAATCGAAGTTGCGTGGAACCGTGGCAATACGGACACACTTAATTCAATGTTTGGATATACAATAAATACCGGAAAAGGAAAGCCGACTAATTCCGAGTTCATTGCTCTCATATCGGATAAGTTAAGGCTTGAATATGGCATAAAATGAAAGGTTGAATATTTGCGCAACATATACTATAATGTACCAATAAGCATGTATTCAGGCTTCACGGCATTAATATGCATGCCGGCACATATTTTTTGTGCATTCCGTATTTGCGCACAGACGCAAAAATTGTTTCTAAAGAGGTAATTGATACAATATGTTTCGTAAATTTTTTAAGACAACAGCGGCAGTTATGCTGATAACAAGCATGACAGTCATGACAGTATTCGCAGATGATGTGTCAGATCTTAACAAGAAGAAGCAGCAGGCACAGAATGAGGTTGACCAGCTCCAGAATGAACTTTCATATCTTCTTGTGCAGATGGATGACCTTGAGACACAGATGGCTGAATCAGCAGCCAGGATAGATGAGGTTTCAAAGCAGCTTGCGCAGTCCGAGGAGACTCAGAAGCAGCAGTACAGGGACATGAAGCTGCGGATTAAGTATATGTACGAAGATCAGAGCGCTTCACTTGTTGAGACTCTGGTTACTGCAGAGGATATGAGCCAGGTCCTTAACAAGGCTGAATATATGCAGCAGGTGTATGATTACGACAGGGGCAAGCTTGACGAGATGGTCAGTACTTCTGAATCTATAAGGGAACAGAAGGCACAGCTTGAAAAAGAGCAGAAGACTCTTCAGGCATCACAGGATGATCTTACCAGCAAGCAGTCACTTCTTTATACGACTATTCAGGAATCCGAGAAGAAGGTGAAGGATTTTGATTCTCAGTTAAGCAGGGCTGTTGCTGCAGCTGCGGCGAGAAGTGCTGCAGCAAGTGCTTCTTCGGTTAAGAGTACTTATGTATCAACAGGTGATACATCGGTTGGCGCAGCAATAGTAAGGAAGGCATACGAATATCTTGGAACACCATACAGAAGTGGTGGAGCAGCACCGGGGGGATTTGACTGTTCAGGCTATACATCATATGTATTTGGACAGTTTGGAATCGGGCTGTCACGTTCAAGCGGTGCACAGGCATATGGAGGTCAGAATGTAGGCACGAATCTTTCCAATGCGCTTCCGGGAGATATTATATGTTATCCGGGCCATGTTGCGATATATATAGGAGGAGGCCAGATAATACATGCTTCCGTACCGGGAGATGTCGTTAAGGTTGCATCAGCAAATATCATGACAATAACAGGTATCAGGAGATACTGGTAATATTAAGACAGGGGGATACTTACATGAAGAATATTCTGTTCATTGCATCAGAAGGAGTTCCATTCATCAAGACAGGAGGACTTGCAGATGTTGTCGGTTCACTGCCTAAGTATTTTAATAAGGACGAGTTTGACGTAAGAGTTATACTTCCTAAGTATGTGTGCATCAAGGAAGAATATAAGAGTCAGATGACATATCTGGATCATTTTTATATTAATCTTGCATGGCGCTCACAGTACGTTGGAGTATTTATGATGGAATATCAGGGCGTAAAGTTCTACTTTATAGATAATGAATTCTATTTCGGAGGTCCTAAGCCTTACAGCTACATACATGAAGATATTGAGAAGTTTGCATTCTTCTGTCAGGCGGCTTTATCTGCAATTCCTGTAATTGGGTTCAAACCGGATATCATTCACTGCCATGACTGGCAGACAGGGCTTATTCCTGTATATCTTAAGGACAGATTCAACAGCGGAGAGTATTACAGCAATATTAAGACTGTAATTACAATACATAATCTTAAGTTCCAGGGTGTGTGGGATCTTAAGAAGACAATGGATATTACCGGACTTGACAAGTATTATTTTACATCGGACAAGCTTGAAGCTTATGGTGACGCTAATTATCTCAAGGGCGGAATTACATATGCTGACCGAGTTACTACGGTAAGTTCTACATATGCACAGGAGATTATGACACCGTTCTACGGTGAGAAGCTTGACGGTCTTATGAGAGCACGTTCCAATGTCCTGTCAGGAATTGTTAACGGCATAGATTATGAGACGTATAATCCTGAGACGGATACAGCAATAACAGCTAATTACAATCAGGTTACATTCCGCAAGGAGAAGTGGAAGAATAAGGTTGCACTTCAGAAGGATCTTGGACTTGAAGTTGACAGGAATAAGTTCCTTGTGGGTATTGTCTCAAGACTTACAGACCAGAAAGGATTTGATCTCATTGCGTGCGTTATGGATCAGCTCTGCGCTGAGGATGTGCAGTTTGTAATTCTTGGTACGGGCGAAGAAAAGTATGAGAATATGTTCCGTCATTATGACTGGAAGTATGGCAACAGAGTATCTGCCAACATCTATTATTCTGAAGAGATGTCACACCGTATATATGCATCATGTGATGCGTTCCTTATGCCGTCGCTGTTTGAACCGTGCGGACTCAGCCAGCTTATGAGCTTAAGATACGGAACGGTGCCTATAGTACGTGAGACAGGCGGACTTAAGGACACTGTTGCGCCGTATAATGAGTATGAAGGCACAGGTACGGGCTTCTCGTTTGCTAACTACAATGCGCATGAGATGCTTGGAGTATTCAATTATGCCAAGAGTGTGTATTACGGCCATAAGCGCGAATGGAATAAGATTGTTGACCGTGCAATGCAGGCTGATTTCTCATGGAGCAAGTCGGCTAAGGAATATGAAGAGCTTTATAAGTCAATGTAACAGAATCTGAAGATTATTATATATAATTGCTTCGGGCAGGCTTTGGTGAGCCTGTCCGAATTTTGGTTATTGATTTGTATGCGGAATGGAGGACGGATATATGTATGATGAACTGACTGCCAAGGATATTAAGAAGATGGAAGAGGAGATAGAGTACCGTAAGCTTGTTGTCCGTAAGGATGCGATTGAAGCGGTTAAGGATGCACGTGCGCAGGGAGACCTTAGTGAGAACTTTGAGTACTATGCGGCGAAGCGTGACAAGAATAAGAATGAGGGCAGAATAAGATATCTGGAAAGAATGATTAAGACGGCAAAGGTTATATCAGATGAATCCAATGATGACGAGGTCGGACTTAACAATACGATTACGGTATATTTTGAGGAGGATGATGAGGAGGACACATATAAGATTGTTACAACTGTGAGAAGCAATTCCCTCAGGAATCTCATCAGTATTGATTCACCGCTTGGAAGTGCCCTCATGGGACATAAAGCTGGCGACAGGGTCTATGTAAAAATTAATGACAAAGCGGGATATTATGTTGTAATCAGGAAGATAGAGAATACGGTCGATGACGGAAGTGATCCGCTTAAAAGCTTTTAGAATGAACCGGATGATAATGAATGTAAGCCGGAATGGGAGATGCATATGCCAAAATCACAAAATCAGAAAATGAAGCTTCTGTACCTGATCAAGATTTTTAATGAAAAGACAGATGAGAAGCACCCGATATCAATGCCGGGCCTTATTGAAGAACTCGCACGTTACGGTGTTAATGCCGAGCGTAAAAGTATGTATGATGATATTGAGTGCCTTCAGATGTACGGAATGGATATCATTTATAAAAAGATGCGTCCGGCAGGATATTATCTTGGCAAGAGAGAGTTTGAAATTGCCGAGCTTAAGCTGCTGGTGGATTCTGTCCAGTCGTCGAAGTTTATCACAGCCAGGAAGTCACAGGAACTGATAAAAAAGCTGGAAGGACTGACAAGTCATTATGAGGCCGGACAATTACAGCGCCAGGTATATGTCAATAACAGGCCAAAGACTATGAATGAGAGTATATATTACAATGTTGATAAGATACATACAGCCATAGCAGCCAATTCGGCGATTAAGTTCATGTACACCGAGTGGACGATTGAGAAAAAGCTTGAACCGCGCCACAACAAAAGAAAATATAACGTAAGCCCATGGGCACTTGTGTGGGATGATGAGAATTACTATCTGGTAGGATATGACGAGGATAATGAACAGATACGTCATTATCGTGTAGACAAGATGATTGATATAAGAATTACAGAAATACCGCGTAACGGTGCGGAGCTTTTTGACAACTTTGATGTGGCACAGTTCGGGAAAAAGACTTTTGGAATGTTTGGCGGCGTTGAGAAAAATGTTACGCTCAGATGCAGTAATTCTCTTATCGGTGTCATTATTGACCGCTTTGGCAAGGATGTGCACGTGCTTAAGGATGACGGTGAGCATTTTACAGCACATGTTAAGGTTACGGTAAGCCAGCAGTTCTTCGGATGGCTTGTGGGGCTTGGAAGCGGAGTGTGCATTGCATCACCGCAGGATGTGAGGAATGCATATATAGAACATCTGAAGGGAATTATCGGTGATGAATAATTGTAAGGGATTAAGCGGAAGCACGCTCAAGATTATTGCCGTAATCACGATGCTTACAGACCATATCGGTGCAGGTATTCTCGGAAGAATAATAACGATGCAGGGGATATATTCGGGCGGCGTATATAATGTGTATTCAGTTATGCGATACATCGGAAGACTTGCATTCCCGATATTCTGCTTCCTTCTCGTGGAAGGCTTTATGCATACGCATAATGTCAAAAAATATGCCAGCCGCCTTTTTGTATTTGCACTTATATCGGAGATACCTTTTGATCTGTTTGTAAGCGGCAGAATTGTTGATACATCGGCGCAGAATGTGTATTTTACATTACTTATAGGGCTTATCTGCATGTGGGCATGTGATATGTCGGAAGAATCAGAACGCATTTCTGTTGGACTTAAGCCTGTACTGGAATTTCTGATTATGATTGCAGGAATGTATGTATCATATGTGCTGAGAACGGACTATGCTGCGATAGGAGTTGTCTGCATTATGATTCTGTATTGGACAAGATTTGATAAGAAGAGACAGATTATTGCAGGAGCAGTATCATTTGCGTGGGAGATAAGCGCATCGTTAGCATTCATACCTATAGCATTATACAATAAAAACAGAGGCATAAACCTGAAGTATTTCTTCTATGCGTTCTACCCTGTACATCTGCTGGTTATATATATTATATGTGTGATTATGGGAATAGCGGGATATGAGGTGTATAATGTACTGCCGCCGCTGTGGTAGAGGAAGGAAAATATAGTCTGAATATTTTCTTGCATTTTAATTCCCTATATGGTAGAATGTGTAATGTTCTTGCGGATGTGGCGGAATGGCAGACGCAGCAGACTCAAAATCTGCCGGTGGTGACATCGTGCGGGTTCAAGTCCCGCCATCCGCATTTGCATTATATGAATAAGGCTGTTTTGTATGCAGAGTGTGAATTACAGGCGTATCTTCGTATGGAAGATACGCTTTTTATTGTTTTGTCAGTGGTAAAGTTAGCAGGCAAATTAATGTATTTTTTTGGATAATGGCTTGTATACAATAATTTTTTGTACTATAATGACAGTATTATTACTATTATTATAACTTTTAAGGAGGCATCACGATCATGGCATTTATTGACACGATTAAGGAAAGAGCAAAGGCTGACAAGAAGACTATCGTTTTACCGGAGTCTATGGACAGAAGAACTTTTGAGGCAGCTGAGAAGATTCTTAAGGAGGGTATCGCTAATCTTATAATCATCGGTACTCCTGAAGAGATTGCTAAGAACAGCGAGGGATTTGATATCTCAGGTGCAACAATCGTTGATCCTTTCAATGATCCAAATAAGCAGAAATATATTGATAAGTTTGTAGAATTAAGAGCAAAGAAGGGTATGACTCCGGAGCTTGCTAAGGAGCAGATGGAGAAGGATTATATGTACTATGCATGTCTTATGTGCAAGTGCGGAGACGCTGACGGTGCTGTATCAGGTGCATGTCACTCAACAGGTAATACAATTCGTCCGGCACTTCAGCTTCTTAAGACAAAGCCGGGCATCAGCTCAGTATCAGGATTCTTCCTTATGGAGGTTCCGGACTGTGAGTACGGTGAGAATGGTCTGTTCGTATTTGCTGACTGTGCAGTAAGCCCTGACTATGATTCAGAGAAGCTTGCTGAGGTTGCTAAGCTTTCAGCTGATTCATTCAAGAGCTTTGTAGGTAAGGATGCTAAGGTTGCTATGCTCAGCTTCTCATCATATGGCAGTGCAAAGCATGACAGAGTAACTATGGTTGCAGATGCAGTTAAGATTGCCAAGGAGAAGTATCCTGATATCACTGTTGACGGTGAGCTTCAGCTTGATGCTGCTTTAGTTCCTGAGGTTGCTGCACTTAAGGCTCCACAGAGCCCTGTTGCAGGTAAGGCTAATACACTTGTATTCCCTAACCTTGAGGCCGGTAACATCGGTTACAAGCTTGTTCAGAGACTTGCTAAGGCAGGTGCTTACGGTCCTGTTCTTCAGGGTCTTTCAATGCCTGTTAATGACCTTTCAAGAGGATGCTTCGCTGACGATATCGTTGGTGTAGTAGCTATGACAGCTGTTCAGGCTCAGAATGCATAATTTACTTACATAAGCAGACAGATATTTATCAACATTTTAAGGAGATTTTATTAAATATGAATATTCTTGTATTAAACTGTGGTAGTTCTTCACTTAAGTATCAGCTTATCAACATGGATGATGAGAGTGTAATTGCAAAGGGTCTTGTAGAGAGAATCGGTATCGATGGATCTATTCTTACTCACAAGCCAACCGGCAAGGACAAGTATGTTGTTGAGACTCCTATGAAGGATCACAACATTGCTGTTAAGCTTGTGCTTGATGCTTTACAGGATGCAGAGCACGGTGTTATCAAGTCTACAGATGAGATAGCAGCGGTAGGACACAGAGTACTTCACGCAGGTGAGAAGTATATTGAGTCATGTCTTGTGACAGAGGATGTTAAGAAGGTTGTAAGAGAATGCTTCGACCTCGGACCTCTTCATAATCCTGCTAACCTTATCGGTATTGAGGCTGTTGAGGCGGCTATGCCTGGCAAGCCTAACGTAGCAGTATGGGATACAGCATTCGGCGGAACAATGGAGCCTAAGGCTTATCTTTATGCTATTCCACGTGAGTACTATGAGAAGTATGGTGTAAGAAGATACGGCTTCCACGGAACAAGCCACAGCTTTGTTTCTAAGGAGACAATCAAGTTTGCCGGCCTTGATCCTAAGACAGCTAAGGTTATCGTATGCCACCTTGGCAATGGTGCTTCAATCTCTGCTTCAATCGGCGGCAAGTGTGTAGATACATCAATGGGTCTTACTCCCCTTGAGGGACTTATCATGGGTACAAGATCAGGTGACCTTGATCCTGCAATCCTTGAGTTCCTTTGCAATCATGAGAACCTTACAATCAGTGAGATGCTTAACATTCTTAATAAGAAGTCAGGTGTTCTTGGTATGTCAGGCGGCATCTCAAGTGACTTCAGAGATCTTAATGCCGCAGCTAACGAAGGTAATGAGATTGCCAAGGTTACACTTGAAGCTTATGCTTACAGAGTTGCTAAGTACATCGGTGCTTACACAGCTGCAATGAATGGTGTTGATGCCATTACATTTACAGCAGGTGTTGGTGAGAATGCTGCATGGCTTCGTCCGATGGTAGCCAAGTACCTTGGATACCTCGGTGTTAAGCTTGATGAGGCAGCAAGTGAGAAGGCCTGCGGAACTGAAGGAATCATCTCTACACCTGATTCTAAGGTTAAGCTTTGTGTAATCCCAACTAACGAAGAGCTTGCAATTGCAAGAGAGACACTTGCTCTTGTAAAGTAATAATGCAGCTTCCGGTGTGGTAATTTGACAAAGTAAATAATTTTTATTGACAAAACACTACATCTTGTATATAATAACAAAATGTGTGTGGAGAGCAGATATGCTAATTAATTTATCAGAGCTTTTATCCAACGAAGGCGATTCCAGAACATATGAAGTTACATTGGATATGAACGAATTCAAGTGCTCTGCGGGAGTATATCCTATAGTTGAGGCAAAGCCTTTTACTCTGGAAGCTTCCAATGCAGGTAAGCGCAAGGTTTCGATACATGCTGATGTACATATTGCATTGGCAGTTCCATGTGACAGATGTCTGGAGGATGTCAGAACTGACATTGATTTTACGATTGACCGTGTAATTATTGCGGATGTATCGGATTCAGAAGGGATAGAAGTCGAAGATCAGAGTTTCATGGATGGCCATGACCTTGATATAGACAAACTGGTATATCCGGAGATTATATTTAATCTTCCTGCGAAGACTCTTTGCAGACCTGATTGTCAGGGCTTATGCCCTCGCTGTGGTGCTAATCTTAATCATGGCGAATGTGGTTGTGACAGGAGTTCCCTGGATCCAAGAATGTCAGTAATCCAAGATATTTTTAACAATCGTAAGGAGGTGTAACAATGTCAATTTGTCCAAAGAATAAATCATCTAAGGCAAGAAGAGATAAGAGAAGAGCTAACTGGAAGATGTCAGCTCCTAATCTTGTTAAGTGCAGCAAGTGCGGTGCATTAACAATGTCTCACAGAGTATGTAAGGCTTGTGGCTCATACAACAAGAAGGAAGTTGTCTCTGTTGCAGAGTAATTAATGTTTATAGAATAAGGTTTTCACTTCGGTGGGAACCTTATTTTTTTAGCTTATGATTCTGTTTCTATTGATTTTGACGGCTCAATATAGTATATTTTATAAGTGAGTTTTTATGTAATGCGGCACATAAGTGCCTGCGGAATGGAGATTATATGGCTGATACGGTCAATGTAGCGCTTGACGCTATGGGCGGAGATAACGCACCTGATGAGATGATCAGGGGTGCTATAGATGCCGTTAATAAAGCTCCGGACATTCATGTGTGTCTGGTTGGACAGGAAGAGAAGATTAATGCATTTCTTTCATCCTGCAGCTATAACAGGGAACAGATTTCAGTAGTTAATGCTACGGAAGTGATCGAGACGGGAGAGCATCCGGTCAATGCAATCCGCAAGAAAAAGGATTCTTCGATAGTTAAGGCCCTTGGACTTGTTAAGTCCGGGGAGGCAGATGCATTTGTGTCGGCCGGTAATTCAGGAGCAATACTTGTAGGCGGACAGACTATAGTCGGAAGAATCAAAGGTGTTGAGAGACCGCCGTTTGCACCTCTTATACCTACTGCAGCAGGCGTAAGTCTTCTGCTTGACAGCGGAGCCAATGTTGACGCACGCTCATCACACCTTGTACAGTGGGCGAGAATGGGGTCTATCTACATGGAGAATGTGATGGGGGTTAAGAATCCAAGAGTTGCGATTGTTAACGTCGGTGTTGAGGAAGAGAAGGGCAATGCTCTTGTTAAGGAAACATTTCCGCTTCTTAAGGAATGTCCTGATATTAATTTTATCGGAAGTATTGAAGCGAGAGAGATACCTAATGGCGGTGCAGATGTAATCGTATGTGATGCATTTGTCGGTAATGTTATTCTTAAGCTCTATGAGGGCGTCGGCTCGGTACTGATTAAGTCAGTTAAAAAGGGACTTATGTCATCACTTAAGTCAAAGATTGGAGCGCTCCTTATAAAGGATGCACTTAAGTCTACACTTAAGTCATTCGATGCATCTGAGTATGGCGGAGCACCGATGCTTGGCCTTAAAGGTCTTGTGGTTAAGACACATGGTAACGCCAAGGCAAAGGAAGTAACGACATCAATACTTCAGTGCAGGAAGTTCAAAGAGCAGGCAATTAATGATAAGATGAATGAGATTTTCGGAAAGTGAGGATTAGATAATTATGGAATTTGAAAAGTTACAGGCTATTATTGCGGAGGTTCTTAATACAGACCCTGACTCAATAACAATGGAGTCAACATTTGTAGATGATCTTGGAGCTGATTCACTTGATGTATTCCAGATAATCATGGGAATAGAAGAAGCTTTTGATATAGAGATACCTACAGAGGAAGCTGAGAAGATTGTTACTGTCGGCGATGCTGTTGAGCAGATTAAGAAAGCTCTTAACTAATCATAATCAGATAGATGTGGTGTTATGAGACTGGCAAAGATTGAGTATCTTTGCTCAGTCTCATTTAAAAATGAGAGACGGTGGAATTATGAATCATAGTACTGATTTGAATGAGCTGCAGCAGACGATGGGCTACAGCTTTGATGATGTATCACTGCTTAAGCATGCCCTTACTCACAGTTCATATGCCAACGAGCTTCGCATAAATAAGACGGGGAATAATGAGAGACTGGAATTCCTTGGCGATGCCGTGCTTGAACTTGTGAGCAGTGAATATCTTTTTAATGAACATAAGGATGTTAACGAGGGCTCATTGTCCAAGCTCCGTGCGAGCATGGTCTGTGAGCCGTCGCTTGCATTCTGCGCCAGAGATATCAGCCTGCAGAAGTATATAATGCTTGGCAAAGGAGAAGATGCAACAGGAGGAAGACAGAGGGATTCGATAACTTCTGATGCACTTGAGGCGGTTATAGGAGCCATTTACCTTGACGGAGGCTTTGAGCCTGCAAAGAAGTTTATAATGGCACATGTACTTAATGACCTCGATAATAAGAAGCTTTTTTATGACAGCAAGACGATTCTTCAGGAGATTCTTCAGGCTGACAATAAGACGCCTGAGTACAGGATCACAGGCGAGGAAGGTCCTGAGCACAGTAAGACATTCTCGGCAGAGGTGCTCGACGGTTCCACAGTCCTCGGACATGGAAGCGGTCATAATAAGAAAGCTGCCGAACAGCAGGCAGCCTATGATGCCATATTAAGACTGAGAAAATAGACATCGGGGGAAGTATGTATTTAAAAAGTATCGAGGTACAGGGCTTTAAGTCTTTTGCCAACAAAATAGTTTTTGAATTTAATAACGGAATTACCGGAATTGTAGGCCCTAACGGAAGCGGTAAGAGTAATGTAGCCGATGCCGTAAGGTGGGTTCTTGGTGAACAGAGTGCCAAGCAGCTCCGTGGAACTAAGATGGAGGATATTATATTCGCCGGTACACAGATGCGTAAGCCGGTTGGATTTGCATATGTGGCAATCACACTTGATAATTCCGATCATGCACTCCCTGTTGACTATGATGAGGTTGTTGTTGCAAGGCGTGTGTTCCGCTCCGGTGAGAGTGAATACATGATCAACGGTAATACATGCAGGCTGAAGGATGTATCCGAACTTTTCTATGATACGGGTATCGGCAAGGAAGGCTATTCTATCATTGGACAGGGACAGATTGACAAAATCTTAAGTGGAAAGCCTGAAGAAAGAAGAGAGCTTTTTGATGAAGCGGCAGGAATTGTGAAGTTCAAGAGGCGCAAGGCTGCTGCCGTTAAGAAGCTTGAGAACGAGCGCGCTAACCTTGTCAGGGTTAATGATATTCTGTCGGAACTTGAGAAGCAGGTCGGACCGCTCGGGAAACAGTCTGAGAAGGCACGCCAGTACCTTCTGCTTAAGGAGAATCTCAAGACTAATGATATTAATGCATTTCTCCTTGAGATGGAATCAACAAGGGCAACTCTGACAGATATAGATAATAAGCTTACTATAGCAGCAGACGACCTTGATAAGTCGAACAGGGAATATGAGAGCACAAAAGCTGAATATGAGGCTGCAGAGCAGAGATTATCAGAATTACAGACTGAGATAGAGAATGAGATGTCGCTTAAGTCCGAAACTGACGTCGAAAAGGGACGCCTTAACGGACAGATGAATGTAATGAGTGAGCAGATTAAGACTATACGCAGCAACGAGTCACATTACAATGACAGAATAGGCGTAATTCATCAGGAGTGTGCACGTCTTGAGACACAGAAATCAGGTTTTTTAAGAGACCGCGAAGAGCTTGCCAAAGAACTTGATGCGATAAAGCTTAAGCAGGATAACAGTGAGAATGAGCATAAGGTTATCATTGACGAGATAACACGGCTTACGGCAGAGATTGAGGCTGCACAGAATGAGATGTATGACATCCTCAATGAGAAGAGTAATATAAAGACTGAGAACCAGCGTTATGAGACGATGCTTGAGCAGATTAATATCAGAAGGGCAGAACTCAACAGCAGGGTTATTCAGGGAAAGAGCGATGAGAGCGCACAGATTGGAGTTATCAACGGATATGCACATGAGGCGTCTCTTATACAGGATAAAGTCAATTCACTTACCGGGCAGATAAAAGAATATGAGGCGGGAATAGCTTCATGCCGTGAGAAGATAGCAGAGCTTACATCAGAGATAGATAAGACACAGCAGCAGTATCACCGCGAGAGATCAAGACTTGAATCACTCCGCAATATTGCTGAAAGATATGACGGATATGGCAACAGCATACGAAAGGTCATGGAGCGCAAGGCTGATAATGACGGTATACTTGGAGTTGTGGCTGATATCATTAAGGTGCAGAAGCAGTATGAAGTCGCAATTGAGACTGCACTTGGCGGTACAATTCAGAATATTGTTACTGATAATGAACAGACTGCCAAGGGCCTTATCGCATACCTTAAGGAGAATAAGTTCGGCCGTGCAACATTTCTGCCATTGTCATCAATATCAGGGCGCAATACTCTTGAGAAGGATGCGTGCCTTAATGAGAAAGGCGTTGTCGGGATAGCAAGCAGGCTTGTGAGAGTATCATTTGAATATGAGAATCTTGTTAATTACCTGCTTGGAAGAATCCTCGTTGTAGATAATATTGATAATGCACTCGCAATTGCAAGAAAGTATAAATATTCACTGCGAATAGTTACACTTGAAGGTGAACAGCTTAATCCGGGCGGTTCCATGACCGGTGGTGCTTTCCGCAATTCGAGCAATCTTCTTGGACGGCGCAGGGAGATTGAAGAGCTTAAGGCTTCTGCAGCACAGATAAGTGACCGCCTTGATAAACTGAAAGGCGAGCTTGCCGATACACGTAAGAAACTTGCATCAATCCGCGAGGATAACGAAGCTGCGGGTAAGTCAATGCGCGAGCAGCAGATTGCTTATAACACGGCACAGATGAATTATAAACAGGCATCACAGAAACGTGATGAGATTATTGCATCATATCAGGAAAGTGCGTCTGAGGCTGCAAGGCTTGATAAGCAGATAGAGGATATCAGAGGCGGACTGTCAGATGTAACAAGCAGTCTTGCATCGCTTGATGATAGGAATACGCTTGCACAGGAAAAGGCTGCAGAACTTAACAGCCGGCTTGAAGCGAAGCGTAATGAAGAAACGGGACATATTGCCAGAACAGAAGGCATACATGTACAGTTCAATTCACTTCAGCAAAAGGATACATATCTTCAGGAGAATATAACACGAATAGAGTGGGATATTGAGAACCTCCGGAATGAGGAGAAGGGGATTAACGAACAGCTTGTCAATACGGCTGATGAGATTAAGGCCAAGGAAGATATGATTGCCCGGACTAAGGCTGCAATTGAGGCTGCACAGACTAAGATTGAAGAGTGCGAGAAGAGTATTGCGGCTTTGCGAGAGAAGCGTGCAGAAGTTTCGGAGCAGAACAAGACCTTTTTTGATAAGAGAGAGAATCTCGCTAATACTATCAGTGCACTTGACAAAGAGTGCTACAGACTTAATGCGGCTAAGGAAAAGCTTGAAGCTGCCAAAGACGGACTTGTTGATTACATGTGGTCTGAGTATGAGATTACATATGGTTCGGCTTCACAGCTGAGAGACCCTGAGATGACGGATCTCGCGTCAATCAAGAAGACAATTGCATCAGTTAAGGCGCAGATACGTGCGCTTGGTGACGTCAATGTAAATGCTATCGAAGAGTATAAGGATGTCAATGAGCGTTATACTTTCCTGAGTACACAGCATGATGATCTCATTAAGGCAGAACAGAGTCTTATGACTGTAATAGATGAGCTTGATAACGGAATGCGAATCCAGTTTAAAGCTAAGTTTGAAGAGATTAAGACAGAGTTCGACAAAGTCTTCAGGGAACTGTTTGGCGGTGGACGCGGTACGATAGAACTTGTTGAAGGAGAGGATATTCTTGAGGCAGGAATTGTGATTATCTCACAGCCACCCGGAAAGAAGCTTCAGAACATGATGCAGCTCTCCGGTGGTGAAAAAGCACTTACGGCTATCTCACTTCTGTTTGCAATACAGAATCTCAAGCCGTCGCCATTCTGCCTTCTCGATGAGATTGAGGCCGCACTTGATGATTCTAATGTAGACAGATATGCTTCATATCTGCATAAGCTGACAAAGCATACACAGTTTATCGTAATCACTCACAGACGTGGTACAATGGCAGCGGCTGACAGGCTGTATGGTATAACGATGCAGGAAAAAGGTGTTTCAACACTTGTGTCGGTTGACCTTATTGAGAATGAGCTGGATGCTTCTGACAGAAAACAGTAAAATGAGAAATGAGGACATGTATGGGATTATTCAGTAAATTAAAAGAAGGGCTTACTAAGACCAGAGACCATATAACATCAGGAATGGATGCAATTTTTTCAGGATTTTCTTCGATAGATGATGATTTCTACGAAGAACTTGAAGAGACAATGATAATGGGCGATATAGGTGTCCGTGCAACAGAGGAGATACTTGAGGAACTCAAAGAGAGGGTTCATGAGAACAAAGTGAAGAATCCGGCTGATTGCAAGCAGCTTCTTATTGATACAATCAAAGAGAAGATGGATCTTGGTGAGAACGCATATGATTTTGAAAACCGCAAGTCGATTATTATTCTTATCGGTGTTAACGGAGTCGGTAAGACAACATCTGCCGGCAAGATTGCGGCACACTTGAGAGGACAGGGCAGGAAGGTTATTCTTGCGGCAGCCGATACGTTCCGTGCCGCTGCCATCGAACAGCTTACAGAATGGGCTAACAGAAGTCAGTGCGATATAATCGCACAGTCAGAGGGTTCTGACCCGGCAGCGGTAATATTTGATGCGGTTGCCGCAGCCAAGGCAAGAAAAGCGGATGTCCTTCTGTGTGATACTGCCGGACGTCTTCACAACAAAAAGAATCTTATGGAAGAGCTCCGTAAGATTGACAGAGTCATTGAACGGGAGTATGCTGATGCTTACAGGGAAAATCTTCTCGTCCTTGATGCAACAACGGGACAGAACGCGTTATCACAGCTGCGTGAGTTCAAAGACGTAATGGATATAACGGGAATAATCCTTACCAAGATGGACGGAACTGCCAAGGGAGGTATAGCTATCGCGATACAGACTGAGTTTGGCGTGCCTGTCAAATATATCGGCGTGGGAGAGCATATTGAAGATCTGCAGAAGTTTAATTCCGAAGATTATGTCAACGCCATCTTTGATGTACCTGAAGGGGAAGATGATTAATTAATAATAATGGAGGCCAGTATGGACAAATTAACACTTGAAAAATTTGAAGAAGCTGCTGAAAAAGTACAGGAGGTAACACTTAAGACTAATCTTGTATACAGCGAATATTTCAGTAAGCAGAGCGGCAATAAGGTATATCTTAAGCCGGAGAACATGCAGTACACAGGTGCATATAAAGTGCGTGGAGCGTATTACAAGATAAGCACGCTTACAGACGAAGAGCGCGCAAAGGGACTTATAACGGCATCAGCGGGCAACCATGCACAGGGTGTTGCATATGCTGCTAAGATATATGGCTGCCGTGCAGTTATCGTAATGCCTACAACAACACCACTTATCAAGGTAAACCGCACGAAGAGCTATGGTGCAGAGGTTGTCCTTTATGGAGATGTATATGATGAGGCTTGCGAATATGCGCTTAAGATGGCTAAGGAGCAGGGACTTACATTTATCCATCCATTTGATGATCTTGCTGTTGCAACAGGTCAGGGGTCAATTGCAATGGAGATAATCAAGGAGCTTCCTACAGTAGATTACATTCTTGTACCTGTCGGCGGAGGCGGACTTGCAACAGGCGTTTCAACACTTGCCAAGCTTCTTAATCCCCATATCAAGGTAATAGGTGTAGAGCCTGCCGGAGCTAACTGTCTTCAGGAGTCACTTAAGAAGAATACAGTGACAACACTTAAGTCGGTTAATACTATAGCTGACGGAACTGCAGTACAGACACCTGGTAAGAAGCTGTTCCCATATCTTAAGGAGAATCTTGATGAGGTAATTACAGTTGAGGATTACGAGCTTATCGATGCATTCCTTGATATGGTAGAGAATCACAAGATGGTAGTAGAGAATTCAGGACTTCTTACAGTTGCTGCAATTAAGCATATCGATGTTAAGGACAAGAAGATTGTTTCAATCTTAAGCGGCGGTAACATGGATGTTATAACAATGTCATCTATCGTAAGCCATGGTCTTATCCAGCGTGGACGTATATTCACTGTATCAGTGCTTCTTCCGGACAAGCCGGGCGAACTTGTACGTGTTGCACAGATTGTTGCTGATGCTAAGGGTAATGTAATTAAGATTGAGCATAACCAGTTCGTAAGCATCAATCGTAATGCTGCGGTTGAGCTCAGACTTACAATCGAGGCATTCGGACATGACCATAAGGACGAGATTATCAAGAAGCTTGAAGAAGGCGGTCTGCGTCCAAGGCTTGTAAAGACTAATCTGTAAAAACGAAGCATATAACTTGTATGTAACAACAAGACGGGTCACAGCGTTATATAGCTGTGGCCTTTTTGATTTGTGCGGGAGTAATTAAAGAATTTGCAAATTGTTAACAAATATTTAATTGATATATTACTAGCCATTATAAAAGAATTAGTATAATATTAATATTATCAAAATAATTTTGAAGAAAGGAATTTGTGAAGGCTGTCAGGGCTGACATGAGAGCGGTATATGAAGAAAATACTTAAAACACTTAAAAAGCACTGGAAACTCACAACTGTACTTGTTGTAATAATTGCAATTATTGCTGCTTCAGTTGTCGGAGGCGGTAAGGCTGCAGACCAGATGTACGTTGATGAGAAGGTACAGAAGAGAGATATTGTTACATATCACACGTTTACTGGTAATATAGAGGCAGTAGATGATGTGACTATAACTCCTAAGGTTATGGGGGAAGTTACGCAGGTTTATTTTAAGGAAGGCGATGAGGTTAAGGCCGGAGATGTGCTTGCCCAGATAGATGATAAGACTATACGCCAGAATATAGCACTTAAGGAGGCATCACTGTCCAATACTGAACTTTCTAATTACTATGCAATACGTGATGCTAAGAAGTCTTACGAGGATTATAAGAATTCAATAGATAACGGAGACAATGCAACTATTAATCAGGCGAAGGCTGCACTTGATAATGCGAAGACTGCTTATGATTCGGCAGTGTCTGATTATAACCGTGCAAAGCTTGAACTGGATAACAATATAGATGCATCAATGATTGCTGCCGGTAACCAGCTTGAGAGCGTTAAGGCGGCGCTTGAACAGGCTAAAAAGAATTATGACGATAATGAAGCGGATATACGTGGGTGTGAGAAGGGCGTATCTAACGCCGAGGATGCATATGATGCAGATCCGTCACCTGCCAATGCAGCTTCACTTGCAGGCGCAAAAGCGAATGTAGAGATGCTTGAGGCTAAGAGGGATGCGCTTCAGACTGCTGTTGATAATGCACAGTTAAGCTATGATAACCAGTATAAGAGCTATCTTAGTACATTTAATACGGTTAATACTAACTTAAGCAAGTATGAAGATGCGGTTAATTCAAGGCATGAGTCTTATCTTCAGGCACAGCAGAGCTATGAGTCAGCACTTGTTGCGGCAGACCAGACTCTTCAGACATATGCCAATGCAGCTGAAAAGGTTGAGGCTTTGTCCAATAACAATGTAGCGGCGCTGGAACTTGATAATCTGTATACACAGCTTGAAGATTATAAGATTAAGGCATCTATAAGCGGTACGCTTACTGACTTTAATGTCAAGGTGGGAGACACACTCTCAACAGCCAAGGCAGTTGCTGAGGTGACTGATTATTCTACGGTACAGGTATCTATCAAGATTGATGAGTATGACATACTTGGAGTAGAGGATGGCGTTGATGTAGGAATCAGCGTTGATGCTCTTAAGAGAGATTATGAGGGTAAGATTACCAATGTGTCAAAGAAAGCAACTGTAGAGAAGGGCGTATCATATTTTACGGCTGACGTTGAATTCAGGGCAGATTCATATGTCAGAACGGGAATGTCAGTAGAAGTAAAGCTTAAGAATAACGATGTTAAGGATGTACTTTCAGTTTCAATGGATGCATTGTATTACGAGAGCGACAATACGCCGTATGTACTTGTCGGTTCGGGTAAATCACAGGAGAAAAAGTATATAACAACAGGGGCAAGTGATGGCTCTTATGTTGAGATAAAAGACGGGCTTAATGAAGGTGATACTGTAAAGGCAAAGAGCGAGATGATGAATATGATGATGAATATGTATGGCGGCTCTGTAAGCGCAGGCAGTGTTTCTACAGATTCAGGCAGCAGCACATCAAAATAAGTAAACGGAGATTTGATTATGGCTAAAGAAATACTTACAATGAAGAACATTGTGAAGGAATATGTCATGGGTGATGAAATATCAAGAGTGCTTAAGGGAATTGACCTTACGGTAGAAGAGGGGGAGTTCCTGGCTGTTCTCGGACCATCAGGCTCAGGTAAGTCTACGCTTATGAATATTATCGGATGTCTGGACGTTCCGACTTCGGGTGAGTATATACTGTCGGGACGTAAGATTGCTGACCAGGACGAGAAGTCACTTGCGCACATACGCAGTAAGGAGATTGGATTTATATTTCAGTCATTTCACCTGCTTCAGAGACAGACGGCACTTGAGAATGTTGAGCTGCCTATGATATATGCCAATGTTAAGGAGAAGGAACGTAAGCAGCGTGCAATGGAGGTGCTTGAAAAAGTAGGCCTCAAAGACAAGATGGATCATTATCCTAATCAGATGTCAGGAGGGCAGCAGCAAAGAGTTGCCATAGCACGTTCGATAGTGAACAATCCGACAATACTTCTTGCAGATGAGCCGACGGGTGCTCTCGACCAGAAGACGGGAGCGCAGGTTATGGAGCTTTTTCATGAACTGAATGACGAAGGCAGATGCATAATAATGATTACGCATGATGTCCACATTGCGCAGCATGCCAAGAGAATAGTAAGAATACTTGACGGTAATATAAGCGAAGGTGTAGTTGAGGATGCGTAATGACTGAAGCTGACAAATATATTTGCATAATATATTTACGATAAGGAGCAATATGGATATTTTAAAGCAGAGCATCGGGATGTCGATGCAGAATATAAAGGGCAACAAGATGCGTTCGTTCCTTACAACACTCGGTATAATAATCGGTGTTACGGCTGTAATTGCCCTTATTACAATAGTTCAGGGTGTATCTGATAATGTAATGGGGCAGTTTGAAAATCTTGGCGCAGGCAAGCTGGTTGTATCAATAACGGGTACGTCGCTTAAGACCGGATTGTCAGACAGCGACATAGCTAAGATTGAAGCGATTGACAATGTCGCAGGTGTATCACCTACGGTCTCCACAACAAGCAAGGGCGCACGTAACGGCGAGGTTGATGACATTAACGTAGAAGGCAAGAACGGAACGTATTTCCTGAATAATAACAATATTATATCAGGCCGTGCGCTGACACATGCGGAGATGGCAGGTGATGTGTATACATGTGTCATTGATAAGGACTGTGCCAAGAGATTTTTCTTCGGTGAGAATCCGGTCGGTAAGAAACTTAAAGTCGGAGGCTATACTTATACGGTTGTAGGACTTGAGGGAGATGATGCCAATCTTATGTCAACAATGATGACGACATCAAGTGACGGAGGAACAGTTAAGATCCCTTACAAGAATGCGCTTAAGATGACAGGAAGTGCCAACATTAACAGCATTGAAATCTACATAGGAGATACACAGTTCTCTGACCAGGTTACGAATGACCTGAAAAAAGTACTTAATCAGGCGTTCAATGACAAAGATGACAGTTACAGCATATTTAACATGGATTCGCTTCTTGATACTATGCGTTCCATGCAGAACATGATGACTACGATGCTTGCAGGCATTGCGTCAATAGCACTTCTTGTCGGCGGAATAGGTATCATGAATATGATGCTTGTATCGGTTACTGAGCGCACCAGGGAGATAGGTCTGCGCAAGGCACTCGGCGCTGAGCCTAAGAGGATACAGATGCAGTTTCTGATTGAATCAATATTCCTTTCGATGATTGGAGGAATAATAGGCGTGGGGCTTGGACTTCTGATATCATATGTGGCAGCAGTCCTGATAAAGATTGACTTTGTAATCCAGCCCGGAGCAATCATACTTGGTGTAGGCTTCTCAGCCGCAATCGGAATAATATTCGGATGGGTGCCTGCAAGGAAGGCAAGTGAGCTTAACCCTATAGATGCACTTCGCTCGGAATAAAAATAAAGCTGTCAAGAAAAAATACTTGACAGCTTGCTGACACTATTGTATTATATCATTTGTTATGGAAAAGATTCTTGAGCAGACATTGTTATATGATTTCTATGGAGAACTTCTGACAGAGCATCAGAAGGCTGTATATTCGGATGTTGTCTTTAACGACTATTCACTGAGTGAGGTCGCTGAGGAGTATGACATCTCAAGACAGGGAGTGCATGACCTGATTAAGCGCTGCAATGCTATTCTTACAGGTTATGAAGATAAGCTTCATCTCGTGGAGAAGTTTATGGATGCAAAGAAGATGGTAGGAGAGATTAATGATCTTACCAAGAAGTTCTTCGACACGGGTGACTCCGAGTGTGTGAGAAGAATTGATGAGATTTCCAATGACATGTTGAAGATTTTTTAGGAGGCTTTAGATGGCTTTTGACAGTTTGTCAGACAAATTACAGAACATTTTCAAAAACCTCCGTGGCAAGGGCCGCTTAAGCGAAAGTGATGTTAAGGCTGCACTCAGGGAAGTCAAGATGGCACTTCTTGAGGCGGATGTTAACTTCAAAGTTGTCAAGCAGTTTGTTAAGTCGGTTGAGGAACGTGCAATCGGTCAGGATGTAATGGAGAGCCTTACACCCGGACAGATGGTAATCAAGATAGTCAATGAAGAGATGATTAAGCTCATGGGTTCAGAGACTACAGAGATTGCTCTTAAGAGCGGTTCAGAGATTACGGTTATCATGATGGCAGGTCTTCAGGGTGCCGGTAAGACAACCACTACAGCCAAGCTGGCAGGCAAGTTCAAGGCTCAGGGCAGGAAGCCGCTTCTTGTGGCATGTGATGTATACAGACCTGCGGCAGTTGAACAGCTTAAGATTAATGGTGAGAAGCAGGGAGTTCCTGTTTTTGCCATGGGAACGAACCAGAATCCTGTAGACATAGCCAAGGCAGGAATTGAACATGCCAAGTCTAACGGGAATAACATTGTTATTTTGGATACAGCCGGACGTCTTCATGTAGATGAAGACATGATGACTGAGCTTCAGAATATAAAGAGCAGCGTAGGAGTTGACCAGACGATACTTGTTGTCGATTCGATGACAGGTCAGGATGCCGTTAATGTAGCGTCTTCATTTGATGAGAAGATTGGAATTGACGGAGTTATTCTTACTAAGCTCGATGGTGACACCAGAGGCGGTGCCGCCCTTTCAATCAAAGCCGTGACAGGCAAGCCTATTCTTTACGCCGGTATGGGAGAGAAGCTTTCAGATCTTGAACAGTTCCATCCTGACAGAATGGCATCAAGAATACTTGGCATGGGCGATGTGCTTTCGCTTATAGAGAAGGCTGAGGCACAGATAGATGCCGATAAGGCGGCTGAGATGGAGAAGAAGCTCCGCAAAGCGGAGTTTGACTTTAATGATTATCTTGAGTACATGGGTCAGATTAAGAACATGGGCGGACTCGGGTCAATCATGAATATGCTTCCGGGCATGGGATTTGCCGGCAAGATTAAGACAGACGGCGTAGACATGGATGAAGCAGAGAAGAATCTTAAGCGCACTGAGGCAATCATCCTTTCGATGACTAATGCAGAGCGCAGCAGACCGGACATTCTTAATCCGTCAAGAAAGAACCGTATTGCAAGAGGTGCGGGAGTTGACATAAGCGAAGTCAACAGAGTAGTCAAGCAGTTTGAGCAGATGAAGAAGATGATGAAGCAGATGCCGGGCATGATGAAACAATTCGGTGGTAAAAAGGGCAGATTCAAATTGCCTTTTTAGCATAATACATTTTTAGCAAAATATCAGGAGGTGAATTACAATGGTAAAGATCAGATTAAAGAGATTAGGTGAGAAGAAGTCTCCATTCTATAGAATCATCGTTGCAGATTCAAGATCACCACGTAACGGAAGATTCATCGAGGAAATCGGTACTTACGATCCTAACTACGATCCTTGCAAGGTTAACATTGATGCAGAGGCAGCTAAGAAGTGGCTTGCTAACGGTGCACAGCCTACAGAAGGTGTCTTAAGAGTATTTAAGATTGCCGGAATTGAGAAGTAATCCAAGAGACTTTTGGGTGATTATTGGTTATCGCACTAAGATCTGAGTACCTTAGTGCAATGACCGTGTCTCTTAATCCCGTACAGTCTGCAACCGCAGACGGAAATGAGGAAGTATGAAGGAATTAGTTGAAATTATCGCTAAAGCACTTGTTGATAATCCTGATGAAGTTGTTGTAACTGAGACAGAGAAGAATAAGGCTCTTATTGTTGAGCTTAAGGTAGCTCCGTCAGATATGGGGAAAGTTATCGGTAAGCAGGGACGAATCGCAAAGTCCATTCGTGCAGTTGTAACGGCTGCAGCATCTAAGACTGACAAGAAAGTGATTGTCGAGATTGTATAACGGCAATGTACTTTGAATTTATGAAAGAACCTCGAAAGCATTGTTTTCGGGGTTCGAATTTTATGGAGGATACATGGAGCAGACATTACGTGTAGGCGTAATAACATCGACACATGGAATACGCGGCGAAGTAAAGGTATTTCCGACAACAGATGATCCGAAGAGATTCGATTATCTTGAAGAAGTTATTGTTGATATGAAAAGAGAGCCTGTAAAGCTTGAGATTGAAGGCGTTAAGTACTTCAAACAATTTGTTATTCTCAAGTTCAAAGGGTATGACAATATAAATGATATACAGCAGTTTGTAAAAAAAGACCTGCTTGTTACAAGAGAAAATGCAGTTGAACTTGAAGATGGAGAGTTCTTTATATGCGATCTCGTTGGACTTAAGGTCGTGACTGATGAAGGTGTGGAGCTTGGTGTGCTTAAGGATATTATGCAGACGGGAGCCAATGATGTCTATGTGGTTGGAATGAATGACGGTAAGGAAGTTCTTATTCCTTCAATACCGCAGTGTATATTGGAGAAGAATCCGGAGGAAGGATATATACGCGTTCATCTTCTTAAAGGGCTCCTTGATTAAAATGATATAGCCGGGTATTATGTGTTTATTATAAAGCTGATTATTTCTTGTCAACATTACGCATAATATGCTATACTGTTAGATGCGCCAAATGAAAGCAGGGGGTGGCTGATGCGGAATCTGCTTTTGTGAGGCAGTTATGTTATGAGGTGAGAATGACATGAGCAACATAGCACGTGGCAAAAATAACTGGGCATTATTTTTGTTTCTTCTTGCCGGTATTGTAATCGGTGGATTTATCAGCGAGCTTACGGCCGGAATTCCGGCACTTGGATGGCTCAGCTATGGTCAGACGTTTGGATTTACTGACCCGGCACCAACACTTGATCTCGGAGTGCTTATTATAACATTCGGTCTCAAGATTAAGATTACTATCGGAAGTATTGTCGGAATAATTATTGCTGCAGTCATATACCGTTTTGTATAGTTGACATTAACTGTATAACGAATTAACCGGATTTTGTTTCCTTTAGCATAAGGAATGAATAGTGTATATGATAACACGGGACTGAAGAACAGGCGTACCAAAGACCTTCCGGCATCAATGCGTCCGTATGAGAAGTTTATGTTATACGGAGCAGGTGCACTGTCTGATGCAGAACTTCTTGCAGTTATAATTAAGACAGGAACAACGGGGATAAGTTCAATTGAACTTGCTGCCGGCATTATTGATATGGCATGCAACGGATCGGGAAGTACGAACCTTGCGGGGCTTACGGGGATAGGGTATGAAGACCTTGTATCAATTCGTGGCATAGGCAGTGTGAAAGCATTACAGATTATGGCTGTAATTGAGCTGTCACGCAGAATATCCAAATCGTGTGCATACAGGCGGCTTGATTTCAGGAATCCCATATCAATCGCGGATTATTATATGGAAGACCTGCGTCATGCGGAATGCGAGAGGCTTGTACTTGTCATGCTCGACACAAAGCTGCGGCTGATTAAGGATGAGATTATCTCAACAGGTACCGTTAACGCATCAATAGTATCTCCGAGAGAGATATTTGTTGCAGCGTTAAGAGCCGGTGCGGTATTTATCGTTATGCTGCATAATCATCCGAGCGGTGATGCAGAGCCAAGCAGTAATGACATTGCTATAACAAGGCGGGTGCAGCTTGCCGGCGAGATGTTAGGAATATCGCTTATTGACCATATTATTATTGGTGATAATAGATTCGTAAGCCTTAAGGAAAGCGGACTTATGAATCTTAATGAATAAAATTTCAAAAATTGAAAGGAGCCTAAGATGGCAGGTGTATACGGAATTGATATAGGAACAAGCAATTTTAAGATGTTCTCAAAAGATAAGGATAAGATTCTCAATGAGAAGAATATAATTGCAATAGCCAATAAGACTGAGATTTTTGCATTCGGTGATGAAGCGTTCGAGATGTATGAGAAGGCACCGGATAATATAGTTGTATCATATCCGGTTAAGTTTGGCGTTATTGCAGACATCGAGAATATGCAGACACTTCTTGAGAAGTTTACTGAGAAGCAGAGTGAGAGCAAGAAGCTTACGGGTCCTTCGGAGTTCTATATTGCTGTTCCGACAGATATTACTGAAGTTGAGAAGCGTGCATTCTATGAGATAGTTGTTGATGCCAAGGTTAAGGCAAAGAATGTTTATATAGTTGATAAGCCGGTTGCTGATGCTATAGGTGCGGGGATTGATGTAACTGCTGCCAAAGGTGTTATGGTTGTCAATATCGGCGCTGACACAACTGAGATATCAGTTCTCTCACTTGGAGGCATTGTGCTCAGCAAGTCAGTCAAGATTGGCGGTAACAAGCTTGATGACAGTATTATAACAACTGTACGTAAGTATTATAATCTTGTAATCGGAAGCAAGACAGCTGAGAATCTTAAGAAGCAGCTTGGAAGCGCCGTACAGGTTGATGAGTCATTTGCAAAGGGATTTGGACGTAATATAGTATCAGGCCTCCCTGTATGTGTGGATATATCTTCTGATATTATCTACAATGCGATTGTCGACCCGCTTCACTCAATCATGGATTCAATCAAAGTCATTCTTGAGAGAACTCCGCCTGAACTTGCAGCGGATATTATTAATATGGGTATCTATGTTACAGGCGGTACATCTAACATAAGCAACCTTGAGAGATTTATCAAGGAAGAGACCAATCTCAATGTCAATATAGTTGAGAATCCTTCTGAAAGTGTTGTACGCGGACTTATGGGCGTCGTTAATAACCCTCAGTTCAGACATCTTGCATATACACCACAGGAAAAGATTTACGAATAATTAATTTTAGAGCAGGTGTTTGTCAATGAGAAAGAAACTGAGTACATTTTTTACACCTAAATATATTCTGGTTATTCTTACGGTGGTATGTTTTCTGTTTGTAGGTGCGTCATTCTTTACGGACAGCCTTATATCACCTATACGGACTGTTGTATCGGCTGTTGTAATTCCTCTGCAGAAAGGAATGAACAATCTCGGCTTGTGGACTTACGATAAGGCTGAGACGATGAAGGAACTTGGAGAGGTAATAGACCAGAACAAAGAGCTTCAGGACAGGGTCGACAGCCTTGTAGAGGAGAATAACCAGCTTAAGCAGGACAGTTATGAACTTGAGAGACTTCGTGACCTTTATGAACTTGATGAGAAGTATCCGGGCTACACTAAGGTCGGTGCTCGTGTAATCGGCAAGGGAAGCGATAACTGGTTCAATACATTTACAATAGACAAAGGAAGCCGTGACGGAATAGAGACTGATATGAATGTTATTGCAGGAGGCGGACTTGTCGGCATTGTAACTGATGTCGGCGAGAATTATGCAACTGTTCATTCGATTATAGATGACAGCAGCAAGGTCAGCGGCATGCTTATAGATACCGGAGACAACTGCATTGTCAACGGCGATATAAAGCTTATGGATTCAGGGCTTCTTCGTGTTGAGTATTTTAAGAAGGATGTTGTAATCCGTGACGGGGATAAGATTGTTACATCCAACATAAGTAATGACTACCTCGAGGGAATACTTATAGGATATGTAAAGGACGTAACATCGGATTCCAATAATCTTACACAGTCGGGATACCTTGTTCCGGTTGTTGATTTTGCACATCTTCAGGAAGTACTTGTAATCAGGGAAAAGAAAGTTAAGATTGGCGAGTGAGGTCGGTACATGAAAAGAAAAATATGTGAGCTGCTTCTGATAATTGTCTTTTATGTGCTTCAGTGTACAGCCGGAAGAGTGCTGGCTATAGGTGGCATATCACCTAATTTTCTGATAATCATTCCGGTTTTGTTCGGATTTCTTAATGGTAAGACAGAAGGAATATATACGGGATTTGTGTGCGGAATAATATACGATTTGTTCAGCTACAGCATAATCGGGCTTTCATCAATAGCAATGATGTTTATCGGGTATTTTGCCGGATGTTTCTACCAGAAATATGAGGAGAAGGAATTTTTAATGCCTATCGCTATGGTAGGGGCAGGTGATTTTATATATGGTTTTCTGTCATATGTGGTTAATTTCCTGCTGCACAATAAACTTGATGTCCTGTATTATCTTAAGCGTTTTATAATGCCGGAGGTTGTATATACGGTAATTGTCACGATTGCGATATACAGGATAATTGTATTCCTTAACAGACATTTTGAGGGTAAGGAAAGAAAGAGGGCTATAGAGTATGATCAGGGAAATATTTGAGTACATTCTAAGTTTCTTAAAGTCAAGGCTTCTGCCACTGGTTTTGATATTTATCCTTCTTTTTGTAACAATTTTAGTTCGTCTCTTCTCACTGCAGATAGTTAGCGGCGATGTGTACGCACAATCGGTAACGGATTCACAGGAGAAGACAATGAGTGTTCCTGCCACACGTGGCAGGATTTTTGACCGTAACGGTAATCTTCTTGCTTATAATGATCTTGCATTCTCTGTAAAGATAAGCGACAGCGGAACTTATACATCCAATAAGGTTAAGAATCAGTCTATCAATGAAGTTATCAATAAGACAATTGATATAATTGAGGAGAATGGGGATTCTGTTACCAATGATCTCCCAATTGCAATTAATCTGGACGGACATCTTGAATTTACGGAATCTGATAATGCACTTCTCAGATTCTTAAGGGATATATACGGTGCACAAACAATAAGTGCACTTAAGGATGAACAGCGTAATGCAACGGCTGATGCTGTGTATGAATACCTTCGTGACAGGTATGAGGTATCGCAGGATTATCCGCTTGCCCATCAGCTTGAGATTATTAATCTGAGAAGACACATGGCTGCTAACTCATATTCAAGATATATGACATTTACAATCGCGTATGAAGTGTCTGATGCAACTGTAGCGGCAATCCTTGAGAAGTCAAGAGACCTTGTCGGTGTAAGTGTTGAAGAAGAATATATCCGCAAGTATGTCGACAGTGTATATACGTCACATATACTGGGATATACAGGTAATGTATCATCCAGTGAGCTTGAGGAACTTCAGGCACAGAATGAGCAGTATGAATCGAATGATACTGTAGGTAAGTCAGGAATAGAGCAGGCTCTTGAACTTGAACTTCAGGGAACAAAGGGAAGTAAGAAGGTATATGTTGACAGCGTAGGCCGTATTACGGAAGTCGTTGATAATACACAGCCACAGACCGGTCACGATGTCTATCTTACTATTGATTCACAGCTTCAGAAAGATGTTTACAATGCAATTGAAGATGAATTGGTTGAGATTCTTCTGTCTAAGATAACGGCAGGTGATACGACTATAACATATAATTCCAATACAGGTTCGGTAGAGGATATATTCATCCCGATTAAGTCTGTCTATTTTGCACTGATTGATAATAATATTGTATCTATCAAGAAGATAGCCCAGTCTGATTCATCAATAGCACAGGGAATCCAGTCTAAGTTTGAGACAAGACAGGACAGTGTGATATCGTCTGTCATGAACGAACTTACGGATTCACCTACAGCATACGGACAGCTCTCTGATGAGATGAAAGTCTATATTTATTACATTTATAAGAATGTGCTTGTTGATAATGGAATAATTAATACTGACAATATGGATACCAATGATTCTGTATATGTCAACTGGGATGAGAATGAGTCAATCAGTCTTAAGGAGCTTCTGACATATGCGCTTACCAAGAACTGGATTGATATGGATAAGCTTACGGCTGAGAAGTATTCGAGTCTTCAGGAGGCATATGATTCGCTGCTGGAATATATTTCCAATTATATCAGTAATGATACCGGATTCGGTAAAAAGGTATACAGATATATGATTTCATCGGGAAGTATATCGGGCTGGGAAGTCTGCATGATGCTTTATGAACAGGGGGTTCTTGAACCATCAGGAAGTGCTTATGAAGGGCTTTCATCGGGAAGAATGTCTGCATATGATTTCATGATAAATGCAATCACTGAGAAGACGATTACTCCGGCACAGCTTGCGCTTGAACCGTGTTCCGGCTCAGCAGTTGTTGCAGACCCTGATACAGGGGAGCTGCTTGCACTTGTATCATATCCGGGATATGACAATAACCGGCTTTCAGGAACTGTCGATAAGGATTACTATGAGCAGCTGCGTAATGATAAGGCAAAGCCGCTTATTAATAAGGCAACATCACTCAGAACCGCACCGGGTTCTATCTTTAAGCCATGTTCGGCGATTACGGGACTTGAACAGGGAGTGATAAGTACGGGTGAGTCAATTGTATGTACAGGACAGTATACGGCAGTTACTCCTTCTCCAAAGTGCTGGATATATCCGCGCTCTCATGGCGCCGAGAATGTCTCGACGGCAATACGTGATTCATGTAACGTATTTTTCTACACTGTAGGACACAGACTTGGCATGGAATCAGGAGGAACTTATAACAGCACAAAGGGAACGGATCTGCTTAAGAATTATGCAGAGCAGCTCGGACTTGCGACAAAGTCAGGTGTTGAGATATATGAGATGGATCCGCATCCGTCTGACAGGGATGCAGTTGCATCAGCAATCGGGCAGGGCACACATGCATACTCGGCAATCAATTTGTGCAGATATGTATCGACACTTGCAACATCAGGCGTATGCCACGATTTTACACTTGTATCAAAGATAACGGATTATAACGGAAATGTTATACGTGATAATGAACCGGTTGTTTCCAATACGATGAATGTAAGTTCATCTACGTGGAATGCTGTTCATCAGGGTATGCGTCTCGTGATTGAGAATACGGCGTCATTTAAGGGACTTCCTTATCAGGCAGCCGGAAAGTCAGGTACCGCACAGGAGAATATGAACAAGGCTGACCATATAACATTTATAAGTTATGCGCCGTATGATAATCCTGAGGTAGCTGTATCGGTTCTGATTCCTAACGGATATGCTTCAAGTAATGCTGCAAAGCTTACCTCTGATATATACAAAATATATTGGGGATTAGACAAGTAATTTGTATAAAAATGCGAAAATTCACGCAGTTTTGTATGGATTTTGAGTGTGATTTATGCTAAAATTTAACGTATGCAGGTTAAAATAAATATCGAGGTGGATAATGGTGAATAATTCGGTTGTTATCAAAGGAAGCAAGCACGGAATAGTAGTTGTGCTTGATGACAGTGTATCCTTTGATGAACTTAAGGAAGCTGTCAGGGACAAGTTCTCAGGCGCATCCAAATTCTTCGATAAAGCTAATATGGCAATATCTTTTGAGGGAAGAAGCCTTAATGATGAACAGCAGCGACAGCTTCTAGATATCATATCAGAGGTATCTGACATCAATATAGTATGTGTCATTGACAATGATGAACTTAAAGATGCGTACTTCAAGCGCGCTGTAGAGGCAAAGCTTGATGATATGGCTGCAAGTACCGGACAGTTTTACAAAGGGACATTGCGTTCCGGTCAGATTCTTGAATCGGAGAGCAGTATAATAATTCTCGGCGATGTTAATCCCGGGGGCAAAGTTATTGCCAAGGGCAATGTGATTGTGCTTGGTTCACTTAAAGGCAATATATATGCAGGAGCTGACGGTAATGAGGATGCATTCGTCGTGGCGATTGATATGGAGCCTATGCAGATTAAAATAGGAGATGTAATTGCCCGCTGCTCAGACGGAAGTAATAGCGCAAAGAACAAGACTCATGAGCCGCGTATTGCATACGTTGATGAGGGCAACATTTACATAGAAAAACTCGAGCGCGATGTCCTTGCAGACATACGCATATGATTTAAACAGGAGGATTAACCCAAATGAGTGAAGTTATCGTTATTACATCCGGAAAGGGCGGCGTTGGTAAGACAACTACATCAGCCAATGTCGGAACCGGACTTGCCAAGCTTAATAAGAAAGTAGTTCTTATCGACACGGATATAGGACTTCGTAATCTTGATGTTGTTATGGGACTTGAGAACAGAATAGTATATAATCTTGTAGATGTTGTTGAGGGCAACTGCCGTGTTAAGCAGGCGCTTATAAAGGATAAGCGCTATCCGAACCTTTATCTGCTTCCGTCAGCACAGACAAGAGATAAGAATGCTGTTACACCCGAGCAGATGAAGAAGCTGACTGATGAACTCAGGGAAGAGTTTGATTATATCATCCTTGACTGCCCTGCCGGTATTGAACAGGGATTCAAGAATGCAATTGCAGGCGCCGACCGTGCACTTGTTGTAACAACTCCTGAGGTCTCGGCAATCCGTGATGCCGACCGTATCATAGGTCTTCTTGAGGCTGAATCAATGAAGAGAACAGACCTTATTGTTAACAGAATCCGTATGGATATGGTATCAAGAGGCGATATGATGTCAATTGATGATGTTGTTGATATACTTTCAATTAATCTTATCGGTGCTGTTCCTGATGATGAGCATATCGTTGTTGCAACTAATAATGGTGAACCTCTTGTGGGTGATGAGAGTCTTGCCGGACAGGCATATATGAATATCTGCCACAGAATCCTCGGTGAAGAAGTTCCACTGCTTGATCTTAATGAGAAGAGCAGCGTATGGCAGAAGATATCAGCATTGTTCAAGAAGTAAGCTGTATATACATAAAGGAGAAGTTATGAGTGTATTCGATTTATTTAAGAAAAAAAGTTCAAGCGATGTAGCTAAGGACAGACTTAAGCTCCTGCTTGTCTCAGACCGTGCGAATTGTTCTCCTGAAGTTATGGAAATGATCAAAAACGATATTATCAAAGTAATATCAAAGTACATGATCATTGACGCTGAGGGGCTGGATATACAGATTACGCAGACTGAATCAGAGAATAATAACGGTTCGGTTCCTGCATTATATGCTAATATTCCAATCAGAGACCTGAAGAAGGGTCAGGGTCAGAAGTCGGAGTAATTTTTAATGTTTAAGAAATATTCTTTGCGCTATTATAATTTCAGACTGGCGGCAGCAATCCTTGCAACGATGCTGTTTGGGCTGCTGCTTGTCAACAGTGCCAAGCCAAGCTATACAATGAAAGAAGCAATAGGTATAACGGGCTGTTTTGCTGTGATGATTATAATATCATTTATTGATTATAACTGGATACTTAAGTATTTCTGGCTTATATATATAGTCAATATAGCGCTGCTCGGTGCAGTTCTGGTGTTTGGACATAATGGAAAAGGTGCAACAAGATGGATTAAGATTGCTGATGGGATTACATTGCAGCCTTCAGAGTTCACCAAGCTTTTTCTGATATTGTTTATGGCAAAAGTCATATCAATGTTCAAGGACAGGTTTAATACCTGGAAGTTCCTTGGAATACTGGCAGCTTCGCTTATTGTTCCCGTAGGAATGGTATTTGCACAGCCGGATTTGTCAACGACACTGCTCATCTGCCTTATAATATGCTCAGTATTGTACTGTGCCGGAATTGATTACAAAAAAGTGCTGACAGTGCTGATGATTATGGTTCCTATAGTGCTTGCACTGTTTGTCTATATACAGACTCCTAACCAGAAGCTTCTCAAGCCATATCAGGTTAACCGTATTCTTGCATTCAAGAATCCTGATGCACAGGAGAACGAGGATGACCGTTATCAGCAGGAGAATTCAGTACGTGCTATTGGTTCGGGGCAGCTTACCGGTAAGGGACTTAATAATGATGATCCTAATTCAGTCAAGAATGCAGGTCTTATTCCCGAAGCCCAGACAGACTTTATCTTCTCGGTAATTGGGGAAGAACTTGGATTCGTAGGTTCTATTATTACGGTGCTTCTGTTGTCCTGGATTGTAGGTGAATGCCTGTATGCAGCCGTAAGGGCACGGAATTTTGAAGGACGGCTTGTATGCTGCGGGGCAGCTTCCTGGATTGCATTCCAGAGCTTTATTAATATTGGTGTTACAACACTGATTCTGCCTAATACAGGTCTGCCGCTGCCATTCATAAGCTACGGGCTCAGTTCACTTATGAGTCTTGCTATATGCATGGGAATTATACTTAATATCTCATTGCAGCGCAATGCTGTTGATGAAGATGCGGTACTTGATTTTAATAAATAACAATAAAACAGACGCTTAATCCGTCCTGTGGAAAATGGAGGAAAACACTGATGAATATCGGGCTAATTGCACATGATTCAAAAAAGAAACTGATGCAGAATTTTTGTATTGCTTACAGAGGCATCCTCAACAAGAATCAGTTATTTGCAACGGGAACAACAGGGCGTCTTATTGAAGAAGCAACTAATCTTAGCGTTCACAAGTTCCTCGCAGGACATCTTGGCGGTGACCAGCAGCTTTGCTCTGAGATTGAACATAATCATATAGATCTTGTGATTTTCTTACGTGATCCGTCACCTAAGTCACATGAACCTGATGTGAATAATATATTTACGCTCTGTGATATGTATAATATTCCGCTTGCAACTAATCTTGCAACGGCAGAGCTTCTTATCAAGTCTCTCGACAGAGGTGATATGGAGTGGCGTGAGATATATCAGTAATCAGTAAGGGATGGTGTATGGTATGGCATCAAGGCAGCCAAGAAGCAATGGCAATGTTGTGAAGTTCAGAAAGAAGCCAAAAGCTGCACTGATAATATTTATAATTGTATTAATATATGTGATTGCATTCGTATGGCTGTATGCGACAAGACGTAAGGTCCAGACATATGTCGTTAATACGGGAACACTTACTGCAAACACGGTATTCTCTGGCATTGCCGTTAGGCAGGAATCGATTATGAATTCTGCATATAATGGCAATGTTAATTATTATATGAGAGAAGGAACTAAGGCTAAAGTCGGTGATATAGTTTACACGGTGGATGAGACCGGAAGAGTTGCACAGCTTATTGCAGATGCATCTAATTCTGATTCTAATTCATTATCGGATGAGAATCTTAAGATTATAAAGTCCACGCTTAATTCATTTAAGACTGCTTATTCGGGAGATAATTTCAGTGCTGTATATGATCTGAAGGCTGACCTTAATTCTACGGTGCTTCAGTCAATTAATGAGAATATCATGTCGAATCTCGACTCTATTATAAGCAGTACAGGCAGCCAGAATCTATTTCAGACGATACATGCAGACACAAGCGGAATTGTCGTATATTCAATTGACGGATACGAATCGCTTACAGAGAATGACATAACTAAGGATACATTCAAAAAGGACAAATACAATAAAAACAACCTGAAGTCGCAGGATATTATTGTGTCGGGTAATCCTGCATACAAGATGGTTACAAGTGAGAACTGGTATATATATATCCAGCTTACACAAAGCGACATCGACAAATATGAGCTTAACGGCAGGAACAGTCTTCAGATACGTTTTGTAAAAGACAACATAACGGCGGAGGTGCCATTTAGTATCGTTAAAAAAGATGATATTATTCTTGGTCGGTTTTCACTTGATAAGTATATGATAAGGTATGCCACTGACAGATTTATTGATATAGAGATTCAGGCATCTGTGTCTAACGGACTTAAGATACCTCTGAGTTCAATTGTTGAAAAAGATTTTTATACGATACCGAAGTCATATATGACAACGGGAGGTAACACAAGCACATATGGCTTCCTTTGTGAACATTATGTAAACAATGAGCTGGTTACCGAATTCATTGCGGCTGATATATATGCGGTAAAGGACGATATGTGTTATGTTGACATGAACTCTTTTGGCCAGGGCGATACAATTCTGCAGACTGATTCACGGGACAGGTATACTGTCGGGACAAAAGCAGCACTTCAGGGCGTATACTGTGCCAATACCGGCTACACGATATTCAGGACAATAGAGATTGTGGAACAGAACTCGGAATATTGTATTGTCAGAAAGGGAACATCGTACGGCATATCGGTATATGACCATATAATCCTTGAAGGATCCAATGTAAACGAGAATGAAATGATTTATTAGGAGGCTGATAAAATGTTATCTGATAATCTTCATGAGGTTCAGGAGAATATAAGAAAGGCATGTGAGAGGTCAGGACGTAATCCGGAAGATGTTACGCTTATTGCCGTAAGTAAGACGAAGCCGGTAAGTGACATTGAACAGATATATGCTGCCGGAATAAGAGAGTTTGGAGAGAATAAAGTCCAGGAGATGAATGATAAGCAGAAAGTTCTTCCGGGTGATATAAACTGGCATATGATAGGCCATCTACAGCGTAACAAGGTTAAATATATCGTTGATAATGTTGCGATGATCCACTCTGTTGACTCGGTAAGACTTGCCGAAGAGATCAGTAAGGAAGCTGTGAAAAAGAATGTTGCTGTTGATATCCTTGTGGAAGTTAATGTGGCGAAAGAAGAGTCAAAGTTCGGTCTTTATACAGAGGATGTCAGTCAGTTCGTTGAACAGATCAGCAAACTTCCCGGAATTAATATAAAAGGTCTTATGACAAGTGCTCCTTTTGTAGATAACCCTGAAGATAATCGTCAATATTTTAAAAAATTGAAAGATTTATCTGTTGACATTAACGCCAAAAACATAGATAATGTTCATATGGATTTTCTGTCTATGGGAATGACTAATGATTATGTTGTCGCAGTTGAAGAGGGGGCTACACATGTACGTGTAGGAACAGCCATCTTCGGACATCGCGATTACAATATATAAATGAAAGAAGAGGATGTATAATGTTTGATAAGATTCTTGGTAAGCTGGGATTAGACGGCGGCGATTACTATGATGATGATATGAATGATGAGGAAGCATACGATGACGGTGATGATTTCTATGATGATGAGCCAAGGAAGTCATCAAGAGCATCTCTGTTTAATGGAAGAGCTAATGATTCGGATGATACAGATAAGTCATCGTCAAGGTTCGGAGGACGCAAGGATAAGGTAGTTCCTATGCAGTCATCAAGAAGAAGCGGGCTTGAGGTGTGTGTAATCAGACCACAGTCTATAGAAGATGCAAGAGAGATTACAGATACGCTTAAGGATGGCAAGGCTGTTGTACTTAATCTTGAGGGCGTCAGAGTTGAAGTGGCTCAGAGAATTATTGATTTTTCGGCAGGTTCAAGTTATTCAATGGAAGGCAATCTTCAGAAGATAACAGGAGGAATATTTATTATTACACCTCCTAATGTCAGTGTTTCGGGAGATTTATCAGACCTTATAAACAGTGAGATTAACTTCGCATCTTCACTTGGAGATAAGGTTACTTCTCAGAATCTTGATTATTAATTAGGTTATACATATAGAAGTTATTGACGGGAATGAACCTTAATGGCTCATTTCCGTTTGTCATATTAACAGAACGGAGATTATTATGAGCAGATTAATTACAGTACACAATACAGCAGATGAGCCGATATATGATATTGTTATTGAAAAGGATTTTTCAAGGCTGGCTGAAGCTGTTGAAAAGCTTGGAATTAAGAACAGGCGCATATGTATAATTACTGAAAGCCATGTCGGACCGTTGTATGCAGATGCAGTGAAGGCAGAACTTGAGAAGACAGGTAACTGTATATATGTATATACGTTTGAAGCGGGAGAGGCCAATAAGAACCTTAATACGGTACAGGATGTATATGAATTCCTTATACGGAATAAGTTTGACCGTAAGGATATGCTTGCAGCTCTTGGTGGCGGCGTAACGGGTGATCTTGTTGGATTTGCGGCAGCAACATATCTTCGCGGAATATCATTTATACAGATACCTACGTCGCTTCTCGCACAGGTAGACTCAAGTATCGGAGGCAAGACCGGAGTTGATTTCAGAGGATATAAGAATATGGTTGGCGCTTTCTATCAGCCTAAGCTTGTATATATGAACATGTCTGTACATAAGTCGCTGGATAAGAGACAGTTCAATTCCGGCTTCGGTGAGATTATAAAGCATGGTCTTATTAAGGATTCTGCATACTACAGATGGCTTCGTGACAATGTAGATGCAATAAAGGCTCTGGATTATGATGCACTTGAATATATGATTGCGGGAAGCTGCAATATTAAGAGAGAAGTCGTTGAGAAGGATCCTACTGAGAAGGGTGACAGGGCACTGCTTAATTTTGGACATACACTTGGACATGCAATAGAGAAGCTTATGAATTTCAGCCTGTATCATGGAGAGTGTGTTGCACTTGGTATGCTCGCAGCACTTAAGATAAGCAATGCAAGAGGACTTATATCGGATGAGGATATAGATGATGCGGTTGATATGCTTAAGCTGTATGATTTCCCGATGAGCGTTACGGGAATAGAGGCCTCTGATGTTGTAGCTGTATCTAAGAGCGATAAGAAGATGGATGCCGGTAAGATTAAGTTTGTGCTTATCGACAGCATTGGGCATGCATTTCTTGATACGACTGTGACTGATGCGGAGATGCTTGAGGCTCTCAATGGCATAATTGAATAATTGTAAGTGATGGAAAATAACATGAAAGACAGAATTAAGATAATTATATTTGCAGCTGTTACGGCAATCCTTGCTGCTGTGGATCAGTATACGAAGTATCTCGCTGCAGCGGGGCTTAAGAACAGGCCTGCATTCAGGATAATAGATGGTGTGCTGGAACTGACGTATCTGCAGAACAGAGGTGCTGCATGGGGCATGCTGGAAGGAAGGCAGGGATTTTTTGCGGTACTCACGGTGCTTGTGCTGATTGCCATTGTATATGTGATTATAAGGACTCCATTTACAAAAAAATATGTTCCGGTTAATATTGCAGCGACACTGCTGGCTGCCGGAGCGCTTGGTAACTTTATTGACAGATGCATGTATGGATATGTGAGAGATTTTATATATTTCAGAATAATTGATTTTCCTGTATTTAACATAGCTGACATCTATGTTACTGCTGCGACGGTTTTATTTATCATTGTATTCCTGTTTGTGTATAAGGATGGAGATTTTGCATATCTGCTTCCGGGAAAGTTGCAGAGATAAGAGAGGATTGTCGTAAGATGGAACATTTTTTAATTAATGTTGACGAGCTTGATGCAGGAAGCAGAATCGACAGATATATGGCACAGGAACGGGAAGAATTGTCTGACCTGTCAAGATCTTATCTGCAGAAGCTTATACAGGATGGTAATGTTCTTGTAAACGGTTGTAACATAAAGGCCAATTATAAGCTGAAGAAGGCTGATATTATTGATATAACGCTTCCTGACATTAAGGAACCACAGATAGAGGCTGAGAATATTCCATTGGATATACTGTATGAAGATGAGGATATTATTGTTATTAACAAGCCAAAAGGCATGGTTGTGCATCCTGCGGCAGGTCATTATTCCGGAACTCTTGTTAATGCACTGATGTATCACTGCAGAGATAACCTGTCAGGAATTAACGGTGTTATGCGTCCGGGAATTGTGCACAGGATTGATATGAATACGACTGGCGTACTTGTTGCATGTAAGAATGATTTTGCACATAATGCAATATCAGCACAGCTGAGCGTACACTCGATTACAAGGAAGTATGAGGCGATTGTATATAACCGGTTTAATGAGGAGTCGGGAACCGTAGATGCGCCTATAGGCAGGAGCCACAATGACCGTAAGAAGATGGCAATTGACCGCGATAATGGCAGACGCGCGGTAACGCATTACAGGCTTCTTGAGAATTTTTCCAAGTTCAGCCATATTGAATGTCAGCTGGAGACGGGAAGAACTCACCAGATACGTGTACATATGGCAAGCATCGGTCATCCGCTGCTTGGAGATGATGTATACTCCAATGCGGTTTCTCCATACAAACTGCAGGGGCAGACGCTTCACGCAAGGGTTCTTGGATTTATTCATCCAAGGACTAATCAATATATTGAATTTGAGGCACCATTGCCTGAATATTTCTCCCATTTACTGGACATACTCCGGTAAAAGGGGGAATTTTTTATGGATATTAATAGGCCGGATTACAGGATTGACAGTGAGAGAAGAAGGCTTGAAGGGCATGTGCGCAGCGTTGCCTGCATAGGTTCAACGGCGCGGTATATTCTTAATGAATTACCATCAAGATGCATGATAAAAGTAGCTGATTTTGATATGTGGTCATGTCATCCCAAACTATTTGCCAATGCTGTTTTATGTGGAATAACCGGAAGAGATTACCAATATAATGAAGTGGATGGATTAACAGACTACCTGGAGGCGGCAGAGGCATTGGGGATAGTGTTTGCAATTGATGAAAAATATTTTCCAATGGCACAGAAGTACTCGCTGAATATACTAATGTCCGGAAAAAGTGGCAGAGAGCTGGATATAACCGGCATATCACTGGGGCGTGGTGCAATTACTATTCCATCATGCATTTTGCATGAAAATTTAATGTAGAAATTTTAACAAATATTGCAATTTGTGTAGAAATTTGCGGACAATTGTGTTATAATACCAAACATGAAAAGGAACTTTATGTAGAAAAGGAGGTATCCTTATGAATAGTAAAACAGTAATAACAATTGGCAGACAATTTGGCAGCGGCGGTAAAGAGATTGGTGAGAAGCTGGCCAAGGAACTTGGAATTAGGTGCTATGATAAGGAACTTCTGGCTGTTGCAGCTAAGGAGAGCGGACTTTGCAAGGAATTATTTGAGAATCATGATGAAAAACCAACAAACAGTTTTCTGTATTCACTTGTAATGGATACATATTCGCTTGGATATACTTCATCATATTCGGATATGCCTATTAATCACAAGGTATTTTTGGCACAGTTTGATGCAATCAAGAAACTTGCAGAGCGTGAATCCTGTGTTATTATTGGTCGTTGTGCAGATTATGCGCTTGAAGATAATCCATATGCTATGTCTATATATATCAAGGCAGATATGGACAAGAGAGTTAAGAGAATCATGACGAAGTATCAGCTGAATGAGTCTAAGGCATCTGATATGATCCAGAAAGAAGATAAGCGCAGGGCAAGTTATTATAATTATTATTCAAGCAAGAAGTGGGGCGATGCAAAGAGTTATGATCTCTGCCTTGACAGCGGTAAGCTTGGAGTTGAGGGTTCAATTGAACTGATCAAGGATTTTATTGCTTTACGCGAGAAGAATTTTTAATTATTGGTGCTGTTTTGGATGATATCCTTAAATTATAATGAATAAACGGTGAAAACACTTGAAATTTGAGCTATTTTGCATTATATTGATTTGTGAAATAGCTTAAATTTTGTCTAAAAACAGGAGTTTTATGAACTATACAACTAATTCGCGATGGAAGCGATTTAAAAATGGAATACTGCACACGAATTTCAAACTATATATAATTCTTCTGGCAGTGCTTGCCGTGATAATAGGATTTACATTTGCCAATTCAGACGCAATATCCAATATGATGTCATCACAGAATAACCAATCAGGGGATAACAGCAATGATGCCAGTGTAACATTGCCGTCCGACAGTCCCACAGAAGCATCTACATTTGTGGCACAGAATGAATTGTATTCGATATCGGTTAATAAAAGTGAGAACTTTATCACGGTATATAAGATTACAGCGGCAGGAGATGTAGTGAGTGCATATAAGACATTCCGCTGCTCAGTTAATCCTTCTGTTGAGACCGGTACATATAAGACATATGAGAAGAATGTGTGGAGGGCACTTGCAAGCGGAGGATATGGACAGTATTCAACCAGAATAAGCAGCGACTGCTATATACATTCGGTTCCGTATTACAGCCAGAACAGTAATGCACTTAATATGACAGCATATAATAATCTGGGCAATCCTGCAACAGTAGGTTCAATCTATCTTGCATCGTCGGATGCACAATGGATATTTGAGAACTGTGCGCTCGATACCAAGGTTACTGTATATGAACAGAGTGGTGAGGTGCCAGCGATAGCACTTCCTAAGAAGGAAGCTGCCGGTAACAGCAACGGATATGACCCTACAGACACTTCTCTTAATATCAAGCCGGTAGAGACAAAGATAGATTATATGACGGGTGTTCAGGATTATTCAATACCTGTCGGTTCATCATATAATATGTGGAATGGTGTGCGAGCAGTCGATGTAGAAGGTAATGACATAACTGATTATATAACTGTTACGGGAAGTGTTAATACTACTGTCAGGGGAACATATACCCTGATATATCATCTCAAAGATAATTTTGGCACTAATCTTGCATATTACAGCTATGTGACAGTATATTAGGCTATATGTTAAATAAATAATGCCGGGATTCTTAAGGTCTAAGCCCATGTGAGTCTGCTCACAGGAGGGTAAAAGACATTGGAAGCCCGGCATATTATTATTAAGTCTAATGGTCGCCATTCTCACGCAGCTGAACCATATTACGGGCTTTACGCCTGTTATTATCTACAATCTCCGCATAATGCTTACGTGTGGTATTAACGTCTTTATGACCGAGGACATCTGCCACAAGGTATATATCGTTACTTTCCTGATAGAGATTAGTTCCGTATGTGCTGCGCAGCTTATGAGGAGTGATGTGTTTGACGGTTGTTACTGTCATGGCATATTTCTTAACCAGATTCTCTACAGAACGTACACACAGGCGCTTGTTATTACGGGATATGAACAATGCATTCTCATGCCCGGCAGCCGGCTGAAGTGTTGAACGTTCATCCATATAATCAAGCAGTGCTTCCCGGACTTCATCGCCGAAGTAGACAAAGCTCTCAGCACCACCCTTGCGCACTACCTTGATACGGTCATTATCAAAATCAACATCATTAATGTCAAGACCTACACATTCGGATACTCGTATGCCGGTGCCGAGAAGAAGAGTGAGAAGTGCAAGATCGCGCGTCTTGAGTTCTTCGTGTGCGGCAAGCTGATTCTTGGTGAGCCTGTTACCGGATTCAACATTATCAAGAAGTTCAGCTACTTCGTTGACATCAAGCCGTGTTATTGCCTGATCGTGAATCTTGGGCATATCAACCTGAAATGCCGGGTTCTTCTTCATTAATCCCTGTTTATTATAATATCCGTAAAACGAGCGGAGAGAGGATAACTTGCGCTTAGCCGCACGTTCTGAATTAGTAACCTCACGTCCGTTCTTTACATAAAGGCGTGAATGTCTGAGATATTCAATTATATCAGTTGATGATATGTTCTCGGCATCTGCCAGTGTAATCTGCTTCAGACTCTCGTAAGAATTATACTTGCGTTCTCTTATGAATTCAAAGAATCCACGTAAATCCATAGCATAAGCGACCTTAGTACGCGGCTGTTTGGTATATTCAAGGCTGAAAAAGTAATCTCTTGTGAAATCCGGCAACATATCCATAATATCATTAAGTTTCTGAGTATACTTAATGCGTTGTTGCTCACTGTATGTCCCTGCCATAATAAGTAATCTCCATTCCCACACATCCAACTTCGCTAAACTCAAGTTTAACGAAGTTGGACTACGATAAATTAATTATATCCCTGTGTGCATTACTTTGCAACAAGTTTTCCTTTAAATAACCGGCGCTGAATTATATTTATTCCAAATTCTTTCTGATAAGCTTTGATCTTGTCAACTTCATTAGGCGTAATTACAGATACACACACACCCTGCATGCCATTGCGCCCGCATCGGCCGGCACGGTGCTGATATTCGGTAGAATTCTCAGGCAGATTAAGATTAAAGACTGCATCAATTCCATCTATCTGCAAACCTCTTGATGCAAGATCTGTTGATACAAGGAAATTAATCTTTCCGCTTCTGAATTCTTCAACGGCTTTCTTACGCTGCAGTTTGTCATTGGAACCATAAAGCATATCAGCCTTATAATGATGATATACGAGCTTATTAACAGTTTCTTCAAGGTCATATGCGGTGTTGGCAAATATAATTCCTTTTTTAGGTGATAATGCGTTAATGACACTTCGTAATGTCTCTATACGGTTTCTGCGGTCAGAAATAATAAACATATGCCTGATTGTACCCGGAATGGCTTTGTCGGCCTTAATATTGAGAATTACAGGCTCTGAGTTAAAAGCTGAAGCTGCCTGGATTGACTTTTTGTCCATGCTTGCAGAAACCATTATTATCTGAGTATACTTCATTAAAGATCTGCGAAGCTGCGTAAGTCCGTCAATATTATCTTTGGCGAGCATCTTATCTGCTTCATCAACAATAAGTGTCTTAACATTATGGACAGACAGCTTCTTCATATGAAGAAGCTTCAATATACGTCCTGTAGTTCCGACAATAATCTGTGGTCTGGTCTTGATTGAATCTATCTGCCGCGATATATTGCCTTCACCTACAAGTGCTATTGCTCTTATGTCCATTGATGCATTCCCGGCAAGGAGCTGTATCTGTCGGAGAACCTGGATGCCAAGCTCTTGTGTAGGAACGGCTATAACGGCCTGAACATGTGTATCGGCAACGTCAATTTTGCAGAAAAGCGGTATAAGGTATGCAAGAGTCTTGCCGGAACCGGTCTGGGAGCATCCTATGACATCACGGTTATCTAATACAGGGGCAAATAGCTGCTGCTGTATATCGGTAGGCTGCTTAATATTCTGTGCGTTAAGTGCTGTAATAAGGTTATCGGCAAGGTCCATATCTTTAAAATTCATGTTAATCTCCATTCTGAGTTAATTGACTCGTAAACAATCTTGTAAACAGGTTATCTATAACCGTCTGTTGTGCTTAAAATTTTAACAAAAAAATCATGATATGTCTAGTTATTGGCAGGATGTCTGATATAATGATAGTTATTGACTATACAGATATTGAAAGAGGTAAAAATACTATGGAATTACAGCGGCTCCTCAGCTATACACGAAAAGCGGTTGACGATTATTCAATGATAAACTCCGGAGATAAAATCGCAGTCGGAATATCAGGAGGAAAGGACAGCCTTACACTTCTGTATGCGCTTCATGGGCTAAGACGATTCTATCCCAACAACTTTGAGATTGAGGCAGTCACGGTTAATGCCGGAATAGAAGGAATGGACTTCTCTCCTATCAGCAGACTGTGTGATGAATTAGATGTTAATTATACTGTAATAGATACTGATATATATGATATCGTCTATAATATACGCAGGGAAAGCAATCCATGCGCACTGTGTGCAAAGCTCAGAAAAGGTGCTTTCAATAAGAAGGCGGCAGAACTCGGATGTAATAAAATAGCGTATGCGCATCATAAAGATGATGTTATTGAAACATTCATGATGTCGCTTCTTCTGGAGGGGCGTGTCCATACGTTCTCGCCAGTAACGTACCTTGAGCGTTCAGGACTAACGCTTATAAGGCCGCTGATATATGTTAATGAAGCTGATGTTATAGGCTTTAGGAATAAATATAATCTTCCGGTTGTTAAAAACCTGTGTCCTGCAGATGGTGAGACCAGAAGAGAATATGCCAAGAATCTTATAAAGTCTCTCAACAAAGACTTACCGGGCACACATGACCGCATATTCACTGCAATATTGAACGGTACGTTCGATGGCTGGGATGAACGTATTGCACATAAGCATACACGCACATAGGCAGATAATCATTGTACGAATGTATATAGGAGATGCTGTTATTCACCGGCATAATAATATATAATAAGGCTGCATCCGGCTGTTATGGTATCATTGTGAAGATTGTTAACCCGGCGGATATCATTAACATAGCGGCCTGTGTCAACACCTTCCGGCGCATATAAGCTGGCAATGCTCCATAAAGTGTCATCCTTTTCAATGGTTATGCTTGTGTAGTAGCGTGTGTCTGATGCTGATGCACTGCTGTTGCTGTCGGCAGCTTCAACGATAACAGCACTAAGGGATGCTATTATGACAGCAATACATATAAGAGCTGCCAGGCTGGTACGACGACGTAATGCCTGACGTCTTCTGCGCTGCTCTATCCGAATGGATGCACTGCTCTTTGTTATAAAATCAGCCTGTAATGAATATGTATGTTCTGAATTGCTGCCTGTGTAATCTGAATTATTCATATGTATATCCCTCCACATATATTAAATGTAATCATAATATCGAATAGCTGTTCTTGCCTTACAAGATTGATATTAACATTCAAACATTCGTTTGTCAACAGATATCCGGAAAAATTCCGAACAAATTTTCTGAATATCTGTTTGCGTAATTTATTTATTTATGTTATTATATATTCAGAAGTTTTATATGCATTATTTGCAGACAGTCAATTAGAGATTAATTTATAAGTGAAGTGGAGGTTCATACATATGGCTTACGGCAGAATTACAGCGAAGCAGTCAGAGATTCTTGAATATATTAAGAATCAGATAGTCAACAAGGGGTATCCACCTTCGGTGAGGGATATATGTGAGGCAGTACATCTCAAGTCGACATCATCCGTGCATGCACATCTTGAGACGTTGGAGAAGAACGGTTACATAAGAAGAGATCCTACTAAGCCACGTGCTATTGAGATTATTGATGATAACTTTAATCTTACAAGGCGTGAGGTTGTTAATGTTCCTTTGATAGGACAGGTTGCTGCAGGGCAGCCTATTCTTGCTGTTGAGAATATTACGAACTACTTTCCTATCCCTGCAGAATTCCTTAATAATAGTGAGACGTTTATGCTCAATGTCAAGGGTGACAGCATGATTAATATGGGAATATATGACGGAGACATGATTATAGTAAGACGCCAGCAGACAGCAGATAATGGTGAGGTAATTGTTGCTCTGGTTGATGATTCGGCTACAGTTAAGAGGTTTTATAAGGAAGACGGTCACTACAGACTTCAGCCGGAGAATGACTTTATGGATCCGATTATCGTAGACAATGTTGAGATTGTTGGCAAGGTTATAGGACTTATAAGGCTCCATATCTCATAATTTTATAAGAATGCGTAAAAGGCAGGCCAGTGAGTAGTTTCACTAGTCTGCCTTTGATTTTAATGTATTGGAATTACCGCAGATGTTTATCAGATTTCATCAGCGTCTATTGCTGTTCCGTCTCTCCAGATTCTTTCAAGATCATAGAACAGTCGGTCTTCTTTTGAAAATACATGGATTATAATATCATTGTAGTCCATAAGAACCCATGAAGAGCCCTGTGAGCCTTCAATCTTATCTGTTGTATATCCTGCTTCGGCCAGTTTTTCATCGACATTATCTACGAGAGCCTGAACCTGATTAGGGTTATTGCCGCTTACGATAATAAAATAGTCAGCGATTACGCTTACTTTGCTGATATCAATAACACGGATATCTTCACCCTTTTTGTCTCTCAGTGCTTCGATTGCGATTCGTGCCATTTCCCTTGAATTATTCTCTGCCATGTTGTCACCTCACTGTTGATCGGCTGTGCCGGCAATATTGCCATTAACGGCCTTACTGTAATATTCAAATGTATCTGCTGTCATGTTGTCAATTGCTTCACCGGAATTCTCAATGTACTTAAGTGTTGCTTCTGCGATAGTCATAACACCCATATCAAGATTTTCAAAGCATACATTGCGTATTATGTCAAGATCAGGGGCTTTATTGCGGTTAGGTTCAATATAATCGGCAACGAAAATGATTTTTTCAAGTTTGGTCATTGCCGGTCTTCCTGTAGTATGATACCTTATTGCACTGCATATCTGTTCATCATGTATGTCGTATTTGTTCCATGCGTACCATGCACCAAGTTTGGCATGCAGAAGTGACGGATTGGCATATTCACTTGGGCTGATTTCGATGCCATTCTGTTCACATTTTTTGATTTTCTCTTCATCAGATATGCATTTGGCACAATCATGCAGAAGTCCTGCAATATAGGCCTTCTCCATGTCTTCACCAAAACGCATTGCCATGCATGCAGCTGTGTATGCCACCCCCATAGTATGTGTGAAGCGCCCGGGGGTAAGCTTCTTTTTAAGCTTTTCTGTAATATATTCTATATCTTCTGATCTCATGTTAATCTCCATTATTCTGGAATATCAGAGCCTGAATACAGATGGTGTTCTTTTATATACTGTGCAACCGGGGCGCTGACCATGCCATCAACAGGCATACCGGACATGATACGCCTGCGTATGTCACTTGAGCTTATAGGAACATCATTCATGTGTATAAGCTTTATTCTGGCATTGTAACGCTGCTCCAGGCTGCTTACGGCTGTCTCAAGTTCAGTTATGGCATGCATATCACGGTTAGCTGCCACAATTGTAGAGTACTTCATGACTGTCTCGGGATGATACCACGTATCAAGTTGAAACAGCGAGTCTGCCCCAATTATAAAATATATATTGGAATAATACTTTGCAAATTCAGTCAGTGTTAATGCACTGTATGAGTATCCTGTATGTGTAATCTCATAATCGGAAAATTCCATATAAGGGTAATCTTCTATTGCAAGTCTTACCATATTGCACCGGTCATATTCTGAAGCAATTGTAAGTCCCTGCTTGTGAGGAGGGTTGCCGCTCGGCATTATGATTACTTTGTCAAGTCCGAGCTCCTCATAAGCCTGACGGGCAAGTGCAATATGCCCCAGATGTATAGGATTAAAAGTTCCGCCGAATATTCCGGTAGGTCTGTTATTTCTTTTTAGGCAACACAATCTTAGGATTCTCCTTAGCTTCCTTGTAAAGAACAATCTTCTTACCGATAACCTGAACAACCTGTGAACGTGTTCGTTCTGCGATAATCTCGGCAAGTTCCTTAGGGTCATCAGCACAATTCTGAAGAACACTTATTTTAATCAGCTCACGTTTATCAAGAGCCTCAGAAATGCCTTTGACAAATTCAGGAGTAATGCTTGATTTGCCTATCTGGAATATAGGATCCATTGTCATTGCAAGCCCTTTAAGATATGCGCGCTGTTTACTTGTCATTGCTGCTGTAGCCATATTTTTCTCCTTTCGTTATTGATTAAGTCATTGAAATTATTCGTATTCTGATTATTCATAATAATCAAATTCAAGATATCCGCCGACCTTAACGGTATCCCCTTCCTTGATGCCCATATTCTTGAGCTGTTCGATTATGCCGTTCTCATGCATGAACTTCTGGAAATAATTAAAGCCTCGTTCAGAATCAAGATTAGTATATCCGAGCATTCTGTCAATTCGAGGTCCCTCGATGATAAATGATGCATCATCACCGCGGCTGATTGTAAACGGTTCATCAGGGTTATCAAGAATGTCTTCTGTAAAGAATTCTCTTGCAAATACCGTAGGCTCTTCGTCGATACTGTCGAGCATATCACGAACTGCGTATAAAAGTTCCTTAACGCCCTTGCCGCTGACTGCCGATATTGGGAATACTTTTATGCCTTTTGGCTCAAACTCTGCTTTAAGCCTGTCTACAGGATTCTCATCATCAGAGTAGATTACATCGGTCTTATTGGCTGCTATAACCTGTGGTCTCTTAAGCAGATCAGGATTATAAGCCTCAAGCTCAGCATTGATTGTATTAATATCTTCAATAGGATCACGTCCCTCAGTAGATGCCGCATCTACCATGTGTATAAGAACCTTGGTTCTTTCTATGTGACGCAGGAACTCATGTCCAAGACCTGTTCCCTCAGAAGCGCCTTCGATAAGACCCGGAATATCAGCTATTACAAAGCCGTGACCGTCAAGGTCGACAACTCCGAGGTTAGGACTTAAGGTTGTAAAGTGGTAGTTAGCAATCTTAGGCCGGGCATTAGTTACACGTGAAAGAAATGTTGACTTACCTACATTAGGGAATCCTACAAGTCCGACATCAGCAATAACCTTAAGCTCAAGACGCACCCATATCTCCTGCGCCTCCTGCCCCGGCTGTGCATACTTGGGAGCCTGCATTGTGGCTGTTGCATAGTTCATGTTACCTTTGCCGCCACGTCCGCCGCGAAGAACAACCTCGCGCATGTTGTCACCTGACATATCAGTGATTACTTTGCCTGTTGCGTCATCTTTGATAACAGTGCCTTCAGGAACTTTGATTATAAGATCTTCGCCATCCTTGCCGTGGCATCTGCGCTTGCCGCCCTCTTCACCACTCTCTGCAATATATTTTTTATTATGACGGAAATCACCAAGTGTATTCAGTCCTTTATCTACTACGAATATAACGTCGCCTCCGCGTCCGCCATCGCCACCGTCAGGACCACCGTCAGGCACGAACAGCTCACGTCTGAAAGATACATGTCCATCGCCGCCCTTGCCTGATTTTATAAATATTCTAACGCTGTCTGCAAACATTTTCAAATCCATTCTGCCGCCGGATGCGGCTCAAATCAAAACAATTTTAATATACAAATAAAGCTACAAATCTCAAGAACACACTCAAGACTTGTAGCTCCATCAAGAATCTGTGATTAATTATTCGTTAGTTGCTACAGGATAAACAGAAACTCTCTTCTTATCTCTGCCTAATCTCTCAAACTTTACAGTACCGTCAACTAAAGCAAATAATGTATCATCACCGCCACGGCCTACGTTAACGCCTGGGTGAATCTTAGTACCACGCTGTCTGTAAAGAATGTTGCCAGCAAGTACGAACTGTCCGTCAGCTCTCTTAGCGCCTAATCTCTTAGACTCAGAATCACGGCCGTTCTTTGTTGAACCAACACCCTTCTTATGAGCGAAAAATTGAAGGTTTAATTCTAACATTGGTTACACCTCCTTAAATGTAATCGAAATATACTTTGGATTGCCCTTGGCTGCCTGTGTAAGACCTAACTCAAGAGCCTTAAGCAATACTGCTGTCTTATCTGACATATGCCCTGTAACCTTAGCGGATATCAGTGCATCATCTTCGTCACTTCTACTCTCAACTTCCATATCAGTATCGGTAAATGCTTCAATGGAATTAATTGTATTAATGACCAGCATAGAGACTGCTGCACAGACAATGTCCTTACCGGAATCGTCGTAACCGGCATGTCCCCTTGTCTCAAACTCTGTAATGTCACCATCGTGATTCTTACAGATTGTAACGGTAATCATAATATATCACCTGACAATTAAGCATTGATCTTCTCGATCTTTACCTTTGTGAAAAGCTGTCTGTGACCGTTCTTCTTATGATAACCAGTCTTTCTCTTGTACTTGTAAACAATGACCTTCTTGCCCTTGCCTTCTGAAACAACGCTTGCTGTAACTGTAGCTCCCTTAACTGTAGGATCGCCAACCTTAGCTGAACCGTCATTCACGAAAAGAACCTGGTCAAATGTTACAGTGTCTCCAGCATTAAGACCAAGCTTCTCAACTCTGATCTCATCACCTTCTGAAACCGTGTACTGCTTACCACCTGTTGCAATAATCGCGTACATATGGTACCTCCTATAATCTTTACTCGCCAGCTTCGGTGTTATGCTTATACAATATGTAATACATAAACTTATGACCTCACTGAGCGGCACACTAGAATATAATATATCCTCATTCTGCAAATGTCAATAGGTTCCTGAAAATTTATTCTGATTTCTGAATGTTTATTCCGGTTTTAAGGCAGGATTGCGGAGTATCTGCACAATCAGAGGAATGACCATGAGTATCCATACAATAGGTTCAGCTATTATGATGGCAGTATATCTAAGATATGGTACAAGCATTATGGCAATCAGTACTTTGCCGATAAGCTCTATCGTACTTGAAATTATAGGCGTTGAATGGTCTCCTATTCCCTGCATTGCATTACGGATAATCGCAATTACGGCAGGAACAAAATAAAACAGAGTGTCGATTCTTAAGTACAAAGCCCCGGTTGCAAGCACTTCATCAGAACTGCTGCCGGTAACAAGATGTATGAACCATGGTCCTGCAAGCCATGCGGCAGTTGCTGTCATAACACACCATACCCATGAGATAAGTATGCTGTGCCATATTCCTCTGCGTACGCGGTCGGTGCGGCCGGCACCTATATTCTGTCCGCAGAATGTTGCCATAGTCATTCCAAACACGGAGAATATCATCATAAACAGCTCAGTTATCTTACGCGCGGCACTATGTGCTACTATATAGCTGTCTCCGAGTGTATTAATCGCGCCTTGAAGTGATACCGTACCAAGAGACACGATTGAGTTCATGAAGCCCATCGAAAATCCTGAGGACATCATTGAACGTGCGAGAACACTGTCAACACGGCACTGCTGCCATGTAAAGCATATGCATTCATAGCGCTTTACGGAATAGATAATACATGCAATGCCTGCAGCCATCTGCGAGACAAGTGTTGCATAAGCAGCACCTTCGACATTCATGTCAAGCACGGCAAGACATATATAATCACCGGCGATGTTAAGAACTGCCGAAAGTGCAAGGAATATAAGCGGTGTAACGGTATCGCCGATAGCCCTGAGAATGCCCATGCATACATTATAAAATACAGATATAATCATTCCGGCAAATATGATGACTATATACCTGTGCGCATCTTCAATAAGATTGTCCGGTGTATTAAGGATGCGGAGCATGGGATACAAAAATGTTACGCTCAGGACAGTCAGTACAAGAGCACATATGACACCAAGCACATACGATGCAGCCGCAGCCCTGCGGACACCGTTCTCATCGTGTGCACCGAAAAATCTTGCCGTTATTACCGCAAAACCGTTGGTCAGCCCTGTAAGAAGCCCGACAATAAGTGTGTTGAGAGGATTGGTCAGCCCCACAGCCGCTAATGCATGGTCACCGAGGAACTCTCCGACCATGCGTGTATCAACAAAGCTGTATGTGAGTTGGAGGACATTTGCAAGGAAAATGGGAATTGCAAACTGTATAATAACCTTTATGTCATTACCTTTAGTTAAGTCTTTCATTATCTGTTAACCACATCAATACTGTAATATGCACTGCCGGTATAATTGCCTGCTTTATCAAACTGCCCTGCTGCAGGATCGTATATAAATGCAGTAAGTGTTACTTTGCCGTCTATTTTGTCATATTCCTGACCGGCAGTAAACTTAATGGATGTAAGTATTGTATCGGAATTATAAGCAGACTGTTCAACATGGCTGTACCACACTCCCGGTGTCTGGTGATAATCGTCATACATGTAGAATTCCATATATTTTTTATATTCAAGTGTATCCTCAGGCTCAATAAGCATCTTATGGATTTTGGTTCCGTCTTTGAGTGTAAAGTCAACCGCGTAGCCTATTCTGTACTTTGCAGCGTCGTCAGGAGTGAACCATACCGGCTCCCACATGTATTTGAACACCTTGCCGGGAAGTGAGGCCTCTCTTGTGTTGAATACCTCAAAACACATAATGTCCCTGCCTTTCTCCCATGTACTTGTATATGTTCTGTCTACAAATCGGCGTGCTCCTGATGCCTCGTCATAGATATAAAGCCCGCACACTCCCATTGTACGGTTAGCTGCTGACGTTGCTGCCTGTGATGATACAGCACCGGATGTCATGGAAGCACCGGTCTTATCTGACAGGTCTGTAACGCCGGTTGTAAGATTATCTGCGGCACCTGATGTCTCAGATGATACAATCGTATTACCGGGCTGTGCAGCCGCCGAATCAATGTTGGAAAATCCACAGCCGGCAAGACCTGATACAATTAAGCCTGCTGCGAGCGTTATAGAAGCCGCCCTGGTATACTTAGTATAAAATGTTCCTGTCTTAATATTCTTCCGCAATGTCAATTTCCTCCTGTTCCTTTTCAATAGATATGTCTGTGCCAGGTGTGTGCTTAAGATACATAGCCCAGTAACCGGCACCTACAATTCCGGCACCGCCTATAATATTGCCAAGCGTAACGGGAATAATATTCTTAAGTATAAATGATGCAAATGTAAGCTCAGGAGCTGCAATTGAATATTCTCCCGCACACAGCAGCCCTGCCATGCCAAAATACATGTCTGCAATGCTGTGCTCAAAGCCGCACAGGACAAAAATCATGACAGGCCAGAAGCTCATCATCAGCTTGCCTGACACCTTCTTGGCTGCAAATGAAGCCCATACTGCAATACACACAAGTATGTTGCATAATATTCCTCTTATAAGTGCTTCCGCAAATGTCTCATTAACGCGGATTACTGCTGCTGCGACCATCTTCTGTGCCAGAAGTCCGTTATAAAGATCCGGAATATGTCCATATACAACCATTAAAGCTACGAATGCCGCACCTAAAAAGTTCCCGGTAAATACTGTCACCCAGTTCTTAAGCATCTGTCCGGCCGTAACTTTCTTTTCAAGACAGGCAAGTATTATCAGGTTGTTACCGGTAAAAAGTTCGCTTCCGGCAATCAGAACCATAGCCATGCCGGCAGGAAATACACACGCACCGATAAGGCGTGCAATAGCCGGATTCTCTATGGTTGCCTGTGCGGTTGTGGAAGCAATTCCGGCAAATCCGATAAACATTCCGGCAAAGATTCCGAGAACAAGCATCTTCCATGCGGACATTCTTACTTTGTGAATTCCTATCTCAACATAATTCTTGGCAATCTCAAGTGGTGAATGCATAATGTTGTACCTCCCGATAAAATTTTGTATAAAATTATTCATTCATTAATATGCACATTCATATGTACAGGAAAAGCAGTGCGCACAAACCATAACCTATTATGAGTCCTCCGGCTGCATCAGACGGATAATGTACGCCTGCAATTACTCTTGTGATGGCAATTACAACAGATATTACCGCAATGATAATTCCAAGAGGCACATATACATAGAAGCATGCTGATGCAATAACAGCTGCTGACAGAGCATGTCTGCTTGGAAACGACTGCCCTTTTTTATCTTTTGATATAAGCGGAATTATAGCATCATTTCCTTCGTATGGCCTTGGCCTGTTATAGCATTTCCTGAATATTGAAGCTGCCACAAACACAATACACGGATAACAGGTGGCACGTATCAGCCGTGCATCATGCCTGACAAAAAGCAGCGCAAGCACAGCTATATATGTGGCAGCGGTTATTAGGGGCATAACCCGGTAGATGGCTTTTAGTATATTCAGTCTTAATTCATTGCCGTCAAAATAATTTCTGATGCGGCTGTAAAAAATATTATAGCTGGGCACTGGCAATTACCTCGTGAAGCGGTTTGCGGATTTTCTTGCGTGTTATCTCAACCAGCCCAAGCCTGGTCATGTCAACGACGCTTGTTGGGACAGTGTCAGCCTTAAGAATATCAGCAAGATAAGACATAAGCTCCTTCTTTTCTTCAAATGTATTAAGATTAATAAAGTCAACGACAATAATGCCTGAGAGATTACGCAGCATGAGCTGGCGGCCTATCTCAACTGCAGCTTCCATGTTAATCTTAAGGTATGTGTTGTCCTTCAGCTTACGGTTACCGGTGAATTTGCCTGAATTGACATCTATTACGGTAAGTGCTTCTGTAGGTTCGATAACAAGATATCCGCCGGAAGGAAGCCATACGCGTTTGTTAAGCGCGGTACTGATCTGACTTTCAACACTGTAAAGTTTGTTAAGAGGCAGCTGCATATCATCATAAAATTCAAGCTTGGCAGCTTCTCCCGGTTCGTTCTCACCAAGATACCGTCTTACCGAGTCGTAAACTTCAGGAATATCTGTTATTATCTTTTCAAGATTAGTGGCACGCATGTTCTGCACATCTTCCAGACAGCTCTCTTCAGGAGAATACATTCTTGTGAGACCTTTACGCGTAACGGCATCTTTAAGTATATCGCACATTGTTGTTACAATTCTTGACACTTCGGCTGTTACCGGTTCTTCCGGAGCATCTTCTGCGTTGGTTCTTACAATTATATTAAAATGCATGTCAGAGGCAGTCGGTGTGGAATTAACCGATGAAGCTGTGTATGCATTCAATGCATTATTCATTGCATCTTTTACAATTCCTTTGAGATAAGACCGCCTGTCTTCATCGGTAATTTTCTTGGAAATAAATACGGACGAATTCTCTGATTTGCAGTCCAGAGTAAGTGCGCAATATCTTCCGGTTATGCCTATACGGCCGGTAAGTGTCGGTTCCTTGGTCTTAACACCTTCTCTTGACACCTGGACAAGAACAAGGTCACCAATGCACATCCTGTCATTATTCTTGGGATTAAGGAAAATATGATGCTCATTATCCGTAAGAGAATAATAACCTTTTTTTCCTCTGGCATATTCAATAAATGCTGCATTTATATTATTGACAACATTCTCAACTCTTCCGACATATATATTACCAAGTATTGATTCATCCTCAATGACCCGGACTGTACGTATTGTCATCTGATCACATACAGCGCACAGGGTCTGTCCGTTGAATTTTGTAATAAGTAATCTCTGCATAGTTCCCCATTTCGTTATGTATGATTAAAAAGCCCACGCACCGGAGTGCCGGAGCATGAGCTTCTTAAAAGCAAAATATTCAATTCTTATAGGTAAGTCCGAATACGATTCCGCCTATTATTGTAAGCAGAATTCCGGTCGGTACATGAATAAGCCATGCAATTGCTGCTGCAACAAAGATTAAAGAAATAAGTACTGTGCTTAACTTAGAATGATGCTTCTTCATATGGCTTTCTACCTCGGAATTTCCATTAGCTTCAAAATTACCCATTATCCCTCATTCCTTACTGAAGCTGCTGTGCTGCAACTTCGGCTGCCTTAGCAAGCATCTCATCGATACCTGCCGGGTTTTTGCCGCCGGCCTGTGCCATATTAGGACGGCCGCCGCCACCGCCACCAACAATAGGAGCTACGGCTTTGATAAGGTTGCCTGCGTGAGCACCCTTAGCGACTGCATCATCAGTTGCCATTGCAATAATATTAACCTTGTCACCCTGTGTGGATGCAAGTATTACAATACCTGAACCAATCTTATCTTTCATGTTGTCACCGAGAGTACGAAGACCGTTCATGTCTACATCTGCCACACTTACAGGAAGGAACCTGAATGAACCAATCTCCTGAACATTGGCAAGGACATCACCAACAGCCTCGTTTGCAAGCTTAGCCTTGAGCTTCTCATTCTCTGAAGAAAGAGACTTAATCTCGTCATTCATTGAAGCAATTCTGTGAATGAGCTGAGAAGGTTCAGTCTTAGCTGTCCTGCAGGCTTCGGCAAGTGTATTCTCTATATTGCGGTAATAAGCAAGAACGCCATTACCTGTAAGAGCTTCAATACGTCTTATTCCGGCAGCAACACCTGATTCAGATACAATCTTGAAAAGCATGATATTGCTTGTATTGGCAACATGAGTACCACCACAGAGTTCAGTTGAAAAATCACCCATGGATACGACACGTACCTTATCGCCGTATTTTTCTCCAAACAGTGCCATTGCTCCTGTCTTCTTGGCATCTTCAAGGCTCATGATATTAGTAACAACAGGAAGTGCCTCTGCAATCTTCTCATTGACTATTGATTCTACGCTGGCAATCTCATCAGGTGTCATAGCCTGGAAATGGGCAAAGTCAAAACGGAGTCTGTCAGGGTCAACATATGAACCCTTCTGCTCTACATGTGTTCCGAGTACATCCCTTAAAGCCTTCTGAAGAAGGTGAGTTGCACTGTGGTTGGCACATGTTGCGGCTCTTGCCGGAGCATCAACAGTAAGAGTAACAGTATCACCGGTCTTAATCATGCCTTTGGTCATAACGCCGACATGACCTATTCTGCCGCCCTTAAGATGAATTGTGGTATCTACACGGAATTCACCCTCAGGAGAAGTTATAACACCTCTGTCGCCTTCCTGGCCACCCATTGAACCATAGAATACTGTCTCATCTACAACGATAGTTCCCCTGTCACCGTCAGAGAGTGCTTCGACAACATTCTCTTCAGTTGTAAGAACAGATACCTTAGACTGGTTAGTGAGCTTGTCATATCCGACAAAACTGCTTGTTATTGCAGGATCAATCTCATCATATACAGTAGCGTCCGCACCCATGTAGTTAGTAGTCTTACGCGCTGTACGGGCTTTGATACGCTGCTCTTCCATTGCACTCTTAAAGCCTTCTTCATCTATTGTGATGCCCTTCTCTTCAAGAATCTCCTTAGTAAGATCAAGAGGGAATCCATATGTGTCATAAAGCTTGAAAGCATCAGCGCCTGAAAGAATCTTATTACCTGTCTTTACAAGGTCAGCTTCGAGCTGCTCAAGTATTCCAAGACCCTGATCGATAGTCTTATTAAACTTGTCCTCTTCCTGATCAATAACCTTGAAGATAAAAGCTTTCTTCTCATCAAGTTCAGGATATCCGTCCTTAGAACCTTCAATTACTGTCTCGCAGAGCTTTGAAAGGAACTTGCCCTCTATACCGAGAAGGCGTCCATGCCTTGCAGCACGGCGGAGAAGTCTTCTTAATACATATCCGCGTCCTTCGTTAGATGGCATGATTCCATCAGAAACCATGAATGTTACTGAACGGATATGATCTGTAATAACACGGATTGAAACATCCGTCTTCTCGTCTTCCTTATATGTTACGCCGGCCATCTCGCACACTTTGTTGCGGAGAGCCTGAAGTGTATCTACGTCAAAGATTGAATCTACGTCCTGAACAACAACGGCAAGTCTCTCAAGGCCCATTCCCGTATCGATGTTCTTCTGGATAAGATCTGAATAGTTACCGTGTCCGTCATTGTTGAACTGTGAAAATACATTATTCCATACTTCCATGTAACGGTCACAGTCACAGCCTACAGTACAGCCGGGCTTACCACAGCCGTACTTCTCGCCGCGGTCATAATAAATCTCTGAACATGGACCGCATGGGCCTGAACCGTGTTCCCAGAAGTTATCTTCCTTGCCGAATCTGAATATTCTCTCAGGAGCAATTCCAATCTCCTTATTCCATATGTCAAATGCCTCATCATCGTCAACGTATACTGATGGGTAAAGGCGGCTGGCATCAAGCCCCACAACCTCTGTAAGAAATTCCCATGACCAGTGAATTGCTTCTGTCTTGAAATAATCACCGAATGAGAAGTTACCGAGCATCTCAAAAAAAGTACCGTGTCTTGCAGTCTTACCTACGTTCTCGATATCTCCTGTTCTGATACACTTCTGACAAGTCGTAACCCTGCGTCTTGGTGGAATCTCCTGACCTGTAAAATAAGGCTTGAGAGGAGCCATTCCTGAATTAATGAGCAACAGGCTGTTGTCATTATGAGGGACCAGTGAAAAACTCTTCATCTTAAGATGTCCCTTGCTCTCGAAGAAATCGAGATACATTCTTCTCAATTCATTAACACCGTACTTCTGCACTTTAACAATCCTCCAAAATATAATAAAATCTGTTCTTTACTTGGATGCCTTCTTGGCATCTACATGCTTGCGGAGCTTGGCACCTGCAGTAAATGCACATACGATAACCGCAAGATAAATAACAAACTTAATTGACTCACCTATAAAATCACCTGCTAAAACGGCAGGTCCCATTGAGGCCGAAGCCACAGACCATATATTCATAAATACCTCATTTCTGCGCAAAGGCGCATAAATACATTATCAATCTAATTTATTCTATCACTCATTATATGTATTTTCAAGCAATTTATCATTCGGCTGCTATGTCATCCAGCAGATTACTGCCGTCGGCAGCTGTTGTTGCAAGCTCATCACAGCGTTCGTTCATCTCATGTCCCGCATGTCCTTTAACCCATGTAAATGTAACATTGTGAATCTTCATGGCTTCAAGAAGACGTTTCCACAGGTCAACATTTTTGACCGGTTCATTTTTACCGCGTTTCCAGCCTTTTTTGATCCAGCCTTCTATCCAGTGCTGGTTAAATGCGTCTACAAGATATTTGGAATCTGATATAAGATTAACGTTACATGGTCTGGTAAGCGCTTCAAGACCTGCAATTGCAGCCATAAGCTCCATCCTGTTATTGGTAGTCTTTTTGTAGCCGGCGCTGAATTCACGAACATGAAGTTCACCCTTTGGGTCGACATAATGAATGACCGTTCCATAGCCTCCCGGACCGTCGGGATTGCCTCTGGCTGCACCGTCCGTATAGATTGTTACATTCATATATTCCTCCATTTGCCTGTTTTTATAAAGTCTGATGCCATCTGTTCCGCACTTGCAATAATTGCATCATCATAGCCCATTATTGACAGAAGTTTTATGGCATTGCGTGAAGCTGCCCTGCCTGTATACAGTCTGTAATTAAACTTAACATCATTATCAAGCACCTCTTCCTGAAAATGATAATTGGAATAACAGCTCTCAAGAAGCTCAGTCAGCTCGATATCATGGGTAGCTGCAAAGCACAGGACGCGGCGTTCTGCCATGTCTTTAAGAATCTGTGCGGATGCTGCGATTCGTTCGACTGTATTGGTTCCGCGCAGAACCTCGTCGATAAAACACAGAACCGGGCATGAATCCTGTTGGCGGGCAGCATCCATTATTCTTTTAAGTGAACGTATCTCAGCCATGTAATAGCTTTCGCTGCGGCTTATGTCATCCCTAAGTGCCATAGATGAATATATACGGTAATAACCGGCACTATAAGAAGCCGCCGTGCAGGTGTATATTGTCTGTGCAAGGATTGCATTTATTGCAATTGTCTTAAGAAATGTTGACTTTCCCGAAGCGTTGGAGCCGGTAATAAGAACACAGTGTTCTTCATCAATGGAGTTGGCAACAGGATTATTTATAAGAGGGTGATATAAACCTTCTGCATTGAGCCTGATGCTGCTGTGCGAAAGCCCGGGTTCACACCAGCCGTTATTACTGTCAAGATATTGCCTGAAGGAAGCTACGGCAATGGCTGATTCAAGTCTGCCGAGAAGCTCCATCATCAGGAAGACCTGTTCTTTATGAAGAGCAATTTTTTTAATCATTTTATTGAATCTGATAATATCAAGATGTGTCAGTATTCTTACATAATCAAGCAGCATGGCGGCAACTGAACCGTCAAGACCTGAGGATGCTCCAAGAATACCTGAGCCTTTGAGGTCTGCTGCCATTGTGTGGTGAAGCTGTGAAAGCTGTGTTACGTAATCTTCAAGCCCGTCATGTGAAGATATTACGGATATCACGTCAGATGAACACTCGTCCAGCTTTAATATATGATTGACACATGCAAGATATGGATCAATCTGCGCTTTGCATTTGTAATATGACACAACAATATATCCTATGACGATGCATATTGCAGCTATTCCGGCAGCAGGACTGAAGGCAAGAAGTGCAAATGAAGCTGTAATGGCAGCCCATCCGGCATAGTGTTTTGCATTACTTTCGGGCTCAAGGCCGGTTATTACTTCAAGATAATCTGAAACAGAGATATTTCTTGATGTGCCAAGCTTCATATAGGCACGCTGCATGCTTTTGCGAAGTGCTTCGTCAGTTCCAAAAATGTCTGCAAGAGTTCCGAATTCCTTCAGGACCTCTTCTTCAGCACATGGAGTGCGTAAAAGCTTATAAAGATACTCCTGACCGGTTGACGAATAAGTGTTGTTGATAAGGCGGAATATGTCATCCATTCCAAGGTCATTCCATGTTATGTCATCAATAACATGAGCCGGAACACCGGTACTGTTGCGAAAATAATGAGATATATTGGAATAACTGTCAGAAGTATATTTTTTTGAAGGAATATTTCCCCATTCTTTTGTTATCCGCCGCTCAATCGCGGCAGCAGCATTCTTTTTGTTGCGTACATATACGTATATGCACGTAAGTATCACAATAACTATTATTACTATAATCTGCAATGAATTGGTGTCCATGTGTTGCTCCTGAAACTGCGGTCAAATCTAATTGGCTCCGCGTGTGTTAAAAACAGCTATGAATGTTTCAAAAAAAATTATTATATCAAATATAAATGAACAATTGTCTACATAATAAAGCTCCATATTCTGACGCGCATTATTTTTGTAGCTTACATTATTACGGCCGTGTGACTGCCAGTAGCCGGTAAGCCCCGGTCTTACTTTTAGGAGTTTATCCTGATTGGCCGGATAATATTTGTTAAGCTCTGATTTTAGTATAGGTCTGGGACCGATAAGTGACATGTCACCTTTAAGAATATTAAAAAACTGCGGAATCTCATCAAGGCTGGTCTTGCGAAGAACCCTGCCAATGCGTGTTATCCTTGGGTCATTAACAATCTTAAATTCTTTAAAGTACTGCTCTATCTCGTTCTCATTAAGAGTATCTTCCAGATTGTCAGCATTCATCTTCATGCTTCTGAATTTGTAGATTCTGAATATCCTGCCATTTAATCCGACTCTGTTGGATGTATAGAATATCTTTCCATGATCTTCATGGTATATTAAAACTGCAATTACTGCAAATACCGGAGTCAGAAAAATCAGAGCAGATACAGATATTACAATATCAAATATACGCTTGATGATCATATATAAATTCATATCAGATTGTACACTCCTTTCCTGCTCATTGGCAGCTGCTTCAATCATATTACATTGGCTTCAACATTAAAATTGCTGTAAATGCTGCGAAGATATTTCTCATTATCTGATGCTGCAGCCAGCATAGGTGCGTATGCATCACGTCCTGATATATTGTAGAAAAAACTATTTCCAAAATGATTGCCGTATAGTTTTACAAAGTCGATTATGCCATTCTGTATCATTAGTATGCCGTCCTGATTAATGTCGCACCTGCCAAAGAGGGGTACGGCATTATTATCAGAGTCAAAGCCGAATCCGGTACACTGTCTGTCGGTAGAAGCAAGCAGAAGCTCCCAGAATTGATTGTAACCGCGATTTGGGTTATGCTTTTTGATAAGGTCACGGTTGAATGAAGCGGAATACATGTAAGACACAAGTCTTTTGGACTGAAGTAGCGGCTCTCCTGCATCTGCATCAGTATTATAAAGTGTGTTGGTTCCCGCAATTATCCCGGTTACATCACAATCAATGCCCCATTCTTTATTGAAAAGATTATTAAGTGCAACCGCACCGCTTCCGGCCCATCCTATATCCACAGCACATACTTTTCGGCAGCCTTTGACAATGTTTTTATAATATTGGGAGGCAGCTTTACTTTCTGTTTTGTATTCAGCAACGACAGCATCCCAGTTGTCAAGAAGAATATGCCTGACAGCTTCTACATTGGCATTGGTAAGGCATTCATCAGTATTCAGGTTAAATGTACCGGTTAAATCTTTGCTAAGTGACATGGATGCAAATATGTCGCTTAGAGGAATATTCTGATTGACTTTATGGTACAAAAATCTGCGGATGTAATCATAGCGGTTGATTCCTGCGGTGAGCTTTGTCGCTGCTTTCCTTGACCAATGTACATATACTGAGGAATTGCCGGGAAACATTATATCATATGCACGTTTTAATATATCTCCGTCTCTGGAAAGAAAGAGAACTTTGTCAATGCTGTGATGAGTAGCGTAATTGTGTATGAAATTGCAATAGCCTGTCACAAATAATCCGCCATATATAAATCCATATTCATATTCACGGGAGAACTGAAGAGCTCCGTTATACAGATGGGTATTAACAAGCCCTCTGTAAGCCCCGCCGATTACAGGAGACATATCATAAGCTCTGTATCGTTCGCCGGAACCGTTAACATTGGGATAATAAAATGTATCAAAACCATGCTTATGTGCCATTATATAATCGCTTTTGTAGTTGTCCCCTATGTGTATTAATGAAGATCCGGGATAAAGTGATCTTATGTGTGTATATAATTGTCCGTCAGCCTTACTCTTTTTCAGGTCGCATGATACAAAAAGCCTGTCATAGCCGGTATAGCCACATGACTTAAGAAGATCTTCCATGTATGAGGACGGAATATACATATCAGATGTTATAATAACTTTTATGCCTTTTTCAATCAGGGAATTGAAGACCTTCTGCATATATGGGTTTGCAAAGCAGTATTCTTTCTCAAGGTCTAATTCTTCTTTCCAATATGATGAAGAAAGACCGGTCTGTTCCTCAATCTCTTTCCATATATCGAATATTGTAACTTCATATGTGCCGGAGTTTTTATACATTCTGTATCGTGCGGAGGATTCCATGGCTGTTCTTATATTCTTAAAATCAAGCATCTGTGTCTGACAGCCTAACAGATAAAACAGATCCGATGGAGCAGAAAATGGTCTGAATATTAATGTGTCAAATATATCAAAAGATACAATATCATACGCGGACAGCTTTTCAATAAGTCTGTCTGCCGGAAGAATTCTTTCAAATGCTGCTTCGGATTCACTTTTATCAATAAGGAGCTTTTTCTTCTCATATACAGCACATTGTATGTCATCACCGAGAAAATGACAGAATAATATATAATAGCAGAAATTAAGGCAAATAAGATAAAGCCATGAAAATATTTTCTTAACTCCATGGGCTTTATCGTGAAATTTATGGTAGCGTTTACATATTCCGGTTTTTCTGTTAACTAAAAGGTTGTAAACAGATATTCTAATCTTTGCAATCATCCCAGAGCCTTTCCAAGCTTTACAATATATTCCTTGCCTTCATGCATTACTTTGCCTGAAAATGTGACATCAATCTTACCACGTGACACATACCAGTAAAATCCGGCATTATATACAAGACCTGTATATTCGAGGTTAAGCCTGCCTTCCACAACATACCACCATGCTTCGTATATGTTAATGAGTCCGGTGAATTTCAGATCTGGGACGCCATTCTTGACAAGTATAAAATCATTGCCTTTTTTTATAAAACCAAGCTTGCGCACAGTTTTTCCCTGATTGTCCCTGCCCTGAGCTGCTTTTTGGACATTTTTCTTTGCTGCATTCTGCGCGACTTTGCTGCTGTCACTTTTACGGGCAGATTTTGTCTTTATGGCACCCGGGACGTTCATGCGGCTGTATGCATCACAGACCTTCTTGGGGCGGCCAATCATCATTAGCTTGCCTTTATTAAGCCATATGACCTTCGTACAATTCTCTTTTATTGTGCTGAGCGAATGTGAGACAATGAGTACTGTAGCACCGCTGTGAATCATTTCTTTTATACGCTTCATACTCTTCTCTTTGAAAAATTCGTCACCAACGCTGAGAACTTCATCCAAGATGAGTATATCGGCATTTTTACCGGCAGTGGCAATTGCAAATCCTAATCTTGATACCATTCCTGACGAAAAATTCTTTACTTTCTCATCCATAAAATTCTGCAGTTCTGCAAATTCAACAATCTTATCGTAATTGGCATCAAGAAATTCCTTGCTGTATCCGATTATTGCTCCATTAAGGTATACATTCTCTCTTGCAGTAAGTTCAGAATCAAAGCCGGTTCCCAATGTAAGAAGCTGAATCTTACGACGGTCAACAACGACATTACCACTTGTTGGTTTAAGTGCTCCGGAAATTATTCTAAGCAGAGTACTCTTGCCTGAGCCGTTGGTACCGATTATACCGACAACCTCTCCTTTGTTTACTTCAAAGCTTACATTGCGCAATGCATAAAACTTGCGATATGTGGATTTGTGGGAGATTTTATTTATAATGAATTCTTTAAGACCTGATACATTGCCTGTTGATATCTTAAAGCGCATTGACACGTTATTAACAATAATTGCGGGTTTAGTCTCTTTTTTTTCGTTTTCCATATAATTTTATTCCTCTTTAATGTTTACAGATCAGCTTACCTGCATAACTTTATTTTCATTTTTCTTAAATACATAAGTCCCAATAGCGAAGGAAACGATTCCCCACGCAGCAATCTGTGTAAAGTCAGTGGCATCCGGAAGCTTTGCATTGAGAACACAGTCCCTGGCAAAATTAATATACGAGAACATTGGGTTATAACCAATAATAAGCTGCATAGATACCGGAACAGAATCAATAGGATAAAATATTGCACTCATGTACATCCACAATGTGAGAACTACGGAGTACAGATGATTAATATCTGCAAAAAAAACATAACATGTAGAAAGAATATATGCCATCCCGATTGAAAAAAGCGTAAGAAAAATCACATCTATCGGTAAAAGCAGCATATACGGATTAAATTTTATTTTGAATACAAATAACATAATTATGTATGCGATGAATGTATATCCGAAATTGGCAACGGCTGTAAAAACACGCGCGAGTACGAATGTTTCCTTGGACAGCTTAACCTTGAGAAGCAGCTGCCTGTTATCAACAAGCGTAGTAATGGACGTTGAAGTTGCAGTGCTGAAAAGCTGCCATATTATTAATCCCGTGAGATAATATATCGGGAAGTTCTGAATTGATTTCTTGAACATTGTAGAAAAAATCATTGACAGGACAGCCATGGAAAGCATGGGATTGAGCACGCTCCATAATATACCGAGATATGATCTTGCGTATTTGCGTTTAAGTTCTCTTGATACGAGCTGCCTTAATACAAAGAAATATTGTTTGAGACTTTCACTTTTTTTCATTACTTTATTACCCACTTTATATATTTTTTTAAATAAACAAGAAATTTGTACATATGAGCATGAAGCATATCTGTCCGTCTATTATGCCCAAGGACAATACTGCCTTCTATCCATGCACTCTCATGAATAGTGTCATGCTTTAATCCAAGCATATTAAGGATTTTGTTGAATATTCTCTGGTTTCTAATATCTTCATCTGTAAGAGGTCTTGCCACACGCTGGCTGCGATAGTCAATAACATCATCTGAAAATATAAGATTTCCCCAGTAAGCCGCTTCAGTAATGTCGGGTGATGCCATCAGGCATTCCAAAAGCCTGCCTGATAAGCTGGGACATGTGTAACTTAAAAACTCCTTTTTGGATATTACAACGTCAAGAAACATTTGTAAAGCTTGTTGGTTATATTTTATTAAATCATGATTAACATTGAACCTGTCTGCCAGTACGGGACGGTAAGTATTATCAGTGCACTCATAGGAAACTGTCATTCCTTCGGGCGCAGAAAGGACTGCTTCATACAGGCAGTTGCAGAATCTCATTTTCCGTAAAATATGATTACCGGGTCCAAAATAAAAAGCATGGTAGTTACTCGCCGATGCCTTATCAGGAAGGTCATACAGGCCAAAATAATAACCTTCAAAATTAATTGAAGGATTAACAGAATGGATAAGATTCTTCAATGACTGCTGAATACTTCCAATCCATCCACTGTCTGCAATCGCAAAACTGAGACCGTCAAAAAGCCCTTCCTGTCTAAGATAGCTTATTGTGTCTGAATATGCATGTTCAGAATGCGAGTATACCATTTTGAGAAAATGCTTATTACTGCGAAGAACCGGCTTGAGTTCCATTATTGTACTGTAAGAAAGTATATCATGCATGGAATCTTTATAGCCACACTCTTTTGCTATTGACAGACATTCAGCATCCGTAAGCCCTGCGCGTTTCATTACCTTTTCAAATGTAACATCTATTCCTCCTAGACATATTCTATCAACGCACTGCTCCTTCATGAGATGAAATTCCGGAATTCTGAGAGAATAACGGGATAATGAAAGATATTTGCATTCAATGTCATATTCCATGGCTTGGCAGAGCTGTGTTGCAGCAATGTATGGATAATATCCGTCACGTGCGAGAAAGTATATTCTTTTATGACCATTATTCATTGCTGAGTTAAGTATCCATCTGGCAAATTCAAGAACAGACGGTGCAAATGCATATAAAAAATACCGCTGCTCATCTGTTATAGAACTTTTAGTGTCCAGCTCTGAAAAAATAGAGGAATAAATCCTGTCTTTTTTGAAAATGTTTTCGTATTTATTATTAATCATTATTATGCTGTCTCATTTCTCTTGATATGATGTAATAAGAAATCCGGGATAAAAAAGCCTGCAAGCGGACGCAGGACATATATCCAGCCAAAAGGAAATAAAATGCCCAGCTTCCTGAAATAACATAACCGCAGCCGCGTTTCATCAATACGGAACCGCAGCTTTCTGCGGTGTACATTATTAATATCTTCGCGGTACATAAAAAGAGGTAACTGAAGATTGAAGCCTTTATAACCATCCATAGTCATACGCATGAAAAGTTCATAGTCTTCACAGCGCAATGTCCTGTCGGATGAATGATAACCGCCTGCTTTTCTTAAAGCATCTGAACGGAACATAACGGAGGGATGAATATATGGTGAATATCTGAGATAATCAGCAGCCTCAGGAATCTCGACCATTATGCGCCTGCCCCATATTCCGCTATTATCAAAAAGCAATGCAGATGTTCCGCACCATGAATACTGCGGATTATTCTCAAGGAAGTTAATCTGCTTTTCAAAGCGGTCCGGAAGTGATATATCATCATCATCCATTCGTGCAATATATTCACCGTCTGCGTTGTCAATACAGACATTAAGTGCATATGCCAGACCATGATTCTCAGCCGATGATAATATGCGTATTCTCTTGTCAAGTCCGGAAAGCCTGAGTAGTTCTTCAGATACTTCCGGATTGGAACCATCGTTGTATATCAGAAATTCAAAATTACTGTAAGTCTGGTTTAATATTGAATTAACGGCATCAAAAAGTATCCGGAAATTATTCTGGTTATAGACACCCATTATAACAGAAATTTTTTTATTTGTACCGGTTGTGCTTCGTTCGTTTGTCGATATCATTATATATTTCTTTCATAATTGTTCTTGAAATGCTTATGTCAAACATTGTGGCCGTCTTACGGCAATCATGTGCCATATTCTTCAATATGCGTCTGTCAGTACAACAGCTGTCTATGATATTGGCAAGCTGGCTGACATTATTCCATGCATCAATAAAGAATCCGTTGGTACCGTTAATAATATACTCACGCGTACCGCTCAGGTTGGTAGCTATTACAGGTATACCACATGATAACGACTCAAGTGCAGCCATCCCGAGACCTTCATGTTTTGAAACAAAAACACTGCAGTCCGCTGCGGGGAAATAATTATACATATCACTTCTGTATCCGCGCAGACGTACCTTTCCGGTAAGACCATACGATGCAATGGCCTGCTCAAGTTCAGGGCGCTTAGGTCCTTCACCGAATATATCATAGTATATATTCGGATTATCAAGCGCAGCAATTGCTTTTATGACAGTAATATGATTCTTATTGTCATTAAGCATGCCGGCAGAGATTATATAGAATGCGCCATCAGGTATTCCGGATGATGCACGTACAGACTTTCCTGACGCTTCAGCGGGAATATAACGCTCTGTATCAATTCCTATTCCAGGAATTTTTCTTACGATAGTCCTTCCGGAGGCAAGCTTTAATGCATTATTGTAATCATCATTATTGATAGTTATAATACAGTCAGTTTTTTTTGCCAGTTTCTTTTCTATATATTTGATAATTCTTACCGTCAGTGATGATTTACCATAGAAATGAAAACCATGTGACGTATATATAATACCGGCCTTAGTCCTTCCTGCAGACATTCTTGATATTGCTGACGGCACCTGTGTATGACAGTGTATTATGTCAACATTCTCCCGGCGTATGATTCTCTTAAGGCAGAAGAAAGACCTGACATGGCTGACTATGTCTGACGGGCTGTTAGACATAGGTATATTATAAATGGTTACATTGCGTCTGTTAAGTGTATCAATATCAAATTCGTACAGAGGGTTATCAAAATTAGCAGCACATATGACATGATATCCCATGTCGATAAGAATATCTATGTCGCTTAATTCAAAATGTGTTATGAATCCTCCGGCACCGGCAACAATTAGCGCTTTTTTCATGTTTAATCCTTAAGTGTTTGATATAGTTCTGTATTCAGCCGAAACGGCATTAATATTATATTCCATATTGTGACGATGCCATGTAATATTGCTGCGTATGATTTTCGCAGGGTCTCCTGCTATAAGGCTGTTGGCAGGAACTTCATTTTCAACAACGGCCTGAGCAGCAACAATACAGCTTTTGTTAATATTGCAGCCCTGCTGCAGCGATGCCCCCCATCCTACCCACACATAATCATTTACATTTATAGAATTATTGCATGAAGTAATTTCGGCAATAACTGGATTACATGATATAAGAATATCAGTAGAAAACATGCAGTTACGTCCTATGTATATTTTACTGCTGTTTCCAGCAAAAAATCTGCACCCGTTAACAAACGAAGTGTTATCTCCTATGGATATATCGGAGTTATCTTCTGCAACGAGTTCAAGCTTGCGATTCATGTTGGTTAAGACATTATATCCAATAGATATATTGGTATTATTGCAGACTGTAATGCTATATGAAATACTTTTATTGCTGCCATTAATAATAACAGAATTATTGCTGCCATATATATTAATATCAATAGGTATTCCTGTTTCAATTTGATTATTGAAATCATCAGAATAGCTTCCAACAAACGCTTTTAAAATTATCGGTTTTAAATCAGACATTATATCTACTCTCCCGTCCTCTTTATAAATTCAGCTTCCAATGAATCAGGATTATCATAAATATTGTGGCTGAACGGATCACGGCGCCATGTAACATCCTTTTTAATTACGGCAGCAGGTTTGCCGGCAGCTATAACATTATTAGGTATAGGTTTGCTTACAAGTGTACGGGCACCGATGACTGTGCCCGAACCTATATCCGCACCACTCATAATGAATGCCTGATATCCAACCCAGACATGGCTGCCTATGTTAATGCTGAGTTTGCCTGACCGGACGTTATCAGGATTCAGATTAATCCTATCTCCTGAATCAATGTCGAATATTGCATGTCCGTCACCGCCAAGACAGGTAATTTTACTTGAGAACATACAGTCCCTGCCAATATCTATATTAGTAAATGGCGTTCCTGTCACAATAAAGCAATTGTCTGCAAAGGTGGAACTATCTCCAATTGAAATTTCTGAACAGTCAAAACAGGATGTGCTTAATTTATCAGCTCTTATATCTTTGCCGAAAGTAAGAACAGAGCTATTACGAACGAATGCAAGCAGACGCTGGTTAAAATTACAGTTTTCATGTATTGTAATCTCAGAAGCGTGCGCAGAAAAATGGGCTTGAACATGTTCGCTTTTTATAGTTGCCATGTTGTGGTAAATATCAGAAAATGAGCCCTTAAAGTTGTTGAGACAGAACTCATCAACCGAAGGCACATAGCATCCAAAAGGCTGGGTAAATCCTATTTCCCATAATAATTTCAAGATTGCGCTGTCACGTGTAAGGTGCGCAATTACTATAAAATATTCATCATATTTTCCATGCAGTTTTGAAAGCTTGTGGCAAAGACACTGTTTTTTTGTGACGGCATCAGAATACTTTATGTAAGAAGTGCATGGTATGCATAATTCTTCTTTGCAATAATCATAAACTTCCTCTGATTCACATATCAGAATTAATTTGCGTGAGCCATTCAGTGTTTTTATTTTATTGGAATCATTATTTAATAAACACATTTCCACAGATGACTGAAGCTGATGTATATAAGTATTCTCAAGTTCAGCCGTCTGTGCTGAATCTACGCATCTGTTGAGATAATCATAATATTCCTGTGTGTAAGAAAGTCCGCCTACATCATTATAGCGTGAACCGCCAAGCACAAAATCAGTTCGGTTAATCATCTGACAATGCATTATATCACAAAGCTTTTTAAAGCACCTTTCAGAGAATACATTAATGTCAGATACTTTTTGAGGAAACGGACTGTTATTTATGGAATTATCAACCTTATATCTGAATGGAATATACGGATTGAAAAGAACAGTCCTTGATACATCAAGAGCAAGTAATTCGGAAGCTAATCTTGTAACCTCGGCAGTAAGCTCAGCATCGTTCCATTCAAGAGGCTTTATAATAACCTCATTTTTTATTGAACATTTTGATTTGGCAATAATAGATTCTTTTATGTATGTAATATTATTTCTGAATATATCGTTATAAGTACATCTGAAAATACGACCGTCAGTAAGCGTACACTGCCAGATATCTCCGGCAGAGTCAGCAAAGTCGATAAAAAGACGTTCGTAACGTGTTTTAGCAAGAATCTGCATTATTGACTTATTAAGATCCATTGTTAAAATATTTTTGCGGTATGAATTCTTTTCTTTGATATTCCAACGCTCGTTTTCTTTGAACAGAGAATCAGAATTAATAGAAAAGAGAGAGATTCCGACGATTCTTTTAATATTGTCATTATGATTCCCGGCTTTTGAACTGACAACAGCGTCATCGATAATTCTGGAGCCTAAAGTAGCAATCTTCATGTATATACACTCCCGGTTAATTCTATAACTTCTTTATAAGATGTGCAGGATGGCCTGCAATTAATGCAGCACAATCAAACCTTTTGTTCACAAGTGATTTGTCACGTACGATTGATTTATCAGAGATAAATGAACCGGATAAAACAAAGCAGTCTTTTCCTATTGTGACATTAGAACCAATTGTTATAATATGTTTTTCTTCTGATGAGTTATTCAGGTCATAGTTAATATTCTCCCCGGTGTCAACACTTATTATTGCATGCCCGTCGCCGTTGAATATTACTGTATCATCACCTACTACTGTATTATCTCCGATATAGGTATTGTCGAAGAAACTGCATCTTATATGTACATTATTGCCCAAATTAACATTGTCATCAATTATAACTTTGCCGCCGTCATAAATAGTTGATGTAATAACTTTGTTTTTAGAGGTAAATGTCCTTTTACCAATTGCAAGAGTAACGTCATTAAGAATTATAAAACGCAGCTGTTCATTAAATGCATGGACACCGTGTCCTATTGACACATGAGATCCACTGCCCTTGACTTCAAGAGTAACCGGAGATTCAGCCAAAATGTGATTATTATAGCAATCGGTGTATTCTCCGACAAAATTCTTAAGTGTGTATGGCTGATGGATAGCTGTTATACAGTCGGACTGCATTGCAAAACCACATGTCCATACAGCTTTAAGCACATCAGTGCCTGTATATATATGAGGAACTACACATATATAATCTTTGTACTGATAAGCAGTTTCATTAAGCTGTTCATATACTGATTCAAATGTTGATTCAGCGGTATAATGTATGCGCTTTGCTACAATAATGCCGTACATTTTTTTTAGCCAGTATTCGTAGGCAAGATTGTCTCCGATAAGTATTAACTTTCGTCCTTTATATCTTAAAAACGTCAATGAAGCAAGTGTTTTCATGGAGCCGTCTTCAATATCGGCAAGCTGGCGCAGCTCATATTGGTTAAGAAGCGTGTCTTTCTGAGAATTATCATATGTATTCCCGTTAATTGACTTAAGACATGAATTTATATAATCATAATAATAGTATGAATAGTGAAAACAAAGCTCTGACTTTATGCGTGTGTCACATATGAGATTCTGAGGCATATCAATCTGTGTGCAGCAATAATTTTTTGTAAATATATCCGTGCATTTTTTGAAGAAAATGTTCATATCGGCACAATTATTAATGTTATTAATAAGCAGCACTTCAAGCTTTGTATTCAGGTAATGATACACTGCACGCGTATTTAATAATATTATTTTTTTTCCGGCAAATCTGAGTCTGAGCAGATTGATAAAATTCAACAGTTCTTTTGTAAGCTCTTCCTCACTAAGCTTTGCAGGATTAATAATCCGCTCGGATCTGATTGCCAGTCCTGTCTTGTCACAAAGGTATTTTCTTAATGTATCAAGATTGGCATGACACGTAGAGCTCAATGTTATTCGGAATGTACGTCCGTTTTCAAATGTAAATTCATTAAAAAACAATCTGCAGATAAGAAGGTCGATAACAATGTATTCAGCACTGGATGATACAAGGTCTTTTACAATATCACCATGAAGTTCTTTTAAAAATATATCTTTAAGGTAAGGATTTGTCTCTTGCACATCTATATCCGGAATTATATTGTCAGACTCTGTAAATGAATATTCATCCGCCAGTGTAAATGGAGATATTTCAACAAATCTGTTTTTGTTAACGATTTTGCCATTTGAATAATGTATGGCATCATCACATATTTTTGTACCCAAAGTTGATATTTCCATCATAATTGTTAATCCCCTATTCAACTAACCATTCTATAAAATCCCTGACGGCACCACAGCCGCCATTCTTTGAAGAAACAAAATCGGATATACTGATAACATCACGTACTGCATCAGCAGGGCAGCCAACGAGTGCAACCTTGCGCATGCATGAAAGATCATTTATATCATCTCCAATGTACGCACAATTAGAATAATCTAATGCAAGCTCTGATAAAAGACTATCAAGAGTTCCGGTTTTGTCGGATACACCCTGATACAGATACTTTATTCCGATTTCATCACATCTGAGCTTAAGAATGTTGCTGCGGCGTCCTGTTATTATAACAGGTGTAATACCGCTGGACGGAAGAATATTATGTATTCCAAGACCATCCTTTATGTCAAATGCCTTGAACAGTTCGCCATGTTCGGACATATAGACCTTTCCGTCAGTGAGTGTTCCGTCAACATCCATAATCAGGAGCTTAATATTGGAATCTTTCATGGTTAATCCTCTCATTTTAATATATCTGTAATAATGCCCGGAGTAATAGATTTAACAGAGCAGTTATCACTCATACAGCCGGCATATGAGCTTAACATGTCACGAAGCTCATTATTAAGCTGTTCAAAGTCATCAGCATGACGATCATTCTGAAAACTGTCATCAATGTAATTATTATGACGACTGGCATTAAATCCATCAAAGCCTGCTATTGTAATACAGGCAGGTGCAATCTTCTTAAGAAGGTTAAGAAGCATTATGGTTGAATTCTCATAATTAACGTATCTGCGGTCAATCAGGCTGTAGTAGTTAACCATCATATCTGTATCGTTATCTGAATTAATGTTAGATGTTACTATGGACGTAACGCCCTGACGCCTGTTTTTACGCAGAGCATATCTTTTTGAGTTACCCCAGAATGCATAATTACTGTATTCTGAGACAAAGTTTACCGATATGCATACAGGATTATGTTCAGCTATATATCCATTTATCTGTTCAGAATATTCAACAAGTGAGTGTCCCGGAACAAGGAGCAGAATCTCTTTCTGCCCTAATTCCTGTGTAAGCTTTGATATAGTTGCGGAATCATCTATCTTATTACCGCTGTATTCAAGATATATACGCTCAATGTTGTCATAGTCATAGCGTGTGCGCTTGGCAGGTTCAATCATAGAAAGCAGATTCTTAATGTCCTTGGTCTGCAGCCTGAATTTGTTTGTAAGGTAAAGCACGTTATTAGGGTGGGACTGATACATTCCTCCGATAAGTGCCGGAATAGAATATCCCCAGAAATCTTTTTCCTTATATGGGTAGATGTAGTCATCAATTATGTCAAGAATCTGCTCAAAGTCATAATTGCAGTTAAGCTTGCGGACCATATAATCGACTATAAGTTCTGTATTAAGGTTACCTGCTACCTTGCCCATACCGTTAAGCGTTGCATCGATGATGATATGGCGCACACTGTCACTCAGTCTGATAATTGATTGGGCAAGTGAGAATGAGAGCTGATAATTATTATGTGAGTGAAAATCTATGCAGATGTCTTTGTGCATATTATTATTAATAAGTGCATATATACGCTGGAGATCATCCTCGTACATTGCACCATAGGTATCTACGATACCGAAGCTGTATGGATGCACTTCATTCACAAGGTCAACAAGATCAAGCATTTCTTTGTCACTGTAACTTAGCGAATTAACACCCTGGACAAAGAGCTTATAGCCTCTGGCTTTTACAATATTAAGGCAGCGGATAATGTCATCTCTTGAAGAATAGTAATCTTTCTTCGTAAAACCGACACGGATACCATCAACCGATGTTCCGTCACACTGACCAAGAGTATCAAAATCAAACATGCCGTAATCAATAAATGCTACATACATGCAGTTGCCGGATGACTTGTCAAGATACGGAGCAATCTGGTTAACGTCTGTAAAAAATGTACTGTTTCCTTCAAAATGAACTTTTTTACTGTCTCTTAAAAATCCGACTTCGACAATGTCTATATTGGAATCGGAAAGTCTTCTTGAGATATCACGAATCTCGTCGTCCGAAAATTCACAATTTATAACTCTTCCGCCATCACGTAATGTACAGTCTAATATGCTAATATTTTTCATTATAAAGTCCTTTAGTTATTGCGTTTTAAATATTCAGCTACTACCTTTGCAAAATCGAAATCTTCCTGTGTGTCGATATCAACTGCTTCAAACTGATCAATCTCATATATGTAAGGATGTTCGCCAATTCTTCTGTGGAGCTTAGTAAATACTTCTTTCCTGAATATAAAGAATGCACCCGTCTCCATATATACAGGCTCAAGCTCCTGAGTTCTTACTATATCAGTCAGGTCATAATTGAATGGCTTGCCCTTGTACCACATATAATCCTGAAGAGCAACAGCACTGAATGCAGAATCATATTCACCACTGACCACCCTGGCAAGAGCATTGCGGATGGAATCTGCCTTTGTGAAAGGCTGCGTAACATGTGTAAGAACATATATATCTGCATCTACATCATTTACAAATGCTTCAATTATCTCGAGCCCTTTTACCAGATATCCGTCAAGACGGGCATCTCTTTTCTTGAAAGTAAGCTTATCAGGAATATATGGGCATATCTTTTCATCACTGCAATATACATATTTCTCGTCGATTTCATCAATACCTGCAACTGTATTAAAAAGATAATCGCAGACCGGTCTTCCGGCGAGGTCAAGAAGATTCTTGCCCGGAAGACGCTGGTTGTTAAGTTTAATTGGAATAAATGATACTACCTTCATTATGACATTCTCCTATCTGACGTTAATTATTTGTTGCGTAACACTCTTTCAAGATTGTCTCTATAGAATACTTCAAGCTTGCCGCCGCGTGTAACATTATATATCTCACAGCCGTGCTTGTAAGCAAACTTTTTCATAGCCTTATAGCCTTCAATTCCAAGGTCATTGGCAGCAGGGAGCCATCCGCCTGATATCTTGTCTTTATCATCCTCAACCTCAATAAAATGTATCTTTGGCTGTGAATAATCACAGTCAGCACCAATTATATAGATTTTACTGAAGCCCATATATATAGCAAGCTGTATAGCCATGTTGGTAACTGTAAATCCGTCATATGCGCATACACTCATATCATCACTGTATTTAATCCTGTGCTTCGCCATCCAGTCAGGACGATGATTGGAATAATCAATTAAGAGGTGAGTTTCTCTGCCATTGCGGGTCTTTGGATTAACTCTGTAGTGGAAAAATGCTTCACGCTGGCAGAAAGTGTTGCCTGGTACTTCTTTCTCACTGAGAGTCTTGCCAAAAGCATAGCTGTCAACGAGAGCATAATATGTAGGCCTCCAGTCAGTAAAGGCATATGCTTTTGTTATGGAATTAACACCTATTGTATATTCATCTTTAAGAAGCTCGAGATCTTTTATTGTCATAGACGGACCGGGACATGTAATAAAACAGCGTTCTCCCTTGTGGATATTTTTGAAACGGCTGATATTACGCATATCCTTATTAAGCCATGTCAGATGAAGCGCTTTTAATATTCTTCTGCGAGTTATCATTCTGTGCATAGGCTTATCTGATTCCATTGTCCATGCCTTAGCAGCCGGATTAGGGTTCTTCCAGAGCTTATACTTCCAGTTAAGCTGCTGTATGCTGCGGCTTGCAATAAGCGGGAAGAGGATGCCGTTACTGTTCATTATAAGCCTGATACGACGGCTGCATGTCTCATTATATATATTCCCGTCAATCCGTTGTATTGTTCTTGCAAAGCCCATAAGCTCATTGCATGTCTCCGAGTTATTCTTCATGAGGGTAAGATATATATCATACTGTCTTGTTATCTTCCAGAGAATATCTTCTCTCAGATAGCTGTATACATTAGGACTGAACAAAGCTTTGTTCTTAACGTAGTATTCCGTAATATGCTCTACAATCTTACGCCTGTGCTTATTGTTACGGGCAAATGATGACTGGTCAACACTCTGACCTTCTCTTTCAAGGCGGTATTGGTAAAGATACCTGTCAATCGGAAGAACTGTCTTAACATATGGAAGCGGGAATATGTCATATTCCATATCATCATAGAATACATGCTCGTCAAAACGTATATTATTATCTTTGAGAATCTGTGTTCTGTATGATACAAAGTGGAAAAGGTACTGCTTTGAATAATCAAATAATTCCTTATCAAAATCATAAACCTGTCCGTATATAAGAACTTTTCGACCAGGCTTTGGCACGGCTTTGCCTTCGTCAATCTGTTTGCGGTTCCACACATTAGATATCCTGACATTCTCTGTCTTCTGCGTCTTCTCATAGACCTTCCTGAAGTTAGTCAGAACCATATCCGCATCATGAGCTTCCATCTCAGCTATAACAGCCTTTAATGCAGAAGTATCAACCCAGTCATCAGCATCAAGCGGGCGGTAATATTTGCCTGTGGCAAGCTCTATTCCCTTATTAAGAGCAGAACCATGACCTCCGTTCTCTTTTGAGATAACTCTGAATGTCCCGGGATATCTGTCTTCGTATGTTTTGGCAATAGCTGCCGTATCGTCCTTAGAACCGTCATCAATGACGAGTACCTCAAGCTTATCCATATACTCATCGCATACGAGTGAATCCAGCGTCTGTTTAATGTACTTTTCCATGTTATATGCCGGTATGACAACCGACAAAACTTTATTGCCCATGTGTATTAGCTCCTTAATCCTTGTTAGTTAATTTTTAAATAATTTTTCCAGTAATCAATATTAGTAATCTCACCAATACGGTCATGCCATTCCCAGCTTGAGTCAAGAATAGTTGTACGAATGGCTTTCTTGGCTTTATTACACATATGTTTTGCATGAATAAGCTTTAACAGGCTCTTTTTGTATACGCAATACTTATTCTGCCGGCGGTTGCATACAATAAGCTGCTTGGCTCTGTATGGGTAAGCATTATTAATACTGCAATCGACAGTAATTGACTCTTTTTTGGCAGGCAGCAGATAATTAATCAGAAGGCCTTTTTTAGAAACGTAATTGACTGATTCAGAATTATCTATTCCTGCAAGTACACTGCCATCGTCATCATCAAGCCACGGCTGGTTATATCCGGACAGCCGGCTCTGAAGTTCAAGGGCATCTGCTGCCTTGAATGCATCAATCCCTTCACAAAAATCAAGAATTGCCTGACAGGCAAGAATTGTCCTGTTGTAGTCATAATTGAATATATAATTATGAAACATCTCAAGGTAGAATGATGCATACCGTTCTATATGCATGCCACCCAGCTCTGCCATTGTTATAAGTTTGTTGCGCACATCATAGTATACTATTGATGCGGGACGCTGATTCTGGAAAAACGGATGCCATACATTAATTCCATTCATTGTAATGACTTCAAACTTATTACGCACACCGTATTCAACATCATCCATATGTATAAAAAACGGCATCGGAAGATTGTCATCGGTTATTACAGACAGAGGCATGCAGCAATAGCACCATGCATTATAATTAACATCCTTCGGGCGTTCGTTGGTAAGAACATTACGGATAGTTCTCAGATCAATATTCTTATTCTCAAACTTCAGCATTCCGCCATGATATAAGGCTGCATTCTCAAACTGTTTAGGCATGTCGTTAAGAATAAGCATGGCGCCGCCTATCATTGCGTTGCTGTAATATTGAGGCTTGAGAAGTGAAAGCAATGTATATGTACGTTCAATCGTCTGAGGGTCAAATACAATATCGTCATCCATAAGAATGATATGTGTGATATTATCTGATACCATGAGCTTCTTGGCTTCAATCATACAGCGTGTAAAGCCGCCGCTTCCTCCAAGATTCAGATTATCCACACAGGTTATGTCTTTATCTGAAATCTGTGCCTTATCAAGAGAGCAGCCATTATCAGATATGATAACCTTTACCTTGCCGCAAAGTGTTGAAGATGCATTGTCAAGTATTGAAGACTTCAGACTTGCTATATTCTTATATACAAAATCTTCACGTTTATATGTACATATTCCGAGTGCAACTTTGACATCGTTTATAATTGACAAATCTGAACTGTAACCGGCAGCATATATTCTTACCGGACCATTTTCAGATGCAATTCTGTAATAAGCGATAGTACCCTCGGAATTATCAGGATATGTAAGAGTTAAGCTTTCACGCGCGGATGATTCTTTGATAAATGCGGGTTTATTATCTCCTGCCCTGCGGATTATGTTAGTTTTGTCAATCCATGCATAACAAAGATATATTGAACATTCACCTTCTACGTCAATAGTCAAGGTTAAGTTCTTAAGTTCGGTATATTTCATCCACTTTCTGATTGAAAATGAATTAAAGTATGTATCAGTATCAACATTACCATTAGTATCTATTACAATGGTATTATCTGTAACACTGAAGTTGTCTCCATTAAAATAGAGTTTCAATTCGTCACATATATCAGCATGTGGAATTGCCAGCTCCTGTATCTTCATTGTGTTTCTCCCTCATATTATATTTTAATGCATATTTTAGCTGTACAATACGCCAGAAAACAGTATTGTGTAATCTGAACAGTCTCCTTACCCTGCACAGCTTCCGATGAAGCCTCTCAGGCTTTACGGACATAAGCCACTGCTCGCCTTTTAGAAAATCATTCATTGCACGTATAGCCATATATTCAGTCTTATATTCTTTTTGTACATGAAAATACGATATCCGGTCTTTCCATGACTGTATAGACAGATTGGCGTCAAACATATTATGCATGTGGTTAACAAAAAGTGTATTGCGTATATCATAATAAATTATAGTCGGAGTAACCCGGTATTCATAAGTTTCGTGCCATACATTAATTCCATTAAGAATTATTAACCTGCGAGCACACCTAATACCATATTCTACATCATCACAATGCAAAAAGAAAGGGATAGGAAGATTTTTTTTAATAAAATTTACCGGATAGCATGCAAGCCACCATCCCGCATATTCTCCATATGATGTATTCATGTCTTTAAGGCACGATCTGTCGGACATATCTTTATTAAATCCAACATGCCTGATATCTCCGCAATTCCATATCTCACCGGCCGTATATTGAACGCATCGGTTGTCAAGCCGGAACATTCTTCCCTGAATAACATCATCCATATATTCAGGCTTTAACAGAGATAGCAGCGAATACATTCTGTAGAAGGTCTCATTGACAAATTCAACATCATCATCCATAAATACTACATTGGTAATACCGGGGATAGTCCTGAAATATTCAATTCCCTTTGTAAATCCTCCGGCACCGCCATTGTTAACATTATGAATTATGCAGATATTATTATCATCGTATAACGGAAGCTCAGAGGCATTGTCGACAACACATATTTTCATCCTGCCATATAAAGGACTTGAAGTGTTGAAAAATTCACTTTCATATAATTGCCTGAGATTATGCTTTATGTATTCGTCTCTTTTATATGTGCATATTATTATGCCAAGTTCAATATCATTGACTGCAACGCTGTCATTGGCTGCAACGCTGTCATTGGCTGCATAAAAGAACGCTCGTTCAATATCGCATATATCGGCAGCTTCTATTTTTAAATAAAGCCCCTGTGCGCAACCGGTATCCGGATTAATTGTGACATCATCATATGTGCCAGCTGAATCAACATCAAATGTCTGCAGACATGAATTGCTCTCATCATAGATACTTATTAACGCCTTACCTTTTATGCGTATATTTAAGCTTATCTGACTGCAGCCGGTGTATCTGTTCCATGTAGAACTATCAAAAAAATTAAAATATGTATCTGTAGTAATTACTGATGCTCTGCCCATATGTGCAGAGTAATTGTTGCAGATAACAGTTCCGGAAGTACGGCAGCATAATATGTCTGAAAATCTATTGCCAGTACTAAAAAGTATATTCTGTAATATAGTCATGCAAAATGTAATCCAATCTTTTTGATTTATGAGCAAATAAATATACAGAGCGCACAAATAAAAAGCAGCTCTATATAGATTATAGAGCTGCTCTTATTATTTGGCAATAGAGTTAATCTGTTACTTTACCATTAACAATATTGTATGTAGTAGAATCAACAGTGTATTCGCCAGTGTAGTCTGTGTTAAGCTTACCTTTGACTACAAGCCATGAACCGCCATCGTTAGTCTGGATTCCTGTGTAGCTTGTATCAAGTACGCCATCACTTACATACCACCAGATTCCACTGCTCTGTACAAGACCTGTATATGTCCTGTCAACCTTACCGGCTCTTACACATACCCAGTTATCACCATCCTTGCCGAGACCTGTGAAATCAGTGTCAATCTTACCGGCTGCAACATACCATGTACCGGCAGCATTAGTGAAGAGACCTTTATAGTCCTTGGCAACCTTGCCATCCTTAATATACCACCAGCTTCCGCCCTGTTCAACAACGCCTTCAAATGCTGTATCAACCTTGCCGCCCTTTACATACCAGAAATCAGTCTTGTCACTCTTGATTCCTGTTACGGATGTATCAAGCTTGCCGTTGATAATAAACCATGTACCTCCGTCATTGGTTACTGTACCAAGATAAGAAGTATCAAGCTTACCGTCCTTTACATACCAGAAGTAATCACTGTTCTTAACGAGACCTGTGTATGAGCTGTCAGCCTTGCCTGCCCTTACGCATACCCAATCATCACCATCCTTGCCAAGACCTGTGAAATCAGTATTAATCTTACCATTTACCACATACCACTTACCGGCACCGTTTTCGACGAATCCCTTATAATCACTCTGAAGCTTGCCGCTTTCGACATACCACCATGCATCATTATTCTGAACAAGACCGGTTTTTGAAGTGTCTATGGCATCATCAACATAGTAATACCAGTTGCCATCGTCACTCTTAAGAAGTCCATTCTTCTTGTCAGCACTTGGTATATCCGGATTAGAAGGTTTGGTAGGATCCGTTGTCGATGAACCGTCAGCCTCAAAGTTCATATAGAACAGATTAATTGAATCGCCCTTTGCTATAGTAACCTCTCCGGCTTTAACTTCAACTGTAGCAATTCCATCTGAACCACATGTATACTTATCTCCGTTAACCTTGACTGTCTTGCCTGATGCAGCAGTTGAACCACCGAATACAAGGACAAGCTTACCAGCTGAAGGAGCTGTGAATGTAATGCCTGTCTTGGACTCCATCTTCAGGGCTGTCGTAAGGGTAAGTCCTGCGTATGTCACACTTCCCTTGCTTGTCGTGGTTGAGCCTGTTATTGTGTATACAGAACTTGCTGTTCCGCTTGTTGTGAAGTTGTGTGCATATGCACCTGCCTCTGCCGGTTCTGAGGAATCGCCGCCTGATGTTCCCTTAGCCGGAATCTTCTGGGAATCCTCACATCCGCATACAGTACACTTGCGGACCTTAAGTCCTGTCTCTGTCTCTGTTGCTTCCTTTGTAACTGTCCATGCGCCATATGTGTGATCAAGCTTGGCAACCGGCTCTGTCTTGGTATCTCCACATGAACACCTGTAAATCTTACTTCCTTCAGAAGTACATGTAGCAGCTATTTTCTCAACAAGCTCATACTTGTGGTAATGAGCATTAGGATCACTTGATGTAATCTCAAGTGAATCAATCGTTACCTGCTTGAATGTTCCTGACTGCATCGTCTTGCCATCACCCGGCTGGAAGTTGTATGGCTGGATCATGTATGTTCCGGCAGGAAGATTCCTTGCCGTGCCGCTTGCAACGAGGAAGCATTCTCCTGCTTCATTAACCAACGCACCTGTTCCTGCAAGTGTATCATCTGCATACTTAACTGTCACATCTACCGTACCGCCGACAGTGAATGCATATACTGTCTTATTAAGCTTGCCTGGTGTCAGTGTTGAAGGCAGTTCAGTTACATCAACAGGCGTAACACCACTCGGTACATATGATATTGAAGACATTGACACATCCCCGGCAGCTACAGGGTTCTCCTTGAGCACGCCCGTTCTGGATGCGATAGCCTTGTGTGCCTCTGTAATGCTTGTCTGTAATTCATAATCGCCTGTCGGGATATATGAAAGTGATGAATCAGTATCAAACCTGCTGTAGTCAATTCCCTTTGCCGCGAACTTACAGCTGTTGGCAACCGGGTCTGTCTTATTCTCTACTACTGTTCCGCCCATATCATTGATGCAGCTTGAGAATGAGTCATTGTAGCTCTTGATTGCACCCGAATCTACTCTCTGTGGATTCTTGCACATATAGAACAGGTTATACTCTGAGAAAATGTACGCATTGGCTCTTACATTCATTGCATAGTCTGTCTGTCCTTCATATATGTTGTTATACATATGGACATTGGCATTACGTGTAAGAGGTCCCCTTGCCTTACATAACTTCCAGTAATTGTGGTGGTATGTAAGGTTATACTGGAGGCTGGAATCTGACGAACCTACAAGGTTTGTCTTGTGGCAGCCCTCAAAGTAGTTATAGCTGCATGTAAAGTACTGGCCTCTCTTGAAGTCAACTGAGCCATCGCCTTCTGACTTATCCGATTCTGCCGGGTTGGATATACTCGGACAGTAGTACTCGTTGTTATGTATCCAGCAGTGCTCTACGCTGGCTGAAAGATCTGAATTGACATTGGCTGATGCCTGAACACCCTCCATGCCGATGGCATCCTCAGGTGTGTTGATGAACTTGAGATTGCGGACCTCAAAGCTCTTGCCAAGGTCAGGCTGTGCACTCTCCGCCATAAAATGGAAGCCCCATCCGTCAATTGTTGCGTCAGTTCCGATACCCTCAAGAGTGATATCCCTGCCTGACTTGATACGTGCCATATGTCCGTTATCACCTACAGAACCGCCGAAGTCGTCCCCGTCATATGCTGTAAGTCCGTCAATGAGACCTGTGCTGGCATTGAAAGTACCTCTCTTATAGAGACCGCTGTCACTTACCGTTCCGATAAAACGCACAACAAGCGGTACATTATTCTCCGCAAGCTTCTGGATGATACCCTGGTTTGTGTTGGCCTTTGCATAAATTGTCTTGTTGCCTGATGTCTTCTTGCACTGGCCTTCGTGGCCTGCCTCACCGCATTCCTTACCTACTGAGTTAAGGATGTTACCGATACCCTTAACAGTAGTTCCGCCGTAAGTTAATTCAACGCTGTTCTTATTGTCATCTGTCACATAAAGAACAATGGCGTTGTCCTTAAGTGTACCATCATCATTGTATGCACCTACACCTGCAGTGTAATTAAAATGTGCATATCCTGAACGGTCCTGTGCATCAACACTGATGCCGCTCTTTGTGATAGTCCCGCTCTTTGTTGTAACTGTGAGTGTATATGTACCGGGTTTTACTCCCGGAATGTCGACACGCACTCCTCCATTCTTGTCTCTTACAAGATACTCAAGATCCTGTCCCGTAAGTTCTCCGGAAGCTGTTCCGCTGTAGGAAACACCCGTAACATCAGCGTCTTTAACGCCAGATATCTGTGCATAGATTGTCTCACTGAATCCACCCACACTTGTGAACTCTGCCGATGCTGCCTTAGCAGTAACCGGAGAGCCTACTGCAAACCCTGACACAGTAAGTGCTGTAGCAAGGAATGCAGCGAAGAACTTCTTAGCTCTCATGATTTTACTCTCTCCTTTATTTTTATATTGTTTAATCAGTTACCTTACCATTAACAATATTGTAAGTTGTAGAATCAACAGTGTATTCTCCAGTGTAGTCTGTGTTAAGCTTACCTTTGACTACAAGCCATGAACCACCATCATTAGTCTGGATGCCTGTGTAGCTTGTATCAAGTACGCCATCACTTACATACCACCAGATTCCACTGCTCTGTACAAGACCTGTATATGTCCTGTCAACCTTACCGGCTCTTACACATACCCAGTTATCACCATCCTTGCCGAGACCTGTGAAATCAGTGTCAATCTTACCGGCTGCAACATACCATGTACCGGCAGCATTAGTGAAGAGACCTTTATAGTCCTTGGCAACCTTGCCATCCTTAATATACCACCAGCTTCCGCCCTGTTCAACAACGCCTTCAAATGCTGTATCAACCTTGCCGCCCTTTACATACCAGAAATCAGTCTTATCACTCTTGATGCCTGTTACAGATGTATCAAGCTTGCCATTGATGATGAACCATGTGCCGCCATCATTAGTTACTGTACCAAGATATGTAGTATCAAGCTTGCCATCCTTTACATACCAGAAGTAATCGCTGTTCTTAACAAGACCTGTGTATGTGCTGTCAACCTTACCTGCTCTTACACAGAGCCAGTCATCACCATCTTTGCCAAGACCTGTGAAATCAGTATTAATCTTACCACTTACTACATACCACTTGCCTGAACTGTTTTCAACAAATCCCTTATAATCACTCTGGAGCTTACCGCTTTCAACATACCACCATGCGTCATCGCTCTGTACAAGACCTGTCTTTGAAGTATCTACGGCATCATCAACATAGTAATACCAGCTGCCATCGTCACTCTTAAGAAGGCCATTCTTCTTGTCAGCCGGCTTGGTAGGAGCCTGTGTAGGAGCTTCTGTAGGCTTCTGTGTAGGCTTCTGAGTAGGAGCTTCTGTAGGTTTCTGAGTAGGAGCTTCAGTTGAAGGCTTTGTAGCAGGATTGCTTGGATTCTCAGAAGAGCCCTCTGTTACATAATTAATATAGAACAGATTTATTGAATCGCCCTTTGTAATTGTAATATCCTTAGAACCGCTGATATCTATTGTTGCAATTCCGTCTGAACCGCATGTATACTTAGTTCCGTTAACCTTAACTGCCTTTCCTGAAGCGGCTGTTGAACCACCGAATACAAGAATAAGCTTACCTGATGATGGAGTTGCGAACTTAATACTTGTAGAAGACTCCATCTTAAGGCACTTAGAAAGTGTAAGTCCTGCATAATTAACGGTGCCCTTATTAGCCAGGCTGCCTGTTATTGTATATACTGAACTTGTTGTACCTGATGCAGTAAAGTTATGTACATAACTTCCTGTTGTTGTTCCAGGATTTGTTGAAGGCTTTGTTGTGTCTGTTGAACCTGTAGAACCTGATACTTCAGTCCCGGCTTCAGTAGACTTGGTCTCTGACTCTGAAGGCTTTGTCGGTTTAACAGGAGTTGTGCTTCCGCCACCACCAAGTGGGTTACCGCCTACAGCCACAAGTGATGTCTTATAATTAACTACAAGAGCCTTAAGCTCATCATCAACATGATAGTACTCGTCTGCAGTTACAGTCTGCATAACTCCGTTGCCATCCTTCTGCTGATATGTCTTACCGGAAAAATCATACTTAAAGTCACCGCCGTTAACACGTCCCGCTCTTGCAACTACTGCTGCTTTAGCATCTTCAGGTGACTGTGCTGTGTATGAATACATAATTGATGATGTATCAAAGTTATTATACGCTGTTCCGCCACTGAGTGTCTTAACCGATGATGGAACCTGCTCGTCAGCTGATGATACCGCATATGCATCAAATTCAGTATTATTATCCTGATATGTTACAAATGCCTTAGCACCTTCAATGTAGTTATTAAATGTCTTAACTATACCGCCGGTCTCACCTGAGAAAGTTCCGCCTGTAACCTTATCAGAACCCTGACCTGAGCTGAGCACCGGATATTTACAATTCCTAAAGTAATTATTCTCAACAAATGCAGATGCACCCATTGTTACACCTACACCATACTTTGCGTTGCCATCAAAGTAATTGTTGTAACTATGTACTGAACATGTTCTGATACGAGGATGACGTGAATCTGAATGGTCATACCAATTATGATGATATGTAATATAATTAGTCTCCTTCTCAGACTTCATTCCCTGAAGATTACATTTACCGTTATCATAAAAATGATTATATGAATGTGTTATAAAGGTAGATGTCTTTGTATCAAGTGCGCCATCCCCTTTAACCTGATCAGCATCACTTCCTGCATGTCCGTAAAAGAAATCACAGTTATGAACCCATACATGATTATTATTCTGCTGAAGTCCTATATTGTCGCCCTCACCACTGTTGACGTTCATAATTCCAAGATTGCGGACCTCAACATTAGACGAACCCTTAATTCTGATACCCCAGCCATTAGCTGTTGCATCTTCACCGATACCTTCAATAGTAAGACCTGCAAGTACACCATCTACAAGAAGATCACCCTTGTCAAGTACAGCCGGATCTGTAATATTGCCGATTATACGGATATCAAGAGGTGCTGCATTAGTCTTTGCCTTCTTATATGCTGTAAGAATATTCTGTACACCTGAGCATACTGTTCCGCTGACTGTTGCAGATACCGTATCCTTTGTCTCCTCTGTCACATATACTACAACGGCATTACTCTTAAGAGTTCCGTCTTCATTATATGCACCTGATGCCGTACCATCAACCCATGCAAAGCCGGTTCTGTCATGGCTGTACACGCTGAGCGCTGCAGTGGCTGCAGCTTCAGATGGCTTCTCTGTTCCGCCATACACAGGAACAATCTTAATAACGTAATCGCCTGCTTCAAGACCTACAGCATCTACACGGATATAATCCGGATAAACACGTATAAGCTCATTATCAAGCTTCACATATGCTGAATCAGCCTGTGATGACTTTTTAACATATGCATTGTAACCCTTTGCAGAAAGTCCTGTAGTAAATTCTGCATAAGCACCCTCTGCATAGCCGCCAACTTCAGTAAATGAAATCCCTTCTGCGGCAAATGCCTGTGCTGCTCTGAATGTTGGCAATGGAGCAATTGCTAATGCTGCTGCCAGTACAATTCCAACACCTCTTTTGAGCATCTTCCTCATATTTGTTCTCTCCTTCCGTGGATGTCATTGTGCTAATTGCACAATAATCATTCCCAATTTACATCAATCATATCATTAATGTATATTTATTTCAATAGAATTTAAATTTTTTGTGAACAAATTTTTACAAAAAAATGTTACATAATTGATAATATATTGGAAATATGAAAAATCACCCACTCATTAATCCGGGTGGGTGATTTATAATGAAATCGGCTATAACTATCGTATATAAATTACTTTGTCAGTGATGACTTTCTGATGCATAATGCCGCACCTGCGAAACACATTGCTGCAAGTGCAAGAACATAAGGAAATGCGTCACCAGTCTTTGGTGATGTTGCTGTTGAAGCAGCAGCGGCTGTTGTGCTGCCTGCTGTTGAAGGTGCAACAACAGCAGGTGTTGTTGCTGCAGGTGTTACAACAGGAGTTGTAGTATTAGAAGCTATTGTTACAGGTGTATCATCATCGTCATCATCATTATTAGGATTTTCCTTGTCGCTGCAGAGTTTTTATCAGTAAGATTCTGAGAATCGTCAGATTCATCAGGATCTTCATTAATGTCAATTTCTTCTAACATTAGCTCTTCTAATTCATTTGTATTGTTATCTTTCTCTTCCATTAAGCAATACCCCCTGTACAAGAAAACGTCTGGTATCATTGCTGGTGCACGTTGACAGTGTGGCTATCCTGTCAGATGAATCTATATTGAGTGAATTATCAATATTGTTACCCATACCTCTGATTGCAAGAACAGACTCAAGATAGTCTGCGAATTTTTCGTCAGATGTAATATCCAGACCTTTCAAGAGATGTATGTCGCTGTAGGTATATGCAGCGAATATCTCGTAAACATAAGTACCTTTTTCAGTGTATATATAAATATATCTGTTTGTGTCAAAAAAATCTTTATCTGCATATCTGTGCAATGTTGCAAACATACTTCCGTTGCGCATATTATGTCCGTAAAGAACCGTGTTCCTGTCATCAAATGATTTGCCATTAAGAAGTTCAGAATAGATGCAGCCCGGAAGTCCTGCACTGCCGTCAATATTGTGCTCTAGATAGAAAGTATCATCTGTAGGATGTTGAAGTACCGGATAATCTACTGACGTTCCGGGAATATAAATCCATGCATATATATCAGGATTGGTTTTCTGAAGTTCGTTAAAGTTAAGATTTTTTGTGGGAATATCAACATTGGCTGTTGGAAATATCGAAGGCACAGACTGTGGTTCAGATGCAGCTACAGATGCGGAATTCTGAAGATTTGTCATATCATTGGACAGATCTGCTTTTTTGAATGATGTCACCAGAAAAATAATACAGCATATCAGACCGGCCACACACAGGGCTACGCCTGCAATAAGCGGGGCTCTTTTTGTAGATTTAGTAATTTTTCCCATATGTACTCCCTCATATCAATTTGAATATCAATATAATTTAAAACCATATAAATAATACACTCCACACAACTATATTACAAGTATATAAGTGGAGTGTATTACGAAAAATACATTATTTACAAGTCACACAATTCGCTTAAACTTCTTTTCCAGCTCATATTTTGACATAGATATAAGCGTAGGACGTCCATGAGGGCAATTATACGGATTATCGGCGTTCATTAATTCCTCTACAAGGTTCTGAGCCTCTGCAAAAGACATCCTCATGTTACCTTTAACTGCTGCCTTGCAGGACATTGAAGCAACACGCTGTGTTATAAGCTCAGGCTTTGATGAAGCACCGCCCTCCTCCATTAATGAATCGATGATATCCATAAGAAGCTCACGGTCATCAAGTGAAGGCAGAGTGGCCGGCATTCCTGTAACCTTATATTCATTGCCTCCGAAGCTTTCAATCTCAAAGCCCAGCCTCGTGAAAATATCAATATTCTGTGAAAGTACTTCCTTTTCGCGCATATTAAGGCTGAGAATAACAGGAGGAGCAATTATCTGCGTATCTATGCTGCCGCTCTCAAGTCTGTGCATTGTCCGTTCGTAAAGAATTTTTTCGTGTGCGGCATGCTGGTCCATTATGAACATCTTATCTTCAAACTGGATAATCCAGTACGTATCGAATACCTGCCCTACAAGAACAGGCTTTGGAATTGATGCGGTATCATCCGGAGTGATTAAAGATAACTGTTCGGGTGCAGGGGATGCAGACTCCTGTAACGTCTCAGTAACCGGAGCTTCCGGCGGCCTGGCTGCCGGTGCAGCGGAAGGTTCAATTGCAGCAGTTGTTTTATATTCTGCGGGATCTTCCCTGAGCTGCTTTGGCCGGATTGTATCTGACACATATGCCTGCCTCAGGGTGTGTCCGGTGGCTGCAGGAGCAGCAGTTATTCCGGCAGTACTGTTCTTTTTATCTTTTGCAGCTTCGGCAGCCATTCTCTTAACTTCAAATGGTTCAGCCGGACGTGTCTTATTAACAGGTACATTTTCACTGCGGCTCAGACGGACTTCAGGAACAAGCTCGCGTCTGGAAAGAGTATTCCTGATTGCATTGAGCACAAAATCATATACAAATTCATTCTGCGAAAAACGTAGCTCCATCTTGGTCGGATGAACATTAACATCTATTATGGACTGTTCTATTGTAAAATGCAGAGCTGTGAACGGATACTGGTGCTGCATTATGTACCCCTTATAACCTTCTTCAATAGCCCGTGTTATTATATTGCTTTTGATATAACGTCCGTTTATGAAATAATTCTCATAAGTACGGTTGCCGCGGCTTATCATCGGTTTGCCGATAAAGCCTGATATCTGAATATCCTGCGTCTTCGCACTGACTTCAAGAAGGTTAGTGGCAATATCGCGGCCATTTACATGGTATATAATGTCCTTAAGGCTGCCGTTGCCGGAGGTGTACAATTTGTTCTGTCCATTATTGATGAAACGGAATGAGATCTCAGGATGTGAGAATGCAAGGTGTTCAACAAGAGCGCTTACATACCCGGCTTCGGTTGTGGCTGTCTTCAGGAACTTGCGTCGGACAGGTGTATTATAAAAAAGATTGCGGACAATAAAAGTTGTCCCATCAGGCGCACCGATGTCTTCCATGTTCTGCTCTTTACCGCCTTCTATCACATAGCGCACTCCTGTAAATGCCTCTTTTGTCTTGGTTATAAGCTCTATCTGTGCAACAGCAGCTATACTTGACAATGCCTCACCACGGAAACCGAGCGACCGCACGCACATAAGATCCTCAACGGATTTGATTTTGCTGGTTGAGTGGCGTAAAAATGCCATCGGTATCTCACCTTTATCTATTCCGCAGCCGTTGTCGGTTATTCTGATAAATGATATACCGCCGTCCTTTATCTCGATTGTGACGGCAGTAGCCATGGCGTCAATTGCATTTTCCGCTAATTCCTTAACAACCGATGCCGGACGCTCTATTACTTCGCCGGCGGCTATTTTGTTGATTGTATTCTGGTCAAGTATCTGAATAGGCACTGCTGTTCTTCCTTTCTGTCTGCATTATCTTCCCCAGCGGTTCTTAATCTTGTTCTGGAGCTTATAAAGCGTGTTAAGTGCGTCAATAGGCGTCATGTTGCCTATATCAAGTGAATTTATCTCATCCACGATATCATCGTCCTTTGCTGTATCAAAAAGAGACATCTGATTGACTTCAAGTTCGTTCTTGCGGATATATTTTTCATCAGGCTTCTTCTTGTCATATTGTGCAATCTCTTTTGCCTTCTGCGAGATGTCTGCATCACTTAAGTCATTGACAAGCTCCTTCGCCCTTGCAATTACAGAATCGGGTACCCCGGCAAGCTTGGCAACCTGAATGCCATAACTCTTATCTGCGCCGCCCTTTACTATTTTGCGGAGGAACACGATATCATCGCCCTGTTCCTTAACCGCGATACAGTAATTATTGACACCGCCAAGCGTTCCTTCAAGCTCGGTAAGCTCATGATAATGTGTTGCAAATAAAGTCTTGGCTCCAAGAAGATTCTTGTTACTTATATGCTCAACAACTGCCCATGCAATCGACAGCCCGTCGAAGGTGCTTGTGCCGCGGCCAATCTCATCAAGAATAAGAAGGCTCTTACTTGTTGCATTGCGCAGTATATTGGCAACCTCCGTCATCTCAACCATAAATGTACTCTGGCCTGATGCAAGGTCGTCTGATGCACCTACTCTTGTAAATATCCTGTCGACAATGCCTATGTTGGCAGATGAAGCCGGGACAAAGGAGCCGACCTGTGCCATGAGAACTATCAGTGCGGTCTGGCGCATGTATGTTGATTTACCTGCCATGTTAGGACCGGTAATAATTGATATGCGGTTGGCGTTATTATCAAGAAGCGTATCGTTGGCAATAAACATATCATTGCTTATCATCTTTTCAACAACCGGGTGTCTTCCATCTTTTATGTCAATAAGTCCCTTGTCATTAATCTTGGGACGCACATAATTATTCTGCTCTGCGACAAGAGCAAGGGATGCAAATACGTCTATTTCAGCGACAGCCTTGGCTGTAGACTGGATTCTCATAACCTGTGATGCAATCTTATCACGGACATCAACAAACAGATCATATTCAAGCGCATACAGCTTATCCTCAGCTCCGAGAATTACATCCTCAAGATTCTTAAGCTCCTCGGTTGTGTATCGTTCTGCGTTAGATAATGTCTGCTTTCTTACCCAGTTATCAGGAACAAGGTCTTTGTAAGAATTAGTTACCTCAAGGTAATATCCAAATACCTTATTGTACTTTACACGCAGATTCTTGATGCCTGTCTGCTCCTTCTCACGCTCCTCGAGTCCGGCAAGCCATGTCTTGCCGTCGGTCTTTGCTTTGCGAAGCTCATCAGCCTGTGCGTTGTAGCCTTCTTTTATGATACCGCCTTCTCTTAGTACTATCGGAGGATCATCCACTATTGCTGAGTCTATAAGCTGATAAATATCCTCAAGAGGATCAAGCTTCTCATATATCTTCTGCATAAGCACGGAATTAAAAGGTTTGATAAGGTCTTTTACATACGGAAGCATCTGCAGTGATGAACGGAATGCAAGCAGATCCCTTGGATTAGCGGTGCGGCAGCTTATCTTACTCATAAGACGCTCGAGGTCATATACAGGATTCAGATATTCACGTATCTCCTCGCGTGTTATAACATTATCATTGAATTCAGCTATGACATCCTGACGGTTAATTATCTCATCGTGGTCGATAAGAGGCTGCTCAATCATCGCACGCAGACGTCTTGCACCCATAGCAGTCTTTGTCTTATCAAGCACCCAAAGCAGTGATCCTCTCTTCTGCTTCTCACGAAGAGTCTCGACAAGTTCCAGATTACGCCTTGAAGAACTGTCAATAAGCATGTATTTGCCGGTTGTGTAAGGCATAAGTGTTGTAAGATGTTCAAGAGAATTCTTCTGTGTCTCAAGAAGATACTGAAGCAGTGCTCCCGCTGCGACAATACCTGTTGAATAGTCTGCAAGTCCGAGTCCGTCAAGCCTTGATACATGAAAATGCTCACAGAGCTTTCTTACGCACAGAGATTCGTCAAAGTACCAGTTAGGGAGTGCTGATACAGATATGCCAAGCTTTTCCCTGACCGGGTCAAGGTCTATTCCACTCATTGCGAAATACTCATTAATGATTATCTCAGACGGAACGAATTTGTTAATCTCATCAATGAGAATATTGCCAGAGCTGACTTCAGTAACAAAATAGTCACCTGTAGAAAAGTCAACTACAGAGACACCGAGCTCGTCGCCAAGGTATACAATACTCATAAGATAATTATTCTTCGATTCATCAAGAGCCTGCATGTTAAGATTAGTTCCGGGAGTAACGACACGGATAACCTCCCTCTTAACGATACCTTTTGCAGTCTTAGGGTCTTCTACCTGTTCACATATTGCTACTTTGTAACCTTTTGAAATGAGTCTGTTAAGATAAGACTCCACAGCGTGATAAGGAACGCCACACATAGGTGCGCGTTCCTCCTGTCCACAATCTTTTCCTGTAAGTGTAAGTTCAAGTTCTCTGGATGCAGTTACGGCATCATCAAAGAACATCTCATAAAAATCTCCAAGTCTGTAAAATAAGATGCAGTCCTTATACTCTTTCTTGGTTTCGAGATATTGCTGCATCATTGGTGTATACTGAGGCATTGCATTCTCCAATCTAATTGTCGCTTAACTCTCCAAAGTAATAGAAGCCTTTACCTTCTGTAAGATGGACATTGACTATCTTTCCAACAAGTCCGCTTTCTCCCGGAAAATGTACTAACGTATTGTTGCGCATTCGTCCGGTTACCAGTGATGAATCATGGTCATTGACTGATTCAACGAGAACATCCTGAATTGTATCAACGTATTTGTCAATATGCTTTGCAGATATTCCTGACAGCTTTTCAAGAAGTCTGTCAAATCTGTCCTTAACAACATCTTCAGGAACCTGTCCATCCATTGAAGCAGCTGGTGTACCGGTACGCTTGGAATATATAAATGTATATGCACTCTCATACTGAGCTTTTTCAACGACATCCATAGTCTCAAGAAAATCTTCCTCAGTCTCCTGCGGAAATCCTACAATGATATCTGTTGTTATGGAAACATCAGGTATCTCGCGGCGAATCTTCTCTACAAGTTCAAGATAATGCTCCTTAGTGTAATGTCTGTTCATAAGCTTAAGGATTCTGGAACTTCCTGATTGCAACGGAAGATGTACATGATTACATATCTTTTTGGAATTCTTCATGACTTCAATAAGCTCATCGGACAGATCCTTAGGATGCGGTGTCATGAATCTGATGCGCTCAAGACCGTCAATCTTTTCTATCTCCTGAAGAAGCTGTGCAAATGTAACCGGGGTTTCAAGGTTGCGTCCGTATGAATTAACATTCTGTCCAAGAAGCATAACTTCAACAACTCCGTCAGCTACAAGTGACTCAATCTCTCTTATGATGTCTTTAGGTTCACGGCTTCTCTCACGTCCACGCACATAAGGAACTATACAATAGCTGCAGAAATTATTGCATCCAAAAGTTATATTAACACCCTGCTTAAAAGAAAATCTGCGTTCGTTAGGAAGTTCTTCAACAATCTTGTCAGTATCCTTCCAGATGTCAATAATCATTCCCTCAGACTCGAAACGGCTGACAAGGAGCTCAGCCAGCTTATATATGTTATGTGTACCGAATACAACATCAACAAATCTGTAGGACTTGCGTATCTTCTCGACAACATCCGGTTCCTGCATCATACATCCGCACATGCCAATCATCATATCGGGATTGGAACGCTTTACTGCACCAAGGTGTCCGAGACGTCCATATACCTTGAGGTTAGCATTCTCTCTGACGGTACATGTGTTGTAAAGAACAAAATCAGCATTCTCTGAATCTGCTGCAACATATCCTATCTGCTCAAGTATTCCCATGAGTTTTTCAGAGTCTCTGGCATTCATCTGGCAGCCAAAGGTTGCAATATGGCAGGTTGGCGTATGGCCCAATTTCTTAGACAATTGTTTTACATATTCCCGCGCCTTTGCCATGTAATAATACTGTCTTTGTGGCTCCTCCTTAGGTGCTTCAGCTGATAAATCAATATCCTTAAGTAAGTTGTTAAAATCTTCCATCGCTAAATAAATCCATTCTAAATATTATAGGTCATCCGTTATAACAGTTTTGACAAGACTGTTATAATGCATATATCTGCATTCAAAATCATTGCGGCACAGAGGCTTATCATAATAATAGCCCTGTATGCAGTCAGGCTTCAGACTCATCACGGTTTTGAGCTCCTTAGAGGTCTCAACGCCTTCCATGCATACCTTAAGATTAAGACTGTGCGCAAGGTCAGTTACATGCTTTACAAGCATATAATTGTATTCATTCTCATCAATGTTCTGAATAAACAGCCTGTCTATTTTTATCAGGCCGAACATCATATCCTTGACATATCTTAAGTTAGAATATCCTGTACCGAAGTCATCAATTGCAAGCTTAAAATTACTGTCTGAGAATCCTCCAAGTACACTCCTTGTATATTTGTTGGACTCAAGCTGTCCGCTTTCGGTTACTTCAAATACGATATTATCATGTGGTACACCAACTTCGTCAATCTTATCAATCATGTCACGAAGTACGTCGCTTTTGAGAAGCTGTACAAATGACAGATTAATATTCATCCTGAAATCAGGATATGTCTCACGCCACTTTGCACACTGTCTGGCAGCAGTCAATGTAATCCATTTGCCAAGTGGAATTATAAGTCCGCTTGACTCAAGAATCGGAATGGTCAGTGCCGGAGAGATGAAACCATATTTAGAACTGTTCCATCTTAAGAGTGCTTCAGCACCATAAAGTGTATTGGTAGCCGGATTAACGATAGGCTGGTAATAAATTTCAAAGCCTTCAAAGCCATTATTAATCGAGCGCCTTAACTCTTCCTGTATATCAAGCTTTTTTATATATTCATTATGAACCTCTTCATTATAGGCTACATAATTGTTCTTGCCTGCAAGCTTGGCACAGTGAAGGGCAAACTTTCCACGCATTATAGCATTGTCAGCTGTTGTTGAAGCTATATTGAATATTGCTGATCCGGCAGATATTGTATAAAAGCATCTGTAAGAAGATTCTTCCATATATGCGTCAACTCTGCTCCGTATGTCTTTATATATTTTTTTGAAGCCATCGGAATTGCCTGTTATCTCCGGTGCCATTGTAAATATGGCAAACATGTCGCCGTCCAGCCTGAATACCTGACCGGCATTGCCGACTGCATCATTAATGGCACACTCAATAAATCTTGCAGTTTTGTAAAGAATCTCATCTCCTGCGGATGAACCATGCCAGTCATTAATGCCCTTAAAGTTATCAATTCCGATAATCATAAGGCCTGCCAGACTTTCTCCAACTTCACTCATGAATGTTATTCTGTCACGAAGGACACCGCTGTTATACAGACCTGTTATCTTGTCAATTCTGTTCTGCTTTCCCAGCTCGGTTATTACTCCCACAAGATATGCAGGATGGTCCTCCTTTTGTATAACGGAACCACGGCAGCAAATCCATACAGGATTACCATATTTGTCAAGCCAGCGATATTCAATATTATGCTCTTTACGAATCCCTTTGTGTATCTGTTCAATATCTTTAAGCACATATTCAGCATCATCAGGATAAAAAAGATTGCCGAGCACTGAAGAAGCATTGTAGAATCTGGAATCTTTTAATGCAAATGCCCTTGTTGCGCGCTCTGAAATGGCATAATAATCCCTATCAAGATCATAAAAATAAAGATAATCATCCGTTGATTGTCCGATTAAGTCAAGAACATCAAGGAAATATTGAAGTTCACTGCTGTTATTTATCTGAAGCATTGAAGTTCCCCCTTCCGTACATTACATCATATATGCAGATTATTAAATTAGCGTATCTGACCGCTGCCGTATATAATATACTTCCGGGTCGTAAGTGCCTTAAGCCCCATAGGACCTCTGGCGTGAAGCTTCTGTGTACTTATCCCGATCTCAGCGCCGAATCCGAATTCAAATCCGTCTGTAAATCTTGTTGAGGCATTAACATATACAGCCGCCGCATCTATCTCATTCAGAAATTTCTGCGAATTATTATAATCATTTGTTATGATTGACTCTGAATGACCGGTATTGTAACGGTTAATGTGCTCAATTGCCTCATCTATACTGTCAACGGTCTTTATTGATATTATATAATCAAGATATTCGCGTCCCCAGTCTTCTTCGGATGCAGGTATAAGACGTGCGTCAATGGCACATGCCCTGTCATCACCACGCATCTGCACATTACTTTTTGAAAGTATGTCTGCTATTGCTGGTATAGCCACAGGAGCTACAGCTGAATGTATAACAAGTGACTCACATGCATTGCATACGCCAATACGCTGTGTCTTGGCATTATTAATTATATTTGCTGCCATATCAATATCGGCACTTTCATCAACATAGATGTGACAATTGCCGGTACCTGTCTCTATTACAGGGACAGTGCTGTTATTGACTACATTTTTAATAAGTCCTGCACCGCCTCTTGGAATTATGACATCAACATAATCATTCATCTTCATCAGCCTGTTGACAGATTCGTGTGTTGTATCTGTTATAAGCTGTATAGTATCTGCACATCCACCCATGCTTTCAATGGCATCACGTATGACTTTTACAATAGCCTTGTTGGATAATATTGAATCACTTCCACCCCTTAATATAACAGCATTACCGGCTTTAAAGCAAAGGCCGAATGCATCAGCAGTCACATTAGGTCTTGACTCATATATTATTGCAATAACTCCGAGCGGCACAGTCATCTGTCCAATCTGAAGGCCATTAGGCCGTCTCTTCATAGATGTAACTTCACCAATAGGATCTTCAAGGTCAACAACCTGAAGCAGACCTTCTGTCATTCCGTCAATACGCTTCATTGTAAGCTGAAGACGGTCAAGCATTGCAGGAGACATTCCGTTAGCTTTTGCAATATCGTAATCTTTGTTATTCTCACTGATTATATATTCAGCATTATCTTTAATCTGCATTGCAACATGCTTTAATATTGCATTCTTTTCGTTAGTGCCCAGGCTCCCAATCCATCTGGATGCTTCTTTTGCTTTAATACCGATGCTTTCTAATTCGTCCATTATTACCTCCGCTCAATAACCCGCTTTTCTGTGACAATGATATCAGGTTTTATGTCTGTTACTTCAACATCCGGGCAGCTGTCAATTATCTGACAGTCAAATGCAACCGCAACCTTCAGCATGTCAGGATGCATGGCCAGGTATGTATCATAGAATCCTCCACCATATCCTATCCGGTTACAATCTGCATCAAATGCAAGTCCCGGCACTATCATAAGTGCTTCTCTATCCGGCACATTATCCGGAAATTTTGTAGCTGAGGCCACAGGTTCAGGTATTCCGTATGCTCCGGGGACAAGTCCGGTTGACATATCATGAATCTCATAAAAGTTCATAATATGATTACCTTCTACTCTTGGGACATATATGTGTTTTCCGTTACAATGAAGTGCTTCATCAATAAATCTGAGTGTGCTGACTTCACTGCTATAGCTGACGTAGCATAATATATGCGTCTTTTCTGCCAGCCCGGTGATATGTGATATTCTGTTAAAAATGGTCTGCTGCGCCATATCTGAATATTCCTGAGGTATCGCATTGCGGATCTTTTTGATGTACTTTCTTATATCAGACTTATCACTGTTAATTGCCTTTTTCAAATGCTTCTTCTGCCTCTTTTTTCATTTTTTCTTCATGGCGTTCTTTTACATCAATAATGCTTCCGTCGGGATTCTGAATCTTAATTGTCTCAAGAGTTCCGCGCAGATTATCACGGAAAGCTGTAACGTAAGCTTTCCTTAAGGCTTTCTGTTCTAAAGCCTCATCTTCGGTAAGTCCTTCTGCCTTGGACTTGCGGTATAACTCGTTGATTCTGTCTATGTCTTTTTGTGTTATCATATATCAGCTCTCCATTAATTTTTGTATAAGAATGTATATGTTGTACGGCTATGAAGACAGGTCAGATGCTAACCGCAGAATATCAGCAGATTATCATCCGTGGTAACCACACAGCCCTGACAGCACGCTTTTTCACTAAGAACATATCTGTCTGTATCAGGAAAACGATAGACAAGAATATAATCAGATTCCTTGAGAAAAAGCTTTTTGTCTGTGTGACGTGACACAACTATTATATCATTCATTATATATATTACTTTGTATTCACTGCCAAGTTTCCATTCACATTTCTGTGTATCAAGATTAACAAAACGGGTGTATCGGTCATCTGTCTGCAGGGAGTATAATGTATCATTTATAAGATATATCTGCCATTCTTCAAATACACGAACAGAATCATTTACACGTACTCTCGTTACGCCGCCTGAGTAATCAAATGCGATAATCTCTTCCTTCTGGCTTGACAATTCAACTTTTGAATAGATGACGCATCCATTCATTACTTTCATGTGGGGAATCGTTGTATCATCACTGTTTTCGTCAAGTATATCTATAGCCATCTGTTCTTTTTTCAGAACCAGGTCAGATAAAAACTGTCTGAAATTAACAGTTCCGATTATCTCACGTTCATTGCATTTGTCATCGTGAACTCCGTAGAGCTTATACTCCAGATTGGATATTCCTATCTTAATTGCACATATATTACCATCAAGCGGTATAATCGATTCTATACCTGATGCTGATAATACAGGATCTGATATCTGCGTTCTCCGGCCCGTTGATATACTGTAAAGATAGATATCTTCCATCTTGGTGCATGATGTGTCTGATCTGGATGATACTTCATGCTGTGTCTGTACTATCAGATATTCTTCGTCAGCAGCTATGACTTTGATTTTCTTGTGAACCAGCTCTGACAGAAAATAATTCTGTGAATGTATCGGGACACCTTCGCCACTTCTTATATCGTATCGTATAATATCAACAGTAACTCCATCTGATGAATTGCGTACTGCTGTCGTAAAGTAAATATAATCGTGTGTACCCGTTACATCCGTGAACTGATATATGTCGAATTTGTCGGTGCCGGGCATGATTTCCTGCTTGGCATTACTGTCTACATCTACAAGCATATACTGCATGCCTGTGAACTCATTAAGACGGTAGCCTGCATCTGAGATCATAAGCACCATACTGTCTTCGACAGGTATGCATTTGTCGCCGTTGTAATTGCGAATCAGCTTAATATCCACGCATTAACTCCAATCTTATTCTATCATTTTAAGCAGGTCAAAACTGTCTTTCTTATCTGAATGGAACAATGTTCCGACATTGCCGCCATGAATAATCTTCTCAATATTGCCAATATTGTCCGCATTGGTTATAACCATGTCTGCACCCGAATATGTAGCAATCTTGGCAGCAACGAGCTTTGCAGACATGCCGCCTGTGCCTACTGAACTGCCAGAAGATGACTTGCCCATTGTAAACAGACTGTCATCGACTTTGTCAATCTCTTCTATGAACTTTGCATCTTTATTGACTTTTGGGTCGTCTGTATATAATCCGTCGATATCTGAGAGGAGTATAAGAAGGTCAGCGCCTATAAGATAAGATACAATTGCTGACAGCCTGTCATTATCACCGAATGTCTGTACATGCTGAATCTCGTCAGTTGACACGGTATCATTCTCGTTAACAACCGGAATTACTCCGAGACTGAGAAGTTCTTTGAATGTATTCTCTGCATTCTGACGGCTTACTCCGTTAATTATTGAATATTTTGTCATAAGTACCTGTGCAGTAATCTGGCTGTATTCCGCAAATATCTTCTGGTATACCATCATAAGGCGCGCCTGTCCTATCGCAGCACAAGCCTGTTTAACCGGAAGTTCATCCGGACGTTCATTAAGGCCTATCGCCATTCTGCCAACAGCAATTGCACCCGAAGATACAAGAACGACATCTTTGCCTGAATTGCGGATATCGCAAAGTATTCTTATAAGCTTTTCTATCTTAACAAGATCAAGCTTGCCTGTCTCGGGATGCATTAGTGATGATGATCCTATCTTAACAACTATTCTCTTTCTGTCTTTTAAAGATTCCCTGTAAGTACTCATTGTAAGCTCCATTATGCAAAATTTTACGAAAACCATTATAACACAATTACTTAATCAAGTCACTATATTCTTATTTTGGAATAGATACTTAGAGCGCATTTTTCAGCAACTTTTATTCCGTCCATTGCTGCCGAAGTTATGCCGCCTGCGTAACCTGCGCCTTCTCCGCATGGATATATACCGTGTATATTAGACTCAAACGTGTCGTTATTGCGGATGATTCTCAATGGACTCGAAGTCCTGCTCTCAACACCGGATACAACGGCATCCGCCATGTCGTATCCGTGTATGGAACGTGCAAAAGCCGGAATGCTCTCTGCAATTGAATCACCGACAAAAGCCGGTAGCACTTTGCGGACATTGGCAAGTCTGTAACAGCCTTTTATATTAGGAGTAACACTTCCCAGCTCAGTAGATTCAACATTACTGATAAAATCTCCGAGAAGCTGCACAGGTACCAATCCGCCTCCTGCTTCATAAGCAGCGCGTTCAAGATTTCTCTGGAATTCAACGCCATCAAGAGGTGACAGTTCATGACCGGGAAATCTGTAATCATCAGGCGTCACGGTTACGATAATCGCACTGTTGGCATTGCTGCTGTCACGTCCCGAATAGCTCATGCCGTTGACTGCAGTCATGCCATCTTCTGAGGATGCATTCACAACATATCCTCCCGGGCACATGCAGAAAGAATACACTCCGCGCCCTTTGTCAGTCTGATGTGTGAGTTTGTAGTCAGCCGCCGGAAGTCTGTAGCCGGTATCTCCATAGGCATTATGGTCGATAAGGCTCTGTGGATGTTCTATCCTGACGCCTACCGCAAATGCTTTCGGAATCATGTCAATATTGCGCTCATACAGCATTCTGAATGTATCGCGTGAACTGTGTCCGAGTGCAATTATCAGATGATCGGTATCTATACGCTCACACTGCCCCGTACGTACGTTGCGTGTACTGACGGAGCTGAGATATCCGTCGGCACATTCAAAATTCTCAAAAAATGTATTAAAACGCACTTCCCCGCCAAGGCGTATTATCTCTTCGCGGATGTTACGGACTACCCTGCATAGTACATCGGTGCCGATATGCGGCTTGTTTACATATGTTACCGATTCATCGGCACCCATATCCGCAAATGTTTTAAGAACTTCTTTCATTCTGTGTCCGGCGTCTTTTACTGAAGTATTAAGTTTGCCGTCTGAGAATGTACCGGCACCGCCCTCACCAAACTGAACATTGGATTCTGTGTCAAGTCTGCCGGATGCCCAGAACTCTTCAACTGTTTTCTGACGTTCTTCAACAGCCTGCCCGCGTTCAAGAATAATCGGTTTCAACCCGCAGCGTGCAAGCATAAGGCCTGCAAACATTCCGGCCGGTCCAAATCCGGCAATGACGGGTCTTTTGTATCCGGCTCCTGTAAAGTCATCCTGTGTAAGCGGGAATACATACTCTGCTTCATCAGCAGCCGTAATGTCTGTCTGTCCGCGTCTTTTGGCTGCGCGTGCAAGAATTGCCTGTTCGTCTTTCTTTTTTTTGAGTTCAGCGTTGACTGAATATATGTAAAATATGTCAGGGTGGCGCCTTGCATCGATAGAACGCCTTGCTATTGTTATTGCTGCTATATCATGTATGTCTTTGTGAAGCTGTTTTGCCACAGCATTATAAAGAGCTCTTTCATCATGTCCCGGCCTAAGACGTATATTGTTAATTCTAAGCACTACTGATTCCGCCTTTCTGTTCGCAGTTGGTCCTGTGCAGCCATTATTCCTGCAAGATGTCCTGAACTCCACGCCCATTGAAGATTATATCCTCCGCATATCCCATCAACATCAAGTATCTCTCCGCAAAAATATATTCCATGTGCGAGCTTTGATTCGAGAGTAAGTCCGTTGACATCCTCAAGACTGACACCACCAATGCAGATCTGCGCATTTTCAAATGATTTGTATCCGGTAAGCTGCATCCGGAATTCCTTTATAAGATGCGATATTACGTTAATATCCCTTTCATTGCAATTGCATGCCAAAAAGCGGTACTTTATTCCAAGGCTGTCCAGCATCGCTTTTGCAAGCTTCATGTTCAACATTCCCGCAATTACATCAAGCAGTGTGCTTTGAGAATTATGGGCAGCTGATGCACGGATAAAAGCATTAATATGTTCTGTTGTCATGTCAGGCAGCAGATCTATACATGCAGTTACCTCCCTGCCTTCAGACAAAGCTCTGACAGCGTGTCTGCTTACCTGAAACACGGGTATTCCGGAACATCCGTAATCAGTGAACTGTATCTCACCTCTGGCTTTGGCAGTCACGCCGGAATCCGATTCAAGCCGTATAGCGGCATCCTGCCTCACACCTGCAATATTTTTGCATAGCCGACAGGATGATTCAAGCTGTACAAGTGCCGGAAGAGGACGGATTATACGATGACCAAGCTGCCTGGCAAGCCTGTATCCGCTCCCATCGGAGCCTGACTTGGGTGAAGCCTTGGAACCGGCAGCAATTATTACTTTTGAAGTTCTTATGCTGCGCAATTCATCATTAAGCTTGTAGCTTACTTCCCATAAACCGGCAGAGCCACTATCTCCCGCAGCAGATATTCCTGTGACATCAGCCTCATATATAATAACAACACCAAGCCGTTGTGCTTCTCTTGTCAGAGAATCAGCAACTGTAGAAGCCTGATCTGAGTGGGGATAGACATATCCAGCAGCCGGATTGGCGTCTTTTGAACTCATAGACCGTATCCTGGTAAGCACACCGATTGTATTAAAAAATTCTATAGTATTATCGGGAGTAAATTCCCTGATTATATTCATTACAAAATCTGTATTATCATTCTGATAGCATTTTGGATTAATATAAGTATTAGTCAGATTACATCTTCCATTGCCGGTCTGGAGTATCTTGCGCCCGGCACGATCATTATGTTCAAGCAGTATAACATCAGTGGATGAAGCAGTCTCACGCAATCTGCCTGCAGCTGATATTGCGGCCATAAGACCTGATGCACCCGCACCTATTACAACAATATGGTTTGTATACATTATAAATAATTCCTGTCTGTAAAAATATATCCATGAAATAAAAACATAATTCAATGAAACGAAAAAAGGGATGTACCCATATACGGATACACCCCGCAATTAAAATTACTTATTTGAAAGATATTCGTGAATACCCTTGGCAGCAGCTTTACCTGCACCCATGGCAAGTATTACTGTGGCGGCACCTGTAACTGCATCACCGCCGGCGAATACGCCTTCCTTACTTGTCCTTCCGAATTCTTCGTCAGCAACTATACATGCTCTCTTATTAGTCTCAAGTCCCTTAGTTGTTGATGAAATCAACGGGTTAGGTGATGTACCGAGTGCCATGATTACTGTATCAAGGTCAAGCTCGAATTCTGAGCCTTCAATCTCGACAGGTCTTCTTCTTCCTGATGCATCAGGCTCACCAAGTTCCATTCTTATGCACTTCATGCCTTTAACCCAGCCGTTCTCGTCAACAAGAATCTCTGTAGGATTAGTAAGAAGATCAAATACAATACCCTCTTCCTTAGCGTGATGTACTTCTTCTGCTCTTGCAGGAAGCTCGGCTTCACTTCTTCTGTATACAATATGTACTTCTGCACCAAGTCTTAATGCTGTTCTTGCTGCATCCATGGCAACATTACCACCGCCTACTACAGCTACCTTTGTACCGGCAGCAATAGGTGTATCATAATCTGTCTTGAATGCTTTCATAAGGTTGTTACGTGTAAGGTACTCGTTAGCAGAGAATACACCATTGGCATTCTCACCAGGAATTCCCATGAATCTTGGAAGACCTGCACCTGAACCGATAAATACAGCGTCAAATCCTTCTTCATCAAGAAGCTGGTCGATTGTTACAGACTTTCCGATTACAACATTAGTGTCAATCTCGACACCAAGGCTCTTAACATTCTCAATCTCATGCTTAACCACGGTATCCTTAGGGAGACGGAATTCAGGTATACCATATACAAGAACACCGCCGGCCTCATGGAGCGCCTCAAATATTGTTACGTCATATCCAAGCTTTGCAAGATCGCCGGCACATGTAAGTCCTGAAGGACCTGAACCTATTACAGCTACGCGCTTGCCATTCTTTGATGCTGCCTTCTCAGGCTTGATATCATTCTCGCGTGCCCAGTCAGCAACAAATCGCTCAAGCTTACCGATTGATACAGCTTCGCCTTTGATTCCTCTGATACATTTGCCTTCGCACTGGCTCTCCTGAGGGCAGACACGTCCACAGATTGCAGGAAGTGCTGAAGACTGACCGATTACCCTGTAAGCTTCCTCAATATTGCCTTCCTTGACATTATGAATAAATTCAGGAATATTAATTGATACAGGACATCCTTTTACGCACTGTGCATTCTTGCAGTTAAGACATCTTGCTGCTTCCTCCACTGCCTCTTCTTTGTTATATCCAAGGCATACTTCTTCAAAATTATGATTTCTGACATCAGGAGCCTGCTCTCTGACCGGAACTTTCTTTAATACGTCCATTTTATCCTCATTTCTGCGTTACTTTATCGCTTAATAATATTCAATCGATTAGTTGCACTGACCACAGCCGCCATGGTGTGTGTCGCCTTCCTGAGCTGCAAGCATCGCCCTGCCTTCAGCGGTCTTATACTGCTGCTGGCGCTTCATCGCCTGATCAAAATCTACCTTATGACCATCAAACTCAGGTCCGTCAACACATGCAAACTTTATTTCACCGCCAACGCTGAGACGGCATGCACCACACATTCCAGTTCCATCTACCATAATAGGATTCATGGATACAATTGTCGGAATCTCCAGCTCTTTTGTAAGGAGACATACAAACTTCATCATAATCATAGGTCCGATTGCAATACATACATCATATTTGTTACCCTGATTCTGAACAAGGTCTTTTATTACTTCTGTTACCATGCCCTTGCGCTCATAGCTTCCGTCATCGGTTGTAACATAGAGGTTACCGGCAACTTCCCTCATCTTGTCTTCAAGGATAAGGAGATCCTTTGTCTTGGAGCCAACTATTACATCAGCATCAATGCCATGCTCATGAAGCCACTTTACCTGAGGATATACAGGTGCAGTACCAACACCGCCGGCTACAAAAAGCATCTTCTTATTCTTAAGTGTCTCAAGATCTTCATGAATCCACTCACTTGACTGTCCAAGTGGACCTACAAAATCAGCAAATGAGTCACCGGTCTGAAGCTGTGACATCTTATATGTAGATGCACCTACTATCTGGAATACAATTGTGATTATTCCGTTATCTCTGTCATAATCACAGATAGTTAATGGAATTCGCTCTCCTCTCTCATCAATTTTAGCGATAATGAACTGTCCCGGCTGGCAATGCTTTGCAATTCTTGGAGCTTCAACATCCATAAGAAAAATTTTGTCTGCCAGCTTTTCAGCCTTAAGAATCTTGTACATACACAGTACTCCTTTCGTAATTTATAATAACGCCGGCCATTGCCTTAGCGTATATAACTGATTAGTATTCTGTGGCAATAAGAGTTCCGTTCTGGTCATATACCTTGTAACACTTTCCTGTAGCCACATCTATTCCGAAGTAATAAGTCTGTCTCGTTGTGACACCATTCTTTACAATGTCATAAAATGTAATATACATCTCTACATTGGCAATTGAGGTCTTTTTGTAATATGTGAACTTTGCCTGACCTCCATCGGCAGATGTACCGTCTTTGTTAAGGTCATGTCTGGCTGTCATGGCAACTTTAAGTCTGTCAACAGCCTCATCGAATGTGTACTTAGTTGATACTCCGACATTATAATTACGCTTTGTGACAGAACTGGACATATTATACTGATCTATTATTATTGCCGAGAACACAGTATTACCTTCAGGCATGCTTACTGCCTCGGTGTAGAGCGTGGAATCCCTGGTAGGTGTCTTGCCGTCGAGCGTGTAATAAGCACTTGCTCCATCGGGAATATTAGTTATCTCTATTCTGGTACCTGCATCATACGTGCCGGTTACAGGGGTTACAGCAGGCGCATCCGGCCCCTTGTAATCAATATCAAATTTAAGTTCAAGTTCGTAACTCATTGTACCGATATTATCTACAGCAACAGCCTTAACAGTAGTCTTGCCGCTTTCTATTCTTACCGGCTGTGTATATTCAGTACTTTTTGTTGTTACAGCCAGACCGTCAGTTGTGTAATAAATCTTATATGAATTCTCTGACTTAAGTTCAAGTTCAAGTACTTTATCATACTTACCTGATGCTTCAGAAGCCGATGGCATTGATACTTCATATTCTTTCAGATGCTTTTCACCATCGGTTCCTTTGTACTTTCTGAGCAGTTCGGTAAGCGCTGTGCCGTCTTTCTGATTAACGTAATACTGTGCAAGTGCAGCGAGTGCTTTCTGGTTATACTTATCGTAGGAAAGCGCATCTTTCAATATGTCTACAGCCTGATCACGCTTGCCGGCTGCAATGTAGCATTCGTACATCTTAAGCTTCAGTTCTATGTTCTTACGTCCCTGAGCATCTTTGGAGGCCTTCTCCCAATAAGTCAGTGCATCGGAATAATTACCGGCATTATAAAAAGAGAGCCCTGTTGAATAATTATATTCATATGAATTCTTCTTATTACTGTTAATGATAAGTGCAATAATGAGAAAAACTATAATTGCTGCTCCAACAATTCCTGATACAAGCATTATTGCAGTCTTATTATTCTTTTTATCATTATGCTTTGGAGATTCAGGCTTTTGTGGAGTATTCCTGTCAGGGATGTTCCTGGTACTTCTGCTATTCCGGGTATTCCCGTCTGACTGATACTTAGCTGCATCCTTTATATCAGGTATAATCTGTGTCTTCGTTACATCAGGAATAACCTGCGTCTTACCAATATCAGGAATCATCTGTGTCCTGCCAAGAACATCATTGTCCGGATTCCCTGCAATATCATGATTATTATTAGTATATATATCTGTATTGACCGAGCTGCCCGCATCACGATTCACGAAGGCTCTGGCAACACTTGTCTCCTCATCTACAAGCTTTTCGACTGATTTTGCAATTTCTTCATCCAATTCATCGCTGCTGTTGAATCTGTCGTCGTTGTTCATCTAGTCCTCCTGGTTAATTGTCCACATAAATAAAAATCCCTATAAATTTTATCATAAATGCAAAAAATAATCAAATAAAACAATGCCAACCTTCAATAAAGAAGATTGGCATTGTTCTAAAATAAAATATGAGGGGGGAGATAGTAAGAATCTCTCTTAACTATCTGTAACATACTATAATGGGATTTCGTGTTCATTCTGTGTACACTTTATGAAATAAATATGAAATCACATTTTAGATTATATTAATATAATGCCCCTACATTAACAACGCATGTAAGCGTCTTATTATCTACAGTTGCAGTAATTGTAGTTGTACCTCTCATTCGTGCAACTACATGACCGGTATTATCAACAGTTGCTACTCTTGGATTAGATGTTCTCCATGCTACCTGGAAACCATCAGAACCATCAACCGCGAGATCGAATATATCATATTGACCAAGGTTAATGCTTGTCTTGCTGAGTGCAAGTGCATGAACCTTACATGCTGTAGATACATTCGTTGTACCGCCATATACTACAACATCAGCAATACCAGGTCCCACTGTTGTTATTGTTCCTTCAGAATCGACAGCTACTATAGATGTATCGGTTGAGTACCAGTTAACAGATTCCGTAGTGTTAGTCGGTGTTACATAAGAACTGAGCTTACGTGTCTTACCAACGAGCATTGTTATCTCACTTGAGTTAATCTTAAGGGAACTAATCTTAACTACAGGAGATACATATACTGAACATGAACCCTTAACTTCATTACCATCTGTTGAATATGCAGTAATCCTACACTTACCAACAGCTATACCTAACACCTCACCATCTGAATCTACTGTGGCAATTGATTCGTCAGATGATTCCCATCTGAGTTCCTGTACAGTAGCATCCGCAGGTTCTACGTTAGCTTTAAGCTTATAATAATCGCCAACAAGTATTCGTACCTCTTCAGGTTCGATGGATACAGATGTTACAGGATTAACAACATTGACAATACATGTATCAGAAACACCGCTTCCATCTGCTGCGGTTGCTGTAATAACCGCAACACCCGGATACATTCCGTAAAGTGTGCCATCAACTACAGCACATACACCTGAATTAGATGAGCTCCATACAATTGCCTTGTTAGTTGCGGTATCTGAGCCTACGGTTGCCGTAAGTGTTCCCGTTGCACCAATGTTCAGATACTTATTATTCTCACTCAGCTTGATAGATGAAACATATTCCTTTACATCAATTGTTACACTTGCCTTGAGCTGGAGCTCGTCTGTAGTTACTATAATTACACATGTACCACCCTTAACGGCTGTTACAACTCCATCCGCATCAACAGTTGCAACAGAAGTATCACTTGACTGATATGTTACTTTCTTGTTGTCTGCGTCAACAGGCTGCACATTAGGTATAATCGCATACTTAGAACCAACCCACATTGACTGGTAGTCTGAATTAAGTGTAATGCCTGTTACAGGCTGCGTTACTGTTACAACACAGTAGTCGGAAATACCTGTATCTACATTCGTAACAACAATGTTACATGTACCGCTTCCAACAGCTGTAACCTTGCCATCATTATCTACGGTACATACGTCCTTATCACTTGTTGTCCATGCACAGAGCTTATTATCGGCATTTTCAGGAAGGCATGTGGCATTAAGCCAGAATACTGTTCCCTTACGTACTTCTATCTCCTTAGTGTTAAGTACTACCGATGTTACAGGCTGCTTTACATATATCTTACACATAGCAGTAAGGTCACTGCCATCAATTGTCTTACAGAGAATTGTCGCAAAGCCGACACCTGTCGCTTTGACAAGACCGTTAGTATCTACGGTACATACAGAAGTATCGGATGACTCCCATGATACCGTCCTCTGTGATGCGTTAAGAGGAAGAACCTCAGCTGTAATTCTTAACTGACCACCTATTGACATTATCTCATCAGTATAGTCGAGCTTAAGAGATTCGACCGGTATATTGACATAGAAGTTACAGAATGCCTGATATCCGCCATCATCTGTTGTACATATTACAGATGCATATCCGGTTCCCTTATATGTTACAAGACCATTCTTATCAACTGTAAGTACAGATGGGTCTGTTGATGACCATGTTACATTACGGTTAACTCCATCACCTGCAGGAAGTACTGTAGGAACGAGCTGGAACTGCTTCTGTGATAAAGATGCAGTTATCGAAGTCTCATTAAGAGTAACTCCGGTTACAGGTTCACGTACACTTACGGTACATGTCGCACTGTAAAGTCCGTCCTGACTGACTACCATGACTACTGCCGTACCACCTTTTTTACCGGTGATTGTAGCTGTATGCAGATTGCCATTGCCCTCTACAGTAACGATATCTGTATCTGATGAGCTCCAGAATACATTCATATTCTCAGGAGTTGATGCATTCTTGTTGAATACTACATTAAGAATTGCATTAGAACCCTTGTCAATCTGAATTGATGATGGGTCAATTGCCAGAGATGTTACTTCGATAGGCTTATCAATTACATACACGATACACGTTGCTGTCTTAGTAACATTATTGACAACCTGTGTTGCTGTTATCTCAACAATACCTGCTTTTAAACCTTTTATGGTTGTTCCGGTAACTACATTAGAACCTTCTTCCTTATAATCAGTAAGTGAAACAAGCTTGTCCTTAGGAACATCTCCGCCTGTTACAGGAGGAAGATTCTTATATGTAAATGTTACAGGCGTGTCAGGATCAGTTGTAACTGCCTTAAGTACAAAACTGTCTCCGACATAAAGAGTATGCTTGTCTTCACTTATTCCAAATGAATCAATTACATGTATTGTAATCTGTATAGTCTGCTTACCCATAAGGCTGACAAGCTCCGGGCTGTCGCCGACAAACTGGCTCTGGGCGAGTGTTGCATATACAACGTAATCACCTTCCTTGGAAGCAGAGAATACACCATTAGTTACGTTAGCCGAACTTGTATCTGTAAGTCCCCATGTAACTGCTGAAGGCTTACCGGATGTAGTAAGTGTATACGAATCATTGACATTCATTGTTACAGTCTTGTCCGCAACACCGTCTGTTGTCGTAAAGCCTTCCATCCCCCATACAAAAGGCACAACAGCATAACAGTCATCCGTCGAGTTAGCCTTAAAGAAATTGGAACCGCTTACGTCAGTTGATGAAAGACCAGCTGTAATCTTAGAGATACCTGCATACTTACCTTTAATCATGTTGTATACACTCTTGTCCGGATCAACAAGAGTTGCAGTGTCTGTATTATATGAATTCCATCTGATACCGTACTGCTTAGGAGTACCGTTAGATGAAGCGTTCGTCATAAGGGCATATGAAGAATTGATATCAGGTATTACGCAATACTTCTTACCGTCTGTTGTCTTATTAATTGTAAGGAAGTTACCCTCTGCAGCTGCTGGTGTTCCTTCCTGGAACAATACCTTAGTATTAATCTGATACTCATTCATAAGTCTGTCGACCTTCTGTGCATCAGTATTCTTAAGGTAGTCATCCGTACATGCCTGAATCTTATATACACCTGACTTATTAATAGTAATTGATATTGTCTTATAGTCAACTGTTGATACAACAACATCGGTACCAAGACCATTAGTATTAATAAGTTCAGTTCCGTCATATCTGTAAACAACAACGCGTAAAGCATTGGATTCAGCAACATTGCTGCTTGTAAGGGTAAATGTTGTTCCGGCACTGTATATATTATTATCATTAGTTGCAGCGCCGCTAGTCGATTCCTTAAGAGTTGACTTAAGTGGTACATACACACCCTGTGATGCAGTCTGTGTGGCAGAACCATCTTTTGGAGTAAATGTCACATTAACATTGGCAAAACCGGCAGCCTTTGCTGTTACGTCAGCCTGGAACTTCATGTTAGATGATGTATCAGGGACAACAGATATAAGAGTTGATCTGTCAGTGTCCCATGAGAACTGGTCCTTTGTAACATCACCGCCAACCGTAAGGCCTGATACTTCAGCATTGAATGTGTACTTATTGCCTTCATCACCAATATTGTAGAAACCATTCTTACTGAGTTCCAGATTCGCACATTTAATTGCTACCGATACGGCAAGGACATGTGCAACGCCGATGCCTATCCCCACTACAGCAAGCATCGCAACAAAAATTGCTGCTTTTTTGTACTTATTAAGCATGTGCTTTAACTTTCTTACGTTAATCTTGTTCATTATATACCCTCATTTCCGCACTAAAACGCGCAAATATACATAATTTCATTAATACCTTAATATTATACTAACATGCGGAAAATTTCAATATTTTTTCACAAATCTTTCCTTAATCTTTCCTTAAATCATACAAAACGTAAAACAAGCCGGAACAATCATGCAGCATGTGCTCCGGCCTGTTTTGAAATTATATGTTTTAACGAACAGAATCTGTTAATAACAATACACTAAGATTAGTCTCTTACCTTAATGTGTGCTTCACGAAGCTGTTTCTCAGACACTTCGTTAGGTGCGCCTGTCATAAGATCCTGTGCAGTACTGTTCATTGGGAATGCAATAACCTCTCTGATATTCTCTTCATTGCGAAGAAGCATAATCATACGGTCAACACCCGGAGCCATACCTGCATGCGGCGGTGCTCCGAACTGGAATGCATTGTAGAGCGCCCCGAACTTAGCCTTAAGAGTCTCCTCATCATATCCTGCAATCTCAAATGCCTTAACCATGATGTCAATATCGTGATTTCTTACAGCGCCTGATGAGAGCTCAATTCCGTTACATACGATATCATACTGGTATGCAAGAATATCAAGAGGATCCTTTGTGTTAAGTGCTTCAAGACCGCCCTGTGGCATTGAGAACGGATTATGTGTGAATCCAATCTGCTTAGTCTCCTCGTCGAGCTCATACATTGGGAAGTCATTAACATAGCAGAAACGGTATGCATTCTTCTCAATAAGGTCAAGTCTTGCACCGAGTTCATTACGGATCTGGCCAGCATACTTTGAAGCAGCTTCTTCCGTATCAGCAATGAAAAAGATAACATCTCCACTTACAAGACCGGCCTGCTGTGCAAGTTCAGTCTTCATATCGTCAGGGATAAACTTATCGATAGGTCCCTTGTATGACATATCCTCATTAACCTCGAGGTATCCAAGTCCTTTCATACCGATTGACTGGGCGAACTTAAGAAGTTTCTCATGGAATCCCTTAGAAAGGTTAGCATGAACCTTAAGTGCTCTTACAGTCTTGCCATGGAAAGGCTTGAATGTACATCTCTGGAAGAATTCAGTAACATCGATTATCCTAAGTGGGTTACGAAGGTCAGGCTTATCAGAACCGAACTCAAGCATAGCCTGCTTATAGCTTATGATTGGGAATGGAGCCTTGGTAACTTCATATCCTTCAGGTGCAAACTTTTCAAATGTTGATGTGAGAACCTCTTCACCTACTGCAAATACATCTTCCTGTGTGGCAAAACTCATCTCAAAGTCAAGCTGATAAAACTCACCCGGTGAACGGTCAGCTCTTGCATCCTCATCTCTGAAACATGGTGCGATCTGGAAATATTTATCAAAGCCTGATGCCATAAGGAGCTGCTTGAACTGCTGCGGAGCCTGTGGAAGCGCATAGAACTTGCCCTTATGGACACGTGAAGGCACAATGTAGTCTCTTGCACCCTCAGGTGATGATGCGCAAAGAATTGGAGTCTGTATCTCTACAAATCCCATATCATTCATCTTCTGTCTGAGGTATGTGATTACATTGGAACGGAAAAGAATATTATCCTTAACCTTCTGATTCCTAAGATCAAGATAACGATACTTAAGCCTTACATCCTCTCTGATTTCCTTGGATGTAGGAACCTCAAACGGAAGGTCTCTGTATACCTTGCCAAGAATATTAACTTCATGAGCTTCAAGCTCTACTGTACCCGTTGCAATCTTAGGGTTATAGGTCTCCTCATCTCGCTGCATTATTACACCTGCAACGCTGATACACTGCTCTTTTCTGATTCCTTTAAGAAGCTGTGTATCTCTGAATACAACCTGGACAACACCATACATATCACGCAAATCAACAAATGAAACTCCGCCGTGGTCACGTATATTCTCGACCCAGCCAGCAAGCTTCATCTCCTTGCCGATATCATTCTCACTTACCTGATTCATGGTCTTACTGCGATATAAGTCTGACATCTCTTCCTCCTTATTATAGTGCATCTGCATACATGCACGTTATTAAAATAAATAATAATAAAAAAACTGCCCAGCCTGAGCAAAACTCAGGACGAACAGTTAAATATCCGCGGTACCACCTGACTTACTGCCAGATTATTCTGACAGCCACCTTCATGACCTGTCCTGTAACGTAAAACACACGGCGCACCTAATTGCAGGATTATAATTCCTTATAATCTGATAAAGCTTTCAGATTGCAGCTGCTGAAGTGTTATTCATCCCAGTTCACTCTGCCGGACTCCCACCGCCACCGGCTCGCTGTAAGCGATAACTGAAACTACTTCTCTTCGTCATAGCTTTGTGCAACATTCTATAACAGCGTAGCAGATTTGTCAATATTAAAAATGGTTCCGGGTACAGAATAAACCATGTCCGGAACCATCCCAAAAATCATTATTATCCTGAAAATAATTACTTCTGTACAAGGTGAATAGCAAATCCGCCAAACTCGCCCTTGAAGTAGATTGCCTTAAGTCTTCCTTCCTTAATAACGGCTGAATCCTTATCAATCTCAAAGCCTCTCTTCTCAAGGTGATATACGGCTCTCTCAATATAGTTGGTAGCAATTGCAATATGTCCGTGTGTTCCGCGTCCCTGCTTCTTCATGAGTTCAAAGCCTGTACCAGAGAATACTGAGCTGTTACCAACCTTCTTCTCGAAGCTGAACATCTTGTTAAATGTATCAGCAAGCTCTTCTGCTTCTTCTCCGCTTGTAAGGTTGACACCTACATGTCTTACTTCAAATCCGAGCATTGTATCTACAGCCTGTGTTGTAAGATTCTTAATTCCTTCAAAATCACCTGCAGCAACCATGTCCTTTTTAACCATCCATGAACCGCCACAGCATACAATCTTATTAAAGTCAAGATATGACTTAAGATTATCTGCATTAATTCCGCCTGTAGGCATGAACTTCATATTAGTATATGGAGCAGACATTGCCTTAATCATCTTAAGACCACCTGCTGCTTCTGCAGGGAAGAACTTAACGACATCGAGACCAAGCTCAATAGCAGTCTCAACATCTGAAGGATTGCTTGTGCCGGGAACAATAGGATATCCCTTGTCGATACAGTGCTTAACAACCTTTGGATTAAGGCCTGGGCTTACGATAAACTTAGCACCTGCATTCATTGCTCTGTCAGCCTGCTCAGGAGTGAGGACAGTACCTGCACCTACGATAAGTTCAGGGAACTTATCTGCCATTATTCTGATTGACTCTTCTGCAGCAGCTGTTCTGAATGTAACCTCTGCACATGGAAGTCCGCCTTCAATAAGTGCCTTTGCAAGTGGCTCAGCATCCTTTGCGTCATCAAGTGCAATTACAGGAACGATACCAATTTTACCAAGTTCTTCAATTACTTTGTTCATTATACGTTCTCCTTAAATTTATTAATAAAAATTACTATTAAATATTATAGGACTGCGGTAATATTTTGTCAAACATTGTTCAAAAAATGATGGATTAAATTTAATTAGTATGATAGAATAAATAAGTAATAAAATTTTTGGAGGTATCTAAAAAATGGAATTAAATTTAAGACCAGCTGAAGAGTGCACATTTGATGCCGTATCTTTAGGTGAGGTTATGCTTCGTCTTGATCCGGGCGAAGGCAGAATTCGTACAGCAAGAAGCTTCAGAGCATGGGAAGGCGGCGGAGAATACAACGTTGTTCGTGGACTTCGCAGATGCTTCGGCTTAAAGACTGCAGTCCTTACTGCATTTGCTGATAACGAAGTAGGTAAGCTTATGGAAGACTTCATCCTTCAGGGCGGTGTTGATACATCTCTTATCTGCTGGAAGAAGACAGATGGTATCGGACGTCTTTGCAGAAACGGTATCAACTTTACAGAGAGAGGATTCGGTATCCGTGGTGCTGTAGGTTGCTCAGACCGTGCTAACACAGCTATTTCACAGGCTACTCCGGAAGATTTCGATTTTGATTACATCTTCAAGAACAAGAGCGACGGTGGCTTAGGTGTTCGCTGGTTACATACAGGCGGTATCTACGCTGCACTTTCAGAGCAGTCATGCGAGACAGTTCTCGCTGCTATCAAGACAGCTAAGAAGTACGGAACAATCGTATCTTACGACCTTAACTACCGTCCTTCAATGTGGTCAGCTATCGGCGGACTTGAGAAGGCTCAGGAAGTTAACAAGGAAATCGCTAAGTATGTTGATGTCATGATCGGTAACGAGGAAGACTTCACAGCATGCCTTGGTTTCCAGATTGAGGGTAACGATGAGAACCTTAAGTCTCTTAACATCGAGGGATACAAGAAGATGATCAACGAGGCTGTTAAGACATACCCTAACTTCAAGGCTGTTGCTACTACTCTTCGTACAGTTAAGACTGCTACAGTTAATGACTGGTCAGCTCTTTGCTGGGCAGGTGGAGAGATCTACAAGGCTAAGCAGTATGACGGACTTGAGATTATGGACCGTGTTGGCGGTGGTGATTCATTCGCTTCAGGTCTTATCTATGGTCTTATGACAACAGGTGATGCTGAGACAGCTGTTAACTATGGTGCAGCTCACGGCGCACTTGCTATGACAACTCCTGGTGATACAACAATGGCTTCTAAGAAGGAAGTTGAAGCTATCATGGGTGGAGCTGGCGCAAGAGTTCAGAGATAATCATCTGATTCCAGATAATTAAGATATTCCAGACGGACAGGCTGCAGATACGGGAATTTCCTTTGACTGCAGCCTGTTTTTATATTTTCATATTCTAATGACTGTATAACAGAAAAAACGGACAGATGGTTAAGTTCATCTGCCCGTTTTTCTTTACGAATATATAATTACAGAGTTATGTAATTACAGAGTTACACCCTGCTTAAAGATTGCAAGGTCATGGAATCCTGCTATCTCAGCCTTAACCTTCTTGCCTGATGCAACATCAAGTACAAGCTGGAACAGCTCCTTGGCTGCATCCTCAAGTGGAAGATCATCTGTAACGATTCTTCCTGCATTGAAATCGATCCAATTGCTCTTGTTACCTGCAAGTCTTGAGTTAGTAGCAATCTTGACTGTAGGAACAGGTGAAGCAAATGGTGTTCCACGTCCTGTTGTAAACAGAACCATCTGCGCTCCTGATGCAGCGCATGCTGTAGCTGCAACAAGATCGTTGCCAGGTGCGCTGAGGAGGTTAAGTCCCTTAGTATTAACAGGTTCTGCATAAGCAAGAACACCCTTTACAAGAGAGCTTCCTGACTTCTGTGTACAGCCGAGTGACTTATCTTCAAGAGTTGTGATACCACCATCCTTGTTACCCGGTGATGGGTTCTCATATATCTCCTGTCCATTCTTAATGAAGTATTCCTTGAAATCATTGATGAGGTGAACAGTCTTCTCGAAGAGTTCTTTGTTGGCACATCTGTTCATAAGAATTGTCTCTGCACCAAACATCTCAGGAACCTCAGTAAGAATTGTTGTACCACCCTTTGATACAAGCATATCTGAGAAAAGACCTACTGTAGGGTTAGCTGTAATGCCTGAAAGTCCATCAGAGCCGCCGCACTTCATACCAATGATAAGCTCCTTGGCATTAACCTTTTCTCTCTTGAAGTTAGCTGCATAAGCCATAAGCTCCTTCATAATCTTTGCAGCTTCTTCCTGCTCATTGGCAACATCCTGAACCTGAAGGAACTTAACTCTGTCAGGATTAACTTCTCCGATATAATCCTTGAGCACTTCTATTCTGCTGTTCTCGCATCCAAGTCCAAGAACCAGTACTGCACCTGCGTTAGGATGATTAATAAGATCAGCAAGCACCTTACGTGTATTCTCCTGATCCTCTGTTGTCTGTGAACATCCGTAAGGATGTGTAAATGCTACAACCTCATCAACACCTTCCGGCTTTTCTGCTCTTGCTGTTGCTTCGATTGCTCTTGCAATAGAGTTAACACATCCAACTGTAGGGATAATCCATACTTCATTACGCACACCAACCTTGCCGTTCTCTCTCATGTATCCGTCAAAGTAAGCAGCTTCTGTAGGCTCAACATCCTTATGTCCTTCCGGTTCATAAGTATATTCGAGGAGTTCTCCAAGACCTGTCTTAAGATTATGAGTATGAACCCATGCTCCGACAGGAATGTCTGCCTGTGCAAATCCGATTCTGAAACCGTACTTTATTACAGGGTCACCTTTTTTAATAGCCTTAATTACAAACTTATGTCCCTGAGGAATATCTTCTACCATAGTTACTGTTGTTCCTGCAACATCAACAGTTGTTCCCTTGGCGATTGGCTTGAGGGCAACAGCAACATTATCATTAACGTTAATCTTAATAAAATCCTGCATATAGGTCTCCATTCATGAAATATTGGTCTTTCGTTACATATAACAGCTTATTAAAAAAGTGAAAAGCAAAAAGATAATCTTTTCACTTTTCACTTTTAAATCAAAATAAGCAATCCGCTGTTAATTATGCATTAACAAGGTCTGTAACTACAGCACGCATTCCTCTTTCGCGAATGTCTGTGATGTATTCAGCAATAGTCTCAACAAGACCATCAACCTTTGAAAGATCCTTACCACCGAAGAACTTTGTATTGCTAAGGTAAGCCTGAGCAAATTCCTTAGGTGACTTTGTAGAATTCTCGATGAAGAAGTCAAGTACAAACTGATCATCGCGGATGTTGTACTTCTCTCCGTTGCGGTCACCGATAAGGCAGCGTCCACCATTAACTTCACCGACTTCTGTTGTTGAGTAGAAGCTCATAAGTGCTGCAATAGAGAATGTAAGGTACTTAGGAAGCTTACCAAACTTATCTACATAACCAAGGAATGAAGGTAAACAACGTGCTTCCCACTTAGATACTGAGTTAAGTGAAATATCAAGAAGCTTATGCTTAACAAATGGATTCTGGAATCTCTCGATTACAGCGTTAGCAAATGTCTTACACTCATCTTCCGGAAGTGAAAGTGTAGGAATAACCTCGTTAAAGAGTGTCTCCTCCATGTACTTACGGATTGTTGGGTCATCCATTGACTGCTTAACAATGTCATTGCCTGCAAGATATGATGCAAGAACAAATGATGTATGTGAGCCGTTAAGGATTCTAACCTTTCTTTCCTTATATGGGTGATGATCCTTAGTAAATACTACATTAAGACCTGCCTTCTCGAATGGAAGCTCTTTGCGAAGCTGATCAAGTGGAAGGTTAGGGTCACTCTCGATTACCCAAAGACCAAATGTCTCTGCTGTATCGATAAGCTGATCTTCATAACCGAACTCCTTGCAAAGTTCCTCAGCCTCATCTCTTGGATAACCAGGAACGATACGGTCAACGAGTGTTGGGCAGAATGAACATGCCTCATCAATCCACTTCTTGAATCCGTCTTCAAGATTCCAAAGATCGATGAACTTATCGATGCACTTCTTAAGCTCGATACCATTATCAGCAATAAGCTCACATGGAATAAGGATGATACCCTTATCCTTAGCACCGTCAAACTTCTTATATCTCTCATAGAGAAGCTTAGTAAGCTTACCAGGATATGTCTTTGGTGGCATGGCATCAAACTTGTCAGTCTCATCAAATACGATTCCTGCCTCTGTTGTATTAGAAACGATGAATCTTAATGTGTCGCAAAGACCATACTCCATATACTTGTCATAGTCTTCAATAGCTGCAACAGCATCAACAACAGAAGTAATAACACGTGTAATCTTCTTAGGCTGTCCGTTCTCAAATCCTCTTAACTGAAGAGTATACTGGCACTCCTGATCATGGAAACGATCCAGATTACCGAATTCAATAGGCTTAACAATAACAACGCCGCCATTGAAATCTGTCTTCTCATTTGTTACATCAAAGATGTAATCAACGAATGCTCTCAGGAAGTTACCCTCACCAAACTGCATAACCTTAACAGGTCTGTCAACTGCATGTGTGATTGATTTGTTTAATCTCTGCATTTTATTCTCCTTTTTCTTATAGGGGTTGTCCCCTTAATTAACTCCGTTCACTGTTGCGCGGAAAATTGTAATGCGCTTTCACATAATGTAAGCGCTTACATTGATATATTACAATCATAGCTGCAATAAGTCAACGAAAATTTTATTTATTTAATTTTATCATCATAAATCTCAAATTACAATACAATATTACGTATTACACCAAATATGATAAATGCTGTGGCAACACACCACTCAATGCATGTCATTATACGCCCGTCACGACATCTTCCATCACGCACATAATAGTATGTATATCGAATGGCATACAATATGGCGGCCGGAAGCATGGCAAAGACAAACTGGTTATATTCAAAAGCTTCTTTTATATTGCCTTTAAAAAGTGCGGCAAACATCCGGCTTATACCACAACCGGGGCATGAAAACCCCGTAATTGTCCTGAAAAGACAAGGAATTCCATACCCCGACCATGTGTAGAATATGTAATATGCCGCAGCAATAAGTGCCAGAATTATATACATTCTTATTATTTTTAACAATCTGCTACCCATATTTGTCATGTTTATTATATCTGCTTATGCGTTGGCGTAGCAGTTAAGCTCGCTCTGTGCAATTACGTAATTAACAATGGTAAGTCCGAAGATTGCAAGGATGATGAAAAGTACAGATGAGCTTGTTGAATCCTGGCCTCTGTTCCTTTTAAGCATATCTACTTTCTCACCAAGCTTGTAATTCCAATACAATCCGTATATTCCGCATGTTACAAGAGTCAGAAGGAGTGCGGTAATTCCGTCAGCACCGTCTGTTCCCGTAAGATACTTAGTCTCATCTGTAAGCTTTACAAACCAATAAAGACCATAGATACCACATGTTACAATCGTAAGAATAATTGCAACTGCAAGATTTCTTTCCTTAATAATCATTATACTATCCTCCGTTTGAATTTTATGGAAATTTAAGTTTATTAATTTCACATTAATATTTATTATGCCATAACAGCATTATTAATGCAATAAAATAAAATATTTCTTGTAACATGCCTGATGACATAGTATAATAGACTTAAATGTAAGCACTTACATTTAATACTTACGGTACTCTGATGAAAGGATATGATACTATGAACATATATGATGTATCGGCCAAAGCCGGCGTTTCAATTGCAACCGTATCACGTGTCCTTAACGGTAATCAGAGTGTAAGCGCAAAGACCCGTGACAAGGTCTTACGTGTTATGGACGAGCTTGGTTATACGCCCAATGTATTTGCACGCGGTCTCGGACTTAATACCATGAAGACAATCGGCATAATGTGCACTGATTCATCAGATATGTATATTGCCAATGCAATTTTCTATCTTCAGAGGGAATTAAGAAACAATGGTTATGATTCCATGCTGTGCTGTACCGGAGGCAACCTTTCGAGCAAGCAGCAGTCGCTCGAACTGCTTATGTCAAAACGCGTTGATGCAATTATAATAGTCGGTTCCAAGTTTCTGAGCAGCAATCCGGATTCTGACGATAACAGATATATAACTGACGCAGCGGCTTCGCTTCCGATATTTCTTATAAACGGACATCTGGCAGGACATAATATTTATTCTATAATATGCAACGACTACGCTGCCGTATATTCCGTGACATCCGAGATGATAAAGAGCGGACGTACTGACATTGTATATCTATATACAAGCACATCCCACAGCGGTCTCAATAAGCTTATGGGATACAAAGATGCCCTTAGCGCCAATGATATTGAGGTTCGTCCTAATTTTATACATCTGTGTACTAAGAATATTATACGGGCGAAGGAATATCTGACGCATCTTCATGACAGTGGAGAGGATTTTGATGCTGTTATTACATCAGATGATTCGCTTGCTGTAGGTGCAGTCAAGTATGCGCTGGCAAGCCGCATAAGCATTCCTGACGAACTGTCGATTGTGGGTTATAATGATTCGATGCTCGCAATATGTACCGAGCCTGAGATAACATCTATTGACACAAGGCTCGAGGAGCTTTGCACTACTGCTGTTGACAGGCTTATGAAGGTATTTTCCGGCAGCGAATCTGAGTCAGGCGAGACTGTAATACCTGCCAATCTGGTAAAGCGCGGGACTACTGATTTTTAGTTATTTCTATAATTGCATTTAATAATATTTGTATTATAATTAACATTATAATAAAGAATAATTAAGACAGGAGGATTTCAAAACATGAAACAGTTCATGGACAAGGATTTCTTACTTTCAACACCAACAGCTCAGACACTCTTCCACGAGTATGCTGAGAAGATGCCAATTCTTGACTATCACTGCCACATCAATCCAAAGGAGATTGCAGAGGACAGAAAGTTCGAGAATATTACTCAGGTATGGCTTGGCGGTGACCATTATAAGTGGCGCCAGATGCGTACAAACGGAGTAGACGAATACTATATTACAGGTGATGCACCTGACAGAGAAAAGTTCCAGAAGTGGGCTGAGACTCTTACAAAGGCTATCGGTAACCCACTGTACCACTGGAGCCATCTTGAACTCCAGAGATATTTTGGATATCACGGAATTCTTAACGGTGATACAGCTGAGGAAGTATGGAATCTTTGCAACGCAAAGCTTCAGGAAGACTCAATGACAGTACGTAATCTTATTAAGCAGTCAAATGTTACTCTTATCTGTACAACAGATGATCCTATTGATACTCTTGAGTACCATAAGCAGATTGCTGAGGATCCTACATTTGACGTACAGGTACTTCCTGCATGGAGACCTGACAAGGCTATGAATATTGAGAAGCCTGAATATCTTGATTACATTGCTAAGCTTTCAGAAGTAAGCAACGTAGAAGTTAATTCATTCAAGGGACTTATGGATGCTCTCCGCAAGAGAATGGCATTCTTTGATTCTTACGGATGCCGTGCTTCAGATCACGCTCTTGAGTATGTAATGTACAAGCCTGCTACAGAAGCAGAAGTTGAAGCTATTTTTGCTAAGAGACTTAAGGGTGAGACTCTTACAGAGCTTGAGAAGAACCAGTTCAAGACAGCATTCATGATCTCAGTAGGCAAGGAATATAATAAGCTTGGATGGGCTATGCAGCTTCACTATGGCACAATCCGTGATAACAACACACTCCGTTATAACCAGCTTGGTCCTGATACAGGATATGACTGCATCAACACATATGACTGTTCACAGGAGATGGCTCAGTTCCTTAATGCTCTTAACATTACAGATGAGCTTCCTAAGACAATTATCTACTCACTGAATCCATCAGTTAATGCAGCAATCGGTACTGTTATCGGATGCTTCCAGGATTCAAAGGCTGTTGGTAAGATTCAGCAGGGTTCAGCATGGTGGTTCAATGATCATAAGGTTGGAATGACTAATCAGATGACATCACTTGCTAACTTAAGCCTTCTTGGCAACTTCATCGGTATGCTTACAGATTCAAGAAGCTTCCTGTCTTACACAAGACATGAGTACTTCAGAAGAATTATGTGTGAGCTTATCGGCGGATGGGTTGAGAACGGTGAGTATCCTGCAGATATGAAGGCTCTCAAGGAGATTGTTGAGGGTATCTCATACAACAACGCAGTTAAGTACTTTGGATTCAATCTTTAATTAATCAGATCAGGTAAGATTTGGACAATAAAAAGCTTCTGCATGGTGTAATATAATCATCATGCAGAAGCTTTTTATTATATCTGATTATCAGCAGTGTCTAACCACGTACATTCTCAATCTGCCAGTCAATCGGTTCAATACCATTAGCAATAAGGAATTCATTCGTCTTACTGAAAGGCTTGCTGCCGAAAAATCCGCGGTATGCTGAGAGCGGACTTGGATGCGGTGCCTTCAGAATAAGATGCTTTGGATTGTTCAGCATACTCTCCTTGCGCTGTGCAGGAGCGCCCCATAATATAAATACAATAGGTCTGTCTATAGTATTGAGAACTCTGATTGCAGCATCTGTAAACTGTTCCCAGCCGATATCTTTATGTGAATTAGCCTGATGTGCACGCACGGTAAGAACTGTGTTGAGCATTAGTATTCCCTGACGTGCCCATTTTTCAAGATAGCCGTTATCCGGTATATAGCAGCCGATATCATCCTTTAATTCCTTGTAAATATTGACAAGTGAAGGTGGAATGCCAACCTCCGGCTTCACTGAGAAACACAGACCATGTGCCTGATTAGGCTCATGATATGGATCCTGTCCTAATATCACACACTTTACCTTATCGAGAGGAGTAAAGTCAAACGCATTAAATATATCATCCGCAGGAGGATATATCTCATAATCACTGTTATATTCAGCCGAAACCCTGTCATACAGCTTCTTATAATATGGCTTGTCAAACTCCGGTTTCAATGCATCAAACCACTGTCCACTAATTGGTGCCATTACAATCTCCTTACATTCTCACAGAAATATTATTGTCGCGAAGATATTTTTTGAGATCCATTATGTCAAGCTCTTTGTAGTGAAACAATGATGCAGCCAATGCAGCATCTGCACCTCCAAGTTCAAACGCATCTTTAAAATGTTCTTTCGTTCCGGCTCCACCAGATGCTATTACCGGGATAGAAACATTGTCCGAAACCATTCTGGTAAGCTCTGTATCATAGCCTGCTTTTGTTCCATCGCAGTCCATGCTTGTAAGGAGAATCTCTCCGGCACCGAGTTCGCATGCTTTCATTGCCCACTCGACGGCATCCATGTGCATATTAACTCTTCCGCCATTCTTGTATATCTCCCAGCCGTTGCCGTCCTCGCGTCTCTTGGCATCAATTGCAACAACAACACACTGGCTTCCGAACTTATCAGCTGCTTCACTGATTAGGGAAGGATTCATTATAGCTGATGAATTAATTGAAATCTTATCAGCGCCCTCTCTTAAAAGTGCCTTAAAATCATCAACAGAGCGGATGCCTCCGCCAACAGTAAACGGAATAAATACCTTCTCAGCTACCCTCCTTACGAGGTCAACAGTTGTATTACGACCGTCACTCGAAGCTGTTATATCAAGAAACACAAGTTCGTCAGCTCCTGACTTGTCATACATTGCAGCGACTTCCACAGGATCACCGGCATCCCTGAGATTGACAAAATTAGTGCCCTTTACTACTCTTCCATTATTACAGTCAAGACATGGTATAATTCTTTTAGTAAACATTGAAATACCCTTTCACAGTTATAGTCTGAATATCTTAATCAATTCGTATATACTACAAGCTGATTACAGATCGATAAAATTCTTTAATATCTTAAGTCCGACACTTCCGCTCTTCTCCGGATGAAACTGACATGCAAATATATTATTGTGAGCAACAGATGCATGAATATGTGTTGAATATTCAGTTGCGGCTGCAACATCTTCTTCGTTAGCAGCCTTAAGATAATATGAATGAACAAAGTATACATATGACTGGTCAGGAATACCTGCAAACAAAGGCTGATCAGGCTTAATATCAAGAGAATTCCAACCCATGTGAGGAATCTTAAGTCCCTCACAGTCGGGTATTCTTAAAATCTTACCCGGAAGTATTCCAAGACCTTCAACTCCGGGAGTCTCATCGCTGCTTTCAAACATAAGCTGTAATCCGAGGCAGATTCCAAGAAACGGAGTATTCTTATCGACAACTTCATGTATGGTATCAACAAGATCATATTCCTTAAGTCTTGCCATCGCATCTCCGAATGCGCCAACGCCAGGAAGAATTACTTTGTCAGCCGAGAGAATACTGTGCCTGTCACGTGTTACCACTGTCTTCTCGCCAAGGGCTTCAACAGCCTTTTCAACGCTGCGGATGTTACCGGCGTCATAATCCAGTATAGCTATCATTACTTAGCTCCTCCATATGTCTCGATAGATCTGTAATATTTGGTGAAGTCACTGCCAAAGAGTGTTACAAGATCGTTAGCAAGCTTCTCATCAATCTTATAATCGGACAACAGCTTCTCAAGGATTGCCTGTCTGTATTGATTCATCGGTTCAATAACACCGAGCGACTCACCCTGCTCCTTATATGTATTATACTGCACAAGCCCCTTAATAAGTGCATTAAGTGCATCTACATTCATACCAAGCTTCCTGTAATTCTCATATGACTCATACTGTCTTTCGACAAGCATAATTGCATCAAGCTGGTTCTGGATATTGGAATCTGCTTTGCTAAGTGACATTCCATGTACAATATCATATGCTGATGTGTAATTGCCGTTCTGCATGAATTCCTTAGCACGCGAAATGTTATTAGAGTAATCAAACAATCCACTGAAAAGCTGTACCATTATTACAAATCCGGCTACAAACATAAGAAGCATAACAACGGATAATGGCTTAATCTTCAGAATGTCCTTAGGATCTACGGGAGCCTTGGGCTTCTTTTCCTTTTTAGGCTTTGCTTTCTTCTCTTTCTTAGGCTTAGCAGATTTTTTCTCTTTTGCTTTTTTTGCCTTATCAGCCTTATCGTTCTTTGCTGCATCTTTCTTAGCTTTGGCAGCCTGCTTCTTTTCTTCTTTTTTGCGTTTCTTCTCAGCGGCCTCGGCTTCTATAGCCTCTTCTTCAAGACGGTCTTCTTCCGCAGCCTTGGCACGGCGTGCCCTAAGATTCTCAGCAAGCTTTGCAAACGGACCCTTGCCCTTACGGTTCTTATCTTCAAGGAGTTCTCCGTCTTCTATGTCATCACCATACATCTCCTGGAGAAGCTTCTCATTCTCATCTTTCGGTTCTTCTCCTTCATGCTCTTCTTCCTGATGCTTTTTGGTATCCTCAAAGAAAATTCTCTTAATCAGTGCAAATAACCCTTTGCCTTCCCTGTTCTCAGGGACAGGAGGCGTGTCATTACCATCACCCTGTGCTTCCGAATCAGAACTCTGCCCTGCATCCGGTGCTGATGTATTAGCAGCAGCATTAATAGAATCCTCAGCCGAATTGCCGGGTGAATCAGACGTTTCATCTGCGCCACCAAACAAATCCTCTATTGATATACTGTCTTCATGTGCTTCTGCAGGCTCGTCATCTTTGGCTGCATTCTCCATATCAGACAGTCTCTGCATATCACTGTCGGTAAGACTGGCATCAGACTCGTCCGGAATATCATCAAGCTTGTCTGCGCCAAGCAATTCCTTATCTTCATCATTGAGTTCAACGTCCCCATTCGCTCTTCCGGCATTGTCATCAGCAGCCGCTTTCTTAGCCTGCTCTACCATATCAAGCATATTATCTTCCGTCTTATTAGGATCTGCTCCCGAATTGAGCAGTTCATCAAGATATTCTTCGTTCACATTAGACTCCTATTTTATAAATATCATTATAAATAACATTTTACAGCAGGTTCCTTACAAATTCAACTGAATTTTCCTTTATCGGACATGACTTGTCCTTTATATTCTCAGGAACATTAGGAAGCTTTTCATTGACCCTGTAGAAGAAAGCTTTATTGTTTATAAATGTTATATTTTCAAACGGCCATCTCATAAAATTAGGTGATGCAAATCCTTCACCAAGCTCAACAATAACCAGTTTTTTGTTAAGTGTTGACTGGAGCCATTTGTTATAGAGGTTCCATTGTGCTTCACCATCATCCTGTTCAAAGAAAGGAGCCGTTATTCTTTTAGTATTAATTGTGCTGTTCATTATTGCGCCATCATCGCATGATGTTACTACGAAGTAATTATGCTTTGCCAGAAGCTTATCAAGAGTTGCGTAGTCACCCGAATCTGCAGACTTCCACTCACTTCCAAGCCCTATAAGAAGCATATCACAATCCTCAATATCATTCTTAAATCTGCTGATAATCCCGTTATTATCCATGTCAATCTCCAATTCTATTCCATATGTGTGAAAAGGCTGTCCAAAAAATATGGACAGCCCTGTCATATCGTCTTATATTATAACCGACTTACATAACTGACTTACGGTTATATCAGTCTTTTGCCTCTAAAGCATCAGGATGCTTCACGCCTTCCTCAAGAAGCTTGTCTATTGCAGATACAAGCATTCCGATCTCAGGCTTTGAAAGCTGTGCGTCAGCACCAAGGCTCTCGCCCTTACGCTTCATATCCTCATTAATAAGTGAAGAGAATATGACTACAGGGATATGATTAAGGTCTGAATCTGACTTAATAAGCTTAGTAAGCCTGTGTCCATCCATAAGCGGCATCTCCAGATCGGTTATTACGCATGCAACATAACGGTCAATATCTCCGACAGCCTTGTAGTGGCAGAGATTATCCCATGCTTCCTGACCATTCTTGCAAAGAGTTACATTCGTATAACCTGACTTATGAAGTGAGTCGGATATAAGTCTCATAAGAAGAGGTGAATCCTCGGCAATAAGGATAGGTGAATCATTGCGTTCCCTATGTCCGAGCTTCTCAACTTCAGATACCTTAAGACCTGTCTCAGGACTTATGTCAGACACTATTCTCTCAAAGTCAAGAATAACAATAAGATTAGAATCAATCTTAATGATGCCTGTTGCAATTCCCTGATCTGCAGAACTTATTGTTGAGTCCGGAGTAATAATATCAGCCCATGATACACGGTGGATTCCGATTACCTTATGTACGTGGAATGCTACATTAAGCTTATTAAAATTAGTTATGATAAACATATCATTATTGATATTGTCTGATGCCGGAAGATTTAATACCCGGGCAAGGTCTATAACCGTAATCATTGTATCTCTCGGCATGAATATACCTTCTACCTCGGGCTTGGCAACCGGGACAGGAGTAATCTTCTGATATGTCACAATCTCCTTAATCTTAGCTACATTAATACCATAGTGGTTATTGCCAACCATAAACTCAAGAATCTCTACCTCGTTGGTACCACTTTCCATTAATATATTAGTTTCCATTGATGTACCTCCGCTGCGCAGTTGTATGCGCCTATTTATTGACTATATTATAACAAAGTTATCCGGATTTATCAACCGCATAATGTTCCATTAACCCATTCCCCATCATCACTCAGATGTTCAAGCTTTACATTGCATATCTTATTGATATACTCCAAAGACATGTCGGCCGGAAGCTTAACATGAACATTGATATATGTTTTTGTGTGCCCTGTAATCACTGAAGTTCCACAATCATCACAGGTGCCTGCAACTTCCTCAAACAACACTTCCTGTATGCTTCCAAGCGCCGACTCCCTGTATTCACGTGACATGCGTTTTTCAAGTTCAAGAAGTCCGGCACTCCTTGCGGTCTTCACAGGCTCAGGTACCTGCCCGTCCATTCTGTCCGCAGCAGTTCCCTTTCGTCGTGAATATTTGAATACATGCATCTCATAAAAATGAATGCGTTCAAGATATTCTTTAGTAATGGCGAACTCTTCATCGGTCTCCTGCGGAAATCCCACAATAACATCAGTTGTAATTGCGGCATTGGGGAAATATTTTCTGAGAAGCTTACAGCTCTCCTCATATTCATCTGCGGTATAACGTCTGTTCATTCTCTTAAGAGTCGCATCACATCCGCTCTGCAGGGATATATGAAAATGCGGACATACCGGTTCAAGTTCAGCCATACGCTTCACAAAGGCTTCGGTAAGTATCCTTGGCTCAAACGAACCAAGACGTAGCCGCTTAACACCTTCTACCGAACAGACAGCTTCAATAAGCTCAAGAAGCCTTGAACCCGGCATATTGGCTGCCCTGTAGTCTACAGCCTCATCGCACGGAGCTTCAAAATCTATTCCGTACGAACTCAGATGAATGCCGGCAAGTACGAATTCCTTATAACCTTTTTCGACAAGTCTCCTGACTTCTGCCGTAACATCCTCGGGACGTCTGCTTCTTACACGTCCACGTGTATAAGGGATTATGCAATATGAGCAGAACTGGTTGCAGCCATCCTGAACCTTTATATATGCCCTTGTATGCTCACACACATCATATATGTTAAGTTCCTCGTATTCATGCGTTTTTGCTATATCAACAACAGCTTCGTTATTGCTGTTATTCCCAATGTAGTCATTTATTATCTCAACAAGCCTGTTTTTCCGGTTGTTGCCTATAACTATATCAACCATATCGTCAGCGGCAAGTTCATCTCCCCTTGCCTGGACATAGCAGCCGGCAGCAACAACGATTGCATTGGGATTCTGTTTCTTCGCTTTGTGTAGCATCTGTCTTGACTTACGGTCTGCAATATTAGTTACTGAGCAGGTATTAATAACATAAACGTCTGCCTTTTCGTCCTCACAGAATGGAACTATCTCATAACCGGCAGCAATAAGCATCTGCTCCATTGCTTCAGTTTCGTATGAATTTACTTTACACCCCAGATTATGTAATGCTGCTTTCATATTTTTCCAACACTTTCTAATACTATTTTGTAAATATTTTAAATATTGTATAACAATTTATTGATTTTTTGCTTATTATTATTGATTTTGTCACTTGACATATTGCACGTCAGAATATAATATAAATTTTGAAGATTTTACTTATTAACCCAAGGAGGTAATTATCATGAAGACAATTAAGATTTCATTGAACTCAATCGATAAGGTAAAGTCATTTGTTAATGACATAACAAAGTTTGATTCTGATTTTGATCTTGTATCAGGAAGATACGTAATCGATGCAAAGTCAATCATGGGTATCTTCAGTCTTGACCTTTCAAAGCCAATCGACCTGAACATCCATGCAGATGAGAACCTTGACACAATCCTTTCAGTTCTTGCGCCATACATTGTATCATAATATACATTGTATATACAAGCTGACAGCATGATATCCGTCCGGTATATACCGGACGGATATTTTTTTATCAGCCTTTTTCTATTTTCTGAAGGAAAGCACGTGTTCTTTCACTCTTAGGGTTGTCTATAACATCCTCAGGCGTACCCTCTTCAACAATGACACCGCCGTCCATAAAGATAACTCTGTCTGCAACATTTCTTGCAAATGAAATCTCATGAGTAACAATTACCATTGTCATCTTCTCGCTTGCAAGCTGACGCATCAGCTTTAATATCCCGGCTGTAATCTCAGGGTCAAGTGCAGAAGTCGGCTCATCAAAGAAAAGCATCTTAGGATTCATTGCAAGAGCTCTTGCAATTGCAACTCTCTGCTGCTGTCCGCCTGAAAGCTGCCACGGATAACTGCTCTCCCTGCCCTCAAGTCCAACCTTGGCAAGAAGCTTCTTAGCCTCAGCGGTAACCTCATCCATGTCCCGCTTCTGGACGTGAACCGGTGCATCGGTTATATTCTTAAGCACAGAGTAATGTGGAAAAAGATTAAAATTCTGGAAAACAAGTCCAAAGTTCTCCTTTATGTCATGCAGCTCTTTTTTGGAAGCATACCTTGACCTGCCATTCTCATTAACAGCAGCATTCTGTCCGCAATATGTAAGACTGCCTTCATCCATCGTCTCAAGAAGCGTTGCACATCTCAGAAGTGTTGACTTACCGGAACCTGACGGACCGATTATAGCAACAACTTCACCTTCCTCAACATTAAGTGATATATCCTTAAGCACGTCAAGTTCACCAAAAGACTTCTTGACGTGGCTCATTTCTAAAAGTTTCACATTTACCTCTCATTCTGCCTGCAATACCGCACGGCTGCAGCAACGATTTATTTATAGTAACCAAGCTTAAGCTCAAGTTTTTCCATGAACCACGCTACAACAAAATTGAAAATGTAGTAGAACAGTCCGGCAACAAACAGCGGCATAATACTTGCCTGTGCCGCAGCAACCTGCTTGGCAAGAGTGAACATCTCTGTATATGCAAGCGCAAATGCAAGAGATGTATCCTTAACAAGAGTAATAACCTCGTTCGTTACAGGCGGAAGCACACGCTTAACCATCTGTGGAAATACAATTCTGGTAAATGTCTGTACGCCCGTATAGCCAAGCACTGATGCAGCTTCGCGCTGTCCTGCAGGTACAGCCTCTATTCCGGCACGGTAAATCTCTGCAAAGTATGCGGCATAATTCAGCGAGAAGCCTATGATTACCGCATAGAATCTGTAAGAGTATGAAAGTGATACACCAAACAGATAATATGGTCCGAAGAACACCACAAGTAGCTGCAGCATAAGAGGTGTTCCACGCATGATTGATATATAAATCTTGGATATTGCACGCAATATCTTAAGGTTGGACATTCTGATAAACATAATCAGAAGTCCGAGTGGAAGTGAGAATACAAGCGTGAGTACGAATATTCCGAGTGAAGCAGCCATACCTGATGAAAGCTGCCCGACTACCTTAAAGAACTGCTGTGCTGCTGACTGTGATGCCTGTGCCTGGGTTTCAGACTTCATAACGGCATCTGCGCCTTCCTTACCGAGACATATTGAATCCTCAAGGCCCCATTTTTCTGCAATCTTATTAAATGTACCATCGGCAAGCATCTCATTGAGTGTCTCCTGAACCTCATCACGCAGCTGTGTATTGCCTTTCTTAAAACCGATACCGTACTGTTCAGATGATACATGCTCATCAAGCATTCTGAACTTGCCTGAGCGCGCCTTAATCTCGTAGCTTGCAACACCTATATCCATACAAATCGCATCTACTGATCCTGCCTCAAGATTCATGAATGCACTGTTGTAGTCTGATACCTGCTGCAAAGATGCAAATGAAGCGCAGAGCTCTTTATTCTTATCTTCTGCCTCTTCTCCCGTAAATGCTGCAAGTGCAGAAGAATCAGCCTGAACTACCATAACCCTGCCTGCAAGGTCTGCAAGCGTCTTAACTGATGAATCACTCTTAACAACCACTACCTGGGAATTGTCTATATATGCTGATGACCATGTGTAATCATCAACTCGTCCGTCCATAGTGAATCCGTTCCAGATACAGCTTATCGTACCTGAATTAAGCTCCATATCCTTGGAATCCCAGTCTATTGGCTGCTTAACAAGATTCCAGCCCTGACGGTTGCATACTTCCTGTGCAAGTTCAAGGTCAAAGCCTACATATTCTCCATTATCATCCTTATAGCCGTATGGAGGAAATTCCGCATCAAATCCGACCGTGAATGTCGTCTGCCCATTGCTGTTACTATTGTCCTGTCTGTCTTTTCCGCATCCGATGAATATGCCGGCCATAAGTGAGCACGCGAGCATAAGACACAGAAGCCGTGATAACTTTCGCATTAAAATTGTCCTCCGGAATTAATTAATCTCTATCTTCTCTACAGTGTCAATTGCTTTTCTGACCATATCGTCAATCTTCTCCGCAAGTTTAAGCTCTGACTTCCTGATTACATTAAGGTTAGGCTTGGTTACTGGATGTTTTGCAACGAATATTGTACAGCAGTCCTCAAATGGCTGTATTGAAGTCTCATATGTACCAATCTTTTCTGAAAGGTCTACAATCTCCTGCTTATCAAAGCCGATAACCGGGCGGAATACAGGCATTGTACATACCTCATTGGTGCAGTACAGACTCTTTATTGTCTGGCTGGCAACCTGACCTATGCTCTCTCCCGTAATAAGCCCCTGGCAGTCTGACCGGTTGGCAAGCTCCTCCGCAATCTTCATCATGTATCTTCTCATGATAATCGTAAGCTCATCATGTGGGCACTGATCATATATGTAGAGCTGAATCTCAGTAAAATCAACAACATTGAGAGTTATAGGACCTGAATATCTTGCAACAAGCTTTGCAAGGTCAACAACCTTCTGCTTTGCGCGCTCACTTGTATATGGAGGTGCATGGAAATATGTTGCATCAATCTTAACTCCTCTCTTGGCAATCATGTATCCGGCAACAGGGCTGTCGATTCCGCCCGAGAGAAGAAGCATTGCTTTACCGTTAGTTCCGACAGGCATTCCACCCGGTCCCGGTATCTCTATTGAATAAATGTTAATCTGCTGGCGTATCTCAACCTGAAGAAGCACATCAGGCTTGTGTACATCAACCTTAAGCTCCGGGAATGCCTCAAGAAGAACATGACCGAGCTCTGCATTAAGCTGCATTGAATCAAGCGGATAATTCTTTCTTGCTCTTCTTGCATTGACCTTGAACGTAAAGTTCATATTCTTATATGTCTGCTTAAAATACTCAACTACAGTTGCAGCAAGGTCATCAAAGCCATTATCCTCAATCTGTACCATAGGACATATTCCTATAATACCAAATACCCTCTTAAGCGCATCAACAGTCTCATCATAATCAAACTCTGACTGTGCCTGCACATATATTCTTCCGTCAACCTTGGTAACGGCGAATTCACCTTCAACCTCTTTAAGTGCGAACTTAATCTGATTTACAAGTGCATCCTCGAACAGATATCTGTTCTTGCCTTTAACGCCTATTTCTCCGTATTTTATAAGAAATGCTTTAAACATTACTACCTCCATCCTTTATAATTGCATGTAGTCACATGCTTATTTTTTATCAGTGTGCCGTATATCTTCTGAGAACCGGCAGAAGCCCGGCAAGCTCTTCAAGCGTGTATTGAATCTCCTCTGATGTTGTCTCATAGCAGAAGCTGAAGCGCAGTGTTGAATCAAGAAGGCTCTTATCAAGTCCGATTGCCTGAAGTGTAGAACTTAATTCAGGGCGGTTTGAAGAACATGCAGAGCCTGATGACACATATATTCCACGCTCCTCAAGTGCATGAAGAAGCACCTCTGCCCGCACTCCCGGAAAGCTTACGCTTACGATATGCGGAGCGGATGTCTCATCTGTGCGTCCGTTTATCTGAGTACCTTCTATGCGGCTTACACCCTCAACAAATTCATTCTTTATCTGTCTCATCCGGGCAATCTTTTCATCAAAATCAGTATATGCAAGCTTTACAGCCATTCCAAGTCCGGCTATTCCCGGAACATTCTCTGTTCCCGAACGCATTCCCTTCTGCTGCCCGCCGCCAAGAATAAGAGGTTTTATCTTAACTTTATCCCTCATATACAAAAAGCCCGTTCCCTTAGGTCCGTGAATCTTATGTCCGCTTACTGACAGGGCATCTATATTCATCTTCTTAGGGATGATTCTGTATTTGCCAAAAGACTGTATTGCATCCACATGGAATATGATGTCCTTATTAAATTCATGAACTATGCTTCCAATCTCTTCAACCGGCTCAACTGCACCGATTTCATTATTGACCATCATGACAGATACAAGGATTGTATCATCACGGAGAGCTTTTTTCACATCCTCCGGATTAATTATTCCATCCTTATCCACCGGAAGGTATGTTACATCAAAACCATTCTCGGCAAGATATCTGAAAGGTTCTTTTACAGATGAATGTTCAACGCTTGAGACTATAACATGCTTTCCTCTTCGCCGGTTAGCCATTGCACCGCCGATAATCACTGTGTTATTGGATTCAGTTCCGCCTGATGTGAACAGAATCTCCTTTTCCTGACACTTAAGCACGCCGGCAATTATCTTCGCTGCATCCTTAACATACTTTTCTGCATTTACTCCATACATGTGCTTTGACGAAGGATTGCCGTAATTGTCAAGCATCGCCTCAGTCATTATATCAACAACCTCTTTTGCGGTTCTGGTTGTTGCCGAATTATCAAGATATGCTTCCATTATTCCATAAACTCCAAACTATTATATCTAATCCTCAAGCTGGTACATAAGAACAGACAGAAGCATCATTCCTGCCGTCTCTGTCCTTAAAATTCTTCTTCCGAGAGTTATCACATCAAAACCTGCATCATGTGCGATTGTAAGCTCCGAGCCGTCAAAGCCGCCCTCAGGACCGATAAATATACCAATGCTGCTTCCCGGTTTTATTGATGACAGCTTATCCTTAGTTGCCTGCATTCCGTCTGCACATTCATACGGAAGAAGCACCATGTCAAGTGTCTTGGCATACTCAGCTGCCTGTGCGAATGTCATAACGTCATGTACGGCAGGTATAATGCTTCGTTTGCTCTGCTTTGCAGCGCTTTCCGATATGGCATTCCAGCGCTTAACCTTTGATTCCGCCTTCTTACTGTCAAGCTTCATGACAGAGCGTTTCATTGCAACAGGGATTATCCCGTATGCTCCGAGTTCAACTGCCTTCTGTATTATAAGCTCCATCTTATCACCCTTTGGCAGCCCCTGAAACAGGTATATTCTGGAAGGAAGCTCTCTTCCCCTTGTATCTGTCTCATCTATCGAAGCTATGACCGAATCGTCATTAATCTCAGATATCGTACAGTAATAATCAACATTATCGCCGCTGCTTAATATTATCTTCTCTCCGCACTTAATACGCAGGACATTCTTAAGATGATTGACATCCGCACCATCTATGAGAATATGGTCATCATATATATTTTCCTGTTTTGCAAAAAAATGATACATATATCAGACCTCCGTATTATCAGATTCTTCTTGCTGTTACATTAACCCACTCGCCGTTATGGTTAATCTCAAGAATCTCAAGCTCAGGATTCTCCCTGAACTTATTAACAACCTCTTCTTCCTTCATGTCAATAATTCCTGAGGTCATGAATATTGCGCCGTGCTTCATATGCCTTGTAATCTCCTCTGAAAGAGGCTCAAGCACATCGGCAAGAATATTGGCACACACGATGTCATAGCATTCATAACCTGCCTTATCCTGAACTGCTTTATCATCAATGATATTGCCCTCAATGACTTCAATTCTTCCATTCTCTATCTTGTTGACTTCTGCATTCTCCTTAGTGGCTATAATGGCATTAGGGTCAAGGTCTGTTCCGAGCGCAGATTCTGCGCCGAGCATTATGGCAACTACTGAAAGAATACCGCTTCCGCAGCCGACATCAAGAACCTTATCGCCCTTTTTACAATACTTCTGGAGCTGTCTGATTACAAGCTGCGTTGTCTCATGCGAACCCGTTCCGAATGCAGTACCAGGATCAATATTTATCACAAGATGGTCTTTCATTTCATCTGTATATTCCTCCCATGTAGGCTTAATAATAAGGTCGCCTACACTGAACGGGTGGAAATACTGCTTCCAGTTATTAATCCAGTCCTTATCCTCTGTCTGTGAGATGGTTATTGTTGCAGGTCCGATATCCATGAATGACTTCATGTCCTCAAGCTCTTCCTTAACCTTCTTAAGCATCTCATCATTATCTTCATCGGCATCAAGATAGAAGCTTACTCTGGCTGAGCCGTCATCAGGCGGAAGATCCGGTATAAAATCCACGAACATTGTCTTAATGTCCTTCTGGCTGAGCTGCACATTATCTTCAATCTCAATTCCCTCAATACCGCAGTCTCCGAGACAGCTGCTCACGACATCCACTGCTGCCGTTGTAGTATCAATAGTATATCTGTTCCATTTCATAGATGTATAATCCCTTTCGGTATAAATATCTTTACAGTTACCTGATTTATTTAGTTACATTTTAAAAATGCTTCGTAGCCCTTAAGTGCCTCATACAGATCTGCCTTGCTTATTACCTCATGCGGTGCGTGCATATTCTGTACGGCTACGCCGCTGTCGATTACGTTCATTCCGTAATTGGCAAGTATATATGCGATAGTTCCGCCGCCGCCAAGGTCTACCCTGCCAAGCTCTGCTGTCTGGAATGCGACATCTGCATCATCCATGACCTTTCTCATCTTAGCCATGAATTCAGCACTTGTATCATTAGAACCGCTCTTGCCGCGTGAACCCGTATACTTGTTGAATACCATGCCGCGTCCGAAATAAGCACTGTTCTTCTTCTCATTAACACTTGCGTAATTAGGATCATATGCAGCACTTACATCCGAAGATAGCATCTGTGAATTGCGGAGTGCTCTCTTAAGTCCAAGCTCAGAATACTGACCGCATCTGTCCATGACCTCAGCAACCGCATATTCAAAGAACTTTGACTGCATACCTGTTGCTCCCACACTGCCAATCTCTTCCTTGTCTACAAGAATACATACACCAGTCTTCTTAGGCTTCTTAGAATTGATACATGCTATAAGTGAAGGATATGCACATACTCTGTCATCATGTCCGTAGCCTATAATCATACTTCTGTCAATGCCATAATCCCTTGCCGGGCCCGCAGGAACAGCCTCAATCTCTGCTGAGAGAAAATCTTCTTCTTCAATTCCATACTTATCCTTAAGGAGTGCAAGGATATATTTCTTAACCTTGTGCTTCTTATCATCTTCATCATCATCATTATCTGCTGTAACATTGCCAAATTCGAGTGCAGCATCTGTTGCAGGCATACTGCCGACAAGAATGTTAAGGTCCTCGCCCTCTACGACCTTATTGCCCTTCTTCTCGAGCTGCTCCTGTGAAAGATGGATAAGAAGATCTGAGATGCCGACAACAGCATCATTCTCATCCTCACCGATGCTTACATCAACAACTGAGCCGTCCTTAAGCGCAACAACACCATGAAGTGCAAGAGGAACCGTAACCCACTGATATTTCTTGATTCCGCCGTAATAATGTGTATCAAGAAGGACAAGGTCACTGTCCTCATACATAGGATTCTGCTTAAGATCAAGTCTTGGTGAATCTATATGGGCACCGAGAATATTCATGCCATCCTCGATAGGCTCCTTGCCGATATTGAACAGAACAACAGCCTTGCCCATATTAACAGCATATACTCTGTCTCCGGCTTTGAGCTTCTTACCTTTACGCACAATATCCTCAAGATTCTTGTAGCCGGCCTCTTCTGCAATCTCTACAGAACGCTTAACGCACTCACGCTCTGTCTTACACAGGCTGATGAACTTACGGTAATCTTCCGCAAATGTAAATACCTTTTCAAGGTCAGTCTTAGAATACTTTTCCCATGCATTTGATCTTTCCATGATAATCCTCCATTCCTGCCCGGTTAATGGGCATAACATAATTGCCTTATATATCTGCTTATACATCTATATCAAGAGACATCTGACCGTCAATCTGGTCATCAATCTCTTCCATACCTGCCTCAATCTCAGCTTCTTCTTTAAAGTTCTCCATAAGCTCGGCACTTATCTCAGGCAGCTCATCAAGTGACTGGACACCGAATGTCCTTAAGAAATCCTCTGTTGTTCCAAGCAGCATCGGACGTCCCGGAGCATCAAGGCGGCCTACCTCACATGCCAGCCCGTATTCAACGAGTCTGCTTACAGCATGATCGCTGTTAACTCCACGTATCTTCTCAATCTCAAGCTTTGTTACGGGCTGCTTGTATGCTATTATTGACAGTGTCTCCAAAAGTGCATCAGTTAAAACATATTTTCTTGGCTGGGAAGCAACTTTAATCAGAGCATCGTAATATTCAGCCTTGGTACACATCTGAAAGCTGTTCTCAAGCTCTATTATCTTAATACCGCGGTCAGCAGCGTCATATTTATCCATCATATTATGAATAATCCGCTTTGTAGTCTCCGCATCCTGTTCAATTGCAGCCGCAATCTTATCAACCTCAACAGATTCTCCCATTGTAAACAGAACCGCCTCAATCGCAGCTTCAATTCTCTCCAAATCCATCTTCATCCTCCATGCTGCCAATCATGGCAGGGTCATTCTTAACAGTAAGCTGAATATCTGACATTATTCCGTCCTGTTCAACAGACAGAAACCCTGTCTTGATAAGCTCAAGCACAACGAGAAACGTAACAATCGTTGATATCTTTCCGGGTCTGTCCGTAAGAAGCTGTCTGAAACTGAACTTCTCATGCTTCATAAGAAATGACTTAACCTCAACAAGCCTGTCCTCTACAGACACCTCTTCCTTCTTAATCCTGCCGAACTTACTTCGGATAGGATCAATCTTTTCCTCCTGACGCTTCATGACATCCTGAAAAATGCTGTTAAGCCTGGCAAGTGTCATATCACCGACAAGCTCCTCAAGATTAACCGGAGGTCTGTAGCCTGCAACCTCAGGTGGAAGCGTGGACGGCCTGTACATAGACCTCTGTGCGTCAACCTGCCTGTCCTTAAGCTCAAGCGAGGCATATTTGAACATCTTATACTGTAAAAGCTGTTCAACAAGCTCCTGTCTTGGGTCCTCTTCCTCTCCATCCCCGTTAACCTCCTTTGGCAGAAGCATTCTCGACTTTATGTCAAGAAGCGTTGCAGCCATCACAAGGAATTCGCTCACAACATTAAGGTCTTCCTTGTCCATCTGATTAACATATTCCATGTACTGTTCAGCAATCATGGCAATCGGAATATCATATATATTAACTTTATTCTTATCTATCAGGTGCAGAAGCAGATCCAGCGGACCTTCAAACACCTGAAGCTTAACCGGTATTCCCATACATAACTCCATTCATCACGCTGCTATAGCACAAGGCTAAAGCCATGCTTTCCTATTATATATCAATTACATATAAATGTCCAACAAAAAAGAGACTGCATACAGATGTGGATTTATTCCGGATTCACCTTTATGCAGTCTCAATAGTTATATGTGCAGTAAAATATCTGTTATACGCGCAGTGAAAAATTTTTCTGATTGCCAACACAGGAATCATGACATATAATACTATAGTTATGAAAGTAAAATTAAAACCATTTCAGATAATCAATAAAATTAAAAATGATGATCTCCCGGGATACGCTGCGCAGTCAAGTTACTTTATACTGCTCAGTTTTTTTCCGTTTATCACGCTGCTTTTGTCGCTGATTCATTATCTGCCGCTGGAATATGATGTCCTCATGCAGGTTCTTAATGATATCATTCCGGCATATTTTAAGGAAGCTGCAGTATCCTTTGTCGGAGGTCTGTACAATTCTTCTTCGATATCTTTCACTGGTTTTTCGGCAATAGTGACACTCTGGGCTGCCGGACGCGGATTTATGTCCCTTATGAAAGGCTTTAATGCAATACATGGCATAGCTGAAGACCGTAATTTTATCGTAAGAAGGTCTATTTCGTCTGTCCAGACACTCTTATTTATAATAATAATTGCCGCACTGCTTATATTTGTCGTATTCGGTAATAAGCTGCTTGGATTTACATCAAGATATTTTCCTTATCTTGCGATTATCATAGAAGCAGTAATAGACATTAAGTGGCTGTTCTTTCCGGTACTGCTTACACTTGCATTCCTTTTTATGTTTAAATTTATTCCAAGCAGGCGTCTGCCGCTGTTTGCACAGCTTCCGGGTGCTGTTATATCATCTGTCGGCTGGTATGGCTTCTCGCTCATATATGCTGTATATGTTAATAACAACACCTATACTGCTATGTTTGGCGGTCTTGGAACACTTATCCTTGCGCTGGTATGGCTTTACTCATGCATGATGATTCTTTTCTTCGGAGCTGAATTCAATTCTCTCATCAGCCATGATTATGTGTCAGCCCAGCGTATTAAGCACTGAAAAGCAGATTTATGCCATTCAGAGTGTAAACATATTTCCGCTCATCTCCTTTTCAAAACTGAATGCCCTGGTATGCACGTTAAAATTATCAAGATACGCAAGAAGTGTCGCATCAATTGCAGTGCCTGTCCTTAGCATCAGTTCTTTCACGTTAAAATTATCTGCCAGAGGTCCGAGCGATGTTGAATCATTAAATGGCACACCGATTGTCCATGTGTTCCCATTATACCCTATGATGCATATGCCTTTCTGGCTTTCAAGCGGACTCAGATTATCTGTCAGCTTACTTGCATATCTGCTATAAAAAAATGTGAAGTTATCTCCCGGCTTTATTGACCAGTCAGGATTGAGTATGCATATCGAACGATTTACTGCCTGATGATTCCAGCAGCTGTTAAAATCAAGCCCGCCATCAAGGACAAGCGGACTGTTCTTTTCTATATCGTCATAATCAGGACTTTTGATTCCAAACTGCTCTGCTATCTCATCAGCAGTTTCGCGCAACAGCCGCCTTGTCTCCTGGCATCTGTTATAGTAATATGAGTCATAATAGACGTTCCTCTTATTATCTCCAAGCCCATACATCTCTGCTAGCTTATCTCCTTCAAGCATACATGTCTGTGCCATAAAAACTGCATTGTACTTTTGCATGCGCTCATACACTCTGCCTAATATCTGTGAATCTGTCTTACATTCATGATCCTTTAAATAATCCGGATTGCTGTAGAAACTTTTTATGTTATAGAATTCTGAATACATACAGTTTTTCACATCTGTTTCAGTAACCTCGTTCCTGCTGTAAGCATCCATTAAATATATAATTTTAGTGTCTTCTTCACATAGAAAATTTCTCACTTTAGCCTCAGAAATTACACTTTTTGAAGCATTGCTGTAATTATCAGATATAATAGGTGTATTATCATCACCTGATAATTCCAGTGTGTCAACACCGGCATCTTCCTTGCCCACATTTGTATTATATATATCTGTATATGTTGTTCTACTATAATTTTCCGATATCATGTACTGGTTCTCTTCACTGCTATTCTTTACCCTGTTAATCTGCATATCTGCCACCTCGTAATTCTCCTCTATGCACGGATATCATATCCATGCATAGAGGTATTTGTTATAACATTACTTTTTTAATCTCCCAGCTCATAATAATAGTATATCGTCATACCCGGAATAAAACTGAATGATGATGAGGATGCTTTCACACTAATCTGCCAGGTTCCATTTACATTATGATTTCCGGTTGAATCTTTTACATATCCCATATCAATTGATGATCTTGATGATGTTGAAGTTCTCCATGCATTTGTATCCGGTGCCTTTACACGCCAGCCACCTATCATTGATAATCTGATTCCTGATGTTGTTGTTTTCAGGCTGACACTTTCTGCTACAGCTGTCAAAGGAATTTTGTTACCTTTATCTCCAACCTTAATATCTACAGGTACTGAATAATCTGATTGTCTGACATATATTCCTGTTCCTGAATATACAGTAACAGAACCCGGGGCCATTGCAGCTTTGCCTACGCACAGGTTCATTGTATCATCAATGAATTCACCACCATTTATTGCATCAGGCGTATATATAACCATATAATAATCTGTTCCTGATTTTAATGTGATTTTTTTCTTTTCTGCATAACCATAAGATAAGCAGAATTTCCTTCTATGAGCAGTATTATCCTTAATAGAGTTATAATAAGTATTATCAGAATCTCCACTCTCAATTAACTTAAATCTCACCTGCGGATGATGCGACATGAGTGTAATTACAGTATCGCCTCCAGCCGTAAATCTGTACCAGCTTTCCCCTGTATTTGGTGTATAATGTGTCATAAACATATTTCGACTGCTTTCTGTATATCTGTTAAGCCATACCGCATTCTCTTTACCGCTAAGCATCGTCTCTGTATCTGCTTTATTTCCGATACATATTCTGAAACTATTCTGAGTTGAGTTGTATGTTGTAGATTTGACCATAATCGTATAGTCTTCAAATGCTGCGTCAGTTGGTTTGTCTACAAATTTCCAACTTCTGGCATATGTTGAATTTGATGTGAGACTTGCAACTTTATTTCCTGAAGAATCGGTTACAGTCATTTCTGCATCTTACTTGCCTGTCCTTACGAGACAGATTGCTGCCGTATCAAATGATGAATAGTCCACACGGACAATATAATTTTTTATTTCGCCTTTTGCCGAAAAAGAATCATTAATAACCTGATATGTAATACCATTTTCTGCAACATACTCTTCCGCTGCACTATCAATGTAATCTGAATTATCTCTGGCATATGCACTGACCGTAACAAACATGCTCAACAATGTAATAGCACAACAAAATAAAGTATTTAAAATTAATTTTCTAATTTTCATACTGTCATTCTCCTCTATATTTGTATTTTAATTTTTGAGGTAAAAATAGATTTTGCCGGCCAGACCATATTTATTACCTTCGCCAATAATATATAATTATTATGACATTTTTACAATACGTTTTTCCCAAGTGGTACTTTTCCGTTCCCAAGTGGACATGCAGTGCACAGTTTATGCCAATTATTGCTACAATATATGCAAAAAACAGACATATGGAATACTTTACATTCCACATATCTGCCTCTTTCTTTGCACATATTAGTTTAATACACTATTCCGCTGTCTTAAGCTTCGTACCCGGATAGAAGAATTCCAGTACATCCGAATAGCTCATAGCACTGTTTACCATCATATAGACTGCATTCTGGCTCATTCCAATTCCGTGTCCGTAGCCTCCGCCTGTTATCTTAAAGCCTGCACCGTTGTCCGCAGGCTCAAATATACAGAATGCGCTTGGAAGATTTGACATATTCCTGAAGTTTCCTTCAGCAGTCACAAGCGGAACGTCAGCAACACCGAACATATATCTGATATTATTCTCGCCTGATATTCTTACTGTTGCATTGCTTCCCGCAACTATCACTGATACGACAGCTCCGCCTGCCACACGCTTCTCAACTGTTATATTGTTGATTGTACCTACCGTTGATATGCTTTTCTTTATGTAATCTCCCGAATCACTGCGCACAAGAATCTTATCCGGATAAGCGGCTATTCTTCCTGCAAGCTTGCTGTTGAAGCTGTCCGAAAGTTCTTTGGCTGTTACATTAAGCTCCCATCTGTACAGTTCTGAACGTCTGTCATAATCCTTATATTTTGTGTTCTTGATAAATGCCCTGAAGTTATCCTCAACCGTAAGATCCATATTCACAGGCTCACTTCCGACCGCCTGCGATACAAAGTATGGATAATCATCCGGCTCGCTTCCCCAAAGGCTTACATCCGTTGTTACACCACATGAGGTTGAATAATAATAGGTCTGGACAGGTTCATCATTATATGTAAGTATCTCACCCTCAGTCTGCTCTATTGCTTCGTTGGATGCAGCACTGTCAGTCACGTTGTTGTATACCTGATATAGTGTACTGTCATCAAGATGTGCTCCAAGTGACACATAATTATTATTATCAAGCTCCCTGTATACATAGCTTCTTGCACATACAGCCTGAACCTTGAGCGCTTCTGTTCCGTAACTTACAGGCATCTCACTCGGGACAACCCTTTTAAGATACTGTTCAATCGGAACTTCATTAATGATTACAAGTCCGCCTTCCTCGGAGGATATCTCGATTGTTCCGTCGTACTCGGGATTGCCATAGGCACGGCTGACTGACTTAAGTATCACCTTACCGCCGTTATCGGGAACTACCTTCATTCTGCCATTGGTAAGATATACCGATGATGCATCGGCATTTATTATATCGCCGGCTTCATGGCGCTCGGAAGAATCCTCCCTGCTTCCGTATACAATTGTAAATGCACTGCTGCACGTTAATTCTGCCCGTGCATGATAGAGCGAAGCAAAATTGTCCGTCTTAAGGAGTACTCTTACATTATCCGCATTAAGAGGCTTTGTTATTGCTGCACCGCAGATTTTCCCATCTGCCACAATAAAATTCGAAAGGTCATAACCTACTATGAGTGCGCCATAATCTTTTAGTGAAAGCTCTCCATAGGTTCTGTATATTCTGTATCTATCATCAAGAGGCACCTTGCCATAGCCTTCAATCTCTATGTAATCCTTATCGGCAGAAAGAACCTTGCCGCTTATCGTGTCCGTCTTGGTATTGACTGCCGTAACCCTGCCCTGTTCAAGATTAATATCGGCCATTACATTGTCAATATTCTGAGACAGCTTACTGACTTTGTATTCACGTTTTACGCCGCCTACAAATACCGACAGCGTATTGCCGTTTCCATATATCACCCATGCATTGCGCAGAGTAGTCTTGTCCTCCGTCTTCTGCACACACAGAATCTCTTTGCCACGTACAATTAATGTTGCACTTCTGTCGATAGCGTAATCAAGGGCTATTCCTGCAAAATGCATTATACCGTCATCAGTGTATGCCTGCCATTCCGATGCGTTGCCGACATTGGACGGTGTACCTACAACTGTTGTGGTTATACTTGTCACACTGTTTCCGTTAGGCATATATTTTAGAAGTCGTATGTATGCATTTACAAAGTCATTCTTTTTAATTACCGCATTGTCTTTCCCTGTAAGGCTTATTCCGACAGCTTCTGCATCAGAACCGCACTTTGCAGCGAATCTTTTAAAGTCCTTCTCAGTAACATAACCACTTGGATTATCATTTGATATATATCCGTTATTAACAGCATACTGTACATATCCCGTATACCACCCGGAAGCAGCGTCATATGTATTAAAGGCTGCCATCTCATCATCCGTAGCACATGCACCGGCTATAAGCTTGGCTGCCTCAGCTCTTGTAATTCCCTTATCTTTCCTGTCTGCAAACATAACAAAATACAGCAGTACACACACTGCAACAAGCGCCGCAAATACTGCCGCCATGGTTATAAGCTTAAGTTTCTTTCCATGAAACCATCCTGATGTATGCATCTGATACCCCCATTTCCAAATATATTACATAAAATATATATAATCATCAGACTGCCATAATATGCACTATACTAAAAGAAGCCCGAACCCTAAGGCTCAAGCTTCTTTTAAAATGCTCCCAAAATGCCGTTTCCCACGATCTCGACGCCTAGCAAAGCTAGGTGGGTAACCGCATGCAATCCGCTGCCTTCCACTGACTGATGCGCTAATGCGCACCGTGACAATTATGTCACCGGAGGCCTGACATTAGATTACAGATATAAGAATCCCTGTCAATAAATGTAGGTTCAAAATAGTGGGTTGGCGAACACCCCAGGAAACATATCATCAAGCACTTCCTGATGTTTATATTATATGCTACTTCCCAAAAAATATCAACACACTTTTACTTTTCCAGAAAGTACATTTTTATAATCTTCAAGATTTTTTGCAAGCAGTGCCGGTGTATCAAGATGATATGGGCACATTGACCTGCAGTGGCCACAGTGCATACAATCCTCTATCTTCATCATCTTTGCCTGCACCTCCGGCGTAAGCTGGAGTTCTGACGGTGAACGTCTGAGAAGGAGTAACATTCTTGCACAGTTATTTATCTCTATTCCTGCCGGACATGGCATGCAATATCCGCAGCCACGGCAGAAATCTCCCTGAAGCTGCTTTCTGTCATTATCAATCAACGCTCTTATGTCATCTGTCATTGCAGGTGGATTAGTCACATATGAAAGAAACTCGTCGAGTTCACTTTCTCTCTGGACACCCCATATCGGCAGGACATTATCGAACTCAGCTTCAAATGCATATGCAGCCCTTGAATCCGTTATAAGACCGCCTGACAGCGCTTTCATTGCAATAAATCCCATATCTGCCTGTTTGCATTTTGTGACAAGTTCTATATCTTCATCCGACGCAAGATAACAGAACGGAAACTGCAATGTCTCATAAAGACCGGAATCAATTGCCTCATGAGCTACCTTGAGGCGGTGATTCGTTATACCAATATGCTTTATCATGCCATTCTGCTTTGCTTCAAGCATAGCCTCATAAAGACCTGTACCATCTCCCGGTTTAGGGCAGAATGACGGATTGTGAAACTGATATATGTCGATATAATCTGTCTGAAGATTATCAAGACTTGTTCTTATATCCTTCCAGAATTCATCTGCATTCTTTGCAGCTGTCTTTGTCGCAATAATAACTTTGTCGCGCATCCCCTTGAATGCAAGTCCAAGCTTATGCTCACTGTCTGTATAGAATCTTGCAGTATCAAAGAATGTAACACCGCCGTCATAAGCCTTCTGAAGAATTCTTACAGCTTCGTCATCTGATACACGCTGTATAGGAAGCGCACCAAAACCATTCTTATCCGTAACTATTCCCGTCTTGCCAAGCTTTACTGTTGCCATATGTTAATCTCCCATTACGCAGCACCGCAGTGCCGCTCTGATTATAATTACAGAACCGCCAATATGTTCTGAAAAAGGCACCATGCAGGACTCATCTGCATGGTGCCTAATTGTATCACAGCTAATCTTATTAGTCAATTATTATCAGATGCACATCAGATAAGTGACTCGTAAAGCTTAGTGATATCTGCAACACTTGTCTCCTTAGGGTTACCAGGACGGCATGCATCATCATATGCTGACTGTGCAAGGAAAGGTATATCTTCTCTCTTAACGATATCCTTAAGATTCTTAGGAATACCAACATCTTCAGCAAGCTTTCTTACAGCATCGACAGCTGCCTTACGATATTCTTCCTGAGTCATGTTCTCTGTTCCTTCAACACCCATTGCCTTAGCAATGTCACGATACTTCTCACCTGTTGCTTCTGCATTATATTCCATTACAGTAGGAAGAATGATGGCATTGGCGATTCCATGAGGTGTATCATAGAGAGCACCAAGCGGATGTGCCATTGAATGAACGATACCAAGGCCTACATTAGAGAAGCCCATACCTGCCACATACTGACCGAGAGCCATTCCTTCACGTCCTTCAGGTGTATTGGCAACTGCACCTCTGAGTGATCTTGAGATAATCTCGATTGCCTTAAGATGGAACATATCTGAGAGTTCCCATGCTCCTGCTGTTATGTAGCCTTCAATTGCATGTGTAAGCGCATCCATTCCTGTTGCGGCTGTAAGTCCCTTAGGCATTGATGACATCATGTCAGGGTCGATAAATGCAACTACAGGAATATCATGTGGATCAACACATACCATCTTACGATTCTTCTGAGTATCTGTGATTACATAGTTGATTGTAACTTCTGCAGCTGTACCTGCTGTTGTCGGAACTGCAAATATAGGCACTGCCTTATTCTTAGTATCAACTGCACCCTCAAGACTTATTACATCTGCGTGCTCAGGGTTGGCAATTATGATTCCGACAGCCTTAGCTGTATCCATTGATGAACCACCGCCAATTGCAATAATGTAATCAGCTTCTGCCTTCTTATAAGCCTCTACACCTGACTGCACATTCTCAATTGTCGGATTAGGCTTGATGTTGGAATACAATTCATATGCAAGACCTGCTTTGTCAAGTTCGTCAAGAACCTTCTTCGTTACTCCGAACTTAACAAGGTCAGGGTCAGAACATACAAATGCCTTCTTTAATCCACGTCCCTTGGCCTCTGTTGGAATTGCGCTGATTGCGCCTGCTCCGTGATAAGATGTCTCATTAAGAATAAAACGATTCATGAATATATACCTCCTTGAAATAAGTCTTACCTTTAAACTGTTAAAATTATAACACATTTGTTTTTGAAATTAAACACTAAATTGACAAATTTTTCAAATTTTATCTTCAATTCATTATTATTTTATATTTTGTGTACATAAAGTAAAATATTTATACATAGTTTTAAATAATGCTACAGATTGGAAATTATGTCCGATGTCCGTTATTAAAAGATTACTCATAGTAATTATGGCAGCTCTTCTGTCATTTACAATACCGTTCCAATACCGTATATACGCTGCAGCAACCCGCACACCGGCTGCCCTGTCACAGTTATATGCACGTTACGCCGCACTCATTGATGCCGACAGCGGTCGCGTGTTGTTTGAAAAAAACGGGTATGAAGCAGCTCCCAATGCAAGCACAACCAAAATAATGACATGCCTGCTTGCATTAGAGCTCGGTAATCCGGATGATGTTGTTACCGTATCTTCGTATGCTGCCTCTATGCCCGATGTACAGCTTAATATCAAAAAAGGCGAACGCTACAGGCTGAATGACCTTCTCTACTCACTTATGCTGCAGTCACACAATGACAGTGCCGTGGCAATTGCAGAGCACATAGCTTCATCATATCTTGATGGCGGTTCATACCACTCTGATGCAGCAAGCCGTTCATCTGAAGAAAGCCGCAGACTTGTGCAGATATTTGCAGCCGCAATGAATGAACGCGCAGCTGCAATCGGATGTTCAAGTGCACATTTTGTCACACCCAACGGGCTTGATGCAGAGGATGAAAACGGCCCTCATTCTATATCTGCTGTTGATCTTGCAAGAATACTTGCAGTCTGTATACAGAATGAAGAGTTTATACATATAACAAGAACCGGAAATTATTCATTTAACAATCTGGACAATACCGCCACACGCAGCGTGCACAATACTAATGCTTTTCTTGATATGATGGATGGTGTAATATGCGGCAAGACCGGATTCACCGGCAATGCCGGCTACTGCTATACATGTGCATACGCAAGCGACGGAAGACGTTTTGTAAGCGTTGTACTTGCCTGCGGATGGCCCGGCAACAAAACCTATAAATGGAAAGATACACGCAAAATCCTCGAGTATGCAAAAGCTTCTTATTACTACAGGGATATTTTTGTTCCCATTGATGATTATCGCAATATATGCGTTTCTGACGGCACAACCGAATATGTGGAAACATATATACCCGACAGTCTTTCTATGCTGATTGCCGATACAGATGTGGTAAATGTTACATACAATCTCCCGGGTACCATTAAAGCTCCCGTAAATGACAAAGATATCGTCGGAAGTGCAGACATCTATATTAACGATTCATTAACTGCCAGTCTTCCGATATATGCACGCGGCAATTGCACAAAAATTGATTATATTTTCTGTGTAAGGAAAATACTGTTATACTTCACGCTTATGAACTATTGAAAAATCATTAGCTGTATAATATAATATGAAAAAGAATTTTGAAAGGACACTTGGACATGATAAAGATATACAAAGCATTTCCGGGAGGAAAGCACAAAGTACTTACAATGAGTTATGATGACGGCAAGTTTGCAGACCGTAAGCTTGTTGATATTTTTAATAAATATGGCATAAAAGGAACATTCAATCTAAATTCAGGCTTATATAATGACGGCAAGCGTATTGACCCGTCAGAATGGCGTGAATTATATAAAGGACATGAGGTTGCTGCACACACACTCACACATCCTACAATTGACAGATGCCCTTCTGTCGAGATTGTTCAGGAACTTCTTGAGGACCGCAAGTTTCTTGAGAGTGTAATGGGCTATCCTATCCGTGGCATAGCATATCCTAACGGTTCATACAGCAAGCGCATCGGAAGCATTGCCAGAAGCATCGGCTATGTATACGGCCGTGCTGTAGGTGATTCATACGCAATGGTTCATGCAACTGAGCTCGCCAATAATGATGCACAGGGTCCTGTTCCTGTAGGTGATGAGACAGGCTTTTCTCTTCCGTCTGACTTCATGGAATGGAAAGCAACGTGCCACCATAAGCATAACCTTATGAAGTTTGGCGAGAACTTTAAGGCATTGTATAAAAAACAGTATCTCTATATGATGTATGTATGGGGACATAGCTATGAATTTGAGAATGACAACAACTGGAATCTCATGGATGAGTTCTGTTCACTCATAGGCGGTCAGGATGATATATGGTATGCAACCAATATTGAGATTGTCGATTACATGGATGTGTTTGACAGACTACAGTTTGCCGCAGACTTAAGCTTTGTTTATAACCCGTCCGCTGCATCTGCATGGCTCATTATAAACGACACTCATGTGGTTGAAGTCAAAGGCGGTACTACTGTTGATCTTAAGCAGTATGACAACTGAGAATTGCAATGTCTATTGAAAATTTGTAATGTAAAAAGCTTACATATTCAGGCAATATATTGCCGGATATGTAAGCTTTATTTTTATCATCAGTATGCAGATTAATACATGCTTCCACCCGGAATCTTACGCATCATGAATGCCGAATCCTGTGCAAATGTAATTGCATCATCCCTTGTCACAAGTCCTCTCTGATACAGATCATATATTGCATCATCCATGGTAATCATGCCATCCTTACGGTTAGTCTGGATAATACTCATAATCTGTGGTGTCTTTGATTCACGTATAAGATTGCGGATGGCAGAATTGGCAAACATTACTTCAAATGCTGCAACTCTGGCTCTTCTGTCAGCAGTTGGCATAAGCTGCTGTGATATAACCGCTTCGAGAACCATGGCAAGCTGGACTCTTATCTGCTGCTGCTGATGAGGCGGGAATACGTCTATGATACGGTCAATTGTGGCTGCCGCTCCGATTGTATGCAGTGTTGAAAGAACCAGATGTCCTGTTTCGGCAGCTGTTATTGCTGTTGAAATAGTCTCAAGATCTCGCATCTCACCTACAAGGATTACATCAGGATCTTCACGGAGCGCAGCTCTTAGTGCCGCTGCATATGAAAGTGTATCAAGTCCGATCTCTCGCTGGTTAATCATGGATTTCCTGTGGTTGTGAAGGTACTCGATAGGATCCTCAAGTGTAATTATATGCGCATCCCTTGAATCATTAATCTTATCAATTATTGATGCAAGTGTTGTAGACTTACCACTACCTGTAGGCCCTGTTACAAGAATAAGACCTCTCTTTTTCTTGTAAAGTTCAATAACATCCTCTGAAAGACCAAGCTGCTCCGGCTTTGGAATCTGCATTCCTACAATACGGAGAGCACATGCACACGCACCCTTCTGCTTATATGCATTAACACGGAATCGTCCTGTGCTTCCGAGTGCGAATGAAAAGTCAATCTCTCCTCTCTCTTCATATGCAGCTCTCTGCTTGTCATTCATAAGGCTATACACCATACGCTGTGTATCCTCGGGACTAAGTTCCGGATAGTCAAGCGGAATAAGTGAACCGTTAACTCGAACCATCGGAGGAATACCGACTGTTATATGAATATCAGATGCCCCCATATCTTTTCCTTTGTTGAGCACCTGCTCAACTGTCGCTAAATCTACAACCATTTTATCTTACTCTCCATTCCTATGCATAATCTAATTGCTCATTTATAGTCTTATTCCAGGCAGTTATTACTTCTCAACCTCATATGTTACCTTAACCATCTCTGACATTGATGTTGTTCCGTCAAGAACATACTTGGCAGCAGACGCCTTAAGGGTACTCATGCCTTCCTCAATTGCCTGCTCCTTAATCTCATCAGCAGACTTACCCCTGGCTATCATCGACTTTATCTTTGGTGTGATAGTCATTATCTCATAGATACCTATACGTCCCTTATAGCCCGTATTATCACACATCTTACATCCACATGGCTCATAAAGTACAATATCTTCTGAAGGGTCTACCGCAAGCTCCTCCTTCTCTTCAGCAGTTGCAAGTCTTGGCTTCTTACACTCACACAGTCGTCTGACAAGACGCTGTGCGATAATACCAACAAGTGAGTCTGCGATAAGATATGGCTCAACACCCATATCTGCAAGTCTCGAAATAGAATTGGCAGTACTGTTTGTATGAAGTGTACTTACAACAAGGTGACCTGTGATAGATGCTCTTACGGCAATCTCTGCTGTTTCCGAATCTCGAATCTCACCAATCATGATGATATCAGGATCCTGTCGGAGAATTGAACGAAGTGCATTGGCAAATGTCATGTCTGCCTTATTATTAACCTGTACCTGGTTAATTCCATCTATATTAGCCTCGACAGGGTCTTCTACTGTTATAATATTAACTTCTTCACTATTAAGTGAACTTAAAGCCGTATAAAGTGTTGTAGACTTACCACTACCTGTAGGTCCTGTTACAAGGATAATTCCATGCGGGTTCTTAAGTATGTTATCAAACTTGACAAGATCAGTAGGTGTAAGTCCAAGATCACTCTTCTGCTTCTTGAAGCCTTCCTTGGATGCAAGTCTCATAACGACTTTCTCGCCATATACTGTAGGCAGGTTAGAAACTCGGATATCATACTCTCTGTTATCTACAATTATGGTGATACGACCATCCTGAGGCTTACGCTTTTCGGAAATATCCATTCCCGACATAATCTTAAGTCGTGCAGTAATGGCTCCGAGAAGGGACTTATCATATTCAATTACTTCCCTGAGCACACCGTCGACACGGTATCTGACACGTATAGACTCCTCAAACGGTTCGATATGTATATCGGATGCCCTCTGTCTTGCAGCCTGTTCGATAATGCTGTTAACAAGCTGTACAATAGGTGCATTCTCGACATCTTCCTTACGGAGCTTCTCTTCTTCGCTTTCCTCCTGAACAAGTCCCTGCTCCTTCTTATACATCTCAGCAATATTCTGTGCCTGTTTCTTACCGAATACACGGTCAAAATATGCTCTTATGTCAGAAGCATTAGCAAGATAAGGTGCAACCTGCTTGCCCGTAATAATGTTAATATCATCCATCGCAAGGATATTCATAGGGTCGGCCATTGCAACCTGGATAACACCGGCATTATTCTTGTCATATCTCATTGGAACAAGTGTATACTTACGCATAACTTCTTCCGGTATAAGATCCCTTACATTCTCTTCCGGTTCCTCAACCTGCAAATCAATGAATTCGATATTAAGCATCTCACAAAGGATATCATTAATCTTTTCCTGCGTCACATATCCAAGCTCAACGAGCATCTCACCGAGCATGCGTCCCTTTTCTTTTTGCTCTTTAAGTGCCATATTAAGCTGATTCTGGTTGATAAGTCCTCTGCTCATCAGAACGTCGCCCAGTCTGATCTTTTTCCTGTAATTCATGCTCCCTCTTTCTGCCGGCACTCCGGCCAATCTTTCATAATATTAAAATTATATTACATAATCACAAAATATTCAATCGTTAAGGGACTATTATTTGTGATATTGCATAAGAATCTTCCTTGCTTAATATAACTTTTCCGTATAAATCATTGTAATTAACACCACAGACATATCTTGCAGAGAGGTCGGTATCAGCAATCTCAAACTTTCCATCAGCAGATATTACAATATCTGAGAATTCAAATATAAAACAGATGTCAAGTGTCGATGCTCCATTGGAGATATTGGATTTGAATACCAGATCCAGGTAATTGGCATGCGTAACATCATGATTATCCAGTCTGTACAAAAATAAGGCATCCACAAGTTCAGTGCTGTTGACCCATTCATTATTATACTGGAACAGATACGAGCTGTCTTTGGACGCTTTATAAAGCATACGGAACGTGAGATCTTCTGTCTCTGTCTTTATAGCATCTTTGCATTCACCGATAATATTATCAATTACATTCATATCCAATGCCTGTACAGAATCCGCATAACATGCAACCCTGTCTACATGGAACTGTTTCCGGCTTTCAGCTATTGATATTCCTTGTTCTGCAAGCTCTTCCGCAGATGCTTCACATGTCACGGTTATGACATCCCCGGCTTTTATCCCTGTAGCTTTATCCAGAGTAAAGGCAATATTCTTAAGCCTGTCATCCTGCCATTTGTTGAGGACATTAGCATATGCATCAGGGCTTATTCCCGCAACAACCACTTCAACATTGGCAAATATGTCAATTACGCTTCCATCCCCGAGTCCGCTTACCTCAGCAGCAAACTTTGCTCCGGCAACACGGCATCCTATCTTGTCTGCAAGAGATCTGTCGTAGAGAACGCTTATTGTCACTTTATCACCGTTAGAAAGCTTATCAGCTGCATCAGCGCTGGCACTAATGCCATCAACAAACGTGTCAATATTGCGGATAATAACTGCGTTCTTCTCATTACCGGCAAGTCTTTCATAAAGCTTCTTGGTATCGACCGAGCAGCTGACAGTTCCGGCACCGTCAGCTCCGCCAAAGCTTACGTTAATATAATCAGACATATTAATCTGTCCGCGCCCCCTGTCCATAAAGACAAAAAGAAGCACAGCCGTTATGGCAATGAGTACTCCTATCGTAAGCAGCAGTACCTTTGCATTTATATTCTTATGTTCTTTTTTACCATCCATATTGATTAAAATTATAGCAAAAATGCAGCCGCCACGCAAGGTAACGGCTGCATCTGCTGATTACAATTGTTTTAAATATCTGTAACAGAAATATGTATTATTTATTAAAGACGTACGCTGCCCGGCTTGCCGTTAACAACATAATAAGCAACATTCTCTTCCGGCTTAACATAAATATCCAATGACTTGAATGTCTTCTTACCTGTATCAGCAGCAGCAGCTTCCTTAACCTTAGCAACTATATCATCAGCATTATATTCACGTCCGGCATACTGCAGGAACATGTTAATCTTCTTGTCTGCTGCCTTAGCTGTTGCATCTGCAGTCTTCTTAGCTACTGTTGCCTTAGCTGTCTTTACTGCCTTCTTAACTTCAGCCTTAGCTGCTGTCTTAGCTGTTCTGGCTTTCTTTGGAGCCTCCTTGGCTGCGGCCTTAACTACTTCGGCTTCCTTAACTGCTTCTGCCTTAGTCTCCTTAACTGCATTCACAACAGATGCCTTAACTGAGCTGACAGCCTCTTTAGCTGTCTCTGTCTTGGTTTCAGCCGGCTTAACTGCCTTAGTCTCTGTCTTAGCTGTCTTCGCTTCTGCCTTTGTATTAACTGCCTTAGTTGTCTTACTTTCCATTAATAACCACCATTCCTTTTTGAATTATTCATACTGTTTGTATACAAGTTCTAATCAATTGGTATTATATACCATAAAAACTTTAATAGCAAATTAAATTTCACTAAACTACCACTAAACCGGCGCTTTAAAGGCAAAGTCATCTTTCATTTTTTCAAGAGCTCTTTTTTCTATTCTGCTTACATAGCTTCTGCTGATATTCATTTTCTGCGCGATTTCGCGCTGTGTAATCTCCTGTGTCCCGTATAGGCCATATCTCATAATTATAATCTCCCGCTCTCTGTCTGTAAGTTTTTTTTCAACTGCACTATACAGTTTCTTTACATCCTGTCTAAGCTCGTAATCCTCAACAACCGTATCTTCACTTGTTCCTATTATTTCTATAAGATTTATCTCATTGCCTTCTTTGTCCTTACCTACCGGCTCATATATTGAAATCTCCCGGCTTTTTCGCCGGTCGCTTCTTAGCAGCATAAGAAGTTCATTATCAATGCATTTGGCAGCATATGTTGCTAGTCTGATACTTTTGTTCATGTCAAATGTATTAACGGCCTTTATAAGTCCTATCGTTCCTACTGACAGGAGATCTTCCGTATCGCGGTCTGCGCAGGCATATTTTTTCACTATATGTGCAACGAGCCGCATATTCTTTTCGATAAGTTTATTTCTGGCCTCCAGGTCACCTTCCCTGCATTTTTTCAGATATATCTTCTCTTCTTCGCTAGATAACGGCTTATCAAAAATTTTCAAAAGAAAGGCACCCCACCACATCCATTAATATATAATATGTGGTAAAGTGCCGTATGTTGCTTTTCCGATTCAGAGTTTGTTAAGAGTGATTAGTCATGTCTTCTAAGAATATCATATCTGTCAAGCTTTGTTCCGAGATTAATCCAGAGCTTCTGCTTAGGATGAGGTGCGCATTCCATCGAATTACCTTCATCATCCTTAATCTCAATAACACTGCATTCAATGTTAGTGCCATCCGGCTTCATGACTTCTATAGTTTCTCCTACAGAGAACTTGTTTCGCTGTTCAACAGAATACAATCCATCCCCGTTACAGTCACCTACTATGCCGAGATATGTGTATTCATGCTCATATGTATTGCTGTCATAAATCTGCGTATCTTTATCAGGTTTTCCAAAGAAAAATCCCGTTGTATACTGTCTGTAAGTACACTTTGAAATCTCTGATTTGTAGAACGGAATCCTGCTTCTGTAATATTCAGGATCCCTGAGGTAATCATCAATTGCGAGTCTGTATGTCCTTGCAACAGTTGCAACATACAGTGCAGTCTTCATTCTTCCTTCAATCTTAAAACTGTCAATTCCCGCCTCAACAAGCTCAGGAATATGTTCAATCATGCACAGGTCTTTTGAATTGAAGATAAATGTTCCGCGTTCATTCTCATATACAGGCATATACTCGCCCGGTCTTGATTCCTCTACAACAGAATACTTCCATCTGCATGGATGTGTGCAGGCTCCCTGATTGGCATCCCTTCCTGCCATAAAGCTGCTCAGAAGACATCTTCCTGAATATGATATACACATTGCTCCATGTATAAATGTCTCTATCTCAAGGTCATCAGGAATATTCTTTCTTATCGTCTTAATCTCTTCAAGTGAAAGTTCTCTTGCAGTAACAACTCTTCTCGCACCCATCTTATACCAGAAATTAAATGTCGCATAATTGGTATTGTTTGCCTGTGTACTGATATGAATGTCAACATCAGGAAGCACTTCCTTTGCAATTGTGAACATTCCCGGATCAGATATAATCAAGGCATCCATACCTACCTGCTTAAGTTCTTCAAAATATTCCCTTGCACCATCAAGGTCTTTGTTATGGGCGAGAATATTGGCAGTGACATAGACCTTTACATCATGTGCATGTGCGAATTCCACGCCCTCCTTCATCTCTTCAAGTGAAAAGTTCTTTGCTTTTGCTCTGAGACCGAAAGCTTCACCTCCGATATAGACAGCGTCAGCGCCGAACATGACTGCAACCTTGAGCACTTCAAGGCTGCTTGCCGGTATAAGAAGTTCTATATTACGGCCATTGTGAATATGATCAGGCATTATTATCCTCCATTCTTTTTACAGACATTGTAATTCCATCTCCGATAGGAACTATCGATGTTATCAGTTCGTTCATATGCGTAAGTTCATACATATACTCACGCATCCTTGCATGAATTGTTCTGTCACGCCTCGTCACCGCATATCTTGACTCAGCTATGCTGCCTTCCTGCAGTACATTATCCGATATCAGCACTGCTGACGTTTTCATTACCCTTAACACTTCGGGCAGAAAATTAATATACTGAGCTTTGGCTGCATCCATAAAGACAAAGTCATACTCCTGCGAAGGCAGATCTTTCAGTATATTCATTGCGTCGCCCTCAAGAAGCGTAATCTGACTTTCTTTACCGGCTCTCGCAATATTGTGTCTTGCCTGCTCTATGCGGATGTCATAGTTCTCTATCGTTGTTATATGGCAGTCACTGTCTACATTCATACTCATAAGTATTGATGAATATCCGACAGCTGCCCCTACCTCAAGAATGCCTGCGGGCTTTTTGACCGCAAGCATTACTTTAAGGAAATTCTCCATCTCTTTGCGTATAACCGGAACGCCTGCCGCCTTTGCCTCATTCTCAATCTCAGCAAGCACTCCTTCGTTATCTGCATTAAGGGAATTAATATATGATACTATTCTTTCATTAACTATCATTGTGTACCACCATCAGTACCTTCTGTATCCGTACTGCCGCCACAGAGTACCGCAAGTATCTGCGTAGGCTTCATGGATGTATCAACTGTATATGTTCCTGCTTTGCACTTGCCTTTGTATTCAGACAGTGCAAGCTGTGCTTTGAATATAAGCTTGTCTTCGATAAGTCCTCTGTCATACAGGATATCCGTAAGTCTGGAGTCTGTTATATTAACCGGAATAGTCACCTCTACCTGTCTTGCATCCTCCTGGGTATCAACAGACTGTTCATCAAATATTTTTGCGCCAAATGCAAATCCTTTTGCACCTATAAAATATATAAGCACAACAGCTATTATTACTACTATAATGTTCACTATAACGCCAATTCCAAATCTGACATTCTTATCTTCCATTCAAACCACCATTCAAAATTAATTAACTCAATCAAGAAAATCCACATTCATATCAAGGCATCCGGTAACTGCATTACCTATAGACTGCACCATCCTGGCAAGACAAAGCTCCGCCTGAAGAAAATCACTTACTTCCTGATGCTTTCTTAACTCAGCATAATTCTTACGGAACGTCTCAACACGGTCAAACATTCCGTCTGAATCCTCCGAATTCTGAAGTTCAAAATTCTGTCTGCGGAGTTCATTAGTCTCTCTCAAAAGACCGGGATACTGTTCAAGTATCTTATATGCTTCTTTATATTCTGCATACTCCCTGCTTGTCCTTATAGCCCTGCACAGTTCATCTGTAAGCCTCTCAACCTCACTCATGCCAATGCCCCCTTAATCATCAACCTCCATAATGATTGGAAGTATTACAGGATTTCTCTTCATCTTCTTCCAGAGAAAATCACTTAATGTATCCTTAATTGTGCCCTTAATCTTACCCCAGTCAGTTACGTTACGGTCGAGGCAGTCAAGTACAGCCTGCTCAATAACAGCCCTGGCTTCTTCCATAAGGCCCTCTGACTCTCTTACATATACAAATCCTCTTGAAACAATATCAGGACCTGCAAGGAGCTGGTTGCTGTACTTCTCAAGCGTAAGTACGACAACGATAATTCCGTTCTCAGCAAGATTCTGTCTGTCTCTTAAGACAATATTACCTACATCTCCGACACCAAGTCCGTCAACAAGTACAGCTCCGGTCTGTACCTTATCAACTACCTCTGCCTTCTCCTGACTCATCTCAAGCACATCACCTGAGTGAAGTACAAATATATCATCCTTGTCAATTCCCAAGCCTTCAGCAAGCTCCTTCTGAGCCATAAGATGTCTGTACTCGCCATGTACTGGAACTGCATACTTAGGCTTTACAAGTGAATATATCAGCTTAATCTCTTCCTCACATGCATGTCCTGATACATGTGTATCCTGGAAGATAACCTTGGCTCCCTTCATTCCGAGCTCATTGATTACTCTTGCAACAGACTTCTCATTGCCCGGAATAGGTGTAGAACTGAATATAACAGTATCTCCCGGCTCAATCGTTACCTTACGGTGAAGGTTCGCTGCCATTCTTGAAAGAGCTGCCATAGACTCACCCTGGCTTCCGGTTGTTATAAGAACAATCTGCTCATTAGCGTAATTCTTCATCTGCTCAGTCTCAATAAGTGTTCCGTCCGGTATATCAAGGTATCCGAGCTCACTTGCAACATTAATAATGTTAACCATGCTTCGTCCCTCAACACACACCTTGCGTCCGTACTTGATGGCACAGTTAATTATCTGCTGTACTCGGTCAACATTAGATGCAAATGTAGCAATAATAAGTCTGCTCTGCTTATTGTCATTAAAAATATTATCAAATGTCTTGCCGACCGTTCTCTCTGACATAGTGAATCCGGGTCTTAAGACATTCGTGCTGTCGCACATAAGTGCAAGGACACCCTTCTTGCCTATCTCACCAAATCTCTGAAGATCTATAGGATCTCCGAATACAGGTGTATAATCGACTTTGAAGTCACCTGTGTGTACTATTACTCCGGCAGGTGTATATATTGCAAGTGCCGAGGCATCAGCAATACTGTGATTAGTCCTGATGAATTCGATTCTGAAGCATCCAAGGTTAATAGACTGTCCGTACTTAACAACCTTGCGCTTTGTCTCATGGAGCATGTTGTGCTCTTTTAACTTTGATTCAATGATTGCAGTTGTAAGCTTAGTAGCATATACAGGCACATTAACATCCTTGAGTACGTATGGGAGCGCACCAATATGGTCCTCATGTCCGTGTGTGATAACAAATCCCTTTACCTTGCTGATATTCTCCTTAAGATACGATACATCAGGTATTACAAGATCAATACCAAGCATTTCATCATCAGGAAATGCAAGTCCGCAATCCACGACAATAATACTGTCTTCGGATTCAAAGGCAGTCATGTTCATTCCAATCTGCTCAAGACCTCCCAATGGGATTACTTTAACAGTTCCATCTTTTTCTTTTTTCAAAATAAATACCGTTTCCTTTCTGTACTGCCTGCCATATAACGCATAAAGAAAAAACCTGCCTATGACATTACATACGCAGCGGCAGCAATATAATATTATTAAATCTACTTCTCTATATCCACATCATCCAGAAGCTCTGCAAATATCTGAGAAACATATTCGAGTTCATCATCATCGTCTACGATGACATAAGATGCCTCAGAATCAGAATCCTGTGATTCATCCTTAAGTATGTATGCATCTGCATCCACATTCTCATCTTCAACATCTGTAACCAACAGATAATTCTTACCATTAATTCTGGTTTGTTCCAATACAAAAAAAACAACCGGCTCATTATTGTCGGTCAAGCACGTAATCTTCTCCATTAACAACAATTCCTCACATAATCTTCCAAAATAAGAACAGCTGCAACACTGTCAACATACTTCTTATAATCTTTTCTCGCAACTTTGCATGTTTCCAGTATCTCTTCTGCTTCTACAGTTGTAAGTCTCTCGTCAGTCATAACAACCTGAAGTCCTGTCCTTCTCTCAAGCATATCGCCAAACTCCCTCGAACACGCTGCACGTTCTCCTTCCGTGCCATCCATGTTAAGCGGTAGTCCAAGAACAATCTGCTCTACATCCAGTTCTTTAATAATCTCTTCTATTCTTCGAAGTGTAGGACGTATCTTACTGTCCGAATCTCTAGTAATCGTCTCAAGCGGCTGTACTGTCATTCCCAAAGGATCCGTAACCGCCACACCGACTGTCTTAGTTCCATAATCAAGTCCAAGAATACGCATGTGTAATTATAATCCCTTACCTTCTATAAAATAACGGATAACTTCTTCCACAAGTTCATCTCTCTCAACCTTCATAATAAGGCTTCTTGCGTTGTTATGACTTGTTATGTATGTCGGGTCACCTGACATAATATATCCGACGATCTGATTAACCGGATTATATCCCTTCTCCTTAAGTGCAAGATATACCTGCTCAAGAATCTCCTCAACAGAAATAGTCTTGTCAGGCTGTGTCTTAAAAAATCTGGTATTGTTATCTAACATATCTATCACGTTCCTTCTCTTAAACTCACTATGTATTCTAATATAAATATACAAAAAATACAAGCACAAATATATTTGTATTTTGCAACTTTTTCTGCTATTATATGCAATATATTAAGCAATAATGTTTGGAGATTCAATATCATGTCAGAGAATACATTTTACAGTCTGCTTAAGAAAAGTGCTGAATCATACCCGGACAGCACCGCCATCCTGTATGATACATATGCTATTACTTATGCCGGACTTTTCAGGGACTGCTGCAAAAAAGCAATCTATTTCAGACAATTCGACAGGAAGCGGATAGCTCTCATAGGTCCCGCATCGTACCGCTGGATTGTCAATTTTTTCGGAGCGATAATGGCAGGCAAAGATGTTGTGCTTCTTGATTCGTTTCTGGCAAGTGCCGAGAGGCACATTCTTCTTGACAAAGTCAGACCGGACTATATACTTTCATACACTATGCAGTATATACTTGCAGATTCTGACGGTTTAACAATTGAGAATGTATCACATGATGAAGAGAATTGTGACGAATCTGATTTTGATGCCTCTGTAAGTGAAGGTAATATCCTGTTCTTCACATCAGGAACAAGTGAATTAGCCAAAGCAGTTGTTCTTACATCAGCTAATCTTAATTTCAGCACTTCACTTGTATCATCGAAGATTGCCTGCTCAAGTTCTGACAGAGTGCTCTCAGTACTTCCTCCGAACCATGTATTCGGTCTTATATACAGTATACTCTGGCCGCTCTCATGCGGTGCATGTGTATGCATAAGCCGTGGAATTAAGCACATCAGCTTTGACACAATTTATTATAATCCTTCAATTCTCCCGGTATTTCCTGCCCTCCTTGAAGGATATATACGCTTCAACTCCATGAACGCGGAACTTAAGACTATAATTGTAGGTGAGAGCAAATGTTCCGACAGGATAATCAGTGAACTTGAAGACGATGGATATAACGTATATTCAGTATACGGTCTCACAGCCGCTTCAGGCGGAATTGCCGTATCATCCAAAGCAACAGACCATAAGCTTGTACCATATGACGGGATTACAATATCTATTGCGGACGATGATGAGATTTTCATCAAGAGTGCAGGAATAATGCAATGCTACGATAATGACGAGGCGCAGACCAAAGAAGTCATCTCCAATGGGTTCCTCCATTCAGGAGACCTCGGCTATCTTGACGATGAAGGTCATCTTATCATAACCGGAAGTAAGAAGAATATTCTTGCACTTCCTAACGGTGAAAAGATTAACTGCCTTGAGGTTGAAGAATTTTTCAATGCCAATGATTCAATTGATGAATCTGCAATTGGAATTCTTCACGGTTCATGTACAATCTGGATATCAACAACCGATGAGAAGTTCGGTGATGAGCAGGCTCAACGTATGGTCGATTCTTACAATAAGACCAAGTGTGTCTCGCGCCATATCAATCATTATATAATTGTCAATGCACCGCTTCCACGAGACAGGTATGGACATCTTGACAGATGGGCACTTGCAAAAGAGTCTTCGAGCCGGGACTGATATATGCTGACAATGCTGTAATAATTCATCACAAACATACATTACAAAAGCCCTGTGTTCCATAGGTTCCCAAAGAGTAAGATTTTGGTGAATCTATCGAGCGCAGGGCTTTATATTATATTCCGGCAGCATTAAGCAGCATTGATAATCTACCCAAGCTCATCAAGTTCTTTAAGCCATATTCTTGCGCAGGCATCGCTAGGCATTCTCAAATCACCGCGAGGAGAAACTGCGACTGTTCCGACCTTTGGTCCGTCAGGAAGGCATGACCTCTTAAAATGCTGTGCAAAGAATCTTCTGTAAAATGTTTTAAGCCATTTCAGTATTGTCTCCTCGCTGTAATCCGACCTGAATGCTGCACATGCTATACGATACAGCTTGGCAGGATGTATGCCGAATCTCAATATATAATACATAAAGAAATCATGAAGTTCATATGGACCTACGAGATCCTCTGTCTTCTGCTCTATCTGTCCGTTCTCATCAGGTGGCAGAAGCTCCGGGCTTACAGGAGTATCAAGTACATCATAAAGCACTTTTGCAAGCGTACTGTCAGCCAGCACCTCTGCATAATATCTGACAAGATGTCTTACAAGCGTCTTAGGCACTGAGGCATTAACTCCATACATTGACATATGGTCACCATTATATGTTGCCCATCCAAGTGCAAGTTCTGACATATCACCTGTTCCGATTACAATACCGTTAACTTTATTGGCAATATCCATAAGAATCTGCGTTCTCTCTCTTGCCTGTCCATTCTCATAAGTAACATCATGGACATTAATATCATGTCCTATGTCTTCAAAATGCCTTGTCACAGATTCACGTATGCTGATTTCGTGGAAGGTACAGCCAAGACTCTTTATCATCTTAACGGCATTATCATATGTCCTGTCGGTAGTTCCAAAGCCCGGCATTGTCACTGCATGTATTCCTGACATATCAAGTCCCAGCAATCCATATGCCCTGACAGCAACAAGCAGAGCAAGTGTCGAGTCAAGTCCTCCGGATATTCCTATAACTACATTCTTACAGCCGATATGTGCAAGACGCTTCTTAAGCCCCATTGCCTGAATTGAAAGAATTGCCTCGCATCTTTTATTGCGTGTTGCCTCATTCTCAGGCACGAACGGATGCGGATCTATAAATCTCACAAGGCTTGTATACTCTGTTCCTGCAAGACTGAAGTCCACAACGGTGTACTCGTCATTATCGGTTGCCGATGTAAATGTACTCATCCTGCGGCGTTCAGAATTAATTCTGTCAAAATCGATATCATTTATTACACTGTTATTAGCAAAAAGCGATGTTTCTGCAAGAAGTGTTCCATTCTCCGCAATTATATCATGTCCGCCAAATACAATATCCTGAGTTGACTCACCATCTCCTGACGAGGCATAGGCATATGCGCACACAAGTCTCGCCGACTGACCGGTTACAAGACTCCTTCTGTAATCTTCTTTGCCAACAGTCTCGTTACTTGCAGACGGATTAACTATCAGAGTTGCCCCATTCATGGCATGACTTACACTTGGGGGCAGCGGTGTCCATAAATCTTCGCATATCTCAACACCGACAACGAGCTTTTCAAAATCAGAGCATCTGAAAAGAATCCTGCTTCCCATATATGTCTGCTGTCCCGCAACACATACCTTTACAGCCTTGTCAAAGCCCTCTGTAAACTGACGTCTTTCATAGAATTCGTTATAATTAGGAATATATTTTTTTGGTACAAGTCCAAGAATTACACCATCCTTAATAACTGCCGCAACATTGTATAGCTTATTACAATATTCAAACGGGAGCCCGACAACAGTTAACATGTTTTTACCTTTGGTATATTCTGTTATCGTAGCAAGCGACTTCTGCGCATCACTGAGCAGTGTATCCTGCAGAAACAGGTCATTACATGTATATCCTGTTATGCACATCTCCGGAAAAACGATTACTGAAACCTGCGCATCATATGCCTTGTCTATCCGGCTGCATATCTGTTCGGTATTGAAAATACAGTCAGCAACTTTTATATCCGGCGTTACAACTTCTACTCTTACATATCCGTCTTTCATGTATATAATCTCCAATTCATAATTGATATAAATATGATGTTATCACACTCCAATTAATGCGTCAAATCAATGACATTACAAATATATCGCGGCAATCTGCACAAATAAAAAGGACCGCCGCATACATATGGCAGTCCTCATTCTTTTTAAAGTTAATCGGTTCTGACAGTTGAATTATTCTGACAGTCTTTATCAAAAAGTATTATCGTGTTGCTGTGCTATCATTCGTATGATTGTCATCAAACATGTCATTAATACCACCAGCTGCCTTACTGATGCCGTTGCCGATGCCGCTAGCTGCTTCACCGACTCCGTCAAATGCGCCGGTAACAATCTCTTCAATCGGATTGTTATTGCCTGAGGTACTCCCATTATTGCCCCGGGTAGTGCCGTTATTACCCGTTGCATTGGTATTCCCGCATGCAACAAGTGATGCAGCCGCCACAACAGCAGCCAATGTAATAATTATCATCTTTTTCATTGTCATGTCCTCCATTTTTATTCATAGAGGTATTATGACCATATTATGACTATTTATTCACGGCATGCTGGCCTTTTATAAGGTTGCTGATATATTTGTAAAGAATAAGCGTTATTGCGCCTACAACAATCGACTTAAGTATATTGAACGGAACAACTGCCAGCGCAACAAGCGTAAATACACTGTTGATTGATGCGTTAACTTTTGTTCCCATCGCAACAAGCGCTTCTATAGGCATTCCATAAAGCTCGGCAAATTTTGGAAGAAGATAGAATCCATTCATGAGACTTCCGGCAATAACCATACAAAGTCCGCCTGTTATGAGTCCGATAAGTGCTGATTTCCTTGTTTTTTTTGTAAAGTAAAAAGCTGATGCCGGTACAACCATCGCACATCCTACAATAAAGTTGGCAAGATCTCCCACGAACATTGTTGTTGTACCCTTAAGTGCAATCTTTATAAGAACCTTAAGTCCTTCTATGGCAACCCCTGCTGTAGGGCCGAACATAAATGCGCCTACAAGCGCAGGCACTTCACTGAAATCAAGCTCATAAAATGCCGGAGCAAACCACAGTGGGAATTCAAAAAACATAAGTATCGCAGAGATTGCCGAAAACATGGCAATTACTACAAGTCTGTTAACCTTGGTCTTTTCTGAATTAAAATGCATTCCGCACTTTGCTTCAATTAATTTTTCCAGTCCCTTTGCGATAAAATAAACACATACTACTATAAGTATTGACACAAGTATAAATGTGACATTACTCTTTACTGCTTCAAGCAGCTTACCATAATCTGTCATATCAGACTCTCCTTTCCGCCGCGCTGTGCGGCATGCAGGCATCCGGCACAACTTTACAAAAAAGCCCTGTAACCGGTAATATGTCTTAGCCGACATATATTACACCTGTTACAGGGCATATCTGCAAAATGCAGCCTGAGCCTACACTTCTTTCATCCAGACTATACTGTCGGTTTGGGAGTCAAACCCAATCGGCCTCTTATACGAGGTTCGCGGACTATACCGCCGGTCAAGAATTGAATCTGCCGTTCATTCCGTAATATTAACAGATTCTCACTTTGCCCTGAAGGTGGAGTAAACTTCATCTTCAATATTAAATTAATTATACATTGCAATGCTTAATTACATTAACACATCACTGCTTCGTTGTCAACCACTGTCCGGCAACACCAACGGCTTCGTTAATAACATCAACCGGATGTACAAGCGCGAATCTCACATGTCCTTCTCCAAGGCTTCCAAACGAACTGCCCGGTGTGCATATTATACCTGTATTCTCAAGAAAGTCCATGCAGAACTTCTCTGAGTCTGTATAACCTGCCGGAAGAGGAGCCCATACAAACATTGTTCCCTCCGAATCAGGTACATTCCAGCCTATAGAGCGCAGACCGCCGCACAGTGCATCTCTTCTCTCCTGATATCTTCTGCGGTTCTCATACACGCTGTCCTGCGGCCCGTTAAGAGCTTCAACAGCTGCTTTCTGTGCAAGATAGCTCATTCCATAATCATACTGTGAACGTATCGTGCGGTATTTTTTAATTATCTCAGAATTGCCTATAAGATATGATATTCTAAGTCCTGTAAGATTATATGTCTTTGAAAGAGAATTGAATTCAACTCCGACATCCTTCGCTCCCGGAATAGACAGGAAAGAAAATCCCTCACGTCCATCATATACAATCTCAGAATATGCATTATCATTAACAATAAGCAGGTCGTGAGCCTTGGCAAATGTTACAAGTTCCTCATAAAAGCTTTTGGGTGCACATTTGCAGACAGGATTAAGCGGGTATGATACTACCATCATCTTTGCTTTATCTGCTATCCTGCCATCAATTGCATTCAGGTCAGGCAGATATCCGTTATCTTTATGAAGATCATAATGAACTATCTTCGCGCCATTAAGATATGGTCCCACCTCAAATATAGGGTATCCCGGATTCGGGACAAGGACTATATCTCCCTCATTACACATAGTAAGAGCAATATGGCCCATGCCTTCCTGGGTACCGGCAACACTCATTATCTCATCATGCTTAAGCTCTACACCATATCTGCGGCCATACCAGCCAACAACAGCATCAAGCATCTCATCTGTATCAACAAGTGAATATTTGTAATTATCCGCATTAAGGGCTGCCTCACTCACAGCCTTCATAACATGTTCATCAGGCTTAAAATCAGGCGTTCCGACTGAGAAATTATATACCTTGCGCCCTGCATCAAGCAGCTCGTTCTTTTTATCATTAAGTATGTTAAATATATTCGGTCTGAAACTCAGCGCCTTATCTGAAAATTTAAAGTCCATTTACAATCGCCTCCATTGCGAGCAGATATCCGTTAAGTCCAAGTCCTACAACCTGTCCTGTACATGATGGTGCAGTAACAGATACATGCCGGAATTCTTCTCTTTTATGCACATTGGAAATATGTACCTCAATCTTAGGTATATCCTCTACTGATGCAAGAGCATCACGTATTGCATAGCTGTAATGCGTATAAGCACCCGGATTAATTATGATTCCATCAACTTTATCAAGATATGCCTGCTGTATTCTGTCAATCACAGGACCCTCACCGTTGCTCTGGAATACTTCAACATCAACTCCGAGTTCCTTCGCCTTATCATTAATCATATCTACAAGTGCATTATAATCCTTAGTCCCATATATTCCTTTTTCTCTTATGCCAAGGAAATTAATATTAGGCCCGTTTATAACCAGTATCTTCATTATCTGCCTCCGTCATTAATGTAATCTTCTATTGCATTATATATGCCATTCATGCTCATGCCCATTGTGTTAATAACAACGTCTGAAGCATCAAGATAAGCATCCTCCCGCTGCATAATAAGTTCATGGATCCTTTTGCGCAGATCCTGCCCTGCCAGCATCGGGCGTTTGTCATCTCCATCAAGTCTTCTTGCAAGTTCTTCCTCAGCAGCTTTTAGATATACAACAGTTCCCAGCTTTTTCATAAGTTTTCTGTTAATATCACGCACAGGCATTCCGCCGCCGACTGATATAACAGTCTGGCTGCAGCCCTCACAAAGCTCCTCTAATGCTTTGGTCTCAAGGTCTCTGAAAAACTCTTCTCCGTAATTTGCAAATATGTCTTTTATTGTCATATTCTGTCCGGCTTCAATATAGTCGTCCGTATCAATATACTTCATATTGACATTCTGGGATATCCATCTTCCGACCGTAGTCTTACCTGCACCCATGAATCCGATAAGAACTATATTACCCTTATTATTCATCTATTCCCATCTCCCTGCACATAGCTTTATAGACTTCCTCAGACTGCTGTGTGCTTATCTGTACATTATTCCAGAGTTCATATGCGCTGACTCCCTGGTAAAGCAGCATTTTAAGCCCGTTATATGCCTTTTTGTCAGTGCCGTCAGAGGCTTTTCCCGAAGCTTTCACAAGTTTCATGAACTTTGTCACTGCAGGATTATATATAATATCTACGGCAGCATCTATCTTCTTGTAAAATGCTTCATCTTCAACAGGTGCTTTGTCTGTGTCAGGATACAGTCCGACACTTGTCGTCTGTATACAGACATATCCCCCACCTTCAAGTCCTGCATAATCTGCTATATCCATGGCTTTTGCAATATCAGCCTCAAAATATTCATTAACGGAAGCGGCAATATTCTCTGCTTTACTTACAGTGCGGTTGAGTATGTATATTGCGGAAGCGTTCTCCTTTGCACATAAAAAAGCTATCGCCCTTGCTGCACCGCCGGCACCAAGAATTATTACCCTGCGTCCGCCAAGAGCAATACCTGCTTCCTCAAGTTCTCTTTTTAGTCCGAGTATATCTGTATTATATCCTTTGTAACCTCTGTCAGTTCTCACAAGTGTATTAACCGCACCAATGCTTGCTGCAATCGGATCTATATCCGCAAGACATTCTATAACTGCGCTTTTGTGTGGAACTGTAACATTAAGTCCAAACACATTCAATGCATATGCACCTTCTATTGCAGCCTTTATGTTATCTTCGACTTTAAACGGAACATATACAAGTTCCGTACCGGTAATATCAGCAAGTGTATTCTGAAGTACCGGTGATACTGAATGTCCAACCGGGTTACCTATTATCCCGCATACCCTGGTTGTTCCCTTTACATCTTTCATGTCTGTCTAGCTTCTCCTGTCCTTTTTACTTCTCGCATAAAACCACAGCACTATCTTCTCAAGATATCTCTTGAGAATAATCTGTATCTCTTCATGTCTGTCTATCGGCTTAACAAGATATGTCCGGATTCCTGCCCTGTTGGCACCCCAGACATCCGTAAACAGCTGGTCTCCGACAAATATTGTATCAGACCTGTCCGTTCCCATAAGCTGCATAGCTTTTATGTAATTCTTTGTTGAAGGCTTTTTGGCATCGTATATATATTTTGTTCCTACTTCATTGGCAAATGGAGCCACCCTCGGTTCTTTGTTGTTAGATATTACACATGTATCAAAGCCTGTCCTTCGAAGTCTCTCAAACAGTTCAACGGCACGCCCGGTTGCAGGCATGCCATGCTCTACAAGTGTATTGTCAATATCGAAAATTATTCCGCGGAACCCTTGCGAGTACAACACCTCATAATCTATATCATAAGTTGAATCCACATAATCTCCGGGATAAAATCTCTCTAAAAAAGCCATATCAATCTGCATTCCTATTATTAATAATCTTCATCCTGCTTCACACTAAAAACTTCTTCAGTTCATCCATGAATGTATTTACATCCTTGAATTCCCTGTATACTGATGCAAAGCGGACATAAGCAACCGCATCAAGGTCTTTGAGCTTGTCCATTACAACCTCTCCTATTCTGGTTGTTGGAATCTCTTTTTCGCCACTGTTGAATATCTCTGTCTCAATCTCGTCAACCATCTCATTCATCCTGTCAATTGAGATTGGACGTTTGTAGCATGCTCTTACAATTCCCGCAAGAAGCTTCTTGCGGTCATAAGGCTCCCTCTTACTGTCCTTCTTGATGACCATAAGCGGAACAGTCTCAACTTTCTCATATGTTGTAAACCTCTTGCCACATGAATCACACTGTCTTCTTCTCCTTATAGATCCGTCATCCGTAGGTCTTGAATCCATTACTCTGGAATCTTCCTTACCACAATATGGGCATTTCATGTGTATACCTCCCCTTTTATTCTGTGTACTATGTACATCTGAAAGACACCTTTTCAAGCACAACATCAACAAGAATTGCATCTTCTCCTATATTCATAACACACTTATATGGAATAATATATTCTATATCACGTCCGAACAGGCCACAGAACCTTGTCGGCCCCGGCACTATAAGTGCACAGATACACCCTGTCTTACAGTCAAAATCAATATCAACCACACAGCCGAGTATACAGCCATCCTTAACATTGACAACCTCTTTGTCATGCAGTTCACATATGCGCATTCAGTCTCACGCTCCCACGCAGTCTGTCATTATATATTATATTGCGCAGTTGGCAAAAAGTTCATTGACAGCCGCTTCATAATCACAGCTTCTCTGAGCTTTGCGTATAGACTTATAATATCTGTCTGCACCATCAAAATTCCGTATCATATAATACCATAGTTCCTTCATCTTAAACAATGCATTGCGTTCTCCCATAACTGCACAATATTCTTTAAATACGGCATTGTGAAATGTCCTGAGCGCCCTGCTGCTAAGCTTGTCACCACCGTTTATCGTGGCAAATATTGCCGGGTTGGTAATCATTCCCCTGCCGCACATGACTGCATTAAGTCCATTGAACCGCGATGTAATCCTTTGGTAGTCATCCACCGAACAGATATCACCATTATAGCACACAGGTGCTTTTGAATTGGCATATGCATATTCAAAAATATCGTAGTCAGGACTGTTTTTATACAAATCCTTCTGTACTCTCGGATGAACAATAAGCTCACTTAGCGGGTATTGATTATAGATATCAAGTATCTTTATAAATTCGTCATGTGATTCCACGCCGGTTCTGGTCTTTACCGAAACCCTGACACCATCCTTACCGGCAGCCACAAAGACATCATTGAGGAACGAATCAAGTTTGTCAGGGAACGCCAGAAAACCTGCACCCTTATGCTTTGTAACCACTGTAGGTGACGGACACCCGAGATTAAGATTGACTTCATCGTATCCGTATTCATCATGAAGTGCACGTATGACTTTTATACAGTCACATGAATTATTGGAAAGTATCTGCGGTATTACATCTCTGGGCCTGTTATTCCCGGAATCTATATCACGCCGCTCCTGTTCAGTAAATGTCTTATTAGTGTTAGTTGAAATAAACGGAGTAAAGTATCTGTCAGCACCTCCAAAGCAGTCATCAATAATATTACGGTAAATATATCCCGTAACACCTTCCATTGGTGCCGCATACAGCTTCACTCTCTTACCGGCCATGCTATTCATTATATTACAGTTTCCTTATAACCATGTTATTAGGCTTGGATATCCTGACTTCCCTGCCACTCATTACTATAAGACCTTTATCCCAGTGGACGGTAAAGAATGTTATCGAATTGCCGTCGTGATTCATTGACATAAGATGCTTCTCGTCAGGGAAAAGATTAATATACTTAGGATAGTCACCGCTTATCGGAAGTGATGAAAGAATTGACAGTGTTCCGTTATCCTTGTCAATCTTATATATTGTTACGCTGTTATCTCCCGCATTGGAGCAGAGAAGATGTTCTCCGTCCTTTGTGAGCATAATATCCGTTGCTGCACTGTTCACGCGATGATCTCTTCTAAGAGTAAATATATTCTGTATAAACTCGAATGTCCTGCGGCCGTCTTCACCCACGCCGCACTTGTAGACATCAATATAATTCTTAAGTTCACACATTACATAGGCGAATCTTCCGTCTGCTGAGAAAAGAATCTCCCTTGGTGCAGATTCGAGCTGTGTTCTTATAATATCATACAGATCAAGCCTGCCTGTCTTCTTATCAAATTCATACACCTTAATCTGATCAATTCCCAGATCACAAACACACAAAAGCTTCTCATCCGGTGTAAGTGTCGCATTGCTTATATGCGGTCTGAAATTACGCTCGGCAATACTTCCTATTCCCTTATGGAATACCTCATCGGCAATTGTACCTACGCTGCCATCTTCATTAAGATGCATTACAGTAAGCTTGCCATCATGATATCCTGACACAAAAATGAATGTATTGTCCTTCGTTACTGACAGATGACACCCTCTCATACCATTGATTGACTTAACATTAATAAGTTCAATGTCACCATCAGGCATAACACGAAACGCTGAAACTCCGGCATCACATATTGAATACAGATATTTTCCGTCATGCGACAATGTTATATATGACGGATTATCTATCTCGACTTCTTTTCTCTCTGTAATAAGTCCTTTTTCAACATCCATATCATATATATGGATGCCTCTGCTCTTTTCATGTGTATATGTCCCCACATATGCTACATATTTGTCTGACATGTCGTTCTCCATTCCAAATAATTTATTACTTTATTTTAGCGCAAATTCTTCACATAATCAATATTCAATATGGAAACTGATACCATACTGAATAAATCTTACCGGCGTGGATATGATTTATTCTGTAAAGAATATTATGCCTGAATTGAGAATCAGCATGAAGATTAGTAAGAAAAGCGGGCAGAAAAGGAGATTAGTATGGCCGTCTATAAAGTAGAACTATGTGGAGTAAACACATCATCCCTGCCATTGTTAAAAAATGAGGAGAAAGATGAACTTTTACGCAAAGCCATTGACGGTGATTCCAAAGCAAGAGAAAAATATATAAAAGGTAATCTGCGCCTTGTTCTCAGCGTAATCCAGCGTTTTGCCGGCAACGGAGAGAATGCGGACGATCTCTTCCAGATTGGATGTATCGGTCTTATGAAAGCCATTGACAACTTTGATGTCACCCAGAACGTACGTTTCTCTACTTATGCTGTTCCGATGATCATGGGAGAAGTCCGTCGCTACATGCGTGACTATAATTCAATACGCGTAAGCAGGTCGCTTCGTGACACTGCTTACAAAGCCATTCACGCAAGAGACATGCTGACAAAAAAGAACCAGCATGAGCCGACCGTTATGGAGATTGCTGCCGAAGTCGGACTTCCAAAAGAAGAGATTGTCATGGCACTTGACGCAATACAGACGCCGCTTTCTTTGTATGAACCGGTATTCTCCGAGGGCGGTGACACACTGTATGTAATGGACCAGATAAGTGACAAGAAAAACCGCGAAGATAACTGGGTCGAAGATATTGCGCTGCGCGAAGCAGTCTCGAGGCTTCCGGAGCGTGAACGCAACATAATCCGCCTGCGTTTTTTCGATGGCAGGACACAGATGGAAGTTGCCAGAGATGTCGGCATCTCACAGGCGCAGGTCAGCCGTCTTGAAAAGAATGCGCTTCGTTCCATGAAGAATTATCTGCAGATGTGATATGATATGCCGCTTATGTCCGTAAGAAAAAAGCTCATGCATTAACGCATGAGCTCAAGGAACTTCTTAGTATTATCTGCGGCATCCCCTCTGTATACAGATGATCCGGCTACTATTACATTAGCACCGGCTTCAAGGACCTCCGGCAGATTGTCAAAATTAATTCCGCCATCAATCTCTATATCTTTATCCATATTATTATCACGGTAATAAGATCTGATAATTCTTACTTTATCAAGGACATCCGGTATAAACTTCTGTCCTCCGAATCCCGGATGAACACTCATAACAAGTGCCATATCAATATCGTCAAGGTAAGGCATAATCTTATCTACCGGTGTCTCAGGATTAATCGCTACAGCCGCCCTGACACCACAGGCCTTTATATCTCTGATAGTCTCATCAATGTCTTTGCAGGCTTCAACATGTACTGTAATAATATCCGCACCCGAATCAACAAAATCTCTGATATATCTTACAGGCTCTGTTATCATAAGATGCACATCAAAGACCGCATCTGTTGACTTTCTGACTGACTTTATCACAGGCATTCCGTATGATATGCTTGGTACGAATATTCCGTCCATCACATCAACATGAATATATTGTGCTCCCGCCTTTGCAACTGTCTGAATCTGCTCTCCGAGCACATTAAAATCTGCCGATAAAATAGATGGTGCTAAAATGTTCATTAATATTTCCTCTGATCTTTCAACTCATTATATATTTCAACGTAGTTCTCATATCTTATGCGGCTGATAATGCCACCATCAACAGCCTTCTTAACGGCACAGTCAGGCTCATTGACATGAACGCATCCATTAAACCTGCATCTGCCTTCATATGGTGCAAACTCTTCAAAATAGAATCTTAAGTCCTGTGCCTCTATATCACTCACATAAAATGACGTAAAGCCCGGTGTGTCCATTATATATGTATCACCACCGATATTGATTATCTCTGAATGACGTGTTGTATGCCGCCCTCTTCCAATCTTCTCGCTTACTGCCCCCGTCTCCATTCTGCTCTGCGATAACAGCTCATTAGTAAGTGAAGACTTGCCTACGCCTGAAGGACCCGCAAAAACGGTTGTCTTACCGGCGATTATCGGTCGGATGATATCATCAATACCTTCTTTGTTGACAGTACTTATAAAATGGACTCTGCATCCGCATCCTGCATATATATCTGCCATCTGTGCAAGCTGGCTGTCTTTTGCAAGATCTTTTTTACTGAAACAGATTACAGTCTCAATATCATGTTTTTCCATCATGACAATAAATCTGTCCAGCAGGTTATAATTAGGTGCCGGCCTGTGAACTGCAAATACAACAAGTGCCTGATCGACATTAGCTACCGCCGGCCGTATAAGAGAATTCTTCCTTGGCAGCACGTCATTAATGTTGCCAAGGAACTTCTCATCGTCCAGTATGTCAATATCTACATTATCACCAACGAGAGGCTTTATCTTGCGGTTGCGCAGAATTCCTTTTGCCTTGCATTCATATACGCCGCGTCCTATCACATGCACGTAATAAAATCCTGCGATACCCTTGATTATCTTACCATTCATGTGTTAATTCCCTGTTATCGCAGCTACTGAAGGTGTCTGTGCAGCAGTCGTTGCTGCTGTTGTTCCTGCCGGGAGTGTAACTGTAGGTGCTCCGAGGCCTATACTCATAGTAAGTTCTATAGTTGTTCCTGCCGGTACTTCCTTGCCTGCCGAATAGCTCTGTGCAGCTACATAGCCATAAGGAATCTTATCATTCATTACCTGTGTAGCTGAAAGTGTAACATTAAGTCCAAGTGCATCAAGCGTCTGTCTTGCCTGAGTCTCAGACATATTTAAAACATTAGGAACCGTAATCATCTTGGATTCCTTACCACGGCTTACAACAATCTTAACCGCATCACTTGACTTGGCACTTGCATTAGCTCTAGGTGTCTGGCTGATAACAAGTCCCTGCTCAACCGTGTCACTGTAATCGTAGTCAACAGCCGGCGAACCGAATCCGGCTGACTTGATTGCTGCTATAGCCTCATCCTCAGTCTTACCAACAACATTAACCATTGTTGACTTACCTGCACCGGAACTTACCGAAATAGTTACCGTAGAATTCTTGGCTATCTTTGAATTGCCCTTCTGGCTCTGTGATATTACATATCCTTCAGCTACGGTATCTGACGGCTGACGGCTGACCTTGCATCCGAGGTTAACATCATTAAGTGCCTTCTTGGCATCCTCTTCCGTAAGTCCTGTTACGCTCGGCACAGCTACGAGCGTTGAAGGATCAACAGTTGTTGTCTGTACCTGCTCAGAAGGTGTATGATTAGAATCAGTTCCAGATGAACCACCCATAACGGCTGCAAGCTTGACTACTACAAATATCGTAATGATGATAATTACCGCTGCAATTCCGATTCCAAGCCATTTCATGACTGCATCCATCTTCTCGCCGGCTTTTTCCTCGGCATCATCGTAATCATCGTCATCGTCGTCATCCTGAATTCTTACAGGTGCCTGATTAGACTTACTCTTAGGCTTCACAGGCTGTGGCTTAGCCTTTTTCTTACTCTTCTTAGAGTTGTAATCATCATCGTCGTCATCTATATCGTCTATAATGTCATCATCGTCGTCAAAATCTTCATCGAAGTCCTCATCATCAAAATCTTCATCATTCTGACTATTCTGATACTGCGATGACATTCCTGTTGAAGCAGCCTGCCTCCGGTCTATAAGATCCTCCTGCAGCGACTGCTGTCTTGCTGTCTCATAAGAAGGCGCAAGCCTGACAAAATTAACATCCGGCATGACCAGTGATTTTTTAAGATCAGCTATAAGCTCAGTTGCACTCTGATATCTTCTGTCAGTCTTTTTCTGTGTACACTTCATAACAATCTGGTCTACACTTATCGGTATATCATTAACCACATGTGAAGGCGGAAGAATCTCATCCTGGATATGCTGCACGGCAACCGATACAGTTGAATCCCCATCGAACGGAACTGTTCCGGTAAGCATCTCATACAAAGTTATACCAAACGAATAGATGTCACTCTTCTCATCACTGTATCCGCCTCTTGCCTGCTCCGGTGAGATATAGTGTACTGACCCCATCGCAGACGAACTGATTGTCTGTGATGTTGCAGCCCTTGCTATACCAAAATCAGTAACCTTAACTTTGCCTTCTTTTGAAATTATGATATTCTGCGGCTTAATATCCCTGTGAACTATATGATGACTGTGTGCAGCCTCCATACCCTGTGCCACCTGAATTGCAATACTTACCGCTTCCTTGCTTGAAAGCCTGCCCTTCTTCTCTATATACTGCTTAAGCGTTATACCCTCAACGAGTTCCATTACAATATAATAAATACCATTCTCATCACCTACATCATACACACTTACTACATTAGGATGCGTAAGTCCGGCTGCTGACTGGGCTTCTATGATAAACTTAGATACAAAATTCTTGTCATGGCTGAATTCCTCTTTCATGACCTTAATTGCAACATAGCGGTTGAGCTTATGGCACTTTGCCTTATATACATCTGACATTCCGCCCGTGCCTATCTGCTCTATTATCTCGTACCTGTCTGCAAGAAACATTCCTTTTCTTAACATAAACTCCTCCACGTTCTGTAAATATTACGATTATTCCCCGTATCAGTATTCGATAATTATAACTGACACATTATCACGTCCACCATTCTCATTAGCAAGCTCTACCAGCTTTGTTGCAGCTTCATCTATATCTGCTGTTGTCTTAAGTATACGTTCAATAACATTATCCTCTACCATATTGGTGAGGCCGTCAGAACACATAAGGACACGATTGCCCGGCTTTATATCTATCGGGAAAAAATCCGGAAGTACTGTTGTATCTCCGCCTATTGCCCTTGTTATCATATTCTTCTGTTCATGATATCTGGCTGCGTTACGGTCCAGAGCTCCCCGTGTAACCATCTCTTCGACCAGTGAATGATCTCTTGTTACCTGCTTAAGATCCTCCCCCAGTATATAAAGTCTGCTGTCACCTACATTGGCAACATGCAGAACAGAATCTCTTATACATGATACAACAAGTGTTGTACCCATACCATTATAATCCTCAGACTCCTGCGCTTTGCGCAAAATATCCGTATTCACCTGCTGTATTGCAGAATTGAGAATACTTATAGGATCATTTTCATCTGAATCTGACACTAATTTTACCATCGTCTCAACTGTATATCTTGATGCCATATCGCCGGCCTTATGACCGCCCATGCCATCTGCAAGGATAAACAGATTAGGCAGATTGCCAACCGGTTTTGTAGAGTAATAGACGTAATCCTGATTCATTAATCTTGTCTTACCTACATCAGTCAGAGAGCATGCCCTCATGTTTCAACCTCCTAATGTAACAACTTATTTACACATTATTTCATAATAGCACAACACAGTCTATTGTGCAACATTGTGCGCATTTTCATTATTCCTGTTTTATGCCGTCAGGTGCGTCCTCATTCGAATCAGTGCTTTCCATATAACTTCTGCGCAGCTGTCCGCACGCTCCGTCAATATCACGCCCCATCTCTCTTCTGACAGTAGCATTGACCCCGCATTTTTCAAGTCTGCTCCTGAAGTGACTGACGCCTGCCTGTGCTGTCTGTTTGTAATCTCTTTCCTTAATGGGATTAACAGGAATCAGGTTAACATGGCACTTAATTCCTTTTACAAGATGAACCAGCTGCATTGCACATTCATCTGTATCATTAACGTCTTTTACAAGACTGTACTCAAATGTAATCCTGCGTCCGGTCTTCTCCACATAATATCTGCAGGCTTTCATTATCTCATCAATGGAATATTTGTTAGCCACAGGCATTATGGAACGTCTCAGTTCATCATTAGGTGAATGCAGTGATATTGCAAGCGTTATCTGTGGCTGCATATCCGCAAGTTCATATATCTTAGGTACGATTCCGCATGTCGATACCGTAAGGTTACGTGCGCTGATGTTAAGCCCTTCTTCATTATTGAGAAGCTCAATAAATCGAAGCAGATTATCAAAATTGTCGAATGGTTCCCCGGAGCCCATAACAACAACATTATCGACACGTTCGCCGATATCCTTCTGAATTCTGTATATCTGCTCAAGCATCTCTGAAGGAAGAAGTCCCCTGACAAGTCCGTCTATGGTTGACGCACAGAAGCGGCAGCCCATTCTGCACCCAACCTGCGAAGATATGCAGACAGAATTGCCATGATGATATTTCATGAGGACGCTCTCGATAAGATTGCCGTCAGACAGTCTGAACAGATACTTCCTTGTGCCATCTATCTGTGATATCTGCACACGTACAGGCTCAAGTACCGTAAGAGGATACTCTGCAGCAAGTTTCTGCCTCAATGCAGCAGGCACATTCGTCATCTCATCGTATGATGCAACAAGTTTCTGATGCATCCACTGATATATCTGCTTTGCCCTGAACTTCTTATCACCAAGTGATACTATCAGTTCAGACACCTCTGAAGGTGTCATGGACTTTATATCATATTCTGTATTTTCCATTATTTATTCAACATCTTTCTTTTTTAATCTGGCTATAAAAAAGCCATCTGTATTATCTATTCCCGGAAGCAGCTGTACATAACCTTTGGCAAGGCTGTCTTTTTCCAGCATAGGATAGTCTTTTTCAATACTGTCTGTCTCAAATGGGTAGTTAGCAGTAAACCAGTCAACATTGTCCTCATTTTCGGCAGAATTAATTGTACATGTGCTGTATATAATGTATCCGCCCGGTCTTACATATTCCGAGCATACAGACAGAATTTTTCTTTGCAGTTCAACCAGTGCCTCTGTCTTTTCCGCAGATGCATTATATCTGATATCAGCTTTACGTCCAAGAATTCCCAGTCCGGAACACGGTACATCACATATAAGTATATCGGCTTTTCCAATGAGTGATTCATCCTTCACCGTTGCATCCCATACTTTTGCGGTTACATTATCCATGTGCAGTCTTTCAATATTATCACGTATCAGCCCGACCTTGGCCTCACTCACATCTCTTGCTTCTACAGTTATGTCACTGCCTCTTTGTGCAGCGTGCAGGCACTTGCCTCCGGGTGCCGCGCATACATCAACGACATAATCCCCCGGATTGGGATTAACAGCAAGTCCCGCAAGTATTGAACTTAAGTCCTGAACCTGAAAAAGACCTTCTTCAAACGAGGTAAGGTCTGCAAGATAATCATATCCACTTATTGCAAATGCATACGGAACACATGTATCTTCGACTGTTACACCCTCATCAGTAAGCTTCTTTTTCAGCCCGCCGGGAGTTATCAGTCCGGTATTACACCTTATATACAGCCTGTGTTCCTTTTCAAATCCTTTGAGAACATCTTCCGTACAACTACCGCATTCGTCCATAAGAATACGCACGACATATTCAGGCATGGAATAACGTATCATGCAATATCTGACGAAATCACTTTTATCAGGATACTGTATGTTGTTAATGTCTCTTGCAAGTGAGCGCAATACTCCGTTGACAAATCCTGTCAGCGACGAAAATCCCCGCTTTCTTGCAAGCTTTACCGCCTCGTTACATACAGCCGATACAGGAACGCTGTCCATGTACTTAAGCTGATATGCAGACATTCTCATAATATTACGGATGACCGGCTTCATCTTCTTAGTACTGACAGATGACACATGGTCTATAAGCCAGTCTTCCTCTATCCTTCGTTCAATCGTTCCCTCTGCCAGCCTTGATATAAATGCTCTCTGTGACTTAGGCAGATACTGGAACTTGCTTAACGCCTGTCCGGTAATCAGATTACTGTGTCCGGGATTCTTATCATTCTCGAGCAGTATGTCAAGCACTACCGCCCGCAGATTAACATTGTCCATAGTATTATTCATTAGCGGTCATCACTCCTGCGTCCGAAAAGCATAATCAGCCTGAGCAGCTGAAGAACTGCAGTAAGAGCTGAAGCTACATATGTCATGGCTGCTGCAGAAAGAACCTTCTTAGCCCCTGCCGTCTCATCAGGATAGAGCATTCCTGAGTCAGACAATATAGTAAGTGCCCTTCCCGATGCATTGAACTCAACAGGCAGTGTAATAAGTTCAAAAAGAACTGCCAGCGAGAACATTATAATACCAACATCAATCAGTGTAGGACTCATTCCAAAAAACAGTCCTGCAGCAATAAATATCCACGAAAGACTTGAAGCAATATTGACAACCGGTGCTATTGTATTACGTATAAGAAGCGGTGCATATCCGACATCATGCTGTATCGCATGTCCGCATTCATGAGCTGCGACTCCGATTGCCGCTATTGATGTTGAATTATATACAGCATCCGAGAGACTGAGTACCTTATTGCGCGGATTATAATTATCCGTAAGGTCTCCGGCAATATGCTGTATCGACACGTCATAGATCCCATTCATATTGAGAATCTTCTGTGCTGCCTGTGCGCCCGTAAGCCCCAGGTCTGATCTTACCCTTGAATACTTTGAGTATGTTGATTTAACTTTGTACTGTGCCACCATTGCAATAACGACTGATATAAGAATCAGAAAATACAATGGATCAAAGCCATAGTAATAATAGTAACCCATAACAGATACCTCCTTTTATGTTCTCAAGCCGGACAGTCTTCAAAGAATCAGCCAAGTACTGTACCGCTCTCAAGCTTAAATCCTCTTAAGAAAGCATCACTTGCCATCCTTTTCTTGCCCTCAAGCTGGACTTCGCCTATGCTGAGCGCATCTTTGCCGCATTTTACGCAGAATCCGTCCTTTGTTACGTTGAATACCGTGCCGGGCTTCATGTTGTCATCATTGCACTCACACACATCCGCTTCCCATATTTTAAGAGTTTTGCCATTAAGATGTGTATATGCACTCGGCCACGGATTAAGACCTCTTATAAGCCTTTCAATATTGACAGCTCCTTCATTAAAGTCAATGTTGCCGAGTGACTTTGTAAGCATCTTAGCATAATTGGAAAGACTGTCATCCTGCTTTGTTCTTGTAGCGGTTCCATTCTCAACAGCCTCCAGTGTCTTAACAAGAAGCCTGCCGCCTTCGCTGCTTAATCTGTCGAACAGGCTGCCACCCGTCTCCTTTGCGTCAAGTCTGATTCTGCTCTGCATTATTATGTCACCGGTATCAAGCCCATGATCCATCTGCATTGTTGTAACACCTGTCTCTTCAAGCCCGTCAATAACAGCCCACTGTATAGGTGCTGCTCCTCTGTATGCCGGAAGCAGTGAGGCATGGACATTGATACATCCATACTTTGGAAGTTCAAGAATCGAATCCGGAAGAATCTGCCCGAATGCAACAACAACAATTACATCAGGATCTATCTGTTTCATTCTCTCATAAAACTCATTATCATTCTTAACCTTAACCGGCTGCAGTACTTCTATTCCATGCTCCAGTGCCGTCTCCTTTACAGGTGACATTGCGACAGCTCCGCCTCTTCCCTTAGGCTTGTCAGGCTGTGTAACAACAGCTTCTACAATATGTCCGGCATTTATTATATCTTCAAGTGTTGCAACGGCAAAATCAGGTGTTCCCATAAATACAACTCTCATGCCAACCTCCATTCCTGCCTTATTCATCCTCGTCTGACACCTCAGACAGGTCACCCTCAACCTTGTCAACATACATAATTCCATCAAGATGGTCAATCTCATGGCAGAGGCATCTTGCAAGGAGTTCTTCACCCTCAACAATATATTCATTCATATCCTCGTCAAATGCCTTAACCTTAGCATAATTAGGTCTTGTAACCGTGCCGCACTTACCCGGAACGCTTAAGCATCCTTCTGAGCCTGTCTGTTCTCCGCTTGTCTCAAGTATTACCGGATTGATAAGTACTATCGGATCATCGCCGCAGTCAATAACAACTATTCTCTTGCGTATTCCTACCTGTGGAGCTGCGAGTCCGCATCCGTTAGCCTCATACATAGTATCAAACATATCGTCAATCAACTCCCTGATCTTAGGTGTCATCTCTGTAACTTCTTTTGCTGTCTTACGAAGTATCTCGTCTCCATCCTGTCCGAGTACTCTTATGTTTCTTAATGCCATTAGTATTCCCTCCCGATATTTCTGATTATAAATGTTTTTATTGTTATTGTATACATTCCTGAAACAAATTTCATAGAAAAATCATATATTAACAGGGTTAAAATCAAACTGTACATTAACCTTGCGGTACGAACTGTCCGTCCGTGCAAGCATCTCCATGCGCTGTGCATATTCCGTCAGTATTGCGTAATCCGGATTCTTTATATACAGTACCTTGTTATAAATGTCATTTGCCTTGTAAAGCGAAGCATTAGCCGGTCCTATGACCTGTGAACTTTCATCAGGCTTTGGCAGCGTCTTTACAGCACGGTTAAGTGCATCCTCATCAACTGACGAAAATCTTACGAGCAGCAGATTACATACCGGAGGATAATTAAGCAGTGTCCTGTACTGAATCTCCTGATTGTAGAACTCTTCATAATCCTGCTTTGATGCTGCCTGTATACTGTAATGTTCCGGCGTATATGTCTGTATTACTGCCTCACCCGTGCGTTTTCCCCTTCCGGCTCTTCCTACTGCCTGTACAAGGAGCTGGAATGTCCTCTCTGATGCCATATAGCTGCCCGCATAAAGCGACATGTCTGCTGCAAGCACTCCTACAAGCGTTACGTCAGGAAAATCATGTCCCTTTACTATCATCTGTGTTCCTACAAGTATGTCTGCCTCATGGCCTGCAAACTTTTCAAGGATCCTGGTATGCCCATCCTTGCCACCCGTGGTATCCATATCCATTCTCAGAACTCTTGCCTGCGGATACATCCGCTTAACAAGCTGCTCTATCTGTTCTGTTCCTGCCCTGAAACCTGATATATATGGAGAGCCGCACTCCGGGCATCGTTTTACCATCGGCGTCTCATAACCGCAATAGTGGCATACAAGCTTACCGTTAGTATGCTCTGTCAATGAAATATCGCAGTGAGGGCATCTCATTACATGTCCGCATGATCTGCAGGACACAAAGCCTGCATAGCCGCGTTTGTTAATGAAGAGCATGCTCTGTTCACCCTTATTAAGCCTGTCCGCTATAAGCTCCTGCAGCTTGCGGCTGAATATCGATCTGTTGCCGGACTTCAGTTCATCTCTTAAATCAATCGTATGGACCTTCGTCATTGAAGCACCCGCAGCCCTGTCAGACAATGTAAAAAGTCTGTATCTTCCATCCATGCACCTTGCGTAAGATACAACGGACGGAGTTGCTGAACCCAGTACAACAGAAGCATCTGCAAGTCCGGCCATGTGGATTGCCGTATCTATGGCATTGTACCTTGGCGATGTCTCACTTTTGTAAGCAGCTTCATGTTCCTCATCAATAACAACAAGTCCTATATCTGCAAATGGCGTAAACAGTGCTGACCTGGGACCTATCATTATGCTTATGTCGCCGCGCTTTGCCCTGACGAACTGGTCGTACCGTTCTCCCTTTGACATTCTGGAATTAAGAATTGAAACAGTATCCCCGAATCTCTGATAGAAGCGCATGACAGTCTGATAAGTAAGTGCAATCTCGGGAATCAGCATAATAACCTGTCTTCCCTGATTAACAACATTTTCAATCATATTCATATACACCTCAGTCTTGCCGCTTCCGGTGACCCCGTGTATAAGATATGTTTTACGTATTCCATGTGCATAGTCTTCACAAAATGAATCAACAATATACTTCTGTTTCTCATTAAGAAGCTTTCTGTCGTCCTTCCTTACTCCCTGCGGCACCGGATTACGAAACTTCTTTTCTTCTTCCACTCTTATCATTCCTGTCTTTTCGAGTGACTTTATAGTCTGGGCTGACACTGACAGCTTGGCAGCGGCCATATCCTGTTCAATCCTCGGATTATCCATAAGAGCCTCAAGAAGCCTCGCTCTTGCAGCCAGTGTCCGGTTGCCGCTGATCTTTGCCAGATAATCCGAAATCTCATTCTGACTGACATTAAGGCATACATACTTTCTGGTTCTGCTATTCACAGTCTCCTTAACCGGAAGTACCGTCTTAAGCGCCTGACTCATAGTTGCGCCAAAGTTGGTCTTCATCCACGCAGCAAGCTGTATAAGCCTTCCCTCAACCGGAAGCCTGGACTCAGGTATTGCCTCTATGTATTTCATCTTAGATATGTCAAATGACGGACTTTTGCTTATGCCGACCACGTATGCGTCACGCAGTGTATTACCCCTGCCAAACGGCACATGTACTAACATACCGACCACAAGGGTCTCCTCCATTGCGGCCGGTATTATATACTGAAATGTTTTATCAAGTTTTTCATGTGAAATATCTATTATCACATCAGCATATTTCATTGATTATCCCCTTACTCTAACGTACGGCTTCAATTATAAGCTCTCTGTCATCCATATGATGCTTTACGCCCTTTATCTCCTGATAATCTTCATGCCCCTTACCTGCGACAACTATGACATCACCCGGCTGTGCATTATCAACAGCGTATTTTATTGCCTCACGCCTGTCTGCAATCTCAACATGTCTGCCCGATGTCCTGCTTATGCCGGTAACTATATCTGCAATGATTGCATCCGGCTCCTCATTACGTGGGTTATCCGATGTGATAATCGTAAAATCGGATAATCTTCCGGAGACTTCGCCCATCTCAAATCTTCTGTCTCTGTCCCTGTTGCCTCCGCATCCGAATACTGTGACGATTCTCTTAGGATTATACTCCTTAAGCGTCTTAAGGAGACTCTCAAGTGCCATGGCATTGTGGGCATAGTCCACCATTATTGTAAAATCTCTGCGCGATGCATTAACTTCGGCAAGGTCAACGATATCTATTCTTCCGCGAACCCTTACATCATAAAGTGCTTTCTTGAGCCTTTGCTCATCAACATTAAAATGTCTTGTTACTGCTATCGCACAAAGTGAATTATATATTGAAAAATTGCCCGGCATGCATAATTCAATATCAAGATTAACCAGTCCGCTGACATGGTACTTTGTTCCAAGCTTACCATGTTCATACAAAAGTTTCTTATCAGCAGCCCTTATATCCGCCGTCTCACTAAAACCGTATTTTTCAACCCTGCATGTTGCATTGGCAAGAATCCGGTCAACATGCTCATCATCCGCATTAACTATTCCTATGTCACACTGTCTGAACAGCTTAGCCTTGCATGAAAGATAATCTTCAAATGACGAGTGTTCATTAGGGCCGATATGATCAGGCTCAATATTAGTAAAAACGCCTATATTGAACTGTATTCCCGCTGTCCGGTTAAGCATAAGTCCCTGTGATGACACTTCCATTACAACTGCCTCACAGCCTGCTTCCACCATCTTTGCAAAGCTTTCCTGAATCTCATACGACTCAGGTGTAGTATTATGTGCCGGCTTATGCTCATCACCAATGATTGTCTCTATCGTACCGATAAGTCCCGTCTTGTGTCCACAGCTTTCAAGCACATTGCGTATCATATACGTTGTGGTTGTCTTGCCTTTTGTACCTGTAATTCCAATTGTAAACAGCTTTTCTGCCGGATATCCGAACCATGCTGCCGACATAAGCGCATATGCAAGGCGTGTGTCGTCCGTCTCAACAACCGTAACATTCTCCGGTATCTTTGCATCTGAAAAATGCTGCATATAATCATACTTACTGCTTACTACTATAAGTCCGGCACCCCTGCCGATTACATCCTGAATATATGTATGTCCGTTGCTTACGGCACCCATTATACATACAAATGCACCCCCGGCCGTTACCTTACGCGAATCCGATGTAAGGCCTGTTACGTCCGCGTCACAGCTTCCGCTGATAACCGATGCATTTATCTTTTCTATGATATTTGAAATCTTCATGGCTTCTCCCATCCCTGATAGCAAATCTGTATTACATATCCAAAACCGCCAGGCTCAGCGCTGTATCAGAACAGCCCCGTAATCCTGCCTGCTTCAATGTCATAATCAACATTCTCGGCTGCAGGGACTCTTGGAAGTCCCGGCATTGTAAGCACTGTACCGAGAAGTACAACAACAAAGCCTGCTCCGGCATTCACATATACCTCTCTTACATTAACCTCAAAACCTTCCGGTCTTCCGAGGAGTCTGGCATTATCAGACAGTGAATACTGTGTCTTTGCCATACATACAGGAAAGCTTCCGAAGCCAAGCTCTGTAATTCTTGCAAGCTGCTTCTTTGCGGCTGCCGAATAGCTTACACTTCCGGCACCGTATATTTCCTTTGCGACCTTCTCAATCTTTTCTTCAAGTGACAGTTCATCCTCGTAGAGAGGCTTATATTCCGAAGGCTTATTCTCAAGTGTAGAAAGGACTTTCTGTGCAAGCTCCTCTCCTCCTCTGCCGCCTTCAGCCCATACCTTGGAGAGTGCGAATTCACATCCAAGCTCCTCACAGTGTTTTCTGATGAAATCGTATTCTTCTTCCGTGTCGGTAATAAATGAATTAAGTGTAACTACAACCGGCACGTTATACTTATGCATATTCTCAATGTGCTTATCAAGATTGGCAATACCCTTACGGAGTGCCTCCATATTCTCCTCTGAAAGCTGATCCTTTGGAACTCCTCCATTATACTTAAGTGCCCTTACAGTCGCAACGATAACAATTGCATCCGGCTTAAGTCCTGCAAGCCTGCACTTTATGTCAAGAAACTTCTCAGCTCCGAGGTCAGCTCCAAAGCCTGCCTCTGTAACTACAATATCCGCCATCTTCATTGCTGTCTTGGTTGCTCTTACGCTGTTGCAGCCGTGTGCAATATTGGCAAACGGCCCGCCATGTACTATTGCAGGAGTATTCTCAAGTGTCTGCACAAGATTCGGCTTAATTGCATCTTTAAGAAGTGCTGCCATTGCGCCTGTAGCATGAAGATCATCGGCTGTAACAGGATTATTGTCATAATCATATGCAACAATAATCTTACCAAGTCTGTCCTTTAAGTCTGCCATATCATCAGCAAGACAGAGAATTGCCATAATCTCTGACGCAACAGTAATTATAAAATGATCTTCGCGTACAACTCCGTCCGCCCTGGCACCCATACCGATTACTATATTGCGGAGTGCTCTGTCATTCATATCTATGCATCTTTTCCATACAATTCTCTTAGGATCTATATGTAGTGCATTACCCTGATGCATATGGTTGTCAAGCATAGCTGCAAGGAGATTATTAGCTGAAGTTATTGCATGAAAATCTCCCGTAAAATGCAGGTTAAGGTCCTCCATCGGAACAACCTGTGAATATCCGCCTCCTGCGGCACCGCCTTTTATACCAAAGCAAGGTCCCAAAGAAGGCTCTCTGAGTGCTACAATAGCTTTCCTTCCAAGCCTGCAAAGCCCCTGTGTAAGCCCTATGCTTACAGTAGTCTTGCCTTCTCCGGCAGGTGTAGGGTTGATTGCGGTTACAAGAACAAGCTTTGCATCTTTGTTATCTTTACATTTGTCAATAAAATCATCTGATATCTTAGCCTTATACTTACCGTAGAGTTCAAGGTCATCTTCAGTCATTCCTATCTTCGCTGCCACCTCTTTGATAGGCAGCATGCAAGCTTCCTGTGCAATTTGAATATCTGTTTTCATGATTGATTTCTCCTTTATTGTTGTTTTTTAAGGTATTCTTCAAATTCTTCAGTCTTCATAAGAATCTTGCGTGGCTTGGTACCTTCCTCAGGGCCTACCACACCGGCATCACAGAGCTGATCCATTATCCTGGCAGCCCTGTTGAATCCAATCTTAAAATATCTCTGAAGCATTCCAATAGAAGCTTTTTCTTTATCTATTATAAACTTACCTGCTTCCACAAAATATTCATCTCTGTCATCATCAGAAGCAGATGCATTCAGACTTACACTTCCGGTATTAATCTGATTGGTAACCTCCTCGTCGTATGCCGAAGGAGCTGTGCAGTTATCTTTCAGGAAATCTACGACCGCGCTGACTTCCTTATCAGACACAAATGCACCCTGAACTCTGACAGGCTTCGGATATCCTGACGGATAGAAAAGCATATCACCTTTGCCGAGAAGCTTCTCCGCTCCGTTCATGTCTATAATAGTTCTTGAATCAACACCGGATGACACTGAAAATGCAATTCGTGACGGAACATTGGCCTTAATAAGGCCTGTAATTACATTAACGGAAGGCCTCTGCGTTGCTATAACAAGATGAATGCCTGCGGCTCTTGCAAGCTGTGCAAGGCGGCATATTGCATCCTCAACCTCTCCCGGTGCTACCATCATAAGGTCTGCAAGCTCATCTATGATGATAACTATCTGTGGCATCTTGTCAGGTTTCACGCCGTCCTCAGGAACTTCCATCGACTCCAGCTTTTCATTATAGCCCTTAAGATCCCTTACATTAAAGTCTGCAAACTTCTTATATCGTGTTGTCATCTCAGCAACAGCCCAGTTGAGTGCAGATGATGCCTTCTTAGGATCTGTAACAACCGGAATCATAAGATGCGGTATTCCGTTATATACGCTAAGCTCTACCACCTTCGGATCAACCATTATAAGCTTAACCTCATCAGGTGCCGCTTTATATAATATACTCATGATTATCGTATTAATGCAGACTGATTTACCTGAGCCTGTGGCACCGGCAATAAGAAGATGCGGCATTTTTGCTATATCCGCAACTATTGTCTTACCACCTATGTCCTTGCCTGCCGCAAATGCAATTGATGAAGGATGATTCTTAAATTCCGGTGATTCAAGCAATTCGCGCAGCGTAACGCCGGTGGTCTCCTTATTGGGAACCTCTATTCCGATTGCAGCTTTGCCGGGGATAGGCGCTTCTATTCTTATGTCTGCGGCTGCGAGATTAAGCTTGATATCGTCAGACAGTGACACTATCTTGGCTACCTTGGTTCCCTGCTCCGGCTGCAGCTCATAGCGCGTTACCGAAGGCCCGCAGCTTATATCGGTAATGGTAACTCTCACGCCGAAGTTCTGAAGAGTCTGCTGAAGCTTCATTGCAGTCTTTTTGTTCTCCTGCGCTATATTACTGTTTGCCCTGGATGTATTTTTATTAAGGAGCTCTATAGGCGGGAATCTGTATCCTTTTGATTCTCCCGGCTCTCCCTGCTTTGGCTGTGCTTTTTTTACATCACGGCCGGTTCTGTCCGGATTGACATGCGCTGCTGCGTCATTGCGGCCATTAACAGCGTCCGCTGTCTTTGCACTATGTATATCTTCATCCTTTTGTGATGGTCTTGGCATTATATCGGCATTTATCTCATTAATGTCTGATGCCGGAGTCCTCGGTATATCATTACCGGATGCTGTCTGTGTATCGTGTTTGTCAGACGGATCAAATATATCCTTAGAATATTCATCCTGTATATCAAACATGCCGGATTCATTGTTAGGCTCAAGAGTTATCTCTTCAAGGTCAGGAAGCTGTTCCGGCATCTCATGTGTCTGTTGCGGGTTAAACAGCTCATTATTGAGGACAACACCGCTTACCTTATTATTGGTACGCTTTTTCTTCTGTGCTTCCTCCTGGGCTGCCTTGGCTGCTTCGCGGCGCTCCTGAGCCTTCAGCTCACGTTCCTGACGCTTTTTTTGTGTACGCTCGCGGTACTCTTCATCCTCGCGTTCAATATCCTCTTCATGACGCTGCCTGTAATCTCTTGAATGTTCACGATAGTACTCATAATCATCCTTCGCAGTCATAAGGGCTCTTCCGCCCTTCCTTCTTACTGCACTGATAAATGAGCGTTCAGTAATAACCACAATGCATATAATCATCAGAATAAGCAGGACTACTACCGTTCCAGCCGTTCCAAGCGGAGAAAGCGCTTTGCATATAAGACCGCCAATAATTCCTCCGCCGCTCTTATACTGTGCACTATAGCTATAGAACTCACCAGCCGGTGACGATATCTGAGGCCTGCCTGATATCTTCTGTGCAAATGCTGATATCAGCATAAGGAGCACAAATGCTGCCGCCGACTTAATTCTGACTACTGCAAGCTGCCTGTTGGCCATAATGACAAATATTACTGCTACTATTACTATAGGGAGAATATACTCAACAACGCCTACCATACCGAACATAAATCCATTGACTATCTCTCCGAAGCTCCCCGCAAGGTTGAAACTGCTCAATATAAGTATCGCTGCAAAAGCAATTACCACAAGCAGAAAAATCTCATCCTGAAGTGCTGTATCTATTCCGTTCTTTTTTGTACTCTTTTTGCTTCTTCTCGTGCCAGTCTGCGACTTTCCTCCAGAAGCCGGTTTTGAAGATGTCTTCCTGTTGCCGCTCTTTGCAGCCTTTGGTGAAGCCATTATCAATTCCTCCTTAATTATTACTTCAAATTAACCCTATAATTATACTATGAACTGATAATGTGTGCAAATGTTATTTTATGCGGCTGTTACATCCGGCTGTTCTTCCGGCTGCTCATGCCTTACCGCACATACTCCTGAGCTTTATGATTGCATTGCTTATTCCTCCGACTTCACAGATAAGCTTTTTATCAACAGCCTCTTCCCCCACAAGTATAGTTCCCAGGTCTTTTGTAAGTATTCCTGTATTCATCATCATCTGTTCAATCTGTTCCCTGCTGCATTCCGTATGCCTTTCGATAAATCCTGCTATACGATCCTGAATAAGCTTAAAATAATCATATGTCTGAGGCGCACCTATAACAGTCCCGCTCATTCTTACCGGATGTATAATCATCGTTCCCGTCGGTGTTATAAACGAATAGTCACACGCAACCGCAAGCGGTACACCTATCGAATGTGAATCCCCAAGCACAAGTGATACCGTAGGCTTCGACAGTGATGATATCATCTCTGCCAGTGCAAGGCCAGCACTTACGTCTCCACCCACAGTATTGAGCAGAAAAAGCACACCGTCAATATCGCTGTTATCCTCGACCGCAGCAAGCTGTGGAAGAATGTGCTCATATTTGGTAGACTTGCTCGTCGCCGGCAGTACATCATGCCCTTCAACTTCCCCTATAATTGTTATCAGCTGTATCTTTGCGCCGTCTTTATTGTTATCAAGTATCACCTGTCCTGTCTTCTCTATCTTATTAACACTTGTAAATTCCTTATTATCCGCCATGCCAATCTCCATTCTGCAGGCACAAAGAGCCATACGAAGATATTGTCCCACAACGGATATTTTTTATGCATATTCAGAAACTAAAAACACAGGCCGTACAACGCCGTTGCAGCATTGCAGCCTGTGTCACATCTTCTGTTAAGGTCTTAGCAGAAGAACTATTGCTCCAAGAATTATTCTGTACCATCCAAACACCTTGAAGTCATGTTTCTTTATATATCCCATAAGGAACCGGATTACAAAAAGTGATACAACAAACGCTGCAGCCATTCCTATTATAAGGAGTGCCGCTTCCATCGCCGTAAAGTTAAATCCGAACTTTACTATCTTAAGAAGGCTTGCTCCGAACATAACAGGTATAGCAAGGAAAAATGTATACTCAGCAGCAACAGTTCTTGATACGCCTATGAGAAGTGCACCTACGATTGTTGCGCCTGACCTTGATGTTCCCGGGAAGACTGCAGCTATAAGCTGGAATAAACCTATCATAAGTGCTGTCTGATATGTAATTTCTCCAAGTGAGTTAATCTTTGAAGTGCGGTTCTTATTCCAGTTCTCAACAACTATAAATGCAACGCCGAATACAATAAGCGCTATTGCAACACAAAAATAATTATAGAACATTGCTTCGCATACATCATCAAGTCCAAGTACAACAAATATAACTGCAGGAATGCACGCAACAATAATCTTAAACCAGAGTGTCGTAATCTCTTTGTCAAGATGACTTAATATTCCACTCTCCTTAAAACCTCGTCCATTCTTATTGGTAAAAGGGAAAATGCTGTTCCAGAACAGAACTACAACCGCAAGTATCGCTCCAAGCTGGATAACAACTTCAAACATGCTCCAGAATCCTTCCGAAACATTCTTAAACGCAAATATCTTTTCAAAGAGAATAAGATGTCCTGTACTGCTTATAGGCAGCCATTCTGTAATACCTTCCACAATACCGAATATTATGGCTTTAATAATTTCAATCATGATTTACTCCTGTTTAATATTTACATGCAACATGTCATATATAATATCATATTACGTCCACTTTTAAAAGATGATTTTGATATCGGTTCCTCTTCCCTCTTCACTATGGAGTTCGAGCTTAGCGTGATGCTGTGATATAATATGCTTTACTATCGCAAGTCCAAGACCTGTTCCTCCGGTAAGTTTTGAGCGGCTTTTGTCTACTCTGTAAAACCTCTCAAATATTCTCTTCTGATGCTCCTTGGATATGCCTATTCCATTGTCCTTCACCTCAAGCACAACATTATCATTGTAGTTAGTATCATCATGGTACACAGACACATCAACCACACCGCCGGCATTAGTATATCTTATTGCATTATCACACAGATTATACAAAACTTCTTCAATCTGCCCGCGATTGGCATATATTCTGCATTCATTCCCACTAAGCCTGAGAGTGATGTCACGGTTCTTTGCATTCAGCTCGAGCATATTTACACAATTCTTTGCAAGCTCATGAAGCTCGATAAGCTCATAGCCGTCACGTCCCTTATTCTTATCATTATTAGATGCCTGTACAAATGCGGTGCCATCCGTCACTATGCAGTCTATTCCATTAGCAGGAACAAGATCCGAAGCATCAAGCTCCGACAGTCTTATAATATCATTGATAAGCGTAAGAAGCCGCTTTGCATTGCGGTGTATCTCCTCAGCAAAATGCGGTATATCGTCCTTAGACGCAATTCCATTCTCTATAAGCTCTGCATAACCGGATATTGACGTAAGCGGTGTCTTAAGCTCATGTGACACATTTGCCGTGAATTCCTGACGCATTTTTGAGCCTTTTATAATGTCTTCATGCTGTTTTTTAATTGTCTCAACGAATGGCTGAAGCTCACTATAAACTCCTGCCTCAGACACAGCATCCATGTTCTTCGACAGATTCTCTATAGGTTCAATAATCTGCCTTACAAGATAATATCCGACAGCATTACATACCACATAGATAACTCCTATCATAAGCAGCAGGAACGGTATTATCGTTCCAAACATATTCCACAGGCTTCCACTCTCACGCGATACACGTAAGACATCTGAAGTATCAAGGCGCATTGCATAGTAGAAAACATTTTTCATAATTGTATCGGAACGTCTTACCGACTTACCGCTTCCGTTCTTTATTGCGCTCTCAACCTCCGGCCGTGCCAGATGGTTATCAAGTACTGCCGGATCAACTTCACTGTCATACAGGACTTTTCCATTACTGTCTATAAGTGTAATTCTTATGTCATCCATCAACGGTTTATATTGACCGGACTTCATCTCATTAATAACATCTTTATCTGAGATTGCATATGCAATATCCCTTAGATTATCGCCAATCTCTGACTTGAATAACTGATAAAACATTGAAATACTTACCACAACCGTTGCAAATATCGTAAGTAGTGATACTAATGCAAGATTAAGATTTATCTTCTTTTTCATAACCGTCCCTTAATCCAGGCCGATTGCATAACCGACATTACGTACCGTCTTAATCATCGAACCTGATTCTCCAAGCTTTTTTCTGAGTGTCTTTATATGCATGTCAAGAGTTCTTGACTCACCCTCAAATGATGTACCCCATATCCTGTCCATAATCACTTCTCTTGACATTACAATCCCGTAATTGGAAATAAGGAGTTTCAGAAGGTTGTACTCCTTGAATGTCAGTTCCACAGGTTCATCATTGACATATACTGCATGTCTTTCTTCATTTATAATTATGTCGCCTGCCTTAAAGATTTTTTCATCAGATGTATTCCTGCTTCTTCTAAGTATCGCCTTGACCCTTGAGATAAGTTCCATAACGCCGAACGGCTTCGTCATATAGTCATCCGCACCCTGGTCAAGTCCCTTTACCTTATCAATCTCAGACGACTTGGCAGTTACCATAATTACCGGAATATTACACAGCTCAAAATCACTTTTCATTCTCTTGAGAATCTCAAGGCCGTCAATATCAGGAAGCATTATATCCAGCAATACAAGATCCGGAACCTTGTTATGCACTTTGTTAAAAAATGTTTTACCGCAGTCAAAAGACTCAACAATATATCCGCTGTTTTTTAGTGCAAAGCTCTCTATCTCCCTTATATTCTGATCATCTTCCACCACATATATCAATGATGCCATCCCAGTCATCTCCTGTTCTCTTATTCTTATCATGATTGTTAATTATATATTAAATCATATATGAAAAAGCAAAATCAAATAAATGTAAATTTTATGTAAAATTTAAAGGATGTAATCCGCCATTATTACATTGCTTACATCTATTCCATGCGGCGTAAGTGTAAGTCTGCCGTCATTCATGCTAAGCAGCCCTTTCTCAATATATCCGGCAGTCACGTCACCGAACACCTCATCAAAAGATACATCAAACCTTTTTTTGAACTCTTCTGTGTCTACTCCTGCCGATGTCATGCGGAGTCCCAGAAATACAAATTCAGACATTCGGTCTCTCCCTGTAAGATGTTCGATATCCTCCTTGTTCTGCCATGCTCCCGCTATATATCTGTCTATATCGTATGTATTACGGCAGCGCAGGTCTCCTTTATTAGAGGCAGCAGCGACGCCAAACCCTATATATTCCTTACATTCCCAATACGAAAGATTATGTATGCTCTCCATTGAAGGCATTGCAAAATTGGATATCTCATACTGATGATATCCCTCACCCGCAAGATAGCTCTGCGCATAATGATACATTGCGCGGTCGGTATCTTCATCTGCCATTCTGTCTATCCCCCGCTCCCGTTCCGACTCTATCTGTGCCGCAAGAGGTGTACCTTCTTCGAGAATAAGACTGTACGCAGATATATGTGATGGTTTCGGTTCAAGTGCACATACATCTGCAAGTGTCCTCTTCCATGTATCCATCGTCTGATCCGGAAGGTCAAACATAAGGTCAACATTAACATTTTCAAAACCGGCCTCATGCGCCAGCCTGTAGCTGTTCTTAAAATCATCCCAGGTATGGATTCTGCCTATGCACTCAAGTTCACTGTCTATCGCAGACTGTAAGCCGAAGCTTAATCTGTTAATTCCGGCATCCCTGTAGATTCTCAGATTCTCAGCCGTAACAGTACCGGGGTTGCATTCGATTGTAATCTCCGTCAAATGTCCGCATATATCCGCAAAATGTTCTTTGACAGCAGTCATTATTCTTGAAATATATTCCGCCTTAACCGCAGACGGAGTACCGCCTCCGATAAATACAGACCGAAGCCCGTATCCCTCCAGCTGTCCGGCGTCATATCCGTTAATCTCATCTATAAGTGCATTTATATAGTTCTCATGCACGAAGTCAGAAGCTGCCTCCGATACAAAATCGCAGTATTTACATTTTCTTATACAAAAAGGGATGTGTATGTACATCCCTATCTGTTTGTTTTTATCTGTATTCATCATTCATCATCAAGCTTCAGAACGCTCATGAATGCCTTCTGAGGAATCTCTACATTGCCAACCTGGCGCATCCTCTTCTTGCCTTCCTTCTGCTTCTCAAGAAGCTTCTTCTTTCTTGATATATCACCGCCATAACACTTGGCAAGTACATCCTTACGGAGTGCCTTGACTGTCTCCCTTGCAATTACCTTGCTTCCGATTGCCGCCTGAATAGGTATCTCAAAGAGCTGTCTCGGAATCTCTTCCTTAAGCTTCTCACACATCTTACGTCCACGCTCCGCAGCGCTGTCCTCAAATACAATGAAAGAAAGAGCGTCAACCTCCTCCTTGTTAATAAGGATATCAAGCTTAACCAGCTTAGAACGCACATAGCCCTTCATCTCATAGTCAAATGAAGCATATCCCCTTGAACGTGATTTGAGGGCATCAAAGAAATCATATATAATCTCATTAAGTGGAAGCTCATACTTAAGCAGTGCTCTTGTCTCTTCCATGTATTCCATTCCGAGATATATGCCTCGTCTCTCCTGACAGAGCTTCATTATCGGGCCGACGAATTCTGTTGTGACCATAATCTCCGCACTGACAACAGGTTCTTCCATATAATCAATCTCTGACGGGCTTGGAAGGTTAGACGGGTTGGTAAGTTCAATCATCTCACCATTCGTCTTATATACCCTGTATACAACGCCCGGAGCTGTTGTTACAAGATCAAGATTATATTCTCTCTCAAGTCTTTCCTGAATTACATCAAGATGAAGCAGCCCGAGGAAACCGCATCTGAAACCAAATCCAAGTGCAATTGATGTCTCCGGCTCAAACTGCAAAGCTGCATCATTAAGCTGAAGCTTTTCAAGTGCATCTCTCAAATCCCCATACTTGGCACCATCTGCCGGATACAGGCCGCAGTAAACCATAGGATTAACCTTCTTGTAACCCGGTAACGGCTCATCGCAGGGATTCTCGTCATCAGTAATCGTATCACCTACAGCAGTATCCTTTACATTCTTGATACTTGCAGTGATATATCCAACCATGCCTGCCGAGAGTTCATCACATGGAATAAACTGTCCCGGTCCAAAATATCCTACTTCCACAACATCAACAACCGCACCTGTTGCCATCATTCTTATGCGTGTTCCCTTGCGTACCCTTCCCTCCTTTATGCGGCAGAATACGATAACACCCTTATATGCGTCATAAAGTGAGTCAAATATAAGCGCCTTAAGCGGTGCATTGACATCACCGGCCGGAGCAGGTATCTTCTGCACTATCTGTTCAAGTACTTCTTCAATATTAATTCCGTTCTTTGCTGATATTCTCGGAGCATCCTGTGCCTCAATTCCGATAACATCCTCAATCTCATCTATAACTCTCTGAGGATCAGCACTCGGGAGGTCTATCTTATTAATAACAGGGAATACTTCAAGATCATGGTCAAGCGCCATATATACGTTAGCAAGTGTCTGTGCTTCTATTCCCTGTGCCGCATCAACAACAAGGACTGCACCGTCACATGCAGCAAGACTTCTTGATACCTCATAATTAAAATCTACATGTCCCGGAGTATCAATAAGATTGAAAATGTATTCTTCTCCATCATTCGCATGATACACAATTCTGACCGTCTGGGCCTTAATAGTAATTCCACGCTCACGTTCAAGCTCCATATTATCGAGAACCTGGTCCTGCATCTCCCTCTGTGTAAGGAGGCCCGTCTTCTCAATTATTCTGTCTGCAAGCGTTGACTTGCCATGGTCGATATGAGCAATAATGCAAAAATTCCTTATGTGTTTCTGGTCAATGTGTCCCATTCCTGTCTCCATTTCATGTAAATTATAATGACTTAAGATATCCTTCTATTCCGTCTGCAATTGCCTTTGCACATTCAGTCTTCTTAGTTGTCACAAGGGCATCGTCCCTGGAATTGGTTATAAATCCAAGCTCCACTATACAGCTTGTGCATCTGCTTGTATTAATCCTGTAATTACGGTTGGCATTATTGATAGTACCGCACTTAACGCCCCTGTTCTTCGTCAGCGACAGCTTGTTAAGCTCCACAAGTATCATATTTGAAAGCTGTGTAGCGTCCGAAGGCCTGGTGTTGCTTATCCAGCACTCAACTCCGCCTGCCTGCGAGGCTCCGCCTTTGGATGCATCCTGATAAAAATTGCGATGTATTGATACAAGCACTCCGGCATTGGCTTCCTCAGCAATCTTAACACGTTCATCAAGAGTAAGTGTCTTATCCGAATCTCTTGTAAGGACTACTGTAAATCCGTCAGCCTCAAGCTGTGCCTTGACAAGCTTCGCCATCTCAAGCACCTGTGTCTTCTCATAGTTCTTCTTATATTCAGCACCCGAATCGCTTCCTCCGTGTCCCGGATCTATACATATGACTTTATTATTCTTATGATATCCTGCTGCGGCCGCCTGCGTCTGCGCCGTCTGCTCATCGCTTCCAAGTCCTTCCTCATATGATGGGGCAACCGCTGCTTTTGCATCGAAGTTATCCCCATGGTAATCATGGTATATCGTCCATCCGCAGTATGCAATAAAAAGCACAAGAATCAGAAGAACAAGCTTGTCCCATCTGAAATGCACCTGTTTTTTATTCTTCTTTGCTTTGCTTTTGGCTCTGTCCGTATTGCTGCGCCTGTAATCCCTGTGGCTGCGCTCATATCTTGCATCACCATGTCCGTATCTGTCATCGTAACCGTCTGCATATCCATCATCGTTATCCTCCCATGCAGATTCTTCCGGTGATGAGATAAGCGGCAGTACAAAATCAGCTTCATGTGCATGTCTGCCATAATCCTTCTTAGAGTGCGCGCTATCCACAAAACCGGGTACATCTATCCTCTCACTCTTTGAACGCGGTGTTCTTTTTGAAGCACCTGATGAATGTGAAAAATCTATAACATCAATATCTTTTCTGCCCATTATATAAAACTCCAAATTCACACAAACTAAAAGATACGGTACATGTTAATAACCGTATCTTTCATGTATGCTATCTTATTGTAAATGAATTTGCAGCCAACTTCAAGCCTTAATTAACGCATTTATACGCATTTTCCGCACTTGTTCATTACCAGAGCTCCGCCAGGTCATATATAAGTCTCTCAGTCTTTTCCCATCCGAGGCATGGGTCGGTTATTGACTTACCGTAACAGTGCTCATCAACCTTCTGATTACCGTCCTCAATATAGCTTTCAATCATAAGCCCCTTAACGAACTTATGAATATCAGGTGATACGTGGCAGCTGTGCATTACATCCTTACTTATTCGTATCTGTTCTTCAAACTTCTTGCCGGAATTAGAATGGTTTGTATCGATTACCACGCCCATATTGTCAAGATTTCTCTCCTGATACTCTTCATAGAGATGACGGATATCCTCATAATGGTAGTTCGGTATGCTTCTGCCGAATTTGTCCACATAACCTCTTAAGATTGCATGTGTAAGCGGATTGCCATGTGTCTTGACTTCCCAGTCTGCATATGCAAATGTATGTGAGTTCTGCGCAGCAACTATTGAATTAAGCATTACTGATATATCACCGCCTGTCGGGTTCTTCATCCCCACAGGAATATTAAGACCACTTGCCGTAAGTCTGTGATTCTGATTCTCAACAGATCTTGCACCTACTGCAACATAAGATAAAATGTCTGAGAGATATCTGTGATTCTCCGGGTAAAGCATCTCATCAGCGCATGTAAAGCCCGTCTCTTCAACGGCTCTTCTGTGCATATGACGGATTGCAATAATTCCCTTGACCATATCAGAAGCTTTCTCCGGATCAGGCTGATGAAGCATTCCCTTATAGCCCGTTCCTACAGTCCTTGGTTTATTGGTATAGATTCTCGGAATCATAAGAATCTTATCCGCAACCTTATCCTGAACATTACGAAGCCTTGATATATAATCAAGTACAGAATCCTCATGATCTGCTGAACAAGGACCTATTACAAGTATAAGCTTATCTGACTTTCCCTCAAATACAGCCCTGATCTCTTCGTCTCTTTCTGCCTTAATCTTCTTAGCCTTCTCACTTATAGGAAATTCCGCCTTAAGCTCCTCAGGTGATGGCAGCTTTCTTACAAATTCCATGTTCATAACTTCATATCCTCCACAATCTTATCTTTATTGAAGATTTTAGAATGCTTACGAAAACATTGCACGGTTCATCACAGATTTAAGCCACTTGTCTGTGCAATAAAAAAGTCCCGTCCTTGTTCAAAGGACGAGACCAACAATCCCGTGTTACCACCTTAATTCACATAAAACTCACGCTTCATGCCTTAGCAGGTACGATAAGTAATTAATCCTGAATATGTCCGGATTAATCATCTGATGATACCCTGACGCCTTATTACGGTGCGTCACCTCCGTCACAGCCTACTAAAATGTATCTTAAATGATATATATAAATAATATATATCATATATGCAGTCGTTCGGTGCGCAGCTCCAAGATGTATTCACAGCCACCGCCCCTGCAGCCTTACACCAACCGGCTGCTCTCTGTAAGTTCTTGTGTCTGCTACTCTTTCTCTTCATAGCTTTTCTAAAATATTCAACTACTGATATTTTATAATTATACGCACGTTATGTCAAGGGAAATATTGTCAATAGTATCAAGAGCATCATCAACAGCATCTTCAAAATATATTCCACGTAATATCAGCATCTTCACATCTTTTGAACATTACGTTGTACAAATCCGATAATGTATTTCTCAGTTTATCACTCTCAGGTATATCGCCTGTGAATGGTTTGTACCATATATTGTACCTGACGCCGGCTGCTTCTGACATTATATCGGACATAATTACATCATTGCGTCTGTAGAATGCATTGCGTCTTCTGCGTGTGTTATACTCTTCTTCGTCTGCCGCGCTGTCAATATCTTCTGTCTCAAGAAGCATGCCATGTACTCCGTCAAGATACTTATCCATCTCTTTTATAAATATGCTTCCCACACCATCACTTCTATATTCTTCCAACACTGCATAATAATCAAGCAGCACATAATCGTCGGATGCTTTTGTAAACAGTGCATATGCCATAAGCTGGCTTTCCTCTGATTCATCAGTACTGCTGCCGGCTTCAAACATTCCAAGCCCAATGTACATCCCGTCCTCAAGAAGTTTTTCTATTGCAGCAACCGGCTTACGCTCGTCATCCGGGAAGTGTCTTACTGCCGGTCCAGTATATATTTCCCTAATCTGCGATGGTGCAAGCTTTTCTATTCTGTATAACATTATCTGTCTCTCCATTCTTAAGACAGACCACTGCCGTACAGCGTCCGTCCCTGTGTTCAAATTCAAATGTTCCATTATATCTGTCAGCTATATTTCTGACATTCAGCATTCCATTGTTAAGTTTCAGTTCACCGTATGAGCTGTATGCCCTTATCATAATCCCGTTATCAGTATCTTTCACATCAACTCCGGCATACGGCACATCCGATGTGCCCGCAAGTTCAAGTGCATAGTCAAGCAGGTTGGATAATATTATTGTTATATCCATCTCGTTAACCATTCCAAGATTACCTGTTATATTCATTCTGAATGGTATTCCCTGCTTTCTTGCTGTCTCAGCATGCATATTAAGGATGGCATCCGCAATCCGGTTGCCGGTTGATATTATATTCACATCAGACAGCTCTACATCCAGTTCCTCCGAAAGGAACTTTTCAGCTCCTTTAATATCACCTTCATCAAGCTTAAACATAATGTATGTGAGCTTGCTTTTCATGTCATGCCTTACAATCATCGTCTGCTTATTAATCTCATGCATGTTCTCTATTATCTTCTTTTCGCTCTCATACGCTGCATTTTTAACTTCTTCCTTTATAAGGTTAATGCTGGTATTGGTAAGATTAACAAACAGTGTGTAAAGTATTGCATCAACCGCTACGAGTGCCACAATTACAAAATACACCGACGCAATTGATGAACTCTTGGCGCTCATGTAGACAATATCCATAAGAAAAAGCTCTGCAACCGCTGTTATTATCATTGCAGCATTAAGCTTGAGATATATGGTATTGCTTACATATTGCGAGTCCTCAATCTTATTGCGTATAATCAGCTCCGTGCAGATTATATAGATAACCTTTGCAATTACAACAAGCGCAACTCGGAACACGCCAAATTCAGGATATCCGTTGGCATCATATACTATGAAGTTGCCAAATGCCCCCATAAGTAAGACACCTATTGTAGATAATAATATTGAATTTATAAATATTAACAATATTTTTTCGAGAACTCGTCCTTTTAAAAGTACTATTGCAAAAACAAATATTGTTATATCAATTATATACTCCTCATGCACGCTAAAATATGTGTACATATTACAAACTGTTACAACAGAAGCATAAATAATTGTCATTATAATAAACTTTAAGATTTTATTGTTTTTATTTTTTAATCCAAAGTATCTCAAAAAAAACTGTGCAATTATTGCTGCTTCTAAAATATTTGCAATTAATTCAAATGCATTACTCATAATTTCAACTCTGCTTTCTATGCGATAACAATATACTATTATACATACACAAAATAGAATTAGCAAATTTAATATGCACTTTTCATATAAATTCTATATAAATATTTTTACATAAAATTAGCGGCAGATATTTTCCTGCCGCCATCACGCTCTGTACATTAATTATATTGCCTGTTTCCACATCATCTTACTTTGTCTTAGGTAATACCGGTCTATAAAATCCCTTAGTTGTAAATGCTACCTGATGCTCTGTCTTCTCCGCAACAGACTTAACAGCCTTTGCTGCTTTCTTGAGTACCATGCTCTTAATGTCTCTCATACTGTTTTCTCCTTTCTTTTTATATTCGAAGCCACACATACGATGATGCACGCAAACACCATCAGCACAGCTAAGTTGCTATAATATCTCATCATCAGACATTCAGCTGTAAAATACACTGATATGAATAAGATTCTTTTATAAATTGTTTCAAGCTTATAATCGGTTATAATAAGAGCTGCCAGTCCAATCCATATATACCAGGCTCTTGCCGGAAGCAGCGTATATGCTGTAAGAACAAGAAGCATCATCGCTGCCATCATGCATTTGCAGGATATGAATGTTCTTGCATGATAGCCCTCTGTCACGCTTCTTATAATCAGAAAATTACTGTAAAACCAGATTGCTTCAATCAGTCTGCCGAAAATAATTCCCGACAGCAGAACAATCACATAATCAACGACATCGCAGAGCATGACTTCTATTCCGTATCTGTATACATCTTCTTCAGAAGAATCAACTATACCGTTTCTCACAAAATATGAAGCTGTACATTCCGCAAGCCGTCTGATCATTCATCCACCTCATCAGTTACATTGAGCACAACATCTGCGGTATAGATTCCGTCTTTATAATCAAATCCATACATTCCGTCATACTTTTCTGTAATATTCTTAACATTAAGAAGTCCGTATCCATGAATAAATCTGTCATCCTTAGTTGTTACCGGTTCTCCGTCTTCCAGTTCCGGAGCTTCACTGCACGAATTAGTTACAGTAAAATGATACCTTGTTCCGGCATATATAATCTTAAGTCCTGCCTCAGGAGACTGGCATTTGGCTGCCGCCTCAAAGGCATTGTCGAGAAGGTTTGACAGAATTATCGCAGCATCGACTTCGTCAATACTGTCAAGATCACATTCTATGTCTATGTCAAATAGTATTCCATGCTGTGCTGCATATTCAATATGCTTATTAATAATAGCATCTGCCATTCTGTTCTTTGTTGACACATAGCTGACACCTGCAAGACGGACATCAAGATTATCTTTGAGATACTTCTTTGCATCATCAACATTGCCTTCCTTGAGCTTAAGCAGTATATACATAAGCTGGTTATACAAGTCATTGCGTATCTGCATTGTACGAACATGCTGTTCATGCATCGCACCTATCTCTTTTTTCTCACTTTCATATGCTGAATTCTTAATCTGCTCCTTAATAAGCTTAATTCCGTTATTCGTAAGCTCAATAAAAAGTGCGTATATCAGCATTCCGACAGCAAGCAGCAGTATTATTATTAAATATCCTTCCCCGGCAAGCTTCATATTGTCGGAATTGGCATATATTATGTTAGCTATGAATACACTTGCAAATATCATGGCAAGCATTACTATGTTGACTTCTATATATGTCTTATCGCTTACATACTGCTTGTCCCTGACCTGATGGCGTATAATTGTTTCTGTCACTGCAACATATATACCGTCTTTGATAAGTTCTGCGGCCACACTTATTATTACGGAACCTGACAATCCAAAATGCCATCGTGTCCATGACAGCAGCACGCCATATGTCAATATTATTGCTGTTGCAAATATCATTGCCGACATCTGCGCCACCAGAGCATGTTCAAGCCTCCTGCCCTTAAGGAATAACACGGCAAGTGCATATATAATCACAGCCGCTATATATTCCTGATATAGCATTCTTACGCCGGCAAGATTCATTATCTGCATACCAATGGCGTATATTAATAACATAACCGTAAACTTTATTCTGTTGTGTCTTGCATCTCTAAGTCCAAAGTATCTGAACAGAAACTGCATAACAATAAATGCTTCCAGTATGTCAGCTCCCGCTTCAAATATGTAATTCATATGTTTACTCCAGGTTCCTGTGTACTATGGTATGATTATACAATAATAATCCATAAAATGGCAATTACTATGCATCGACAATTTTTTCTGTAATTCGACCCTCATTTAATGTATAAATCTCATCTGACAGATATCTGAGCTCATCTGTATCATGGCAGGCAAGCATAATAAGGCTTCCATTATCCCTGAGCTCCCACAATATACTGCGCACAAGCTCTGCACCTGAATCGTCAAGCGCATTTATCGGCTCATCAAGTATAACAATATCGGGATTCTCCATGATTGCTGCTGCAATACCAAGTCTCTGCTTCATTCCGAGGGAATATTTCCTGAATGTACGCTTATCATCAGGATCAAGCCCCACCTTTTTAAGTGTAAGACGTATGTCCTCATCATCTATTCTGTTTTTTATTGAAGCCAGAAGCTTAAGATTCTTAAAACCTGTATACCCATCTATAAATGAAGGATTCTCAAGCAGAACACCTATACTTTCCGGAAAAGACATATCTTTTCCAAGGAGTTCGTCATTAATATATATTTTCCCTTCAGTAGGTATGATAAGTCCACATACAGCTCTCATAAGCATCGTCTTTCCTGCTCCGTTCTTTCCTTTAAAGCCATATATTCTCCCACCATGCATTTCTATATTTATATCATCCAATATCTGCCTTTTTCTTATTCTTTTTGATAAATGAATTATCTTAACTGTCACTCTGGATTGTTCCATAACAAACTCCGTTCTGCGCCTTCTGCGCCTTATTTTATAAAATATCTTTTCTCTTAAATACGTTAATTCCCGCCGCACATACAAGTGCTGTTCCGGCAATTGCAGGAATCACACACAATGACGGAGCAATTCCCGAAGCTGTAATATTAGCATTTCTATACAGCATAGCCATATTGCCAATAAGAAATGGTGATGTAACAAAAAGTGAACTTATATTATATGCAATAACAACTGCCAGCGATGCTATCGGATTAATGAAAAGCTGCAATGTCATCTGCACTAATACAATCGCAATATTGCAGACGAACGGATATATGAGATTTGATAAGACAACTCCTGCAGCAATACTGTCTTCGTTAATGATGCGCACCCCCGCAACTGCATATATTATATCCCTGTGAAGCAATCCGCCATCTGCATTATTAAATGTGCCTGCTGCAAGTGCTGCAACAATGCATCCTGCAAGTATACATAAATAAGCTATGATAACCTGTGATACTGCCCATATATACTTGCCAGCCCACCATCCTGTCCGTGTTCCCGAAAGCATAAGAAGCAATCTGCCATTGCACCTCATGTTGTCTGATACATAACTAAACACGCAGCTGCTTATCAGCAGTTGTATTGTCATCCACGGCAGCGGCACTTCAAAGCGGCTGCTTTCAGATACAGTAAAGCTTTTCATCCCGCCAAACATATTAATGACATAATCCACTATTCCCGGCTGTACACTATAAGCTGCCCCATACCGGCTCTTAAGCTCTGCCTGATATCTTAACATCATGCATGCCATAATCGTAAACGCAAATATAATTACGAACTTATAAATATTATGCCTTGTGCCATTGTGAACATCATTGGATATTATTTTCAGCACTTACAAACTCCTTCCTTCCGGCATACAGGTACCCCATGACCGCAATTACTGCAGCAATAAGTAAAAGCTTTGCTATAATCTGAACTGCACCCATATTGTCTGAAAGCCACATCGGCATATTATACCTGAATCTCAGGAAATATATCGGTACATTAAGAATATTTCCATCGCTTATGGCTACAGCCGCAACAACTATCAAAGAGAAAATATATGTATTGCAAATCCACCTGGCAAGCGCAGTAAACAGCATGCTGCCGAGCAGCTGCGAATAGCATAAAGCACATGCTTTAATAATAACTGTCAAAACACCGGTTCCATACCATGTTCCATTAATAATCCCACCATTGCGGAATAGCACTCCGCCGCTAATCCATGCTGTTGCAATTATTAATAACGTACACAATGCCGCATAGATTATAATGCATCCACACTCTGATCTCCAGATTACACGTCTGTCCTTCATCCTTATAATACGTGCGACAGCAAAATCATTGCGGGTTGCATACATATATGCCCATACTGCAGGTATTACTAATTTCCCATAGCATACTGGCTGCATGACAAGCAGCATCGCATCTAACTGGCACAGCCCCGTCATATCCCTGTTTTTCATCGAATATGTAATCCACATACACATCAGCATAATTGCAGCCACTGAATAAATATTTATATATTTCTTCATTCGCACCTCATTCTTATGACATCCGGATAAGTAGACAGTGTCATATTGTATTGACGATTGCGAACATTCATCCAATCCTTGTCAGCAAATGTTATTTTACCAGTATAAACAGCTAAATGAATTCTTTTTGTCTCCCCCCTCATTATCTCACGTCCATCAGGATTTAATATTGACAACATTGCGTACTCCTCACCATTAAACCAACCTTCTGATTGAAAACGTACGGATGTCAATTTCGGTGTTGCTTTCTCCTCATCGCCATTGTAAGTAACATCAACCCCCACAATCATGAATAAGTCCCCGTCATTTACTGAATAATCTTCTTTTATTTCACTAAAATTCCGGCGAATTTCATCATATGTCATAAACTCTTTTGTCTTCATACAAAATGAAAAATCACCATATGTGCATATATCACCCTTTTTATATATTACAATGTCTGGCTTGTCATATCTTAAATTCACTAATATTACTCTAGCAAAATACAAGACAAGTAAGCATATTAAAACAAGCTGACATATTATCTTTTTTTTATTAATAATACACATCTCCAACCCCCTACGTCATCATAAAATATCTGAGTGTCTTCGTATTCTTGCAAACAGACTAATAAAAATAAGTACAATGATTACAATGAATGTACAAATTACAATTAATGCATCATTTTTCAATAAATAGCTGAACCTCATTGATAGCCACAATGATGCACTCTTTTTTCCTAAAAATGAACAGACAACAAATGATCCATAATACACAGTAAATGGAACTGCCATTATGACAAAACCATTTGCAAATATGTATGACGCAGGAATACACAAACAGTTAAGTATCCCAAAGCTTACAAATGTTACTAAAATATAAATTATAACGTAAACTATAGGCGCTTTGTAGAACAGCTCTGCTAATACTGATACCCCTTTAACTGTAAACCAGCTTAATTCAGGCACAATACGTTCAAACGGAAGATAGGCTGCATTAATAATAAGGCTTAACACTAATGGATACGTTGCAACCACACCACCAGTTACAAATATTGCTATTGTCTTTGCTATATAATAATCTTTACGCCTGCATCTTATAAGAATATTTTCTACATATCTTTTTTTCTCATCATAATAAAGTGATGAGCCATATGGTAAAGCAGCAATCAATGGCAATATTGTAAACATTATTGTCTGACACTGAGAAAAATTAAAACCTATCCACGTATAGTATGTACCAAGAATTCCCCTAACTTTCCCCGTTTCTATCACTGAGTATCTAAACGGATTGCTGACATAATACACTGGCAATACCTCTTGCACTGTGTATACTATAACAAGCAACGTTTCCATTACAATAACAAGAAGCATAATGCGATTTACAAATGCTCTCTTTAATTCATTGACTAATATTCTTTTCAATTTACTTTACCTCAAGTTCTAGTTTTATATATCGTTGAGCACTATCCGCCAAAGCCCTCTCTCCTCTTGTTCCTTCAGTTGCTCGAATATACACATCATTATCTTTCACATCTTGTTCCGTAACAATAAATACCTGCTGATAATCAGAAATCTCATTCGGTTGAAAATCTGGGATATACTTTAATTCATTAAACCTCTTAATTTCAGATGTTTCCCTGCACGATACTGAATCTTTGTGTATTTTTGTATCATCTGTAGCTATTAGATTATCATCAATAAAAATAACTTCCGTTGTTTTTGGTATAAGAGCACTAACTTTTTTTCCTGTATTTTTTACACTTATATCAACAACAATATAGTACCAATCTTTCAATATCGTCCCGTACTCATCTATAATGTCTTCACCATATATCTTTCTTGTTGATTCTCTTACTTCATACTCCTCAGGGAGTACTCTGGTTGCATATGCAGCATTAACTGTATATTGCAAATCCCTATACATATCGTTCTGTATTACCACCGGGGTATGCATAGGAACTATTTGTTCATCAGATATTCTTGCTGTAATTATGTCACCAAATTGTGGGTTCTTATATTTTTTATTATCTTCCGCTATCTTATCCTTCACATATTCATCAAGTTTATGGCTTTCTGTACTAATATTTTCCATATCATCTGTAATACCGACAGAATTATTTTGGGTTGAATTGATTAACGCAATCATACATAGTGCAATCATAATTATGGATGTGATTACTGTTATAATATTTTTGTTCATGCCATCCTCCTAAATCTTAAGATTACTGCTAACACATACTCATATATGCATTAGCAGCATCTTAATAATTGTATTGCCTATCTAACTGCCATATTACTCAACAGAATCCGGACTCCACCATCCATCTGCATAGATTGTATTATCATCCATAGCCTCGCCTCTTAAGCATGCCTGGCCAAGTCCATTTTCAAGTATCCAATTATTTACCTCCATTCTATCTCCAGGATAGAACGTAACCTGTTCCATATCAATATCTTCAATTATTCCTTCGTTATCATCATAGCCAACAATTGCCATTCTGACACGCCCCTCACCATACTGATAATGAACAATACTTGCCGATGTATTATCCTTACTCACTGGTGAGGAATAATCAAACTGATCACCATTAAAATAAAAGTGAAAATTATTTGGTCCCATCTCTCTAGCCGTCGCCTTAACTATTCCTGTAGTTCCTGTAATTGCCACTGCAGCAATAAGCAGGCTGCCTGCTATGTGTCTAAAAATTGAATGTTTTTTCATTATGTGCTCCTTCCTGCCCTTTTCGGGCAGCTTATGAATTATTAATTTAACAGTTGAAATGATTCACCTTCCTAAATGCACAGTCATGTCGGTAACTGTATTAAGCACAAAAAAGCTATGCCGACAATAGTTTAATTGCTTTTGCAATCATTTTCTCTATCAGCATAGCTTATTTTTATTTTTTTACAATAGGTTTAGCACAAACGGTACGTATTTAGCGCAAACGGGATAAAATGATACTTTTTCTGTGATTAAAGTATTTTTTCTGTACTATTTATGCACATTAAAATATGTATCAACGCGGCACGCATTATCCGAACAATGGAATTTAAACCTGCCATCATATTTTTCGGTAATCTCTTTTACGTTTGATAAGCCATATCCATGAAGCTTCTTATCATCCTTAGTAGTTACAGGCAGACCGTTCCTTATAACAGGTACATCTGCACATGTATTAATCACGCAGATATGTATATTATCAGCTATCGGTTCAATCTGAAGCCTTACTTCCGGATTACTGCATTTTTCTGCGGCAGCTATTGCATTGTCCAGCATATTGGATAATACTATTGCAATATCAACCTCTTCGATTCCTGCAAGCGTGCCCCGTATTTTAATCGTCAGGCTTACATTATGCTCATCACAATACTTTTTATATTTGTATATCATGGCGTCTGCAAGTCTGTTGCCTGTATCAAATATCTTATCTGATTTTAAATCTATATCGACTATTTTCCTTATACTCTGCTTTGCAGCTTCGATATTACCTTCATCAAGTCTCAGCAGCACAGGGGCAAGCATGTTTTTAATGTCATGACGTATCTTTGCTGTCTGCTCATATTTGTCATTTACACTCTTTATTTCCAGCTTCTCATTCTCATAAGCTGCATTCTTCATCTTTTCGCTTATTAACTGTATACTGCTGTTAGTCAGTCTTATATACAATACATAGACGACAATATCTATGGCAACAAGTCCCACTATTGCCGCATATATGTCTGTAATAATCTCATCAGCTACCGCAAGCCGGTATACAATATTAAGCATAAATATTTCTGCAAGTACTGTTGCGGTCATTACGATATTGAGTGATATATATGTATCGTTAGTAACATATGCCTCATCTTTGATTTTTGTACGGATTATAAGTTCTGCAAACAGCACAAATATTAATTGGGCTGCAATCACAAGTACGATACGGCTCATACCAAACCGGGCGTATCCATTACTGTCATATGAAATCCATTCTTTAAATGCCCCCGTAAGCAGCACTGAAACCGTAGTTGCCTCTACAGATCTCATCTGCACAAGCAGCAATTTCTCCAAGACCTTCCCCTTGAGCAAAACAACCGCTAATATAAATTCAGAGGCATCAATGATACAGCCCGAAATCGTCCCGATATAATCGTACGCATTAATTACTGACATGCATACTGCATACAATACAGTCATAAGTAATATCTTTATTATCTGATTTGTGCGATTCTTAAATCCAAAATATCTTACGAAAAACTGGGTTACAAGTATACCTTCAATAAGATTTGCGCATATTTCAAATGCATAATTCATTTTAATCTCCATTTCCGTCACTCATGTTGTACCACATTTATGTACAGGTGCCCAGCCCCTTACATGATATCTTCGGAACCCTGTATTCTTAAAAAATCCTGTCTTATGTTATACGCATTATTTTTGCTTATTGGCAACTGCCTGTCATCCCATACACTGAGTGTAAGCGATGTTTTATCAAGCTTCCTGATATAATCGGTATTCACCAAAAAGCTCTTATGTACACGCAGGAACTTTTCTTTTGCAAGTATTCCGGCTACATTCTTTAACGTAACAGCCAACTGGTAATCACCACTAATGCAATGCAGCGTGACACTATGTCCCAAAGCCTCTGCATATACTATATCATCGGCATACTGTACCATGATGCCATCTTTAAGCTCAAATGTATATCTGTTATGTGTCTTCTTTTCCTGAAGATATCTGTCCATTACATTAATAAACCTCTTATGAAAATCTGTTTTCATAATGTAATCAAATACATGATATCTGAACACCTCAAACACGGCACCGTCATCTGAGGTAACAAACATCATATCAGGTCTTGTTCCCCTTCTGTCACGTATTGTCTGGGCCAGTTCAAGTCCGTTTATACCAGGCATATCAATATCTATGAGGTACAGGTCAAAAGGCTCATTATCTGTAAGTACATCCTGCGGCACACTGTATTGTTTAAGTTCATATTTGCAGCCCCTTGCTGCCATATAATCTTCTATCTGTACCGCAAGATATCCAAGAAATTCTGTCTCGTCATCTACTGTCGCAATCCTAATCATTTTCTCCCCACTGCCGCCTGCACAAGGTGCTTTGCAAGAACTGCCGTAGTAACCGCTCCGACACCTCCCGGAACAGGAGTTGCCATTGATGCAATGCCCTCAAGTGATTCATAATCAACATCTCCGCAAAGCTTACCATTCTCGTCAACATTTATTCCAACATCAATAACAACCGCATCCTTACCGACATATGAGCCGTCAAGCATCTTAGCGCGTCCTGCTGCTGCCACAAGAATCTCAGCACGGCTGCACTCTGCCTTAAGGTCTGCTGTCCTTGTATGGCATATTGTAACTGTTGCATTTTCTTTGACAAAAAGCATCGAAAGAGGCTTACCGACTACCATGCTCCGGCCGACTACCGTAACACGTTTACCCTGCATCGGAATGTTATATGCCTTGAGCACCTCTATTACAGCCTCAGCCGTACATGGAGCAAAGCCTGTGCTGTCACCTGCAAATACCTTTGCAATATTCTCAGGTGATATTCCGTCAAGATCCTTCGCCGGGTCAATCATCTTCTCAATGTCCTTCTCGCAGATATGCTTAGGCAGCGGACGCAGCATAAGAATGCCATCTATTGCCTTGTCTGCATTTATCTTTGCGAATTCCTCTTTAAACAGGGCATCACTTATATCCTCCGGAAATGTATACGACTGCACGTTAAGTCCGAATGAAGCCATCTTCTTCATTGCACCTTTTTCATAAGATATATCATCCGGCTTCTCGCCGACACGTATGATTGCAAGTGTCGGTATGTATCCGTCAAGCTCTGCAAGCCGGTTCTGTACCTGCTCCTTTATTGCTGCTGAAACTGCTGCTCCCTTTAATGCTTCCATAGTTGTACCTCTCTCCATCTAATATTTGATTATATCAACGCCTTAAGGACTTTATCGTAGATTCTGTCTGCCTGTCTGCTTCCTTCCTCAATCATCTTATTGGCGCTGTTATTGAGTTCCTCTGCTTTATTGCGGTCTTTCATTGACTTTGTGTTAATATACACATTCATTGCTGCTCCGAGAAGTGCGGCTCTTGTGCTCTGTACTGCCACTCCCACATCGCTTACAGCCATTCTGCTTCCAATATCTGCAAGTCTGTCAAGAATTGTAAGCATCTGCATTGATTTTTCCATAATCTGAAGAGGAACTGCGCTTGCCGCAAGAAGATTTGTCTCCATGACCTCAGCCTTGTATGCTTTCTGTTCCTCAGTCTCAGATGGAAGTGAATATGCTTTTGCAAGCGGTGCAAATACCTTTGCATCGTCATCTGCAAGTGCTGTAAATTCAGCCTGAAGCTTCACCATCTTCTCAAGATGTTCCTTAACCTCCGGCTCAGCCTCAGCATATTTTTTCTTACCTACAGTAAGATTGGCTACCATCTGCCCGAGTGCGTTGCCGACAGCACCGCACAGTGCAGATGCACCTCCGCCGCCCGGAACCGGCTCCTTTGATGAAAGTACGTCTAAGAAATCCTGAATCACCTGTTCTTTAATCATCGTATTACTCCTTTTTATTAATATGAATACTCAGCTTTTTTTAGGAAAAGCCCTCTTGCAGGGGCAAGCTGTCCGCTCATGCTTCTTGTGCCTCCGTTAAGCATGGCATCTATGTCTGCCGGGCTGAATCTGCCAAGTCCTGCATCAACTATCGTGCCTGCCATGATTCTTACCATGTTATACAAAAAACCGCTTCCGTGAAATTCCAGTTCAATTATTCCCGGCTCTTCACGATTCCACAGGCATGAATAATCCTTATGTATATTTATATCATATACTGTCTTTACTGTATATGGCATAAGCTTCGCATCTGTACAAAATGCTTTAAAATCATGTTCTCCAATCATCCGCTGTGCCGCCTCACACATAAGCTTCACATCAGGTATTCCGTCAGGCTTCCATGAATATCTGCGCCTGAACGGATTGGCAGGCTCTGATGTCTCAATTCTGTAGACGTAGTATTTACCTGTTGCAGAATGTCTTGAATGAAAGTCAGGCGGTACTCTCTCGGTAAGATTAACCCTTATATCTTCGGGAAGCATGCTGTTAAGCTCCTCTGTAAAGTGCATCTCATCAAGCCTCTGTCTGCATCTGAAATTAGCCGTCTGCGCCAGTGCATGTACTCCCGCATCTGTCCGCCCCGAACCGATAAGCTTTGTCTTCTCACCGGTGCTCTTTATTATTGCATCCGTGAGTATCTGTTCAATTGTATTGTCTGTGTCATTAAGTCTCTGCCAGCCATTATATCTGCTGCCATCATACTGTATCGTCAGTCTGTAATTATTCAAGTTTTACCACCTCACATACCGTAAGTACGCCTTCCCTAACGTGGAATCTTATGTCATATCCGCCATATTCCATTCCATAGCGCCTTGTCTCATCGTTCTGGTACTGCGGTCTCGGATCCTGCTTAAGAAGCTCCGTGACAGCCTGTCTCAGCCTTACCGGCAGCAGTTCCATAAGTTCATCCGGGAATACCACTTCAAGGCTGTATCCGCTTACTCTGTCCGCAAATCCGCATACAGCATCCGGATGGCTGTCCGTATAGGTAATATACGGCTTTATATCATATATCGGTGTTCCGTCAAGAAGGTCAGCACCCTGAACACGCAGGACAGGTCCGTATCTTTTATCAGTCTCAATTCCCAGCAGCTTTACACTCGATAATCCTATCGGGCTTGGCCTTACCGGTGACCTCGTTGCAAACACTCCCATCCGCTTATTGCCGCCAAGTCTTGGCGGATGGACCATCGGAGACCATGTGCTGTTATTATCTGCGCCGTTACCTGTGGGCAGCTTCGAGAATTCCCACAGCAGCCAGATATATGAATACTCCTCAAGTCCTCTGAATGCATTGATATCCCTGTACTCAGGTTCAAATACTATAACCGACTCCGCGCTTGTAAGTCCGCTCTGTCTGGGTATACCGAATTTGGCTGTAAAATCATTGTGTATGTGTGCTATTGTTCTAATCATAATTAGCTTTTTCAATTCATCCAAAAACAACTCTCTTTTATTTCCTATAAGATTAATCTTACTCTTCTTCCTCTTCTATCCATTCCTTCAATTTTTGCTGTAACAGTTTCTTATCAGGCAAATACAATTTATACTCTGATGCATAAATATTAGCATCTTTAGGCAAAGTGATTTCAACTAAAGCATCATTCTTTTCTTTGCATAGAAGAATACCTATTGTGGGATTTTCATCTTCCAATTTCTCATATCTATCATAATAATTAACATACATCTGCATCTGACCAATATCCTGATGTGTTAATTTATCCACTTTAAGGTCTATCAATACATAACAACGTAACAGCCGATTATAGAACACTAAATCCACATAAAAATTTTCTTCGTCATATGTAAACCTTTTCTGCCTTGCCTCAAACAAATAACCTTTTCCCAACTCCAGCAAAAATTTCTGCAATTTATTTATAAGTGCTGTTTCCAAATCTGTTTCTGAATACTTTGTCTTTTCCTCCATGCCTAAAAATTCTAAAACTGTAGGTTGTTTTATTATATCTTCCGGTTTTTCAATTACGTTTCCCTCTTTTGCAAGACGTAGAACACCATTTTTATCCCGGCTCAAAGCCAAACGCTCATACAAGCTTGAATTATATTGTCTTTGTAAAGCACGAACTGCCCATCCTGATTTTGCGGATTCAATTTCATAAAAGCTACGCTCATCCTCATTTTCTATTCGCATTAATTGCAAATAATGCGACCAAGAAACAATGAATGGAGGTTCTTTTTCAAAAAGGCTAAACACTGTTTCGCTTTTTTCAACTGCAAAAAGGCTAAACACTGTTTCACTTATTCGTTCCTTGTAAGTCAAATAAAATTTCCTGGCATTTTTCAAAGTATCTTCTGAAAATCCTTTTCCAAACTCTTCCTGTAATTTTTCAGATAATATCTTGATAACCTTACTTCCATATTTTGCACGTTTCTGCCCCATCTGCTGAGTCTCTACTATCCATCTTCCCAATGAATAATATGTCATAATCTGCACAATATTTACATGTTTAACAATTGCATTTCTCGCATAATGTATTAATTCTACTGAATCAGTACATAATTTTTCAAGTTCAATGTCTTTGTCATTTGGTTCAATATTTAATTCATTGCTCATATTGTATTGTTCCCCTTTCTAAAATGCATCTTATTCTCTGTCAATGATTCACTTTTTATTTCTGCCAAGTGCATAAAATTATTTTTGCCATATCTTACTTCATAATTCTCCTTAACGTAAAAGAGAAACCTTCTCGTCAAAGGTTTCTCAATAAAGCAAAACTTAAAATCTGGTTTTGTTATGGTGATTTGCCACCAAATAACAGGCTTCTCACCTGCCCGGCTTGATTATCCTCTATGCTTAAGAGTAACTGCAACGTTTTTACGTTGCCAGAGCATCGGAAGCAAACACCATATGCTTCGTGTCCTGTCACCAGGAAGAGATATCTCTTATGGTATGTTTATTATACTCAGAATTTTTAAAATTATCAACTTGTTTTTACGATTTTTCAAAACATGTATCTAATCTAAAATATTGTCCAGACTACAGTTACTGTATCTGTAACATCTATGTCGTCTGCCTCAATATCTATATCATATGTCCCCGGTGTACTCATTTCACATTCAGTACACTCCATTAATTTCATTTCATTCAATGGCTTTGTTACAAAATCTATCTCTCCCCAGGAATAATCAATTGTTTGTATTTCACCCAGTTTCACATTTGCTGCTGTTGTAAGTACCTGTGCCTTTTGGATGGAATCCTCAATCGCTTTATGTAACAGTTCATTCTTACATTTTTCTACATCAGCTACAGTATATTCAATAGAAAATTCCGGTTTTAATGAACTATGTGCCAAAGCATACAGCACCTGCCCCAGCTTTTTGTTGTCAGCTGCAAACTCAATTTTCATATGGTGCTTATACTTATACCCCTCAAATCTACGCTTCCAGCTCTTATACCTGTCCTGATAGCTTTCATATTCTGTATCAACATTAAAATATACTGTTTTAAGGTCTCTTCTCTGAAATCCAAGTTCTTCAAATAAATCCTTGAGCAGTTCTGTATCTTCTGCTGACCTGCGAAGAGTATCTTCATATTCTTTGCAAAGCTCTTCCTTGTTTACATATAACCGGATCATATCCGGCTTTACTGCTATTTTTCCTTTTCCCGTAACTTTAATTGTTCTCATCATCTCTGCTCTTCCTTTCATTCTCATAATGTTCATACCCATTGATTAAAAGCTCTATCATCTTCTTTGTCATCTGAATATACTTACCAAAAGGATTAATAACAATTCCATTTACCTGTTCCCAATTAAGAGCCAGACGAAGTATTGATTCAATAGACTGATTCATCTGCACATTTCCAGCAGAACCCTTATGCATCTCTTCAGAAGATGTAAATACTCCAATCCATTCTTTTTCATCAGCATCTTTCACAGTTTCTATTTTAAGTCTTACATCATGATCAAGCGAAATCGTGTCGCCAGCCTTTACTTTACTTATCTGTTCTTCCGACATAAAAGGATTTTCCGTAATATATGGAACAACAACTTCTCCTGCCTGCTGCATTCTTGTTACCATGACTTCCATAAATAACAGCATTCCATTTTTATCCTGCTGAATATAATACTGGTCGATTGCTGCCTCAATCATCTGATTTGCCTGTATCTCATCCATTTCATCTGAATACGTATCCATGCTCCTGCCAAGAACATGATCAAATTCATCAAGGACATCCGTCATCAGTCCCTTATCAATCCGACTTTTACACTCTGCAATCAGCACAGCAGGGATTCCATAAAATGCTTCTGCAATACTTCCTGTAATGGCTCCAAGTGTATCCGTATCTCCACCAAGTGATACTGCATTACGCACTGCGTCCTCAAAATCCTTGGATTCCAGAAATGCGATGATTGCCTCTGGCACCGTTTCCTGACAGCTTTCAACATGATGGTAGTAAGGTCGGATATTATCCAATGTTCTACTCAGATCATAATGAAACTCCCTCTCTATATACTCTTTGATTTCTTCTTTTGAAGAGCCATTCCTTGCCATGTATATTGCACTTGCAGTTGCCTCTGCACCCTTTATACCTTCCGGATGATTATGTGTCACATTTGCTGTCGCTCTTGCTACCTCTCTTGTTCTTTCAATTGAATCATAAAGCCAGCCTGCCGCTGACACTCTCATGGCTGAACCATTTCCATAGCTTCCGTATGGCTTCGGATTATTTTCTTTAAGCCAATGTCTGAAGCTTCCACCATAACCTGCGTGTGGATATCTTTTTCCCCAATCCTGCATATTGGATGCTACCGCCTCTTCAATTTCCTTTACTGCAGCTTTTGGTCCGACTGCCATGAGAGCTTCTCCAACTGCTATTGTCATAACAGAATCATCTGTAAAGCCACAGCCTTTACTAAACAAATCAAAGTTCTTTGTCTTATCTCATCTGTCAAACTCAAACGGACTTCCTATAATATCTCCTAAAATTGCTCCGTACATATATGCCTCCAATCCCCGGATAACTCCGGCACCTCTCTTTCTTTGTTACAATATGAGTATAATTGAAGGACATCTTCATATGGTCGCTGTTTGGGCGACACTTTTAAGATAAAAAACAAACGCCGATACTATGTGAGTACCGACGTAAAAATTTGAACAAATCAATATTTACTTGTAAACTCTTCATAGAAAATATATTCTTCATCCGCTGTTGTATCCTTATCTATGAATTCCTGCAAGTCATTTTTCATATTATCAAATACTTCCTGACTATGACTTTTATCACAAAAAGCCGTATGCATCATACATCCATATACACCACATGTAATTGCATCATATCTTTCGCATCTTTCCAAGGTTATCCTACACGATTCTTTATATTCCTCATCTGCAATAATCGTGCCACCCTCACTGCCAATAGAATTCGGTTTATATATGTCATCCCACATATCAATCTTACTCCTATACTCCAAGAATTTCATTCGTATACTTAAATAATGTCACATTCAGCTGCATAATATCATACTGTTTATCTATAATAGCCTTCTGCACAATCAGATCCACCTTACTGCTTGGGCTAAATGCCCAATCTGCTCTGGCAAGTAAATCTTTTGACTGTTCCAGATCAAGCTGCAGTGCAATACAGAGTGCCATTACCGTCTTCTTCTTTGGATGATAGTTCCGGTCACACTGAATCTTTGAAAAATGTTTTCTATCAAGGTTTGCCCGTTTCCACACATCCTTATTATCAAGATGCGATTCGTCGATCAGCTCAAATAATTTATCATGAAATGAAACTCCGATATTCGCAAGCTGATCTTCCAAAGAAGTGTCTGCTGACAGCATAGCAGGCTGCGGCAGCCCTGCATCTGTATCTTCCTCAAATGGATAGTTATCATCTGCCTCTCTTTGAAGCTCTTTTTTATAACTTTCCCTGACATAATTAGCATCTATGTAAGAATCAATATCACCTACAATCTGAGCCGATAGCTGAAAAGACCTTTTATCAAACACTACCAGTATGATTTCAATCTCATTTTCAGTAAGAAACTGGCTGAATACTGACACAGCAATCTGTAATGCCTTATCATTCGGGAATCCATATACTCCTGTCGAAATAAATGGAAATGCAATGCTCTCGCACTTAAGTTCCAATGCTTTTTGCAATGATTTACGATAGCAGTCCTCCAGAATTTCAAATTCATGGTGTAATCCATCCGTCCATACCGGTCCCACTGCATGAATAATATATTTTGCCTTTAGGTTATATGCACCGGTAACAGCGATATCGCCTCTTGCAATCTTACCGATACCCGCTCTTTCTGCGAGAAGCTGTTCTTTTCCTGCTGCCTCATATATTGCCAAGTCCGTGCCACTTGCACATATCGGATTTGGATTGGCAGTATTCACGATTACATCTGCTTTTACCTTTGTTATATCGTTTCGGACAATCTTAAATGGCATTGCGGCGCCTCCTTATCCATGCCTGTATTACTTTAATATCTTTCTTATCTGCTTATCCGTTGCCTCCGGATACATCTCATGCATATAATCTGCAAGCTGCTTCCATGAATCCTGCGGATTATCCTTATAACAGGAAGTCACATAATCGTATCCATATACATGCTCAATAGATGAATACACCGCAACATCCCATCCATATTCAATGCCTTTCTTATTCACTCTCTTCTTAAAATCGCAGTTGCACAGATAGGTCTGCATCATAAGATTCGTTATAGCACCATCAAATCCTTTTTCTCCATTCTTACCAAATCCAGCCTGTTTTTTCAATTCATTGGAATAAATCTCTGAATCGGCATTATTTTCCATAAAACTGGCCATTATCTTTTTATGCTTAATAGGTGCTTTCCCATCATCATATAATGCATCAAAATCATATCCATCCCGGCGATAATTAGCAAATACAGGAAGCCAATTTTTTGATATAAATCCTGCCTTCTTATCAAAAAACTTTCCATAGACGATATCATGCCGCCTTGCTATAATAGCCCGCCACATCCATGGATCAATCTCCGGATCATCACTCCACCAGTACTCCGGAACAGTTCTTTCTTCAAGTGAAAAACCATCTATGTCATTCTTAAATAATGGTAAAAAGCCAAGTTCATTTATATACTTGATTGCTTCATCTACAGAATGGATACATTCCGGGTTGTCCCACTTCACGCCATGCATAATCCATTCACCTGATTCGTTACCCATAATACACGTCACCTCTATTTGCCTGCAACAGTAACCGACAATCGGTACCATCGTTTAATATAAGAATCACTTAACAATTTCTTGTCTGCTTCCACCAATTTAGTAAACAGTCCTGTTAATCCATCATATTTATCAAAATCACCGGCATCATACAGTTCCCAATTAAGCTGTTCTAATGTCCAGTTACTTTTAATTGAATTGTGTAGCATAGACGTTGTCACCCAGTTATCCATAGAATCAGCCCCACCTAATGCTACAGGATAAATGTGATCTACAGTAGGTACAAACTCCCAGTAAGCATTATGACATTCTTCCATTTTCCAATGAGCATGATATGGAAATATATCAGGCATATAATAAGATAGGACTTTCAATATTCCCGGATTCACAAGTTTCTGTCCACTATATCTGTCAATAAATCCATCCCGTACAAATTGAGCCATCTTCTCCTTATCTGTATAATTGCGTCCTTGTGCAGTCAGCTTATGAAATGGATATCCTGTTTCTATCGCTATTCTTGCTTCTGCAACATTATGTTGCAGAAGCCTATTTGCTGCTCGTTCAATAACATCTATTTTCTCCATAGCAATTCCTCAACCACAATCGTTCACCTGATTCTATTCCGTCTTCTTTGCATGAAATCCTTTTTATTATAACATCTATAATATTTATCCGCACCTAAAAAAAGGACGCAGGATTTCTCCCACGTCCGCTCAATTTACAATTTCCGTAATACCCGGTTCACCTTGAAGTTTTACATCCCCCTAAACCTCTTCCCCCTCTGAGCTACTATCTCATCCTGCGTCATTCCACAATACTTTATCATAAAATCCGTTATACAGTATTTCATGTAGCACGCAATCTGCCTGAGATTCTTCTGAGTTGCTGCCGGGAATTCCGGAAGTATGCGCTCTATTATGCCGAGCTTTTTTAAGTCAGCGGCGGTTATCTTCATTGCCTCTGCCGCCTCAGGAGCTTTCTTGGCATCTTTCCAGAGGATTGATGCAAAGCCCTCCGGTGAAAGCACGGAATACACTGCATTTTCAAGCATCCATACCTCGTTGCCTACAGCCATTGCAAGTGCGCCGCCGCTTCCGCCTTCGCCTATGACAATCGAAAGAACAGGGACTTTGAGTGCCGACATTTCAAACAGGTTACGGGCAATTGCTTCGCCCTGCCCCCGCTCTTCCGCCTCAATTCCGCAGTATGCACCCGGCGTATCAACAAAGCAGATTACGGGACGTCCGAACTTCTCAGCCTGCTTCATAAGACGCAGAGCTTTTCTGTAACCTTCCGGATATGGCATGCCGAAGTTATGCTTCATATTCTCCTTGGTATTGCGCCCCTTCTGCTGTCCGATAACTGTCACCGGCATTTTTCCAAACATTGCAATGCCGCCTACTATAGCCTGATCGTCCCTGTAGGTTCTGTCACCGTGCAGCTCATAGAAGCCTTTTGTAACATTTTCAATGTAATCGAGTGCTGTCGGACGTTTCTTGTCTCTTGCAGTCTGTACGCGTGTCCACGCACTCTTAAGCGGCAGCTCATTGTCCGAATTTTCCGCATTCACTGTATTCTTTGTATTTTTCGTATAAATATTTTTAAGGTATTCCTTGTATTCCGGCATATGTGTATCATCCGGCATGTCGTGCATTGCAAGAATATGTGCAAGAGTTTCCTTCATATCTTTCCTACGCACGATATTGTCAATCAGTCCGTGTTCAAGCAGGAATTCCGCACGCTGAAAGCCTTCCGGTAACTCCTGTCTTATCGTCTGTCTTATGACACGTGGGCCGGCAAAGCCTACAAGTGCTCCCGGCTCCGCAAGTATTATATCTCCAAGCATTGCAAAGCTTGCTGTCACACCACCTGTTGTCGGGTCCGTAAGCACCGTTATATACAGAAGCCCTGCCTCATCATGCTGCTTGAGCGCTGCGGAGGTCTTTGCCATCTGCATAAGTGACACAATTCCCTCCTGCATTCTTGCTCCGCCCGAGCAGGTGAATATAATAATCGGAAGCCTGAGTCTTGTGGCTTTTTCTGCTGCGCGTGTTATCTTCTCACCGACATTCTCGCCCATGCTCCCCATAAGAAAATGTGAATCACATACACATATAACACACTCATGTCCGCTAATAAGGCATCTGCCTGTAACTACTGCTTCATCAAGTCCCGTTGATTTCCTTACCGAACTTATCTTATCAGGATATCCTTCATATTGCAGCGGGTCAGATACCGGCATGTTTTTATCCCACTCCTCAAAACTTCCCTCGTCAGCAATCATGGCTATGCGATCTGATGCTTTCATTCTCATATGGTGCCCGCATTTTGGACATACCATCATATTATTTTCAAGCTCATCTGTAAATACAGAGCCTGCGCATTCAGGGCACTGCGTAAAAAGTCCGTCCGGGATATTGGGCATATCCTTACCGTCACGGTCTGCACCGTCAATCGGAATATAATTTGTCTTTTTAAAAACGCCTTTTAAAAGCATGATAATAAATTCCTTTCTGCAATAAACGAACCTGTTATAGGTTATGCCTCTCTATATATCCGGTATCAATCCGTCCATTCCGGTAATCAGCTTCATGCAGTAATTCATACATAAAGTCAAGGTTAGTAGTAAGTCCGTCTATTACTACCTCTCCAAGAGTACTTATCATCTTATTAATTGCGGATTGTCTGTCTCTGTCACAGACCACCACCTTCATAATCATTGAATCGTAGTACGGCGGAATCGTGCATCCCGGATAGACAGCGGTATCGATTCTTATTCCATTGCCTCCCGGTATGTGAATATCACCGATTGTTCCCGGACACGGGCGGAAATTGTGTGCCGCGTCTTCGGCATTTATCCTGCATTCAATCGCATGCCCCCTGATTACTATATCCTCCTGCCTGTATGACAGCTCAAGGCCTGCTGCGATTCGTATCTGTTCTTTCACGATATCAGTTCCCGTGACCATCTCTGTCACGCCGTGTTCTACCTGAATTCTCGTATTCATTTCCATAAAGTAAAAGTTATTGTCTTTATCAAGGAGAAATTCTATTGTCCCCGCATTCTTATAGCCTACTGTCTTTGCCGCGCGGACCGCCGTCTCTCCCATTCTCTTTCTCAGCCTTGCATCCACCGCAACTGACGGTGATTCCTCTATAAGCTTCTGATGCCTTCTCTGTATTGAACAGTCACGTTCACCAAGATGAATAACATTGCCATGCTCATCCGCAAGTATCTGGAATTCAATATGTCTCGGATTGACAATATATTTTTCAATATACATCGTGCCATCACCGAATGCACTCTCAGACTCTCTTTGTGCCGTAAGAAATTCATGTTCAAATTCATCATGGCTGCTGACAACGCGCATGCCCTTGCCTCCACCGCCGAGTGCAGCTTTTACTATAACCGGATAACCTGCCTCATCCGCAAATTTCAGCCCTTCCTGCCAGTCATATACAGGCTTTTTTGTACCGGGAATTACAGGGACTCCTGCCGCCTGCATTGTATTCTTTGCCTCAGACTTATTGCCGAGACTTTCGATAAGTGCTGCGTTAGGACCTATGAACTTTATATTGCATTTTTCACATAATGTTGCAAATCTGCTGTTTTCCGAAAGGAATCCAAATCCGGGATGAATTGCTTCTGCTTTGGTGATTATTGTTGCGCTTATTATCTTTTCCATATCAAGATAGCTGTCTGCTGCCTGTGCCGGACCTATGCAGACTGCCTCATCCGCAAGCTGTGTATGAAGCGCATCACGGTCTGCCTCAGAATATACTGCAACGGTCTTAATTCCCATCTCGCGGCATGCACGGATTATACGTACAGCTATCTCTCCTCTGTTGGCTATAAGAATCTTATTAAACATTACCAATTCTCCATTAATTTATTACAAATGTAAGCTCCGCCGTAAGTGCAATCTCGTCACCAACCTTTGCGGTTGCCTTTCCCACTCCGACAGGTCCTTTTCTCTTTATAATCTCGCACTCCATTGTAAGCACATCCCCAGGAACAACCTTCCTCTTGAACCTTGCAGAACTTATTCCTCCGAAATACGCTGTCTTACCTTTATTCTCATCCAGCGAAAGTATCGCTACTGCTCCGACCTGCGCACATGCCTCAATCTGAAGCACTCCCGGCATAACGGGTTCATCAGGAAAATGTCCCGAAAAATAAGGCTCATCATATGTGACAGCCTTAACACCGACGGCACGGATGCCTGGCTCTAGCTCTTCTATTCTGTCCACAAGCAGAAACGGGTGTCTGTGTGGAATTATATCCATAATCTGTCTTGTATTAAGCATACCGGTATCAACTCCTTAACCAATTACAAACAGCGGCTGACCATATTCAACCGTATCTTTATCCTTTACAAGTACCTCAAGGACAGTTCCCTCATATTCACTTTCTATCTCGTTCATAAGCTTCATTGCCTCGATTATTCCAAGCGTCTGTCCTTTTACCACTTTGTCTCCGACTGCCACAAATGCATCCGCATCAGGTGATGATGCCTCATAGAACACTCCGACAAGCGGAGAGCTGACTACATTACCCTGTATCTGCGTATCTGCCGCATTACTGCCGTGCTGCTGTTCTGTCTTTGCCGGTTTTATCTCAACATCCGATGCCATAACCGCCATATTGTCAGGCGAAGCAGTCACTGATATTCTTCCCGCCTCCATCTTGATTGAGGTTCCGTCCTCATCAAGAGAAAAGCTTGAAAGCTCTGACTTAGAGACATGGTCTATCAGTTTCAGAATATTATCAAGTTCCATACACTACCTCTCTGTCCTTCTACGCTTCATATTTTTTCAGGATTATACTTGCATTATGTCCGCCGAATCCAAGTGAGTTACTCATAACATATGTAACATCACTCTCAATCCCTTTGCCCTTTACATAATCAAGGTCAAGTTCATCTTCCGTGTTCTCCAGTCCTACATTAGGATGAATATATCCGTCCTGAATCGTCTTTACACATGCGATGCACTCTACCGCACCGGCAGCACCGAGCATATGTCCGACCATTGATTTTGTTGAGCTTATCTTTACGCCGTATGCGTCCTCTCCGAATGCAAGCTTTATTGCTCTTGTCTCAAACAGGTCGTTATGATGTGTTGAAGTTCCGTGAGCATTTATATAATCAATATCCGCCGGTCTTACACCCGCTTCATTCATGGCATTAGTCATGGCTCTCGCCGCACCGCTTCCATCCTCTGCAGGTGATGTTATGTGAAATGCATCATTAGAGCAGCCGTATCCGGTAATCTCCGCATATATATGTGCTCCTCTTTTCTTCGCATGTTCAAGTTCCTCAAGAACGAGGATTCCGGCACCTTCTCCCATTACAAAGCCGCTTCTGTCCCTGTCAAACGGTATTGATGCCCTCTTAGGGTCAGTTGACGCAGACAGCGCCGTAAGTGCTGCGAAGCCGCCAATTCCTATAGGTGTAACAGCACTTTCCGTTCCACCTGATACCATAATATCTGCCTCGCCCGACTGAATGCTTCTGTAGCCTTCCCCGACTGCATTGGTTCCTGATGCACACGCCGTCACAACATTAAGGCTCTTGCCCTTAAGACCGAAGGCAATCGCAACATTACCTGCTGCCATATTGGTAATCATAAGCGGCACAAGCAGCGGATTAATTCTTGACGGACCTTTCTCAAGAAGCTTCTTGTGCTCCCTCTCCATTGCATCAAGGCTTCCGATTCCGGATGACACAGAAGTGCCTGCCATGTATGCATCTTCATCAGCCATGTCAAGTCCGGCATCCGCAATGGCTTCTCCTGCTGCCGCAACCGCATACTGTGAAAATGTCTCCATGCGCTTTGCCATCTTAAAATCCATATAATTCTTTGCATCAAAGTTCTTAACCTCTGCTGCAAGCTTCGCTTTATAATCTGATGCATCAAATCTGGTTATAAAATCTATTCCAACCTTCTGCTGCCTAACTCCGGCCCAGAATTCATCAACGCTGTTGCCTATAGGCGTTATTGCACCCATTCCGGTAATTACAACTCTTCTTTTCATTGCCTCTCCAATCATTACATATGCATTCCGCCATCAACTGACAGTACCTGTCCTGTTATATATGAAGCCCGGTCTGATGCAAGAAATATTACAGCATCAGCAATATCCTCCGGTCTTCCCATCCGCTTCATTGGTATCTGCTGCATGACAGCCTCCCTGACCGCTTCTTTAAGCACTTTTGTCATATCAGTATCAACATATCCCGGTGCTACCGCATTTACAGTTATTCCGCGTGTTGCCAGTTCTCTTGCCACTGACTTCGTAAGCCCTATTATGCCTGCCTTACTTGCCGCATAATTGGCCTGACCTGCGTTGCCTGACAATCCAACCACAGACGTAATATTTATAATTCGTCCGTTTCTTTGCTTTATCATCTGTCTTGCAGCATGGCGGATACAGTTGAAGGCTCCTTTCAGGTTGGTATCCAATACATCATCAAAATCTTTCTCACTCATGCCAATTAACAGATTGTCTTTAGTTATTCCGGCATTATTTACAAGGATATCTATAGAACCGTATTTTTCAATAATTGTCTTAACCATCTGCTCAACAGCTGTATAATCAGCCACCGAACACTGCATACATTCTGCCGTTCCTCCGGCTTCGGTTATAATACGCACCGTCTCTTCTGCCGCAGCCTTATTGCCATTGTAATTGACAATGACTGTTGCATTCTGTCTGGCAAGCTGTAATGCCGTCTCCCTTCCGATGCCTCTTCCGGCACCTGTGACAAGCGCAACCTTTTTATTAAGCATTAAGCACCTCCAGCTTCTTAAGATCCTCCGTCTTTTCAATATTAATGATATTGACACTGCGGTCTGTCTTTTTAACAAATGATGACAGCGTATGTCCCGGACCTATCTCAATAAATGTATCTGTGCCATCTCCAATAAGTCTTCTCACAGACTGTTCAAAGCGTACTGATGAGCTGACCTGCTTCATAAGGAGTTCTTTTACCTGTGGCTCATCCGTCACATAATCAGCCGTTACATTGGCCACATATGGTATTGCCGGCCTGTTAAATGTGTAATTATCAAGCACGCTGCCAAGCTTTTCTCCTGCCTGTTCAAGAAGTGGTGAATGGAACGGTCCGCTTACATTAAGCTCCACAACCCTTTTTATTCCTGCAGATTTGAGTGCCTCTGATGCAGCACGTACCGCATATGTCTCTCCTGAGATGACAAGCTGCCCCGGACAGTTGTAATTAGCTATGTTTACTGTTCCTGAACATTCTGCAAGAACATTCTCAACAAGCTCTGAATCCGCACCGAGCACTGCCGCCATTGTTCCCTGTCCTGCCGGTACTGCCTGTTCCATAAGTATTCCTCGCTGTCTGACTATACTGATTGCATCATATGCGTTCAGTACGCCTGCCGCAACAAGCGCACCATACTCCCCAAGACTGAGTCCGAGCGCAGTATCTGCTTTAATCCCCATATTCTGTACCACTTCAAGGATTGCACATTCTGTTGCAAGCATGGCTGCCTGCGTGTATTCTGTTCTGTTTATATCATCATTTTCTTCAAAGCATACACGACGTACATCAAATCCTGCCGCCTGTCCTGCCATATCAAAAACAGCTCCTGCCTCGGAATAGTTCTCATAAAAATCTCTTCCCATGCCGACATACTGTGCTCCCTGCCCCGGGAACATAAATGCTATTTTCATATTTCACCTCTGACATGCTCTATTACATTACTCATACCATCCATGAGTTCTTTTATAATCTCACTGCATGTCTGTTCTTTTTTGATTAGTCCTGCTATCTGTCCTGCCATTACTGTTCCGTTCTTCACATCACCGTCAACTACGGCCTTGCGTAGTGCTCCGAGTGTAAGCAGTTCAAGCTCTTCAAAGCCTGCACCTTCCTTTTCAAGTGCCTGATATTTTCTTGTCATCTGATTACGCAGTGACCTTACCGGATGTCCGGTGCTTCTTCCCGTGACTTCCGAATCTATGTCTCTTGCCTGAATCACTCTGTCCTTGTATGCCTGATGGACATTACATTCTTTGGCTACAATAAATCTTGTTCCTATCTGTACGGCCTGCGCTCCAAGCATAAATGCTGCAGCCATTCCTCTTCCGTCACCTATTCCTCCGGCTGCTATGACCGGGATAGAAACCGCATCAACGACCTGTGGTACAAGTGACATTGTTGTCTGTTCGCCTATATGTCCACCTGACTCCATTCCTTCAGCAACCACTGCATCTGCTCCGCATTTTTCCATCATTCTGGCAAGTGCGACTGATGCAACTACCGGGATAACCCTGATACCGCTGTTCTTCCACATTTCCATATATTTTGCCGGATTGCCGGCTCCCGTAGTAACTGCCGCAACCTTTTCTTCGGCAACTACTGCCGCAACCTCGTCAGCATGCGGGCTTAACAGCATTACATTTACTCCAAACGGTTTATCTGTTATCTGTCTCGCAATATGTATCTGTTCTCTTACCCATTCAGCCGGTGCATTGGCTGCACCGATAAATCCAATACCGCCTGCCTTTGATACATTGGCTGCAAGCTGCGCATCCGCAACCCACGCCATGCCACCCTGAATTACAGGATATTCAATTCCAAGCAGTTCCGTAATCTGTGTCTTCATTACGCTTCAACTCCCTTAGATTTAAGGTAATCCATTACATTCTGGACTGTAAGAAGATTCTGAAGGTCATCTGATGGAATCTCAATCCCGTACTCATCCTCAAGTGCCATTACAAGTTCAAAAAGGTCAAGTGAATCTGCTTTGAGGTCTTCCTTGAATCTGCTCTCTGCCTTTACTTCTTCCTCGTCTACTCCAAGCTGCTGTGCAATAATTTCTTTCATTTTCTCTAACATATCTTTTTCTCCATTCCGCAGGCTATATATTCTTCCTGCATTTCATAATTTTAAATTTTGGTTCTGTTACCATGTCAGCGCTGCGGCTCCCCATGACAGTCCTGCTCCAAATCCCGAACAGACGATTCTTTTTCCCTGTTCAAGCCTGCCTTCCTCGTCAAGCTGTGCAAGCAGAAGCGGTATGCTGGCTGCTGATGTATTGCCATACTCATCAAGATTAACCGCAAATCTGTCAATATCTATGTCAAGCCTTCTGGCTGCTGACTGGATTATTCTTATGTTGGCCTGATGAAGTACATATAAATCTGCATCTTCTTTTGACCAGCCACATTTGCCAAGCACCTCTTCTATAACCTCAGGTACCCGTCTTACTGCGAATCTGAACACTTCCTGTCCATTCATTGCTATATGCCCTGATGTGCTGCAGCTTAATGCATCACCGGCATTACCATCGTTATGAAGTGACAGTGCCTCAATCCCATACTTATCATCCGGTGCAATGACCACTGCTCCTGCCCCGTCACCAAACAACACACATGTGCTTCTGTCATTCCAGTCTACATGCCTTGACATAATCTCGGCTCCAACCAGAAGTATCTTCTCAGCCATGCCTGCCCTTATAAATGCATCTGCAGCCGACAGGGCATATATAAAGCCCGAGCACGCCGCGTTAATGTCATAACCGGCTGCGTTAACTGCACCGAGTTCCCTCTGCAGAAGTGATGCCATATTGGGATATACAGAATCCGGCGTTGATGTTGCAAACAGTATCATGTCTATATCCTCTGCATTCGTCCCTGCTCGTATCAATGCCTTGTGTGAAGCTTCGGCAGCAAGCTTAAGACATGCAGCATCATCATTCCTGTCTGCAATATGCCGTCTGCATATTCCGGTTCTTGTCTGTATCCATTCATCATTCGTATCAACCAGCTGTGAGAGCATGTCATTCGTCATGACATATTCGGGACAGCTGCTCCCTGTTCCTATTATTCTGGATTTCATCAGTCTCCAATCCTTAGACGCATTGGTCTGCGTCTGAATTTTCATATATTTTGATATTCAAAATATTATGTTTTGTATTATAGCCATCAGATTATCATTTGTCAATACTATTTTGATATTCAAAGTATTATAATAAAAAATACCGCAGCCAATGCCATATATAATCAGCACGGCTGCGATATTAATAATTATGTATTACTCGTAAAGAGGATACTTATCTGTAAGAGTCTTAACAAGTGCCATAGCCTCGTCACGATTCTTCTCTACATCATCAACAAGGAGTGCAATTGCCTGAGCAACGACATCCATGTCTGCTGTATTGAAACCTCTTGTTGTTACTGCTGCTGTTCCGAGACGGATACCGCTTGTTACATTAGGCTTTGCAGGGTCATTAGGAATTGCATTCTTATTACATGTAATGTTAGCTGCATCAAGAAGCTTCTCAACTTCCTTACCTGTTACATTCTTACTTCTCAGGTCAACAAGCATAAGATGATTGTCTGTACCGCCTGATACAAGGTCAAATCCTCTGCTCATAAGTCCGTTGGCAAGTGCCTGTGCATTATCAACGATTCCCTTTGCATAATCCTTGAAGCTGTCATCCAATGCTTCCTTGAGGCATACTGCCTTAGCTGCGATTACATGCATAAGAGGACCGCCCTGGATACCTGGGAATACCGCCTTATTGAAGTTAATCTCCTTGGCAAATTCAGCACTCTTGCAAAGAATCATACCGCCACGAGGGCCTCTTAATGTCTTATGTGTAGTTGTTGTAACTACATCTGCATATGGGATTGGGCTTGGATGCTGTCCACCTGCAACAAGACCTGCAATATGAGCCATATCTACCATAAGATATGCGCCAACTTCATCTGCAATCTCTCTGAATTTCTTGAAATCAATTGTTCTTGCATATGCGCTTGCGCCGGCTACAATAAGCTTTGGTCTGCACTCTTTTGCAATTCTCATTGCCTCGTCATAGTCGATGAAGCCTTCCTCATTAACACCATAAGGAACAATATTAAAGTACTTTCCTGAAATATTAACCGGTGAGCCGTGTGAAAGGTGTCCGCCTGCATCAAGGCTCATTCCCATTACAGTGTCCCCAGGGTTTACAAGTGCGAAAAATGCTGCTAAGTTAGCCTGTGCACCTGAATGTGGCTGAACATTGGCATATTCGCATCCGAACAGCTTCTTAGCTCTCTCGATTGCAAGTGTCTCAACAACATCGACATACTCACATCCGCCATAATAACGTCTTCCCGGATATCCTTCTGCATACTTGTTGGTAAGCGGGCTTCCCATTGCTGCCATAACTGCCTTGCTTACAAGATTCTCTGAAGCAATAAGCTCGATGTGTGTTCTCTGACGATTAAGCTCGTCATCCATTGCTTTCGCAAGTTCAGGATCAAACCCTGATACTTCATCAAATGAATACATCCTATAACCTCCATAAATTAAATTATATATAATATACATTCATCATTGGATAAATGCAATTAACAAATGTTACTCTACTTTAAAGAGCCCTATTGCCTCTTCAAGTTCATGTGCATCCCTGTCAAGCTTCTCGGCTGCTGCATTAAGTGCCTCAACTGCTTTCATCTGCTTATCAGCGTTCTGTGTAACTTCTTCTGCTGTTGCTGCTGTCTCCTGGGATACTGCCGAAATATTCTGTATTGACATGATTGAATCAGCCTTTGTCGTTGCAATATCAGTTATTCCGCTTGTTATATACTCAAGGCTCTGTATAAGCTCCCCTACATGGCTCTGAATGTCATTAAATACAGTAACAGTATCCTTAAGTGAATTCTCCTGAACAGCAACTACATCCTCAGCTCTTTTTGCAACGTTAACTGTCTGTCTTGTTCCGGATGTGATATCTTCAACAATCTCCCTTATCTGGTTAACAGATTCAACCGACTGGTCTGCAAGCTTGCGAATCTCATCCGCAACCACAGCAAATCCTCTGCCTGCCTCGCCTGCTCTTGCTGCCTCAATAGATGCATTAAGTGAAAGCAGATTGGTCTGGTCTGCGATATCATTGATTGCATTAACAATCTTGCCGATAGACTTTGTCGCTGTCTCAAGCTGCTCTATACCGCTGATTACTTCAGTTGTAATTCCTACTGTATCATGCACATTAGTATTAAGCACGTCAATTGTATCAAGTCCCGACTTTACTATGTCACGTGCTGATTCAGCTATTCTTGCTATCTTTTCTGAATTATCAGATACCACATTAATCTTATCTGAGAGTTCGTCCATCTGCTTCATGCAGCTTTCTGAATCTTCTGCCTGCTGGACTATTCCCTTCTCAATTCCGCTTATGGCATCAGTAATCTCTCTTGTTGCACTAAGCATTGTATGTACACTGTCCGTAACAACAGCCGCCGACTCATCAACCCTGCCCGATACCGACTTAGTATCATTAATAAGCTGCTTCATATTGCCAATCATATTATTGATACCTCCGGCAAGATCTCCGAACTCATCTTTTCTGTGCACATTAACAGTCGCCGTAAGATCTCCGTTGGCTGCCTTGTCAGTTCCGCCAATAACCTTCTTAATGACGTTACCAATATCAGCTGCCATTATTCCGCCGATTATAATCGCACCTATGAGTGCAATGATAATCATTGTAATTGTTATGAACTTAATTCCGCCGGCCTGTGCAACAATTACACTTCTCGGTACAAGTGCACATACCATGAAGCCTTCACTGCCGGCCTTTGAATATATGAAAAGCTGTGACTTGCCGTCATACTTTACATATGAATATCCTGATTCATTCTCTGATTCAAGCGCCTGTGTATAAAAATCCTTATCAGCAAAATACACTCTGCCATCTTCAGCCTCAGAATCCTTAATCACTACATTCTCACCGCCATCAGGTGCAATAAGTGCAACCATGCTCTTATTACCGATATCAACGCTTGATATCGGATTAACAATGTATTCCTTATCAATATCAACAAACATGTAACCGACACCTCTCTTCGATGAGCCGATTACCTGTCTGCCATACGAAACACCATAGTCAATATTGGTCTGTGAATCAATATAGCTGTGGCTTGAAAGCCATACCGAGCGGTCGCTGTCTATCTTCTTTGCCTCATCAGTCTTCTTAATATTGGAATACTCAGAACCTGACATTGAATTGGCACTAAGGTATATATCCTTGCCACTCTTGCCGAATATGTACATACCTTTTATCTGCGTGTTGGTTGTAGATACCGATGTTACCTTGGCACGTATGTCAGAATACGCATTGGCCTCCTCAACACTGTTTGTCTCATAACTCCCTGAATAATACCCCTGAACAACCGAGTCATTGACCAGTTCATTGGCGGATGCTTTGATTCCGGAGAACATAAGGTCATAGTACTCTGCAGTTTTTTGAATTGCAGATTGCGCTGAAGCCTCAAAGCTTGATGTCACAGCCTTGGAAGCGGTTGTATATGACATAACTCCAAGTATAATAATCAGCACAACAGGCAGAATAAAACCGGCTATAAGCTTATAACGTATAGACTGCAGTTTTTTCATAATAATTCCCCCTTTCTGCTATGGGCAATGTTATTTTGTTATTTTATGTTTGGTTGTATAATTATATATTACTTATCGTCCTGCTCCGCAGCAGCTATATCGAGTGAAAGTTCCTCAAGCTGCTTTGCATCTACAGTTCCCGGTGCTTCTGTCATAAGACATGATGCATCCTTAACCTTAGGGAATGCAATTACATCCCTGATGCTGTCGCATTTAGCCATAAGCATTACAAGACGGTCAAGACCATATGCAAGTCCTGCATGCGGCGGAACACCATACTTGAATGCATCAAGAAGGAATCCGAACTTCTCATGAGCCTCTTCATTAGTGAATCCGAGTGCCCTGAACATTCTCTCCTGAACATCCTCCTGATGGATTCTGACACTTCCTCCGCCTATCTCTGTTCCGTTGAGGACTATATCATAAGCCTTGGCGCGTACTGCACCAAGATCTGTATCAAGCTTGTCAAGATCCTCTTCCATAGGCATTGTAAACGGATGATGCATTGCAACGTATCTGTTCTCTTCATCCGACCACTCAAACTGAGGGAACTCTGTTACCCAGAGGAACTTATATTCATTCTTGTCAAGAAGTCCCATCTGTCCGGCAAGCTCTATTCTGAGTGCACCGAGTACATTCCATACAATCTTATTGCGATCTGCTGCAAATAAGAGAAGATCTCCCGGCTCACCTTCCATTGCTGTTACAAGTGCCTTCATCTCATCATCAGTCATGAACTTGGCAAATGATGACTTATATGTGCCATCCTCATTGATTGCAATATATGCAAGACCCTTAGCTCCGTAGCCCTTGGCAAAATCCACCAGTGCATCTATCTTCTTACGAGGCATTGCACCCTGTCCCTTGGCATTGATACCTCTCACTGAACCGCCATTTTCGATTGCTCCTGTGAATACGCCAAAACCGCATCCTTTAACTACATCAGATACATCGTGCAGTTCCATTCCGAATCTGAGATCCGGCTTATCCGAACCGAATCTGTCCATAGCTTCCTGCCACGTCATTCTCTGAATCGGAAGCTGTACATCAACATTAAGTACTTCCTTGAAAAGGTACGCAAGAAGTCTCTCATTAACATCGATTACATCATCAATATCAACAAATGAAAGCTCCATATCTATCTGTGTGAACTCAGGCTGTCTGTCTGCACGGAGATCCTCATCACGGAAACATCTTGCAATCTGCATATAACGGTCATATCCTGAGCACATAAGGAGCTGCTTGTAAAGCTGTGGTGACTGCGGAAGTGCGTAAAAATGTCCCGGATGTACACGGCTTGGTACAAGGTAATCTCTCGCACCCTCAGGTGTACTCTTACAAAGCATAGGAGTCTCTATCTCCAGGAATCCCTCATTGGCAAGGAATGCCCTCGTAAGAGTTGCCACACGGCTTCTCATCATGATATTAGCCTGAATGTCAGGTCTTCTAAGATCAAGATATCTGTACTTAAGCCTTAAGTCTTCCTTAGTATTGGAATCAGCCTCAATAGGAAATGGAGGTGTCTGTGCCTCTGAAAGAATACGAAGGTCTGTAGCAATTACTTCAATATCACCTGTCTTAAGATTCTCATTAACAGCGCCTGAACGCTTAGCAATCTTACCTGTTACAGCGATAACATATTCACTTCTTAATGAAGATGCTTTTTCAAATCCTTCCGTTCCAATATTATTCTCATCAAAGAGAATCTGAAGTAATCCGCTTCTGTCTCTTAAGTCAACAAATATAAGACTTCCGAGATTTCTTCTTTTCTGGACCCATCCCATAACCGTTACTTCCCTGCCTATATCAGCAGTGCCTACCTCAGCACAACGGTTAGTTCTCTTAAGTCCCTGCATTGATTCTGCCATTTTGTAATATCCTCCATTCTGCCGCATATGCGGCATCATTATTAGCTAATATTATATCTGAAATATCTTAGCATCCTAATTATTAACAAGGTAATTGAACACATCTCCATTCTTACGTTCAATCATCTCGTCTATTCTTTCGATATAGTCCTTTACGCTCTTAACATTCTCGATTCTTTCGATACGCACAGAACCGTCATCCTGTGGCATAACAATCTTGGTCGAAGCGCCTGCTCCAAGTGCGACTATTGACTGTTTTTCCTCCATTATCAGGATATTGTAAATGCATTCAAGCCCCGGAACTGAATATCCGACATTCTCAAAATTCCCTGCCATATTCTTCTGGCGGTACATATAATACGGCTCCATGCCCATATCTGCTGCACAAGCCGCTGCTGCATCAATTATCTCATCTGTATTATTAAGTGCATATGCCTGATACTTATCACGCCATATATTAAGAGCTGCAGCCCTCTTAATTGCAAGAGAATGTACGGTCAGGCTTGTAGGTGCAAGTTTCTTAACTTCATCCAGCGTATGATGAATCATCGCTTCATCCTCACCCGGAAGCCCCATGATAAGGTCAACATTAATATTATCAAGCCCACATTCGTGTGCCATTGCAAATGCTTCCTTAACCTGCTCAACCGTATGTTTTCTGCCGATTATGTCAAGCGTAGCCTGATTCATCGTCTGAGGATTAATCGAGATACGTCCCACATTATGTGCCTTAAGCACCTTCAGCTTGTCTATGGTAAGACTGTCAGGTCTTCCTGCCTCTACCGTAAGCTCTACAATGTCTGACATATCAAAACACTTCTCCATGTGTCCGAGAAGCCTGTCCAATTGGTCGGCGCTAAGGGTTGTCGGTGTCCCTCCTCCGAAATATATGGTATCAAGCCTTCTGTTCTTAAGCTTCGCGGCAACAAATTCCATCTCACAAAACAGTGCTGACAGATACTCTTCAACCCTGTCATGCCATTTATCAATTGAATATGATGTAAATGAGCAGTACAGGCATGTAGTCGGACAGAATGGTATTCCTATATAAAGGCTGTATCCGTTAATATAATCTCTCTGTCCGAGAAGTCCGAGTTCCTTGTGTGCAACACCAAGTGCAAGCTTAGCCTTAGCCTCAGATGCGTAATGCTTATCCATAAAAAGCTTTATTATATCTTCATCAGACGTTTTGTTCTCTATAAGATTAACAGCAATCTTACTTGGCCTTACTCCTGTAAGCTTGCCCCACGGTAACGTGCGTCCGGTCATTTTCTCAAGCTTTTTGTATAAATCTGTTTTAAATTCTTCATGCAGTTCACTTCTGCTTCTGCCTTCCTTCTCAGGTATGTCAGGCCTGATTATAATATCCTCAGGAGTTACATTCTGTCCGTCATATTCTCCTACCTCAGTGCGGGGATAGAATGACCTTACAAGCACAACTGCATCATCATAAAATTCTCTGTCGTCTATATTAAGATATATCATAGCAATATGGGTTATTCTCTTCCTCCCATCCAATATCTGTAGGAGCTCCGTGCCCCGGATATACCTTTGTATCAGCAGGTAACTGCTTAATAAGTCTGTGTACGGACTGTATTATTGCCTTGGAGCTTCCTGTCGCAAGGTCAGTTCTTCCCACGGCGTTATGGAATAACGTATCACCGCTTATAAGAACGCTCTCCTGCTCAAAATAATAGCATACACATCCTCCTGTATGTCCCGGAGTTGCGATAACTTCTATATCAAAACCGGCAAGCATTACATGCTCACCATCTTCAAAAAGCCTGTCCGGCTTAACCGTGCATGTGCAGCCATAATCTGTCGAAAGATTAAGCATGCTGCTTGCAAGGAGCTGTTCTTCCTCTCTGCCTGCACATACAGGTATGCCATACAATTCCCGCAGCTCATTAGCCGCAAGTATATGGTCAAAGTGTCCGTGTGTAAGCAATATTGCAGCCGGAGTAACTTCGTTATCCTTAACAGACTTTTCAATTCTGCCTGCCTCAGCTCCGGGATCTACTATAATTGCTTCCTTTGTTGTATTGTTAATAAGAAGATAACTGTTGGTTCCAATCATTCCAACCACATTACTCTTCACTGTCAGATTGCCTGCCATATCAGCCTGTTGTCCTTTCAATATCATCAACGCCCGGAATATTGCGGAGCTTATCAACTATTCTCTGAAGTTCCTCGCGTCCATGGATGTCAAATCCTATGCTGAGCGTTGCCTTGTCATGCTTATTAACGCGGCAGTTAAGGTTCTTAACGTCAATATTGGCTTCCGTAAGAACTCTAGATACATCAACAAGAAGCCCCGTCCTGTTCATGGCATAGAGATTAATCTCTGCACTGTAGGTATCCTTTGATGCAGCTTCCTCCTGCCATTCGGCATCTATAAGTCTTGCCCGCTCATGCTCGGGAAGATTAATTACATTGATGCAGTCAGTTCTGTGAATCGATATGCCACGTCCTCTCGTAACAAAGCCGACAATCTCATCACCCGGCACAGGACTGCAGCACTTTGAAAAACGCACGGCAACATCATGAACGCCCTTAACTACAATCGGATTCCTTGCATTGCCTTTGGATGCCTTTTCCTTCGTATCATCAGGTATTGACTTAATTATATCGCTGTCTGTTATCTCTGACTTACGCTTCTTCTCATATTCATCTATAAGCTTATTAACAACCTGGCCTTCCTTAAGAGCGCCATGCCCTACAGACGCCATCATGGAATCCCAGTCTTTAAATCCATACTTGGCAAGACACTTGTCTACAAATTCCGGCTTAGTATAGTCGGCAAGCACAAGTCCCTTTGACTTTACATATTTGTCAATGAGCTCCTTACCGCGCAATATATTATCTTCCTTGAGTTCCTGCTTGAACCACTGATTAATCTTATTACGCGCCTGCGTGCTCTTGACAATCTTAAGCCAGTCACGGCTCGGTCCTTTGGAATTCTGTGATGTGATAATCTCTATTCTGTCGCCATTCTTAATCTGGTAATCTATCGTAACAAGCTTTCCATTAACTCTGGCGCCTACCATCTTATTACCTACGGCAGTATGGATGCTGTACGCAAAATCTATCGGTGTTGAGCCTGTCGGAAGATTCTTGACATCGCCTGTCGGAGTAAAGCAGTATACACTGTCAGAGAACAGATTAAGGTCATTCTTAATAGAAGAAAGGAACTCCTTATTATCTGACATATCACGCTGCCACTCAAGTATCTGGCGAAGCCAGCTAAGCTTAGCCTCCTCATTCTGGTTGCCGGTCTCTCCGGTCTTACCTTCCTTATACTTCCAATGTGCCGCAATACCATATTCAGCCGTGCGGTGCATCTCATATGTTCTTATCTGAATCTCAAACGGACGTCCGTTGGATGCAATCAGCGTTGTATGGAGTGACTGATACATGTTCTCCTTAGGCATTGCGATATAATCCTTAAAACGTCCCGGTATAGGCTTATACATCTCATGAATAACACCGAGCGCCGCATAACAGTCCTTAACCGTCTCAACCTTGATTCTTACTGCAAACAGGTCATATATCTGGTCAAGCGTCTTATTCTGATTGACCATCTTACGGTATATACTGAAGAAATGCTTAACACGTCCGTCAATCTCCGCCTCAATACCGGCATTCTCTATATGCATCTTAACTTCCTTAATGATGCTCTTGATAAATGCTTCACGGTTCTCTTTGTTCATGTTAATCTGCTTAACAAGATCATTATAAACATCCGGCATAAGATACTGCATTGAGAGGTCATCAAGCTCTACCTTAATCTTGGATATACCAAGCCTGTGTGCTATAGGCGCATATATCTCCATAGTCTCACGGGACTTCTCTATCTGCTTCGCAGGTGACTGGTACTGCATTGTTCTCATATTGTGAAGCCTGTCGGCAAGCTTTATCATGATTACTCTGATATCCTTAGCCATTGCAAGAAACATCTTACGGAGATTCTCAGCCTGAATCTCTATCTTATCATGCTCGTAATTGAGCTGAGTCAGCTTAGTTACACCGTCAACAAGCAATGCGACTTCCGCTCCGAACTCTCTTGTGATATCATCTGTTGTCATAACCGTATCTTCGACAACATCATGCAGCAGTCCGGCAATAATTGATTCCTTATCAAGTTCAAGCTCAGCAAGAATAATGGCAACACAAATAGGGTGAATTATATATGGTTCACCCGACTTACGGAACTGCCCCTCATGTGCTTTGGTGGCAATCTTATATGCTTTTTCAATCTGTGACATGTCCGTTGACGGATGATACTTCTTAATAGTGTCTACAAGCTGTGCATACAACACATCCGGACTTGTAAAATCCGCCGGTGCATCAAGCGATATCTCATCTTCTTCATGATGATGCGGCATCTGTGCCGGGTCGCTTATAATATTCTCATTACTGTCAACTTTAATAACATTATTCTCCGTCATGTAATCACCATCTTGCTTTCCGATTTATAATGAATTATTATACTTATAAAAAAAGCAAATTGCAACCCTTAATGCATCCCAACAGTACTGTTATTTACGCTGTTTGTCATCTCGAGCATCTCAAGTGACTTCATCTTTTTGTCAATTACCCTTGACCTTATACGCCCCGCAACCATGGCAAGCTCACGCAAGACATCTTCTCTTACTGTAAATGTATATAATTTTTCTATTCCCGATGACACAATATACTGTAACGTATACATCGCGGATTCAGTTATCTCAAGGCATTCCCCGGCGGTATTACGGACACAGCTGTCACATACTATGCCGAACCTGCTCATTGAAAAATAGTGCAGCCCCTCACTTTTTCTGCATTCCGCACATTCAAACATATTAGGACATTCCCCATTAATGCTGATAAGCTTTATCTCATATATATATCTGATAAGCTCGTCAGGTATATTATCATTAGCCAGCGCCCTGAGCGTCATATACAAAAGATTGAGAATCTGCGATGCATCAAGATTCTCCCTGCCGTAATAATCGGCAAGCTCAGCAAAATAACACGCATAACATATTGCATCAAGGTCAGATGACACTTCCGTAAAATAATTCGATATGTCAGCCCTTCTTATATCATATGACGTTCTTCCCTCATAAAGCTCAAACTTACCGAAAGCAAAAGGCTGTGTAACTCCCATCAGCGGAGAATTCATCCTCCTTGCCCCCTTGGCAAATGCCGCAATCTTGCCTCTTTCTTTTGTAAGCAGCACTATTCTTCTGTCAAATTCACCAACAGGCATCGAGGAAAGTACCATCCCCGATGCCATTATAATATTTCCCATATCAGATACCGGTATTATTTAAAATCATTCTTGGCATCATAGCCAAAATTCTTAAGAAGGAAATCACTGTCGCGCCACTCCTTCTTAACCTTTACAAACAGCTTAAGGTTGACCTTCTGCTCAAGGAGCTTCTCAATCTCGAACCTCGCATTGGTTCCTATCTTCTTAAGCATTGAGCCTCCCTTACCTATTATAATGCCCTTATGTGACTCTCTCTCACATATGATAGTCGCATCAATATCAGTAATTTTCTTACCCTTACGCTTCTTCATGCTGTCTATCACAACCGCAATTCCGTGAGGAACCTCTTCATCCAATGCATGAAGTGCCTTCTCCCTGACAATCTCAGCTACAATCTGGCGCATAGGCTGGTCTGTAACCGTATCCTCGTCATAGAACATAGGACCGTAAGGCATGTATTTGAAAATGACATCAACGAGGTCATCTGTTCCTGTTCCGTCATACGCAGATATCGGAACTATCTCAGCAAAATCCATCTTATTCTTATATTCTGCAATTACCGGAAGCACTTCTTCCTTCTTAATTGTATCTATCTTATTAATAACGAGTACAACCGGTGACTTTACCCTGGAAAGCTTCTCAAGTATATGCTCATCTCCCGCACCGATAAATGAGCTTGGTTCAACGAGCCAGAGCACAAGGTCGACCTCGTCAATCGTCTTTTCTGCCGCTCCCACCATATATTCGCCGAGCTTATTCTTAGCCTTGTGTATACCCGGCGTATCAAGAAATACTATCTGTCCCCTGTCATCTGTATAGACAGTCTGTATTCTGTTACGTGTGGTCTGTGGCTTATTCGACGTAATCGCTATCTTCTGCCCTATAATTCTGTTCATCAGTGTTGACTTACCTACATTAGGTCTTCCTATTATAGCAGCAAATCCGGATTTGATATCTCCGGATCTGCCATCACTTATACCGCTCTGTGCAAGCATCTCATCAAGATTCATATTAAACTCCATTCCGCAGGCACAAAGTGCCGGAGGAATCGCGAGCCAAATGTCAGATTTGGCTCTGCGATAATTGCTATTTGTGGCGCCTGCGGCACAAATAGCTGTGTGAAAAACAGATATCAATCTGTTACAGATATCAATCTGTATTTTTCACACTAAGCTCCATTCCCGCCCGTTCATCGGGGCATCACAGGTTAGTGTGCAAATAATAATGCCGGGGTCACAGGCTTTTCACAGTCCTTCTGACCCCGGCCGATACATTTATTGTGCATTTGCAATGGCAAAATGTCAAGCGGTTTAATTGTACCAAATGTGCAGATTGAGAACTTACAACAGGATGTTACCCCCAGACTTCCTCTGCAATCTCTTTAACAAGTGCAAGCTTAGCCCACTGCTCATTCTCAGTAATCTTATTACCAATCTCACATGATGCGAAACCACATTGTGGGCTGAGATACAGACGGTCAAGCGGAACATATTGTGCTGCCTCATATATACGCGCCTTAACAGCCTCCTTATCCTCAAGCTGAGGGAATTTGGTTGTGATAAGCCCGAGCACAACTTTCTTATTGCCTGTTACATATTTTAACGGTTCAAAACCGCCTGAACGCTCATCATCATATTCAAGATAATATGCATCGATGTTCTCTCTTCCAAAAAGCGGTTCGGCAACCGTATCATATGCTCCCGACGAAAAATACGTTGAATGATAATTACCGCGGCACACATGGCTTGTTATTGTCATATCTGAAGGCTTTGAAGCTATTACCCTGTTATTGATGTCTACAAGCAGATCCATAAGCTTCGGGAGGTCTTCCTCCTTCTCGCCCGTGAGTGAAAGCGCCATCTCTTTATTAACAAGTCCGCCCCATACACAATCATCAAACTGCACATTGCGGCAGCCTGCTTCATAAAGGTCATGTATAATCCTGACGTAAACATTTACAATATCATCAGCAAACTGCTCAAGCGAATCATAGAATTCCAATGTCTTTTCTTTAAGCTCTGCTCCGGAAAAGAATGCATACACCTGTCCCGGTGAAGGCATTGTCTGCTTTGCAACCGTATTCTCATCCTCAAGTGCCTTTACGAATCTGAAATGCTCAACAAACGGGTGTCTGTCAACTGATATTCTTCCCGTCATGAATGTATCATCTATCATTGCTGCCTCGCCGTCAAAGGTTGTATTGCCGGCAACTGTCTTCTTATGTTCAATTCCGTTAAGTCCCCACATAAAATCCAGATGCCATGTGGCACGGCGGAACTCACCGTCAGTAATCACATGATATCCTGCCTTCTTCTGCTTTGCAACAAGCTCCCTTATGCATTCATCCTCAACATTAGTAAGCTCTTCTCTTGTTATAGTCCCTTTATCAAACTCAGCTCTTGCCTTCTTAAGCTTCTCCGGGCGGAGGAAGCTTCCTACATAATCATAGCGGAATGGTGCGTGTAATGTACTCATATAATTATCTCCTTATCTCTGCTGTTTTGTTGTTCTGCGAGTGTGGATTAATTATAGGGTCATTACAGCGTTATTGTAAAATATATAAAATATTGTGTTTGGTATAGTTTTTAGCTATAGTTCATCAATATCCTTTTTCGTAAATTGATGTTGAAGATTCATTAGTTCTTTAACCAAAAGTAAGACAACTAACAAATAATGTCAACTACCCGATCAAAATTTGGGACTGACGTTTTGATTGGAATTCTCATGAAAATGAAACAGTTCTTCATCTGGTACACATTCCACTGCTTTATAAGCATCAAGGAATGTAATCTGCTCCAATCAGTCTGTTTCATGTTTTTTATATATTTCACCATTCCATGCAGAATATCCGGCAATATATTCATAATCAGGATATTCTTCTATCTCATATAACTTTCTCCCACTATCAGATGTACAAATTATCACATTTGATATTTTATAATTTTCCAGTTCCGATGTATGATAATATCTTACTCCATTAAGATATATACAATCTCCTTTTTCAATTGCCTCATTTTTATAACTTTTATTGTGTGCAAAATAATATCGACCACCAAAAATAATAACAACAATTGTGACCATTATAATAATTAATGCAATTGATTTCTTTTTATCTACAATCATTCTCATCAGCTTTCTCTCAACATGTCACAATTGATAACGTAATAAAAAGCGCACAACCCAAAATAATAAAATTCCTGCCATGTCTATGGTTCCATTCAGTAACACTTATCAGCTCATCTTCACGAGGTGGTTTTTCTCCCGTGTTTATTACTACTGGTTTTTCAGCCCTATACTGCCTTATTCCAAGTATGACAAAAATGAGTGAAACCAATAATGAGATTACCAAATAAATAATTTGTATCAGCCATATCTATCCTCCTGACTCAAAAAAGTAATTACTTTTCATCCACAACCTGGAAGATATAGAATTTAAGATACAGCGACTCATCAGCCGCCCAAAGTATCGGATGGTCACTGCACTGCGTTCTGTATTCAACCTGACGCAGACGCTTATGTACGTCATGCGCAGCTTCTCCTATCGTCTTTGTGAAAAGCTCAGGCTCCATAAAATGTGAGCATGAACATGTAGCAAGGAAGCCGCCGTCCTTTACAAGCTTCATTGCGCGAAGATTAATCTCACGGTATCCTCTTACTGCCTTCTTGACTGATTCACGCGACTTTGTAAATGCAGGAGGGTCAAGGATTACGACATCGAACTTCTCCCCCTTCTTCTCAAGCTCAGGGAGAAGTTCAAATACATCCCTGCACTCAAACTTAACTATATCATCTATTCCGTTAAGTCTCGCATTCTCAGCTGCCTGGTTAACTGCAAGCTCAGACGCATCAACGCCTGTTACCTCGCGTGCTCCTGCCATTCCCGCATTAAGTGCAAATGAGCCTGTATGTGTAAAACAGTCAAGGACTCTAGCGCCCTTGCATATAGGTCTGATTGAAGCCCTGTTATACTTCTGGTCAAGGAAAAACCCCGTCTTCTGTCCGTCCTGAACATCCACTATGTATCTGACACCATTTTCCTCAATCTGAACCTTAGTCTCGAATTCATCCCCGATAAATCCCTTTATCCTCGGCATTCCCTCAAGATCTCTGACCTTGGCATCACTTCGCTCATACACGCCCCTGATATTATAGCCGTACTCACCGAGTATTTCTCTGGCGAATTCCACAATCTTAAGCTTAAAGTTATCAATCCCGAGCGCAAGTGACTGAACAACAAGTATATCAGCGAACTTGTCAATCACTATTCCCGGAAGCCAGTCTGCCTCACCGAATATAACCCTGAACGCTGACCTGTCCTCTTCCTTAATGACCGCCATTCTGTAATCAATCGCATTCTTTACGCGCATTTTTATAAATGCATCATCAATCTGCGTTCCCTTTACTCTGGACATCATCCTCACTGTAATCTTAGATTTGCGGTTGATGAATCCGATTCCCATATAATATCCGTCGAAATCATGTACATGAACCAGCTCTCCGTCAGCTACATCTCCCGTAACCGAATCAATCTCATTATCGTATATCCATGCTCCGCCGGCCTTAAGTGTCCTTCCGCCGCCTTTTTTAAGTGTTATGTATGCGTCTGTCATTGGTTGTCTCCTTTTTCCTGTTCTATTAATCTGAAATTATACTCTGCAATATACATTATGCATGTATTAAGCACCCATATATAGCCATTCTGCCTGTCTCTGCTTAGTTCATTCTGTATATTGAGAATGTTCAAAAAGTCTATATTTTCATAATGCCTACGGTAACTGTTATCATCTTCATCTGTATTTTTAGTTTCATTCTGTATATAATCCGCTTTTAATATATTGTAAACAGCTATCTTCCTAAGCACATTTCTCATATATTGCCAATATGTTAATCCATGTTCTGCATAGTGCTGCTTGTGAATCCAATCAATAAGCTGATATTTTGCTGTCAGTGCTTTTTTGCTATCCATAATATTATTTATTATACATTCGACCTCTGTTTCTATATCTCCAACAGAGTTTAATGCAAGTATTCTTTCACAGCATTTCATTCTTATTACCGGATTATCTATCACGAATCTGTTACTGAGTAAATCCTCAAGTCTGTGCGGATAATCCACCATAGGAGCTATAACGCTGTTTTTCTTTACTGTATTTTTATATATTGCCCCGGCATTAATTGATGCACTTACAGTCCTGTTAATATATTCTGAATCCGGCAGGTTTTTCAGATGCTGATATGATTCAATCATTGGATAATTTATATAAAGCATTCCCATATCTGTTGAATCTGTAAACGTCTGTTGCATACTCATAATCTTAGCCTCTGTAAAATTAGGGTCATGGCGCTCATAATCAAACACAAGGACTATATTGGTAAAATCCGACTTATAGCAGACATTCTCTATTTCCTGTTTTTTACTAATAACAAATGGCAGGTCGATATCTTCACGATATTCAAACCAGTTTTCTCCATATTCCCTTACTATGTCATCATACAAAATATAAATATTCGTATGATATACCCATATGTTACCTTCATCGATTTCAATTTCAGGAAAGCATCTTAGAATCAGCCAGAAAAGCCTGTCTTTTTCATGTTCCCCTTCTACAACCAAAAGGCTCCTACCCCTTTTACGCCCCTCTTCATAATCATTCATACTTTTCAAATTCCCCACTTATGTACATCTTCTCAAGATTGTGACCTTCTCTTAATTCCCTCGGTGTTGCATTGCATAATGATGTCAGTGAACCGCTTCTTGACAGAATAAAAAGGCAGTCCGGTCTCATAAGCCTGTTTGTCATAAGATTAGTGTTGTGTGATGTCATGATTATCTGACTTTCAGGATATCTGCTTTTTAAAAATTTCATGACATTTTCAGCCATCTCGTAATGGTAAAATGCATCAAACTCATCAAGATATATAAATGACGGTTCCCAATCTCTCGGAATAAGCCGCCTGTACAAATGTACAAGTGCAAGTGTTCCGCTTGATGCCGTTTCATAGAATGGTACAAGCCTGTGATGTCTAAAATATAACTGTCTCTGTCCATCCGGAAGCCTCTTTATTACAAGCCGGCATTCAATTCCCATTATATTAAGAAAATCTTCAAAATCCTGTAACTTCTTTTCATTATCCAAAGAATCAAAAAAGTTCTCATTATACTGTCTCGGTTTTGCCATTATCGCATTGCTTACTGTTACCATGTTCATTCTTCGTACATATGACAATAGCTTAATAAGCGGTGAGTCATTATCAAATGCACTATTATTGGCAAGCCATCTGAAAAACGGCAGCTGTGAGTCATGTAATTCATCATCTGCATCTTCTGTACGGAGCATCTGCATATATCTGTCTATTCTGGCAGTCTCAGCATTGATATAGAGCAAATTATCAAAATTGTATGTATCATTTTTAAAGTCACATCTAAAAATGCTGTTGCCATTAACTATTAATTCTTCATCTTTAAGCTCCTGAGGCGATTTCCTTTTATATTTATATATAACATCATCTTCGCCAAAGATAAATTCATATATAAACTCTGCCGCTTCCTCATCAGAATCAGCATTCAGAAATATCCCCTCTCTCTCAAACCGTACTGAGCCAAATACAGTCCCACATATGTCAGTAATTGCACGTCCAAGATTAGTTTTGCCGGTTGCATTACGCCCGTATATAAGCATCTTGCTTATCAAGCCATTACTGATACAATCTGTGCTGAACTGATATCCTGCAATATTAGAGAAATCTATAACTATTTCATTTTTAAATGTCTTATAATTCTTTAAACAGAATTTTTTTAACACGAAGATTTCCCCCTTTCAAGATTCTTCATATATATAAATAGTATACTTGCTGACATATATTTTTTCAATAGGATGCCGTAATTTTTTTACAGCATCAATCCCACTTCCCCATTCACGCATCCTGTCCCACCATATTGAACACCACAAGCCCCACAATGGCAATTGCAAGCCCGATGAACTTTCCCCATGAGAAATCCGACTTTTCGCTTCCGAACAGTCCGAAAAGCTCTATTAAATAGGCTGCCGCCACCTGTGTGACAACAATGGTAAGGGATGCCTTGGCGGTTCCGAGTGATGACATGCTCCTGACAACTGTATATGTGATAAACGCACCTATAACGCCACCGAGGAGCGCATATTTACGCTCTACTGAAAAAAGTGCCATCACGTCCGGACGCCCGGTCACGAACCACATCACTACGCACATTGCAAGTGCCGTAAGCTGGACAAAGCCCGCCGCAACCCATATGCTGCTGCTCTTAGTAACATCCGTATTAAAAACGCCCTGAATACTCATGAGCGCACCTGATATCATTGCAATCAAAAAACCTGTCATAGCCGCCTCCCGGTATAAACTTTAATTTATACATTAAGGATGCCCGCCATGACAGGTTTTATTCATTCATACGCTACTTTGCTGTCTGCGTCTTATTGGTAAGATTCATTGTTGTAGTCACATAATCTTTGAACTGTATATATGCGTCACCAACCGATGCCGTCTTGTCCCATATCTGATGAAGCATTATCTCAAGCTTGAGATAATAGTCGCCTGCTTCCATGTATCTCGCCTTAAGAGCTGTACCCGCATACACGGAATGCAGTGCATTATACTGTTCAGGGTGGTCAGGTATGTCACCTCTTGCCGCCGGCATAGATGACAGGCTGATAAGCTCATCTGCATAATCGTATGTAAACATCCTGGCAACACTTGCCGCAATTCTTGAATTAGACGCATATGGCGTAACCGCAAGCATATATGTCTTAGACATTGCTCTGGTCTTAAGTGTAGAATTATAATCAGGAATCTGCATAATTCCGTAATCAATTCCTGATGCAGCTATCGATGAAAGATCACTTGTATTGACAATTGTATAAAGAAGTGACCCTTCCGTAAACTTCCTGATATAATCACTGTACTTAGGGTTGTCTCTTACAATTCCGTAAGAATCCTTGAACTGAAGATATGCCTGCGCTGCTGCTTTAATGTTGTCATCCTGAAGATATGTCTTTGTAACATCATCAGCATTATCGCCTCCGACATTCATATATTCACCAAGGAATGCATAGTTAAGACTTACATCCGACACATCCCATCCGATAATCTGTGTTACGGCTTCATTCTCGTCCGTATGCTGGAAATTATCACTGAAGCCTGTTATCTCCTCAAATGTCTTAAATGGCGTTGCAAACTTTTTGTTATATACCATAACGCTTGTCTCAAATGTCAGCGGATATCCAAGAAGCCTGCCACTGTATGTTGAAGCTGCTATCGCCGTCCTGCCGTATACATCTTCATTAAACGTCTCAGGGTACAGAGTATTGGCACTCATAAGTCCCATCAGATAAGCTTTCTGCACGTCATCCGATGACATCATGAATATGTCCGCACCATCATCTGACTTTATACATGAATTATATACATCATCGAGGTAATTCTCATCTTCAACAAGATTAAGCATAACCGTAACATGTGCATTGGACTCATGATATCTTCTGGCACATTCCTCAAAATAACCCGTATACCTGTCATCTGAGTACCAGAGATTAACATTAACATCCTCCTCAAGTTCAACCTCAGGTGTTGTCTTATCTGAATTACCCGAGCATGCCGTAACCGAAGCAAGCATTGAGACTGCAAGTCCCAATGCTGCAAATTTCTTAAAATATTTTTTTAAAGTCATACAAATCCTCATTATATTTATGCTAATGCTTTCTTAAGCTTTGTTATCATCTCGTCAACATCAGCCTCTGATATTACAAGCGGCGGAACAAAACGTATTACATTAGTCCCTGCGGTAAATAGAATCAGACCGTTATCAAGACATGCTGCAATTACCTTCTTGAGATCCTTAACATCCGTATTAATCTCAAGGCCCTGCATAAGTCCAAGTCCCCGCCTCTCAACAACATAATCATATTCAGCAACTATCTCATCAAGCTTTTTCTCAAGATAAGCTGATACCTTCTTAACATTATCGAGCACATTCTGCTTCTTGAAAAGCTCAAGGACCTTAACTGCTGCGGCACATGCCAGCGGATTGCCTCCGTATGTAGTTCCGTGGTCACCCGGAACAAGCGCCTTGGCAACCTCTTCCCTGGCAAGGAATGCGCCTACAGGCACACCACAGCCAAGAGCCTTGGCAACCGTAAGGATATCCGGCTTAACGCCATACTGCTCATATGCAAACATTGTACCTGTACGTCCCATACCACACTGAATCTCATCAAGGATAAGCAGTATTCCCTTCTCATCGCAGAGCTTTCTTACACCCTTAATAAATTCAGGCTTTGCAGGATATATACCGCCCTCACCCTGAACTGTCTCAAAGATGATTGCACATGTCTTATCATTAACGAGTTCTTCAACGCTGGCAAGGTTATTGTACTGTGCAAACTTTATTCCCGGAATCATCGGTCCGAATGCTTCCTGATAATGCCTGTTGCCTGTTACGGCAAGAGCGCCCATACTTCTTCCGTGGAATGAATGCTGCATTGCAATAATCTCGTGGTCTGTTGAGCCATCCTTGAGATATGCATACTTCTTAGCGAGCTTAATTGCACCTTCAATTGCCTCAGTACCGCTGTTTGTGAAGAATACCCTGTCCATTCCCGATACTTCGGTTATAGCCTTAGCTGCCTTAGCTGCCGGCTCGTTATAGAAATAGTTTGATGTATGGATAAGCTTATCTATCTGTGCCTTAAGTGCATCGTTATATTCCTTATTATTATATCCAAGAGCAAATACTGCTATTCCGGCACCAAAATCAACATATTCCTTACCATCAGCATCATACAGATGCACTCCCTCGCCTCTGTCGAGAGAAATCTGATACCTGTTATATGTATGGAAAAGGTGTTCCTCTGCTGTTGTGATTATTTCCTGTGTATTCATCTGTCATCTCCGTTCTGTCATGCATTGCATGGCTATTATATCAGATATTTGTGTTGTAAAAGTGTTCTGCATCTTCTCCGAGAATTGCAGTACCAACACCCTTATTGGTAAATATTTCAAGAAGCAGACAGTGAGGTATTCTGCCGTCAAGAATATGCACCCTTGATACGCCATTTTCAACTGCATCAATACAGTTATTGAGCTTAGGAAGCATTCCGCCGCCGATTGTTCCGCCCGCAAGAAGTTTTCTTGCCTCCGCTGTTGTAAGTTCAGATATAAGTGAGTTCTTATCCTCGAAATCCCTGAATACACCCTCTGTATCCGTAAGGAATGCAAGCTTTTCCGCATCTACGGCTCTTGCGATTGCACACGCTGCATCATCAGCATTGATATTGTATGCGTGATGGTCACTGCCGAATCCTATCGGGCATATGACAGGAAGGAAATCATCCTTAAGGAGTGCATGAATTATCTCAGGATTAACATCGTCTACATCGCCTACATATCCGATATCTTCTCCTGCCGAAAGCTTTTTCTTAACATGAAGCATGCCGCCGTCCTTGCCGCTTATACCGCATGCCTTAACGCCAAGATCCTGAATCATTGATACAAGGCTTTTATTCACCTTATTGAGAACCATCTCTGCAATCTCCATTGTAGGTTCGTCAGTAACGCGCAGCCCGTTCACGAACTTTGGCTCCATTCCTGATTTTTTAACCCAGCTGCTTATCTCCTTGCCGCCGCCATGAACTATTATCGGCTTGAAACCAACAAGCTTAAGAAGTACTACATCCTCAATAACCTTTCTTTTAAGCTCCTCGTCAACCATGGCACTTCCGCCGTACTTGACAACGATAATCTTACGATTGAACTTCTGTATATAAGGAAGCGCCTCAATAAGCACTTCTGCTTTTTTTAATTCTTCATCAATATTAACCGGCATCTCTATTCTCCTTAACTTCTGTAATCTGCATTAATCTTAACATAATCAAACGTAAGGTCGCAGCCCCATGCTGTTGCTGCCTCATTGCCCATCTTAACATCTGCAATTGCTGTCACCGGACTCTGCGAAAGAATCTTAGTTGCCTCATCCTCGCTGTAGTCAGTTGCAGTTCCGTTCTCAACAATCTTAATCCTGCCTGCACTGCTCTCAAAGTAAATATCAACCTTCTCAGGGTCAAAGTCAGCTGAAGAATAGCCCATTGCACAGAGAATCCTTCCCCAGTTGGCATCATGTCCGAATATCGCTGCCTTTGTAAGGCTTGATGTAACTATTGACTTGCTGAGAATCTTCGCCTGCTCCTTGTCCGATGCATTGATTACCTTAACCTCAAACAGACACGTTGCTCCTTCGCCATCGCCTGCAATCTTCTTGGCAAGCTCCGTACAGATGTAAAGAAGCGCTTCGTAGAACTCCTTGTAGCCTTCGCTGTTCTCTGAAGTAATCTCTGCATTGCCTGCCTCGCCATTAGCAAGGACAAGGACCGTATCGTTAGTTGATGTATCACCGTCAACTGATATCATATTAAATGTATCTGCGATAATTGCCGAAATTGCTTTCTGAAGAACACTCTTTTCAATCTTTAAGTCTGTAGTGATAAATCCCAGCATTGTTGCCATATTAGGATGAATCATTCCTGAGCCCTTGCACATGCCACCCATTGTAACTTTAGTTCCGGCAACATCAAATGTAACGGCAGCCTGCTTCTTAACCGTATCTGTTGTCATAATTGCCTCTGCTGCAAGCTCTCCGTCTGTAAGTTCTTCACCAAGCAGTCCCTTAAGCCTGCTTATTCCTCCAAGCATTATATCCATTGGAAGCTGCTTGCCGATTACACCTGTGGATGCTATGAGTACTGAATCGGCCGGGATTGAAAGCTCCTGTCCTGCCTTAGCAGCAAGTGCCTTACAGTTATTAAGTCCTTCCTCGCCTGTACAGGCATTGGCTACACCGCTGTTAATGACAACTGCCTGAGCATATTCTGAATTATATACAATGCTGCGGTCCCACTTGACCGGTGCCGCATATACCTTGTTAGTTGTAAATGTTCCCGCTGTGACGCAAGCTGTCCTGGAGAACACCATTGCCATATCTTTTTTTACATTATTCTTAATACCTACATTTATTCCTGTTGCAAGAAAGCCCTTAGCTGCGGTAACTCCGCCATTTATAATCTCCATAGTCTGATTCCTCCGTTAAACATTTAAACATTAAACAAATAAAAATTATTATGGGAACATTGGAACCTGCTTAAGTCCCGTATTCTCAGGAAGACCAAACAGGAGGTTCATGTTCTGTACTGCCTGGCCCGCTGCACCCTTAACAAGATTATCAAGTGCGCCCATCATTATAATTCTGTTTGTTCTCGGCTCTATCTTAAAGTTGACATCAACATAATTACTGCCTTCTACCCATCTTGTCTCAGGGCAGACATCCTTATCAAGCACTCTCACAAAATACTCATCCTTATAGTACTTGTCATATGCCGCCTTAACATCTTCATAAGTTACATCCTTCTTAAGGTCAGCATATGATGTAACAAGTATTCCTCTGTTCATAGGGACAAGGTGCGGTGTGAATATAAGCTTTATATCCTTGCCTGCTGCATAACCAAGCTGTTCCTCAATCTCAGGAGTATGTCTGTGAGTACCTACTCCGTATGCCTTCATGCTCTCATTAACCTCGCAGAACAGATTGGCAACCTTGGCACCTCTTCCTGCCCCTGACGTTCCTGACTTTGCATCTATTATAATTGAATCCGGGTCAATTATTCCTTCCTTAACTAAAGGATATATTGTAAGTATGGAACACGTTGTGTAGCATCCCGGATTAGCAACAATTCTTGTATCCTTTGTTATCTTATTCCTGTTTATCTCACAGAGTCCGTATACAGCTTCATCTATGTACTGAGGACTCTTATGTTCTATCTTATACCACTGCTCATATACATCTACATTCTTGAGCCTGAAGTCAGCACTCAGGTCGACTATCTTCACCTTAGAAAGAATCTCATCATTAACGAGTGATGCACAAAGACCCTGCGGTGTGGCAGTAAATATCACATCCACTCTGTCAGCAAGTTCCTCCATATTGTCGTCCATGCACTTAGCATCAACAAGCTGAAATACATTTCTGTATATATCTGCATATTTCTGGTCAATATAACTTCTTGAACCAAACCATTCAATCTGTGCTTCGCTATGTCCGAGGAGCAGCCTTACCAATTCATTGCCTGCATATCCTGTAGCACCGATAATTCCGACTTTAATCATTGTCTCATCGTTCCTTTCATATAAGGTTTTCAAATTAAGTACTTTAGATACAATACTACTCTTTTTACTTATTGTAAAGAGGTTTTTGCAATAATTTTTATATTTATTCATATTTTTTGCATATTATTCATTTTTATATGTTGCATTTACAAAAATAATGTTGTATATTAGATTCTAGTTTTAAACAACGCTGCCACAGGCAGCATACATATGGAGGATATCATAATGAAAGAGAAAGTTATTCTTGCTTACTCAGGTGGTCTTGATACCACAGCCATCATTCCATGGCTTAAGGAAAATTTTGATTACGAAGTTATCTGCGTCTGCGCTGACTGCGGACAGGAAGAGGAACTTAACGGACTTGATGAAAGAGCTAAGAGCTGTGGTGCTTCAAAGCTTTACATTGAAGATCTTACTGACACATTTGCAGAAGATTACATAGTTCCATGTGTTCAGGCACATGCCGTATATGAGGATAAGTATCTTCTTGGTACTTCAATGGCAAGACCTGCAATTGCCAAGAGACTCGTTGAGATTGCACGTAAGGAAGGTGCTTCTGCCATCTGCCATGGTGCAACAGGTAAGGGTAACGATCAGGTTCGTTTTGAGCTTGCAATTAAGGCTCTCGCTCCTGATATCAAGATTATCGCTCCTTGGAGAAATGATAAGTGGACTCTTAAGTCACGTGAAGATGAGATTGAGTACTGCAGACAGCATGGAATTAATCTTCCATTCTCAGCTGATAACAGCTACAGCCGTGACCGTAACTTATGGCATATCAGCCACGAAGGTCTTGAGCTTGAGGATCCTGCCAATGAGCCTAACTACAAGCACCTGCTTGTACTTGGCAACAGCCCTGAAGAAGCTCCTGATGAAGGCGAATATGTTACTATGACATTTGAAAAGGGTGTTCCTACATCAGTTAACGGCGAGAAGATGAAGGTTGCTGATATCATCCGTACACTTAACAAGCTCGGTGGCAAGCATGGTATCGGTATCATTGATATCGTAGAGAACCGTGTTGTTGGCATGAAGTCTCGTGGTGTATATGAGACACCTGGCGGAACAATCCTTATGGAAGCTCATCAGCAGCTTGAGGAACTTATTCTTGACCGTGACACATATGCAGTTAAGAAGAACATCGGCAACAAGCTTGCAGATGTAGTTTACGAAGGTAAGTGGTTCACTCCTCTTCGTGAAGCTCTTCAGGCTTTCGTTGAGTCAACACAGCAGTATGTTACAGGTGAAGTTAAGTTCAAGCTTTACAAGGGCAACATCATTAAGGCCGGAACAACTTCTCCATATTCACTTTATAACGAGTCAATTGCTTCATTTACAACAGGCGACATGTATGATCACCATGATGCAGAAGGCTTCATTAACCTGTATGGTCTTTCATGCAAGATTAGAGCCATGAAGCACAAGGAACTCGAGAATAAGAAGTAATTAATTATGATTAATTTACCTAATGGCGGAATCGCAACTGAGATGACAATGGATCTTGAAGCTTTGAGGCAGCAGACAACAGCTGTTGCCAACGAGCTTCTTGCCGTTGCGCATCTTGAAAAGGATGACATTCTTGTTGTCGGATGTTCATCCAGTGAAATAGCAAAGCATAGAATCGGCACTTTTTCAAGTGAAGAGATTGGAAAGACTGTTTTTAACGCGCTTAATGATGTATGCAAGGCTAACGGTATTTTTCTTGCCACACAGTGCTGTGAGCATCTTAACCGTGCTATCATCGTTGAAAAGGAATGTGCAAAGCTGTACCGCCTTACGCGTGTGAATGTACGTCCACAGCTCAAGGCCGGCGGTTCATTCTCAACAGCTGCATATAATGGTTTCGATAATCCGGTTGCCGTTGAATATATTCAGGCTCAGGCAGGAATTGACATCGGTGATACACTTATCGGGATGCACCTCGCTCCCGTGGCTGTTCCTGTCCGTACTGCCGTTTCTTCTATCGGAAACGCGCATGTTGTATGTGCAAGAACACGTGCCAAGTATATCGGCGGCGAACGTGCATGCTATGAATCATCACTTGCATAAGGATATTTTATGCAAGAAGCATTTTAACATTAATATTCTTAATATAAAAAATAGCAAAATAAGTTTATGTATTTTACATTGAATCTTATCTTGCTATTTTTTTATATCTTATCCAGCTATTTTTACTGTACTATGTGTACATCCATCTGATTAAACGGAATCTCAATTCCGTTATCGTCAAACGTTTCCTTATAACCTTCCAGCAAGGCAAATCTCACATTCCAATAATCAGAGGTCATAACCCAGCATCTTGTCTCAAGTGTGACACAGCTGTCATCAAGTGACTTGACAACCACCATGATATCTTTGTCTGTAAGCACGCCGGCCTGCTTATTCATGGCATCAAGCAGAAGCCTTTTGGCAAGCTTGAGATTTGATGAATATCCTATTCCAATCTGGATATCAAGACGCCGCTGCGGCTGCGATGCAACATTTACAATACTTGAATTAGAAAGCGTTCCATTAGGGATAGTTACCATTTTGTTGTCAATAGTAATAAGCTTTGTATAAAGAAGGTCTATTGTTGTAACATTGCCTTCGTATCCTCCTGCAACAATATAATCTCCTACTGCAAACGGCTTGAACAGCAGGATTAATATACCGCCTGCCACATTGGCGAGACTTCCCTGCAATGACATACCAAGCGCGATACCCGCTGAACCAAGTACTGCGATAAATGACGTTGTATCAAAGCCGAGTATATCTATTATCATTATCACAAGCACTACATTACCGGCAAATCTGGATAATGACAGCATGAATTTGGTAACACCCTCATCCAGCCTGCTTCTGTCAAGCGCCTTTCCAAGCACCTTAAGAAGTGCCTTAAGTATCTTCTTTCCGATTATCCATACAATGAGTGCCCATACAATCGTTCCTACTGTACTTGCACACCACTCAATAAATTTGTCAAGGATTGTCCTCATGTCATTCATTGTAAAGAACCGCTGTGTCTCCTCAACAACTTCTTTGACATCTTTCACTTCTGCTGTCTGTGCAAAAGCTGTTAAAATATTATTCATATACTAACCTCCATTCCGCAGGCACACCAACACACTAATCTCCATTCATTACGGCATCTTACGTTTTGCAGTAACCGGCTTCTTGGAGCCTGACTTTGCTCCTCCGGTTTTTCTTACCATACGTTTCTTTTTCTCTATATCCTCCGCCTCACGTTCAAGCCTCTTTGCTTCCTCAATCAGCTTACGTGCCTCTTCGCGTTTCTGACGTGCCTCTTTTTCCTTGCGGGCATTCTCTATCTCAATAAGCTCATTTTCCGTATACGGAGTACATCTGAATACGGCAATTCCCATAGGAGGAAGCGTAATTCTTACAGAATTATCACGTCCGTCACATTCACTTTCAACTGATCTGATTATATCAGGGTTAACATTGCCCTCTCCGTCAAATTGGAGTGAATCGCTGTTAAATATCTCACGACATTTGCCTGCATACGGCACACCTATTTTATAATTCTTTCTTACAACAGGCGTAAAATTGACCGCCGCAATAAGATGTCCGCCTTCAGATGACTTACGGCAGAATATAACAACTGTCTCATTAGCAGAAAAATTATTAATCCACTCGAATCCGTCAGGATCATAATCAAGTTCGTGCAGCTCAGGATTGCTTCTGTAAAGGTTATTAAGCTCTTTCACATAATTATTAAGCTTATTATTATCATCCATATTGCATACACTGTCTGATATAAGCTTTTTCCCCGGATGTAAAAATGTATATCCGAGTGCTGCCTTTACACTTGCGAATTTCTCTTCATCGCTGCCCGGCATCATATTCAGCATAGAATAACCATAGTCAGCAAACGCATCTTCCGGAAGTGCAAGGATGAACTTTTCACTATAGTTATATATCATGCTGAATACAAGCTGGTTGTAACGGTCTTTTCGGTATATCGGGTCAAGTTTCATAAAATCAAACAGTTCCTTAAGCCATCCGTTATTCCATTTGTAATCAAATCCAAGTCCGGTACTTACATTACCGGTAACGCACGGCCACGCCGCCGATTCCCTGGCAATAAGCATAATGTCAAGTCCGCGTTTTTTTATTATTGAATTAATGTGCTTAAATAATTCCACCGCTGCAAGATTTTCTTTACCACCGTATATATTAGGCGTCCATTCTCCCGGAGCCATTCCGTAATCAAGATAAAGCAGCCTGTCCAGTTCTGTAAATCTTATTCCATCTGCATGAAATTCTTCAGCCAGCATAATAATATTGGCAATATAGTAATTGGAAATCTCAGGTACGTTAAAGTTATCCCTGCTGCATTCCCAGTCAAGAATAACACCTATACCCATATCATGCATTGTGTTAATATATTTTTTCAGTTCATTGCGTCCGCCAATCTTCGGCGAGACGGCATAACAGCAATGTATTCCTTCCATAACCGGCATAAGTTCAACATGCGTATACCCCGCATTCTCCACATAGCTGCATGAATCTTCCGAAAAAGCTGTCTGGTAAATTGATGCAGGCGTTCTTCGTGTATCTTCCATCTTACGCAGTGCCATCCATTTATCATCAGACCACACGAAGTCATCATCACCACATACAACAGCTGCATTCCCTTCATCTTCAACGGCCCGCGCATATGGGTCTGTAATAAGCATACAGCTTCCGTCTTTTTTACGCACCTCGTATTTGTATATGCTGCCTGCCTCAACACCGGGAATAAAGAGTTCATACACGCTGCTTCCATCGTGTTTCATCATCTGGAACACTCTTCCGTCCCATTTGCAGAAGTCACCCACAACACTTACGCGCTGGACATCAGGCATCCATATGGCAAATCTTGTTCCTCTGACGCCATTTATCACTCCGCAATGTGCTCCGAGTATCCTGTATATCTCATAATTAATCCCCGCGCAGAACTTTCTTATCTCAGCATTGTCAATACTCACATCAAATGCGTATGCATCCTTGTATTCCCTTTGCTCACCTTCCACATTTTCGGATATAAATGTATAATTCTGTTTTCTCTTTCCGGGTATGAGTACGGCATAATATCCGGCTTCATCTACCTTTTGCATCGGATATATCTTGCTTTTACCATCAATCTTTACCTTCATCTCAACTGCATGCGGGTTGAATGTCTGTATAAGAAATCCTTCTTCACAGACATGTCCTCCGAGCAGCTTCTGCGGTGAATCCGTATCCGAATATACAATTCCCTCTATATCCGGCCAATTCATAAGATTATATAATTTATTATTCATACCTGCCTCCCATCATTAACGCACTTATGTATCACAATCAAAAAGGCTGCACCACAGGCACCTGCCACATGACAGGTGCCGCTATGCAGCCAATTGTGTTATTCGTATATTGGTCCTATTGTACTCTCAAACCATGTTCTGAACATATCAGGCCATACGCTGCACTCAGGTTGATATTTACTTCCATCCTTCATGTCAGTTTCCCTTGTTCCAAGACCAAGTCCGTGACTTCCCTTAGGGAATATATGAAGTTCAAACGGAACCTCCTGCTTTTTCATTGCCTCTGCAAACAGAAGCGAGTTCTCAACAGGAACCGAGCCATCCTCAAACGTATGCCATATAAAAGCTTCCGGTGTTCCCTTATTGACACGGTTTTCAAGCGAAACCGTATCATGCAGTTCATCATATCTGTCACCCAGAAGTCTCACAAACGACATTCTATGTGCTTTATCACCTGACGTAATAACCGGATATCCCAGAAGCATTCCGTCCGGTCGCACATATTCAGGCTCACACCTGAGATAATCTCTTATATATGAATCCAGCTCCTGCTGATTCCACAATGTTCCAAGACTTGCAGCCACGTGTCCGCCGGCAGAAAAACCCGCTATTACAATCTTATCCGGATTAATCCCCCACTCATCCGCATGGTCACGGATATACTTCACTGCATACGCAGCTTCATATAAAGGAACCGGATATTCGTTAGGAATCAGGCTGTATCTCAATACGCATGCATTAAACCCCATACTGTTCATGCGGATTGCTATAGGCTCTGCTTCTCTTTCCGCAAGGTGCTCATATCCTCCACCCGGACATATCAGAATACACGGACGTTTACGGTCACCCTGCATCTGTACAAGTCTCTTAAGGATATATGTTGTAAGCACAGGCACCGATGTATCATGCTTAATTCCAAGGGTCTCATAGTCAATCTTAAGTTCTATATCTTCATGCAGCATCGGCTAATCCTCCGTTATATCATCATATTCTGTGAATTATATTCTGTGAATAAATATTCCACTTCTAAGCTTTGGTTCAAACCATGTTGACTTAGGTGGCATCAGGAGTCCTGCGTCTGCAACTGCAAAAAGCTCCTGAATGGATGTAGGATACATTGAAAATGCTATCTTCATATCATTCTCTGTTCTGCGCTCAAGCTCGCCAAGCCCTCTTATTCCACCAACAAAATCAATTCTTGCATCTGTCTTCGGATTCTTAATTCCAAGCACAGGATCAAGCAGCTCATTCTGAAGTATTGCAACATCCAGTCCGTCAACCGGTGAATCCGGACGTATATCTTCATGTGCCGTAAGCGTGTACCACTGTCCTTCAAGATACATTCCAAATGTATACTTCACGGCAGGAGCTACCGGCTTGTCTGACTTAACCACATCAAACTTATCTGAAATCTTTGCAATGAACTCATCCTTACTGTATCCGTTAAGATCCTTAACAACTCTGTTATACGGCATAATCATAAGCTGCTCGTCAGGAAACAGTACCGAAAGGAAATAATTGAATTCTTCATCACCTGTGAATCCCGGATGTTCTGCCCTTCTCTTGAGTCCTACTTTGTAAGCAGATGCCGCACGGTGATGTCCATCCGCAATATAGATAGAATCTATGCCTGCAAATGCTCTTTCTATTGCTTCTACAGAATCCTCTGATGCAATCTTCCATACTGCATGTCTTATTCCATCAGGAGACGTGAAATCATAAATAGGGTCATTCTCTTTCGCCTTAGCTACCTCAGCATTAATAACCCCGTCTGCTCTGTAGGCAAGGAATATAGGCCCCGTCTGCGCACTGCATGTATCTACATGTGTAATTCTGTCAACTTCCTTCTCAGCTCTTGTATTCTCATGCTTCTTAATTACATTATTACTGTAATCATCAATAGAAGCACATGCTACAATGCCTGTCTGGCTTCTTCCATCCATTGTAAGTTCGTATATATAATACGTTCTGTCAGAATCCTCAATATATGTACCGTCTGCCATAGCTTCATCCAGCATCTGCCTGGCCTTCTGGTATACTTCAGGCGCATACATATCAACAGAACTGTCGAACTGTGTCTCAGGTCTGTCTATGCGAAGAAATGATAACGGCTCGCGCTTAACCTCCTCGCAGGCTTCTTCTCTGTTATATACATCATATGGGAGTGCAGCTACTCTCGCAGCCACACTCTCATTAGGTCTTACACACTGAAACGGTCTTATAATTGCCATTACTTCACCACTCTAACCTTAATAACGCCTTCTACTTCCTCAAGCTTCTTAATTACATCTGCATTAACCGCATCGTCAAGATCAAATAATGAATATGCATAATCATTACGTGACTTGTTAAGCATATCTGAGATATTAACGCCTGCTGCACCAAGAACAGCTGTAATATTGCTGATTACTGACGGAATATTCTTGTGGCATACCGCAATACGTCCTGTGTTAGTGCATACGCCCATGTCACATGCAGGATAGTTAACTGAATTACGGATATTACCATTCTCAATATAATCACGAAGTTCCTTAACTGCCATCACTGCACAGTTATCTTCTGCTTCCTTAGTTGAAGCGCCAAGATGAGGAAGAACAATTGTATTCTCAAGCTTAACTGAAAGAGTATTAGGGAAGTCTGTAACATACTTCTTAACCTTGCCTGACGCAAGTGCATCTACCATTGCATTCTCATCAACAAGGATATCTCTTGCACAGTTAATTACAACAACACCATCCTTCATCATGTTGAAAGCAGCCTTGTTAATCATTCCCTTTGTGCTGTCAAGAGCAGGAACATGAATTGTGATATAATCACATTCTCTGTAAATATCTTCAACATTAACAATGTGCTTAACATCTCTGTTAATGCTCCATGCAGCATTAACAGAGAGATAAGGATCATATCCGTATACCTGCATGCCAAGTGCTGCAGCAGAGTTGGCAACCATTGCACCAATTGCGCCAAGTCCGATGACACCAAGCTTCTTGCCAAGAATCTCTGTACCTGCAAATGCCTTCTTAGCCTTCTCTGTTGACTTTGCAATATCTGCATCATCCGCATTGGCCTTTACCCAGTCAACCGCACCGATATAATCGCGTGATGCAAGAAGCATTGCAAGTATTACCTGCTCCTTAACTGCGTTGGCATTGGCACCCGGTGTATTGAATACTACAATACCCTTCTCTGCACACTTATCAAGAGGAATATTATTAACACCTGCACCGGCTCTTGCTATGGCAAGAAGTCTGTCCGAAAGCTCCATGTCATGCATCTTAGCACTTCTTACAAGCACCGCATCAGCCTCTTCATATGAAGCATCCTTGTTATAATCTGTTGTAAACAGGTCAAGACCTATGCCTGCAATATTATTAAGACAATTAATATTATACATTGTATGTATTCCTTCCTTATCTCCGACTCATTAATTATTCAGTTAATTAAACACTGGTAATCCGGTAATTACTTAAGATTCTCAGCTTCAAACTTCTTCATGAACTCTACAAGCTTCTCTACGCCTTCGATTGGCATTGCATTGTAGATACTTGCACGCATACCGCCAACTGTTCTGTGTCCCTTAAGATTCTCAAAACCTGCTGCCTTGGCTTCGGCTACAAACTTAGCATCAAGATCTGCATCACCTGTTACAAACGGTACATTCATAAGTGAACGGTCTTCCTTACGTACTGTTCCCTTGAAAAGCCTGCTCTCATCAAGGAAGTCATAAAGAATCTTAGCCTTCTTCTCGTTAATCTTCTTCATCTCCTCAAGACCGCCCATCTTCTTAAGCCACTTGAATACCTTACCACAGATATAGATGCCGTATGCAGGAGGTGTATTGTAGAGAGAGTTAGCATCTGCATGTATCTTATATCTTAACATTGTAGGAGTTCCCGGTAATACATCCTCAGTAATAAGATCCTCACGGATAATAACAATAACAACACCTGCAGGTCCTATGTTCTTCTGAACGCCGCCATAGATTACCCCATACTTTGTTACATCTACAGGCTCTGAAAGGAAGCATGAAGAAACATCTGCAACAAGTGTATGTCCCTTTGTGTTAGGCAGTGTCTTAAACTTAGTGCCATAGATTGTGTTATTCTCACAGATATATACATAATCTGCATCTTCCGGAATATCAAGATCTGAGCAGTCCGGAATATATGAGAAAGTCTTATCCTCTGAAGAAGCAACCTTGACTGCCTCACCATACATCTGGGCTTCCTGATATGCCTTCTTAGCCCACTGTCCTGTTACAATATAAGCTGCCTTCTTATTCTTCATAAGGTTCATAGGAATCATAGCAAACTGCTGTGATGCACCGCCCTGAAGGAACAATACCTTGTAATTGTCAGGTATATTCATCAGTTCACGAAGATCAGCCTCTGCCTCTTTGATAATGTTGTCATAAGCCTTGGAACGATGGCTCATCTCCATTACAGACATACCTGTTCCTCTGTAATCAAGCATCTCATCTGCTGCTTCCTGCAGCACCTCTACAGGCAATACTGCCGGACCTGCACTAAAGTTATAAACTCTACCCACTTTTTCATCCTCCTGAAATTCATAAAAAATATAATGCCATTTTATGGCAATGATACACAATTGTCAAATAATCTTTACATAACATAAAAAAATTAAGTCATTTTATTGATTATTTTTTTTATCAAGGTCTTCCCTGTCAAAAGCTTCTGATATAGGTGCTCCCGGTGATACCATAGGGAATACTTTGTCATCCCTGTTAAGCTGGCACTCAATAAGAACAGGGATATTAAGGCTTATTGCTTCCTCAAATACAGGAACAATCTCCTCAGGCTTCGTGATTGTATATGCCTTAATTCCCATAGCTTCAGCAATCTTTACATAATCCACTGAATCATCAAGAACCGTAGCCGAATATCTCTTACCATAGAAAAGATCCTGCCACTGACGCACCATACCAAGGACATGGTTATCAAATATAACTTCGATAACCGGTATATTATATCTTGCTGCTGTCGCAAGCTCGTTCATGTTCATTCTGAAGCATCCGTCACCTGCAATATTAATAACGACCTTATCACGGCATCCCACCTTGGCACCGATAGCCGCTCCAAGTCCGTATCCCATGGTTCCGAGTCCGCCCGATGTAAGAAGCGTACGCGGCTTCTTGTACTTATAATGCTGTGCAGCCCACATCTGATGCTGTCCTACGTCTGTTGATATGATTGCATCTCCGCCTGTTACCTCGAATATCTTCTCCATTATAAGTGGTCCGTTAAGGCGGTCTGTATTATACTTCATAGGATAATCCGCTTTGAGTTCTTCAACATGCTGAATCCATTCTGAATGATTGCACTGGTCAAGAAGAGCATTTATTCTCTTAAGTATCTCAAGCGCATCTCCTATAACACTGGCATCCGTCCTGATATTCTTATTAATCTCGGCAGCATCAACATCAAACTGAAGAATCTTTGCATTGTTCGCAAATTTTCTGGTATTACCTGTAACACGGTCTGAGAATCTTGCACCAACAACTATAAGCAGATCACATTCCGTAACGCTGTAGTTAGCTGCCTTAGTTCCGTGCATTCCAAGCATTCCTGCATATCTTGGATCTGTTCCGTCGAATGCACCCTTGCCCATAAGTGAATCTACAACAGGTGCATCTACCTTGTTAACAAATCTTCTAAGCTCATCCGATGCATCAGAAGCAATTGCACCGCCTCCTGCAAACACAACAGGTTTCTTTGCTTCCTTAATCATATTAACAGCTTTAACTATATCTTCTTCTTTGATTGTGTCAGTAACACGTTCAATTGTCTTAGGTGTTGTCTTCACATAATCGCACTCATTGGCAGTTACATCCTTTGTGATATCAACGAGTACCGGTCCCGGTCTTCCTTCTTTGGCAATTGTAAATGCTCTCCTTATTGTATCTGCAAGCTTATTAACATCCTTTACAATAAAGCTGTGCTTTGTGATAGGCATTGTAATTCCGGCGATATCAACCTCCTGGAAGCTGTCCTTGCCAAGAAGCGGTACTGTTACATTACATGTGATTGCAACTATCGGAATTGAATCCATTGCCGCAGTTGCTATACCTGTAACAAGGTTAGTTGCCCCCGGGCCTGATGTTGCAAAACATACACCGACTTTGCCTGTTGCTCTTGCATAGCCATCCGCAGCATGTGAAGCGCCCTGCTCATGTGATGTAAGGATATGTGTTATCTCATCAGAATGCTTATAAAGGGCATCATACACATTCAGAATAGCTCCTCCCGGATAACCGAATACAGTGTCTACACCCTGCTCTTTAAGACACTCTATTATAATCTCTGAACCATTTAACTTCATTATCTTGCCTCCTTTGGAACCTCAAGGATTGCTCCTCTGTTACCTGATGTAACCATAGATGCATAACGTGCGAGGTATCCCGTTGTAACCTTTGGCTGTCTTGGCTGCCACTTAGCACGGCGTGCTGCCATCTCCTCATCCGAAACCTTTATGTCAAGCTTCATCTCAGGAATATTAATTGAGATGATGTCACCTTCCTCTACGAGCGCAATAGGACCGCCAACAGCAGCTTCAGGTGAAACATGACCTATTGAAGCTCCTCTTGAAGCACCGCTGAATCGTCCGTCAGTAATAAGTGCAACTGTTGAACCGAGACCCATTCCCGCAATTGCTGATGTCGGATTAAGCATCTCTCTCATACCAGGACCGCCCTTAGGGCCTTCATATCTGATTACCACAACATCACCGTCTACAATCCTGCCGCCCTTAATAGCAGCAATTGCATCTTCTTCACAGTCAAATACTCTTGCAGGACCTTCATGGACCATCATCTCTTCTGCAACGGCTGAGCGCTTTACAACACCGCCGTCCGGTGCAAGGTTACCCTTAAGGACTGCAAGTCCACCTGTCTTGCTGTAAGGATTGTCAATTGGTCTGATAACCTCAGGATTCTTATTGACACACCCCTTGACATTCTCACCAATCGTCTTACCTGTAACTGTCATGCAGTCAGGATTAAGAAGTCCCGCTTCAAGAAGCTCGTTCATAACCGCATACACACCACCTGCTTCATTAAGATCTTCCATATATGTATGGCCTGCAGGTGCAAGATGGCACAGGTTAGGTGTCTTCTCACTTATCGGGTTAGCAAATGCTATATCAAAATCAAATCCAACTTCATGAGCAATCGCAGGGAGGTGAAGCATGCTGTTTGTAGAACATCCAAGTGCCATATCTACAGTAAGTGCGTTGAGGATTGCTTCCTTAGTCATGATATCTCTCGGTCTTATATTCCTGCGGTAAAGTTCCATTACCTGCATGCCTGCATGCTTGGCAAGCTTGATTCTCTCAGAATATACGGCAGGAATTGTACCATTACCCTTAAGTCCCATTCCGAGAGCCTCTGTAAGGCAGTTCATACTGTTGGCAGTATACATGCCTGAACATGAACCGCATGTAGGACATGTCTTTTCCTCATATTCTTTAAGATCATCTTCATTAATCTTACCGGCAGTATATGCGCCTACAGCCTCAAACATACTTGAAAGGCTGGTCTTACATCCCTTAACATGGCCTGCAAGCATCGGTCCTCCACTTACAAATACAGTAGGAACATTAACTCTTGCAGCTGCCATAAGCAGACCCGGCACATTCTTATCACAGTTAGGAACCATTACAAGAGCATCAAACTGATGTGCTGTTGCCATACACTCTGTTGAATCTGCAATCAGATCTCTTGTAACAAGTGAATACTTCATTCCCACATGTCCCATTGCAATACCGTCACACACTGCGATTGCAGGGAATACTACAGGAGTGCCTCCTGCCATTGCAACTCCAAGCTTGACAGCTTCAACAATCTTATCAATGTTCATATGTCCCGGTACTATCTCATTATATGAACTTACAATTCCGACAAGCGGCTTCTTCATCTCTTCTTCTGTCATGCCGAGTGCATTGAACAAAGATCTGTGCGGAGCCTGCTGGGTTCCTACTCTTACTGAATCACTTTTCATTACTACCATTCCTCCATCTAAACTGATTATTATAACTAACTATTATATATGATATCAGATGTTGTCCGCAATCAGATCGCCCATCTGTGAAGTAGACACCTGTGTCATGCCTTCGTCCATAATGTCTATTGTGCGGTATCCGTCCTTAAGCACCTTCTTAACTGCCGCCTCGACCGCATCTGCTTCCTTATCAAGATCAAATGAATATCTGAGCATCATTGCTGCTGAAAGGATTGTTGCAATAGGGTTAGCTATATTCTTACCTGCAATATCAGGAGCCGATCCATGGCTAGGCTCATACAGTCCGAGTTTACTGCTTCCGAGGCTTGCTGATGAAAGCATTCCGATTGAACCTGTTATCATACTTGCTTCATCAGAAAGGATATCACCAAACATGTTCTCTGTAAGAATCACATCAAACTGTCCCGGATTCATGACAAGCTGCATTGCGCAGTTATCAACAAGCATATTAGATACCTCAACCTCCGGATAATCCTTCGCAACCTCTGCCACTACCTTGCGCCACAATCTTGATGAATCGAGAACATTGGCCTTATCAACACTGATTACCTTCTTATTCCTCTTCATTGCTATATCGAATGCCTTAACTGCAATTCTTCTGATCTCTTCCTCGTTATATGTAAGGGTATCCGTAGCAGTCATCACACCATCAACTTCCTCGGTATGTCTCTCTCCGAAGTAAAGACCGCCTGTAAGTTCTCTCATAATGACCATATCAAATCCGTCACCGATTATATCTTCCTTAAGAGGGCATGCACCCTTAAGCTCATTGAACAGATATGCAGGACGTATATTGGCAAAAAGTCCGAGTTCCTTACGAATCTTAAGAAGTCCCGCTTCAGGTCTGAGATTAGGCGCCACATCGTACCATCTTGAATTGCCTACATTACCGCCAACAGCTCCAAGAAGAACCGAATCACTTGACTTGGCAACGGCAAGAGCCTCATCTGAAAGTGGCACGCCGTATGCATCAATGGAACATCCTCCCATTAATATCTCTGTATAATTAAATTCATGTCCGTATCTGCTTCCCACACAGTCAAGGACCTTTCTTGCCTCAGCAACTATCTCAGGTCCGATTCCGTCTCCGGGAATCAATGCAATGCTAAATCCCATAGTGCATACTCTCCTTTGGTTTTATTTATAACTAAAATATGACAAAATTATGCCTATTATTAAATAATATCGCATAGGGGCTTCATTTTCAATATATTTTTTCATTGTAATAGGTTAATTATGGAGTTAAAATAGAAAAAAATAAAGTATTTATATCCACAGACCCTTGGCAGCCTGCAGAATGGAGATTAGTATGGAAAAAAGACTTAAAGATTACACAGCATATCTCGAAGCACTGATTGCTTCTGATGATACCTCCGCAATGAGCATCATTTACAGTGACATTATTGTGCAGATAGGCTTCTTTCAGCATGAGCGCATAGTCCACCTGATAGTAACAGTTACATTTGCGATACTTGCACTTATGTCTCTGTGGTTCTTCACTATGACACAGATGACTGCCGTACTGATTCTGTTTGTATTATTCATGGTGCTTCTGGTACCGTACATAAGACATTATTACATACTTGAGAATGGCACGCAGCACCTGTATATGTTATATGACAGCATCACACAAAAGCTTCGCAGTTAATATAAGAGGCACTCATACCGATGTCTGCGGTCTGTAAGACCGGTCCGGCATCAGTATTGAGAGTGCCTCTTTTATTTATTATCTTTATTTATGTTACTGCATTGCAATAATTAATTACACGTGAATTGAATTATACGTTAATTGTAGCAGTCATACCAAGTGCATCGGCGTTGGAATCAAGCACAGGCTGTACAACCTCGGCAAGATACTCATCAACCTGCTCTTTTGCGCGTCCTGTATACTTTGAAGGATCAAGCTTTGCCTGAAGTTCTTCAAGTGTAACACCGAACATCGGATCCGCTGCAATAAGTTCAAGAAGATTATTATCAAGACCCTCCTGCTTAACTCTTGCTCCGGCCTTCATTGAAAGCTCTCTGATTCTCTCATGAAGTTCCTGACGGTCTCCGCCGGCTTTAACTGCATCCATCATGATATTCTCGGTAGCCATGAATGGAAGCTCAGCCATAAGATGCTTAGTAATTACCTTGTCATATACAACAAGTCCGTCTACTACATTCATATAAAGGTCAAGGATTCCGTCTACAGCAAGGAATGCTTCCGGAACTGAGATTCTCTTATTAGCCGAATCATCGAGTGTTCTCTCAAACCACTGTGTTGCTGATGTGATTGCAGGATTCATTACATCTGCCATTACATAATTGGCAAGTGATGCGATTCTCTCACTCCTCATAGGATTTCTCTTATAAGCCATTGCAGATGAACCAATCTGTGACTTTTCAAATGGCTCCTCAATCTCCTTCAGGTGCTGAAGAAGTCTGATATCATTAGAGAACTTATGTGCACTTGCGGCAACGCCTGCGAGAACATTAAGCACTCTTGTATCTACTTTTCTGGAATATGTCTGACCAGATACAGGGAAGCACTCCCTGAAACCCATCTTCTCAGCTATAAGGCTGTCCAGCTTGCGGATCTTGGCATGGTCACCCTCAAACAGTTCAAGGAAGCTTGCCTGTGTACCTGTTGTTCCCTTTGATCCAAGAAGCTTCATTGTCGAGATAACATGATCCAGATCTTCAAGGTCAAGCATAAGCTCATTAATCCAGAGGGTTGCTCTCTTACCTACTGTTGTAGGCTGCGCCGGCTGAAAATGTGTAAATGCAAGCGTTGGAAGTGCTCTGTACTTTCCTGCGAACTTTGAAAGCTCAGCAATAACATTGATAAGCTTCTTCCTTACAAGCTGAAGTCCTTCAGTCATAATAATTATGTCTGTGTTATCACCAACATAACATGAAGTTGCACCAAGGTGGATAATTCCCTTAGCCTTAGGACACTGGAGTCCATAAGCATATACATGTGACATAACGTCATGACGTACTTCTGCCTCGCGCTTCTTAGCGTCCTCATAGTTGATATCATCCTGATGAGCCTTAAGTTCAGCTATCTGCTCGTCTGTTATGTTGAGTCCAAGCTCCTTCTCTGATTCAGCAAGTGCTATCCAGAGTCTTCTCCATGTTCTGAACTTCTTATCAGGTGAGAAAATGTACTGCATCTCTTTACTTGCATAACGCTCAGCAAGTGGTGTCTGGTATCTGTCGTTCATATTATGATTAATCCTTTCTTAATACATTTGTCAAACAGAAAAATTATAAAACATTTGCATCACAAAATCAATATGCTATTATATTCTTATAGCTTTTCCTATAGCTTATATTACTTATACTTTTGAGAGGAACACAACATGACATCATCACATAATTCCCCATGCAATCGTGCACACTCCCCTGCACAAAACCGAGGCAGAAAGCAGGCAAAGCCGGCTGAAGCATGTCCGCATGCAGCACGCTGCGGAGGCTGCGCCTATCAGGGAATTGCATATAAAGAGCAGCTTGATAAAAAGCAGGAATACGAGCAGAAGCTTCTCTCCTCATACGGCAGTGTATCACGTATAATCGGCATGGACAAGCCATATCATTACCGCAACAAGGTTCATGCGGCATTCGGCCGTGACAGATACAACAATATAATATGCGGAAGCTATGAGGAATCAAGCCACAGGATTGTAGACAATACTGCCTGCCTTATTGAAGATACACGTGCCAAAGCAATAATAGAAGTAATACGCCGGCTGGCAGGCGATTTTGGCCTTAAGATATATGATGAACGTAACGGTACGGGACTTCTGCGTCATGTTCTCATAAGAACAGGGCACAAAAGCGGTCAGATTCTTGTTATTCTTGTAATGGCATCGACATTTTTCCCATCCAAGAAGAATTTTATACGTGAACTCATCAGGGAATGTCCTGAGATAACATCTGTTGTCATAAATATTAATAACAGGCGTACGAGCATGATTCTCGGTGACAGACAGTATACGGAATACGGAAGCGGGTATATAGAAGATACGCTCTGCGGAATAACCTACCGCATATCGCCTAAGTCATTTTATCAGGTAAATGCCGTACAGACAGAGATTCTCTATACAAGAGCCATTGAGCTTGCGCGTCTAACAGGCAGCGAGACTGTCATTGATGCTTACAGTGGAATCGGAACTATAGGCATGACTGTTGCCGGACATGTCCGGAAGGTTATCAGTGTTGAGACCAATACCGATGCGGTAAAAGATGCACGCCGTAATGCCAAAGCCAATAATATCAGCAATATCGATATCTACGCCGATGACGCCGGGCGCTTTATGAGACGGATGGCAGATAATAATGAGACCTGCGATGTTATATTTATGGATCCGCCACGTGCCGGAAGCGATAAGGTATTTCTTAACTCTATACTGAAGCTTATGCCTTCAAAAGTCATCTACATCTCATGCTGTCCCGAAACACTTGCACGGGACCTTGCAGTGCTTGCGCGCCGTGCATACCGTGTAGCGGCTATCCAGCCTGTTGATATGTTTCCATGGACATCGGGAATTGAGACAATTGTATGCCTTGAGCGCCGCTAAACTAATATCTAAGTTAACATCTGATATACCAATTCTCAGCAGATATGCCAACAAAAATGTCACACACGCAATGAATCTCTACTAAGTCATCGCATGTGTGACATTCTGTCATACACGTCCGGCTGCTGTATCCGGCCGTCAAATCTCATCAAATATATAATTAAGTACGGGTGCCATTCCGACGAACTCTGCACCATATGAATAGCTTCCGTCCTCCTTACGGATACTTCTTATAATCTTAATAACACAGTATAATGTATCATCCTTATTGCCAAGATGTAGTGCCGCATTAAAATAATATCCAACCGGGAGTACACTATCTGATACAAAGCCTATCCCACCCTTTGATACGTTGTTCACAGAAATAGGCGAATTCATATCAGAAATTCTGACATTATCCTGCTTAAACAATGTAGATACTCTAAGGCTGAGGCTTACAGGAAACCTCTTAGTCTTTCTCTTCTCTGTCATACAACAGTCCCCCCTAAATAATTCTAAGATATATGATACTCTCTTTTACCTTTTTATTCAATGAGTACTTTTACCTATATATAACTACCATATCATTCTCGTGAATAACTGTATGCCCACTCGGTATTATGCTCTGATCCTGCCTCTTTATCATTGCAATAAGCACATTTTCCGGCAGATTAAGTTCGCTTATGCTCTTATTATTCCATTCATGTCTGCGGTCAATATGTATCTCTTCAAGCCGTATGTCATTCCCCCCATGATATGCCGGAACACTCAGTATCACACTGTCATCAGCTAATATTCTGGTGCTCCCTTTGGGAATAACCGTATCTGTTCCCCGCTTAATCATAAGTGCAAGTGACCCTGTTGGCATTGTTACATCACTTATAAGCCTGTTCTCCCAGTTATGCCCCTTTGGAATATACATTCTCATCAGAGTCATAGCTTCCTCTTCCTGATAATCATTGAATGTCTTGAGAACATCAGCATCCTCATCAATCATATTGAATTTCTTTGATACAAGCGGAAGCAGCGTTCCCTGTATTGCAACCGACAGCAGTGCTACCATAAAAACTATATGAAATATATCATGTCCAAGAAGCATGCCTGATGACATAACATCTATTGCAAACACTATTGATGAAGCTCCGCGTAATCCTGCCCATGACACCAGCCCAATCTGTCCAAACGATGCACCAAACGGAGCCAGAAGTGCCATAATAGTCACAGGTCTTGCAATAAATGTAAGGAATAATGCTATGAATACAGATGTCAGAATAATCTCAGGCATCATATGCGGCGTTGCGAGAAGACCAAGCAGAAAGAATATTGTAATCTGTGCAAGATTCGTAAGTCCGTCAAAAAAATGAACCAGATTATTCTTGTTGGCAATTCTTGAATTGCCGAGTATTATACCGGTAAGATACACACTGAGATAGCCATTGCCATTAAACATGCTTGGCAGTGCATATGATACAAGCACAACTGCAATAACGAATATCGTATCCATTCCCTCTGTAAGAATGTCTGTCTTACGCATAATAAACTGCGCTGCAAGAGCAACGATAACACCCACCGCAACTCCAATTACAATCTGGCAAAGCACAAGTCCCGCAACAGAGCCCTCCATTCCATTCATCATGCTTATTCCAATAACTGTGAGCATATATGATATAGGGTCATTACTACCGCTTTCAATCTCAAGCATCGATGCCGTTCCATCCTTTAATGAAAGCTTCTTTGACCTGAGTATTGAAAATACTGATGCAGCATCAGTCGAACTCAGTACCGCACCGACAATAAATCCTTCCACCTTTCCGAAGCCAAGCGCATATACGCAGAACACAGCCGTAAGAAGTGCTGTAAGGACAACTCCCACAGTAGAGAGAATGACTGATTTTACTGCAACCGGCTTTGCTGCCGACCATTTTGTTCCAAATCCGCCATAAAACATTATAAACGCAAGAGCTATCGAACAGACCCTGCCCGTAAGCTCATAATTATCAAATTCAAAACCAAAAAAGCCATCCACGCCAAAAGCTATACCAAGCAGCATGAACAGCAAAAGAACCGGCATACCAAACTTATTAGAAAAGCGGTTTGCCACTATACATAATAAAATTATTAAAGCTATTATAAGTAAAATCGACTGCAATAATTATCCTCCCATTCCTGTATAATTCCGCCTATCTGATTATCGCTGTAAGCCAGTTGCTAATCATGTTAAGGCTTATACTGTAACCAATAATCACCGGCAGTTTGCCAAGTAATATTATCGTTATGAATTTCTTATATGACATCTCCGTAAGTCCTGCCAGAAAGCAAAGCAGATCATCCGGAGCAAACGGAAGAAATATACATATTGCAAAAAATATCTCGAACTTCTTTCCCTGGGAAAGTCTTTCTTCATACTTGTCATACTTTTTCTTATCGACGAATCTGAGCACAAGATGCCTGCCGTACCTTTTGGCAAGTGCAAATGCAGCGATTGAACCAAGACATATTCCTATATAATTAAGAATAAGTCCTTCAACAGGTCCGAACATCACAACGCCTGCCGTTGTTGTTACTCCGCCGGGTATGAATGGTATCACAACTATCTGCATTATCTGGTAGATAATAAAGACAAACGGAGACCAGATTCCGAACCTGCCGATATAAGCCTCCATCTTATCAAGAGATGTAAAAACTCCTGCACGCCAGGCACGGAATACGATAAGAATAAGCAGGGCTACCAGAACCCATCCTACAACTCTTAGAATTTTACTTACCCATATGCGCTCACGGTCTCTGTTTTTCATAGCTGATTCCTCTATTACTGATTCTGCTTCTCAACCTGTGTGATAGCTGACTTCTGCATAGGAATTCTGCAGTTCTTATTATTACCAAACTCAACGATTACTGTATCATCTGTAATATCAATGATTGAGCCATAGAAGCCGCTTGTTGTAAGGACATAATCGCCAATCTCAAGAGATGCGATAAGCTCGTCCATCTTTTTCTGCTGCTTCTTCTGTGGACGAATTGCCATAAAATACATCAAAGCACCCAGGAATACAACATATACAAGAATCATACCAACTGTACTTCCTGCACCTGCATTAAGTGTAATCATAATTGTTACCTCTTTCCGTCATCTGACTTTTAATTGAATATTTTCTTCAAGAAATATAACAAAAAACCAATAAATGTGCAAGGCTTTAGCCCTATTTTATTGTTTTTTTAGTTACCGTTTAAATTATCGTAAGTTTTGAGAAGTTCAATTCTCTCTTTCTTAAATTCCGAATATCTTCCCTCATCTATTGCACCACGGATATCCTCCATAAGGTGATTGTAAAAATAAAGATTATGAAGAACGCACAGACGCATTCCAAGCATCTCTTTAGCCTTAAGCAGATGTCTTATATAAGACCTGCTGTAATTGCGGCATGCCGGACACCGGCATCCTTCCTCTATCGGCTCAGCGTCACACTCATACTTTGCATTGAAAAGATTAATCTTTCCAAACTTTGTATACACATGTCCGTGTCTTCCGTTACGTGACGGATATACACAGTCAAAGAAATCAACACCTCTCTCAACAGCTTCAAGGATATTGGCCGGTGTACCGACACCCATAAGATATGTCGGCTTATTCTGTGGAAGATATGGCACTACGTGTTCAATTATATCATACATCTCCTCATGCGTCTCACCTACAGCAAGTCCTCCGATTGCATATCCTGCAAGGTCAAGATCTGCTATTCTCTTGGCATGCTCTATTCTTATATCCGCATATGTTGCCCCCTGGTTAATTCCGAAGAGAATCTGCTCTTTGTTAATGGTATCAGGAAGTGAATTAAGCCTGTCCATCTCCTTGACACAGCGTTTGAGCCATCTTGTTGTCCTGTCAACAGAATCCTGCATATACTGCCTTGACGACTTGCTCGGTGCACACTCATCAAAAGCCATGGCAATAGTCGAACCAAGATTGGACTGTATCTGCATGCTTTCTTCCGGACCCATGAATATCTTCCGTCCGTCAATATGGGAGTTGAATGTAACTCCCTCTTCCTTTATCTTACGGAGACCTGCAAGTGAAAACACCTGAAATCCGCCGGAATCTGTAAGTATAGGCTTGTCCCAATTCATAAACTTATGAAGCCCGCCCATTTTCTTAACTATCTCATCACCCGGACGCACATGAAGATGATAAGTATTGGACAGCTCTACCTGCGTTCCTATCTCCTGCAAATCCGTTGTTGCAACAGCACCTTTTATGGCCGCCGCCGTTCCGACATTCATAAAAACCGGTGTCTGTATCACGCCATGGACAGTATGGAACTCGCCACGCTTTGCCGCACCATCTGTCTTAAGTAATCTGTACTCACTCATTATTAAACCTTTCTTCTTCGTAGAATTTCTGTATTCTGTCCATCCTTGCTGACATATTTGTAAATATCAGGTCAACAAGCGTCATTGCTGCCATCGCCTCAACCACAACAACAGCTCTTGGGACTATCATTGGATCATGACGTCCTTTTATGGATACATCTATATTCTCTCCCGATTTGTTGACCGTATGCTGTATCGCAGCTATTGAAGGTGTCGGCTTAACTGCTGCCCGGAACACAATATCTGTCCCGTCACTCATTCCTCCAAGCGTTCCTCCCGCATGATTGGTTGTCTTAATGATTCTGCCGTTTTTGAACGCGAATCCGTCATTATTAGTACTTCCAAATGCAGCTGCCGCACCAAATCCGTCTCCAATCTCGAATCCTTTGACAGCCCCTATCGACATCACAGCCTTGGAAAGACTGGCATCAAGTTTGTCAAATACCGTCTCACCTATTCCCGGCATAACTCCGCTTATGACACATTCAATCACTCCACCTACGGAGTCGTGTTCTTCCATCTTCTTTTCCGCAAACACAGCAACCTCCTGTGCCGCTTTACTGTCAGGCATATAGAACGGATTGCCTGCCGCATCATCCATGCTGAATCTGTCATAATCAATTGTAACAGGTCCTATGGATTTGGAATATGCATTGATTCTGATTCCAAGCTGTGAAAGAATCCTGATTGCAACCGCACCTGCTGCAACTCTTCCTATTGTCTCTCTTCCGGATGAGCGTCCTCCGCCTCTGTAATCACGGAAACCATACTTCATGTCGAATGTATAATCTGCATGCCCGGGTCTGTAATATGAAGCTATCTCTGAATAATCTGCCGAACGCTGTGTCTTGTTAAATACAACCATTGATATAGGAGTACCTGTTGTCTTCCCTTCAAACACTCCCGAGAGAATCTCAACAGCATCATCTTCCTTTCTCGGTGTTGTGTACTTAGACTGCCCCGGTTTTCTTCTGTTAAGGAACTTCTGTATATCTGCTTCGCAAAGTTCAAGTCCGGCAGGGCATCCGTCAACTACAACTCCTACTCCTTTTCCGTGTGACTCCCCCCATGTAGTAATTCTGAATATATTGCCATATGTTGATCCGGCCATGTGCAATCCTTTCTGTTTCAATATCCGTAAAATGTGAATTCAGGATATATTTATACATTTTTTTCCATTCTGATGTGTGGACAGCCCTCGTCATCATAAGTCTGTCCGTGTGCATTGTAACCGCAGCTCTCATAGAACTTCTGCGCCCGGCACTGTGCGGACACCTCCATTATACGTGCTCCGTTAGCCTTTGCAATATCTTCAAGTTCCTTCATAAGCCTGCTGCCAAGATGCATCTTGCGGTATTCCATCAACACTGCAACTCTTCCTATGCGGTAACGTCCCTCTTTTCGGTTCATGCAGATTAACCTTGCTGTTGCAGCAGGACTGTTATTGCAATACAGGACGAGGTGCCATGCGCCCTTAACCAAAGTATCCGTCTCATCGAATTCATTAACAAATCCCTGCTCTTCGCAAAAAACCTTGTTGCGTATAAATCTTCCGTCATCGCCCAGTATATCATATACTCTTGATACTATTTCCACTGTATTTTCCTCTTTGTATTTTATTAAAACTTACTGAAGATGCCAGATATCTTTATTATACTCTGATATTGTTCTGTCAGATGAAAAATATCCGGCCTTGCTGATATTAATAAGCATCTTCGATGCCCACTCAGTTCTGTTCTCATAATCCCTGAATACTTCTTCTTTCTTGAAAATATAATCATTCAGGTCAAGAAGCGTCATGAACCAGTCTTTCTGTATAAGCTCTGCATGGAGTCTTAACAGACTGTATTTGCTGCCTATCCTTAACATCTGCGGACTTATGATAAAATCAACAAGATATCTGATTACTTCATCATTAATGTATATGTCACATGAATTATAATCGTTCTTCTCATAATGTGCAATTACCTGTTCGCTGCTCTCACCAAATACATATATATTATCTTCACCTACAAGCTGTGCTATCTCTACATTGGCTCCATCCATAGTTCCGAGCGTTACGGCACCGTTAAGCATAAACTTCATATTACCTGTGCCTGATGCTTCCTTTGATGCAAGCGATATCTGCTCCGAGACATCGCACGCCGGAATAATATATTCAGCCTTTGTAACATTATAATTCTCTATCATTACAACCTTAAGGTACGGACTCACATCAGGGTCGTTATTAATAAGTTGCTGAAGGCAGAGTATAAGATGTATTATATCCTTCGCTATCGTATACGCAGGTGCCGCCTTTGCGCCAAATATAACAGTTACCGGAGTTGACGGAATATTGCCTCTTTTAATATCAAGATATTTGAATATTACATAAAGTGCATTCATCTGCTGTCTCTTATATTCGTGCAGACGCTTTACCTGAATATCAAAGATTGAATTCTCATCAATATCTATTCCCTGCGTATCAAGAATGTATTTTTTAAGGCGTCGCTTATTAGCCATCTTAACCTCAAGCAGGCGGTTAAGCACCTTCTCATCACCGGCATACCCTGCAAGCTTTTCAAGCTGCATTGCATCCTGTCTGAAGCCGTCTCCTATAAGCTGTGTAATCATATCTGTCAGCGGCTCATTACAGTGTATCAGCCATCTTCTGAATGTAATTCCGTTGGTCTTGTTATTGAACTTATCAGGATATATCTTATAAAAATTATTCAGTTCTTTATTCTTAAGAATCTCGGTATGCAGATACGCAACTCCGTTAACACTGAATCCATAGTGAATATCCATATGTGCCATATGAACACGCTCATCTGAATCTATTATATAAACGCTCTCATCTGCGAAGCGTTCCCGCACTCTTCTGTCAAGCTCTCTTATAATAGGCACAAGCTGCGGAACAGCCTTCTCAAGATATGCGGCCGGCCATGTCTCCAATGCTTCTGCAAGAATTGTGTGATTGGTATATGCGCATGTATGTGACACAATACCCACAGCCTCATCAAAGCTTATACCGCGCTGCGTGAGTATTCTTATAAGTTCCGGAATAATCATCGACGGATGTGTATCATTAATCTGTATAACCGCATATTCCGGAAGATCATGCAGATTGCATCCCCGTGCCGTACACTCATCAAGAATCAGCTGTGCCGCGTTGCTTACCATAAAATACTGCTGATATATTCTGAGCAGCCTGCCTGCTTCATCACTGTCATCAGGATAAAGGAACAGCGTCAGATTGCGCTTAATATCGTTCTTGTCAAAATCAATACTTTCGTTGTGTACTATTGCCTCTGATACAGACTCAAGATCAAACAGATGAAGCGTATTGGTTCTGTTGTTATATCCGGTAACATCTATATCATAAAGCCTTGAGCGCACAGTTATGCCGCCGCCAAACTGCACCTCGTATGAAGTACCCGTCCCGTTAAGCCAGCTCTGTGATTCTATCCATGGGTCAGGAAGTTCTTTCTGGAAATTGTTGTTGAATTCCTGCCTGAACAGTCCAAGATGATAATTAAGTCCTATTCCGTCACCATTAAGTCCCAGTGTTGCAATCGAGTCAAGGAAACATGCAGCAAGCCGTCCAAGTCCTCCATTACCAAGTGAAGGTTCCGGCTCTGCATCTTCAATCTCATTAATATCCTTGCCGTTAGCTGCAAGCATCTGTTTTATTTCATCATATATTCCGAGATTGATAAGATTATTCGACAGCAGCTTGCCAATAAGAAATTCGGCTGATATATAATACAGTTTTCTCTTGCTGTCCGTATTGCCATTCTTTTTACATCCCTCTGCAAGACTTCGCACCATCTCCAGGAGAGCATAATATATCTCTTCATTAGAACAATTTCTAAGTTCCCTGCCGTAACGCATCTGACATATCTGTTGTAAATCCATACATCCTCCCATCCGCGCCATCATCTGTGCGCATACTGATCTAATATTATCTGCACTTCATCACTATATTCAGGATGAGCCGCCGCTGCTCCTGCAATATCAGCCCTGGCTTCATCTATCCTGTTCTGGTTATATTTTATTCTGGCACGCAGCTTCTGCCTTCTTGTCGACAATCCATGCCTTACTTCAACCATCTCCTTAGGGTCTATAAGTGCCTTGACCTGTGCAAGCCATATGTGCGGGTCATAGAGACTCAGTGACTTAAGAATGCCTTCAAGATGTATCTCTGAATCGCTGAGCTGTTCTGTCATCCTTGCAATACGCTGCTGCTCTTTTCTTACATCAAGATATAATTCATACTGTGAGCTCAGTTCATATGAATTCTTTACGCCGTATTTTTCGCATTGATAATCAACTGTTGATGCAATATTTACATATTTTATCTTAACCTTGTTAAGCAGTACTTCCGCCCGGTTAATCTTTTTCTGGGTTATTGCGAACTGCCTTTTCGTATTCTGAAGCATCCACAAAAGCCCTATTGCTATAAACGCCGACAGCGATATTACTATTGTAAAAAGGATACCTGCAATCTCGCCCATCGCAACACTCGCTATAATAAATATACAGAATACAAAAAATAATCCTATGGCAGACATCTTAGCCATCGAAAGAACACTTTTCTGTTTTCTGATAAGGTCTCTGGCATCTGCTCTCAGCGACATCATCTCGCCTTCAAGCATTCGCATATCTTTACGTACTGTCTCACAATAAGCTTCATTGTTCTGAAATTCTATAAGCGCATCCGGCATATGCGGTTCAAGTCTTTCCATTCTGAAAAATGTATGCTGCGATATCCTGTTCTCTCCTGTACGGTATATTCTTCTGTCAACCGTAAGTTCTGCAATCTGTTCGGCAGTCTTTTCTATATCATCCCTGACATCATCAGGTGCCGCATCTATAAGCTGTATATCCGAAAAATATGATGTGACCGTATCATATTCCTCGTCCGCTATATCTATCTCATTAGCTGCATCCTTTATTATATCACACTGGCTCTTTATATATGAATGTATGTCACTATCGTCAAATGATGATATATCGACACGTCCCGGTGCATTCTTCTCAAGCCTCTTGTAATATTCACTGTCAGAATCATCCGTATCTTTGGTGCTGTATCTCTCTATGTATTCATAGTCCTCTTCATCATCTCCGCCGTCAATTCTCCCGTCATCGGAGTCATCGGAGTCATCGTAATATTCTTCTTCGAGCTCATCATCTAATTCATCCTCAAGCTCGTATTCCTCATCGTCATCATCTATCATATGTCTGAAAAAATCCAGAATTCCCATATAATCTCCATTCCCGGAACACAGTTACAGGTCTGCTGCTCATCCCGTATATCTTACATACTGCTCTTTCCAGCGTTCAATCTGTTCTCCGATACTTTTTTCGTCTTTGTTCTTATAAATATCATCAATATGCCTGTACCCATCACTGTACATCGCATTGTCCATGAGTGCCTCTATCTCTCTTCTGATAACATATTCCTCATCCGTCTGCTCATCAAGGAATTCAACCCTGTTGGAACTTTCACTGTTGAATGCAAGTCTCCCAGCTGCCATTGCCGCCTTTTTGCAATCCTCATGTCTGCTGAGTGAATATGCTTCATTAAAACAATTCTGTGCCTGCCTGAACAAAAACATTCTTGCATATGCAACCCCCATGTTATAGCATACATCGGAGTAAAATACCACAGAAAGCGACGGATCTTTTTTTCCGTTAATAATCTGCGAATAGCTGCGTATTGCAGCATAATAACACTCATTAAGCATAAGACGGTCAGCTCTTGTCTTGAGTCTCTCATAAACATTCTGTGTATTGAGCGTTGTAAGAATTCCTCTCAGCTTCTCAATCTCATCATCTGTATAGTAATCCACATACCTTAATACAGTAAGCACCATCTCTGCGAGACCGGCTTTTTTCTCTCCAAGATACTCAAGTCTGTCCGCGAGCTTCGGCTCCTTAGTCTCACTGCGGATGAATTCGATGAGCTTCGGGCATATAAAATCTGTACCAATAAGGTATACATTATTATAAATATAGTAACACAATTCCTCAAGCGAATATATTTTTATATCCATACCGCTTATATAGTATGGATTAACTGCCTCTTTTGTCCTGCATAATATAAGACCGCTCATAACACGTCCTCCGCAATCACAAATCTATGCTCCTGACAACACTTTTCCCCGAAGCCTGAACAAAGCATCCAAAGCCTTTATCAGTAACTGTAACCGAGCACCTGTCATCACCTTCAAATTCAAACCTTACATTAATTCTTGTAGTCTTACCGGTGCGATAAGGAAAATCAGAGAAATCCACAATCTCATCATACGGCTTCTGTCCGCCAGCCGGCTGTATATGAAGTGTAATGCTGCTGCAGTCATCAGCTATAAAATCAACACTGCGTCCTGCATGATACCAGTTCGTACCCGCCGATGCAATTCTGAATATCTTCTTTTTACCGCGCTCGATAATGTCCATATCTATCGTAGACGGAAGCCTGTTGCGGCATGCCACGATAACATCCCTTTGAAGAGCATTCGCCTCCGTAAATGCGCATATGCACGCCCCCTTTACATACAGGTTCTGCCCGGCAAATACCCTGTGCCTGTTACATATGCATTTTAAAAATGCATCCGGAAGCCTGGTCGTATCAAATCCCCTTCCTGTCAGATATACAGATGACGCCGCCTTTTTCCCGATAAGCTTATCGGCATCCTGCGTAAGAATGTCACTTAACATATCAAGATCAGCTGCTCCTTTGCTCTGTGCGAATTCATCCGTCAGCACGCGGTTCTCATCTTTCATATAATCCGATTCTGCAATTACCTGCTTAGAACCTATGGCTACACGATCCATCCTGTATCCTGTAATTCCGTCATATGAATAGTCAATCAGTATGACTCCGTTTATCCAGAGATCCCTGTGCATTCCAAATGCATAGTATGCAAGACATTCCTCATGGCTTATGATCATCAGCGATGTGTCCGGCACTCCCGCACTGATAAATGCATCCCTGACAGCATCAACTATATGCCTCTCAAAATGCGGAATCGTAACACACACACGCTCAGTCTCATTACATGCACAATATCTGTATGCTGTCTGCATAATCTCCGCCACATGTCCGGCCAGCCTGTCAGGCTGTTCTGTCATCCTGTCCAGCACATCAGGATTAGCAAGAGCCATCTCTCCCGCAAACGGCACTGACTCAGGGACATTCTTAGATTTGTCGTAGAAACTCAGATGTGAATATTCATTACATATATCTATTCCAAGTATTAAGCCATCCATATGCTTCTCCCGTTACCATAAAACTGTTAATATTAATACTTAGGCTTAAAAAGCTCCTTTGTTATATAATCCTCAACGCAGTATTCATGCATTATTCTCTCAACAGAGGCCGTATCATGTGCTTCATCCGCCTTAAGCATATCATTCAGATATTCATACCTGCTATGGGAATAGCCTACATCTGCCTGTCTGCATGTAAGCAGCTGTGGCTCGGTATCGGTCTTTTCTCCGTTAAGTTCCTGTGTTATATAGTACTTTATGGAGCCGCCCTGGAATATTGTAAATGTCTTAACAAATATTCCCATAAATGCATCCTGCATTATCTCACTTGTATAATCTGTTCCGTCCTCACTGTCATCGTGGTTATCCTGCTTATAATGTATTGTGACCCTGCTGTCAGGATTGCATCTGTATTCCACAATCGTCTTATCGGCAAGCTTATACGGAAGCAGTACCTTATCGGCAAAATCAAGAAAGAACGGAAACATAATATCTCTTGTGCAGAAATATCCCAGAAGTTTCATTATACGTTCCTTCTGCCCGTCATCAGGAAGTTCAAGCTGCGAATAATGCTTAAGCAGTGCAAGCCTTGCAAGATCGTTTACATTATCGTCATACTCAAGCCTGCTTTCAATTATCCTGAATATCTTCTCATCTGCTTCACGGTTCTGCATAAAACAGCCATATGCTTCATATCCTATATATGCCTCTATGACTCTTTCTCTGGCTCCCTGTTCGTAATACTCGGCAAACACTTCCTTAAGTCTCGGAGATGTACTCCGGACAAAAATCATCTGTGCAGTTATACGTTCCTCTAATTCATAGCACTCCGTGTCGAATCCACGGCACGCATCCCATAAGGAAAGCATCTGTGAACACGTTCCGTTATATGTATTCTGTAGATATGTAAGCATTGGAGCGTCATACTTTTTTTCTTTAAAGGACTGCCAGCATATCTGTGTAAGGAACGGGCTTCCGGCTTCGAGTCCGTATTCAAGCATATGTCTGCACAGCCTGTATAATCTCTTAGGACTTACTTTGCGCGTTCCATAAGCCAGTGCCGTATCATATGCCTGAATGTATAATGCATTAGCAACACACATCTCGATAAAATATGCCGATTGCTGCTCAGTCAGCTTTCTTCCTGCCAACACAGCCGCCTTATCTGCAAATTCGTCCCCCGTATATCTGTCATGATAATACTCAATAAGTGCATCAAGGATTTCTTTTTCAAATGCCTCCGTAACCTTGCTGCTGTCAAGGAGCTTTTCACGAAGTCCCGGAGCATCTATGCCTGTTCTGTGATACTTACGGTTCTGCTCATAATAATACACTGACAGGAATATATCATCAGGGATTAAGGAATATACGCTTTCTACAGAATCAGGTATATTCATAAGCCGTTCAAGCTCATAATCGACACTTTTACATTTTCTGCTTCCGTCCTCATATTCAAATGCAATACAGCACTTTTCGGTATATATACTTACGCACGCCACATTATCAATAAAAGGTACAACCACTTCTTCATTAAGTTCCTTATGCAGTACAATGGCATTCTTTACACTGCTGTCACTGCATGTAAGCTTATATGCAAAAAGAAGTCTCGCAACAGGTACTGCTGTCTCCTCACTAATAAGTGCATCGTTCCATATATATTTGTAAAGTATTACAAGATTATTGCTTATCTGGCCAAGCCTCAGCTGCTCAGCTGCAAACTGTTCCATCTGAGGTGCATATGTAAGCTTAACAGGGTCTGTATCCGGCAGATAATTAATTATATTGGCATACAGGAATGCTTTTTGCGTATCATTAAGCTGGTTATTGTAGCTGAAGTACATGAGTACAACTTTTGGCAGCAGCCTGTCATAGCCGGAATCTATACTGTCCATATAGGACTCATACAATCTTGTTATTCTCAGCTCGCGCAATATACATGTCTCATATATATCAAAATATCTGCTTCCCCGCATCTGGTTACGGATAAGATGTTCACACAGGACTGTAAGAATATCATCGCTTCCATACCTGTCATACAGTCCCTGGAGTATTCTTAAGTATGTCTTTGAAACACTTCGCTCAGACTGACCTATATCACATATGTGCTTTGCTGTCTTTTCTGTTATAATGTTATATTTGCAGCCAAAATTAATTACCTGACGTTCAAATTCATCAAAAATTCTTAAGAATACCGGCTGGCTGTTTATTATAGTACACGCCTCAAGATACATTATCGGGCTGTGACACCCCGCATGATACAACTCCTTGATTCTTGCAAGCTTTATGCTCTGATTGTGCTCATAATCCTTGTCAAGATAGAACAGCATCCACAGAATACGCCAGTCTGCTGAATTATAGTCATATTTTTTCTTAAGGATATCATGCACCTCGGATGTATAAGACTCATTCCTCCTGTGCACTGAATTGACATACAGGAAATAACAGTATTCTATTGAAGAAGTGTCCGCAAGGACATCTTCTCTCACTGCTTCGAGCAGCCACTCTGCATCTTCATCCCGCTCCTCTACACAGTATATCTGCGCCTGCATCAGCTTGTACAACGGATCGTGTGCAAATTGCGACATTGCTCTTTCAAGGAGCTTTGTTGACTGTTCTGCCCATTCTCTTACATCTATCCTGTGCGTTCTGAAATCTATATAGAGCTGTGTTATTCCAACTGCTGTCTCAAGCTTTATTATGTGATCCTGTGACCTTGTGCTCTGTTGTGCAGCCTGATTAGCACCATCAGTTTCCGCTTCGTTATTCCTTATAACTTCTATTCTTCTGACTACTGCATTCTCTCCCGTTCCTACGGTTATCTTTGCATAATTACGTCCCGCATGAAGCCGGTCTTTTCTAATTATATATCCTAATTCAAACGTGTTACCTGCAAAATCTTCTGATGTTACATTCTGGTGATCTGCAGTCACAAAAGGCGCATCACATATAACAGGCGCATCAACATATCCCCATGTATTCTTATGGAGGATTATAGTATCCTTATAATCTGCATCTATCTGACCGTAATGTATTACATCATCACTGCATTCAGCGCCATTCTCATCAACTGCCTTAAGCCTCACAGGCTGCTTCTTGCGTATTGCAATAAGGAATTCCTCTATACTCATCCTCACATTGCTGCCCTTGTGAAGTGCCCTGTATATTGCAGCAGTTGCCATATCATCTTTGATAAATATTTTTTCAAAATCCGGTCTTGCAAATACATGACATGCTTCATCCGGTGATGCCTGCACAAGATTAGCAAAATGGAACAGATCATGAATAGGTCCTATGGAAGAGTCTATTGTCACACTTGTAATCCTGAATGCAAATGATGCGGAGCACTCTCCCGCATTGCTTACGATATCAAAGTGTCCTTCCAGCAGTTCTCCGGCCTCAAGTCCCGACGCATTGACCGTATAGTGCAGCACTGAATCCACGCCAAAGAAGCTGTCCTTTTCAAGGACAACTCTCGGATTATCGGAATACACAATACCCTTTACATAATCGTGGCTTCCGGCTATCTTCAATTCCCTGTTCTGTATGCTTCCAACACATATCTGTGCCTCAAGGTCATCCGATACAATTGTAACCTCCGGGCTATCATACATGAACTCTCCTCTGGCATATCTGTTCAGTGTGTCTTTCACGATCTGCGCTTTCTCCTTTTTATGGTTGATGTTCTTATAAGACTTCCGGTAAGTATTGTTACCGATCTTGGCGGTGTAATAATCTGTCTTCCCTCAAGCTTAGCTGTGTTATCAGCATCAGTACTGAGGATTATCTTCCATTCATTCGGCTCCGGAAGATCCGGAAGTGCCAGATGATGCGGTTCCCAATGCAGATTATATGCAACATATATAACTTCATCAGCCGGTTCATTCTTTACATATCTTGAGCAGTACATAACTCCTATGTGCCTGTCATAGCTTTCCATTCTTGAATACCACGCATTATCACCATGGTATGATATATCCGGATATCCGCATGATAATCCGTCTGCAGCCGTCAGTTCGGAATCCATATGCATAATCTTGTGGCTCTTCCTGAAATCTATAAGAATTCTTACAAAATCAGTTATTGAGCGTGCCTGCACAGATTCCTTCCATTCAAGCCATGTTGTCTCGTTATCTATACAGTATGGGTTATTATTGCCTGACTGCGAATTACCGAATTCATCACCTGCAAGTATCAGAGGTGTCCCCTGTGCGGTAAAAAGCATTGCAAATGCATTCTTTATCTGCCTTGTCCTGAGCTCGTTAATCTTCTTCTTTCTTGACGGACCCTCTATGCCGCAGTTCCAGCTGTAATTGAAGTTCTCACCGTCCCTGTTGCCTTCGCCGTTGGCCTCATTATGCTTTCTGTCATAGCTCACCAGATCCATCATTGTGAATCCGTTATGATTGGTAACATAATTAATGTCAGCTGCATCCGCCGGATTGGCCCTGAGAAGCCTTGCAAATGTCTGCAGCTGGTTCTCATCGCCTTTGAGAAGCCTCTTGGCAGCCTCATCAAATCCGGTATTATAATTTGCCATATGTTTTGTGCGCTTAATCCGGCATTCAGCCTGATTGTGTATTCCCGGCCTGCCGTTATCCCAGTAGACAGTTATTATCTTGGTTGAACCAAGCACCGGATCATCCGCAGCCGCTGAAAGCCTGCACTCATCGCAGTAAATATGGAATCCGTCAACATGATAATTCATAACCCAGTATCTGAGGCAGTCTTCAATCAGATATGATTCTTCATGCGTAAAATACATCTCCATAACAACTTCAATTCCATTAGCATGAAGAGCTTTGACCATATCCCTGAATTCATCCGTATAGCTCCCGTTATAGCTTCCTTCGCTGCATGATGCTGCACAGTATGCTGCCTTAGGTGCAAAGTGGAATCCTCCAAGATAACCCCAGTAATTAACGCAGCCGCTCTTTTCAGGCTTACGTGAACTGTAGTGCTTTTCTTTATCGGAAGCGAATCTTCCTGCCTCATCAAATTCATACGCCGGCATCAGTTCTATAGTTGTTATCCCAAGTGATCTGAGGTAAGGTATCTTATCGGTAATACCTGCAAATGTCCCCCGTTTGGACAGTTCAACGCCGCTTGTCCTGCTCTTTGTAAAACCTCTTACATGAAGCTTGTAAAATATGCACTCGTCATATGGTATACGCGGAAATCTGTCATTCTCCCAGTCGTATCTGTCACTCTGTATCTTTGTAATATATTTTATATCACGGATGTTATGCCCGAATTCAGAACATCCTGACAGGTTAGCTGCATAGTCATCACGCACCATTGTGCCGTTATGCACATATCTGTAGCTGCATCCGTCTATGTCACCGCCTGTAATCTCTACGGCAAAAACATCTCCGAACCTGTAGGCTTCATCCATGTCTACCGTAAAAAGCGGACTATCGTTTTTATCTCCCGATGCTGTAACAGGATATATCTCAAGTGTCAATTCGTCTGTGAATGAACGCACAGCAAAATTATATCCGTCTTTTACCTTTGTAACCCCTAATTGTAATGGATTTCCATATACAGCTTCCAATTCAGTACTCCTTGTCATAAAGACGAAAACCGCCTAATTATGAGTATTTTACCACATTTTTAATTTTTTGCATAGCACAAATAAAGTTCGTATTGACTAACTTCATATTGTTTTGTTATAGTCTACATCAGTTATTCAATTACTTTGTGTATGAGGGAGTAATTCGCACAGATATGCCGGTTTGTATCAGGCTGATTAATTACATTTAATTGCTTCTGTGTGGTTTGTCAACATACTGGTCACCGGCCTGGCAAACCTTAATGAATGAGACTCATGTGCATTAATTCAATCTGCTTGTACGGATTGAATTAATGCATATGAGTCTCTTTTTTATTATGCATATTATTATGCATACAAGCTGCCGGCAGATGACGCAACTAACTACAAAAGGAGAATGTCACATGTTTATTGAATTATTAATAATTGGCGTAGGCCTTTCAATGGATGCTTTTGCAGTATCTGTCTGCAAGGGACTTGGAATGGAGAAAGTTAATAAAAAGCAGGCATTTATAATCGGTCTGTACTTTGGCGGCTTTCAGGCTCTTATGCCATTAATCGGATGGGCTCTCGGTATTAACTTCCAGAAGTATATAACATCCATTGATCACTGGATTGCTTTCATACTTCTTGCTTTCATTGGCGGTAAGATGGTCTTCGAGGCAGTTCATGACAAAGACGAAGATACCGTAACCGTGAAAGACCTCCCGCTTGACCACAAAGAAATGCTTATGCTCGCTGTTGCTACAAGCATTGATGCCCTTGCTGTCGGCATAACATTTGCATTTCTTGAAGTACCTATCGTAAAGGCCATAACAATCATAGGATGCACAACATTCATTCTCTCAATTGCAGGTGTTGTTATCGGTAACTTCTTTGGTACACGTTATAAGAAAAAAGCTGAGATTACCGGCGGTGTTATTCTTATACTTATAGGTGTCAAGATACTTCTTGAACATCTCGGCATATTCTAAAGGATTTATTATCCGTATCCTGTTTTTGTATTCAGACTCCTTCATATGAACCGAAGTCAGGAATGAAGCTTTCAAGTGCGGTTGTGCCTTCCTGTATGAAGCCATTGACTATACCCAGATTCTGGGCATAATCGATGAGCTCCGAATATTCTTCATCCGTAACACGCCTGTTAAGTTCAGGTATATCTTTTACATTGTCAAGCGGCGTATATTGATTCATAATGCTTATATATACTGCATCGCCATAATTCTCATAGACATAATCCAGCACACGCTTTGAATCCTCAATCTGTCCCGGCAGGCAGAGATGCCGCACTATGATTCCTTTTATCATCATATCTTCTTCTATTCCAAGCTGCTTTGCTGTATCTTTATCCGCAAATACAGGATTTTCAACCTGACGGTACATCTCTTCAAGTGCTTTTGCCGCAACATCAAAATAATCTCCGGCGTATGAATACCTCATAGATAATCCGCTGTCCGTATATTTCATATCAGGAAGATATACATCTGTAAGTCCGTCCATCATCTTAAGCGTATCAACATTCTCATATGAAGAAGTGTTATATACAATGGGTATCTTCAGCCCCTGCTGCTTTGCCATGTCAAGTGCTGCAGCTATCCGGGGAACATAGTGTGATGGCGTAACAAGGTTTATATTGTTGGCTTTTTTATCCTGAAGTTCAAGGAAAATATCCCTAAGCCTCTCTGTGCTTATCTCTTTTCCGTTAAGCCCCGCTGCAATATCGTGATTCTGACAGAAAACACATCTTAACGTACAACCCGAAAAAAACACTGCTCCGGAACCGTTATTCCCAGATATGCATGGCTCCTCCCACATATGCAGTGCTGCTCTTGCAACACGCAGTCTCTCAGGCACACCGCAATACCCATTTTTCTGATTCCTATCAGCATTACACTTTCTCGGACAAAGATTACAGTTCATAATTTATCTCCATATCAATTCTGTTTATCTCTAATTATATTTACGGCTGCCATTGCTTTTTCCGGCAAGTACTGCCACAGCAAATATAACCGCCCCGGCTGCCGCCATACGTTTTTTGCTATCTTCCAATGTATACAACATCGCTCACCGCCCTTTCACTTATTTTACTGCCATATGATGTCGGCTTATTAACAACCTCACCGTTAAACCACATCGTTGATGAACCTCCACCATCGAGATTATACGCTGTCACACAGTCCTGCCCCTTCATAATCTGTGCAAGCTGTATATCAGCAACATAAATGCTGGTATCATATTCTCTTAATTCACTTATCGTTATTGATATCTTATCATCCTTATAGCTGTTCTCAGTTATTACTGCCTCAGCCTTTGCTTCAATGCTCTCATCCGTAATTTCCTGAGACTGTATCGGTTCATCTGCCTTTATCCGTTCCTTTGGAATCACAAATGCATCCAGCAGTACAAATGTGGAAAACGCTGCAAGCATCACTGCATATATCACTGCCCATATTTTTTTCAAATGCATACGCAAGCCCTCCCTGTATCATCATTTGTATATGAATATACTGCTGATTTGTGAGAAAAATTTGTCCATATAAAAAATATAAAATCCGGGAAGCTGACAATATACATCAGTTTCCCGGATTTTGCGCATATGCTCCATGCAATCTGCATAATATGTATACTTTTGAATTGGCAATTAGTGATGGAACAGTCTCATTCCTGAGAAGCACATTACCATATTATGGTTGTTACATGCCTCAATAACATTATCATCGCGCACTGATCCGCCCGGCTGCGCAACATACTTAACACCGCTCTTGAATGCTCTCTCAATATTGTCACCGAATGGGAAGAATGCATCTGAACCAAGTGCTACATCCGTATTCTTATCGAGCCATGCACGTCTTTCCTCTCTTGTAAATACAGGAGGCTTCTCCTCAAAGATATTCTCCCACTTGCCGTCTGCAAGAACATCCATGTAATCATCACTGATATAGAGATCAATTGTATTATCTCTGTCAGGGCGTCCGATTCCCTTCTTAAACTTAAGGTTGAGAACCTGTGGAGCCTGACGCAGGAACCAGTTATCAGCCTTGCTGCCCGCAAGACGTGTACAATGAATTCTTGACTGCTGGCCTGCACCGATACCGATTGCCTGTCCGCCCTTGGCATAACATACTGAATTAGACTGTGTATACTTAAGTGTTATAAGAGCAATTATAAGATCAGTCTTAGCTGACTCAGGAAGCTCCTTATTATCTGTTACAATATCACCAAGGAACTTCTCGTCAATAACAACCTCATTACGTCCCTGCTCAAATGTGACACCAAACACCTGCTTACGCTCAATCGGAGCCGGCTTATATGAAGGGTCAATCTGGATTACATTATAATTGCCTTTCTTCTTAGCCTTAAGAATCTCAAGTGCCTCAGGCTCATAACCCGGCGCAATAACTCCGTCAGAAACCTCTCTCTTGATAAGCTTTGCAGTGCTCACATCACACACATCGGAAAGTGATATAAAATCACCGAATGATGACATTCTGTCTGCGCCTCTTGCTCTTGCATAAGCACTCGCAAGCGGTGAAAGCTCATAATCCACATCATCCACCCAGTATATCTTACGTTCAACATCTGTAAGCGGAAGACCTACGGCAGCACCTGCAGGTGATACATGCTTAAATGATGTAGCCGCAGGAAGATTAGTTGCAGCCTTAAGCTCACGCACAAGCTGCCAGCCGTTGAAAGCATCGAGAAAATTAATATATCCCGGCTTTCCGTTAAGCACTGTTATAGGAAGTTCTCCTTCCTCCATAAATATTCTTGATGGCTTCTGATTAGGATTGCAGCCGTATTTTAATTCTAATTCCTTCATGGTGATTCTCCTTTTGCTTAATTGCACTTACTTATTCTTATTAACAATTCTTGTCTCATACTTTCCTGTTGCAATATCAATGAATCTTACAAACAGTGAAACCTTGTTATCCTCGTTAAGGCTTGTCCATACAAGATCTGTAAATTCATCAATATCGTCAGGTATCTCAACGAGCTTTGGTTCTCCTGCGAAGCTTGGAAGCGGATTACCGTCATGCATATATGTATGGATAAAATGTCCTTCTCCGGCAACAGGTCTGTCATACGAGAATGTATATCTGTTGCAGCACTCAGGATTGCCGTTGTTGCTCTTAAGGATTGACATTGAATAGTCAAATGCACCACCCTCAATGTGCATTACACTTGAGATTCTTGGTGTATAGTTAGGACCATCCGGCTCAAACTCACGGCATCTTAAAGACTGCTCAAATGTAAGCTCCTTATCCATTCCATCATAGATAGTATCTGTCTGGTCACCATTAGTAACAATCGTTCTGTTACCAAGAACTCTTACAGGCGCGTAGATTATAAGACTTGGATCTTCAAGCTTGGATGGGTCAAATGCCTGTGTGCGGATACCCTCGCCATCCTCAACAAATACACGGTTTCGGCTGTTCTGGCTTCTGCCCATGATAAAATATGCTGTAACGGCCTTAGCGTTGTCAGCACTTCTTCCGATTACGATTCCGCGTCCCGGATACGCATTACCTTTTAATTCCTGCTCAAGTGATAAACTCATATTTTCCTCCTTGTTTTGCGAAGCAAAATCCGAGCTCCATGCGAGGAGAGGAAATTTGCCTCCTTGTTTTGCGATGTCCGCATTGATTATATCTGCACAAAAAGACCGCCTGAGCGCATCTTTTAATTAATGCTGCCCAGGCGGTCGGCTAATCCGTATAAAATACACTCCCTGTAGGTTGCCCTACACAGAACATCTGTCCGATGTCTGCTTCCGCCAGTCGTGCATCACTGCTATTAGTGTAAATGATTAACTTACTTTTTGCAATCCCTTTTTTAATTTTTTTAATCAGGCACAACAACATTTTCAATTCTGTTAGCGGAAAGCCTTAAAGCCTCTGACACATCCTCTGCCGGGACGTGCATAAACTGCGCAAGTTCTTCAACCGTAACCTTGCGTCCGTACTCCTTATGTGCTGCCTCCGCTGCATCATTGACTGCATTAACCTTAGCCAGTATCTTATTGCCTGCCATCTTCTCATCAGTCTGCTCCTCTATAAGCTTTCCAATGCCTTCCTTAACACGGTCTATAAGGTATGCGTCCAGTCTCTCACTAAGATCTGTCCATGCATTAATATCATCAGAATCCATCACATCAAATGCATCAAGCTGTTTCATCCAGTCGCGTCTTCCAAGCTCATCCATGACTATAACATTAGCCTCCTGGATAAGATCCATCATTGCTACACCTTTTCCCGCATAAGCCCTGACCCACTCAACAACCTGAAGGAAATAATTATTAATTATGACACCCCTGGATTCCACGTCCTTATCACAGACATCCTGCAGGATAACTGCCTGCGTTGTACGGCTTAGCGGTGCTATCGACTTAAGATCCTCAAGATACATATCGAGAAGCTGCTTTTCCTGCGCATCTGTCTTTGCATCATTTTCTGAATCTTTCTTATCAGATTCGCCGGAATCAGAATCTTCATCCTTCTGTTCCTCTTTGTTGAGTTCCTTCTCCGCCTGCCTCTTATCAGCCTCCTCAATCTGTCTTTCAAATGTATGATCTGTCAGTTCGACATCCGTCAGTTCAATCCCATTGGTTTTAAGATATCCTGCAACCATCTGCCATTTTGCATCATCAAGCTCTGCATCATGACCGATACAGTCAAGTACATCTGCTTTTGTTACTTTATCTCCGTTAGATTTTGCAAATATTTTAAGATTCTCTAATGCTTCAATAAAAAGCTGCTGCTCCATTATTATCTTTCTTCCTCATTTCCGCCTGTATGGCTAATATAGCTGATATAATCTGTATTATAATAGCACATTCTCAATGTATGGGTAAAGTAATATTATCTGATATTATAAACCGTCCGATTCCTTGACAAACCCACACTCATAGCTTAAACTTTAAATATGTATGCAGGCATTTGATGCATATAAATATGAAACATGAAAAGAGGAATAATTAATAATGAGAATCGCATTAATTAACGAGAACAGTCAGGCTGCAAAGAATGACCTTATCTACACAACTCTTAAGAAGGTTGCTGATACTAAAGGATTTGAAGTAGACAACTACGGTATGTACGCTGCAGACGATGCTGCACAGCTTACATATGTACAGAATGGTATCCTTGCTGCTATCCTTCTTAACAGCGGTGCCGCTGATTTTGTTGTTACAGGATGCGGAACCGGCGAGGGCGCAATGCTTGCTCTTAACTCATTCCCAGGCGTTATCTGCGGACATGTAGTTGACCCTTCAGATGCATATATGTTTATGCAGATTAACAACGGTAACGCAATCTCTCTTCCATTTGCCAAGGGCTTTGGATGGGGCGCAGAGCTTAACCTTACATATATCTTCGAGAAGCTTTTCGAGGGTGAACCGGGTGGCGGATATCCTAAGGAAAGAGTTGTTCCTGAGCAGCGTAATGCCAAGATTCTTAACGAAGTAAGAAAGGTTGCATTCAAGGACAGCCTTATCGACATTCTCAAGAATCTTGATCAGGATCTTGTAAAGGGTGCTGTTGCAGGTGAGAATTTTAAAGAACTCTTCTTTGCTAACTGCAAGTGCGATAAGATGAAAGCTTACGTTGAGAGTCTTTTAGCATAATGCATAAAAAAGCAGCCATACCTTGAGGTAACTCAAGGTGTGGCTGTTTTTTATTATCTGATTACAGTCCTGCTCCTGCTCCTGTTCTGGCGATATCGCTTGAACTTCTGAGCTGGAAAAGACCATTCATGTTAATGCTTCCGTCAGCATTTCTTAATGTAGTATGATAGTCCGTTGCATATGAACCCTTAGATGCATTGTAACCCGGAATTGTTGTACTTACAAAATCACTTGATGTAATCTTATGATCATTTGCTTCACTTCCGGTATACTTTGTCTTGCCTCCGGTAGCCTTCCAGCTGTTTACCCAGTATGTTCCAACTCCCTTATAATTATAAATTGAGTTAGTTACTGTTCCAAGGAACTGGTCAGTTGCGCCTGTCCTGCTGTCAGCCATATACGAAACAAGGTTCGTATATTTTGCACCTGATGAAGTCCTGTAGCACATAAAGTTAGCTTTGGCTGAATTGAATACGCCATTATTAACTGCTGTACAGTTCTTCATGCTTATTGCTCCGCCATTGCCGTTATCAGTAAAGCCTGTTGCACCATTGTTGAATGCAAGGCAGTTCTCTACGATATGTGGTGTAGGGCATGCTCCGTTGCTGCCTCCAAGCTTGAATCCGTTCATATCTCCATTAGCAGAGCCTGTTCCATCTGTTAATTTGCCATTACCGAATGCAACGCAGTTTCTGATTGTTATAACTCCTATTGAACCTGTTGCCGGCTTGGCGTACAGATCCCATCCGTCATCGCTGTTGCAGTATGAAATGCATCCGTCAAATACATTACCTTCTCCGCATGTAAGCTTAGCTGCGAATCCATCAGCATTCTCTGCTGTTGCTTCATCTTTATTATTGAAGGCGGTACAATTGAGAATCCGGTTATATGAAGGCCATTTGTCAATAGTATTATAGCTTGTGTTGTATCTGCTTATCTGAAGACCTGAATCATGATTTGCATAGAACTGGCAAAGTTCAAGAATATTGTGGTCACCTGAAAGAAGCATTCCGTTATCGCCTGCATTACAGATATCAATTCCGTAAAAATGCCAGTATGAGCCGTCAAGCACAATTCCTCTGTTAGCTCCTGCTTCTGCCATTCCGTCAAAATCAATAGTAACCTTCTTGCCGTCGAGGGCCTTAACTGTCTTATAAGCACCTTCCTTACCACTGTTATTCTCATTAATAAGGATTGTCTGTGTATACTTATATGTACCTTCTGCCATGTAGATTGTCTTACCTGCTGAGATTTTATTTATAGCTGTAACAAAATCCATTGGGTCATTCTTGCTTCCTGCTGCAGATGCCTTACCTGATGGAGAAACATAGATATCGCTCTCAACCGGTGTCTCCGGTCTGCTATCTGAAGGCTTTTCTGTCGGTGCCTGTGTAGTACTCTCAGATGCCTTCTCTGTTGTAGTCTCTTCTGAAGAAGATTTCTTTGACGACACCTCTATATAGAAAAGATTTGCCGGGTCTGCTTTTGTAATTGAATGCTCTCCTGCTTTTATTTCTATATTTAAAATGCCATTATCAAGCGCATACTCCCTGCCGTCAACCTTAATAGCAGAACTGTTTGATGCATTGAACACGAGCGTAAGCTTTGCATCTGAGTCAGTCTTAAATGTAATCTTTGTTGAAGATTCAATCTTAAGGCACTTTGTAAGCTTGAGACCGTTATACGTTACCTTTCCCTTGCTTTTTGAAAGATTTCCGGTAATTTTGAAGTAAGAACTTGTCTTACCGTTCTTTGTAAAGTTATGTATTTTTGTCTCTGTTACTGATGGTGCCAAAGACTGTGTTTCTTTTTCTGTAGGCTTTACTGTCGGTGCCTGTGTCTCCTTTTCAGTTGCCTTCTCTGTTGCCTTCTCTGTAGGCTTCTCTGTAGGCTTCACTGTTGGTGCCTGTGTTGCCTTCTCTGTTGCCTTTTCTGTTGCCTTCTCCGTTGGCTTCACTGTTGGTGCCTGCGTTGTTGTCTCTGCAGGAATCTCTGCCTTGCCATTGTATCCGCCAATTGCACGTACTGATGACTTGTAACTTACAACTGCTGACTTAAGTGCTGTGTCAACGCTGTAATTGGTATCATCGCTTGCACTGAATGTCCATTTAAAGTCTCCGCCATTCATTCTTCCCGCATACTTAGTAACAACTGCCGGTACATCTTCTGCTTTATCTACAGCTGATGCCTTAACACCAATGTCATATGATGAAGATGTATCAAAATTGTTATACTTTGTGCCTCCTGCTACTGTTGTATATGAAGAAGAAACCTGCTCATCTCTTGATGATGCAAGATATGCGTCAAAGCTCTTTGAATCAGCAGACATGGTTCCTGCATCTGAGTTAGCATATACAAGATTTGATGCACCCTCTACAACATTGCCGTATGCTTTAATCATTCCGCCATTCTCACCTGAGAATGTACCTTTGTCAGCGCGTGCATCTGAACCCTGAAGTGAACTCATCATAGGATTCTTGCAGTTTCTGAAGTAGTTAGCTTCCACAAAAGCTGAACTTCCCTTTGTTGTACCAACACCATACTTGGCATTGCCGTCATAATAATTATTATAAAGATGTACTGATGCAACTCTGATTCTTGCATGACGTGAATCAGAATGGTCAAACCAGTTATGATGATATGTTACAAGGAATTCTGCACTGTCGCTCATTCCGCAGAGTGAGCATTTGCCTGAATCCCAGAAATGTACGTAAGATATTGTAACATTTGTTGATGCACCCTTGACATCTACAGATCCATCACCCTTTGCCTGGTCAGCATCTCCGCCTGTTGAGCCATAGAAAATGTCCATGTTATGAACCCAGATATTACAGTTCTTAGTATCAAGTGAGATACCATCATCCATAAATGCCATAAGTGCAAAATTTCTGAATTCAACATTACCGGCATTACGTACAAGGAATCCAAATCCATGAACTGCTGCATCTTCTCCAATACCTTCAACAGTAATGTTCATCTGTGCGTAAGCACTCTTTCCCTTAATCTGGATACCTTCTGCCGAGCTTGAGATATGATCAAGATCATTAAGTGACACACGTCCGATAATACGAAAATCTATAGGTGTTCCCGTTGTATCCTTCTGCTTTGCATCAAGAATTGACTGGAATCCTGTAATCTCTTTACCCCCAACAACAGCCTTACATGTCTTGGCTGTATCAGCTGTGACATATACGACCTGTGCATTGCTCTTAAGTGTTCCGTCATCATTGTATGCACCTGAGCCGGTACCATACTGAGACTTTGATGAGAATGCAAAACCACTTCTGTCATGTGCTTTGACATCGAGTGTTCCTGTCTTGCAGCTTATCTTGGAACCATCCTTCATCACCGCAACAATGTTCATGACATAGCTTCCTGCTGCAAGTCCCGGTGCATCTGCACGCCAGTAACCTGCATACTGTCTTATAAGCTCACTGTCGAGCTGAACAAATGCCGCATCTGATTCTGATGCTTTTTTTACATATGCCATGTAACCTGCGGCCCCATCCACAGGAGTCCATTCTGCATATGCAGTTTCCAACCACCCCGCCGCTTCTGTAATTGATAACGTCTTAGCAGAGGCTGCAAACGTCTCTTTTACAAATAACGGACTCATTGCTGATGCTACCATTAAAAATGCAAGCAGATAGGCCATCAGCTTTTTTGATTTGCGAATTTCCATGATGTAAAATACCTTCCTTTCGTTTTGTTTTCGCAATTCTGATAGTAACATATCTTCTGAATTAACATAAGCGCAAAATTGCACTAACTTTTAGTACATTGTTTTGTGCATTTTTCACATTTTATTCACACATTTTTAACACTATTATTATATATTGTTAAAAAATAGTGCTTATGCACTTATAATCAATTGATTATTAGTACATAAGCACTATCTCAGTAAGCCCATATTCGCACTATGTCAGATGTATTTATATTGTTTATATTATATTAATGCTTTTTATATCAGCTTAAAACACTATCTCCTTAATAAGCATGTTCCTCTCAACCTCATTATCCTCAATAACAAATGCATTCTTAAGCCTTTTCTCCGATTCTGCAGTCATCTGCTCATCATCTGAATGTATTCTTGCAATAACATCACCCTGATGGACATAATCTCCTGTCTTGGCACATATCTCAACACCTACCGCCGGATTGACCGCATCATCTTTTTTGGCTCTTCCGCCACCGAGTACCATTGAAGCCATCCCTGCTTCGTCAGCTCTTGTATATCTGATATATCCGGTTCTGTCCGCCTTTACATCATATATATACTTTGATGACGGAAACAGCGAATAGTCGTCAATAACGGCAGAATTGCCATTCTGTGCAGTAATCCATTCCCGGAACTTATCAAGTGCACTGCCATCCTTAATTGTGGTTTCAAGACGTTCATAAGCCTTGTCATGAAGCTGTTCAAGCATCTGTCTGTCAGCAGCTTTCCCCGTATCTGCCATATCAGCTTCAATTCCGGCAATCATCCATGCACCAAGCTCAAGACACACATCAAGTACATCTCTGCTCCCCCTGCCTTTAAGTGTCTCAACTGCCTCAATAACTTCCATTGCATTGCCGACTGTATTGCCAAGCGGTTCATCCATATCCGTAATCACGGCAATTGTTCTGCGTCCGACATTGTCACCTATATCGACCATAAGCCTTGCAAGCTTTCTGGCATCCTCAATATTATGCATAAATGCACCGCTTCCGCAGGTAACATCAAGTACTATAACCTGCGCCCCGGCAGCAATCTTTTTGCTCATTATGCTGCTTGCAATCAGCGGTATGCTGTCAACAATCCCTGTAGCATCGCGGAGTGCATATATCTTCTTGTCTGCCGGTGTAAGATTGCCCGTCTGTCCCGTAAGTGCAATCTTAATCGAATTAACCTGCTTAACAAATGTATCCTCTGTAAGCGATGTGTTAAATCCAGGTATGCTCTCAAGCTTGTCAATTGTACCTCCGGTGTGTCCGAGGCCTCTTCCTGACATCTTGGCAACAGGAACACCTGCAGCTGCTACCATAGGTGCAAGCACAAGCGTAACCTTGTCACCGACCCCGCCTGTACTGTGCTTGTCTGCCTTAATTCCATTAATCGCCGACAAATCAAGCATATCACCGCTTCTCACCATAGCCATAGTCATATCTGCCGTCTCTCTTGCATTCATACCCTTGTAGAACACTGCCATAAGCCATGCAGACATCTGATAATCAGGTATGTCTCCATCCGTATAGCCTTCAATTATATAATCAATCTCCTCTCTGGTAAGCTCACCGCCATCCCTTTTCTTAACTATAAGATCATACATTCTCATAATGCAACACACCTCCATACTCATCAGAATTATACTTATCTATATCTCAATAAGCTCCTTCGGTGAATGTGCCAGATTTTCAAAACCGTTCTCCGTCACGATAACCATATCCTCTATTCTCACACCACCAAACCCCGGTACATATATTCCCGGCTCTACCGTTTCTATCATACCAGGCTGAAGCACTGTAGAATCACCCGGAGATAATCTCGGATTCTCATGGATAAATAATCCTACGCTGTGTCCAAGGCCATGTCCGAAGCAGCCTTTGTAGATGCTTGAATCTATAATGTCTCTTGCCACCTTATCAACGTCACAGCCTCGTAATCCCGCATGAAGCGCAGCCTCTGCCTCAAGGTTAGCCCTGAGTACAAGGTTATATAACTCCTTCTGCTTCTCATCCGCCTTACCGATAACAATTGTTCTTGTCATATCAGAGCAGTAACCGTTATATCTGCATCCAAAATCCATCGTAACAAAGTCACCGTTCTGAAGCTTCTTTTCTGACGGAACAGCATGCGGCATTGATGAATTAAGTCCCGATGCTGCTATTGTATCAAAGCTTGTACCCTGTCCGCCGCATTTTCTCATCTGGTATTCAAGTTCTGCAACAACATCCAGCTCTGTCATTCCCTCTTTAATAATCTTAAGAAGATTGGTAAATGCTGCATCTCCTATGCTCTCAGCCTTACGCAGGCATTCAAGTTCCCATGGCTTCTTAATCATTCTGAGATTATTGAATGCACTGCCGGCGGGCACCCACCGCTCTATCATATCAAGCTTTTCTGCCAGCTTTGCAAAATCACCGCACAGCATTGACTTATCTTCATACGCAATGCATCTTACAGAATCCGAAAGTATATATTCTGCAAGTATATCCTCCGTGCGCCTCTGTCTGTTCCACTCTATAACCTCAAAGTCACTTTCCTTTGACGCAGCTTCCGTATATCTTGAATCAGTTATAAGTATCCTGTGTTCCGGTGATATATAAAGTGTTGCCTCTCCTCCCGTGAATCCGCTTATATATCTTATATTGTATTCATCTGTCACAAGTGCCGCCTGCGCATCTACGCTTTTAAGAACTGTATTTGTATCTGTACTCATCTGCAATCTGCCTCCCTGCCGTTCTGCAATCTGTTTCATATAAGTTTCCCATTAATTTTATAATAACATAATCCGTGAATGTTTTGAATATTTACCTTGATTCTTATTATCCCACATAATATAATTAATAAGATGTTGCAATATAACATACTTATTATATATTTACCCGGAGGTACACAATGAGTTTTGAATTTGTAAAGAAACTCCCTATTCCTGCAGAGATTCGTGAGCAGTATCCCGTATCTGATACATGTGCTAAGATTAAAGCAGAACGCGATGCCATGATAAAAGACGTATTTACTGGTGACAGTGACAAGTTCCTTGCAATCATCGGTCCATGTTCGGCTGACAACGAGGAAGCTGTTCTCGATTACACATCACGTCTTGCGAAGGTTCAGGAAAAGATAAAAGATAAGATAATTATTGTTCCGCGTGTATATACCAACAAGCCACGTACAACAGGAGAAGGATACAAAGGCATGCTTCATCAGCCTGACCCGGAGAAGGCTCCTGATATGCTTGCGGGTCTTATATCAATCCGCAAGATGCATATGGATGTTCTTGCCAATACAGGTCTGAGCACTGCTGACGAGATGCTTTATCCTGAGAATTACAGATACCTTTCGGATATTCTTTCATATGTTGCAGTCGGTGCCCGTTCTGTTGAAGACCAGCAGCACCGCTTCACCGTAAGTGGTATGGATGTTCCTGCCGGTATGAAGAATCCTACAAGCGGTGACCTCTCCGTCATGCTCAATTCCATAATTGCAGCACAGCAGGAGCAGTCATTCATCTACCGCGGATGGGAAGTCAACACATCAGGCAACCCTCTTGCGCATGCAATACTCCGTGGTGCAGTCAACAAGCATGGTCAGTGCATCCCTAACTATCACTACGAAGACCTTCAGTTATTATTCAATCTTTATTCAAAGCGTGACCTTGTCAACCGTGCTGTTATCGTTGATGCTAACCACAGCAATTCAGCCAAGAAGTACGCTGAGCAGATAAGAATTGTTAAGGAAGTTCTTCACAGCCGTCGTCATTCTTCAGACATTGCAGGTCTTGTCAAGGGTGTAATGATTGAAAGTTACATTGAGCCGGGCAGCCAGAAGATTGGTGAAGGTGTATATGGTAAGTCAATCACAGATCCATGTCTCGGATGGGATGAGTCAGAGCGTCTCCTCCTTGAGATGGCTGATATGCTTTAATAAATCATATATATAACATTTTTTACAAGCACCGGATTAACCAGCACCTCTGTGCATATTCCTGCAAGAATAAGCACAAGAGCTGCCGCAGCCGCCGGTGCTTTTTTATTGTTGGCGACATGTGTGACGTTAATTGCCATCATCATTACTGCCGTATAGAATATCCACTGCGGAAGAAGTGATGCTGCAACCAGAAGCACCCCCGCCATTCCATACTGCATTACTGACATGCTTACCATCACTCCCAGTTCAGCTCCACCGAAGCACGTAACAGCCAGCATTAGTATTCCACGTACTGTTGTCATCATACAAAGTGCAAGTATGCCCACAAGCTTTATTCTGTTAGCCGCCACATACCACCACAGCTGTCTGTAATTGAGAGACACCATGCTCATCATCTCGAGATAATCCTTATTATACAGCCCCCACACATCAATATTATCCTTTCCGTAACAATTGGCAAAAAAAGTACCTGCAAGCACCCCCATAAAGAGCGCCAGCAGATACCTGTTTTTTGTAATATATGCAGTTAATTTTTTTGATAAATTCTTACGCATCGGCACTCCCCTTTCTGTCTTGAAATTATATGCCATGCGCAATTCATTTATGCAGATGTCTGTCTGAGTGAATCCTTATAAGCCAGTATTCCGGCTACTGTCTTGGAGTCAATTATCTCACCCATGTATATCATGTCCGTAAGCTCATCAAGTGTATACTCCTCAACATTGATATACTCGTCCTCATCAAGATTCTGCTCACCGCGGCTGAGACTATCAGCAACATATATATCAATAACCTCGTCACAGAATGCTATTGCGGTTGCAATCGAGATAAGCTTCTTAAGTGTATGTGCCGATGTATAACCTGTCTCCTCCGTAAGCTCTCTTGTAGCAGCATCAAGAGTAGGTTCATCCGGTGAGTTAAGTCCTCCTGCCGGAATCTCCAAAGTCTCTCTGTCAAGCGAATTACGATACTGACGTACCATAACTATCTTTCCGTCTTCCTTCACCGGTATAACCGCTGCTGCGCCGTTATGCTTGATAAAATCCCACTCTGCCGTATTGCCATTGGGAATCTTCATCGTGTCTTTGTAAAATGATATTCTTGAGCCTTTGCAGACCAGTTTCCTTCCTGTTCTTACCGGATTATCCATTACTTTTCTCCTGTACATTTCTTATAACATTCATCAGATGCTTTGATAAGTGCATTACGGAAGCCATTAGCCTCAAGCGCAGCAACAGCCCTGATTGTCGTTCCTCCCGGTGAACATACCTTGTCCTTAAGCATTCCCGGATGTTCTCCTGTCTCAAGCACCATCTTTGCAGACCCCAGAACCGTCTGCGCAACAAGCTCATATGCCTGGCTCCGCGGTATTCCATACTGCACAACGCCATCGGCAAGTGCCTCAATAAACATATACACATATGCAGGCGAGCTTCCGCTTGCACATACTACAGCACTCATAAGCGACTCATTAACCTTTACTACACGCCCGAAGGAATTGAAGAACTCATTAATCATGTCCTTCTCTTCAAATGTAAATGCATTATCATCATAGCTTATGCCTGTCATTCCCTCACCGACAAGTGCAGGAGTATTAGGCATCGCACGTACCACCCTCTTATCTGTACCAAGCGATTTTGTTACATCTTCTATAGTCTTATTAGGTGCAAGTGAGATAATTACATGCTCCTGTGTTACAATATCATGGATATTCTTAAGAACCACATCGTATACCTGCGGCTTTACTGCAAGCACTATATACTTCGCTCTGTTAGCACACTCAGCATTACTCTGTGCATAATCAACACCTGTTTCAGCCTTAATGCTCTCACGTCTCGATTCCGACGGACATGTAAATACTATATCTTCAGGTGAAAATATCTTAAGCGCACCCTTGAGCATCGCATATCCCATATTACCCATTCCTATAAATCCTATCTTAGCCATTACTCTCCACTCTTTCTGTCGATTGACATCTATTTTAAAATATGGCGTGCCGGTACAATACCGACACGCCATTGTGTCTCAAATAACTTATTATTACTTTGTCTCAAGAAGCTTCTCTACACTTGCAAGCTTTACACAAAGTGCAAACAGGTCTGCAGCCTGCTCCATCTCATCAGGTGTAGGGAATGATGGTGCAATTCTTATATTGCTGTCCTTAGGATCCCTGCCATAAGGGAATGTCGCACCTGCACCTGTCATTACAAGGCCTGCCTCCTTGCACAGCGAAACTATTCTCTTAGCACAGCCTTCCATTGCATCAAATGATATAAAGTATCCGCCATAAGGCTTAACCCATGTTCCTACCTCAAGTCCTGAAAGTTCATCCTCAAGCACCTTAAGAGTAGCCTCAAACTTAGGTCTCATAATCTCAGCATGAGCCTTCATCTTAGCCTTAAGTCCGTTGATATCCTTAAAGTAACGTACATGACGAAGCTGGTTAATCTTATCATGTCCGATTGTCTGTATTGTCATTGTCTTCTTAACATCAGCAATATTGGCTGCACTTGTTGCCATTGCTGCAATACCGCTTCCAGGGAAGCTTACCTTGGATGTTGAGGCGAACTCATATACCATATCAGGGTTGCCGGCCTTGGCGCACTCGCCTACAATATCAAGAAGCTCTGCCTGATTGTCATCATAAAGGTGATGGATAACATATGCATTATCCCAATATATTCTGAAATCCTTAGCTGCCGGCTTAAGATTGGCAAATCTCTTAACCGTCTCATCTGAGTAAACAACACCCTGTGGGTTAGAATACTTCGGAACACACCATATGCCCTTAACACTCTCATCATTGTTGACATACTTCTCAACAAGATCCATATCCGGTCCGTCCTGTGTCATTGGGATGTTAATCATCTCAATTCCAAAATGCTCTGTGATTGCAAAATGCCTGTCATATCCCGGAACAGGACACAGCCACTTTACCTTATCAAGCTTACACCATGGTGTATTACCGCATACACCATGTGTATATGAACGTGACACACTGTCATACATAATTGTAAGGCTTGCATTACCAAATACGATTACATTCTCCGGATTAGTACCCATCATATCGGCCATGAGCTTCTTGGTTTCCGGAAGTCCGTCCAGACAGCCATAGTTTCTTGAATCTGTTCCGTCTGATGCAAGCATGTCTGATGCACTGTTAACAGTGTCAAGCATGTCCATTGTCAAATTAAGCTGTGCTGCTGCTGGCTTTCCTCTTGCCATGTTAAGTCTCAATCCGAGAGCCTTCTTATCCTCGTACTGCTGTGTAAGTTCGTCTTTAAGCTTCAGTAACTCGTCTTTACTTAAGTCCTTGTATGCCTTCATGTCACTTCTCCTTTTTGTTTATAACTTTATCCATTATACACACATCTATCTGATAGTGCAATAATTAATTAACTCTCCAATAATAAGCAGAATACGGAGGAAGTTCAAAGCCTCCTGCAATACAACATTCCTGACCGCTGATAAGGTCAGTTGCCTTGTCTGTTCCCGCGTTAAAATTAGCATAAAAAGGCTGTGAATCTGCATTAACAGCCACAAGTACCTTCTCATCACCACAGTCTCTTGCGAATATACACTGTCTGTTTGTAAGCACAACCTGATTAAAATCACCATAGCAGAGTGCTCTGCTTGTATGATGTGCATGTGCCATGGCACTTATCTTATCAAACAATTCATTCTCAACAGGACCGTCATATGACTTCCTGATATCATTATCGCTTCCGTTGGACTTAACGCCTTCTGCGCCCCATTCACTTCCGTAATACACACATGGTATACCCGGCATTCCCATTGCCAGTGCATATATAAGCGGGATATGATTGGCATCTCCGAGTGTGCTTGCAATCCTGTTGACATCGTGGTTATCTACAAATGTAAACAGATGCTTACCTCTGTACAGGCACCACTGCTCACTGCCAAACTGCCTCTGGAGGCTGTGGCATATCTCGAACATATTCATTGAGTTGAAGCTTGAGTAAAGCCCCTTGTAACACTCATAATTAGTTGCGCTGTTAAGCATTCCGTCATTAACTATCGTATTATAATCGCCATGAAGCATCTCACCGAGAAGGAAGAACTCCGGCTTAAGGCTGTCAACATGTGCTCTTAATCTTCTCATAAAGTCATGATCAAGACAATATGCGACATCAAGCCTTATTCCGTCTATGTCAAATTCTTCAATCCACTGCTTAACGCATGACAGCAGATATTCAACAACGTCATTGTTGCGAAGATTAAGCTTCACAAGATTATAATAGCCTTCCCATCCTTCATACCAGAGTCTGTCATTATAATCATTATTACCGCCAAAGTTAACAAAAAACCAGTCCTTATATCCGGAATTCTCTCTGTTGGCAAGCACGTCCTGAAATGCAAAGAAGCCTCTTCCGACATGGTTGAACACTCCGTCAATAACAACCTTTATTCCATTCTCATGAAGTGTTCTGACCACATTGGCAAAATCCTCATTGCTTCCAAGTCTGTTATCAATCTTAGTGTAGTCTCTCGTATCATATCCGTGGTAATCACTTTCAAAAACAGGGGAAAAGTATATCGCATCAGCTCCAAGCTTCTTTATGTGCGGTATCCAGTCCACAACCTTTTTTATTCTTGCATGCTCCCCGATAGGGCTTGCATGCTGACCGTCATTACTGACAAGCACATCACAGAATCCCAGCGGATATATCTGATAGAAAACCGATTCATCAAACCACATATCTCAGCCTCTTTCCGACGGATTACATCTCTTACACCTATTACAGCCGCCACAGCCATTCCTGCAATCCGTACTGCTTCCGCAGCTGCTGCCACCGCATGAACATCCGCCTTTATTCTTTATCATATATATTACAGCAGCAACAAACCATATTGCAAGAAGTACAAGGATAATAATACTCAAAATATCCATTTATAACTCTCCGTCCATATATTATATATATATCCGTCATACAAAAATCCATTCAGACAAGTCCGATCAGTGTTCCTGCAAGATGTACTGCCGCAGCAACCAGCCACGCAATAGCGCACTGCAGGAATACTATAATTACGGCTCCTTTTCCATTCATCTCACGCTTAACAGCTGCTATTGCAGCAACGCAAGGTGTGTACAGAAGTGAGAATACAAGAAATACAACTGCTGTAAATCTGGTAAATATTGTCGTAAGTGCTTCTGTAGAACCACCGAGAAGAACCGTGAGTGTACTTACAACACTTTCCTTGGCTGTAAATCCGGTTATAAGTGCCGTTGATATTCTCCAGTCATCTATTCCGAGAGGCCTGAATATAGGTGATATAAAGCTTCCTATAAGCGCAAGCAGACTGTCTTTTGAATCTGCAACGACATTAAGTCTTGTATCAAAGCTCTGTAAAAACCATATAATTACAGCCGCAACAAATATTACCGTAAATGCTTTCGTGACAAAATCCTTTGCTTTTTCTCCGATAAGCTGTACTACGCTCTTAGGGCTTGGCATTCTGTAATTAGGCAGTTCCATGACGAATGGTACAGGTTCACCTCTGAATGCCGTAGCTTTAAGGATAAGCGCAAACAGTATTCCCGTAACAATTCCGGTAATATACAGAAGGAGCATTACAACAGCCCCGTTATCAGGGAAGAATGCAGCCGTAAAAAGTGCATAGATTGGCAGCTTTGCCGAACAGCTCATAAATGGTGTAAGCATAATTGTCATCTTGCGGTCTCTGTCTGACGGAAGTGTCCTCGTAGACATAATTGCAGGCACCGAGCATCCAAATCCGATAAGCATTGGTACAAAGCTTCTTCCCGAAAGGCCAATCTTACGAAGAAGCTTATCCATAACGAATGCCACTCTTGCCATATAACCACTGTCTTCAAGTATTGACAGGAAAAAGAACAATACCACTATAACAGGCAGGAAGCTCAGTACACTTCCAACTCCGGCAAATACACCGTCAATTACAAGAGAATGTACAACAGGATTAATTCCGTAGCTCGTAAGTCCTGCATCACACACATTGGTAAACCAGTCTATTCCCATCTCCATAATATCTGAAAGCCATGCACCTATTACTCCGAATGTAAGCCAGAACACAAGACCCATAATTGCTATAAATGAAGGAATTGCCGTATATCTGCCTGTGAGTATTCTGTCAATCTTCTCACTTCTTATATGTTCTTTACTCTCATTAGGCTTTACAACAGTCGCATCGCACAGATTTTCAATAAACCTGAACCGCATGTCAGCAAGTGCAGCCATCCTGTCGCTGCCACTCTCATCTTCCATCTGCACTATAATATGCTCAAGCATTTCCTTCTCATTCTCATCAAGGCCAAGCTGGCCGAGAATCAGGCTGTCGCCCTCCATAAGCTTAGTTGCCGCAAATCTTACCGGTATTCCCGCTCTTTTGGCATGGTCTTCGATAAGATGTATTGTTGCGTGTATACATCTATGTACAGCACCATTATCCCTGCCGTTCTCATCACAAAAATCAAGCCTTCCCGGATGCTCCCTGTATCTTGCTACATGAATTGCATGCTCTACAAGTTCACTTATTCCTTCATTCTTAGCTGCAGATATAGGTACTACAGGAATTCCAAGCTGTGCCTCGAGTTCATTTACATGTATCGTTCCTCCGTTAGCCGTAACCTCATCCATCATGTTAAGTGCAAGTACCATAGGTATGTCAAGTTCTATAAGCTGCATTGTAAGGTACAGGTTGCGTTCAATATTAGTTGCATCAAGAATATTTATAATTGCATCAGGATGTTCTCGCAGAATAAATTCTCTTGTTACAATCTCCTCACTTGTATACGGTGAAAGAGAATATATTCCCGGAAGGTCTGTAACCATAGTATCCGGATGATTTTTAATTGCTCCGTCTTTGCGGTCAACCGTCACGCCCGGGAAATTGCCTACATGCTGGTTAGAGCCTGTCAGCTGGTTAAAAAGTGTTGTCTTTCCGCAGTTCTGGTTACCCGCAAGGGCAAATCTTATGACTGTTCCTTCAGGTATCTCCTCTCCCCGTTTCAATGTTGTATACTTTTTTCCATCATCTTCTCCTACTCCGGGATGGTTAACCTGCGTTCTTCGTTCGTTGTTACGTCTGTATTCGTGTGCATCATGTATATCGGTAAGTTCTATTCTCGCAGCATCGTCTTTGCGCAGCGTAAGCTCATACCCGCGCACCCTCAGTTCCAAAGGGTCTCCCATAGGAGCCACCTTCACAAGCGTTACTTCCGTTCCCGGTGTAAGCCCCATGTCAAGGATGTGTTTTCTCAGTGATACCTCATCGCAGTCAACTGACTTTATTATGGCATCCATTCCTACTTCAAGTTTATCAAGCGTCATATGCATTACGACCTTTCAATATTTTTTATCTTAAAAATTTTATCCGGCTGGTCAACGTAAAACAGTGCTATTGATTATCATTATCAATAGCACTGTTATTTTAAGCTTTGTATACATATATTGTCAATTTACTTTTTGTAATCCGCATGTATCAGCCAATTATTGTACCACCGCCAAATACATGTCCGTCCTCGTACAGCACAACTGCCTGTCCTTTGGTAACTGCCCGCTGTGGTTCGTCAAACACACACTCTATCCTGTCATCATCGATCATTCTTACTGTACATTCTCCACCCTTGTGGCTGTATCTGATTCTTGCCATAAGATGCTTCGGCTCTGTCAGTCTGTCAACAGCCATAAAATTAAGTCTGTCAGCCACCAGTCTGTCCGAAAAGCAGTCCGAATTATCTCCTATTACAACTTCATTTGTCTCCGGTCTTATATCAACAACAAACACAGGGTGACCCATTGCAAGGCCAAGTCCCTTACGCTGTCCTATTGTATAATGCAGATATCCCTTATGACGTCCTATGACTTCTCCGGCAAGGTTAACAAAATTTCCCGGTATGCACGCTTTGCTGCATGATTGCGCATAATCCGAATTCATGATAAATCCGGCATAATCTCCATCCGGGACAAAGCATATATCCTGGCTGTCAGGCTTGTTGGCAACCATAAGTCCACGCTGTGCAGCTATCTGTCTTATATGTTCTTTGTCATACTCACCTATAGGCATAAGTGTGTGCCTAAGCTGCTCCTGCGTAAGATTGTAGAGCGCATATGTCTGGTCTTTTGCAGCCGTTACCGAATTACGCACAACATATCTGCCGTTGGAAAGCTGCTCAATCCTTGCATAATGTCCCGTTGCAATGTAGTCTGCACCAATCTCCATGCTTCTCTTTAACAGTGACTCCCACTTCACATATCTGTTACATGCTATACATGGATTCGGCGTTCTTCCGTTTTTATATTCATTGATAAAATATTCAATAACATTTTCCCGGAATTCATTTTTAAAATTCATAACGTAATACGGAATATCAAGCTGCTGTGCCACACGCCTTGCGTCTTCAACCGCACTCCATCCGCAGCAGCCGCCGTTTTCTTCCATGGAGCACGAATCCTCGTCCTGCCAGATCTGCATTGTTACACCTATTACATCATATCCCTGTTCCTTCAGAAGGCAGGCAGCCACAGAGGAATCAACTCCTCCTGACATACCTACCACTACTCTTTCTTTCACTGTTATCTCCTTTATTCTCTGTGACTTGTAAAGCATTCGTATTCCGGTGACATACTTCTGATGCGCCCGACATTCGCCTTTATTCTCTCAATTGCATAATCTATATCCTCACGCGTTGTCTGCGCTCCGAGAGTCAGTCTTAATGAGCCTCTTGCTATGTCATCAGGCAGGCCTAATGCAAGCAGTACATGTGACGGGTCGAGCGACCCTGATGCACATGCAGAACCTCCTGATGCACATATTCCATCCATATCAAGCATTATAAGCAGTGACTCACCCTCAACGAATTGAAAGCTGAAGTTGGCATTACCCGGAAGCCTCTTAACCGCATCTCCGTTAAGCCTTGCATAAGGTATCTCTTTTAATATGCGTTCTATCATGTAATCGCGCAGCTTACGCTCACGTGCTGTACGCTCTTCCATATCATCCGCTGCCATCTGTGCAGCCTTTGCCATTCCGATTATACCGGGAACATTCTCAGTTCCGGCTCTCCTCTTGCGTTCCTGCGCTCCGCCATGAATAAACGAATGAATCTTAACACCTTCTCTTATATAAAGGAATCCGATTCCCTTTGGTCCATTAATCTTATGTCCGCTCGTACTCATAAGATCTATATTCATGGCCTGAACATCTATTGGGATCTGCGTATATGCCTGTACCGCATCAGTATGGAACAGAACACCCGCTTCCCTTGCTATCTTTCCTATCTGCTCTACCGGCTGGATTGTACCAATCTCATTATTAGCAAGCATAACCGATATGAGAATCGTATCAGGTCTTATCGTTCTTTCTATTACATCAGGATTGACAAGCCCATTCTCGTTAACATCAAGATATGTTATATCAAAGCCCTGTTTTTCAAGATAACTGCATGTATTAAGTATCGCATGATGCTCAATCTTTGTAGTAATTATATGCTTTCCCACGGATGCCAGGCTCTCAGCTATCCCCTTAAGTGCCCAGTTATCCGATTCCGAACCGCCAGCCGTAAAATAGATACACTCAGGCTTTGCATTGATTGTTGATGCTATCGTCTGCCTTGCCTGTGCTACTGCCTGTTTTGCCTTTGCTGCTGTCCTGTATATTCCTGACGGATTGCCATAATTCTCCGTAAAATACGGTATCATCTCCTCAACAACCTCAGGTCTTACCGGTGTCGTTGCTGCATTGTCAAGATAAACTACTCTGCTATCTGCCATTACTCCTCCTTCTTGGAATGACAATCATGTGCTCACTCTACTATGAGTGCCACAATGTGTCAAGCATATTTTATTAGTCATTTTCATATAGATTACAAATAATCAAATTCTGCTGCGGAGACCGCCTGCCATGCCTCTAAATCACATTTTTAAAAATTCTGTTGTAAAGGGAACTCTCATACTTACTATCGCCGGGCTAATAAGTAAGCTGATGGGGTTCTATTATAAAATATTCCTGTCAGGCGTCATTGGTGCAGAAGGAATAGGGCTCTACCAGCTTGTATTTCCAATAACCGGTATTGCAATGGCCGTCTGCTCTATGGGAATCGAGAATGCAATATCACGTTTCTGTGCAAAAGAAAAAGATAAGGCCGGAATACTTACTGCCGGTCTTATCATGTCTCTGTCGCTTGCTTTTGTCACTTCATACATAATATACCACAACGCAGCCTTTATAGCAAAACGTCTTCTGCTTAATGAGAACGCCGGATCACTCGTTCTTGTAATATCAGTATCAATACCTTTTGCCTGTCTGCATCAGTGCATATGCGGATATTATTACGGTACCGGAGATGCAAAAGTTCCCGCAGTCTCGCAGTTATTTGAACAGTTTGCACGCGTTGGCAGTGTTCTTGCAATTGCATTCTTTCTTAATAAGAATTCACTTCCTGTCACGCCCGTTATCGCAGTTGCCGGAATTGTCGCTGGTGAGATTACATCCGGTCTTTTCTGCCTGCTATGTGCCACCGTCGGACAGCATTTCCGCCCTGTATTCAGGAATATCAAACCGCATATCCGTGATATTACAGGAATGGCTCTTCCCATTTCATGTAACAGGATTCTTCTGACTCTTCTCCAGAGCGGAGAAGCAATATTAATTCCCGCACAGCTTACAGTATCAGGGATGAGCAGTTTTGATGCATTAAGTGCATATGGAGTGCTCACCGGAATGGCAATGTCATTCATAGCATTTCCTGCCACAATAACCCAGTCAGCGGCAGTGATGCTGCTCCCGTCCGTGTCAAAAGCACAGTCTTCTGACAACAGCGGGATGATCTCCCGGACAATCTCTACATCAATTGAAATGGCGCTCGCGATGGGAATCTTCTGCATTGGCGGTTTTATAACTTATGGTGCATCATTTGGAGCGCTTATATTCCACAATAATCTTGTTGCTGATTTTATGAGAGTTCTTGCATGGCTCTGTCCGTTTCTTTATATAAATACAACTCTCACAGGAATACTAAATGGTCTCGGAAAAACCGGATATACATTCGTGTGCGGCATTATATCCACACTCATGCGGATTGCATTTATCATTTTTCTGATACCGTCATATAAAATAACCGGATATATGTGGGGACTTCTTGTAAGCCAGTGCTTTCTTACGGGTGCATATGTAATATTTCTTCTAAGATTATACCACTTCAGCTTCAGCCCTGTGAGAGCAATCGTTGTTCCTGTCCTGTCACTGGCAGTTGCATTATGCGGTTCCGTCCTTGCATGCATTCTTGCCCTATCAATGGCTGTTCCGTACATTTTCTGCCTTATTGCCGGTGCCTGTGCTGCGGCTCTTATATACTGTGGACTGATGTTTATATTTTATCGCAGTTTCACTTGACACATTATATTCAAAAAAGGATAATAAAGGTGATGTATCAAATATTTTAAAAGGATGGTTATATCAATGAAAAATACAACTGAGCCAATCTGGCATGACAGGAAGCGAATCACTTTCTTTGGGCTTCCGTTTACATTTACATCATATTCGGCAACTAATGAAGTTCTCTATATCAAGCAGGGATTTTTCTCAACAACCGAAGATGAGGTTCGTCTTTACAGGATTATGGATATATCGCTTAAGCGCAATCTATTCCAGAAGATGTTCGGAATCGGCACCATTCACTGCTGTTCCGGTGACAAGACCCTCGGCGACTTTGATATTGTTAATATTAAGAAGCCACGTGAAGTCAAAGCTCTGCTCTCAGATCTTATTGAGACACAGCGTGAGTCAAAGCGTGTTGTCAGCAGAGAGAATATCGTAGATAATGCCGGACATCATGATGATGGTCCCGCACTTACACCTGATGATTTTGATGATGATGACCGTCCTTTTGGCGGAGATGAGGATTTTCATTAACTGACAAAATTACAGCAGGCATGCCTTGCATGATGGCTTATGATTGTATAAGTCCACTTGCAACGCATGCCTGCTGTTATCCTGTAATCCTTTGTCCCATTATCCTGATTATCTTTTATGTATACTTACTCTGCGTCCAAGCAGATAATCAACCGAAACATCAAATAAATCCGCTATATTAACAAGCAGGTCAACAGGAGAACTCATTACATCATTCTCTATCCTGCTTATAGTCTGCTGTGATGTTCCTATAACCTTCGCGAGCTGCTTCTGGCTCATATTACGTTCAAGCCTAAGCTTTCGTATCATGCTCTGCATATAATCCCCACTCTGCTATGCAATAATTAGCGCCTGTATAACCTGCAACTTAATCAATATTCTGTCAGTTGCAGATAATACTTTTAGAAATTATATCACAGATAGTACGTTATTCCTAATCACGTGCGTGAATTAGTCAGATACAGCACTGAATAATCAGATTTCATAATCCATACAGGACCTTAATACCGTGTACGGTCTCACTTTGCCGTCCGCAACCGCTACGTGCTTCGGATGTGTTGCATATCCCTTAAGGCTTTCTGCATCCACAAATGTTGAATCAAGCATCACATCCACATTAGAGCTGGGCAGACCTTCTGTTCTTACTGTTATGTCTACAAGTCCCTGTATCTGGCCTGCAAGCCCTTCAAGTCCTTCTTTAATTCCTGCCTTAACCTGATCCTTCTCACTGTCCGTAAGCTTCTCATCAAGCTTCCACAATATTACATGCTTTACCATTGATTAGTCCTCCTGATGTTTTTCTATATATTATCACCTATCTTCTGAGTACAAAAGTCGGAACTTCCGTTCGCAGTTTTTATATCTGCTATATCTCTGTCATTGTACTCATAATACGGTATTGTTGCAGTTTATGTAGATTATACTCGAATTGTAGTTTATTATAGTAATTATAATTAGAATTTAAGGAGCAGTTATGCTATTATATCATGGTACTATTTCCTCTGGAGCTGATAATATAATTAAAAATGGGATATCCCTATCCAAGGGTAAGCTAAAAGTTGATTTTGGACAGGGCTTCTACACTACACCTTCATTAGAATTTGCAAAAAGCACAGCAGTTAATAAAGCTAACAAAACAAATAGTTACATGCGTGCCGAACATGTTAAGCCTTATGTGTTAACATATGAATTCAATGAGCTAGCAGCAAATAACACATGCAACATTCTGTCATTTACTGAAACTGACCTTGATTGGACACAATTTATAATTAACAACAGAAACGGCAACGACTATGTTAGCCATATCGGTTCAGATTTTCATAATATTGCTCACAGATATGATATTGTTAAAGGTACCATTGCAGATAAAGATATTGTCCTCCTTGCCAGGCTGTTAAATGACACTAATAAAAAAGAAAGGAGACGTTCTAAATGAATAATACATCCGTAGATAAATACAAGTTTTATCTTATGCAACAGTTGGTTGATGAGCATCATATATCTGAACTTGAAGCACAGACCATAATTGCTAAATCAACAATCAACAGAATGCTAAAGACATCTCCTGACTTTATAATGCATTATTCTATTGAAGATAATGCCGAAGAAATATGGAATGAGTATATGGGCATTCCGATGGAGATGTAAATTTATTAATTGTATAAAAATAGGGATAGCAAACTTTGAGGGGCACCTCTTCGTCCTGCTATCCCTATTTTTATGATTTCAAAAAGTTTTTTATACTTCTTCCCTTACTTTATCGGCGTCCCATTAAGGTCATACGGTGTTGTCTGATATACAAAATAATTGAGCCAGTTGCTGTAAAGTATGTTAGCATGGCTTCTCCAAGACAGGATAGGACGCTGTGATGGGTCATTGTCCGGATAATAGTTGACCGGGATTGCAGGATTGATACCTTTGGCAAGGTCACGCTTATACTCCTGATCAAGCGTCATGCGGTCATATTCAGGATGTCCCATTACAAAGACATGCTTTCCGTTGCGGGACATTACTATGTACACTCCGGCCTCCTTAGAGTCAGCAAGTATCTCAAGCTCTTTACAGTTCTTAACTTCTTCGCGGTCAACCGTTGTATATCTTGAATGCGGTGCCATAAAATAATCGTCAAAACCTCTTACAAGCGGATGCTTCCTGTCAAGCACATGGCACTGATATATGCCTGAGAGCTTGGCATCAAGAAGATGCTTGCGGATGCCGTATCTGTGATAAAGTCCGGCCTGAGCTCCCCAGCATATGTGCAGTGTTGATGTACAGTGTGTATCTGACCAGTCCATGACTTCCGTAAGTTCATCCCAGTAATTGACCTCACTGAACTCAAGCTGTTCAACAGGGGCACCCGTAATTATAAGTCCATCATAATTATTATTGCGGACATCATCAATTACATTGTAGAACTTATGCAGATGTGATTCTGATGTATTCTTTGACACATGTGACTTCATCTGAAGGAATGTAACATCAATCTGAAGCGGTGTGTTAGACATAGAGCGAAGAAGCTGTAACTCTGTTTCCTCCTTAATCGGCATAAGATTAAGGACAAGAATCTGCAGAGGTCGTATATTCTGTGTCTGCGCTCTTGTCTCATCCATTACAAATATATTTTCATGTTCAAGTCTTGCCTTAGCTGGCAGATCGTTCTGTATCTTTACCGGCATTATTAACACTACCTTTCCAATAATTATTCTTCAATCATCTTAATAAATTCATCTTCCGTTATAACAGGAACTCCAAGCTTGGCAGCAGTCTTATTCTTTGTTGATGACGACGTACTGTCATTATTAATAAGATAACTTGTCTTGCCCGTAACCGAACCTGTAACCTTGCCACCCAGATTTTCAATAAGCTCCTTCAGTTCGTTCCTGTTTGAATAATGGTTAAGTGAACCTGTTATGACAAATACCTTATCGGCAAGTACCGCATTCTCACCGGATGTCATCTCCTCTGCCTCAATATCAAGTTCCGCAACAAGTCTGTCCAGTTCCCGTCTGTGCTTATCATCTGCAAAATATGATACAAATGAATCTGCTATAACCTCTCCGACTCCGTCTATGGCACACAGCTCTTCCCTTGTTGCTGACAGTATTCTGTCCAGTGTGCCTGTATTCTTTACAATCATCTTAGCATTGGAAAGGCCTACATTGGCTATTCCAAGGCTGTATATAAGCTTAGGAAGGGTTGTATGTCTCGACCTGTCTATCGCCGCCATCATATTATCATAAGACTTAACACCCAATCCTTCCATATCTATTATCGTATCATGATAATCATCAAGATGATACAGATCCGCAAATTCATGAAGCATGCCATGCTGTATAAACTTCTCGAGAGTTGCCTCCGAAAGTCCGTCTATATTCATCGCATCGCGTGCTACAAAATGCACAAAGCTCTTAACATGCTTAGCCTGACAGTCCGGATTGGTACAGTACAGCGACCTGGCATCATTAAGGCTTCTGATCTCCGTCTTCATGCCGCATACCGGACATATCTGCGGTATATCCTTAACGCCGCTTCTTGTCAGATTCTTTGCAATCTGCGGTATTATCATATTGGCTTTGTATACTTCTATTGTATCGCCCACTCCAAGCTCAAGCTCTTCCATAATACTTATATTATGGACACTTGCACGGCTTACACTTGTTCCTTCAAGCTCGACCGGTTCAAATACTGCAACAGGATTAATAAGCCCCGTCCTTGATGCACTCCACTCTATCTCAAGCAGCTTCGTCTGCGCAGTCTCGTCCGTCCACTTGAATGCAAGGGAATTACGCGGGAACTTTGCTGTCATTCCAAGCGAGTCTCCATATGCAATATCATCATACAGTATAACAAGACCATCCGATGGAAAATCATTATCCTTTATTGCATCCTCAAACCATGATACAGTACTTCGCAGATTATCTGCAGTGACCTCTTTGTATTCGACAGTCTGAAAGCCCTGAGAAGCAAGCCACTCAAGCTGTTCTTTGCGTGAATTCTTAAAATCAACGCCGTCTGCCTTAACTAAAGTAAATGCAAAGAAATTAACATTGCGTTCCTTTGTGATTCTGCTGTTAAGCTGTCTTACAGACCCACTGCAGAGATTACGCGGATTCTTATACTTAGCTCCCTCTTCCGGAATAAGCTCATTAATCTTCTCAAAATCCGAATATCTAATAACCGCTTCACCACGGAGTATAAGCTCACCCTTATACGGAATTGTCACAGGAACATTGGCAAACATCTTAGCATTACCGGTAATAACTTCGCCTACTTCACCATTCCCCCTGGTTACTGCCTTAGTCATCTCTCCGTTATTGTATGTCAGGACTATTGTAAGTCCGTCCATCTTCCATGACAGCAGGCCTTTCTGACTTCCAAGCCATGATACCAGCTCATCAACGCTCTTAGTCTTGCCAAGGCTTAACATCGGCTTCTCATGACGTTCTTTGGGAAGTTCACTTAATACTTCATAACCGACATTGACTGTAGGACTTGATGCAAGAACACATCCGGTCTTCTTCTCAAGTTCAGCAAGTTCATCATACAGCGCATCATATTCGTAGTTTGACATAATCTCCTGTCCCTGCGCATAATATGCCCTGCCTGCTTTATTAAGAATATCAACAAGTTCTTTTATTCTGTCAATGTCCCTGTTCATACTATTCTCCATTCAACTCATTCAAAATGATAAAATCAATTCCTGTTATCAAGCTGCCTTACAAGCTCGGCATACTCTTCATCCGTGACATCCCTGTAACAGCCCTGCTTAAGGTCTCCAAGCATAATATTCATTATTCTTATTCTCTTCAGTTTCATGACTTTGTATCCAAAATTCTCGCACATTCTGCGGATCTGTCTGTTAAGTCCCTGAGTAAGTACTATTCTGAAGCAGAACTTGGTCACCTTCTCAACGACACAGACCTTAGTTGTTCTGTCAAGCTCCTTAAGATAGACGCCATCCGACATACCCTTTACAAATTCATCCGTAACCGGCTTATTGACACGGACAATATATTCCTTCTCATGTCCATTGGCGGAACGCAGTATTCTGTCCATCATCGCACCGTCATTAGTCATAAGTATAAGACCTTCTGAGTCCTTATCAAGCCGTCCAACCGGATATATTCTTTCGGGATATCCAATAAAATCAACTATATTATTACCGCCCTGCTTGTCCGTTGTTGTGCAGACAATTCCTGCCGGCTTGTTAAATGCAAGCAGAATATGCCTTGACCTGCCTGAGACTTCTTTACCATCAACACAGACTTTCTGCCCGTCTGCAACCTTGCTTCCGCATACGGCAGCCACACCGTCTATTGTAACTCTTCCGGCTTCAACAAGCCTGTCTGCTTCTCTTCTTGAACAGTATCCCGCTTCGCTCAGATATTTGTTAATTCTCTCTTCCATCATCTACTCCTGGGAAAAGCCTGCAACAAATGCAGCCAGCTCCTTATCCTCATCAAGCTTCCTGTCGTGTTCCTCTGCAACCTTTGCAACGATATCAGTAATCTGTGTACTCTTATACATCATCTCATTATATGAAGACACATCATCCCCCGGCTCCTTATTGGACACATACAGGTTACCGCTTGCATCCGTACATACATAGCAGTACATAGTTGCCGGTATTATCGTTGAATATCCATAATATCTGACATTATAAGTAACAAATACTATATAAGTATTATTAAGCATACCATTCATGGTATAGCAGTTGATATCAGTAACATCTTCCACATATCTGGCAAAAATGCTCTTATATGTACCATCAATATCTGCCGTGCTGTCCGTGTACTTGGCAAGTACCTCTTCATTGCCTTCCTTAAGCGCATCACAGTAGTTCTCTATCAGAATATTAACTGTCTCGCTGCCATTGCGTACAAACTGCTTTGATGAATCTGCCTTCAATGCTTCTGTCTTTGACGGATCTGTTCTTCCGTCAGTCTTGGAATTGTCAATTCTGTCAGACATATCATGGGATACTGCCTCACTTCCTGTCTGCTTAAGAAGCGCAGTCTGAGAATACTGCTTTGACACAACAGCACCTGACGTTGAAGAATATGGACTTACAGCAGGCAGGAGTGCTACAACAACTGCAGCTGCGGCTGCTATCAGCAAAATATACGCTGATATGTCTGCCATATGCAATTTTGCAAAAAAATCTCTGAAACGCTGCAATGCAAACTCCTTCCCATATTCTCTATTTCCTAACTTTTACAATCTATCCCCACAAATAACAAAATGTCCGTGATGCGAGTCGAACGCACGACACCCGGCTCCGGAGGCCGGTGCTCTATCCACTGAGCTACACGGACAAAAATGCAGTGCTGTCAGCCAAATCATCCTATATTATAATTCTTATGACAGCTCTGCATTAAGTTATTATATCAAATGGCTGTTTTTAAGTCAATCCAATGTCAGCGTGAATATCCGATTCTTTCTTCTGTATATATATACATTATCCGCAAGTGTCTCTTCCTCATCAACAATAGTATTATTAACCTCTTTTACAAGCATATTCAATTCCGATACATCATATTCTTCCTTAAGCGGAACCAGAAGTACCTCATGCACACTGCTTGGAATTACTATGACATCCGCGGCAAATCTTTCTGCAAATTCATCAATCACGCCATCATACAGCAGACTTGCTGCGCCATTAATTCCGCTGTCATTCGTGAGTATGTACATCATATCATCTTCCCTGCAGCTGTCTTTTGGTATGTCGACAACCTCGTCTATCCTTGTAATTCTGTACGGAAGAAGATTAGGCGTATTCTTTCTTGCAAGACTGTATATCTCACTCTCACTCACTCCCCACAGCCCCAGATGCGAATTATGAATAAGTGCGGTTGCATTATAATTACTCTCACGCTCTATAAGACAGTAGAACACAACCGCAAGATTCATAAACCTCTTATGCGGTACATCCTGCAGTAGTTCCTTGTTTTTCTCGTAATTCACAAGTTTATATGCCACTCTCTTTTTTATCTCTTCAAAGTCATTGAATATCCCTGCCATGCTCTCAAGCTTTTCCCTGCCCGATTCGTATGTGTTCAGGACTTCACGTGTTATTGATACAATGCTGCGTCCCGCCTCAAACTGATTATAATACCCATTCAAGTATATTGTCGGTGAACCCGGGCACCCCTTTCTTACAATTGTAAGTCCGTCAAGTTCACATCCGTTATTACGCATAATCTTAAGCATTCTGACTTCTCCGTCACAGTTGAGATTTGCTTCAACATTGCAGCGTATTTCTTCTACAAATTCATTATACTCCATTCATTAACCCTTTCATCGATTATTCATAACTTCCGTGCACTGAAGTCAATTGTTATTCTTCCCGGGAAATGTGGCTGAAATGCCAGTTAGTTAAAAGAACCTTCCGAAAAAAGAAGGCATACAATAGCGACTGCCGTTGTATGCCCTACTATACGCTGTGTTATGCGTAATGTCAATCTGGAAAAATGCCATAAAATTTTATTCAAACTTTGTGACAGGTTAACAAAATTCCTATAAAGTGTAGCAAAATCATCTGTTGTTAATATTAATCTTATCCATAAGTGAAACTCTGTTGAACGGAAGCATAAAATAGAATCCGTCAACATAATCATACATCTGTCCAATAAGTTCATTGGCTATCTGTGCCCCGACAGCTTCACCTTCCTCCTTGGACATATCCGGTGAATATCTTGCCACAATCTCATCAGGAACATCAATTCCTATGAATTCATTCTTTATAAAGTTAGCATTGCGGTAACTTACAAGCGGCATTATTCCGCAGAGAATCTTTGTATCCATTTTCTCTTTTATTATTGCAAGTCTCTCAATCCCTTCCTTTGAGAACACCGGCTGTGTCATAAAGTATGATGCACCGTTATCTATCTTCTTCTGCATCCGCTCCATAATCCTGTCAATTCTGCCAAGCGTCACATTCAGCGCTCCACCATAATAGAGCGGTTCATCTGCAAAATGTTCCTGATTCATCTCCTTTACAAAATTCATAAGTCTTATCGAATTATAATCAAACACACCTGTTGTTGACACTCTTGATACACTCGGTACCGGATCACCGGTCACAAGCAGAAGCTGCCTTATGCCGTTTATGTAGGCACCAAGCAGTGTAGAGCGCATTGCAATCACATTCTTATCCCTGCAGCATACATGAGGCATTACCATCATTCCTGTCTCCTGTGTCACCTTAAGGCTCATAAGCACGGAGTCAACGCGGCTTCTTCCCATAGGGGAATCTGCAAATGTGAGAATATCCACTCCTCTGCTCTTAAGGTACTGAGCCTGTTCTATAAGCCTGTCATACTTTGCATCATACGGAGGGTCAAGCTCAACAGCAACAACCTTGTGACCGCTTTTAAACAGTTGCATGAATTCATTCGGTCTTTTATCATCCACTCTTATATCAGCAGCTTCCGCCGGATTATTGCCATTCACCGGTTCATTCCCGTCAGCAGTTTCTGTCCTTCCTGCAGGCACCGCATCGCCGATACGTCTGCAAAGTTCTCTTATGTATGCCGGCTTTGTTCCACAGCATCCGCCAATGATATTCATTCCGTATGCAGATATCTTCTGCATGTTATCGCAAAAGTACGATGCATTATTCATAAACACCATGCGGTTATTCATCTGTTCCGGATAGCCTGCATTAGGAAGACATGACATGTATTTATCCTTTGCAAATGTAAGCTTCTGCATTATGTTATTCATATGCCCCGAGCCAATGCCGCAGTTAAATCCGCATGCATCAATGCAGTCCATCTGCCCTGCCTGCTGCATTATCCTTGCCGCACTTATTCCGCCTGCCGTAAAGCCATTCTTATTAAGGCAGAAATCCGCCATTATAAACATGTCAGATTTGCTTCTTACATACTCTGCCACCTCTTTTATATCATCAAAATCAGCAAAAGTCTCAAATCTGATTGCATCCACTTTCATATCCAGGAATATATCGCAGATCATCTTGTATTCTTCAACGGCACTTTTCTCTGATTCAGCATTTTCCTTGATTGGTCCTATATCTCCTGCCACATAAGCTCTGCCGTCTGCACATCTCCTGGCGATTCTGCACGCATCTTCAATGAGCTTTTTAAGTTCATCCCTGCCAATTCCAAGCATCTGGGTGTTCGCTGCAAATGTATTGGTTCTGATAAGCTTAGCACCCGCATCTATATATTCATTATGTATTCTTTCAATTATATCCGGTCTCTCAATGTTGGCAAACTCAGCAAATGCCTCTGGATTGTTGGTAATCTCCGAATAATACGTCCCCATCGCACCATCGGTTATAAGCCTGTGCCCTTTGAGATATTCTCTTAAACTCTCCATCATGTCCTCTCTTCTGCATATATTTCTTCTGAATATTCTTCTGAATATATTTACATACGGTTTATAATAACATGCATTTTTTTCATCAGCAAGGCATATTATTTCGATAGAAATACATGCACATATGAACAGCTCACATGAAGTATTCATTTAAACTGTTCATACGAACTGTCCATGCATGAAAATATATGTGGAAATGAGGTCAAACATGAACGAATTCAACCTATACAGTGACATCAGCGCACGAACCGGCGGTGAAATCTATCTTGGAATCGTAGGGCCGGTACGAACAGGCAAATCTACTTTCATCAAACGATTCATGGATATCTGCGTTCTTCCGGCAATGACTGATGCCAATGCACGAACACGAGCTACCGATGAGCTTCCTCAAAGCGCTGCCGGTAAGACAATTATGACTACCGAACCAAAATTCATTCCTAATGAAGCTGCTGCCATCACCGTATCAGACAACATCAGTCTGAAAGTACGCCTTATCGACTGTGTCGGTTTCATGGTGGAAGGTGCATCAGGGCACATTGAGGACGGAAAGGAGCGTATGGTAAAGACTCCCTGGTTTCCTAATGAGATTCCTTTTACCAAAGCTGCTGAGATCGGGACTGACAAAGTAATACAGGAACACTCCACAATAGGCATTGTTGTCACCACTGACGGATCATTTGGAGAGCTTGCGCGTTCAAGCTATGTTCCTGCCGAGGAACGCACGATAAATGAGCTTCGCAGGATTGGCAAACCATTTGTTGTCCTTCTTAACAGTTCACATCCATATGATAATTCCACAGCTGCCCTTGCCAAAGAACTTTCTTCCAAATACAGCGTCACTGTTCTTCCTGTTAATTGTGACCAGCTGAAAGAAGATGATGTCACACGCATACTTGAGAATATTCTTTATGAATTCCCGGTAACTGAGTTCAGGCTCTACGCACCTTCATGGCTCGAGATGCTTTCCGACAATCATCCTGTGAAGCTCTCCTGTATAGCTTCACTCAAAGACATGCTTGGACGCTATTCAAGAATAAAGGATTTTAAAGATTCACCGTATTCCATTTCAGATGATTATATTGAAAAACTCAGCATTAGCAATATAAATACTTCCGACGGAAGCATAAGACTTGATGCCGTAATGCGCCCTGATGTATATTTCAATACAGTAAGTGAACTTACAGGCACATCTATACATAATGAATATGAGCTGATCAGCACAATCAGTGACTTAAGCAGGCGGCGCCGTGAATTTGATAATGTAGGCTCTGCCATGGCTGATGTAGCAATCTCCGGGTTTGGTGTTGTTGCTCCTGTGCGTTCTGAGATTACACTTGAAGAGCCGGTTGTTATTAAAAACGGGAGTAAATACGGTGTCAAAATCAAAGCCTCTGCACCGGCAATCAACCTGCTTAAAACAAGCATTCAGGTTGAAATTGCTCCTATCGTTGGTTCAAAACAGCAGGCTGATGACCTTATAGATTATATAAAAGCCAATTCTGCCGGCAATCCCGACGGAATATGGGATACCAATATATTCGGCAAAACAGTTGAGCAGATTGTGGATGACGGAATTACCGAGAAGACCCGTAACATAACTGCCGAAAGTATGGGAAAGATAAGTGATACCCTGGAAAAGGTAATGAACGAGAATTCAGGTCTCGTCTGCCTTATCGTGTAAACTGCCCGGGAATAATACCGTGCATGACTGATAAAATCTTACCAATATTATGCCAAACAGGGAGCCTCTGCATATCATATTGCAGAAGCTCCCTGTTCTTATTGCTGGAGTTAGAATAATCGCCTTGTATTATAATTTACATTGATACGTACTCAGACAGATGCTCATTATGCCACATATGGCCTCCCGGAAAGACATCATGCCGTATGTTATCACCGGCATCAAACAGGCTGTATGCTTTTTTGATTATATCTACCTGCTTATTAACATTATCAATTCCTCCCGGCCCGTTAAGATGGTCATCCAGCCCCGACTGGATAATCAGCCTGCGCGGAGCAATCATCGCCGCAATATCTCCCATATCTACGTGTTCCCACAGATGTGGAACGTAGTTGCAGCTGCAGTTGTTGTTAAGATAAAGATGTGCATCCCTGAATCCATACATATATCCGCTTATGATTACCTTCTTCACACGTTCATCAAGTGCTCCAAGCCACATAGCCTGCATTCCGCCCCCTGAGAAGCCAACACATGCTATATCATCCGTGTCCCACTCGCCTCGCTCCTCGATATAGTCTATGAGCCTGAATCCGTCCCATGTGTTCATGCCTGCAACTGTCATTCCAAGCGGCTCTGCCATATGTGCAAGGTTATAACATGTTCCCTCAAGAAAATATTCGTCCCCCTGCTTTGCCATATCGCGTCTCTCGCCGAAACCACGGCAGTCCGGACATATGGCAACACACCCCTGCTTTGCCAATGCAAGTCCGTAATCATAATTGAATCTGTCGATAGCTTCCTTTACCTGCGGGATATCTGCACATCCAGCAACGCTGTACTTGCCACCGCCCTGATGTCCACACATTGCTATGTAACACTTGGCATTGCTGTTGCCTGCACATTCATCAGGTATAAGAATGTACATAGGCATCCAGACATCTTCTTCTGTCTGGATTATTACCTTCTCCCTTGTGATGCCTCCGTCAAGCCTCACCTTCTCTGCAACTATCGGCTTGATATTGCACATCTCCATCCTGTCAAGTCCGAGAAGCCTTATAAGCATCGCCTTAGTCTTCTCTTTCCATCCAAGAAACTCTTCTCTTGTGACAGCATTCATGCCGTCCTGCCTTGCGTACTTATCGTACTCCCGCTGCATGCGGGCAAGGCATGTGTAAAACCTGGTTATTCCATAATTCTCTGACATATGCCCTCCAAAACATTGTACGAATTACAAATTTACGTTATAATAATAACATATTAATTAGGAGAATGCATCATATGATTATATTATCTGTTAAGGAAATCAAATCTTTCATGTCACACCTTTTCATGAAAGAAACTCTTGATTCATGGCTTGTATCTGAAGTCACCATAACCACCCACAATACATTTCAGGTAGACGGCAGACTGCATAAGGATTTCTATGGCGAGACTATTCCCAACGAACTTGCATCCTGTGAATATTCCCCATGGTCTCTTCTGCGTCCTTTGTGCTTCGGCATAATAAAAGGCAGCCGCACACCTCTTTATATGAAGCTTGTTCTCCAGCTTAACAGTTCCATGGTTGAGAATATTCTATCAGAGAGTGCTGCACCTTTTGCACCTGAAGACATTAACGGACTATACATAAATATACGTTACGAAGATGGCAGTCTGAGCATAACAACAGGTTCATCATTAAGGACATTCAGTATGGATAAGACTCTTGACGAAGCATTTGAGAATTATGTACGCAGGCTGTTTTTCCAATTCTGTGAATAATATCTTTGCAAGTTTATATAAAGTTTATTCTTTTGTTAGCACTCTTTTATAATGAGTGCTGATTTTTTCTTGACATTCACTTATAAGGGGATTATTATAATCACATCATAATTTTTAAGGAGTGTGTTTTACAATGGCTAACGAACATGGAAGTCTTTCTATTAACAGTCAGAATATATTCCCAATAATCAAAAAGTGGCTTTATTCTGACCATGATATTTTTTACAGAGAATTAATTTCTAACGGCTGTGATGCAATCACCAAGCTTAAGAAGCTTGCTATGATTGGTGAGTACAATGAGCCTGATGATGCTGATTACAAGGTAGTAGTTAAGGTTAACTCAACAGACAAGACAATTAAGATTATAGATAACGGTCTTGGCATGACTGCCGATGAAGTTAATCAGTACATCAACCAGATAGCATTCTCAGGTGCTGAAGCATTTCTTGAGAAGTACAAGGACAAGGCTAACGATGACCAGATAATCGGACATTTTGGTCTCGGTTTCTACTCTGCATTCATGGTTGCTGACAAGGTTACGATTGATACTCTCTCATATACAGACGGTGCTAAGCCTGTTCACTGGGAATGTGACGGCGGTACTGAGTATGACATGAAGGAAGGCAGCAAGACTACTGTCGGTTCCGAGATGACACTTTATCTTAATGAAGATTCTTATGAATTTGCCAATGAGTATCGTGCGCGTGAAGTAATTGAGAAGTACTGCTCATTCATGCCGATACCTATTTTCCTTGAAAAAGAAGACGGCGAGCCTCAGTACGAGACAATTGACGAGGATGATGTTAAGGATACAGATACTGTTATCGAGCACATTGTTGAAGAAGCCAAGACAGAGGAAGTTGAGAAGGATGACGGAACTACAGAGACTGTAGAGACTGTTCCTGCCAGGAAGAAAGCTAAGATTCTTAAGAGACCTGTTGCCATTAACGATACTAACCCACTCTGGAATAAGCATCCTAATGAATGCACAGAGGAAGAATATAAGGAATTCTACAGAAAGGTATTCCATGATTACAAGGAGCCTCTGTTCTGGATTCACCTTAACATGGATTATCCGTTCAACCTTAAGGGTATCCTTTACTTCCCTAAGCTCAATACAGAATATGAGACAATTGAGGGAACTGTAAAGCTTTATAACAATCAGGTATTCGTTGCCGATAACATCAAGGAAGTTATCCCTGAATTCCTTCTGCTTCTTAAGGGCGTAATTGACTGCCCTGACCTGCCACTTAATGTATCAAGGAGTGCTCTTCAGAATGATGGTTTCGTCAAGAAGATTTCTGATTACATTACCAAGAAGGTAAGTGACAAGCTCTCAGGAATGTATAAGACAGATAAGGAAAACTACGAGAAGTACTGGGATGACATTAATCCGTTTATCAAGTTCGGCTGTTTAAGAGATGAGAAGTTCGCCGAGAAGATGAATGATTATATCATATTCAAGAATATTGACGGCAAATATCTTACACTTAAGGAATGCCTTGAGGAGAATAAAGAAAAGCACGAGAATACTATTTTCTATGCAAGCAATGAGACTGAGCAGAGCCAGTATATCAACATGTTCCGCGAGGAAGGAATAGATGTTGTAATACTTAACCAGTCAATTGACCAGGCATTCATTACTACTCTTGAGAACAAGAACGAAGGTCTTAAGTTCGCCCGTGTCGATGCTGATATTGCTGACAGCTTCAAGGAAGAAACTACCGAAGACGAACTCAAGGAAGAGACTGACACTCTTACAGGCATATTCCGCAAGGCTCTCGGTGATGACAAGCTTGAAGTTAAGGTTGAGAAGCTCAAAGATGCCAATATCTCTTCTGTTGTCACACTTTCAGAGGAAAGCCGCCGTATGCAGGATATGATGAGAATGTATAACATGGGCGGTGGCAATAATATGGCTATGTTCGGTACGATGGGCCAGACTCTTATCCTTAACGCCAATAATACACTTGTTAAGTACATCTTCGAGCATAAGGAATCCGACAATGTGGATATGTTCTGTGAGCAGCTCTATGACCTTGCAATGTTAAGTCACGGTCCGCTGGCTCCTGAGCAGATGACTAAGTTTGTGACAAGAAGCAACGAGATTCTGTCTATGCTTGCCAAATAATTTCTTGTCATTTGCATAATAATAATTTATACTGAATAGGTTGGAGTTAGTAATACTCCAGCCTATTTATTTTTGATTTTGAAATGAGGAATTGATAATGGCAACACCTTCTAATAAATATCAGGCAGACACCGAAGCCATGCATAATACAATAAGCAGAACAACGCATGCAGCATCGAATGAAGCAGCGCATGAGCCAAAACGTGAGCTTAGGCATGGACGCGTGAGTGAACGTATGCGTTCAGGTGAGCTTGACCTTGATCTGGCACTCGAGCACAATGCCTCCTCAGCTTCTTCTGATGCACATTTTACTTATGCATCAGATGCTCTTAATGTTAACGATAATAAGACTCCGGCAAAGAAAAAGCCTTCTAAGCAAAAAACGTCGGGTGATACCGGCGAATCCGGCGGTCACTTCTGGAGCGAAGTATTAAGCTATATTAAGATTCTTGTTCTTGCTGCTGTCATTGCATTTCTGTGCAACACATTTATCATTGTCAACGCTGAAGTTCCTACCGGCTCGATGCGTGATACAATAATGGAGCAGGACAGACTTATCGGCTTCCGTCTGTCTTATAAGTTCTCTGACCCACAGCGTGGCGATATAATCATATTCAAATTTCCTGACGATGAGACAGAGACATATGTTAAGCGAATAATCGGACTTCCGGGTGACATGATTGAGATTATGCCTGATGGTGACGGCGTTGTTCATGTATATGTGAATGGCCGGATTCTTGATGAACCTTATATAAGAGAACCTATGGCTGCCGTATCTGATTACCAGCGCTATATCGTTCCCGAAGGCCATTACTTTGCCATGGGCGATAACCGTAACAGTTCACTTGACTCCCGCTACTGGGATAATAAGTATATCGCAAGGGATAAGATTCTTGCCAAGGCTGTTTTTAAGTATTATAAGGAATTTAAGATTCTGAAGTGAATATTTTAACCTTACTACGCAGATACTATACGGGTATCATCTGATAATATTTATCATGTGATGCATTTTATAATTGTGCAAAAGCGCGTATAAGACTGACGGAGGTAAGAATTATGACATCATTGGGATGTAACGTAACAAACTGCGGATACAACGAAGACCGTTGCTGCTGCCGTACTGAGATTGAGGTTATGGGAACGAAGGCTGAGGAAAAGGACTGCACATGCTGCGGAAGCTTTGACAGCGGATGTGACTGCAGGAACTCAGTAAGCGGTCCAAAGGAGTCACTTTATGTACATTGTGAGGCATCTAACTGCATTTACAATGAAGATTTTGTATGCTCCGCTGACAGAATCGACATTCAGGGGGCTTCTGCCAATAATGCGGGACAGACAATATGTGCAAGCTTCACATGCAAGTAATAAATGTATGAGCATAAGCCCGAAAGGCTGCCACAGACAATGTGGCAGCTTTTTATTTACCAGCATTTCTCGCCGCGAAGTGTCTTGTCAAGTATGTCTGCAAGCGGCTCCATTGCATTTTTCACTTCCTCTACGGTGTTGGTCTGTGCTCCTGCTTCTATCAGCATCGATTTGCCGCGCATATGAAGGCAATAACGGTATGCATTCACATAGATTCTACGCAGATACCCCGGATAATATGCATTGCCCATAAGCTGCATCTGAAGGCTTAGCGCAAGGTTGTCATCCCTGTATGGATTGGGAAGATATGATATGTCACCGTTAACGCGGCTGTAACTGAGACCGTTAAAGAACATTATCTTCGCTGTCTTTTTGCCATTTACCTCTGTCACAAGCCTCGTGGTGTCAGGCACACCATCACGATGCAGATCTATAACAACCTCTATTGACGGATTCTTTTCAAGAATTGAAGCCACAGACTGTTCAGCATATGTGTATGCCTTACTGCGGTCGAGCTTGCCGTTAACAAGGTCGTATACGCTCCTGTCATGAATCACGTTATAGCCGTATTTTTCACTAAGCAGGCGTGTAAGATAATCCCCCACCCCGACTATTGTGTCCGCTTCATCACCTTCTGCCGAATCAGCAAATGCTTCCTGCGAATGTGTGTGGAATATAAGTATCTGCGGCTTGGACGAATCCTGTGACATCTTCATGTCTTTCTGTAAGAATTCGGCCGGACGCAGTTTGTCACTTCCCAGTTCTGTTATTCCCGTGACTGTATAAAAATTACTTAATACATAATTATAATTGCTAAGACTTGTCTTCGGATAAAGTGTTCCGGTTATTATATTGGCGGAGGCTGCTGCAGCTATATCTGACACCGATGTTTTCTCAGGCACAGTTGTTGCCTCGACGGAGGCTGCTGTTGTCATATCAGCTGCTGATTCCGCAGATTCCTGCGTTGCCAAAGATTGTGAAAAATCCGTGCTCCGGCTTTCGGTTTCCTGCTCTGTAAGCTGTCCGGACAACTCACTTCTCTTTATATACCGGTCTCTTGCATATCCGTTAATTGGATTTATATTATCCGCAATCTTTGATGCCGCACCGGTATCTTCCGAATCCATGCAGCTCACATATCCATACAGAGGCATGACTTCCATCCCCATTACCCTCACACTGTAACCGGCAAACACCGTTCCTGAGTCTGATATTACGCCATTACATACTGCATATACAATTACCAGTGTAAGCACAATAAACGCCCAAAACCTGTATCTGCCATACTTTTTCATGTCATGCCCTATCCTGCCTGAATGCATTATATTTAATAATATGATTCCATGACAGAATGTATGACTATACGGTGGTCATTATATCCGGCAGGCGATCCAGCGCCCTTGCAACTATATATGCCGTGCGTTGGACTGCTGCATCAACATCTCTCGGTGTAACATACATTGTACTCATAGAAGGTGCAATCAGTTCAAGCATCAGTGCGCGTCTTTCCTTCTCTGTCATTGAATCCATGACATCATTCATCGTGCCCATTATGTCTGACCCTGCAAATGCCTTTGTAAAGTTAACAATTGCGTCATGCACTATAGTAGCCGCCTCTATCACTGTCGGTATTCCAACCGCTATCACAGGTACGCCTACGCTTTCTCTGGTAAGTCCCATTCTGTGGTTACCTACTCCTGACCCCGGATTAATCCCCCTGTCCGATAGCTGTACTGTAGTGTTAAGCCTTGCACTGCTTCTTGCTGCAAGTGCATCTATGGCAATAACCACATCGGGTCTGGACGAAGCAACAATGCCGCGGACTATCACTGCCGTCTCCATGCCTGTCTGTGCCATAACACCGGGAGCGATTGCAGTCATTCTTATATGTGCGTCTCCTGCCGGCTTGTCATCTCCATAATCAAGCACTGACACATATTCAGTGACAAGCGGTCCGAGGCTGTCCGGAGTTACCTCTTTATTGCCGAGACCTACAACAAGTATCTTAATTCTGTCATGCGGATCTGCTGACGTATCTACCGATGATTTTATCAGTCCTGACATTATACCTGCAAGCCTGTCAGCCATGTAATCCTGCTGATCTGAATCAGCTGTTGCAAGCTCCATATTTTCGGCGGTAACATATCTTCCCATCTTTCTTCCGAGTGCTTTTTCACCATTGCTGTCAGTAATATCTATGCATGTAATCTTAAGCCCTGAAAGTTCATCATAATTCTCATGTACAATAATCCCACTTTGCTTACCTTCATCCTTAATCTGCTCGTTTGCTTCAAGCGCAAGATCCGTTCTGCTTTCATACTCCTCCAACATGACATTCTCCTTTATTACACATTTCAATAAACATAATTCCCGTATATACTGATTCAGAATATATTTAGTATTATTTGCACTTTATTTTAATTTTATTATTGACATATACGCAGCATTATAATAAAATATCATAGTATGTTTGACATTAGAACGTCCGTGTCCGGGTTTAATGTATAACACATCATTTCGATAATTAATAGGTTTGGAGGTGTACAACATTGGCTAACATCAAATCTGCAAAGAAGAGAGTCCTCACTACTGAGGTAAGAACAGCTCGTAACAAGGCTATTAAGTCTAAGGTTAAGACTTATGTAAAGAACGTAGAGAGCGCTATCGCTGCTGGTGATAAGGCTGCTGCTCAGGCTGCTTTAACAGAGGCTATCGGCGTTATTTCCAAGGCTGCTTCTAAGGGTATCTACCACAAGAATACAGCAGCCAGAAAAGTTTCTCGTTTAACTAAGGCTGTTAACGCAATGGCTTAATTAATCGCTTGATTAATCTATAAGAAATACCTCAATGCTCACACCCACTCGCATTGAGGTATTTTTATTTTGTATTATTTTTTGTATGACTGCGTTGGCAGACTGTCAGTGTCCGCCTCTGACAGCCTCACGATACCATCTGCCAGCATCAGACAGTTCATCTGCCGTCCATCCGCTCTTCTTACTGCAATCCGGACGTATCAGCGCCGATGTCTCATTTTTATTGCACAGACTCCATGCAACAAAGCTTACATTGTTATCATTCATAAGTTGCAGCCATGTATTGGCAGAATCATAATCTATTCCGCCATTACCACTTGCATCGCATATGCTTGATTCACTTACAAATACAGGTATTCCGTTATTAACTGCCTTCTTAAGCTTATCTCTTATGTAATCCTTATGTGTTGCCGCATAAAAATGTAATGCATACATTACATTATCATCATCAATTCTGTTACCTATGACATCATCAACATCCTGCGACCATGTATTGGTTCCTACAATTATTACCGCATTCTTATCATTGGCTCTTATCGCACCGATAACAGCCTGCGCATAAGGCTTTATGTCATTATTCCAATTCACATAATGCGGTTCATTACATATCTCATATATTACATTAGTGTATCCTGAATATCTTGCCGACATCTCACTGAAGAATTCAATGGCATCTGCCTTGTGACTGTTAGGATTGTTGTCGCTTAATATATGCCAGTCGATTATTACATACATTCCAAGCTCCGTTGCATACTCAACTCCGTCTGCTACCGTCTGCTTAAGCTTCGTCCTGTCACCGCCGCTGCAATATCCGCCGTATTCTTCCGTATAAAGTGCAAGTCTTACAACATTGGCATTCCAGTCATCTCTCAGTGTCCTGAATGCCTCTTTGTTAACGTATTCCGGGAACCATGCAAGTCCATGCGTACTTACACCGCGAAGCTGCACTGTATTGCCTGACTCATCCGAAAGAACCGTTCCGGATACATGAAGCCTGCCAGACGCGTTCTTCGAGCCGTTCTGCTGTTGCTTAAGTATCTGCTGTGTTGACTGCTGTACTGACTGCTGTGTTGGCTGTGCAGACTCACCTGCTAATGTGCCCTGCGTCTCCGCCTTATTATCCGGTGCCGTTGCATGGCGGTCTCCTGCATTCTGAGTTCTCCATGCCTCATACACTTCTGCATCTGTATATTCGACTGCATCCCCGGTTCCACGGGTCATAGTCCCCATCGTACCCTCATCTGCTTTCCTGCCATTAATATTCCTTATAAATAACATTGCTCCGACTGCAAGTGCAATTCCGATAACAATTCCCGCTATCAGACATATAATCCCTCTTTTCATACTAATCTCCATTCTTGCCCGTTTTTCAGGGCATCCTTAGTTTGTGCGCAAGCACAAATCTTGTGTGTGAAAAATCAGATATTAATCTGTATTTTTCACACTAATCCCCCTTCCGCAGGCACATTACTTTTTACTGTACTTTACGATAATAAGTTCAACTGCCATCTTGTCATCAAGTCTTCCTGTCTTAACAGCCGTCTCCGATTCCGCAAAGTATTCAAGCGCTTCCCTTATCTGCTCCGCCGCAAAATGCTTTGCCTGATTGACATACTTATTAACAAGAAATCCCGCTATCCCGAGCTGCTTCGCAATCGCCGCCTGATCATAGCGCTGAAGCACAAGCTCCTTGACCTGGAGCATCATGTTGAACTGCCTTGTTATAAGATACAGAATTCTCATAGGAGGTTCCCTCAGCATCAGCAGGTCATAATACAGATCAAGTGCCTCTTTCTGGCGTTTCATCGATATTGCAGTTATCATATCAAATATCTTATTCTGTATCTGCGTAGTGCATATCTCATCAATATCAGCTTCTGTAATCTCAGGCTTATCAAGAGTGTAGCATATAAGCTTCTCAACCTCTGTTCTTATATTGCTCATCTGAACACCGGTCTTATCAAGCAGATGCTGCACCGCCGGACGCGTTATGGTTCTGCCTTCAGCCTTTACAAGACCTTCCACCCAGCGTATCAGCACTGAGTCAGGCTGATACTTCATCTCTGATACATAGCCTTTTTCACTCACCGCCTTGTATACTCTGTTACGCTTGTCAACCTCACTCTCAATAAATATCATATGCAGATATTCCGGCATGCTGCGGATATATTCAGCCAGCCCTTCCGTAGAGCTCTTGAAAAATCCGCTGTCCTGCACTACTATAAGCCTTCTCTCCGCAAAAAACGGCAGCGTATCCGCAGTTGTAAGCAGTTCCTTAATATCAATCTTAGCTCCTTCGTAACAGCTGTAATTCATTGTATCATCACCGATAATAGCCTGCTTCAGCCTGTCACGATACTGATATACAAGATATGTCTCTTCGCCATATATAAGGTATACCTGCTTAAATGTGTTATTCTTTATATGTTCATTTAAAAACTTCATTGTTGTCTGCCTGTTCCGTTACCTGTTCATTCTGTCACACATCCAGCCGTAGATTGCATCAAACAGTTCATCCTTAACCATCTCGTTATGGAGTTCATGTCTGCATCCGTCATACAGCTTAAGCGTTACATCACTGATACCTTCATGTTTAAATGTGTCATACACCTGTCTTACCGCCCTGCCATAGTCTCCAACCGGGTCATCACTGCCTGATGCAATGAATATCGGAAGGTCCTTCGGAATATGCCTTATATTATCCTTATCTTCAATATAATTAAGCGTTCTCATAAGTGCCTGTATTCCGTCAGCAGTAAATATAAAACTGCACTCAGGAGTGGCATTATACTTATCAACTACATCTCTCTGTGAGCATATCCAGTCATTAGGCGTCTGCACATCAACAATGCGGCTGTTATACCTTCCAAACATAAGTCTGTTCATAAACCTGCTTCTGTAATGTCCGCCAAACATTGCCGATGCCGCCTTAGATAATATAAGTGCCGTCATAATTGCCGCCTTCGGCTGATTGCCTGTTCCGAGTATGACAGCACCGTCAAGTTCACTGCCAAACATCATCATATATCTTCTTGCCATGAATGAACCCATGCTGTGTCCCATAAGGAAATACGGCAGTCTTCCATATTCAGAATAACGCTCCTTAACAAGCTTTGTAAGATGGTGCAGGTCATGAACTATACATCTGCTTCCATCCTCCTTAGTTATATATCCCCATTCTGCGCTGTCCGTGACAGATTGTCCGTGTCCCAGATGGTCATTACCCGCAACAACAAATCCTCTGTCGGTAAAATACTGTGCTACATGTTCATAGCGGCCGATATATTCTACCATTCCATGTGAAATCTGAATAATTCCCACAGGTCTGTCAAACCTGTCCTCATCCGGTGTCCATATCACCGCATGTATCATATTAATATTATCCGCTGAGCGAAAATGCAATTCTTCCCTGTTCATAAATCTCCATTCCCCACGCCAAAATCTGCGCAGAATATATAGTTAGTTTAACACATTATAATAATGACACACAATAGAGCACCGCAAGAAATATCACATTGACTAATGTAAAAAATACCATATATCCTGAAACTGAACCTGCTTTGCAGCCGGCATAAAATCTGTATGAGATAAGGCTTGCCATTGATGCAATAAGCGTCCCCAGACCTCCAAGATTCACTCCCACAATAAGTCCCCTTATGTTACTTCCAAAGCCTGACAACAGAATCGCCGCAGGCACATTACTCATAACCTGGCTTGCCATAATCCCCGTAATAATCTCGTGTCCCGTTATAATTTCTGACAAAAATGCTGATACCGCCTTTATTCTTCCTATATTGCCTATGAAAACAAACAGGAAAACAAATGTAAGCAGCAGGCTGTAATCCGCCTTTCCAAGCACATTTCTATCAAATATTGCCACGGCTGCCAATATAATGACAAGAAGCGCCTGATAAGGGATGACTCTTGCAACGGTTAAGAGACACAATACAAAAAGCAATGTATACATAACATATCTTACATGCAATAATACAACATTCTTATCAGTATCGGCCGTATCCGTGCAGACTTCCTGAGTACCGCACATTCCATCTGCAGCCATTCTGTCTTTTCTGATAAAAATGAATACCGACACTACAAGCATGACCAGAGCTGTCAGAGTATACGGAAGCATAAGCAGGCAGAAATCCTGCATACCCATACCGCTGAGTCCGTACAGATACAGATTCTGGGGATTGCCAACCGGTGTAAGCATACTGCCCAGATTAGCTGCAACCGTCTGCAGCACTATAACCTTAATCATATACTGTTCCATATGCGCCATCGTGATAACCTCTATTGCAAGCGGAACAAATGTTATGAGCGAGACATCATTTGTTATAAACATACTGAACACAAAACAAAGCATGACAAGTATAAGTGCAAGCTGCCTCATGTCAGATGCCGTATTTACAAGCCTGACTGCAATCCATCTGAATATTCCAAGCTTTGCGGCACCGGCAACAACAAGCATCAGCGACAACAGAAGCGCAAGTGTACGGAAGTCTATATATTCTGCATATTCCGAATCAGGCCTGACTGCAAATGACGATAAAACCGCAAGCACCAACGATATTATAAGAACTGTTTCATTTTTTAAGAAAATCTTTATTCTGTCTGTCATGAATATCTCCGTAGATTATTGAATATATTAGTATAAAAGAATGTCGGGCAAAAATATAAAAGGAGAAATATATCATGCAGTCAATATCAGATTCCGACCTAAAGCGCTATACAATAGCAGGCTTAATATTCGTGCTCATTACCGGAACACTCGCGCATTTTGTGTATGAATGGTCAGGCAGCAATCATCTGCTCGGACTGTTCTTCCCTGTCAGCGAATCAACATGGGAGCATATGAAGCTTGTATTCTTCCCCATGCTGTTATATTCATTATTCATGACGCATAAGCTTAAAGACAGGTATCCATGTATAAGATGCACTCTCATGTGCGGAATTATTACAGGTACATTTCTCATCCCTGTTATATTCTACACCTATTCGGGTATTCTGGGAAGAAATTATATGTTTCTTGATATTGTGACATTCTCCGTCAGTGTAATTGCTGCATTTGCGGTAATATACAGGCTTACTGACAAATGCACCTGTAATGGTAAATGCAGTCCGTTTGTCACAGTTCTCCTTACAATTACCGTTGCAGCAATGTTTGCCGGATTTGTCGTATTTACCTATGCGCCCCCACAACTTGGAATATTTGAAAAGCCGGCAGAAACTACTGCCGGCTCTTTTAAATATCTTTTTTAATTACTCTTAAGCTGCTGCTTGCTCTCGTACATTCTCTTGTCCGCCCTGCTCCTTGTGTCCTCAAAATCACGGTCAACACTGCTGTCATACTGCGCATATCCGCATGCTATATGAATCTCAAGGTTACTGATTGCATTTTCATTATTCTCATTCTTTTCTCTTTCCCTGAGCTGCTTTATGTGCCTTCCGATATCAAACTTCTTCTCCCGCTGACTGATAACCGTACAGAACTCATCACCGCCGATACGGTAACATGCGCCATGCCTGCCAAATATATCTTTAATAATAGCCGCTGCCGACTTTATGTACATATCACCGGCTGCATGCCCGATTGTGTCATTACAGCTCTTAAGATTGTTAAGGTCAAATGTAACAATAGCATATCCTTCATAGTCAGTGGTGCCCTTTTCCCACTCTTCAAACGCAGCCCTGTTATACAGGCCTGTCATGCTGTCGGTTATTGCCATCTCCCTGTAGAACTCAGCCTTCTGGCCTTCCTTTATCTGTTCAAACACTTCCGAGATACTCTCATATCCGAGAAGAACTATAAAGACAAGTATTCCAAGCTTACCAAGTACATCTGTCTGCTGCATGCCTCTGTAGTATGCAAAAAGATCTACAACCATGGATACACCCAATGCTATAACTGCTATAATGTTAAATTTGACTTTTCTGTCAAATCCTTTTAGCATTATCCTTCTTACAACAACACCACAGAAATAGAAGAAAGACATAATAAGCATCATGTGTATAAACAAAACGCTGTTTTTTAATTCCATAATTCCGCTCATATGACAGATAAGCAGTACTATATCCATAACCGTAAATATAAGACACATTATATTACTTATGACGGACTTCTTAATCTCAAAGAAGTTCTTTTCCGCCTGGACAAACGGTACAGGAATCATCATAAGCAGTATATATCCGGCAAGTGAAGCTATCTTTCTGTCATTTACAAATAACGCCGCCAGATCTGTCTCATTAAGAGTCCATAAACCTATTACCATTGCAAATGTACCAAAGTAAAGCAATGACTGTGTCTTTGCAATCTTTCTGCGGCATACAAGCCATAACAGAATCATTCCCGCACCAACCAGTATAATAAAAGCACTCAGAACAGCCGATGGAAGCGAGCTCCATACTATGCCTTTTACCATATCTGTCTCATCTCCATACTCGAATGTTGTTTCCCGTACCTTAGTTCCGGCATAAACATTAGTAAGCCTTACCTTGACATCCGTTGTATTCTCAGGTATGGCAACCACCGTATAGTTTGTCCCCGTAGTTGTCCCATAGACCGACTTATGTGCCTTAAGATAATATATCAGGTCATTGCCTGAATATACTTCTATCTCCTGATGTCTGGTAACAAATATTAGCGCCATATTATCACTGCGAACAGCTTCAAGCTTTATGTAATATTCTATCGTATTATCGTCTGCAAAAATTGCTTTTTCCGGCAGTATTGGTGTTCTTTCACCATTATGCAGCAGTGCATTGGTATCTACCCTGCTGAATACCAATCCCGATACTATATAAAATACAAATACGAAAAGAAATACATAATATATAATTCTATTAGCAAGCTTTATATTTTTATACATAAAAATCCTTCACTTCAGTGTATCTACATTAGTAACAAACACCATTAGAATACTATGAAACATTGATATTTGCAAGGAAAATGCCCTTATAATTTGTTATAATTTATATATAATCCGTATATCAGGCATGTCATTCATATGTATATATATCGCACTTTCTGTTTATAATTCCATTTTTAAAGACAAGAACATGCTCCTTATATGTCATAGAATCCTTAGAATACATAAAAGGTTCTTCTCTATACAGAAGGCACTCAAAGCCTTCGTTTGCAAATGCATTCATCGCTGATTCTGCCATCCGGTGCACTCTGTTACGCACAGCTTCCTCTTCTCTTCCAAACACCCTGCTGCCGTAACACGACGCAGCATTTCTCATGTCACTTATAATGCGGTTAATGAACCTGCCATGAGACTTCATATGAAACATTGCAGAAATCATATTGCTTTTTAACGATGTCGGTTTCTTCTGATATGTTTTCAGCATTCCTGACATAACTGAATCACCTGTGCTGTCTGCAATCTCTATAAGGTATGCTACAGCTTCAGAATATACGCAGTCCGGATATGGCACATAATATGGTTCAGGAACAGAGCGGTATTTCTTGACAGGCGGAAAATCAGCAAGCTTTGCAAATATAAGCTCCTGCTCCGTACATGCACCGTCTCCAAGATATCTGTATTTGTCCCTTATATCTGCAAACTGATACTCGAGCTGTCTTAAGTACTCATATCCTTTAACCCAGAAATGTCCCATGCAGCCATAATTAAAATAGACGGTTTTCAGACGAAGCCTTGTAAATCTTATTGTAAATACATTCTCTCCGCCCTGATTAACTATGAGCATATATCCGCCATCAAGCCTCTCTATGCTTGCAAGCTGCTCACCTTCAAGCTCCTTATATTCTCCGGTTATAACTGATTTTTCAAATACAAAATAGCTCTCGACCGCATCATTCATAAGATATGGTGCATGAATATCTTTCTCGCCTTCAATATTAACCGGCTCAAATACATTCAGCTCAAATACCTGCGCGAGCTTGTGGAATTCATCAGGCATATCTTCCGTAAGCCCGTCAAGCCATCCGGAGCAATCGTTGTATTGTTCAATATCTGTATTCATCATCATTCTCTATCTTCTCATTCCCATGCCGCAGCTCATTCCTGAGCCCTCGTCCGGTATCTCCGATATATACCGTGCATTGAATTCAGCATTCACTTCAGATATCTCTTTAATTCCATCTATATAATCCTTAAAATATGTCAGAAGATCCATGCCGCAGCTATCACAGCCCTCATCCTCTTCCCACTGCTTAACAAGCTGTATTCTCTCTGATTTGGTTGTATCTTTTATTGAAGTGCTCTTCATTATAAATATCTCCCTGCATTTGAAATTATTCTTATTAAATTAAAGCACAATCCTCTATCAGCCGTCAATTACCACATTGCCTTACAGCGGCTTATTTTGTAAAAAACTGCGGATTGCCTGCACATAATCATCTACATTGAGAACTGTTGAAAGATGCCCTCCTGATACATATTTAATCTCCGGGTCATGCATAAGCTTAATTAGATTCTGCTGCATTTCTCCCGAAAAGAAGTCCTGATTGGGAAGTATCAGTAATATCTTTCCTTCCAGTTCCCTAAAATCCGCTGAATATTCTTGTGCGATGAAATCGCACTTGCGAAAAATTGGAAATCAGATGTCCGGAAGTGGAAATCATCTATGCGAGTTTACTCGCGTAATGTTTTATCTAGACCGTATACCTCTCGCATCGATCTGTCATGTTCAGCATCAATGCTTGCGATGTTGATCTGATAACTATCGTGTGCAATACGGTCAATGATTGCATCAGCCAGTGGACTTGCTTCACCACCAAGCTGATCATACCATTGCATCTTTTGCACTTCTGTTCGGACGATAGCCATAGCTGCCCTCTGCAAACAGCGGTTCATAGATAGGCACTAACTGTTGGGTTATTGCCTGTTGAAGTGTACGGTCTATCACTGTTGGTA